>Ga0302164_10000007_pt1 | contig 227554 bp, 197 predicted proteins | sample I_Fen_E3_1_FD_193500 | JGI IMG/M metagenome (GOLD analysis project Ga0302164, IMG submission 193500) | Peat permafrost microbial communities from Stordalen Mire near Abisko, Sweden - I_Fen_E3_1 | ecosystem: Environmental > Terrestrial > Soil > Wetlands > Permafrost | place: Sweden: Abisko...
TGGTTGGAAGGGTAAAAACAACGTACGTTCGGTAATTAATTCTGAATATGCTGTTGTAACTGCCCTTTGTTTGAAGGGTAAAAACAACAATTTTAAATTGTTTGTATTTTACAGCTAAGTTGTAACGACCCTTGATTTGAAGGGTAAAAACAACTATGTCAGAGTAAAATTTCATCTGCTCAAGGTTGTAACTGCCTTTGGTTTGATGGGTAAAAACAACATAAAAGTCATAGGCGTGCCAGCCAGTTCCGTTGTAACTGCCCTTGGTTTGAAGGGTAAAAACAACTGTCTCGATTGTACGTTTCGTGCTTCTACTGTTGTAACTGCCCTTGATTTGAAGGGTAAAAACAACCGGGTCATGCACGAGGGAGAGAACGGATTAGTTGTAACTGCCCTTGATTTGAAGGGTAAAAACAACAACATCTGTTTTCACATCCAAATCGGCTGGTTGTAACTGCCCTTGATTTGAAGGGTAAAAACAACAAGCATACCATGATACTACTGGATGTAAAAGTTGTAACTGCCTTTGGTTGGAAGGGAAAAAACAACGAGTTGTTTGGTAGTCATTCAAGCGTTTGTGTTGCAACGACCCTTAGTTGGAAGGGTAAAAACAACTGATGTAATCATATCAAGAATTAACCGCTCTTGATTGGAAGGTAAAAACAACGGGAGGACAGAATTCCGATTCTGTCAGCAGCGGGTCGTAACTGCCCTTGGTTGGATAGGTCAAAACAATTAAATGGGTTACTCAGAACAAAGTCTGCTCATTGTAACTGCTCTTGATTTGAAGAGTAAAAACAACGTGATTGTGCCAAGTTGATTTTTTGCCTGAGTTGTAACCGCCCTCGGTTTGAAGGGTAAAAACAACGATGAACGTATTGTCATTATTCCTGATCTGGTTGTAACTGCCCTTGGTTAGAAGGGAAAAACAACTCGCTTTTTGTTTGCCAAAAAAGCAACAATGTTGTAACTGCCCTTGATTTGAAGGGCAAAAACAACAAGTTGATAAAAGGATAATCAATACCAAGTTGTAACTATCCTTGGTTAGAAGGGAAAAACAACGGGAGGACAGAATTCCGATTTTGTCAGCAGGTTGTTGTAACCGCTCTTGGTTGGAAGGGTAAAAACAACCAATTCCAACGGGATCTAAGCTGAATAGCCGTAGCAGCAAGCCAGGCGAAGATAAACACAACAAACAGATAGGCTAAGTGAATGCGGACAGCGGACAACGAAAGAATCAATTAGGAACGATAAGATTTAAAACACCGATAATTTACTCCACTATTTGAACTTTAACGTTGAATTTATTGTTGAACTATCGAAAACAAGTACTTTTGCATGCAACATCAAAATGAACCAAAAGCAATTGTTAGCACCTATGAACAGGTGCAGCGTTTTTTAGATGATTTTCATTTCAAAACAACGATTTTTAATATTGTATTTCTCGATTACAGGGATAAGAACTTCACATCCTTGCTGAAATTAGAGATCAATCCGCTACGGCGTCAGAAAATTATTGCCGGATTGTGTGCCGACGATTACTCGGAGGGTCCTTTGCCCGATACTTTACATCATATTTCTGATATGTGGGTATTCGGCAAAAAAGAGAAAAAAACAAGAGATATACATCAAGATTTCGATGGGAAGACCCAGCTCGGGAACTATTTGTATCTCTTTTCATATTGCTGAAAGAAGTATGAACTATCCTTTCAAAAAAACAAAAAAATGACAAGTCCATTTACAGGCGGAGAAGCAGTTCTTCAGATAGAAGCTCGCCAATACGATTTCAGAGCTGAAAAGTTCAGTATATTCCATCATCATTACCGCTGTGTGGATACAGACCAGACATTTACCGATACACGATTGGATGAATTGAATCTGAATCAGGTATACAATCAGTACAGGCAGAAAGAGGGCATCCCGTTTCCGGATGAGATCACCGCTTACCGCAAACAATATGATTTGGCAGCCACCAAAATGTCGCAGATACTGGGCTTTGGTGTAAATATGTACGGGCGTTACGAGTCGGGCGAAATACCCAATGTATCGAATGGCAGGTTAATAACCATCTGCAAAGACCCGGCCTTTTTTAAAGACTATTTCGAACGAAGTGCCTCTCACCAGTTTTCGCTCAAAGACAAAGAGTCAATCTCCCGAAAGATTGCCAAAGCTATCGAATTAAAACAGCACGACATCAAACGTAAATTCGAAGAGTATGCCGCTTTGGGAAATGTGGAAAGAGGTGTGTTTACCGGCTTTTCGGCCCCTAACCTGGATAAAGCCCGGGAAATGGTTGTTTATTTTGCCGGTCTTTGCCAACCGTTTACCACCAAGATGAATAAACTTCTTTTTTATGCCGACTTTTTAAATTATAAGCGGACGGGCTATGCCATTAGCGGCATGACTTATCAGGCTATCAAGCGCGGTCCCGTACCGTTGCGCTACGATGGCTTGTACGGCAATGCGTCCGACGTGGTTGAGCGAAAAGATGAGTTTTTTGCCAACGATGTGTCGGGCGAACGCTTAGTCGCAAAAAACGAATTCAATGCCACCCTGTTTAGTGACGAAGAACTAAGAACCCTCGAAAGAGTAGCCAGCCGCTTTAAGAATACGCCTACAAAAGACATAGTTCTGATAAGTCATGCCGAACCGGCCTGGATGGATAATGAAAGAGATGAAAGAGAAATTTCCTATCAATATGCATTTAATATGAAAGCATTTGAATAACGCAACCGACATTGATAATTCGGATTATATACTCACACAAAAAGAAATCCCGGACAATATAAATTGTTCGGGATTTCTTTTTGTATAATCGGGGCGCGACTCTAAGTCGCACTCCGAATTGATTGTTCCACTTTAGGAGTTAGGGGTCATCTTTAATTACTAAACACCAACCGACTTCCGTCATAATCCACCACAATAGCCTGGTCGCTGTGAACGGTTCCACCAATAAGCTGTTTGGACAAATCGTTAAGCACAAACTTTTGAATGGCCCGTTTCACCGGACGTGCACCAAACTGCGGATCGAAACCTTCGGCAGCTATAAAATGAATGGCAGCTTCGGTGAGTTGCAGTTGCACACCGTTTCCGGCCAGCGTCTTCTGGATCAACGACACCTGCAAGCGTACAATATCTTCAATCTGCGTTTGGTTGAGCGGTGCAAACATAACCAGTTCGTCAATACGATTCAAAAACTCAGGGCGAATGGTTTGTTTCAGCAATTCAAATACCTGCGTTTTGGTTTTCTCTATCACCTCTTCCTGATTTTTATCGGTCATGCCTTCAAAACTTTCCTGAATGAGTGACGAACCAATATTGGAAGTCATAATGATAATGGTATTCTTGAAATTCACCAGTCGGCCTTTATTATCGGTCAACCGTCCATCATCCAGCACTTGTAGCAGCACGTTGAAAACATCGGGGTGTGCTTTTTCAATTTCATCGAACAGCACCACCGAGTACGGTTTCCGTCGAATGGCTTCGGTCAACTGACCACCTTCATCGTATCCCACATATCCGGGAGGCGAACCGATCAGACGCGTTACGGAGAATTTCTCCTGATATTCACTCATATCAATACGCGTCATCATGTTTTCATCGTCGAACAAATACTCAGCCAGGGCTTTTGCCAGTTCGGTTTTACCCACACCGGTTGTTCCCAAAAAGATAAACGAACCAATCGGTCGTTTCGGGTCTTGTAGCCCTGCCCTGCTCCGCCTTACGGCATCGGCCACGGCAGCTATTGCTTCTTCCTGCCCAACCACACGTTTGTGCAGCTCATCTTCCAGATGCAGCAGTTTATCCTTTTCGCTCTGAAGCATTTTAGTCACCGGTATGCCCGTCCAACGACTCACAATATCGGCTATATCCTCGCTGTCCACCTCTTCTTTTATCATCGAATGAGTACCTTGTATGGTAGCCAGCTTAGCTTTAAACTCAACAATCTGTTCTTCGGCAGCCTTTATTTTACCGTAACGAATTTCCGCCACACGACCATAATCGCCTTCGCGTTCGGCTTTGTCGGCCTCGTACTTCAGGTTTTCAATTTCAATCTTTGTTTGCTGAATGCTGTCGATAAGCTTTTTCTCCGACGACCATTTAGCACGCATCTCGTTACCATCTTCTTTCAGATTGGCAATTTCTTCGTTCAGCTGAGCCAGCTTACGGGTATCGTTTTCGCGCTTAATTGCTTCGCGTTCAATCTCCAGTTGCTTGATGTTCCGGTCAATGATATCCAGTTCCTCGGGCACCGAATCCACTTCCAACCGGAGCTTAGCCGCTGCTTCATCCATCAGGTCGATGGCTTTATCGGGCAAAAACCGATCGGTAATATAACGACTCGAAAGTTCTACCGCTGCAATTATAGCGTCATCTTTAATCCGCACTTTGTGGTGATTCTCATAACGCTCTTTCAGTCCACGCAGAATGGAAATGGTACTCGGAATATCCGGTTCATCAACGTTTACAATCTGAAACCTACGTTCCAATGCTTTATCTTTCTCAAAATATTTTTGATATTCGTCCAGCGTAGTGGCACCTATAGCACGCAATTCTCCACGTGCCAGTGCCGGTTTAAGTATATTGGCAGCATCCATAGCGCCTTCACCTTTGCCCGCTCCCACCAGCGTATGAATTTCGTCGATAAACAGAATGACTTCACCTTCGGCTTTAATCACCTCGTTCACCACCGATTTCAACCGCTCTTCAAATTCGCCTTTGTACTTGGCACCGGCAATCAGCGCACCCATATCCAGCGAAAAGATTTGTTTCGATTTCAGATTCTCGGGTACATCACCCCGCACAATACGATGTGCCAACCCTTCCGCAATAGCCGTTTTACCGGTTCCGGGTTCACCTATCAATATCGGGTTGTTTTTAGTACGCCGACTCAGAATTTGAAGCACCCGCCGAATCTCCTCATCACGACCAATCACCGGATCAAGTTTTCCGGCGCGTGCTTGTTCGTTCAGGTTAATGGCATATTTGTTCAGCGCATTATAGCTCTCTTCGGCCGAAGCAGAATCGGCTTTCGCACCTTTTCGTAATTCGGCAATAGCTGCCTGCAATGCACTTTCAGAGATTCCGGCATCTTTCAGCACCTTCGTCAGACTGTTTTTCTCAGCTGCCAATGCCAATAAAACATATTCCAGCGACACAAACTGATCGCCGGCTTTGGACGATAACTCTGTGGCTTTTTGTAATACCGCATTCGCTTCTCTACCCAGGTAAGGTTCACCACCTGTCACACGCGGAAAGCCATCTACCATACTATCTACCACTGCTTCCAATGTGGGGATATTGACTCCCAGTTTCCCAAAAAGAAACTGTGTAACATCGCCACCTTTAACCATCAGTGCCTTGAGCAAATGAGGAGTCTCCATCACTTGCTGCCCTTTGGACTGCACCACATCAATAGCCTGCTGAATGGCTTCCTGCGACTTAATTGTAAAATTATTAAAGTTCATAGTTCTATTTTTTATCCGTTTTCTATAGGTTTATACAAAACCAAGGTAGAAATATTTATGCAACCCGCCCCCACCGGAGATCGGTTCATCAATTCCTCTTATCCACCGTCGGGTTGCTTCACTCAAATTTCCGACCAACTGCTAATGTCGGAAGTATTGGCATCAAGAAGCACAAACCGCGCTTAAAAACAAGACATTATTTCAGCAGTTATGAAATTTTGACAGTATTTAGTCATTTAAAAGATGTCAAACCATAAATTTCCCTATGAACGCTCGTATTTTTTTGAGTTTTTCACTCTTTTATTCACAGAAAAAACTAACTTTGTGGCTCCTATATAGGAAAATCGCATAACCATTTCTAATAAATAATCTAGTATGAGTAACACGAAAAGAGTTTATACTTTTGGCAACGGACAAGCCGAAGGTAAAGCAGACATGAAGAATTTGCTCGGAGGAAAAGGAGCAAATCTAGCTGAAATGAATTTGATTGGAGTACCTGTGCCTCCCGGATTTACAATCACCACAGAGGTTTGTTCCGAGTATTATGCATTGGGAAAAGACAAAGTAGTAGAACTTCTGAAACCGGAAGTAGAGAAAGCCATTACAGGAGTAGAACAGTTGATGAATTCCGGATTCGGAGACGTCGAAAACCCCTTATTGGTTTCCGTACGTTCGGGAGCCAGAGCTTCTATGCCGGGGATGATGGACACCATCTTGAACTTAGGACTAAATGACGCTGTAGTTGAAGGTTTGATTCGCAAAACCGGAAATGCACGCTTCGCCTGGGATTCATACCGCAGATTTGTACAAATGTACGGCGACGTGGTGTTAGGCATGAAACCTGCCAACAAAAATGACATTGACCCTTTTGAGAATATAATTGAGCAAGTAAAAAAAGCCAGAGGTGTTAAACTGGACACTCAGCTCACAGTAGATGATTTAAAAGAACTGGTTATTCAATTCAAAGCCGCTGTATTAAAACGCACCGGAAAACATTTCCCCGACTCTGTTTACGAACAACTTTGGGGAGCCATTTGCTCCGTATTTGATTCCTGGATGAACGACAGGGCCATTCTCTACCGGAAAATGGAAGGAATTCCAGCCGAATGGGGAACCGCAGTAAGCGTACAATCCATGGTATTCGGCAATATGGGCGACACTTCAGCCACAGGCGTTTGCTTTAGTCGCGACGCTGCTACCGGCGAGGACGTATTTATCGGTGAATACCTGATCAACGCTCAGGGCGAAGATGTAGTAGCCGGAATCCGCACTCCACAGCAAATCACCAAAGCCGGATCGCAACACTGGGCCATGCTGGCTGGTATTTCCGAAAAAGAGCGCTTCTCAAAATATCCGTCCATGGAAGAAGCTATGCCTTCGATCTACAAAGAACTGGATGCCATCCAAACGAAACTGGAAAACCATTATAAAGATATGCAGGACATGGAGTTTACCGTTCAAGAAGGCAAACTGTGGTTCTTACAAACCCGCAACGGAAAACGAACCGGTGCTGCTATGGTAAAAATAGCCATCGACATGTTTCATCAGGGAGTCATCGATGAAAAAACAGCTGTTTTACGCATCGATCCTAATCGACTGGACGAACTACTCCACCCTGTTTTCGATAAAAAAGCAATTAAGAGTGCAAAACTGATCGCAAAAGGACTGGCAGCTTCGCCCGGAGCAGCTTCAGGACGTATTGTTTTTAATGCCGACGACGCAGCCGAATGGGCAGCAAGCGGTGAAAAAGTAATCATGGTACGCGTGGAAACTTCACCCGAAGACCTGGCCGGTATGGCCGCTGCCCAGGGAATACTGACTGCACGTGGTGGTATGACATCACACGCTGCTGTAGTAGCGCGCGGTATGGGCAAGTGTTGTGTATCAGGAGCCGGAGCGTTAAACATTGATTATGTTGCTAAAACAATAACCGTTGATGATATTACACTGAAAGAAGGTGATTATATTTCGTTGAATGGTTCTACCGGAGATATTTTCATGGGCAAAGTTGGAACAACTGAAGCCGAACTGGATGCTGATTTTGCAGAGTTGATGAAACTGTCGGATAAATACACCCGCATGACCGTTCGAACCAATGCCGACACACCACATGATGCGCAGGTAGCCCGGAAATTTGGTGCAACCGGCATCGGATTATGTCGCACCGAACACATGTTCTTTGAAGGCGAAAAAATAAAAGCCATGCGCGAAATGATTCTGGCCAATGATGCAGAAGGACGCCGCATTGCACTGGCTAAGATTCTACCTTATCAGGAAGCAGATTTCGAAGGGATCTTCAAAGTGATGGCAGGCTGTCCGGTTACTATTCGTTTACTGGATCCTCCATTGCACGAATTTGTTCCTCACGATGAAAAAGGCCAACAGGAAATGGCCGAAGCTATGGGCGTTTCCATCAAAGTGATTAAACAACGTGTAGAATCACTAAAAGAGCAAAACCCGATGTTGGGTCATCGCGGCTGTCGACTGGGAAATACCTATCCGGAAATCACCGAAATGCAGACACGTGCCATTTTAGGAGCTGCATTAATTTTGAAAGAAAAAGGTATTATTGTATTACCGGAAATAATGGTACCGCTTGTTGGGATTAAGTTTGAGTTTAACGAACAAGATAAAATCATTCGCGACACGGCTGCTAAGTTATTCAAAGAAAGAGGTGACAGCATTGAATTCAAAGTGGGAACAATGATTGAAATTCCGAGAGCTGCGCTGACTGCCGACCGGATTGCTGAAAAAGCAGAGTTCTTCTCTTTTGGCACCAATGATTTAACCCAGATGACTTTCGGTTATTCACGCGACGACATTGCTTCGTTCTTACCTATTTACCTGGAAAAGAAAATTCTAAAAGCTGATCCATTCCAGATTCTCGATCAGATTGGTGTAGGGCAACTGATACAAATGGGTACCGAAAAAGGTCGATCCGTTCGTCCAAATCTGAAAGTGGGCATCTGTGGAGAACATGGAGGCGAACCATCATCGGTTGAGTTCTGCCATCGGGTAGGATTGAATTATGTGAGCTGTTCACCATTCCGCGTACCTATTGCACGGTTGGCAGCCGCTCAGGCCGCTCTGAAAGATTAAAGACAAACAGTTGAAAAACAATTCATACTCCGGAATAAACAGACAATAGTTTATTCCGGAGTTTTTTTAATATAGGCTTTCCCAACCCCATAGGGATCGAAACACAACTTATATGATATTAGCAATCGGCTTTGTATTGATAGGTTGCTTTTTTCAGCCGGTCCATAATGGCAATGCCAATACCTTTTTCCTCGATCTTTTCAATAAATATTTGCTCCACTTCATCATCATCTTCCATTTGGTGCAGCGACGCAAACAGATCAGCAGCCACTTCCAGCAAATTGCAATTATCGGATGTACGAATCACCCTGTTTGCATTCATCACATTGGCAGTAGCTGAATGGACAATAATTCCGGAGTTTGCAGGTAACTCCATTTGATCCGAAGTCACAAAGTACAAAGGTTTCAATGGCGAATAATGACTATTCAACAATCCCGGCGAAGTGAGCTTTACATTTTTGCCAGGCACATTTACAATTAAACCCGGAATAGCCTTTTGCAAATCTGCAGCCGTAATAACCCCCGGGCGTAAAATTGAACAAACATCATTATCAACCGAAACAACTGTTGACTCAATGCCAACTGCACCTGCAACATCATCACCAGCTACTAAAAAGTCAATCGGCATGGCTTGCTTCTCCACATGCTTATAACTGGTCGGACTAAGTTGTCCGAACTTATTGGCGCTTGGAGCTGCCACCGGAACACCAGCCATCCGGAGTAGTTTGAGAGCCACCGGATGCGACGGCATACGTACTGCCACCGAATCCAAACCTGAAGTCACCAAGCCAGGTACCAAATCTGATTTTTGATGCACGATAGTAAGCGGACCCGGCCAAAAATGACGGGCCAATTCGTACACAAGCGGATTTATCGGGCGGGCATATAAATCATCGAGTTGAGACAAAGAAGCAATATGCACAATCAACGGATCGAATGTAGGCCGCTCTTTTGCCTCAAATATTTTTGCAACAGCAATCGGGTCCAGCGCATTAGCACCTAAGCCGTAGACCGTTTCGGTAGGAAAAGCCACAAGACCTCCATGCTGCAGGCATTCAGCAGCCAAATCTAATGCCTCTTCAGTTATTATTTTCATCTCTTACAAAAAACTAATATCAATATTCAGCTTAACTTCAATGTTTAATCTAAAAACAGAACCGCTGATTTTCGGGTACAAAAGTACTCAAAAATCAGCGGTCTGTTTATCTCAGTCTAAAAGATCTTAATCCTGTGACAAAATCTTTTCGTATTCTTCTACCGAAGCACCGCTCAAACAAGCCTCAATAATTTCGCGTCCTTTAGGAGCCAAATCAGGTGTCAGGTAGCTCTGAAGTTCTTCTTTAAAAAAGTCGAATAACTTTTCAGCTCCGGCATCATAACCTTCCGTTCCCATTTCGGCTTGCTTATGCACTTGCAAGAAACGTGAAGGAATTTTAGCACCTTCAATAGTCAGATAGTTGAGTTCATAACCCAACAGCGGACAACGTGCTGCCTGATATTGATCTTTACGCAAGCGAGCATTTCCACGACGGGTCATATACTCACGCATAATCAGCTGCGGTTTAAATCCAACTTTCCACACACCAATATTTTGATTTGGCACCAAAGTGAAAAGAGTTGCAGGTGTATTTACAATTTGCTCCAGCAACATGTTTGCATGATGCACTTTTTTTCCGGTTGCAAAAGGCCAGTACGAACCAACCCCTTCGGATCCCATACCCGTTCCACCACTTGTAATACTTGGATTAGCATGACCACGGGGTGATACCAGACGCCACAACCAGGCTAAAGCAGGGGGCAATATATGGAACAAACCGATAATTCCGTAATTAGGAGTTTCCAACGAACTTGGAGGACAACGCACTCCAAAACTACGAATATCAACCGACACCGGAGTTCCGATTACATTTGGAACAATATCACGTGGCAAAATCACACGTGGATTCGGACAACGTTTACCCGGAGCATCTTCAATATGATTCCAAATCAAGGCAGTTCCTCCCGGATGTGTATCAATATTAAAGAACATCAAAGGTCGTTTTGAATTGATTGTTGTTTTTTCCAAAAAGGGATCATCACCGTATTCATTTACACTATCCACACGGATAAACCAGGAATTCTCCGCATCCAATACGGTCAGTTTTCCATTATTTTTTTGAATGCTGGGGTGGCACAAAGCCATATCATCAGTCACCGGATTAAATGTAGAGAGAATCGGCAAGCTGATTAAGCGACGTTCGCCACTAATTGAGTTTTCACCAATAACCACCTGTCCGTTTGGTTCACGGGCAATGTGTTGGTGCATTTCACTTTTACCACCACCACTTGCACCTTCGTGCATGAAGGTAGTCATATTATCGTAAGGACTGATGGCCTGAACTGTTGAACAGTGTGCTGTAATCCAACCTTCTTTTTCTCCTTTAGTAAGTAGTGCGCCATATAGTCCTTTCTTGGCACTCGGACCAGGATAAAGATTATAAGCAAAAATATCATGACGGGAATTAGTACGGTTGTGCACCACGATTTGTTTTCCATCAAAATGAGTATGTCGGAATGTTGGTGCAACATACACCACCGAATCAATTGTAAAATCTTCTGTCAGATCTTCAACAGGAACCAACACCTGCAGCATAGCAAGACCCATCGCAAAGAATCCGGCATTTTTAGGACAAATAGCAATACCACCTACACCAATATTTTCGCGACCGGCAAAATAGAAAAACACAGCCAGATCCTGTGACTTAAGCCAATCAAACGTTTCAGCTTTCAACACCGAAAAGTCGTAACCGAATTTATCTTTAAACAATGGTTTATCCGTAGGTTTATCATCAGCAATGAGCATAGTATCCGGATCTCGACGACGCATGTAAGGCTCAGTATAGTTAGCCGAAATACCATTGGTTACTTTATGTACAACCGCTTCAGTAAAGACACCCTTTCCAGGAATATCATAATTCACCTCGTACGAGTCATTTCCTTTACCACCTACTGCAGCATCTTGCAATTCTTCAATTGTATTAAATACTGTATAACTAACACAATTGTCTAACACATCTCTTACGTCATGAGGGAGCGTAACACCCTTTTTCTTTACAATCTCTTCTAATTGACTCATGATAATTTATTTGCAATTTATTCTTTATGGGAACCGAATACTTATATTATTAAGAGAGCAAAGGTAATCAATTCTTTCTTAATTAATAAAGTATCACTTTATTTTTTTTTGAAATCTTAGACCTATTTTCAACGACTCGAGCAAGGAAACACACATAATATTTCGCTTATTCCTCCATTCAGATTCTCAAATCTGAAATTTCGCCTTGTATTAAAATAAATGCTGTCGCCAGCCTGAATGACATAACTCTTATTATCAATCTCAAACTGAATTTCGCCCGACAGCACAAACCCATACATATAACCCTGAAATGTTTTAAACAGATCAACGCTATCCGACCCTTTGGAAAAGCGGATTAAAAACGGATCAACCTGTTTATTCAGGTCATGCTGAGATATCAAATACATCTCCGCCCCCAGCTCATTCTGGCAAATTCGAAGATATTCGTCTTTCCGAAAAACCGGATTATTTAATGCTGCTTCATTTTCCCCTATTAATTCTCCAACTGTAGTCTGTAGATTATCAGCTATTAACTTCAGGGTAATTATTGATGGAAAAGATTTTGCCTTTTCTATTTGCGAAAGCGCACTCGAGCTAATCCCAACCTTTCGAGCCAGATCATTTAGCTGCATTGATTGTTGTTCGCGTTTGCGTTTTATCCGCTCTCCTATTCGTTCCATAAATTACAAGACTAAATTTCCTGCAAAGATAGGAACTGTTTAATATATTAAGTAGCACTTAACCGAAAAATCATTTATTTTTCTTTTGGCCTCTGGTTTTTGGCTTCTTATATTTAATTTTCATAGCCGCAGCACGACGGACTTTCATATTTACTTTCTTGTTTTTATCTTTTTTCTCATGAAAAGCCTCGCCGCCTTCTTCCTTCTTTGGAATCCGAACCAGGGTATTTTTCATAGCTACCTTAGGCAGTTCATCCTCGGTTAGCTCCGAAGACACCACCACATCTGCCGGCATAGCAGTCATCGGAATCTTACGATTCATCAACGCCTCAATTGCCTCGCGACTTTCCTTATCGGCTTTGGTAATAAACGTAAGTGCAACTCCCTTTTTATCGGCACGACCGGTACGACCAATACGGTGCATGTAATTTTCGGGCACTTCAGGCACATCAAAGTTCACCACATGCGACACATCCGAAATATCCAACCCACGAGCGACGATATCGGTAGCTATCAGCACACGATATTCACTTTCTTTGAAGCCACGCATAGACTCAAAACGATTATTTTGGCTTTTATTGGAGTGAATCAGACCAAACTGATCCGGAAACTTCGGAGCAATTTCATCATAGAGCACATCTGCCAGTTTTTTGGTTGAAGTAAAAACCAATACTTTCGAAAACTCCGGATGGTTATTCAACAAAAATTCCAACAGATTCACTTTCGTATGAAAGTTCGGAATGCGAAAACCGATTTGTTTTATATTTTCGAGCGGCGTTCCGGTTGGAGCAGCTTCAATTTCGAGCGGTTCAACAAAAAAGTCATGAACAAGGTCTTTCAGTTCTTCGGATATTGTGGCCGAGAACATCAGGTTCTGACGCTTTGGTGGCAACAAATCGATAATGCGAACCAGCTGTGGGCGAAAACCCAGATTCAGCATTTCGTCCACTTCGTCGATAACAAAACGTTTGATGGATTTCAGTTTCAGACTTCCATTCAACGTCATATCAAGCAAGCGACCGGGAGTTGCTACCAATACATCCAGACCAGCCACGACTAAAGGTGTCTGGCGAATCATATTTACCCCACCATACACACCTGCAACCCGAACATTCATATAAGCAGTCAGCTTTTCTACTTGCTCAACCACCTGAATAACGAGTTCGCGGGTAGGAACAACCACCAATATTTGCGGATGTTTTTCTTTTGTAAACTTCCACTGACGAAGACAGGGAAGAAGATAAGCAATCGTTTTACCGGTTCCGGTTTGTGCTATACCCACCATATCGCGACCAGACATAACAACCGGATAGGCTTTTTCCTGAATAGTAGTTGGTTGTGTCAATCCTAAATCGGCAAGGGCATTTAATAATGGGGTACTTATATTTAAGTCAGTAAAAGTCATATTAATTCAAAATGCATAATTCATAATTCACAATTAATTAAGTGCAAAGATACTCTAAATGTATCAGACTCTGAAATTCGAATTCAGACAATGAACTATAAGTTATGAATTATGAGTTATGAACTATGAATTGTGAATTATAAACTGATTAAGGTGCCAACCTGGATAGTTCCCATACACCGGACTTTTTAGAAAACAGTAAACGGTCGTGTAAGCGATTGGCACGTCCTTGCCAGAATTCTATAGACGTGGGCTTTATGGCATACCCACCCCAATGTGCTGGCTTTGGAACGTCGTTACCGAACTTTTGCTGATAATACTGAAATTGTTTTTCCAGAAAATCGGAAGAATGAATGCGCTGACTTTGCGGTGATGCCCAGGCGCCCAGTTGACTATCAATAGGTCGGGATTTAAAATAAGAAGTGGACTGCACTTCGCTTATTTTCTCAACCACACCTTCAACCCGCACCTGCCGCTCTAGCGCCGACCAAAAGAAGACCAACGAAACCCTATTATTTTGAGCCATTTGTTGCGCTTTATGCCCTTCGTAGTTAGTATAAAACACAAAACTGTCATCCAAAAGCTCTTTAAGCAGAACCACCCTGGAGTGCGGTTGTCCCTGTTCATCAACCGTAGAAAGAATCATGGCAGTAGGTTCCGGCTGATCACTGTCGAGCACCTCCTGCATCCAAAGCCTAAACTGATCAATCGGATCGGGGAGCACACTCTGCTCGTCCAGGGCTGAAAATAAATACTGTTTACGTATATCGCGAAGCATATCCTGAATTTAAATTATTTCTTTTATTCTGTAATTACTGCGTACTAAAACAAAACAGATTTGAATTGGTTTAAGGGCGTGATTAAAAACTGATAAATTTACAGAGCTTTTGCCTACTAAATATCAGTTATTCCATTGAAAAGTTTCAAGTTGACACCAATCATAAAAAGCCGATATTTGTTGATATATTTTCGCTGATTATTAGCCATTTTACAAAAGAATAAAGTACTTTTGGGCACAAAATAAAAAAAAACATTGACTGTTATGAAAGACTTGCTGCAAGCCCGTCACATAGGCGTTTCAGAACAAGACGAAGCATATATGCTTCAAACCATTGGCGTAAAGAGTCTCGATGAATTAATCGACCAAACTATTCCGGCATCTATCCGGCTGGAAGAAGCAATCGAATTGCCCGACCCCCTTACCGAACGGCAATATGCCGAACACATTGCGGAAATAGCGTCAAAGAACAAACTTTACACCTCCTACATCGGACAAGGTTGGTACGACACTTGTACACCCGCTGTTATTCTGCGTAATATTTTCGAGAACCCATCGTGGTACACTTCCTACACACCTTATCAGGCGGAAGTTTCGCAGGGACGACTGGAGGCTTTGCTGAATTTTCAGACAGCCGTGTGCGATTTCACGGGCATGCCGCTTGCCAACGCTTCCCTGCTTGACGAAGCAACAGCCGGAGCCGAAGCTGCTACGATGATGATGAATCTTCGCAGTCGCGAACAGGCAAAAAACAATGTGAACGTGCTTTTTGTAGATGAAAACATTTTCCCATCCATTATGGCCGTGCTAAAAACCCGCACGCAGGCACAAGGCATTGTGATGGAGATTGGCAATTATGCCAGCTATAAATTTTCAGATAAAACCTTCGGGGCTATCATCCAATACCCCAATGCAAACGGAAGCGTTGAAAACTACGCCGACTTTGTGGCACAAGCCCATGCAGCCGGAGCCAAAGTGGCTGTGGCGGCCGACATTCTGAGTCTTGCTCTGCTAACACCTCCGGGAGAATGGGGAGCCGACATCGTTTTCGGATCAACTCAACGCTGGGGAATACCTATGGGATTTGGCGGACCATCGGCAGCTTATTTTGCCACCCTCGAAGAATTTAAACGCGACATGCCGGGACGTATCATTGGCATAAGCAAAGATGCCAATGGCAAAACTGCTTTGCGTATGGCATTACAAACCCGCGAACAACACATTAAACGCGAAAAAGCCACTTCGAATATTTGTACTGCACAGGCGTTGCTGGCTTCTATGGCATGTATGTACACCGTGTACCATGGTGCTGAAGGAATCAAAGCCATTGCAAAACGGATTCACGCAAGCGCTACCTATATCAACGAAATACTTCCGGTTTACGGATACAAACAAGAAAACGAAAGCTTCTTCGACACACTCAAAATCAGTTTACCTACAGGCCTTAGCGTTGAACAGTTCAAAGCCCTAGCGTTGGAATACGAAGTGAACTTCCGCTATTTTGAAACTGGAGAAATAGGTCTCAGTTTTGACGAAACTACCGATATTGATGACGTAAATACATTGATCGAAATATTGGCTACAGCCGTTGACAACGTTGCCGTATACGCCGAAGAAGATGATTTGGAAGATCTGAAATCGTACGACGAAAGTCTGGAACGTACATCAGCTTATCTGACCAACGAAGTTTTCAATCGCTACCACAGCGAAACAGAAATGATGCGTTACATCAAAAAGCTGGAACGCCGCGATATATCTTTGACTCACTCGATGATTTCGTTGGGGTCGTGCACCATGAAGCTTAACGCTGCTTCGGAAATGCTACCGATGAGTCGTGCTGAGTTTGGTGCCGTACACCCATTGGCACCGGCCAACCAAACCGGAGGATACAACGAAATGATTTCGGAACTGGAGACATACCTGACTTCCATCACCGGTTTTGCAGCTTGCAGCTTGCAACCCAACTCGGGTGCTGCGGGTGAATACGCCGGACTGATGACCATCCGCGCTTACTTCAAAGCAAAAGGAGAAACGCAACGTAACACGGTGCTGATCCCTGCATCGGCACACGGAACCAACCCCGCATCGGCACATCAGGCCGGATTTGAAATTGTGGTGGTGAAATGCGACGAAGGTGGTAATACCGATTTGAACGACTGGAACGAAAAAGCCGCAGCTCATAAAGATACCCTGGCCGGATGTATGATTACATATCCATCTACCCACGGTATTTTCGAAGCAGCCATCAAAGAGATGTGCGAAACAATCCACAAAAACGGCGGACAGGTTTATCTGGACGGTGCCAACATGAATGCACAGGTAGGGCTGACTAACCCCGGAACCATTGGAGCCGACGTATGTCACCTCAACCTGCACAAAACATTTGCCATCCCTCACGGTGGTGGTGGTCCGGGCGTAGGACCTATCTGTGTGGCCGAACATCTGGCTGAGTTTTTACCCAGCAAAACCTACGGAGCTAACGCCGTATCGGCTGCACCTTATGGTAGCGCCAGCGTAACGGCTATTACCTACGGTTACATCCGCATGATGGGCGAGGCCGGACTAACCCGCGCAACTAAAATTGCGATACTAAATGCCAACTACCTGGCTGCACGACTGAAAGACAGCTACGGAGTACTATACACCGGCGAGAACGGACGTGTGGGTCATGAGTTAATCCTCGAAGCGCGCAACTTTAAAGCCACATCGGGCGTAACCGAAACTGACATTTCGAAACGACTGATGGATTATGGTTTCCACGCTCCTACCCTATCGTTCCCTGTACACGGAACGCTGATGGTAGAGCCTACCGAAAGCGAATCGCTGGCCGAGCTGGACCGCTTTGCAGACGCTATGTTGCAGATTTTTGCTGAAATAAAAGAAGTAGAAAACGGAACGGCCGATGCTACCGACAATGTGTTGCTAAACGCTCCGCACCCCGAATATTCGATTGTTTCGGACGAATGGAATCACCCATACAGTCGTGCAAAAGCAGCTTACCCCACCGAATGGGTAGCCGAAAATAAGTTCTGGACCAATGTAGCCCGCATCGACAATGGCTATGGCGACCGGAATTTGGTTTGCACTTGTCAGTCTTGGGAATAATGAGACAAAAGAGTAAAGAACAAAGAGCAAAGATTAAAGACAAAAGATTTATTGACTCAAGACTATAGAAGAAAGAAACCCTGCTTTGTATAAACAGAGCAGGGTTTTTTGTATCTAAAAAAAACATATCAACAACCAAACTTCGGGAAAAGTAACAAAAACAAAATTCCTCCCCAATGCACAGGCAAAGAGGAGGAAAATTAGAAATCAAATACGACTGCCATTATTTGGTGGTGTCATCCGCAGGAGCGTCTTTCTTTTTGGCACCTTCCTGCTGAGCCATGGTATTTTTTATATTGTTGATTTTGACGTTTAGCTGAGAAATAAATTCTTTTAAACCGGCTTCGCCTTTCAGAATTACCGAAGCATTGACCCGATCGACCATTGAAATATAAATAGGGTCGACTGCCAAGCGTGCATCATGCACATTCCCCTCGGGACGGGCAGCTTCTTCGGCATCGCGCTGATTAATGAGGCGGATGGCTTCAGTATTAGTTTCAAACACCTTAAGTGCCCACTCTGCTGCCGATATTTTGGCTACAGCAGCTACAGACTCCGGCTTTTGGAGTTCATTACACAATTCACCAAAGTCCGTAATTTTTTCAGTTTTAGTTTTACCGAGGATGTTGCTATATTTATTTGTCAACCTTTCCAACTTTTTAGCAGCCTCCACCACCGTAGGGTCAAAATGATCCAGTCCGTTATCAATTAATTTCAGAATAGCTTTATAATACTTTTCGCGCAATATGATCAAACCGTTGATTGTCTGAGTCAACGGACTACCCATCTCGGCCTTTACAGCCACCTGCTCAACAGCTATGGCTTGTTGTAATTCCGGAAGTAAAATTTCCAGATCGAGCTTTTTAGGATCATGTTCCAATACCAACCGAGCAAACTCGGTCATCAAAAACAAATGTTGCGAGCTTCTCAATCGAGATAGCGGCGCGCTGCTAATTTTCATCATAGATTTACTAAAATTGATTGTTTATAAATAAGTAGTTACGAGTTACATATCACAAGTTACAAGTAAATATTTTGAAGCCCACAAAAGATGATATCTATCGATATTATTTATAGGTAACAAAGCCGATATTCATAAAAAAAAGAAAACTCATCAAATCAATTCATCAATCACCAATTGAAAGTTAGCCATTTGCCCGGAAAGAGGACTCAATGTAGCCCTACAGTAGCACGATTCCATTAACAATGCTATGCCTGTAGCCCTACAACGGCATGATCGCACCCGGAATACACTGCTTGTAGCCCTACAGCGCCCTGATTTCATTAAGAATATACCGGATGTAGGCCTACAGCGGCATAATTCCAGTTCCAACACTCACAATGTAGCCCTACAGCGGCACAATTTTGTTTTCAACATCGTCCATGTAGCCCTACGGCGACATTAAAAAAAAAAAAACGCATTGAAAAAAAATTGAAACAAGTGTTGAACAAACCAACACATACTCACTACCTGCTATTTTCAGAGGCGCTCAATATGCAATAGCTGTTTAAACCTCAATTGATTGTGCAAATATAAAAAAGTATTTTGAAATTTTGCAGCAAAATTGAAAAAAAAGTAGTATGGAGTATAAAAAAAACAGACAATTGCCTGGCTTTTAATACCAGCAGTTATGACATACCGGTTTTTTAGCCAGATTATAGGTGAGTATGATTTCGTTGGTGCCAACGGACTTATTATTAATGCCTGTAAGGTTATAATCGTAACTGTAGGACAGGTGAATGGATTTTGTCAGGTCAAAGCCGGCGATAAGCCCCACTTCGGTACCGGTGCGCACAAAAAGCCCCACATCAAACAAGTCCGGAGTTTCTTCGAGCCCCGACCGCTGACTGACTTTGAAATAGCCGGTTATATTCAGTTCGGCCTGATACATATTGGAATACTGAATTCCGCACACACCAACCCCCATATTCAGCACATCGTTGGACATTTGGCGGTAGCGGGCATACAAAAAATTGGTGTTGGTTTGGTATTTATGGCCATTGTCGAACACCGAAAACAGATTGAGGCCCGACGCACCCAGTCGGAGCGATTTGTTGGTAAGCTCCACCCCGATATCCGAATTAAACTTACTTTCGGACAGCAGATTCTGATAGGCTTCGGGGTCGTAACCATTTGTAAGGCTTACTTTGGATACATCGTAACTCAAATTCTGATAATTCAAACCCAAGCCCAGATGCAATTGCCAGTCTTGCTCCAGCTTAATGGCATAGGCATAGGTCAGATCCAGGTTGGTCACCGAGGTATAACCAACTTTGTCCTGAATGGCAATCAACCCAAGCTGCGTATTCATATTATCTATATAAGTACTGCCTGAAGCAAAAAAAGTCATTGGCGAACCCTTCACCCCCAACCACTGTTTGCGTGCTGCCATACTAAATACCGCTTCGTATTTATCGTAAACAAAAGCCGGATTGATATACTGTGCATTTCCCCAATAATTGTTCAACCGAATATTCGACTGAGCAAGCATCAGCAGGTTTATCAGACAGAGCGCTACTATAAAAATGGATCGTTTCATCATTGCTTCTTCCTCATCGGACCACCATCAGGTATCCTTCGCGTGTTTTGGTTTCGGCTTCGAACGTATAATACACAACATAAAAATACGTATCCTTAGCCACCGGCTTATTGTTGTACGTGGCATTCCAACCATCCGTTCCGTCGTAGAGCTTTATGCCGTTGCGATTGAACACCTGCACATGCCAGCCCTTCATAAACACATCGTTGTATCCGTCGCCGTTGGGAGTAATGGTATTGGGAATTTCAACCACTGCAATATCGGTAACCACCGTGCTGTCGCAGCCCGCGGTGGTTTTCATCACATCGGTATAAGTGCCTGTTTGGGTGTATTCGTGTCCATTAATATGATACGAATCGCCCGACATAAGCAAGACATTATTATGCATATTGAAAATGGAGTTCACCGTCAGATTGAGCGTCACCACGCTGTCGCACCCCGTCGAATTGACCAGATGATCCACATAGGTTCCACCCCTGCTGTAAGCCTTGCTGCCTACATAATAAGCATCGCCATCGCAAACCGCAGCAGTCAGCCGCGCACTGGTTGGCTCGTTAACCGTCAGCTGCAGCGTAGCCGTACTGTCGCATCCCGCAGCGTTGGTCAGATGCAGCACATAAGCACCGGTTGCATTGTAATTTGTCCCATTAAACCGATAGGCATCGCCCCGGCAAACAGAAGCCCTGGTCATAGAGGCTGTAGGCTGCTTAACCTTTAAGCTAAACGTAACAATGCTATCGCAACCCGCAGCATTGGTCAGACTTTGGGTATAAACACCCGGCGATTTATAGACAACCCCATTAAGAGGATAGGCATCGCCCTGACAAATTTCGGCTTTTACGGTAGAATAGGTCGACTGTTTCACCGTCAGATTGAGCGTAGCCACGCTGTCGCAACCCGCCACGTTTTTAATTGTTGCCGCCTGAGTGCCGGCCGCATTAAACGTCACCCCATGCCAGTCGAAAGGCAACAAGCTCGAACAAATCGTTTTATTGGTTACAGAGCTGGTGGGTTGATTAATCTTTAAAATCAAAGTGGCTACACTATCGCAGCCCACACTATTGGTCAGATGAGCCGCATAGGTGCCAGCTGCTGCATAACTTACGCCATTAAACAAATACGTCTCACCCGGGCACACCGCAGCGCGAGTGGTGGAGGATGTGGGCAAAAAGTTTTTTAAAATTAAAGTAGCAATACTGTCGCAGCCCTGAGCATTGATCAGGTGCGCCGTATAGGTCCCGGAAGTAGTATAAGTCACCCCATTAAAAGTATAAGAAGTCCCCGGGCAAATGCCGGCGCGGGTGGTGGAAGTTGTGGTTCGTTTTACCGTCAGCACCAGGGTAGCCGTACTATCGCAGCCCACAGCATTGACCAAATGCTTGGCATAGGTACCGGAGGTATTATAAGCTACTCCGTTAAATGTATAGGATTCGCCCTGACAAATAGAAACCGGAGTGGTGGAAGCCGAGGGGAGTTTCACCTTCAGATTGAGCGTAGCTGTGCTATCGCAACCCACCTTATTGGTCAGATGTTTCACATAAGTGCCGGCCGTATTATACAGCACCCCTCCAAACGAATAAGACTCGCCCCGACAGATAGCTACATTGGTAGTGGAAAAAGTAGGCACTTTGATGGTCAGCTTCAGGGTAGCCGTACTGTCGCAACCCGCAGCATTTATCAAATGCTTGACGTAAGTGCCCGAAGTGCCATATGCCACCCCGTTGAATGTATATAAATAACCCTGGCAAAGCGAGGCCGTAGTAACCGACGAAGTGGGTATATTCACCTTCAGGTTGAGCGTGGCGGTACTATCACAACCGGCTTTATTGATCAGATGAGCCGTATAAATACCTGTAGCTGTATATGTTGTTCCATTAAAAGTATAAGATTCGCCCGCACAAATGGCAGCTGTAGTGGTAGAGCTTGTGGGTTGCTTGATCGACAGATTGAGCGTAGCCGTACTGTCGCAACCCGCCGTGTTCAGAGAATGATTGGTATAGGTTCCTGCTGCCGTATAATCCACCCCGTTGAAACGGTATAACCCACCCGGGCAAATGGCCGCATCGGTAACCGAATTTGTGGGCTGCTTCAAAGCCAGATTCAGCGTAACCGTACTGTCGCAGCCGGCTTTATTAATCAGATGGGCAGTATAAGTACCGGCAGTTGTATAGATCGTACCATTAAAAAGATAGGTATCGCCCACGCAAATGGCTGAATTAATAGTGGAAGTAGTGGGTTGTTTTAGGATCAGATTCAGCGTAGCTACACTGTCGCACCCGGCTTTATTGGTCAGAAGCGCGGTGTATGTCCCGGCAGTAGCATAGGCTGTACCATTAAAAAGATACGAATCGCCCGGGCAAATAGCCGCATCGGTAGTAGAACCTGTTGGCACTTTCATCCTCAGATTCAGCGTAGCCACACTATCGCACCCGGCCTTATTAGTCAGAAGAGCCGTAAAGGTTCCGGCGGTAGTATGAGTTGTGCCATTAAATAAATAAGACCCACCGGGGCAAATAGCAGCCGTGGTATTCGAAGTCGTTGCCAACTTTTTGGTCAGATTCAGCGTTGCCACACTGTCGCACCCTATAGCATTGGGTAAATGTTTTGTGTACGTGCCCGGATTATTACAGCTAATGCCATTCCACACATAGGGAAATGCCGAAGGACAAATAGCCGTATCGGTGGTAGAAGTATAGGGCCCTACCGACACCTTAACCGTATTGACACCGGGACATACTTCCAGATACCGGATATCATCCAGAGCAAAATCATTTCCATCTGCCGTGGTATTCTGGTTAACAATGCTGATATTGGCCGTTGTGGTAGTAGGCCCCGAATGCCAGATGGCATAAAACTTATACCAATGATTAGTCACCCCGGGCGAGGTGAACGGAGTACCAAGCAGTACCCCATTTATGCTAAACTGCAAAACAGGAGGATTAGAAGGTGTAACCGGAGTTACGTACGCATAAAAGGCATAATCCTTGTTTGGCTTAACGGTGATGGTCTGCCCCCAGACTTGCGAGTTTGCAATCGGATCACCATTCACTACAAGCATATTGCCGGAACCCGTAGTGTGATCAACATAGTTGACAAACGCATAATGCAACTGATGCGGGTTAGTCAGTATGGCATAAGTTCCTTCGGCGACCAAACTATAAATGTTATGTATGTAGTCTGTTGTGAAACCCGTATTACCCGATTCAAAATCCCCGTTCAAAATCAGATTAGGCGGATTCTCCGTGTAACCCCTAACAGTATATATAGTATTAGCCGGAACATTTGCTACAGGATTTGCAATCGTCGGGTCGCTCAATCCGGTCGAAGGAGTCCAAATATAATAATCGGCACCGGAAGCATTTAGTTGAACATTGGTATTCGGGCAGGTTCTTACATTGCTTGTAATGATTGGGCACAGCGATTGACCCAACAATAAATCAGGCATCAGAAGAAACCCTATCAACACTAAAAAAGGAGTAAACAACCAAGACTTCATGCTGCAACAAGATGGTTTAGCTCGGCTAATAAAAATCCGGAAAATACAGACACAACATTATTTTTCAGCAGATTAATTTCAATCATAGCACAACAAAACAATATATTATATAATAGACACATTGAAATACCAATCATTTCAGGTAAAACAAGAATATAAAAACCGGATGCTAACAAGTGAGGAAATCGTTACCGAAAATGGTCATCTTATTTATTTCCGAAAAGACATAATTATCGAACTTTCGAAACCGGAAACATGAACTTTCAACTGACAGTAGCCAATCAAACGGAGTTCTCACTGCTTTGTGCTTGCAAAGGTAAATAAATAAAGTTAAACTGAATATCTGATTCGAGAAAAATTACCACTAATGTAGCAAATAAAATGGCAAAACCAGATATTAAAATTAGAGAAAGTATTTTTGCGTTTCATTTTCGTGTCAAATCGAGACACAGAAAGAAGCATTGCGGTAAAAAAGAAGGAAAAAATCAATACCAACAATTGCGGCACATCGGCTTTTTAGACAGATTATACGTAATCATAAGCTCGTTGGTCCCGATGGAGCTTCGCCGGATATTACTTATATTGTAATCATAACTGTATGACAAATGTATTGATTCATTTACATCAAATCCCAGGATCACCCCCACTTCGCTTTTGGTTCGGCAAAACAAGCCCACATCAAACAAATCGGGTGTTTCGGTCAACCCCGACCGCTGACCCACTTTGAAATAACCGGTTACATTAAATTCGGCCTGATACATGTTGGAATACTGAATTCCACAGATTCCAAATCCCATATTCAGCAAATTATTCGAATTTTGCCTGTAACGGGCATACAAAAAGTTGGTATTGGTTTGATATTTATGATCAGTAGAAAAAACAGAAAAGACATTCTGACTCGAAGCCCCCAACCGGAAAGATTTGTTGGTTACCTCCACCCCTATATCCGAATTAAAGTTATCTGTCGACAACAAATTCTGATAAGCCATCGGGTCATAATCCGACGACATATTTACTTTTGAAACATCATAGCTCAAACTCTGATAATTCAACCCCATCCCCAAATGCAATTGCCATTCTTCATTCAGCTTAATAGCATATGCATAGGTAAAATCGAGATTTGTTATCGACGTATATCCTATTTTATCCTGAACAGCAATTAACCCAAGCTGCGTATTCAGATTATCAATATACGTGCTGCCCGAAGCAAAAAAGGTCATCGGCGAACCTGCCACTCCAACCCATTGTTTGCGGGCAGCCATGCTGAATACCGCCTGATATTTATCATAAATAGCAGCCGGATTAATATAACGAGCATTTCCCCAATAATTATTCAACCGAATATTCGACTGAGCAATTATCAGTAAGCTGATAAAATTAAGTGCAATTATAAAAATGGATCGTTTCATAAATTTTGTTTATCGAATGACCATTAAATATCCTTCTTTTGTCTTCATCCCCGTTTCGGTTGGATAAAACAAAACATAAAAATAGGTGTCCTTTGAAACCGGCTTATTGTTGTAATTCCCATCCCAACCACTATCTCCATCGTAAAGCATAATTCCGTTTCGGTTGTATACCTGCACACGCCAGCCTTTCATAAACGTATCGTTATATCCATCGCCGTTGGGAGTTATTGTATTCGGAACATTGACAAACGAAAGTTCGGTAACAACAGTACTGTCACATCCGTTTTCATTTTTAAGATTATCGGCATATACCCCGGGCTTATCATAGGCATGACCATTAATAGTATAACTTTCGCCCGAAAATATTTGAATTTTTTGAGTGCTTGTTTGAGGATAAATCACCGATAAATTCAACGTAACCTTCACATCCTGTCCTAAAACATTGGTCATCGTTTTGGTAAAGGTACCTGCGCCGTAATAGGGCGTGGCATTCCATATATAAGGCAAATCGGATGCGCATACCGAAGCATTTGTAACGGCCGATGTCGACAAGTTGACTTTCAGAATCAGTTTTGCAATACTGTCGCACCCCATCGAATTCAGATATTTATCGGGTGCAGTATAAGTTCCGGTTTCGGTTAAAGCCAGTTTATTCCAAACGTAAGGCAATTCCAACGAACTGACAGACTCTTTCGACACTGAACTTGACGGGAACACAACCGTAAGTTCGAGGGTTGCAATACTGTCGCACCCCGCCGCACTCACAAATTGAGCCATATAAGTGCCCGAATCAAAATACAGTTTTTTATTCCATACATAAGGTAACAACGAAGAACATACATACTCCGTAGTGGTTGAAGTCAAAGGTGTTTTAACGTGCAATACTAAATTAGCAATACTATCGCAACCGTTGGCACTCGTTAACCGGATAGCATAGTTACCTGCAGCCGCATACGATATTCCGTTCCATACAAAAGGCAGAGCCGAAGGACAGGTAGTCATTTCGATTGTCGAACTAGCCGTTTTATTGACCGTTAGTTTAAGCGTGGCCACACTATCGCAACCAACAGCGTTGATCAATTTCGCATTATAAGTTCCGGCAGCAGTACAACTTAATCCGTTCCAAACAATGGGTAAATCCTGTTCACAGATAGTTTTACTGCTAAAAGAAGTGGTTGGTAATTTTAGTGTCAGGTTCAAAGTCGCCACACTATCGCAACCTGCTACATTCAACAGATGCTTCACATAAGCACCGGCGGCGGTGTAAGAAGTCCCATTAAACGAATAAGAATCACCCTGACAAATGGAAACATTCGTTGTAGAAGCCGTGGGCAGCTTCACGGACAAATTCAGCGTAGCAACACTGTCGCAACCAGCAGCATTGACAAGATGAACAACATAAGTACCTGCAACTGCATACGAAACTCCATTAAACAGATAAGAATCACCCTGACAAACAGACGTATTTGTAACAGAACTACTCGGAAGTTTCACGGTCAGATTCAAAGTAGCCGTACTATCACAGCCAACAGCATTCATAAAATGCTTGCTGTAAGTTCCGGTAGCAGTATAATTTGCACCATTCCAAACATAAGGCAGATCAGCAGTACAAACGGAAGCCGCAACAGTAGAAGTGCTCGGAAGTTTCACGGTCAGATTCAAGGTAACTGTACTATCGCAACCGACTGCATTCATAAAATGCTTGCTGTAAGTTCCGGTAGCAGTATAATTCGTACCATTCCAAACATAAGGAAGATCAGCCGTACAAACGGAAGCGGTAACAGTAGAACTACTAGGTAATTTTACCGTCAGATTCAAAGTTGCCGTACTATCGCAGCCAACAGTATTCAGAAAATGCTTACTATATGTTCCCGAAGCTGTATAATTCGTACCATTCCAAGCATAAGGAAGATCGGCCGCACAAACGGAAGCAGAAACGGTGGAACTGCTCGGCAATTTCACTGTCAGATTCAAAGTTGCCGTACTATCACAGCCCACTGCATTCAGGAAATGCTTGCTGTATGTTCCCGAAGCAGTATAATTCGTACCATTCCACACATAAGGAAGATCGGCCGCACAAACGGAAGCAGAAACGGTAGAACTACTCGGGAGTTTCACTGTCAAATTCAAAGTTGCCGTACTATCGCAGCCAACTGTATTCAGAAAATGCTTACTGTATGTTCCGGTAGCAGTATAATTTGTTCCATTCCAAACATAAGGCAGATCAGCCGTACAAACAGAAGCAAAAACGGTAGAACTGCTAGGTAATTTCACGGTCAGATCCAAGGTTGCTGTACTATCGCATCCCGCAGCATTCAGAAAATGCTTGCTGTAAGTTCCCGAAGCTGTATAATTTGTGCCATTCCACACATAAGGGAGATCAGCTACACAAACGGAAGCAGAAACGGTAGAACTACTCGGGAGTTTCACGGTCAAATTCAAAGTTGCTGTACTATCGCATCCCACTGCATTCATAAAATGCTTGTTGTATATTCCCGTAGCAGTATAATTCGTACCATTCCAAACATAAGGTAAATCGGCGGCACAAACAGACGCTGAAACGGTAGAACTACTCGGAAGTTTCACGGTCAGATTCAAAGTTGCCGTACTATCACAGCCCACGGCATTCAGAAAATGTTTGCTATATGTTCCCGAAGCTGTATAATTCGTACCATTCCAAACATAAGGAAGATCAGCTACACAAACTGAAGCAGAAACAGTGGAACTGCTTGGCAATTTCACGGTCAGATCCAAAGTTGCTGTACTATCGCAACCCACTGCATTCAGAAAATGCTTACTATATGTTCCCGAAGCAGTATAATTCGTACCATTCCACACATAAGGAAGATCGGCGGTACAGACGGAAGCAGAAACGGTAGAGCTACTCGGTAATTTCACTGTCAGATTCAAAGTTGCTGTACTATCGCAACCCATAGCATTCAGAAAATGCTTGCTGTACGTTCCCGTGGCAGTGTAATTCGTTCCATTCCACACATAAGGAAGATCAGCTACACAAACGGAAGCAGAAACGGTAGAACTACTCGGAAGTTTCACGGTCAGATTCAAAGTTGCTGTACTATCGCAACCCACTGCATTCATAAAATGCTTGCTGTATATTCCCGTAGCAGTATAATTCGTACCATTCCATACATAGGGCAAATCGGCGGTACAAATGGAAGCGGTAACAGTAGAACTACTCGGGAGTTTAACCGTCAGATTCAAAGTTGCTGTACTATCGCAACCCACTACATTCAGAAAATGCTTGCTATAAGTTCCGGTGGCAGTATAATTCATACCATTCCAAACATAAGGTAAATCGGCGGAACAAACAGACACTGAAACGGTAGAACTACTCGGAAGTTTCACGGTCAGATTCAAAGTTGCCGTACTATCGCAACCCACTGCATTCATAAAATACTTACTGTAAGTTCCCGTGGCAGTGTAATTCGTACCATTCCAAACATAAGGAAGATCAGCTACACAAACGGAAGCAGAAATGGTGGAACTGCTAGGCAATTTCACGTTTAGATTCAAAGTTGCCGTACTATCACATCCCGCAGCATTTATGAAATGCTTGCTGTAAGTTCCCGTAGCTATATAATTCGTGCCATTCCACATATAAGGAAGATCGGCTACACAAACGGAAGCAGTAACGGTGAAACTACTTGGGAGTTTCACGGTCAGATCCAAGGTTGCTATACTATCGCAGCCCACTGCATTCAGAAAATGCTTGCTGTAAGTCCCCGTGGCAGTATAATTCGTACCATTCCAAACATAAGGAAGATCAGCTACACAAACCGATGCAGCAAAGGTAGAACTGCTCGGCAATTTCACGGTGAGATCCAAAGTTGCTGTACTATCGCATCCAACAACATTACTAAAATGCTTGCTGTATGTTCCCGAAGCAGTATAATTCGTGCCATTCCAAACATAAGGCAGATCAGCAGCACAAACGGAAGCAAAAACAGTAGAATTGCTCGGGAGTTTCACTGTCAAATTCAAAGTTGCTATACTATCGCAACCAACAGCATTTAGAAAATGCTTGCTATATGTTCCCGTAGCAGTATAATTCGTACCATTCCAAACATAAGGAAGATCAGCTACACAAACGGAAGCAGAAACGGTAGAACTACTCGGGAGTTTCACTGTCAGATTCAAAGTTGCCGTACTATCGCAACCCACTGCATTCATAAAATGCTTGCTGTATATTCCCGTAGCAGTATAATTCGTACCATTCCATACATAAGGCAGATCAGCTACACAAACGGAAGCAGAAACGGTAGAACTGCTAGGAAGTTTCACGGTCAGATTCAGAGTAGCCGTACTATCGCAGCCCACAGCGTTGATCAACCTCTTTGTATAGGTACCACCTATAGAGCAGCTGATTCCATTCCATACATAAGGTAAATCAGCTTTACATATCGAAAGCGAAGAAGTTGAAGTACTTGAATTTCGAACCAACAACATTAAAATGGCGACACTATCACATCCTGCAGCATTCACAAAACTCTTCATATAAATACTTGATGCAGAATAGTTAGTTCCATTCCATACATAAGGCAAATCGGAACTACAAACAGAAGCTGTAGTAATGGAACTAGTTGTCATTCTCTTTGTCAACGTCAAAGTAGCAACACTATCACAACCGACAGCATTAACAAGTGTCTTTGTATACGTACCACCATTTGAATAACTTACACCATTCCACACGTAAGGAAATTCCGTACTACAAATTGAGACGTTAGTAGTAGAGCTACTCGGTTGTTTTATTACTAAATTTAGAGTAGCAGTGCTATCGCAGCCGGCAACATTCACAAAATGTTTTACATATGTTCCTGCTGAATTATAAGAAGTTCCATTAAAAGTGTAAACTCCACCCGGACAAATAGAAGCATTTGTTGTAGAAGCTGTGTTTGCAATAACATTCAAAGCATATGAAACTGAGTCTGCACACCCATACAAATTAGACACTATATAACGGATAGTATCAACACCGGCTGACAACGCAGAAACAACTCCGGTATTAGATATTGTTGCAACAGCAGGTTTCGTACTTTTCCATATTCCACCCGTAGTTGTATTTTGCAAAACGGCTGTTTGACCTGCACAAATTTTATTCTGACCTGTTATAGGAGCAATAGTTGCCAGAGAACCAACAGAGATAGTTTTCACAATACTATCTGTACATCCATTGATTGATGTTGCTACTAACTTAACCTTATAATTACCAACAGCATTAAATATTTTAGTGTTATTAGCTGTTGATGAAGAAGTCCCATCTCCAAAATCCCAAAAATAAGTCATTATAGTACTATCATCAATAGTTGACGTATTTGTAAAGCTAACCGGCTTACCAACACATACTGCAGTATCCGACTTAAAAGATACAGCCGGAACAGGATTCACATTTAAAGCAGTATAAGCTGTGTCACGACAACCAAAACCAGAATAGGGTACCAAATCAACATTAATAACCTGACTAGAAGAAGGCGGTGGAGATAATGTTAGCGTTTGACCGGTACCCAATAGTTTTGTATATGAGCTATCATACCAATTATATTCCTCATATCCACTCGGAGCATCAAGAGTGATTGAAGAGGTATTTTTACAGTATGCCAAACTTTTAGTCAAAGAAGTACAAGTTGAATTTACATCAACATAAGCATATCCAAAATGCCCACCTAAAGTACAATCTTCAGCTGAAAATTCCAAAATCACAGTATGACCTGCATATCCTGACAAATTAATAGTTACAGCTGACCAGGGTTTATATAAAACAGAGCTGTCCATCACCGACTCCTCAAAACCAGGCAAACCAGATGCTGCTGTAAAATCATAACTAGCACAAGTAATTATGTTTGAACTATTATTTGCATCATACACTTTAGCCTGAAAGCGGGGTTGTTCATCAAAAGGATGCTTTGGATCTTGAAATACAACAGCATAAAAATACTCTATTACAAAATTATTTTGATCTGCAGGTATCGTAAAACTACAACTCACCTTCTCTGCCAGCTTGTTAGTTGCAGTGCTTCCTAATTGTAACGAATAGTTACCACCCCACGGACATAAACGAGGGAAATTGCCATACGGGTCATTAACTGGCAATGATGATGCAGAAATTATTTGGTGCCTACCAGCTACCGGTGCAACTGCATAGGTAGGATTCCAAGTTACATAGTTATTTATACCATTTGTTCTTGCTGTACCAACATAACATTTCCAGTTCGTAAAATTACCTTTCTCGAAATCAAGGTTATCAATGCATTTTGAAGGAGCTACCGATTGAGCCTTTGCTCGTCGGGGAGAAGTTACAACCTTGTTAGTACTAGCAATAGAAGATGAAATTGTATCATTAAAATTCACAGCAGGTCCATAGATAGGCACTGCCGGTCTTGATTTAAAAGACCAGTATGACTGTCCTAAAATAGTATTAGTAACCAGTAGAAACAATATCAACTTAAAAAATTTCATTTAGCTATGCTACCCACGGATTAAATATATGAACAGTATTTGTCCGTATTATCAACTTATATCTCAGTTAGCGAAACCTGGAAGCTGCAAACAATTTATAAAATGAGATTACACTCACTACATTTTAACTATACCGACTTTTATTTTCAAAAAACTTCATGAACCGAAATCGCTACAATCAGAGGTCAGGTTTTTCATGACATATTATAGCCAATCGGGCGCTCTACTTCAACTTCTATTCTTGTAGCAAATAATGGTTAGACAAAGTAATCCAACTGATCATTTATTAATCTACATTGACTTAATATTTCCATTAATTAAAGTTATTTGCATTATATGTTTTCGCAACACAGTACCACAATTAGCAAGCAATACGTGATATAAAACAGATAAAGAAATAAGGAATCATCAAGATTAGCCCAAAAACCGATGACAAAACCAGAACAAAAAAAACAGCCCTAGCACATCACTAAGTTAGGTAGAGTAATGTCTTCAGACAAATTTTGGAACAAAATAATTTGAGACATCACAATTTATATTGCATTGTTTTTTAAAAGATTAAAGATGTATCAGAGAAAAAAAGTAGGACACAAAGAAAAATAAGCAAAAAAAACGGAGAAAAATAGGATTATCAAAGCACTAAAAAAGCATAAAACTGAAAATGCTGTATAATGGAAAGATTACAAAGTTGAAGTATGTTTTCCTAGCTAAATTACATGCTCAACAGAGAAAAATAAGCAAAAAAAACGCCTGGTAAAAACTACCAGGCGGGATCATAAATATTACGATACAGAACAACTATTCAACATGAATACTGGATGCCCCTTTATCTGTCTTTGTAACGTTTTTAGGGCTACCTTTACAATCAATTTCACTTGCACCATAAGCTTCAGCATTGATCGACTCAGTTGCAAACAACTTTGCGTGGCTAGCACCTGACACATAAACTTCGGCCCGTTTGGTTATAAAGTCAGAAGCATTTATCTCACTGGCACCCAGTCCTGAGATTTTCAACATATCTGAAGTCCCTTTCAAATCTGCCTTCGAAGCACCCTTAATATCCAATTTAAATAAACCGACTACTTTTACATCCAGATTAGCCTCACTGGCACCAAGAAGTTCCAGATTAAACTCTGGCGCTACAAACTGCGATTCGCCTTTTATATTACAAGCTCCTTTTGCAACTATACTACGAATCGAATCTGATGAGATAAGTACTTTTATGGTCTTGTTGAAGAATAACTCTTCAGAATAAATATGTAAAACTCCATTTTCTACTTTGGTGATTAATTTTGGCATAAAATCTCTTGGACAGGAAACAAAAATTCCCTTCGTTGAATCTTTCAACGTTAGCTCAATATTTCCGGATACTTCAACTGCATGAAAAGGCTCACTCTTACGAATTTCATCAACAAAAGGTTTATTATCATCGCTCCAATTAATTGAAAAAGGATTTCCTCCCCGATTATGCAAGCGAATAATCGTACCCGCTCCTACACTATAAAACATAAACATGCCAGCAACCCATAGAATAAGAACAACCCAAGACGCTGTACGTGGAGTATCATGCCGCCCTGAAACCAACCGAATTGCCCAATAAATCAATAAAAAGATAGGGCATCCTACAACTAAAATCAGGGAAATAATAAGTAACACCAACTTGTCTGGAGAGAAAGCAGACCAGTTAGAAATAACATCCGGAGCAAATCCATTAATTACAGAGGGTTCAAAAATCAAAAAGAAAAGCAACAGAATTAACGATCCAACAAGAACGATCCCAACAAGGCCAATAACTGCACCAATAAATCCAAATAATATTTTAGCACACCATCGCAATATTTCAAGGATTCTTTCACCTACACTAGAAGCTGATTGTTTAAACTTATCACTTTCTACATAGTTCTTCACATTATTTATCTCCGTCTTAATATTTTCCACTGTAACATCTTCCCCTTGCATCTCAAGTCGCTGAGATGCAGTCAATGCAGCAGGAGCAACAAACCAAACAACCAAATAAATTGGGATTACAGCTCCAACACCCAAAAACACGAGAACAGCCAGAATAATACGCACTAAAGTGACATCCAAATTAAAATACGCAGCCAATCCACCAGCTATTCCACCTAAAATTGCATTTTCGGGGTCGCGATAAAACCGGCGAGATTTAGATTGCTTTTTCTCGTTTTTTTGCGGATTTGACTCTTCATCGTCCTCATCAGCATACTGACTCGGATTACCCATGATTTCAATTATATCATGAACATCTGTCACATTAACCACATTCTTGTTCTTTTGTAAACGTTCGCTAAAAAGCTCTGCAATACGAGCCTCAACATCTGTCATTATTTCACGTCTTTCATCTTCTTCCTGAAAATGATCGGCAATTTCATGAAGATAAGTCTGAAGCATTTCATATGCGTCATCGTCTATATGAAAAACTATATTATTCAAATTTACAGTCAATGTTTTCTTCATAATCTATATATTTATTTGAAAGTTGAAGATTCTCTTTTTGAGACATCCAGAGATACTATATTATTTACACTTTTACATAACAGATTAAAACCGATTTCAGGAATCTTTAATCTTCCTGACCACGTCATTAATTTCTTCCCAGGCTTTTTCCAGCTCCTCTAAAAACGACGCTCCCTTATCTGTCATTTCATAATATTTTCGGGGTGGCCCTTGCGTAGACTCTTCCCAACGATAATCCAGTAATTCGCTATTTTTCAGCCTGGTCAATAATGGATACAAAGTTCCTTCAACTACAATTAGTTTTGCGTCTTTCAATTCGGCAATAATATCCGAGGTGTAGGCAGACTTTTTCTTCAGAATAAGCAGAATGCAATATTCTAAGTATCCTTTTCGCATTTGCGATTTAATATTATCTGCATTCATATTTTTTAGTTTAATGTTTGATATCCCATCAACGTTTCATCAAGAGTTAAACAGTAAACCGGAATCAGGTCCAGTATAGTTCAACTCTTATACTTTGATACTCCTTTTGAAATTATTTCAACAATTCCAGCAATTTAATCCGGAAAAAATACTCATATTTAGCCTGAGCCTGCTCTCCCAAGACTTGAGTTAAATTGCTTTTAGCCTGATAAAGTTCATACAAGGTAGCTCTTCCTGCTTCATATTTTTGATTGGCAAACCGATAAGCCTCCCTACTAGCTATTTCAGATTTATTAGCGGCATCCCAGCGACTTTTAGCTCCCAATGCATTATAATACGCCTGTTGAATGGATTTTTTAAGCTCCAATTTGGCATTAGTTACTGCAATCATACTACTTTGAACGCCTAGTTGCGCAGTACGTACACTATTTCGCGTTGCAAATTTATTGAAAATAGGGATTCTAAGATCAAAACCAAGCGACGTACTCTTGTTGTCATTAAATTGCTGTCCAAAACTTTTATTGTCACCATGAGCCACATTATAATAATTTGTACCATAGTTAACTCCAAAAGTCAAAGTGGGATAATAGGCACTTTTAGCGATCAACACATTATACTTACTACTTTCCAACCGAAACTCAGCCCCTTTTATTTCCGCACGGTGTGTCAATGCACTTTGAAGCACTTCATCAGCCGAAAGAAAATGTAAATCAGACTCAGACAAATTTTCCGGAGCAACAATATCAAGATTCTCAAAATGATCAAGTTCCAAGATCTGAGCTAAATCAAGTAATGAAAGATTCAACGTATTTTTAGCTTGTAACTGACTCAGTTCTTCTTTCGACTGCTGTGCCACTAAATCGTACATTTCACCCTCTGCCATTTTCCCCGAAGTAACCAACGCTTTACGTTGTTCTATTTTGGTTTTCGTCAGTTCCAATTGATCAGTTGAAATTTGCAACAATTCTTTGTTCAGTAATATTTGCAAAAAAACAGCTGCAACGTTAGTCTCAATATCCTGCTTTATCTTTTCTAAATCAGCCTCAGAAGCATGCATATCAGCTTTAGCAGCATCTATACTATACTTCATCTTTAGTCCATCGTATAATGTAAGATTAGTAGCCAATCCAACTGACGTCCTCGAAGAATTTGTACTCTGATAAGTATTATTAGAAGTTAACGACCGACCAAAATACCAGTTTTGACTAGCAGATGCATTTAAATCCGGCAGTAGATTTTTACGTGCCTGATCATAGGCTATTTCCTTAGTCTTTTTCGTCAATGCCTGTTGTTTTACATTACGGTTGTTGGCCAATGCAGTATCAACACATTGCTGAAGCGTCCAGGGCTTTTGAGCATTTGCCAGCAAAGATACCAACAATACTCCCATTATCATATATATTTTTGTTTTCATTCTTGTAGATAAAGTTGGTTACTTCTTATCATCCGGTTTCTTTTCTTCTTTCTTTTCCAGAATTTCCGTTCCGCGAATCTTATCTTTAAGCGTCAACCCACTCTTGACTTCTATCCTGACGCCATCCGACAGCCCAATCTGAATTCGCTTTTTCGTAAAAGTCTGAGGTTCCCGGGTCTTCAACACATACACAAAAGCCGTATCCCCTCCAAATTCGATGCAACTTTCAGGAATGGTAATAACAGATTCCGATTTAGAAAAAACAATTTCGGCATTAGCACTATAACCGGCACGAATAAAAACTCCTTTTGGCACTTTAACAGCCGCTTTCATTTCGAACATAATAGCTCCGTTTTCTTCTTTTCCTTTAGGAGAAACATACTCCAGTTTGGCTGTCAGTTTTTGATCCTGCATAGCTCCTACGGTAATATCCATAGGCATACCGACTTTAATCTTACCCACTTCTGTTTCATCCAGCTTTCCTACAAAAAGCATGTCACTCATATTGGCAACCGATGCTATCGTTGTTCCATCGTTGAAATTATTCGACTGAATAACCGAGTTTCCTACTTTAATCGGCACATCCAGAATAGTTCCGGTTACCGTGGAACGTACCAGGGTATTACTGAATTGTGATTTATTACTCGTGATGCCATCGCGGGTTAAACTTAAATTGTCTTTTGCCGCTTTCAGCTCTTCTTTGTCATTTTTATATTGCAACTCTGTTTTCTCAAATTCTTCTTTCGATATTACTTTGTCGGCATACAATTTTTTGTCGCGCAAATAATTTTTTGTTGTCTGATCCAACGATATCTGAGCACGCGACACACGCGATTCAGCACTATTAAGACTAACCATATCAGGAACAACCTTAATCTTTGCAATCACATCGCCAGCCTTTACAAGATCGCCGGCTGATTTATATAATTCAGCAATGATACCCGACATTTGCGGCTTAATCAAAATTTCATTCCTCGGATCTATTTTTCCGGTAGCTACCGTACGTTTATCAATATCACCTATCGTAACATTCTCGATTGTGTATTTTTTCACTTTAGGACGAGATTTCTGCCATAAAAACCAGAATGTCCAAAGTACACCTACGGCCAGAATAACCAGCAAAGCAATTTTCAAAATCTTTTTCATAATGTTTTGTAGTTGTAATAACCCCTACCTCCTTTAGGAGAGAAATGGATTAGTTCGTTATTTGATTGTTTTTATTTTTTTATTAAGTAATAATGCACATGAAATTAAAAACATTGGTATAAGCGGAAGACTGAACAACACTGTATTGCTAAACGCACCGTCTAAAGTATGCAGTTTGCCTAAACTGTAGCAAAACTCGAGAACAAAAATGCCTAAAAATGATAAAGTCAAAATCGCGTACATCATCCGCTCATTTCTCAATATAGTACTCATAGTTAGTTTATTTTAAAAAATCACTCTTCGCGTATTGCTTCTATCGGTTTAATATTCATGGCTCTGTTAGCCGGTATAAAACCTGCCAGCGTACCGATGATCAGCAAAATAAACATAGCCCCGATAGCAACGCTGAAACTAATCTGAGGATCTTTGAAAAACTGGTCACCATGACTGAGTGCCATACCTACCAATGATAACACTCCTACCCCAAACATTAATCCGGCAATTCCTGCAATCAATGTCAATACAATACTCTCGCTCAATATCTGAACAATAATATCGCGTGGCGTTGCTCCCAGTGCCCGCCGAATTCCAATTTCCTTAGTTCGTTCACGCACGGTTACCAACATGATGTTGCTGACTCCCACCGCTCCGGCAAATAAAGTTCCCAAGCCTACCACCCAGATTAGGGTCGCAATGCCAATGCCCAAGTACAAAAACATATTAAACTCATCTTCGATATTAAAACCACCCACAGCTTTTTTATCGAGTGGCGAAATACTATGTTTTTCCGCTAAAACTTTATGCACTTTATCTTCTACTACTTTTACTTTAACTCCCGGTTTTGTAGTTATGGCCATAAAGTGAATAATTTTACCCTGATTAAATGCCTGCTGCATGGTACTAAACGGAAGGATTATTGACTCCTCGGCATTACCACCTATATTAATGCTCGACGTATGCCGGGCAACTCCAACCACCTGAAAGTAAATTCCGTTTACCTTGATATTTTTACCCAACGGATTTTCATCTTTAGGAAAAAGAACTTCATACACACGTTCACCAATAACACAAACCTTGCGTTTTTCGACTATATCAATATCATTTATATACCGCCCATATACCATTTTACTGGCATCAATTTCATTGTAAGACGGATAACTACCTTTTATACTATAACTTCCGGCCTTATCGTTTCGTGTTACATTGTTTGTACTACCACCGCCACCAAAAAGCACAGGAGCAAGATACTGTATTTCGGGAACTTTATTCAGAATTAAAGGAATGTCCTCGTTTTCCATATTCCAGGTACGCCCTTTTTTGAATCCTTTGTAAGGCTCCGAGGTCTGATCGGCATAAACAAAACAAGAGTTGGTAGCAAAGCCTTCGATCTGAGAACTCATTCCACGTTGAAGTGCCACACCTGCACCCACCATAACCACCAACATGAACATTCCCCAGAAAACGCCGAATGCCGTCAAAACACTCCGCGATTTATTATGTGTTATGGTAAACCATATTTCCTGCCAACGATCTAAATCAAACATATTATTAGTTGTTAGTTACGAGTTACAAGTTACCAGACGGCATCCATGTAACAACTATTTTTAATCAAATTACTATTAACTATACGTTCTCTACGTAAATTTACTCTTCCCGCATTGCTTCTATCGGTTTAATTCTTACCGCTCTGCGAGCTGGCATGTAGCCGGCAATTACACCTGACAGAATCAGAATTCCGGTAGAGATCAACACATAAGATAATTCAACCGTCGGATTTTTAAATACCGACATACCATCACCTCCACCGGCTGCTGATTTTTCCATGATAAAATTCACCAATTCGGTTAAACCTATGCCCATCATCATGCCCACATAGCCAAAAACGGTGGTAATTAAAATAGCTTCTACAATTACCGATTGTAATATAGTGGTGGGTGGAGCACCAATGGCCTTGCGAATACCAATTTCACGGGTACGCTCTTTTACCGAAACCAGCATAATATTACTGACTCCCACTATACCGGCTATCAAGGTGAAGATGCCGATTACAGCTACAAAGATGGTGATGCCATTAAAGATTTTCATGGTTTCAATATAATCACGCTGCGAGTTCCGCACCCACAAAGCCTGCGTATCATTCGGATCGAAATGCAGGCTTTTCGACATGGTTGCTTTTAATTTATCATTAAATTTATCATTAGCTTCTTTCGTTTCCAAGCCTTTGACCGCCATAGCCACACTGTAAAACTTCAGATCGGGATTAAAGATATATTGCGCTGTTGTAAAAGGAATATAAGCCGAAGGATCACCCCAACGTTCTTTCTTGGAATTGACACCAATGACCTGAAACATGACAGCACCAACCCGAATATATTTACCTAAAGCCGATTTTCCTTTAAAAAGAACTTCTTCTATCTTCTTATCAATTACAATAACCTTGTTGCTCGATTTCATGTCCAGAGTATTCAGGAAGCGTCCGGCAGTCGGTTCAAATTTCAGATTGAATATCTGGCTGTATATCGGGCTTACTCCTTTTATGCTATAGCTTCCATACTCATTATTATAGGTAATGGTCAGTTGCTTTTGTATCACCCCGGTTTCGCCGGCTGCTTCTTTCAGATTGTCATGTACATCGGTAAGTTGTTTCTCCGAAAAATTAAGTGCCCGACCACTTTTAAGTCCCTGGTACGGAAGCGACGAAGTACCCGACCACATCTGTACCGTATTGGAAGCCCTGTCGCTAAAGTTAGAAGTAACACCGTTTTTTAATCCGTTGCCGGCACCAAGCAAAACAATCAGAATAAATATGCCCCACGACACCGAAAGTCCCGTCAGAACCGTACGCAGCTTATTGTGCTTTAAGCTGGCTATTATTTCCTCTATGGTATTAATTGTAAACATATTTTTATTCGTAAGTGGTTGAATTGTGAAACTACAGAATGATCAAAGTCATTTTTTCTCAATATTTTCAATCAGCCCGTCCTTTATATGGATAATTGAATTTGTCTCGTCGGCAACCGACCTCTCGTGCGTCACAATAATAGTGGTCAATCCATTTGCGTTTAGTTCTCCCAGCAATTTCATTACTTCCACCGTGGTTACACTGTCCAACGCTCCGGTAGGCTCATCAGCCAACAATATTTTAGGTTTCGAAATAATAGCACGCGCTATAGCAACACGTTGTTTCTGCCCACCCGACATTTCATTGGGCATGTGGTATGCCCAATCTTTCAAACCCATCTGATCCAGGTATTCCATCGCCATAACGTTACGTTTCTTGCGACTTATATTTTTATAATAAAGTGGTAAAGCAACATTTTCCAGCGCATTTTTAAAATTGATCAGATTAAACGACTGAAATACAAAACCGATCAATTCGTTGCGATATACTGCCGCCTGTTTCTCCGACAAATCTTTAATAAGGGTATTGTTCAAATAATAATCGCCCGTATCATAATTATCCAGAATGCCCAGAATATTCAACAAGGTAGATTTTCCGGAACCGGAAGCACCCATAATAGAAACATACTCACCCTGAGCTACGTGTAAATCTATCCCTTTAAGCACATGTAGGGAGGCTTGTCCCATGTCGTAGGTTTTGTTGATGTTTTGAAGTGTAATCATTCTTATCTTATAAGTTTGAAAAAGTTGAAAGTCGAAAAGTTTCTGAGTCTTGATTCTGATTCTGTGCTATCACTATCCTATTGTAAACGATAGCTTATGATCAATCACGATGCAAATATATGGGCTTTTACAGTACTATGCAATACATAGTACTATAAGAATAAGATATTTCTTAAACTATATACTATCAATTGTTTTATTCTTAGACGTATATAGTTCTCAAAAAAGATTTGAGCTTAACATTATTTAAGTAGTTCAACTATTCAAGAGTAGCCTATTGAATAGCAAAAAGGCTATATTGAGAATTAGAGTTATAAATTAAGCCACCACTCTATCGGTTGAACTGCTTAGTTCAAAATCCATTTATTTGCTCAAATTTTATTGATAATGCTTTCTGATCTATAAAATCGTACAGTGTAAGCTTTCTGATTTTATAATAACTAAGCCAATAATTCTTTAACGCTGTAATGTACCCCAACTCAGCTTCAATTTGACGACTAATTGCAAGGTTAACTCCATTTACATCAGTTTTTCCAATTATAAATAATTGTTTTGTTTTATTATATGCATGCTCTGCGATTTCCCGAGCTTCCTTAGCTAATTGAATCTGCGACTGACGCAAATTGAATTCGCTAACAGTCATCAATATATCCTGCTCTAAAGATTGTTCAGTCTGTTTTGCTGTGATGTTCACTGTATTTAAATTTTCACGGGCTATATTTACCTTACCTTTTCTAACTCCCCAATCTATTAGTGGAATATTAAGACCAACAGACACAATATCTTGTTGCAAAGGTTTCCTGTATGCATTCGTCAAATCATTAGCTACCTGATTAAACCCGACACTTGCTGATAAGGCTGAAGAAAAGCGACTCTCTTTTTTTGTTTTTTCAAGGTTTTGTTTAGCTGTGAGAATATTTTCTTTCTGTTCTAAACTTGCCGGATTATTTTCTTTTGCTATCATGAGCACATCATCAACAGAAAGCTTAATATTCAATGGTTCTTTAGGAAGTGAAAGTTTAAATTGAACGTCTCTGTCTAATCGTAGATAACTAGCCAATAAAAATGTACTTTTCTTTAAATTTATTTCAGCATTTCCAACATCACTCTTTGAATTAATCACTCCAAGTTTCAACGTAAGTAAATCAGATTGAGAGATTGTTCCTATCTTATACTTTTCCAGACCTATTTGGTAAAGTGTATCATTATTTGCAATATTTTGTTTTGCTATATCATAGGCAGTTTGATTCAAAGCCAAATCGAAAAAATATTGAGATGTTTGCTCCGATATTTCAGCCAAGCTATAAAGAAGTTCTTTCTTTACTTTCTCATAACGAACAGGTTGTATTCTCTTCTCCCATTTAAAGCTATTAAACCCAAATAAGGATTGAGAATAGCCAATACGAATAGGAACAGAGCTGTACTGTTCGTACGTATTTAATCCAAAATAACGCAAATATCCCAGTTCAGTATCTATATAGAAAGTTCCACCTGTTGCATCTAAATTTTGTTTGACAGACAAATTAGCAGATGAATTCAGACTCTGCTGAGACTTATATGTATCCACATTATTTGTATAATCATAGCGCTTGATGAAATTCTTATTATACGAAAATGGATTCATATCCAATGATATTGCAGGCAATCGTTCAGCTCTAAATGTTCGATATGCCCAATAACCTGACAAATACATATTTTTGGCTTTAAAAGAAGTCAATGAACTATCGGTTGCAATTTTGATGGCTTCTGGCAGAGTAATTTTTCTAACACTCTCTCCTACGGATGTATTTCCAAACTGAAAAAGCAAAAAACAACAAACTATAAATATCACCTTTTTTTTCATGTACACTGTTTCTCTTAGTTTATTCTCAGATTAACAAACAATTATCCCAGTCTGGCTTAAAGTCAGCTATAGCTGAAATTAAAATCAGCCCAACCCCTGTTAATCCTCCCACTAAGTTTAGATTAACTTCCGATTGTATTTTCTTTTGACTAAAAGTCAAATTCATCCAATACAAAGAAGCTGTTTTGAAAGTCTCAATTGATGTCAGCTGATAGAAGTGATTGTATAAATGTGCAACACGCATTGTTGTATAAAGAACTCCAACATCAATGTTTTCGATGCTAGTTTGGCTTATTGTTTCCAACGCCATTTTTATCGAGAAATTTTCTTTTTCTCTATCCCGAAGTACGTTTGAAGCTTTAAACAATGCGTATGCATTTTTTAATTCGCAATTCAGCATAGTAATTGTCTCTATTTTTGTATTTGCAATTATTGTTTCTTTCTTTGCTAAATAGCTATAGAAAATAGCAACATATCCACTCAATATTTGAATAAGAATCTTGTTATCAGTATTTATCTTGAGTGCTTTGTATAAAAAAAGAATAATATCAGATATCTCATGCTCATCCTGTATGCTAATACAATTCTCACACCTAAACCGATCCAAATAATCATCGAGCGAACAGACAATTATATTATTTATATTTATTTCTTTGGAGTTTAATTGCTTTTCTGGGGAGAAATTAGGATTAGACATCCGCGCTTGAAAATACAATCCATAACCAATAAGACTTTTACTTATGCCCATCTTTGACAACGTGCTAAAGTTTAATTCATTCAAGACAAGACAAATCTCTTCCAATACTTCATCGGTGTTATTCTCAATATAGCCGTTTTGTGCCAGAGACTCAATATACCACGCGATTCCGGATAATCCATTTGAAAAATCGGTATTATCTTTCAAAAACCCCAAATTACTACTTACCGATTCTATAATAGCTAGAGCTGAATCTAGCAACTTCCGTTTTCCGCTTAGTTTATAATAGTTTAAAAAGAAAAGTGACATGCCTGTTTTCCCTCCAAATAATCCAAGATCTTCAATTGAATCGATATTGCGAAGCAAGGTATCAGTAATAATTTCCAATTGTCTTTCAAGAGTACAATAAATAGAGTTATTCGTTACAATTGGTTCCCATTGTCTATTTCCGTTTAGTTTATAGTCATCGCTAGGGATACTACTATACTCATTAATTTCCCGGCTCAATTTATACCTTTCAACAAGTTTGCTTAGTCCTTTTATATTCGGGTTATTAAACAACTGAGGCAATCGTAAATTAACAGCTTCAACATCATCAATAATTGCCATTTCTGTTCCTGAAAAACCGATTAATTCCGACCAACGATATTCAACACCCCAATCACTATTGCTTTCATTAAAAGTAAATATTACTTTCTTAAGGGCATCTTGTGAAAAACAAGGCATCATCATTTCTACAAAATCACTGTATCGCAGCAGTGTCGATTTTCGTTTCAGTGTGTGCTCATACGTATAATATGAATCAATAAGTGCTGGCTGTGCAATACTCAAATCATAGTCTTTCATATAACAAAACAGTCTGTTTATACTTTCAGTATCCACCAAAATATCATCGTTTGGAATAAAAAAATACTCGTACTTTTCAAGATACACTGTATTTTTCATTAAGTAATCGTACACTAATTTAAATTTAGATCCTCTTTTACAAGTAATAAAAGAGGTATCGTTACGAAATTCATTATAGGAATTATCACAAACGATCAAATGAAGATCAAAATTTGGAGTCGTTTTTATCCATCCACTATGTAAACTATTTCTACCAGCTACCGTAACAACACAGCTTTTTTTTAACGTACTAAAATCTATTTTTCTGATTTCCTTAATTGGATGATAAATTCTGTTTTTTGCATTGCCTAATTCAATGGGAAGATCAGACATAGATTCATTGGTATAAAATCTATTTTCACTTCCGTTAGGAACAAAACTTCCAGTTCCACCCATATCAATAATTTCATACCCATTCTTATATAGCAACGTCGGAATAAGCACCTCGTGATGCCCGCTCCATCCATTCAATAACGACTTGTTAATTAACTCTAATGCCTTATTCGAAAGTCGATAAATCGGATTAAATGAACGGACTCTGCTCTCAACAGAGATTTCTTCACCATCGGCAACAAGCGTATTCCACCAATACCAATGTGGAGCTTCGTTATAAGTTTCAATATGTGATGAAATAAAATCAGCACTGGAATTACAAAATGATTCAAACAAATAATGCCAATCTCCATGAAAGTATACATCATCTTCGATATTCCAATAATAGTCATATTGGGGGTTCTGTAAATAAAATTTCAACATTGGATAATGATTACTCCCGGGGACAAGACATCTATCTATAGGACTGTAACATAATTCTTCAAGTATTTTATTCGTGAAAACAAAATGCTCTAAGTTTTGGATTATCGCTGGTAAATTAGTATTTTTTTTATGATACATGAAATAAACTTTGCTATTTTCTGGAGCCGCATTTTTCAACAAATTATAATTATTGACGATGTATTCGCTCGATTTATCACTCAAAAACAAAATAGCTTGATCATTTGTGTTTTTATTCATAATAACTTTTATAGAAAGGTATGACATTATGATTTCGACTGAAATAAATCAGCTCGGAATTCTCACGAGCAATTTTAATTTAATTTATAATACGCTCATTTTCATCACCATGTTTCAGAACAATAAGTCTTACGGAAATATAATTATCCACCAAATTTCTGTCGGTATTATTTATATTACATAATTCAACAAAAACATTCGACGATTCAATAAGTAGTATCACCTCCGTATTATCTCTAAATTCCCGGTCATGATAAATGGCTGCATAAGGCGATATCGCTACTTTTAGTTGATGAAAACATACTTTTTGGCAATAATTTTGATCTTCTCCATAATGAAAAAAAATTGGGTCAAAAAAACCAATTTTTTCAATACATTCTTTTCTGATAAGCCATGCGGCTGCATTGACAAAGGAAACTTCATAAAATTCTTTCGTTTCAGCGTCCTCAGTTTTATAATCATTAAGAAAATCCACAGATTGTAAAATATACCGTGTAAAATTCACATCTAATTTAGTTCCACTTCCTGTAAAGTGTAAAGGACTTAATATTCCAATCTTTTTATCATGGTGGATGCTATCTATCAAGTTCTCTATAGTATCAGGTTCAATCCATGCATCTTGATTCAACAAAAATGCAAAATCATAATTTTGGATTAACATTTTATGTAATCCAATGTTATTGGCTTTGCCAAAACCTAAATTACGATTATTTTCTATTACTTCAACACTGAAAAAATTGTTTTTAATTATATTGACCGTGTTATCATTTGACGCATTATCAATAACAACTATGTCAATAGGGTACATACTTTGATTCAGAGATTCTAAACATTTTGTTATCCATTTTTCTCCATTATAAGTAATTACAACAGCAAGAATTCTCCTCTTTGTGATGTGTTTATTTTTAGACAATTATCATATAGCTTATCGTAGAATATCAGGAAAAATAGCAATAGTATAGCTTTGGCGTTAAAAACCAGTTTAAATTTCTATTTCATAGAATAGGAACCCATTATTAGGCAAGATTTAAATAAGGTACTGCATTATTTCTATTTCGCTAAAATTTCATCAGCACTTAGCTATCACAGTTTCTATAAATTATTCTTAAATATCCTTTTTACCGGATATAAAAACTGTTCAATCAACCGCAAATCGTCGGTGATAATATCAGCTGTCGCCGTCATTTCCTGCGACAAAGGCAGTTTCTTACCATAACTGGTGGTTAAGCCTTTCGGAAAGCAAACTTCTACCACATAGTTACCGTCTTTAGTTGGAATCAATGATATTCGTTTTACTTCTCCTAGCACCATACCGTATTCATTGTCCGGAAAATTATTAAAGTGAATATTTACTGATTGTCCAACTCTAACTTTCCCAGAGCGGGCAATAGGCAATTGAGCTTTTCCAATTAATTCGGTTTGAACTTTTGGTACGACGGTAAAGGCAATATCTCCGGCCGCTACATTCTGATTTGTTGCCCAGTAATTGGTAAAGGTTACTTTACCATTAATAGGGCTAGATAGGACATAAGTCATTTCCCATGTTCGAACTTCATTTTCCAACTGATTGATGGTCGTTTTTAGTTCAGACAACATTGTATTCTTTTTTTCCAAGTATTGTTGCTGAATATCCACCAGGTTGTCTTCCATTTGCGAAATCTGGATTTGCATATTTTCCAGTGAAGCATGCATGTTTTGTACATTCATATCGCTTACAAGTAAAGTGCTTTGGGCTTTATCGCTTTCTTCTTCTGAAATCAGGTTTTGTTTGCGCAAATAGGCTTCCCGATCGAAAGCCCGGATTTCCAAATCGTGTTGCTTTCTCACAATCTCTTTTTGCTTCAGCAGACTTTGGTAATGCAGTTTATTGGCCCCTATCAGTTTTCGACTAGATTCCAGCTTTTTAGGATAATAATTTAGCTCTATAAATTTATTATAACTTTCAAGATTCACCAGAAAACCAGAATAAGAGCTTTGAATAGGACCAAGTTTTAGCTCTTTACGAAGTAAATTGTAAGGACGCTCCTTATTTATAGCCTGTAGAGCCTTATTCAGTTCCGATTTCAAGAAAAGAATATCTTTATATCCTGCCGGATTTTCTAGCAAAGCCAGACAATCACCAACATAAACCATTTGCTGATCTTTGACTTCTAACAGAGCAATTTTAGCACTGGTCTTAGCAACTATTCCAGCAGGTGGAGTAGTAGTGGTCAATACCAATGGAGCCGAAATAATCTCTGGATAGCGAAACAACCAACTTCCTATAATTAACATCAAAACAATACAAGCCAGCAGAGTGATACCCCTACGTAGAATCCAACCTGGCACACTCCCCAATACTTCCTGCACTTCTTCACTACGGAGTTCCACCTCTTTTTCCACAGCCTCTCCCAACCTCCCCGAAGGGGAGGAGTTTGAATTCGCTTTATCAACACTTATATCTTCTTGCATTCCGAAACTACTTTCTACCAACTATATACTACAAACTAATCACTGCCCCAATTCCAACTGATTTTTCACCAACTGATAATAAACCCCTTGTTTGGCGGTAAGTTCTCGATGTGTTCCCTGCTCCACTACTTTCCCTTTGTCTAATACAATAATATTATCTGCATGTTGCACTGTACTCAGGCGATGAGCTACAATTATTACCGTTTTATTCTTATTAAAAGCGGTAAGATTATCCATAATTTGACGTTCATTAGTGGCATCCAATGAATTGGTAGCTTCATCAAAAAACAAGTAATCAGGATTCTTATAAACTGTACGGGCTATCAGCAAGCGTTGTTTTTGTCCCTGACTAACGCCTTTCCCCTCCATTCCTATTTTAGTATTATAGCCCAAGGGCAAAGAATCAATATACTCCCGGATATTAGCTGTTTTTACAGCTTGTAGTAAGCGGTCTTTATCAATCTCATCTTCCCCTACACCGATATTACCGGCTATGGTATCCGAGAATATAAACCCTTCCTGCATGACGGCTCCCGTTTTCTGGCGCCATACGTGTGAATTGATATTTTTCAGGGGAACCTGATCTACGCAAATTGTCCCTTTATTAGGAGGATAAAAGCCTAGTAATAGCTTTACTAATGTAGTTTTACCACTACCACTGGCTCCCACAATGGCAGTGGTTTTATTTTCCGGAATTTCCAGATTAATATCCTCTAACGCATAATCTCTATCGGCACCATCGTAACTAAACCAAAGATCTTTGATATAAATAGTTTTATTCTCCGGTATATGATTGAGTTTAATATCTGCAAGATCTTCCTCATCTTCCATGTTATGTATTTCACCCAAACGTTCCAGACTAATTTTTGCATCTTGCAATGCTTGTGCAAAACCGATAAACTGACCGATAGGACCAGAAAGCTGACCGATAATATAACTTAAAGACATCATCATCCCCAAAGTCATTTGACCCTCCACCACCGATCGTGCTGCAATATACGAAATAGTTAAACTGGTAGCTTGATTAAAAAACACGGAACCTGTTTGTTGATATTGCCCCAATGCAGTTCCACGAATACTGATTTTAAATCTTTTGACTTGTATTCGCTCCCATTGCCAACGTTTTTGTTTTTCACAATTACACAGTTTAATTTCCTGCATACCAGTTATCAGTTCAACCATATTGCTTTGGTCGGCTGATGATTGTGTAAATCGTTTATAATCCAGTTCCCTACGATATTTCATAAATGCTAACACCCAAAACACATAACAAGTATTTCCAAATAAAAAAATTCCCAAAATTAAAGGATTGAAATAGGCTAAAATAAAGCCAAAAACTATAAAGTTGGTAAAAGAGAAAAGCACACTGAGCGATGTACCGGTAAGGAAAGACTGGATACGACCATGATCACCTATTCGCTGCATAATATCTCCCACCATCTTAGTGTCGAAATATCCCAGCGGCAATTTCATCAGCTTAATTAGAAAGTCCGAAATTAAAGAGATGCTTAAACGAGTAGTGGTATGCAATAAAATCCAACCACGGATAAAATCCATAGCGATCTGAGTAATAAAAAGTACCAATTGTGCAATTAATATAAGTGTGATCACACTTATATTCCGGTTACCGATACCCACATCCACCATCGTTTGCGATAGAAAAGGAAAGATCAACGATAATACACTACTTAACAGCATTCCCAAAGCCAATTGGACAAGTTGAGAACGATGAGGTCTTAAGTATTTAAAAAAATAGCGTAAATTCGCTTTCGATTGTGCATCTTCACCTTCCTGATCATAAAACGCTGGGGTCGTATATAGCATCAAGGCTATTCCCTTTTCCTTATTTTGAGATTTGGTACTAAGCCACCATTTTATAAATTCGTCTTTGGAGTAAGTGAGTAAACCATTAGCTGGATCTGAAACATAGATAGAAAAATCATCGTTGTTCTTTTTGAATAGCGACCATTTTTTTTTTATATCATAACAAACAACAAAATGATTCTGATTCCAATGAAGTATGCAGGGAAATGGCATATCGTTTGCTAACTGTTCAAAACTAATTTTCACACCTTGAGTGCGAAATCCAATGCTTTCCGCAGCATCACTAATTCCGAGCATAGATACGCCTTCACGAGTTATATATGTTTTCTCTCGTAAAGTTTGAATAGAAAAGCTTCGACCATAATATTTACTAATAATACGTAAACTTGTAGGACCACAATCCATTGCATCTAATTGCAAATAATGTGGAAAAGAATTATATTTCATTGAATCGATCCCGTGTGTTTTATTTCATTGTATTTGCATCTTGCAATTGTACTTTCATAATATCTTTTCAAGAAATCATAAATTATCAATTCGTGGATTCGATTTCTGGATCTAAAAAGTCTGTTGAGCATCATGTGAATATAACTTGACAATAGTTCATCTAATGATTTTGAACTAATATTAATTTTATTGAGAATTATGATTGTTACAATTCTATTTTCTTTAGACCTTTTTTCTACTATGTCTATCAGACTTGACATAATAGAATCTACTTTCCGACTCATAATGTTTTCAATTATGCCTTTACTCTCCCTATATTTAACATTGAATTGTTTTGAATTAAACTCATCAAAACCAAACTCTTTTTTAAACGATAAACTTAATACAGATAGCAAATTTAATTTTTGTTCAGTCGTATATAAAAAATCAGATAATAAGGAATCAATCATTACTAAAGAAATCTGCCATCTAATATTTTCATCTTTTAACACCGAAATCTGTTCAATTAACATGAGTGTATATTCACTATCAATCCCAAAAAGTGATTCCGCATCGGCTATTAACAAACCGTCATATCTTTCCAACTCTCTATTATATGTGTCTACCTGTATTTTCCAAATTTGATAATCATTGAGTAATGGATTCAAATAATGTTGAAATAAGATCATAACCTCTCCAACATACTTTATTTCCGTTATATGAATTCGTATTCTTAAATGAAAATCAGGATCTAAATAACGTAGAAAAAACCAATTATCAATTATCTTTTTAGTTTTCAATATTGCTAAAATTGTGGCAATTTCATTTCGTAATATATTATCTGCAGTTTTCACACCTGTATAAATTTTAAAAAATACCCACTCACTTCCAGGTAAAAATGTTCTTTCTATCATCTGATGTTGTAAGATTTATTTATGAAATGCGACTATACATTCATTTGTATATGAACCTTCAATTCCATTTACTGCTGCATTGTCTGCATCAAAAAGGAATTCCTCAAATATTACATTTTGCTTATTTTTAATAACAGAAAAAAGAGTAGTAACACTTATAATACTTTCCCAATCAATAAATAATTTTGAATCTCCTTCGCGTAGCAGTATAAATCTTGGTATTGATCTCATTTTTCTCCATTTATTTATACAAACGATAACATATTCATTATCTTCGTTAGAAAAATAGGGTTTAAATTCATCAGTGGACACTTTCCAAGAAGCTAAACTTAATATAGTATTTTTATATCTTACCCTCGGTTTAAAATCAATATCTTGTTCTAAATATCCCCAATCAAAATAGAGACTACTTCTTCCAATAGAATAATGCTGAAAATCACATAAAAATTGATAAGCGGCAATCGGATCATTTTGATAGTTGTGGGCCGATGTTAATCGAGGAATTATTTGTTTATTTAGTTTCTTTGAACGAAGCTGCAATTTTCCACCCTTAATAGAAATCATTAAATCCGAAAGTGGGATCTGAAATTCGTCAGATAAATCGGTATTTGTCAAACAAACAATTTCATATTTTCTTATATGAGGACGTGATACAATATTTCCACTTCGTGAGTCTGGTAAATGTACAATTTCAGCAATTATACTCTCATTTATCAATTCATCTTCTTTTCTTGCGATTTCTTCTATGAAACTGTTTATATCAGAGTCGCAATAAGCAAATCTTGTTATTAAATTGGCGGCACTTATTCCTGATACCGAATTAATTTTCAACAAAGCGTTAGGTTCTTTATGAATTAGTTGAAACAATGCAAAAAAAGTATCTGGAAGATCAGACCAATTTTCGTCAAAATCCCTAAAATCATCATCAACTAATATCAACTCATTTAATCCTTTTATCTTATAATCAAGGTATTTGTTCTGCAAAATAGCACTTAATTTAGTCCTGTTTATTATAGAATTGTTTTGAAAACGATGAGAAAAAACAAAATTTTCAATAAGTGGAGCTGTATCATTAGGTTTCGTATTTATAGGATAGCCAATTCCAATTTCGGCATCTAACGCAAGTAGCAATGGAATTTCCTTCTCTTCATAACGGTCATAAAAAACATTTTGAAATTGCTCTAAAGAATTACGCCGTTCTATTGGAGTTATTTTGTTTAACAGTGTAAGTGCTGATTGCAGCTCCTTAGTTATAGATTCACCAAGAATGGCTATATTGTTTATTGTCTTCATGTCCACTTGAAAAATATGCAAATCATCAAATTGTATTTCATTTTTTTTCAAATCATTTATTGTAAGTTCATACAAATCAAAATAGTTCGTTGATTTTAAATGTTTTAATTGATTATTAATCTTGATCAATGCGTTTGTCATTAAGTTATCTTTTGCCCTTAACAATCTTAACACGTCAATTACTTTAGTTAGGTAATCATCACCGCATACATATGGCTCAATCTCAGAAATTAGAATTTGGTTTGAAATTAATTCATGAATAAAACCTTTCGCTTCACTTATATTAATATGTTCACTTTCAATACTTTTAACCAATTCTGTAAACTGTGTTTTTTTTCTAGCTTTCGATAATATTATGTCAAGATAATCTGTTTTTTCAACTGAAGCTATTTTATACATCAAATGAAAATCGTTTTTAACGCAACTTTCAATATAACGATAAGAATTACCTAATTGATAAATACTGCTATTCACCTGATATCTGAGATTTTCTCTAACAATTGGTATTTTATTCAATGTTTGAGAAACTGAACAAAGAAGCTGCATATCCAAACGAATTTTGCAATCAAATTCTCCCGATAAATTTATTTTGGTTTCACACCCTAATGTACCAACAGAACAGCCAGCAAATAATCCAAACGGCGTGCTTCTTGTACTCATCCTAACTAGGTATTTGACCATTGTATTAACAAGCTGTTTCTTTTCATTCAAATCACTTATTTCATTATTCAACAGTTTTTTTAATTCCTTTGCTAATTGAGGAGATGCCCAGAAAATAGCCTCTTGTATTTGTCTTTGATTTAGTTTTTTAAAAAAAGAATCATTATTGTGCAATATATCTTCTAATCCTTGAAAAGATAGTAATGGGGTTCTTAGAACAAAACGGGAAAATGCTTTATACATATACTATGTTATTCTCTAACGGGGTTTACATTATAACCCAAGATTCGAAACTGATTTATTAGACCATATTCTCCAACAAGGTGCATAACTCCAACTTCAATAAGAGTTGGTTGTTCATTTATCAAATTGTCTAATTTCTTCATCCAACGAAGATTCCTATTTTTCAACAATTCCTCAGATCTAGTTTTATTTCTAATACTATCCTCCTTCAACTTTAAACCAGTGCAGAGTGTTTTATCCCAGTTCTCTTTTAATGCATTTAAATCTTGATTCTGATATGCTCTGATATTTTGTTTAAGTGACTCATAACAGTCTGGAAGAGAATTGATAAAATCAATTAGGTGTTTCGCTTCAACTCTTAAATTAGAACGTTTTCCATAGACTATTTCCATCTGCTCATCAACAGTTTCTAAACCATCAACTTCTTTTCCGTTTGTTACTGCTTTGTTTCTTATATATCCATCTAATGTTCCATTAATATTTTGATAAGCTTTTGGCATATATTCTTTCTGAATCATTTGTATGATGAATGTATTTGCAATATCTGGTCTTATATAAACTCTATCTGATTTACAATGTAAGTATTGTAAAAAAAACGAATCAACCTGTTGTAAATCCTTTTTGCTAAAAATATCTCTATATGTCGTATCAATGGGCATTTTTACAGATGGAGAAGACAAATACTTAACAGCCTCAGAGCTCGATTTAGCATCGTCTGAGTTAACCTCTGCCATTACTCTTTCAACACTATCAAATGCTTTATAAAAACCGGGAATACTATCCAAAATTTTTTCTGAAAATATATGATGAGTACCAAAAATATAAGATGGTTTCGTCAGTCCATTTCCTGATATTCTCCAAAGTATTCCATGCTCTAATCCAATGGGCTTAGATGTTAATGAGCACATTGTAATAATAAATAATGTAAATACTATTTTTTTCATTTATCTTATATTTAATTTTTAATCATAACAATAAATAATCTTACCCAGTCGATGAGTTTGATGGAATGTCTTTTCAACAAAGGGTATTACGTCACCATTTTTATAAACAGAATCAATTAAAACATTGTATCGATGCTCAGTAAAATCATTTATTGCTTCAAGAAGATCATCTGTATCCCCCAAACAATTCCCTATAATAGTTATATTTTTAAGCACACAACAGGTCATCGAGTCAACATAATTACTATTCTCATTAGTAAGAATTGAAAAAGCTTTATTTTGCAGATATAATCCACAATATATATATTTTCCATTAAAATTCATATAACTAACCATATAATTAAAATATATATCAAAAAACGGATCAATAACTATATCAAAACCTAAATTGCCAATTTGACTCTTTACTTCATTTTTAACTACTGTATCGTAAGGTATAATGGCATTTACTCCCATCTCAAATAATTGGGCTTTAAATTCAAGGCTTGATGTCACAACATAAATATTGACATTTTTATACCTCAGCGCCGAAATAATTGCAAGAGATGTATTTGATGTAGCAGCAGTGACAAGTATATTCTCCCCTCCTTGTATATCTAGTTTTCTAATCATACTATAAGCTGTTTGAGAAGCTATTGTAAATCCAGCAGCAACTTCATTCGACATTAATTTCGGAATTTTGATTAGCTGACTTTCTTCAAATATTTGCATACGTTGAGATGCGTAATTAGAGGGGACTCCTCCTATTTTAGAACCCTCTCTATAAGGGTATACACCATTTGGAATAACCCTATCACCCAATACTACAGATTTGACCTTAGAACCTACTTTTATCACAGTTGCGACGAATTCAGAACCAAATGGGGAATAAAAATTTTTCTGAGAATTACTCATTTCTTTGCATATCTGATTGAACGATAGCATTAACGTTTTATCTCTATAATTACACGAAAATGCTTTAATTAGAACGTAGACCTCTTTTTCTTTCAGCAAAATATCTTCCAAATTTGAAGAATCAACATCTATCAATCCAAGCGATATTTTATCCCCACAAAGCTCTAATTCATAAAGAGTAGTATCTGGTAAAATCTTTTTTATACGTTCATTACAAATTGTAACCGTTTTCATTTATTTTGTTTTATTTAATATTTTACAACAGCAAACATTTTTTCCACTCATTAATTTTATCATCTTTATTTGTTAAAATAGAAAGCATTAGACCAGGAAAGCCTTGAAATAATGATGTGTTTTTACAAAAGGAATATATATCTTTATTTTTATAATTTTTTCTTGCAAAAGCATCTATTAACTCATCGTAAATCAACACCTTCCACTTCTTGGCAGCTTCATAAAACACCAAGTCATCAGTTTTTCTATAAAGTTCATCATAAACGCATAAAATTGAAGGATATCCATGGCAAAGACTAAGTTTTTCGTCGTGATTATCATTGCGCCTCGTAGTGTCTTTAAGTATCTTCAATCCTATATTTATATATTTTTCTTCGTTTAGTAATAATCCTGTTTTAAATATTGCATAACCGCTCGTTAGATCTCCGTAACACCATGCCAAAACACTTCTTGAATAATTATTAGAATCACTGCGTATTGTTGGAGCAAAGTAATATTCCGAATTATTTATGTTCTCATTCTCAAACAATTTAGTTACAAAATAATGAATTAGAGAATCAAAGTTCAAATTAACGATATTTTTCTCTTTAATTGACAATAGAATCAAGATTATACCTGTAATTCCATGCGGTACCCCCAAATTTAGAACCAATTGTTCTAAGTTATTTTCTTTTAATTTATAATAAAAGCTTGATTCTTTTTCTTGATTCTTTTCTAATCCTTGAATAAACTCAAGGATCAACTTTTTTGTTTCAAGTGTTACATCATCTTTTGACAAAAAATAGAACAACAATCCCGATGCACCGTTAAAATAATCGAAATTATTTTTGTTAATCATACAGCGACATTCCAAAATTAATAGTGTATCTAATTCAACTATCCACTCATCAGAATTTTCATATTCTAATCCTAATTTTTTCATGATATTTAACATCCATGCTAATCCAGTTATACCATAACCAAAAGTAAAATTGTTGTCCCAATGTTCAATAAGACGATCTATGTAATTCTGAATTATATCCAAATACTTATCCTCTTTATGAACTGAATAGTAATGTAACAAAACCAATATAAGGCCTGACTTCCCTTTGACAATTCCAGATTGATTATCATTATCTTTTATTCTTAAAACAGATCTTTTAAAAAGACTAAGTAAATAATCATTCTCCTCTATATGATTCATTGCTCTATTCTTCTCTAATATTTTTCTCTTAAATTCAGTCATTTCAGAACCATTTTTTTACATTCACAATTAAAACAGTTGGAATAAAATATTTTTAATATTTTTTCATTCAGATAGATTGTTTGGTACTCGATTACAAATGCATCATATTCATCTCACAATTAAAATTGTTACATTTAGAGTGTATTTGAACGATTTTTTCCATTCACTATATTACATAAGTATTTTATCCAATTACAATAAAAAATGGCTATCTGTTTTTTGAAAACTAATTGAAAGCAAAAGTCAATTTTCCAAAAAGCAATTGCAATACTCTAAACCAAGATTTCTGCATAATCAATAACAATAGATTAAATTTGGAATACAAGTCCAACACTAAGTTTCTTTTATCGTTTAATTCATTACATTGATATTTACAATCAAATTGCCATTCTATTTTACCAGAGCTAGTTCATTTAGAGGTGAAAATATTTAAATTATTTTATCAACTTATTTAATGTCGTGCTTAGTTGTAAAACTTTCAACAATTTCTACTTTCTGTTCGAATTTTATTTTATAATTAATTCGGGGTTACAAGATAAAATATTTGCAAAAAAAGAAATACTTGGTAGACCGATTCCTATCAATAAAACTTGACTCTTTAAGGCACTCGCTTAGATGCAAATTGAAACGATAAAGATTAGCATTTCATTCATAGTTGCCAAAGAAACTAATTCAGCATAATGGTTATTAGACAAAATGTGACTATTGCACCCAATTATTCTAACGATTATATAACCTATAACATTATTACACATAAACATTCCACCCACAACTAGATAAGTAAATATCTATAATAAATTACAATAGCTTTGTCAAAACAGTGGGAGTAGTATTTTCTACTCCCACCACTATAAATTGCTTTTATGGATGTATGCCGTTCACATAAACATTAGGCAACAGACACATATTATCCCCATTGTAGCATATTCTCTCAGCAGAGTCTAAAGTTGTTGGCGTACAGTTCCACCAACTAAGTTGGCCACCACCTATATACCCCTGTATACTTTGAACAGCAGTCTCAATGCAACCACACACTAAACTAGTACCACCCTTAAGATTTCTCATCTCAAAATCATTCAAATTTACAATTTCCTCTTTGTTTAGAGTCAGTTTTTTCAATGTTTTCATTTTTGTTTGTTTTTAAATTAATAAATAATTGTCCTTTGCGCATTGGACTATATTGACGTCATTCTTTTTAAAATTTCTTCTTTATTACTAAATGATGTAAGTTGCCGTTCTTTATTCGAATCCTTCATTTGTTCCATTGATCTAAAGGTACTATTATTGCTTCTCGAATGTGTAAGATGATATAAACAACCGGGAGATTGATACACCTTGTAGTTTAATATTTTCCATCGTTCATATCGTTCAAAATCTTCAGGCCCCCAACCGTAAAAATTTTCATTTTCCATGCCAGCTTTAATATATGAATCCCGATTTACAAACATCGCTCCTCCTTTCATATCTGTTCCATATATCAACCCCATCTTAGCTTTATTCTTAGACAAAACTTTTACGTCTCTGTTTTTTAAAAATAGCTCTCGGATTATATCAGTCGTATCATAAAAATGACCATCATAAGGATAAACTATATCATATCCTTCCCTTAATTTAATTATACCGTCAATGATTTGATTTTTATCTATTATCACATCCGTATCCCAAATAGCTACAAAAGGGGTACTAGCAGATAAGGTCATTTGATTCAAATATTTTGTTCGATAAAATATCGTATCATAGTCTTCAATAAAACTATAGCGTATGCTTTTGTCTAAAATACGATGCAATATTCCATTCTCGTAAGCTGAAGAATGTAGAATATAGATATTGGTATCGAAATGCTTTAATAAATAACGGATACTCATCAACATATTCTCTATTCGAATAATACTGTCTGCTCTCAATGGAATAAGAAACGTTAAATCTTTCAATGGGTATTTCATATCTCTTCTACTAGCTTAACATCTTAATTTCGCTGATATTCAGCGCAATTAAAAAGACATATAATTTCAATTTTATAAGTTTGTCACTTTTTGGTAGGTCAATATGATGCCACTTAATCCAGACATTAAACTAACGTAGTTCAACTTCTCAGTATCAATTGCTTTTTCATATTCAACCCAACAATCAGTATTTAAAATTCTATCTCTAACCAAGTTTTTTAACTCTATATCTATTGACCTATTCTGGATAATGCTATAGAAGCCACACAATCCATTTTTGATCAACATATTTTTATCTCTAAATTCTTCTTTTATTATGTAATTTATATCACTATTCGAGTTTAGCAACATAATATATTCATGCCATCTATTTGAATTGTAATATCGATTGGTTTTACTCATTGATTCAGCCAGCAAAACTCTATGGCTTTGCAATAATGGAAATAAGGAAAGCAAACGATCAGTCCATTCATCACAGATTTTTTTTGTTTTATAGCTGAAGAAATCAAGCCTATAGACTTCAGCGATAAGTTTAAAATATATATACGGAAAATAGCCAAACGGAGAAAATGGAAAAGTTTCAATCATTTTATCTACACCCAATGTTGATTCAATTTTATTTATTGACCTAATCACTATTTGCTGCATCAAACCTCTCTCATTTATTGACAACCTATCATCAGATAACCTTCTACAAAAATACAAGGAACAATTAACAATTATATTCAGATTTTCTAAATTCGATGTTGCTCCATCCGATAAAAAAATAAAATAAAGAGTGCTAAATATTTTATCATCCAGATCCGTCAATATACTATTAGGATTTCCCTTGACAAATTTATTGTCGATCAAATAAATTATTCCATTACAAATACCTGTTAATCCATTTTCCATATCAATGGACAATGAATTATTCACCTTATTGTAAACTGACTCTAGCAAATTCAAAGCAAATTTTTGATAATCCTTGTTTCCGAAATATCTTGCCTGATGATAAAAATAAATGCACATACCCATTTTACCATTAAATAGTCCAATTGGCATTTTTTCTATGTCTTGCGATATTATGAATTGATTGAACCTTTCAATCCGTTCCTGCATAATAATATCTATTTCTTCTTTATTCATAAACAAATTTAACAATTAAGCTATCCCTATTTGTAAAATGCATAGCCAATGCCGGTTTTCGCATAACACGAGAACTTCGAAGTTTCTTCGTCAACCAATACAAGTTCCGCAATTAGTTCATTTGTCATTGTATTAAAATTTTAGAGTCAACTACTCATAACGCTTTTCAGTTTCCACGGTAGCATTTTACACGTTATACCACAAACGTCAGACTCTAATTTCATTCCATGCTGCGCACCATTTCAATTCTTTATATTACTTAAGTCATAAACTTAAACGATTTAACTTGATTATCTGTAATCAAACTTGTATAGTTCATAATCTTTTTTGACAAATTTCTGATTTAAATTAGCTCTGATTTTAAATACTCCCATCGTATCTACCTGATTGATTACAACTAAATACTTTTGTAACATTGAATAAGCTGGTCGATTCCAAAAGTCATGAATTATTATCACAAGGTCTTTATTTGAAGAACATTCTAATATTGTTTTTAAAACACAAGCGATTCTAAATCTCCCATCAATTAAAACGGTGTCAATCTTTGTTTTTTCTATTGATTTAAAAACTGTTGCTGAATAATCTGGAAATAAATCCTCCGAATCATATCCAACGGGATATCCCCACTCTTTTGTTCTTCCAATATCAACATAAAAAAAATGCAAACGCCTACTTTCAAAATATCTAACGAGCCAATATTTTCGTAGAAACCTAATCCAATTCAAGTCAGAATCTGTAGAATAGATTTTAGCTTTTGAGTACTGTAATACTCTTAATGTACTACCACCTGCTCCAAATTCAAGATAGTGCTTTGAATTTTTCACAGTTTTATCAAAAAGTAATTTTTCATTTTCAGACATTACAAATGAGTAAAACTGAGGTCTTGGTGAATATATATCTAACTTTCTTCTTATTTCTGTGAATAAAGAGTCATTATGCATTAAAATCCTCATTATAAATAAATTAACTCTTCAAACCAACAACTTTATTAAAATGACTACTTTGTCGCACACATTGATCTCAATTTCCACTAATTCGGTGCGATATCTCCCTCTTTTACTACATGCATCACTGATCTGATGCGTTATTGCAGGTTTTCGCTGCGACGTTTAACCAATCCACTGCGATATCGCAGCTTTTTACTGCGTCATCGCACCGTGGCACTGCGTGCACGCACTGATTTGGTGCGTTATCGCAGGTTTTTGCTGCGATCTTTAACCAATTTACTGCGATACTTAACGAATCCACTGCGTTATCGCAGCTTTTTGCTGTGATGTTTAACCAATTCACTGCGGTGTTTAACGAATTTGCTGCGATGTTTAACCAATTTAGTGCATTATCGCAGGTTTTAGCTGCGATGTTTAACCAATTCGCTGCGTTATCGCACCGCCTAACTGCGATTGGGCAGTCAAACAGTGCGATTTTGTGAACCAGACCGTTTATTTCACTGTCTTGTCCTGTGAGGCAGCAGTGGTAGTTTGTTTAAAGAGTTTACCCAGTTCGTCAACAATAGCTTGCATACCCGGCTCTTTCATCTTGAGTGCCATTTTTGATTTCATGTAGACAAACCGTCCCACTTCGTATGCCTCGGCACCAGCCAATTGCTTGGTATCTCGTACCATTTCGAGTAGCTGTTGTAATTCGTTTTCAATGATTGCCAATCCCGAATAAAGATTTAAATCATGTTCACAAGCAGTTAATAGCGCATCACCCGGATTAATAGCCGGAGTTCGCGTTGCCAATTCATGAGACTTTTCTGTAAAAGGCTTGCGACCATCATCGAGCAACTGCAACGATTTCTTGTCGGCGTCCGATAATTTAATCAGAAATGCCATAAGTGTTCTTAATCCAGTAATTCCCTCTAAAATTTGTTTTTTCAACTCTTCTGGAAGAGTCGCGTCAATTCGATTTTCCATATTTTTTTGTTTTATAAATTGTTATGATAGGTGATATTGACCACCTGCTATTAATAAATAGTTTTTCGATAATTACGATAGAAATAGTTCCGTATAAAAGATTAGGAATTACATGACTCTTTCATCTGTATATTATGTTCGGAATACTTCTCATTAGATATTCATTGTATACCTAAATCAGATTTTTATTCTGTAGATTATGTTGTACAGGTATTAGTTGAGTTTTTACCGATTGTGCATTCTCGATTTTTATTGGAGGATAAATTACAGGTGGAATATTTCCCATTAAAATCAGAATGTCTTCAGCTACAAATTTGGTAGATGGTTTTGAACTAATGTCAGACAGACTACAGATAATAAGAACGACTGTAGTCAATAAAAATAAACCTTTTTTCATGGTATAAAATTTTGAATTGTTTGACTACAAATTAAAATAAAAAAATCCTGAAGATTATCAAATCATCAGGATTTTTCATATGGACAAGCCTATTCAGCAATAGAAATAAAGCACTGTATTTAAACACAATACACTTAAAGTACAATCCTGCTATATGGACATCGAATGAGAGGTAGATTATTCTGTCAGGAAGGTGGAAAAAATGACTCAAAAATTGCGAAGGAATTCCACCAGATTATCGGGACTTTGCAATTTTAACTTTGTTCGCAGGCGATATCGATGCTTGTTTATTGATTCTATTCTTACATCAAGAATAGTGGCTATCATGCCTGTATCGAATTCGGCTATTAACAGACAACTGATTAAAATATCATGCTCAGTTAGTTCGGAAAATCTATCTTTGAGTCGTTTAGAAATGTCATTATACTCAACATCCATGCTGGCAATTAGCTCTTCATGAAAAGTTTTGTTCAAAATGGGACTAATCCCCCCCTTACTTTCAGCTAAGTTACCGGGGCGTTTTATAGATTGACTTCTGTATTGATCTACATTTGAAAGCAAAATTTTCTGCATTTTAAGCTGTCGTTCCAATAGCCTGATATTTTCTTTGTCCTTTTCCGCAAGCATTTTCTCATGCTCAAGCAATTGCTGCTGAACTTTCAATTGACGGTTTTTCACTTTATATCTCCAAAATAAAAACACCAAGCCTCCCATGCTTAAAACAAATAGTGCGATTAACAGCAGGATATTATTTTGTTTATTCCGGATAATCAAGTCCTTGTTTAGAACTTGTAAACTTTGATATTTATATTTCTTTTCCAGACCGGCAAAACTTATATTGAGTTTCCGCTTGTATAACGAATCGGTAGCAACAGTTGCCCGCTTAGCATAATATAAAGCTTTAGCAGTATTACCTTGTTTTTCGTATAGTGTTTGCCAAAGTTGGTTATAATAAGGTTCCATCTCCTTAAATTCATTTACTCTTCTCAGGTAATAAGCAGCAGAATCGGTGCTACCCAATTCGAGAAATGTATTGGCAAGCAAGATATATTTATTACTATCATATATGGTAATTTGAGTTTCAGGAGCTAGCCTGTAATAAAACAATGCACGACTATAATCTTTCTTTTGAGTATATGCAGTACCGATATTTCTATAGATGGTTGAGTTCAGAATATTATCCTTCAAATTGAACGCAATTTTTTCGGCAATAATTGAATATGCGATAACACTATCGTATCTAGACAAATAAAGAAAATCGCCTCCTATTTTAAGCAGAGAAATGACGCTATTCCTATAATCACGTCCCTTGTTGAATGATTGATATGCAAGCTTATTGTAATAATTCGAATTTTTAAAATCTTGCTGCGTTTTATACATATCAGCTTTATCGCCATATACCAATCCCTGCAATTTATAGTTTGTCGCCTTTTTTGCAAATTCCTGCGCTTTTAATAGTGCATTGGCTTGTATGTTGGCATTTCCTCGATTATCGGCACAGCGTGCCATATAGAGCCAGGCATATCCGGCGTAAACGGGGGCCTTTTCATCATAATAACTGGTTGCAATGGAGATCAATGAATCAGATTCAACTTTAATATCATTTTTATCTAAAGCCTGACTCATCAATAGGGCATACTTTGCCTTATCGGAATGAATTGTAAATGAATTTAGTTTTATTTTTTGCAAGAAACGGAGTGCCGAGTCGGGAGCTGTTTCTATTAGTCGCTCGGCTGTTTTTAATTCATCGGATTTATGTATGCAACTAAGCATACTCAGACAAATCAGTGCTGGTAGGATAAATTGAACACTTCGATACATAAACAGAGTCTTAGATTAATGATGCGAAGTTACAAAATTAATTTAATTTTCAAATAAACCAGACCATTTTTTTGCTTATGTATGATAATAAAAGAGCTTCTTTGATTTCAATAAGATAATAATCTACTGTTCATTACCCCAATAAATAATTGAAGTGGTGGTATCAAAAATACGCAAATAACACAAACAACGTAAATTTTGCAAAGTAGATTTGCAAAGTAGAATATTATTTGCAAAAAATTCAATTCAACAAGGTTGCGTTTATTTGCGTATTTTTTGTTATTTGCGTGCTAAAAAGACTTTAATGATAGCTTCATTAAAACAGGCTTTATTTGGCAGTTATTCAAAAGACTTTTTTCGCCAGAAGTTTTATTGGGGTGTATATTCGTTCTATCAAAGGTCTGTTTTCTGTTATTATTTCAGCCGTGCCGGTCATTTCTCCGGAGAATTTCAACTCTCTATTTACTGTAGAATACAATCCTTTCGGAAAATCGACTTCCTTCGAATGAGCATAACAAATCAAGAGTTCAATCCTTTGCGACAGAAAATCACTAACAAGAATAGACTTATTCCAATTTTAATGCATTATCTATGGCTAATTTAAAATCAGGATCTGAAGGACGAGGCAAATCAGAATTGACAATTTTACCTATTGCTTTCATCTGCTCAAAACTATTATTTAAGATCAGGTAGAATTCCAGGTTACTTCCTATTCTATTCATTAGCCCAAGCTAAAAGCCCGGGCTAATGAGAGAGAATAGGTCATCAATTAGGAAATTAATTGCTAGTTGTTTGAATATAACAAGCAATTCCTTCGTAATGGTAGCCTTCTTTTCCATCTTTTCCTAATTCTTCAAGATTAGTAGTATAGAAATGATCTCCGCTTTTTGTATTAAAATATCTGTGCAGAGCTACTAAATTCGGAACAGTATGGTCGTATTCCGGAAAAACCTTAGCAGCTATTCCTTCATAACGGTAACCATCTTTTCCATCTTTTCCCAGTTCATCCAGTTTTGTTGTATAAAAATGATCTCCGATTTTCGGATTGAAATATCTATGCAGAGGCACCAAGTTTATTTTGATTGCATTTTCGGGATAAACAAATCCGGCAATACCTTCGCATTTATAGCCATTCTTTCCATCTCCCAATTCACCCTTGTTTGTGCTGTAAAAATGATCGTGACATCCGGCAACCTCATTCAGATAACGATATAATGGCACTTCTTTAAATGAATTCGGAGTATAATTAACCGTTGCTTGCGAATCCATCAAAACAATTTTACCTTCGGGGGTATATTGATACAGATTGACAAACAGAGGAAGCGAGTCTTTCGTTTTGTTGGCTATCAATACAACAAAAGTCATGGTAGTCTTTCCTAAATTATTGGTATCAATCCAGGTTCCGGTATTGGCATAAATGCCGGTCTTCTGATCATGGGTTGGGTAAGTAAGCATGCGCGGTTCGTGTGAATGACCAAATACCACAATTGATTTGTCCGACTTTGGGTTGGCAAAATACTGCACATTGGCCATCGAATCGGTTTCCGCTGCACTATTGGCTTCTTGAATGGCCTCCATGACCGGAATTTTTACCGCTACATTATTGGCCGCTTGCCTGTCTTCCCAATTTTTTGCATCACTAATTGTTTTGTACAGTTTACTTACAAGTTCTCCTTTTTCCAGATGCGGCATCAGATCATCAAGCGAGTATGTATCAATAAACCCGTCTATATTGGTTTCTATAAATTTTTCGGATGGTGTATGATCCACAGGAAGCATTTTCAGAGACGTTAGCCATCCGGCAGAATACAGCGAACGCATAAATGTGTTTTCATCTCCAAATTGCAACTCAGTTTTCGGGAGTTCCTGTCTTTGTGCCGGAGGAAAACAAAAAGCCTCTGCCGCAACCCGGGTAAAGAAGTAACCCGGAGGTAATATAGATTGCTCATCGGGATCATTTTTCACAGTCAGACAGGGAGCACAAAAGAAATTAAGACGGTGTCCGTGTTCAATCACAGCATAGGGAAAATCTTTAGGTGTATAAGCACCCAATCCCAGTCCCCCATCAATTCCTTGTGTATCCCGGGCTTGTTTTATATTCGGAAACACAACCTTAATTTGATCACTGTCAATTAGCAAATCATGATTGCCCGGCACATAAGTCGTTCTTATATTCTCATTGTCGCACACCTGGTTGAGCGCCGCAAATACTTCAGGGTTGTTTTGTTTTACCTTTTCGGTAAAATAAGGATAGCTTTTACCCGTGTCGCCATGTGCATCATCTCTTGCAGGAATGACCCATTCGTCAATCAGGTCACCGGCCAGTACCAGCTCACTTACGTTGGGAGATTCATTGAGTTTGTCAAGAAATTCAATTAGCGGTTTTCGGTTTTCATTAAATTCGGAGTAACGGTCATTTTGCCCCATGTGAATATCGCTGATGCAAACCACCATTTTGCGTTTGCCCTTAAGAGCGCCTATAGTGACAGCATCGCTGAGCACGTAGTTGATGGCAATGTACCCGATTTCGGTCTTCAGTTTTCCACTTCCTTTTAATGCATAACTAATTATTAGCTTATACATTTCTCCTTCTTCGAAAGCACTTCCTTTTTTCAGAGTGATACGAATAGCCGTATCAAATCCGTCTTCTTTTTTAAAATCTACAGGTACAACATTCGGATCATAAGCCGTCCAGGTACCTTTGTTGATAAGTTTTTGAACTTCAACCGTTGTTGTTGCGAGATCAAAAGCCGATCTCAGGTCAATGAGTAGTGATTGAAACGGTGCATTAATTGTAAGCGGCTTGTAAATGTTGTCGGTAAGCGTTAAGTTCACCGAGCTTGCTTTGGTTACGGGTGTTTGCATAATGATAAAATAGAGTTATAGTTAGTAATTAAAAAGTACATGCTCGAAATTGGTTTATATTATTTTGATCCGCCCCTAATCCCCTAAAGGGGACCTTTGCCGTGTGCAACTGTTGATCGTTTTCACGCAAGTCGCACTTCGGCAGCCCCTGCCATTTATCCCGCATATCGGGAGGAGGTTGGGGCCCGTTAAAACAGATCTGATTACCCTATTATTTTTTCTTGTAGTTGTCCAGATACTTTAGCTTTAAAGCTTCTGCATCGACCTTTAAAACGTCTTTTAAATAGCCATCCATTCCCCCCGGCATTTTATCTATTATATCCAGGCTGGTTTTTATATATTCATAATTTACCAATAACGAACGACTGAGCAATCCCCCTCTTTTGTCTCCATATTGTTTATTAATAGCTGCTACGTACGAACTATATTCGGCAGAGATATATTGATTTGTTTCCAGGTAATTGCTTACTACAGTATGCCGATCAACACCCAGAGCCGAAAGCAATAACACGGTGGCAAAACCTGTACGGTCTTTGCCTGCCGAACAATGATATACGGTGGCAGAGTCCGTCGTTGCCAGTCGATTCAGGAAATGAGCATACTGACTCTGGCAAAGCGGATCAGTAACCAGACTTCGGTATAGTGGAATAAACATGGTGTCAAGTGCCAGCGCATCTTTTGTGGACAGCCACTTAGCTGTAGAATTGTCATCGGGAGGTGTTTTTATCGGGAGGTTAACCAGCTTCACTCCTTCGGGAAGCCGGTCTTGTGCCTGCTGATACTCTTCGGGACGTCGGAAATCGATGTCTATTTGTATTCCGGCACTTTTCATATAGGCCACATCCGCCGGAGTCAGTTTATTCAATGCTCCCGACCGGAACAATCGGCCCCATTTGATACTGTACCCATCTGTTGTTATAAGCCCCCCTAAATCGCGAAAGTTGGGTTGCCCTTTTATAGGCAAAACAGTTTCGGTCAGCGTGGCACTTTCATTTTTGCTATTCACCACCTTAAAATAATAACGGGCACCGGCATCTTTCACTCTCAGCAAAACCACAGAATCTTTTGTGGTAATATCGGCAGTGTCTTTTGCTTTGCCGTTTGCACTGTCGAGCGTATAAATGCTCCACGTATCTTTTTTCGAAAACACAAAAATCACAGTGTCCGATTGTGGTATACGGGTAACTGTGACATACTGCTGAATATTGGGCCCTGCAACAGGAACCGGTTTTGTGCTGTTGGACTGGCGGCAAGAAGTCACACACAACACGAACACTACAAAAAAAGCCGCTTTAATAAAGTTCTTCATAATACATATTCTAAGAGATTTATATTTATATACCGAATGAAAATGAGGATGGAACCGATCTCGATCATTTTCCTGACGTCAGGAAAATGATATCACGATCAATTATTCATCTCCCCCACTATAAATTCACAAGCGTTTTTACGATAAGGTGCAAGATGCTGTTTTTAAACTCATCTACTTTAACCTGTCCTAAACCGACTTGCTTCAATGCGTTCATTTCAATCAGCTCTTTCTTTGCCATCACTAAAAACTCTACATCTTCAGCCGACATTTTACCCGCGGCCAACTCTTGTCCCCAGATTTGAATATCTGTTTTCAAACTATCCACCAGTTTTAATCCATCAGCTTTTGCTTCATTCAGGTAACTGCGAACATTTGTTGTGGCAAGGTCGGTTACTTCCTCTTTGAGCGTAACTAATACAGCCTGATAATCCATACTTCCCATAAGTCTTTAATTATTTTTTATGTCTGATGCTTTTATTTTATGACTTTCGAGTCCGGCAATTTGATCGAATGCTTCACCTACAATCCTCTTTTCTTCGCTCACAAAGGCCGCATTCAGCTTGTGTTCCGCTTGCCACCTTTTGATAAATCCGCCTAACAGATGACCGTTAGCGTCCAGTAATTTATCCCACATTTTGAGAGTAATCCCGTTCTGCGGGCGATTTTTCTCATACTCGTAGACTTTTTGCAGTTTAGTTTGCAAGTCCTGCACCTCTTTTTCATGAGTGGCATATTCATCTGTCGCCAGGTCCATAGTATTCATGGCATCTACTTTTAGCGAGGTAGTCTGCGTATAGACATACTGGTCGAACGGAGAAATGGTGGCACAGGCGGTAAACGAAAGCAAAAAGACGAGTATCGTCAGGTTACGAATGGGTGCTGAGAAGTAAGTTTTCTTCATAATCTATTTTTTAAAGTTTTCTATGATTGAATGGATTTTTGCTTTGAACTACATTGGTGTGGGTCTGAGGAATCGCGCCTGCAAGGAGTCCACGGTACAAACGTTCAACCACCACCCCCCTCGTTACAAACGAGGGGCTGGGTAGAAAAAGGGTCAGGCTTTTCAAATTATAGCTGGAGATACAAGGCAACAGAAACAAAGCCAACGCCAAACTTTACATTCCGGCACACTGAGGTAAATCCTTAAATATTATTTCCATTTGCCGGTGCCACCGCCAATACCTGCGACTGTAGATACGGAACCTGACTGAAAACTGCCTAAGCAATGAGACGACTTATCGAAAAATACGACACTCGTGTAAGCAAACGCGCAATTAAACTCCATACTGTGGGTATCTCTGATCAAGCGATCCAAGTCGTCGGTGTAAACATCGCCCATGAGCGCACCCCCACCAGGAGAAGAAATACCCCCACCCTTACCATTAAAAATTTTATGGTTGTATGACTCTGCATGGTTATCGCTGATCGTAATCTGAAACTGTAAATAAAAAATCATACTCATAACGCTTCCGTTAGCGCTATAATGATTGCTTGCCCCTGCGAGCAAGTGCTTGCAGGCCACTTCAATTTTTTCCGGTTCGAGTTTGCCCGACATGGCTTCTCTGAATTCAGTTGCAATCTGCTCTCTGTGCAGAACTTTAGTTTCAATCTTTGTAGTTTCCATACTTATAAATTTAATTCACTTACTCATAACACTTTTCAGTTTCCGCGGTGGTATTTTGAACGTTGCTACCACAAACGTCAGACTATAATTTTAAACTACCCTCGTTTGCATCGAGAAACTAGGGTGAGAATGATTAAGAAAGAATAATCAGATAGAATTTAAAAGAGCTATTATACCTGCCCCATATTTTTCGACCTTTCTCGTACGAAAGCCTTTAATTTGAAACAAATCATCAATAACTTTCGGTTTTAGCTTGGCAATAGCCATTAGTTCGGCATTGTGACAAATCATGAAAGGGAGCTGGTTTTCATGCATTCCCACATCAAACCGCCATTGTTTTAAAGCATCAAATATTTTCAGTTCATCATTTGACAATTCCGATTTGTCAGAAACGGCTAATTTGCCGGCCTGCACTGCTTTTGATTTTTTTTCGTCGTAAAACACAACGACCGACCAGAAATTTGGCTGTCCGGTTATAAGTTCTGTAGCCGTCTTTTTTACTTCCACACTATCGAGGAAATTATTTATCGCCTCTTCATCGTTATGCAAGTGCTCTTTTGTTAGCCGGATATGAAATACTTTCATGTTCATAATAAACTTCTTTTTCCAAGTTTATCAATGTGTTTTCTTTTATTTCAGATTTAGGTATCATTAATAAGTATCAATAATTCTCTTCAAATTATTTTCCTCGCTGCCGCACAATGGCATCCTGCGACAATCCGGTCAAAACCTTAGTTCTGCATACCCACGCGATGAAAACGAGCGGAAGCAAAAGGTTATTTTTATATCTCACCAATTTCCTTCTCAATCCCCTTAAACTTATCTTTTACGTCCTCGCTCATATAAAAATCCAATAAGTCTTTTCGGGTGAGTGTGCCCTCATTCAGGAATTTTTTCATATACGCTTGATTAAATTCTATCAGAAGCATTGATTTTTCGAGCTGCTTGAGAATTTGTTTGTTGTTTTCGATATTATTCAGAACAAGCGATTTGATGGAAAGCACCTCGTTGATATCTTTGATAATACGATTGATCAGCATAGCCAATAAATCTTTGTCCAGTTCCACTTCTTTTGCATTCAGAGCAATATCCCTCGCCAACATATAAGCTATTGCAAGGTTTGAATAATCGCCTTTTTGCGAATTGATAACCGCAACAAAACCAATCGATGGAATGTAACCCACATTTTCGAAGTTTTTCAGAATAGAATTATCCACCAACGAAATATCAAAGACAATAATACTTACTTTAGAATCCCGGTTGGCTTGTGCTTCTATCAACTGACTCCAGGCGGTATCTGTTTTTCGTGTAAAGACCTCTTTCGATTCAATATCTCCCAGTCGCACACTTTTATCAAACTTACATTCAATAGCAATTTTCAAATCGGTACGCCCATCCAACTCACAAACGATATCTCCCGTTTTATTGCGTGGCAAGTTTCCAGCAGTGTTTCCTGTTAGATAAGCGCGATCTTTGAGACGTTTATCTTTAAAATAATCATTCAAAAACTCTGCTATCTCATCTTCTGCCAGTGTGCCTTTGATAGTTGACTTGTAGAAAAGTTCTTTCTTCATTTCGAAAATCATCTTCAGGCTTTCGAGTTCCGTGCCTAGTTCGTTACTGGTTTTTGATAAGAAAGACGAAATCCGATCTTCCATCAACGCCAATACGCCTATATAGATAGCACGAAGCAATTTCTTGTCCCGTTCATTAGCCGGAAGATTATCGAAGTAATTGAAAACGACTTGGTTTTCGATTTCAAAATCAGAGATTTCTATTCGTTTAAGCTGTTGGTTTATTTTTATTGTAGACATCTATTTTCTATCAATTAATGATTTTGCTTTGGAGTAATGAATCTTGTCAAAATACACCATAACTTGAACCATTTGCTTGCAATACGTTTTTAGCTCACTTTCTGATATATAACTCAGTGATTCAATTTTTGCTAAGCTACCATGAGACTCATTATCTGCTATTCGCTTTAAATTATTCAATCGTGTTTCGACCCCTTTACGTTTTATTCCACCTATTTCAATACTCTCATCAAAAGTAGCCAGTTCCTTTAAAGCCTTTCCGATGAGAAAATTTAATCCTGGAATACGTCCTTTTGCATCTTCTTTAACTAATGCTAGTTTGAAAGAGAGAAATGACTCTAAAACTATTCGAATGTAGTTTGGAATATATTTTTTTGCTATATCGTACGTTACAGGTGAGTCGGATTCGATATATAATATTATCTCATCTAGTTTTTCCAAGTAAGTTGATGTGAAGTTTTTTAACCCATTTGGAACTCTTGTTAGAATATGTTTTGTTGGTTCGATAAAATACTCTTGAATATTATCTTGAATTCTGTGATTAGCATAATATATATTGCAAATGTATTTTAAAAAGGTAATATTATGACTTAAAATGAAAGACTGCATTGGAATTTCATTATTTGCATATTCATTATAATGAAAAAAAGTATCAATCAGATTTGCAGTTTGGAATAATCTATTTTCATCTAAACTTGAAATAGGATCGTCAATTACAATGATAATATTCTTAAAGTTATCTCCTTGACCTTCTAACTGTTCTGCTCTTATTTTACTCAGAAAGAAAGCAAAAGCCAATGCCGTTTTTTCGCCTTCACTTAATGAGTATTTTAATGATCGCTTATGGGTTCCTGACTTGTATGAGATAATGATATTGTCAATTTCTTTTTCTTTAGATCGATTGACAGCAAAATCAGATATTCCAAGGTAACCCAGATACATATTAACGAATTTTGTTTCCAATTGAAGTTTTGCTACTTCGCTTTCTCTCTCTAAAGCCAATGTGTCAATACTTTTATTATTTGTCTTTTTTAGCACAAATAATTTTTTGCATATTTCGGAGTTTGCTTTTAAGGAATTAGTTATTACACAATTTTCTTTAAGATTGAATTCGATGATAGCAACTTTTTTTATTTGACTCTTTATTTCGCTTACAATATCACGACTACTTAGTTTCTGAAGTTCTGCTCTTTGTGTCAAGATAAACCCATCCAATTCCTCTCGCAATAACTTTAACTGTTTATTTATTGAAACAAATTCATCTTTTAATTTCGAGCTTGGTATAACCTCCTCATTTGGATGATTACGCTTATACGTAATCTGGTCTATCATTTCATTTTGATATTGAAATATGTTAGATAGATCAGATTTTATTTCATTCTGAAGTGAATAATTAAAATGTTTGAGGCCGAGAATAATACTACTTATGATGTTTTTGTTAGTATCAAGACTGACAGTAAGCAATCTAACTTCAGGCTCGTAATGAGACATACTATCAAGCAAAGTCTTTAATTCATCATTAAAGTACTGATCATATTCTTTTATTAAATCAGAAATGGTTTGCTCAATATCTGTATTACATAACGGGCAGATTGTAGTTTTTGTAATTCCACTTTTCAAAAGGGTATTCCCATACATAAACCACTCTTGAGGATTTATAGAATTAGCAGAATCCAATGATACTTTATTTATATTTTCAATCTTACGTTTTATAGTAGAAGTAGCATCTTTGTTTACTGGTTTATGCAAGTGTTGATGTAAATCGTCAAAATCAAGACCAAATAAGGTTAGATTATTTTTATTTCCCTCTATAGAGTCAAGAACTTCATTTGCCTTTATTATATTTTCGAGCTTTGCATAATCATCATGAAAAGACTGTAATTTTTGGCTATTCGTATTTATATCTTCATTGTTGAAATCAGTAGTTTGAGGTTTATCAGTAAGTCTTTTTCCTGATATTCTTTTATTGAAGTCATTTTTATACTTATCCCAAATGCCATTCAGTTTATTATTTATATCGTTTTCAACCTTTTGAAAATAATTTTTTCGAAGGATCAAGTTTTTTAATTTCTCATCAATTTTATCAATTGATTCATTTGTTATCTTTGAATCAAGTCCAAATGATGACATCTTTGATTTTGTTCCATCAAATATGTGGTCATTGATGAACTTTGAATTAAAGGCATATAAAACTCCGTCAAAAGTATTATAGTTAGATTCAGAATAAGCTTTAGTAGAATAATCTATTTGAAATTTAGTATCACCTTTTATATATTCAGATGCAATTTCAGTCTTATCATTACTTTTCTCAGAGAAAAGATATAATAAATTGCTTAGAGTAGTTTTTCCAGAACCATTGTAACCAAATATAAGATTGATCTTATCAAAATCTTGAATAGATTTTTCATCCCATTCAAAATCTTGAATACAACCAAAATTCTTGATATTCTTTATTCTTTTAATCATAATCAAACTTTACATTTCTTGTTATATACGCACTCAATCCCGAACCACTAACAGCCAGTCGTTTCATATTTTCCACATGATAACTTCCGGCTTTACGATAGCTGTAGGTATAGGCTCGTGTAGAACCTTTAAAACAAACAGTAATACTTGAATCAGCTATTTGATAATAAGAGATGGGGGAATTACCACTTCTGTTTAAATATATTTCCATTATGACAAACTCTATATCTCACAATATATTTCATCCATTCCTTTGTCACCCTGCTTATAATCAGGACGCACTTCGAAGGTTTCATTCAACATTTCAATAGAATCAGCCTTTGAAAGATCATAGAGTTTCCAACCCATTTTTCCTGACGAGCTATACCCATCAATTTGGTACGCTCTTATAGCCTCATTACCTTTTGTTGTAACCCCATAGCAATGTGGTTCAACAATACGTTGTTCTCCTTCGTAATCGAACTGAAGAATGCATTGTCCTTCAACTGCGTCAATAATTTCTTGTTTCATATTATTTTTTTTAGCATTTATATTATTTAAATATTTAGATTCTTCTCTATTAAAATTGTTACCTTTCCCTGCGTTGACGCACGAATAGTATCGGGCACTAGGGGAAAATTAATTTTATATTCTTAGCTCGTATGGCACGCTCTACAGCAATAATAACATCCATTAGATTGTGAATAAGTTTTCTTTGCTTCTCTCACTGCTTCCGAACATGAGCTAAAATAACCAAGATCCAATCGATTTTCAATTGCAGGTAAATAACCACAAGTACTTGTATGTACTTCATGATCTCCATTAGATTGTTCTTTTTTGTTTACATAATAATAGTCCATAATAATTTGATTTTAAAGTTTGATTTATATATAAAAGCAAAACCCCTACTCGCCGGCAGGGGTTTCGCTTTGATTATTTATTTAGTTTCTGGGGGTGTTGTTGCATTCTTTTTCGCATTTTCGGTGCGGGTGTCGGAGGCTTTTACTGTTGCCAGCGAAGTGGTGATTAATTCGTTGAGCGAAGCTATCAACGCTGTTACGTTGGCCGAAGGCGCTGACACTTCCTGCAAGGAGATAATCTGAAACAGTTGCCGAAGAGACTCGGTCAGCGGATGGCGGGTTTCGCTAACGGTAGGCTCGTTACTGTTGTTTTCGGAGCGCACTGCGTTGGTATCGGCTACCAGGTAATCGGCTTGTGCCAGTTCCAGTTCTTCGAGCAGTTCGGTAGCTCCAATGCTGGCAACTTCTGCCGGATGCTTGGTTTTAAGCTCCGTAATAAGTCCGTCGAGCTGACTCAGACGGGCTTTTTGTCCGAGTGATTGTATAGACCACCCGTATTTACGTATGACATCGATGATTACAAGAGCAGCTTCAGACACTCCGGCCTTTTTGCGGGTAGATGCCGATTCGGCTTGCTTGCGTAGAGCCATAAATGCATCGATCTGGGAAGTCGTTTTTAGTGTCCGGATTTTCACCAACGGATTTTTGGCTTCACGGTCGAGGGCGTTTTTGAAGTCCTGCAATCGGGGTTTGGTGTTGCCTAGAAAAGGCTCTACAGCCGGTATACTTGTTTTCTTTTCTTCAACCAGGATGATTACTTTTTTGGAAAAACTATAAAGTTCTTCACCTGGGAATAGCGATAAATTTGTTTTTTGAATCATAGTAGTTACTTTTTTATTTGTTAGTAATGAAGATAATTCCGTTTGTAATTTCATCGTTATGCCTGAAACTGCAAATAAGCGCTTCTAAAAAAGTTTTTTTGAGGCTATTTCAAGATTTTCAGACTTAATTATTCGTTTTTTGATAACATATTAAATTTTTTAGTCTCAATTTTTCGTTTTTTGTTGACAATTCAAATTTTTTAGCCCCAATTTTTCGTTTTTTGCTAACACTTTAAATTTTTTAGCCTCAATTTTTCGTTTTTTGTTGACAATTCAAATTTTTTAGCCTCAAATATTCGTTTTTTGCTAACAATTCAAATTTTTCAGCCTCAATTTTTCGTTTTTTGTTGACAATTCAAATTTTTTAGCCTCAAATATTCGTTTTTTGCTAACAATTCAAATTTTTCAGCCTCAATTTTTCGTTTTTTGAGACCATTTCAAGATTTTCAGGCTCAAATATTCGTTTTTTGTTGATATTCCAAAAAGTTCAGGTCGTATTTTTCTCGTATTTGAGATGCCCAAACTTTTTTACAAATCCAATCAGCATTTTTCATTAATGCGTAATATAAAAAAGAGTATATCACGTCTCCATTTATAATTGGAAACCAGACTCTTTCAACAATTCCACTTATTCCCGAAAAGCGAATTTTCTTTAAAAATATCAGCGTTTATTTCCGGAATTTGTAGCAATTGCTTTTTTTAGGTTCTTTTGGCATTGCAATATTACAGCATTATTTTTTTTTCTACTCTAATTTTTTTCTCATTTATTTTTCATAAATTTCTAATTTTTCGTACATTTGACGTTAAATTTAATTTACCGTTAAAATTTCGTGCTTATAATCTATTTCTAACCCGGCTTTAATCCGAAATATTGCTATGAGAAATCTCATAATTACATATATTTCAATTTTGTGTTTGGCATTGGTACTTGTTTCGCAAATCGTTGTGGTAGTCAATTACTACCATGCAGTCAACGAGTCGCTAAAGCGCGAAACAAATGCCGTACTAACCGAAGCCTACCATACTGAACTACAATTCCGTCAAAAGTCATTAAACGGCGGAACTTCAAGCACCACCTCACCACACCCAAAGTCCGCAGATTCGGCGGTTTACACGCTCGTTAAGATTAAAATAAATGACGACGATTTACCCGGATCAATCAACACAGCCATCAACGATGTAGTGAGCAAAAAAAGCCCGTTGAGTATTCAGAAACTGAATAGTATTATAGCTGCCATATTACAGGAACGAAATATAAAATCACTTTTTGTGATCCGGGTTATAAACCCCACAACCGGCAAGGTGTTGGAGAGCTCAAAAAAATCGTTTGCCGAGTCCGGTTTTCTGATTTATTCGAAACCGTTAGCGCTCGATTTTGAAAACAAGAAATCATTACAACTAATATTGCTGAATCCGATGGGCCACATATTTAAGCGAATGGGAGCTTTGCTTATAAGCTCGTTACTAATGGCTTTGTTTGGCGTGTATGGCATTTGGTTTTTGTTTCGCACACAGGCCCGCCAAAAAAAGCTGATGGCGGTAAAAAATGATTTTTTCGGCAATACGGCTCATGAACTAAAACGCCCCGTGACACAGTTGTATATGGCGCTGGAGGCTTTATCGACCTCCATGGTGGACGATGATAAAGAAAAAAAGAGACGTTATCTGACCATTTCGAGAGAAGCTACCAAAGATATGTCGGAAAAAATTACCATGATCATGGCACTGGCTATGGACGAAGAGGGCGTTTTCAGACTCAACTACTCTCTGTTTAATCTGGCGGAGGAGCTGGAAAAACTGAAAGAACAGTTTTCTACCGTATCGAACAAAGAGGTGAGCATAGAAATAGAAAATACCGTTGACGATGCAAATATCAAAGCCGACAGGGATCATCTGCGACAATGCATTGCCAACCTGATTGATAATGCCGTTAAATATTCGGGGACATCGGTACTGATTTCGATCAGCATCCGGAGAATAAAAAATTCGCTATGCGTGTCGGTAAAAGATAATGGCATAGGCATTAAACCCGAAAAAGTGGAACGAGTATTTACGAAATATACCCGACTAAACACCGAATCCGGATCGCCGGCCGGCTTTGGCATCGGACTTAGCTATGTAAAAACGGTAGTGGAAAAACATGCTGGACGCATTGAGGTAAAAAGCGAACCGGAAAAAGGAAGTGAGTTTATTGTCTATCTGCCCACATAGCCTGCGGCGTTATTTGGCTTCGCCGATATTTGTTCGCTTCGCTCACGATATTTGCCTTCGGCGATATTAACTCCCTACGGTCGCGATATTTACTTCGTGATATTAGGCTGCGCCATTATTAGCTTCGCGATATTAGCCTGCGGCGATAGTTGGCTGCGCCGATATTAACTCCTTTCAGTCGCGATATTAGGCTTCGCCGATATTTGCCCTGCGGGCGTTATTAGCTGCGCGATATTTGTTCGCTGCACTCACGATATTAGCTCCTTTCAGTCGCGATATTTGCCTGCGGCGATAGTTGGCTGCGCCGTTATTAGCTTCGCGAGCATAACATGAAAGGAATAAATAACGCGACCGAAGGGAGTTAATAACACGAAGTATAATATCGCCGAAGGCAAATATCGCGACCAAAGGGAGCAAATATCACGACCAAAGGGAGTTAATATCGCCGAAGGCTAATATCACGAAGTTAAATTAGGGGAAGGTTTCAAATGTATTTTCCGCCCCAAGCCCCTAAAGGGGATGTGAAATACCATCGTTTTTGAAAATATAACCAGGACGTACTATACGCTCAATTACTTAATACGACCAAAGAAAATAAATAACGGTAAAGCAAATATCATGACCGAAGGGAGTAAATATCACGAAGCATAATATCGCCCGAAGGGCAAATATCGCGACTGAAAGGAGTTAATATCACGACCGAAGGGAGTTAATATCGCCGAAGGCTAATATCACGAAGTTAATATCGCGACTGAAAGGAGTAAATAACACGACTAAAAGGAGTATAAAGATGACTGAAAAGACAAAAGTTTTACTGATAGAAGATGATTCCAATCTGGCTTATATGGTCACCGACGGATTGGAAAGCGAAGGTTTTGCGGTGCGTCACTTGTCCGAGGGTGAAAAGGCACTGCAGGCGCAGGCCGATTTTCGGCCGGATATTATTCTGCTGGACGTAAACCTGAAGGGGGTAATGAATGGTTTTGAGGTGAGTAAGAAAATCAGACAGAGGAGTCAGGTGCCTGTTATTTTTACCACCTCGCGCACACAAATTGAAGATATGCAAGAGGGCTTCGGGATAGGTCATGTAGATTATCTGAAAAAACCTTTCGGTGTACGGGAACTGATCCTGCGCATCAACGAATTGCTATCGCGCTCATCCAAGCCCCAAGCTACTACGCAGACATACCCTGTCGGGAATTTTATCTTTTCAGTCAGTGAACACCTCCTGCAAATAGGAAATGTAAAAATACATTTGCAAAAAAATGAATGTGCAGTACTAACCCTGTTGCTCAAAAACCGGGGGCAGGTGGTGCATAAAAACTGCATTCTCGAATCGGTATGGAACGAGGACACCGACGTAAAAACCAAAGAAGCATCGCTCCACAATATCTTGTCGTCGCTCCGCCACAAACTCAGCACCGACAACCGCATTCACATTGAAACTATTCCAAAGATTGGCTATAAGCTGACGATAGAGGAACCTGATGTGTAGAGGGAGGAATCTAGGGTTTTGATCGGACAATAATGATTCCCGGAGGGAATTTATATCCATAGAATATGTTAGTTTTGGCATCGAATTCCCCGTTAGGGGATAAATAGCTAAATCCCCTAACGGGGAATTAATCCACGCAAAACGAACTTTCTATTGATATTTAAGTCCTAACGGACTAATATTTAATTGAGCTCACGTAAAATAGTAGGGTATTGTATCAAAAGCACGCAAATAACACAAATTGTCGTAAATTAGATTGCGTTAATTTGCGTGTTTTGTGTTATTTGCGTGCTAAAAAGACTTTTGAGACAGCCATATCTACCTTACTATTCAATCTCAATTCTTCTTCAAATCAAACTTCACCAACCGCAAGGGGTTGCCTACTGCATTTCTAACTTTTAAGACGCTGTATATGCTACCGTTGTGAAACCTGAAAACAGCCGGATTAATTTTCAAATCGTATTTTTCGGCCACAAAGCTGGATGTGGCTATTTTTGTTCCCTGACTGTTGAAAGTGTATACGTCAAACTTATTAGAACCTTCCTTGCGGGTGAAGCGGAAAAGCAGGATATTATTGTCCGAATCCACAATCATTTCGGAAAAATACGGGAGATTAGTCGGATAGTTAGCCGGATCGCGGAATTTTTCCAATTGTTGCTTGTATTGTGCCACATAGCTATTCCAATACTCCTTGTCATTCGTTTTCTTTGCCGCATCCGCTTCCAGCCTCTTCATATCTTTGGCTGCATTCTGGTAATAATCTTCCCTGTCTTCACGGGTAATGACTTCCGGTTTCAGATCAGCTTTAAACTGTCGCAATTTTTTCCCAGTGTTATCAAAAATAGCAATTTCACCGGTAGAAGGGTATGCGGCAACAAGGTTTCCGGCACTATTGGTTGCAAACCTCACCCTGTAATACGATGAGTGCGAAAATGGTAAACTGCAGCTTATCCAATTCCCGATATGTTGCTCTTTGCCATTCTTATCTTTATAAAAATAAGGAGTAATCTTGATACTATTCTTATCAGAACTGGTATAAGACTCAAAAGTAGAACTGATAATTTTCTCTTTTCCATCCGAATAGTTCAACAGTGAAACAATGTGTTTAGCGCCATTTCCACTTGGTACATGCCCCAAAACGGCTATCTTACCGCCTTTCATAGGCATCGATCCAAGCGGCATATATTTCAGTCGAATCGTCTTTACCCAATTGCCATTCAAATCAAAAAAGTGCATACGCCCGTCAACGGCTGTTGTATAAAGATACTTACCATCTAAAATTCCCTGCACAGAAGGCATATAAATAAAATCGGCAGGGCTTTTACCTCCTTTTTTCCCAAACTCCTTGATGAAATTACCATTCTTATCAAATTTGCTAATGGAATGGCGCGTGTGGTGACTCATAAACACCGAGCCATCGGGGGCTACTACAATTTGTTTGGACATTCCAATAGGTTTTCCCCAGGCAGTTTGGTTGAAATCAGAAAACTGTTTGTTCCAATTCACATTTTTGGCATAATTGGCATCGGGTACAAGTCTTATTTCTCCACTCTTATAAAACATGGACAGTTGCTGCGACCATAGAGTTGCTGACACAAACAACAACGCTATAAAAAGATTCTTCTTCATATTATTTACTTTTTAATTGGTTCCACATTTAACCACTCTCCCATTTGCATCTGTAACGGTGGTAATAATCATATTCTCCTGAAAAGCTGTGTTAGCATCCACACTGTTGCACATTTCGTACATTCGAATACTTTCGGCAGTTGGTTTAAATTCTTTCTCACTGAACTTATCCGGCTTAATAGCCATTTTCCAAACAAAACATGCCGGAATAAGCAGTGCAGCCACTTTAGCCCAAAGGGGGAATCGTTTCACCCGCGGTGCGGTATAAGTAATACTTGCCGGAACCTGAAATTCAGGGATTCTTTCGGGAGTTTTAGCAACACTGTTTATCTGCTTTTTTATTGATTCTGCCAATAGCTTTTGTTCATTGTACAATGCTTTACAATCCGGGCACGAAGTAAGATGTTGGAATTCGTCCGGTTGTAATGATGGCATTTCACGATCTATAAACCGTTGTATTTGTTCATTGGTTAAGCATTTCATAATAATGGTTTTTAAGCAATGGTCTGAGTTTGTCTAAAGCCCTGGAAAGATTTTGACTTACCGATGTAAACTTTACTCCGCTTACCTCAGCTATTTCTTTGTATGAAAGTCCTTCTGAATATAAAATCACGACCAGTCTTTCATGTTCTTTTAGTTTCAACAGAGCATTTCTGATTATTTCTTCCTGTTCATTTTGGTCAATATCTGTTTCCAAAGAATCAAACGTACCAAATTCCAACTGACTGACACTTTCGAGCGATTCAGTCTCTTTGCGTCGACTTACAGCGTTGATACAACTATTCACTGCCACTTTGTAAAGCCATGTTTTGGGATATTGAACCTGATTTCCAGAATTGAATTGAAGATACAGTTTGACAAACACATCCTGAACAATATCTTCAGCTTCGTGGCTATTGACCCGAAACTTGGATACCAATCTGTAAATCGAGGTATAATGTTGTTTGTATATGTCGTTAAACTGTTCCAATGAATTGTGGTTTTAATAATAGACACCTAAGCTGGCAATTTTGTGACAAGTAGAGAAGATTTTCTTTAAAATAATAAGGCCACTCATTTCTGAGTAGCCTTACTTATATATTTCATGAATATCGGTTATTCGAATCACGATACCGATTGATTCAACGCCTCAAACACAAATTTATTGATAGATTCGCCACGCATCTTGGCCGAAATGGCAATACGTCTGTGCAATTCCGGTGTCAGACGTACATTAAAACTGCCTTTATAACTCTTTTCGGGGGTACAGTTTTCCTTTTCACAGTCCTTGATATGTTCGTCCACCACATAGTGAAATGCATCAGTAAGTTCCTTTACGGTTTCACCCTCGAAGGTAACCAAATCGTTTATTCCTTCAACCTTACCAAAAAACACCTTGTCGTCGGCAGAGAAGTGAACACTGCCGATAAAACCTTTATAATTCAAAACATCTTTCATCTTTTTACCTCCTTTAAATTAATCCTTCTTTCTTTAATTCTTCAATGATCAAATTCAGTTGGTACTGTTTAAGGATATTCCCTGGATGGGGTTTGTGAAGTTTTATATTATGCGTTTTGCTTTTAAAACAAACTCTTGACCCAGCACCTTGTTCTTCTACATAGCCGAATAAACTAAGTATCGTTCTCAATTCAGGATATGTAAAATCCTTGGGTTGAGACAACAATCGCAATAATAGTTTTTCGGTTCTTGACATTGAGTATAAATTTCGGACAAAGATAAAACAATTATTTGTAACTAATGTTTAGTCGCAAAAGAAATGTTTTTTCGATTTATTTATTTGCATCTATCGGACTTCTAAACATCACCACCCCACAGCTTCCACCGTATAACCCGCTTTTTTCAACTGAGCCACCAGTCCGCTATCGCCAATGAGGTGCATGCACCCTACCGCAACAAAGCAGGATTGTTTGGCGAATAATGCCGGCAATTGTTTCATCCAGGTATCGTTTCGGTTTTCATACAAGGGCTTTCGTTCCTCAGCCGTCAGATCATCGTCTTCTGCATCTATATCGGATATTTTCTTTAAGTCGCCGCTCAAATAAGCTGCATTGAGTCGTTTAAACAGTTCGATGCCTTTTTGCTTTTCTTTTACCGACTTCACCAACAAGTCCGCCTGACGTTTCAACGGTAAGATATCGAACAGGATAGCAGTTTGTTGCTCCATCGTTTCCAGTCCAATAACCGCCTTATTATTTTCCTTAGCCTTTTTCTGAAACAGCATATCAACACCTTCGGGTTGCTTAGTCAGATTTTGCGATTTCAAATAAATCAGACTCGCATACATCGTTTGCAACATCATCGGTTTAAAGACACCCAACTGGTCCAATCCGGGACCTATCAACTGTTTAAATTCAGCATCCACCAACGCATAATCTTCGGCACTCAGCAGCTCTTTGATAGTAGTTCCCTTCATCACAGCCGCCTGCATCATTTTAGTCTGCATCGCAACCATATCCGTCATATCCATCTCGCCCACCACAGCATCGGCCTGTCCGGCATAGTTCAGCACTTTATCAAAATATTTAAGCTGATCCTTCTCTATTAAATGGTGCGTTCCAAACAAATAACTTGGCTTAGCCAGCCCCTTGCCGGATACTTTCCAGAAAATCTGTGCCTGAACACCCACTGTACACGCAAAACCGATAAGAAGCGCAATAATAATTCTTTTTTTCATGAAGAGTTGAATAAATGATTAGTGGTTAATGATAAGTGATGAATGATGAACGATAAGTGATAAATGATAAGTGATAAGTGATGAATTGTTCAACTATCAACTGTCAATTGTCAACTATGAATTGTCAACTATGAATTATGAATTGTGAATTATGAATTGTGAATTATGAATTGTGAATTATGAATTATCCTCGTCATTTATCTCCCCCTCCGAAAGTTCGAGCAGCTTCACCGACTGAATAGCATTACCGGCAATACCTTTTATGGATGCATGCATATCGATGGTGTTGATAGTCACTTTTTCTATTTGTTTCTCGCGTTTTTTCCAGATGCTCTGCATGGCCCGCTTTTCGCTTTCCAGGTCGAGCCTCATCTGCGTAAAACCTTCCACAATAGCTTCCACCTGCAAGCGGAAGGTATTGCCCGTGAGATAATCATACAGCATCTGCATTTTATCGCCTTTATTTTCCTGCGAACTTACCGCCGCACTGATCTGAATAAGTGTTTCGCGCAAAACTGCGCAAAGCCCTTTAAACTCTTCGTAGTTGCAAATCCAGATACCTTCTTTCAGACCCATACGATCCATATCGGCAGGCATTACTTCGGTAACCAATACACCAATATTGGCACCCTTTACGCGAATATCGGCTTTGAACTTTTCGATCCAGCTTGGCTGAAAATCTTTGGTTCGTTTACTTTCGTAGTAAATGATTCCGCAATTCTGGAGTGTGCGCGTGTTCACCACCTGAATACAATCGCCGCCACGTACACCCTTTTTTATTTCTTCAATAGAGTCGAGCGGAAATTGCGATGCAAGCCATTCCTCAATGGCCAGTTCCTGTACTTCGCCCTGCAACTGCATAGAGCCCTGCTCCTGCTTGCGCTTCATTTCTTCAGTTAAGCGCCGTTGGTCTTCCAGTTGTTTCTGAAGCTCTTTAAAGCGTAGCTCATTTTTATCCTCTTCCTGTTTTCTGATTTTTTCCTTTTCGGCTATCAGCGTTTCATTCAGGTTGCGTTGCGCTTCGGCTTCGGCTATCTCTTTCAGCTCCGACTTTTCACGCTTCAGCTTTTCGATCTCAGCCTTCGTGCGGTTCAACTCCCTTACTTGCTCCGATTTTTCGTTCAGCTCTTTTTGCAGGGCATTAAACTGTTCCGACTGCTCTTCTCTGAATTTCAGCTTCAACTTTTCTTCCAGCGCCTTCCGGTCTTCCTTCAGCTGTTTATCCAGCCGTTCCTGAAAAAGCTCGTTTTCCTGTTTTTTCTTTTGCTCAAACAGCTCTTTGGCCTTATTCAAACTATCGACCTCAGCGTCATACTTTCTCTTTTCTTCGGCCAGCTGTGCTTGATATTTCAGATTAATCTCGTCTTCCAGCTGATGAGCCAGAATATCCTGTACATCGATGGAAGTGCCACAATTCGGGCATTTTATCTGGGTATTGTTTTTCATACGTTTATTTTTTATCTGCAATGAATTTAAGTACTTAGATAAATATAATGTCGTATAAGTAAATATAGAAATGAAAAAAGATTAGAACGCGGATAAGCGCTGATATAGCAGATTTTTATACGGATTTTAATTCCGACTAGTCGGAATGATTTTCAATAGTTCAGGATTTTATCTGTCATGCTTGCATGACTAAAATCAGTTTTAGATCCGTTTAATTATTATCCGTTTTTATCCGCTCAATCCGTAATACCGACTTGTCGGTATGTTCCATCAGCGTTCTATTCTTTTTTTTAAATACGACATTCTATTCTTCCGCTTACTTAATCACCACACTGATTTTGCGTTATTCTTTTGCTCAACAAATCGGCATAAAAATCGGGCACTTCACTCTTTCGGATTCCCGATATGGTTTCGCCTATATTATAATCAATTTTACGTAAAACAGGCTCCACTTTATTTTGTAACTCATCAATAGTAAGCCACAAATAAACAGCCTTAGCCCCGTTCATCTCCTTCGTTCGCCCCACCGATCCGGCATTGATAAACAAGTTTCGCTGCCCGGCTTTATCCGAATCAAGGTATTTGATGAAGGATAAATGTGTATGCCCGCCCACAATAATATTCACATCCTCTTGTTTAAAGAGACCTTTCAATAATTCATCGTCGGTATGCTCATAAATATACTCCTCATTATTACCGGGACCACCGTGTACAAACAAACAAGAAACCGGGCCTAAATTCAGACGAATATCCGGAACCAGCCCCGAAAGAAAAGCCTTGTTTATATCGGATATGGTATTCTTGGTTTGGTTAATCGTTTTCAACCGGGCCTGTTGCTCTTCAAGACTATGCTTTTTCAGCGACAACACCTCATAATTAAATGCAATGCGCTCATCATGATTACCCATGACGGTCGGTATTTGCAAAGCTCTGATTGTATCTACTACTTCGTTGTTCCAGGGAGCTCCATCGGTCAAATCGCCTAAGCAATAAATAAAGTCGGCCTGAAAAACTGTTTTTATATCGTGAATTACCGCATTCAGAGCCGGTAGGTTTCCGTGAATATCACTAATTATTGCTATTTTCTGCACAAAGGTATTTTTGTTATAAAAAAATCTGCGAAAAACACTACCGACTACTGACTACCCACTAGTAACTACTTATGTCTAATTCGCAAAACGAAGATCGCTTATGCAAAAGTCACAAAGCACTGTGAATAACATCCCAGGTTTTCTGAATCAGTTCATGAATATTTTCCGACTGAAAAGCGTTTATCTCCAAGGGCTCGTGCACGTACATTTCTATCAGGCCCGGAGTTACATTCGCCGAATTACGATGCATTCGCTCAAAGCTACCACGCAGCGTAACCGGAACAATAGGCAGCGATAAATCGGTGGCAATACGAAAAGCTCCCCGCTTAAATACACCCATCTCGCCGGTATATGTACGGGTTCCTTCAGGAAAAATAACGACTGAGATACCATTTACCAATTGTGATTCGGCTTTTTCCAAACTCTGTCGGGCCGCAACGGGATTAGAACGGTTAATGAAAATATGTCCCGCCGCTTCACAGGCCTTACCAATCAAGGGTATTTTGCGCAGTTCAGCTTTCATCATCCATTTAAAGCAAAACGGCAACCAGCCATACACCACAAATATATCAAAAATACTCTGGTGATTAAGTGCAAAGACATACGATTGCCGGGGATTGAGCCGCTCCATGCCGTACACTTTAACCTTGACAAAACATAACCGGCAATAGATGCGCGCCCACCAACGTGCCGGAGCATAGGATAACTGACTGTTTGGAAAAAATGGTGAAAGCACAATGGTAGACAACGCAACTAATGCAGTTATCACCATCAAAATAGGGTAAGCCAACAACCACTGATAAATTCTGAATAAAATGTATTTCTTTGGTTTCATTGCGGCATCTTCATGATCAGGTTACGAAAAGAGCTTTATGCTATTTCTCTAAAATGAATACACACTGAATTGGAAAGACAAAGTTAATAATTATTCGAATATAGCAAGCTGTTTGTACGCATTTTAAAGAATTTCTTCTGTTTGCTTGTTGAACTTCATTTTGCCCCACTGACTAACAAAAAGCCCCACAACCACAATGAATATACCGAACCACTTGCTGCGGGTAATCATCTCGTCAAGTATCAACCACGAGAAGATGGCTGTAAAAACCGGAATCAGATTGACAAACACATTGGTTTTAGCCACTCCTACCTGCCGAACTGCCCCGGCAAAAAGCACAAAAGCAATGACCGACGCAAAAACCGACAACATCAGCAAGGCTACCAAAGACTCCCTGCTCACCGTCAGCGTTCGCCAGGAAGAATAATCAGTCAGCAAAGAAGTAGGAATAAAAAAGACCAACCCCAGCAGGCTCTGATAGAAGATCACATTCATATTATTGTAATATCGTGGAATTTTTCGCAGAACCGTGGCGTAGCAGATAGCTGCAAACACCGCCAGAAAGAGTAAGGCTATGCCTGTAGGATTGGCTTTAAAACCACCTCCCGGTTCATAGATAACAAAAAACACTCCAAGCAAAGAGATTAAAATACCAAGGATATTGGCCAAACCAATTCGTTCACGCAACACTACAAAAGCCATGATAGGAGCAAAAAGCGGAATAGTGGAAACAATCACTGAAGCCAGAGTCGACTCCACCGTGGTAAGCCCATACGTCTCGCCCACATAATACAAAAAAGGCTCAAAAAAAGCCAGCAACAAAAACCATTTAAAATCTTTCCGGCGGAGTTTCTGAAACTTCCCGGTGGACTTAGACACGACAAATAACAGAACCGAAGCAATCAACAAACGTAAACTTATAAGCATCATCGGTTGAAACGAATGGATGGCCACCCGCGTCCAGATAAACGAAAATGACCAGAAAACCATAGCCAAAACGATGGCTGTATAAAGTTTGATAGAGTTGAGCATCGGTGAATAGATAGTTAGTAGTTTGTAGTCGGTAGTTAGTAGTCGGAAGATTAATAGAGTTAGTAGTTGGTAAGAGTTTTTATAATTCAAAGAAATCGTATTTCTGAATAGAGTGATCTTTCATAAAGAAACGACATTTCTTTACTTCCAACTACTTACTGCTTACTACTTACTACTAACTACCGACCTGAATTTATCGACCAAGAACAATTTCTTTCATGTCGGCATGAATTGCGTCCCAGACTTCATCGGACATCTTAGCTCCAAGCACTTCTACCACATTACCCGAAACTAACGACCCGATACGACCGCAAACTTCGAGCGAATAATTATTAGCCAATCCAAACAAGAAACCGGAAGCATACAAATCACCGGCACCGGTAGTATCAATACAATTGGCCAGACGCGGCTTTACCTTCACCCTATCAGTTCCGGACTTAATCAACGAACCTTCTTTTCCTATTTTTACAATGGCGATCTCACATTGTTCTGAAATAAAATCCAATGCCTCCTCGGGTTCTTTACCTGTATAAGCACGAGCTTCTTCTTCGTTAGCAAAAACAATATCCACATATTCACGAACAATCTCATGTAAAAAATCAAGATTATCCTCCACTACATTATAGCTGGCAAGATCAATGGATACTTTTAACCCTTCCTGTTTTGCCATCTTAACTGCTGTATGAATTAAATCATGATTTTGAACCAGATAACCTTCGATATGAAAAACAGTATATCCGGCAAACATTTCCGGCTTTAAATCCGAAGCTGCAAGCTCACATGCAGCACCCAAATAAGTGCATAAAGTTCGTTCACCGTCCGGCGACACTAAAATTGTACAATGTCCTGAAGGAGTCTCACTCAACAATAAGTGAGGTTTAACCCCATTATTGACAGAATCGTTTTCAAAAAACAAACCAATATCATCTTTTCCTACCTTACCAACAAAACCAGCCGGCAACCCTAAGCGTGTAATCCCATTTATTGTATTGGAAGCAGAACCACCGGCTGCCATCTTCTTTGAATAATTACTCACTGCTTCGCCTATTTCCACCGATCTTTCGGTATTTATAAGTTGCATTCCACCTTTGAGCAAATCTAATGACGATAAAATTTCATCCGAATCAATTTGCAACAATATATCCGTCAGAGCATTGCCCATTCCCAATATTCTATTCATACTATTTATTTATATTTTTTGTACAAAGATATTGCATATTTCAGGAAAAGCAATTACTTTTGCAGCGCATTTGACAAAAAAGTGCAGCAAAAAAAATTCTTCCTTAGCTCAGTTGGTTAGAGCATCTGACTGTTAATCAGAGGGTCCTTGGTTCAAGTCCAAGAGGGAGAGCAAAAGAGTCGTAGTAATATGACTCTTTTCATTTTCTGGAAAAACTGAAGAAAAAATCCAAACAACTATTTTTTTCCTGAATTCTTTTAGTTTTGCTATTGCATGAATGCAAAAAAACTACTACTTTTGCAAAGCATTTGAGAAAAAGTGCACAAATAAATTCTTCCTTAGCTCAGTTGGTTAGAGCATCTGACTGTTAATCAGAGGGTCCTTGGTTCAAGTCCAAGAGGGAGAGCAAAACCACTACATAAGTAGTGGTTTTTTTGTTTTCTAGTCAACACATAAGCAAACATAAAATGAAAAAATCAATTAATCTATGGCTCAGGATAGCAATGATCACAGTATCACTATATGCAATCCAAGCCATACAAGCACAATCAGCAAACCAAAAAACAATTTACAAAGCATACATCAATAGCGACGCAACTAAATGGTCCACTACCATCCGTAACATAGAAACCAATACACCACCCACTACCACCGACCAAAAACTAGAACTGGTTAATTTCTATTATGGATATGCCGGCTATTTGATTGCTGTAAGACAAAATAATCTGGCGCGCAAAAATATTACAACTGCGCAAAAATGGATAGATAGGATTCTTACCGGCGCTCCGAAAAACTCAACTGCACTTGCCTACAAAGGCTTATTCATGGGTCTAGAAATGAGCACCAACAAAACGAAATCTATTTCATTAGCTTCACAAAGCCTTTCTGCCATCAACAAAGCTTATGATTCCGACCCGCGAAATACACTTGCCATAATTGCAAAAGCTAATGCACTATATCAGGCGCCAGCTTTTTTTGGCGGCAACAAGCGCGAAGCTATTAATTTCTTTCTAAAAGCAATAAATCAAATGGAGACATCCAAAACTGCCGATTACAATTGGACGTACCTTCACACGCTGATTACAATAGCTAAAGCCTACGAGAAACAAAACAGACTACAAGACGCAAAGCTGATGTATGAAAAGGCTTTACGCAAAGAGCCAAACTTCGCACTGGTAAAAAATAATCTGTACCCCGCCATTCTGATCAAGCTAAAAAAATAAGCCAGCTGCCGTTTGCATTTTGCTAATATTTGTTATTTATTACCCGTATTTAAATCGCGCACGACATAAAAAGATTACTTTTGCGTCGCAAACGACATAAATATAAATATACAACAAAAAAAATGAATACAAATTTTCATCAATTCACAGCAACCAGCCTGCAAGGCAAAGAGATAAACATGGCTCAATACAAAGACAAAGTAATAGTCGTTGTAAACACCGCCAGCAAGTGCGGACTAACACCTCAGTACGAAGGTTTGGAAAAGCTATACAAAGACTACAAAGATAAAGGACTGGTCATACTCGGATTTCCATGCAATCAGTTCGGACACCAAGAGCCGGGCAGTGAAAAAGAAATCTCGGAAGGTTGCCTGATCAATTACGGAGTCACTTTCCCAATGTTCTCCAAAATTGAAGTAAATGGAGAAAACGCACACCCCATATACAAATATCTGAAAAAAGAGCTCAATGGCATATTTGGAAATAAAATCAAGTGGAATTTCACCAAGTTTATCATTGACAAAAATGGAAATCCATATAAACGATTTGCCCCGACAACATCACCGGGGAAATTACGAAAACACATTGAGGCTCTACTGCAAAAATAAATCGTAAAGAAAAACTTGATTATGAGTTACGACCAACTAAAACTGGAAAACCAACTTTGCTTCCCTTTATATGCTGCATCCAGACTAATCATAAGGGCCTATCAGGAAGATCTGGATAAACTCGGAATAACATACCCGCAATATCTGGTGCTAATGGTTATGTGGGAATACGAAGAACTCACCGTAAATGAGATTGGAGAAAAATTAATTCTGAACACAAACACACTCACCCCATTACTAAAAAGAATGGAAAGTATGGAAATACTTACCCGCGTACAGTCAAAAACAGATCAACGCAAAGTACTGATCAAGCTAACTAAGCACGGAAATGAAATGCAGATCAAAGCCGCTGAAATACCGGCAAAGCTGCTAAAAAAATTAAATATTACTGTAAATGAGACTGAAATAACCAAAGCACTTGAATTAAAAAATCAATTGTACGATTTAATTCATCTGCTTAAGCAAAGCGAACAAACGACCGCTTGAGTTGTTTAAGATCATACAAATAAAAAAAAACATCACATTATGAAAAACTATTCAATAATCATCTGCCTAGTCATGCTTAGCATGTTTTCATTAACAGCGCAAGGAGAGAAGAACACAGCAAACTTCTACAACTTCAAGAGCACAACACTAGAAGGTAAAGAAATAAAAATGAAGACCTATGAAGGAAAAGTTGTACTCATAGTCAACACAGCCAGCAAATGTGGGTTTACCCCCCAATATGAAGGGCTAGAAAAACTCTACAAAACATACAAAGATAAAGGATTAGTTATTTTAGGGTTTCCATGTAATCAGTTTGCCAGCCAGGAACCAGGCAGTGCAGAGGAAATTTCAAAGTTTTGCACATTAACGTACGGCGTTACTTTTCCCATGTTTATGAAAATAGAAGTAAACGGCAAAAATGCCGATCCACTATATAAATATCTGAAAACAGCTTTACCCGGAACAATCACAAATGACATTAAATGGAATTTTACCAAGTTTCTGCTAGACAAAAACGGCAAGCCATTTAAACGATACGCTTCAACAGTAAAGCCTGATGAGTTAAGTTCTGACATAGAAAAACTATTATCAGAAAACTAAAACAAAAAAAAGCACATCAAAACAAATTGATGTGCTTTTTTTGTTTTACGAATGCAATTTACTTTGAAATGTAATTGACAATCCACTCACCCACATCTGAAGTTTTGTAAGCCGGACCATTATCGGCAATATCTTCAGTTACGATTCCGGCAGACATGCTTGCAGCCACTGCTTCTCGAATCAAAGCACCTTCTTTCATCATCCCGAATGCGTATTCAAACATCAACGCAGCCGAGAGTATCGTTGCCAAGGGATTAGCTATATTTTTTCCGGCAGCCTGAGGATATGACCCATGTATAGGTTCAAACACTGAAGTATGGATACCTACCGAGGCTGAAGGCAACATACCCAACGAACCTGTAATAACCGAAGCTTCATCCGTCAGAATATCACCGAAAAGGTTTTCGGTAACCAACACATCAAAGCTTTTAGGCCATTGAATAATCCGCATTGCAGCATTATCAACAAACATATATTCTGTTTCAACATCAGGATACTGAGGGGCAATTTCCTGAGCTATCTGACGCCACAAGCGTGAAGTTGCCAACACATTCGCTTTATCAACAACAGTTACCTTTTTCCTGCGCTGTCCGGCATATTTGTAGGCCAGATGAAGTATGCGCTCAATTTCCTCTCTAGTATAAATACAGGTATCGTAAGCGGTATTGCCATCTTCGGCCCGCCCTTGAGGGCGACCAAAATACATCCCACCAGTTAATTCACGAATACACATAAAATCGGCACCATCAACCAGATCGGCACGCAGTGGAGATTTATGAATCAATGAAGGGAAAGTAGTTACCGGACGAATATTGGCATACAATCCTAAATCTTTCCTCATCTTCAATAAGCCTTGCTCAGGACGAACCTTAGCAGCCGGATTATTGTCATATTTGGGGTCACCTATTGCTCCAAACAAAACAGCATCTGATTTCATACACAAATCATGAGTTGCTTTTGGATAAGGCTCTCCGACAGAGTCAATGGCACATGCTCCAACAATTGCATATTCATAAGTCAAGGAATGACCAAACTTGTTACACACCGCTTTTGTCACATTCAAAGCCTGCTCTACAATTTCAGGTCCAATCCCATCACCGGGAAGAACCGCAATATTCATTTTCTTCTGAGACGAAGAAAAACCGCCTTTTTCATTCATATTTTCTGAAATAACTGACATATTCAATTTGAATTTTAAGTTTTTTGTTATTTTGATGTAATTATTATTTTTTTTGAACTAACTATTATTATCTTTGCACGGTAAAAATTTTAAAGCTATCAAACAAAATGATTTACTTACTAGTAGCAGTTGGCGCATTTACCTCTATAATTACTACAGCAATTTTTAATTCTATAAAAAAGAACCAAGAACACTATAGATTAAAAAGAACAGTAGTAGTTCTTGTCTCATTTGTAGTATTTATTCTGGTTTGCGTATTTTTACTTAACCAGAAGGGCTATCAATAAACATTAATCAATAATATTCAGCATTTTTATTGTAGCTTTTAGAGCTGCAACAGTCTGATCACCATCCAATCCGCGAGTTTTAAAAACTTTCTCTTTAAACCTCCAGGTAATAATAGTCTGAACAAAAGCGTTGGTCTGCCCGCCTGGTGGAATTACGACTACGTAATCCAACAATTCCGGTGTTGGCTTATTTAGCTTTTTGTAGATTTTCCACATAGCCTTAGACACCGCGTTATACTGACCATCTCCAGAAGCCGATTGCTCATAGACACTTCCATTAATTTCCATTTTTACAGAAGCCATCGGTCGCAAACCGTGTGTCAACGACAGAGAATAATTCAACATCTTAACGACTTGCTCTTCCTGCTCATTCTTCAACACATCTGAAACAATATAAGGAAGCTCGTCCAATGACACTGTTTCTTTCTTATCCCCCAACTCAATCACACGTGCTGTTACCCGTTGCATGGTTTCATCATCAAGTTCTATCCCGAGCTGTTGTAAGTTTTTCAGAATATTGGCTTTGCCAGATGTTTTTCCAAGTGCATACTGACGTTCCCGATCAAATCGTTCGGGCAACAAATCATTATAATAGAGATTCTTTTTGTTATCGCCGTCAGCATGAACCCCTGCAACCTGAGTAAACACACTTTCGCCAATCACTGGCTTATTGTGCGGAATTCGTATCCCCGAGTATGTTTCAACAACTTTACTAACCGAATTTATCTTATCTTCCTTAAGATTCGTTTTTGCCTTTAAATGATCGTGCAATACAGCCAACACACTTGACAACGGAGCGTTTCCGGCACGTTCACCCAATCCATTGACGGTAACATGAACACCCTTAACACCCGCTTTTACTGCTTCAAATACATTTGCAACAGCCAAATCATAATCATTATGAGCGTGAAAGTCAAAATGCAAATCCGGATAACGTGCTATCATACGCCCACAAAAATCGTAGGTTTCTACCGGATTCAAAATACCCAGTGTATCAGGAAGCATAAAGCGTTTGATATTCTCACTCTTCAACGAGTCAATCATAAAGTAGACGTAATCTTCTGACTCACGCATGCCGTTTGACCAATCTTCAAGATAGACATTGACAGTAATGCCCATCTCTTTTGCATTCAACAAGACCTGCTTTATGTCAGCAATATGCTGTTCCGGCGTTTTTTTAAGTTGATGAACACAATGCTTAAGCGAACCCTTACACAGCAGATTAATCACCGTACAGCCCGCATTCTGAATCCAATCCAACGACAAACGACCATCAACAAATCCTAGAATTTCAACCTGATCAATATGCCCCCGGTTACGAGCCCATTGAGCCACTTTTTTTACGGAAGCAAATTCACCTTCGGATACCCGGGCTGAAGCAATCTCTATTCGGTCAACACACAATTCTTCCAACAAAAGGCGCGCAACGCTCAATTTTTCCTGTGCCGCAAACGAAACTCCCGATGTTTGTTCCCCATCGCGGAGTGTGGTATCCATTATTTCTACCATAATTTGTATTTCACCTATCCTTTCCAAAGTGTTCAACTTTGGAAAGGATTTAAAGATCAATTAAAATTTTGCCTTTTCAAACTGTTCGATTTGTTCTTTTTTACTCAACAGATAGTCAATATCATCCAAACCATTCAGCAGACATTCTTTCTTATAAACATTTATTTCAAATGTTTCTGACTTTCCTGTTGCATTATTAGTCACTGTTTGAGCTTTGAGATCTATAGTCAAAGACGTTTTTGGATCAGCAACAACACCGGCAAACACCTCTGCAAGGAATTCGGGAGACACCACCACTGGAAGTACCCCGTTATTCAAAGCATTGTTACGGAATATATCTGCAAAAAAACTTGACACCACGACTTTAAAGCCATATCCGGCAATTGCCCATGCAGCATGCTCACGACTAGAGCCCGAACCGAAGTTTTTGCCGGCAACCAGAATTGATCCGCTATAAGTTGTATTATTCAATACGAAATCAGCTTTAGGGCTACCATCTTTATTGTAACGCCAATCGGCAAAAAGGTTATCACCAAAACCATCTTTATTCGTTGCTTTTAAGAAACGAGCAGGTATAATCTGGTCTGTATCCACATTCTCAATTGGAAGTGGAACGACAGACGAAGTTAATGTTATAAATTTTTCCATTGCTTTACTTTATTCAAATTAATTACGTGGATCTGTTATTTTTCCGGTAACAGCAGCAGCTGCAGCTACCAGCGGACCGGCAAGAATAGTACGTGCTCCCGGACCCTGACGTCCTTCGAAGTTTCGGTTTGATGTAGATACAGCATATTTTCCGGCAGGAACTTTATCATCGTTCATAGCCAGACAAGCCGAACAACCCGGCTGACGTAATTCAAAACCGGCTTTCGTAATAATATCGTACAAGCCTTCTTCACGAATTTGTTTTTCAACCATCCAGCTGCCAGGAACAAGCCATGCTACCACATTATCGGCTTTGTTCTTCCCTTTTACGTAGTTGGCAAACACGCGGAAGTCTTCGATACGACCGTTGGTACAACTTCCCAGGAAAACATAATCAACGGATTTTCCTACCAGTTTTTCACCAGGCTGAAAGCCCATATAATCCAACGATTTTTGGAATGAAATGCGTCCGGCTTCGTCAATATCATTTAATGTTGGAATAGTATCCTGAATTCCCATACCCATACCCGGATTTGTTCCGTAGGTAATCATTGGTTGAATATCGGCTGCATCAAAAGCAATTTCTTTGTCAAATTTCGCACCTTCATCTGTTTTCAATGTTTTCCAATAGGCAAGTGCTTTATCCCATTCCGCTCCCTTAGGAGCAAATTCGCGACCATTTACATAGTCGAAAGTCGTTTGGTCAGGAGCAATCATACCACCGCGTGCACCCATTTCAATACTCAGGTTACAAACCGTCATGCGTTCTTCCATCGAAAGATTGCGGATAGCTTCGCCGGCATATTCAACAAAATATCCGGTGGCGCCACCTGTTGTGAGTTTGGAGATCATATAAAGAGCCAAATCTTTTGCTGTAACACCCTTGTTCAGTTTACCATTAAATGTGATACGCATTGTTTTAGGGCGAGACTGAAGAACACATTGCGTAGCAAGTACCATTTCCACTTCGCTGGTTCCGATACCAAATGCAATAGCACCAAATGCGCCGTGAGTAGAAGTATGACTGTCGCCGCAAACAATGGTCGCACCCGGATGAGTAAAACCATTCTCAGGTCCGATGATGTGTACCACACCATTTTTAATATGGCCCAGTGGAAAGAACAATGGCAATTCAAATTCAGCGGCATTTTTAGAGAAAGTATCCAGCTGATTTTTAGAGATAGGATCCTTCACGGGTTGATCCTGATTTATTGTCGGCGTGTTGTGATCCGCCGTTAGAGTTGTTTTTTCAGGACGGAACACTTTCAATCCACGTGCACGAAGTCCGTTGAATGCTTGCGGACTGGTTACTTCGTGACAAAAATGACGGTCGATATACAACTGTGTCGGACCATTCTCTACCGCTGACACCACGTGGGCATCCCAGATTTTATCAAATAATGTTTTCATTTTTATATTTTAGTAAACGAGTTTTATAGTAGACGAGTAAACAAAAGCGTTTTTCTGCCTTTGCTTTTCAAGCTATTTCACAAATTTATTTATTGCATTAATATAAGCTTCGACTGAGGCAGCAACAATATCGGTATTGGCACCAAAGCCATAGTAAACCACTCCGTCGTATTCAACCTGCATATGCACTTTTCCCATATCGTCGCTACCTTTATTCATCGACTGAATGGTAAACTCCTGCAAGTTCATTTTGCGTCTGATTATTTGTTTCAGGGCTTTGATTGCAGCATCCACCGGACCATTTCCGGTAGCCGCAGCCTCAAACTTTTCGCTGGCAATAATAATTCCAATACTTGCAACAGATTTTAGACCGACACCCGAAGTTACTTGCAGATAATCAAGTTTAATGTGCTGCTTTTCGCTACGTTCCATGCCGGCAAGCAACAATATATCGTCGTCATTGATATCTTTCTTTTTATCGGCTAATTTCAGAAATTCTTCGTAAATTTCATCCAGTTTCCCGTTTTCAACATCCACCCCCAACACACTTAACCGATGTTTCAAAGCAGCGCGACCACTACGGGCAGTCAGTAAAATAGAGTTTTCATCAATACCTACATCTTTTGGATCCATTATCTCGTAGCTTTCGCGGTTTTTCAACACGCCATCCTGATGAATACCCGAAGAGTGAGCAAACGCATTACGACCAACAATGGCTTTATTGGCCTGTATAGGCATATTCATTAATCCAGACACCAACCGACTGGTAGAATAGATTTTCTGCGTATTAATCTGGGTTTCGATATTTAAACCCTTGTGACATTTCAGTATCATAGCCACTTCTTCAAGTGAAGTGTTTCCGGCACGTTCGCCGATACCATTCATCGTTACTTCCACCTGGCGGGCACCATTCATAACACCCGAGATGGTATTAGCGGTAGCCATACCCAAATCGTTGTGACAATGAGTGGAAAGAATAGCGTTGTGCACCCCTTTTACATTTTCCATCAGGAATTTGATTTTATCTCCGAATTCCCATGGCAGGCAATACCCGGTAGTGTCGGGAATATTTACCACCGTAGCTCCGGCTTTGATAACCGCTTCTACCACACGTGCCAGATACACATTATCGGTACGTCCCGCATCTTCGCAATAGAATTCCACATCTTCTACATACTTCTTAGCATACTTTACAGCTGCAACGGCACGTTCCAGAATTTCTTCCTGAGTAGAGTTGAATTTATGTCTGATATGAAACTCCGAAGTTCCGATACCGGTATGAATACGTTTGTTTTTTGCGTATTGGAGGGCTTCGGCTGCCACGTCTATATCTTTTTGAACTCCGCGCGTTAACGCGCAAATCGTAGGCCAGGTCACAGCTTTGGATATTTCAACCACCGATTTAAAATCGCCCGGACTAGAAATAGGAAAGCCAGCCTCAATTACATCCACACCCAAAGTTTCCAATGCACGAGCCACCTGAATCTTTTCAACAGTATTCAACTGACATCCGGGAACCTGCTCGCCGTCGCGTAATGTGGTGTCAAAAATAAATAATCTATCCATAATTCTTCTGTTTAAGCTTTTCCAAAGTTCAGAACTTTGGAAAAGCTGTTAGTACAAAAAAAGCCTTCCACACCGAAGTGAGAAGGCTTTATATATTCATTGAACTTATTACATACCAAACTCACTTCTACTTGTTTTGCAAGAGAATAATAATACCGAGTAGGAGAATATGTAAATAAGATTTGTTCATTGTTTTTGTTCTAAAAGCGTTGCAAAGATACTGCAATTTTCGAAACACACAAATACAAAGTGAAAATATTTTGATATTTTTTGTTTCAATTCAAAATAAAACAGAAGTAAAATACATGATATTAATACACCGATCTAATATTGGGAAATACATCAAACTGTAGCTCCCCGAACTCTATCAATGCATTAAACAAACTAATATATTGAAAGTTCATCAGTTCCGATACGCTAATGTCTCGTTCTATCAGTTTAGCCTCCGAAAGCAACTGCATCCGGTTGACACCATACAACAACGGAGTGCGGGGAGTGTACCACTTTTCGCCATCGTAAAGAGCAATATTACAATATGAAGTATCGGTCAGAAACCCGTCTTTAACCAGCAACACATCGTCACACCCACCCCGCTGAGCAAAGGCCGCATTAAACTCCGTGCGGTCTTCCCGCTTATAGGGCAGACTTTCCTGGGTTGTTTCCACCAACTTCAACGATCTGATTTCTCGGCGCACATAGGGTACAATATCCAGCGACTGCAAATCTGAATCGTAAACCAACCTGCATTTACAGACCCCTTCCTGCGGAAAAGCGGTTTGCAACAAGGCTTCCACCACATCTACAGGTTTACAGCCAGGATAAAAAGCCTCAAAAGCTTTGTTTACACGCTGCTGATGGAGTGGCAGACGGTAAAAAACACCGTCTTTGAGTTTTATCGATTCAACAAACCGGCACATATACTTTCTGAATTAGTTCTTCGTATTCTTTTTCGCAATCGCTTTGCGAGGTGATGCCACCGCCGCTTTTAAAAATAAGTTTGTCGTCGTTTTGTTCCGTATAACGGATCATCACAGCCGAGTCGAGGTTATTGCCGTCGAAATAGCCGCAAATGCCGGCGTAGAATCCACGCTCATACCCTTCGGCCTGCTCAATGATCTCCAGCGTTTTCGGTTTCGGGGCTCCGCAAATGGAACCTGCCGGCAAGAGGCAAAACAGAATATCGCCCAACTGACCATAATAATCGACTGGCAAACGGCCTGTAATTTCGGAACTCACCTGCAACAAATCCTGCTTGTTGGTACTCAGTTTATCAATATAACGATAGCGTTTCACTTCCACATCCGTAGCCACCAAACTCAGATCGTTGCGAATCAGATCCACGATGGTAGCGTGTTCGGCACGTTCTTTCGGGTCGGCAAGAATCACCGCTTCCGCATTGGGCACAGCGGCATCGATGGTCCCTTTCATGGGATAGGATGAAATAACGTTGCCCTGAATGCGCACAAAAGTCTCGGGCGAAAGAACGGTAAACAGACCGTTGAGCCACAGTTTGTATTTAGCCGACCCCTGCTGATATAAATCGAGCAAAGACAGATTGGTAGTAACCTCTGAAGGTTGCGTGAGATTAACGAGAAACGAATTTCCCAACCGCATCTGTGCTACCACATAGTCGAACTTCGGTTGATAGGCTGCAAAGCTCGGTGGATTAACTTGCCAGAGGAGTGGTTGAATGGTTGAATGGTTAATTGGTTGAGCAGTTGATTGGAATTGAAAGCGAATAAAGCGTTCGTCCAGCTCAGCTTGTGGAATAAGGTAACCTTGTTCGGCTTTATAATCGATAATAAACAGAAAGGGAGTATGCGTACCTGCCAGTTGATTGATTTGTTCTTTGATTTGCTGCCTGCGGAGCAATATATAGGGAAAATGTTTTGTCATTCTTTGCGTTGTATCCTGAGAAAGCACAAAGTTACAGAAAGATTCCAGCTTATCCAATGGTTCGGCCAAGGCGGTATATCAAAAGCACGTAAATAACGCAAACAGCACAAATTTTCGCAAATAAGATCTACACAGTTGAATCTCATTTGCAAAAATTCAATGTGGTTGCGTTTATTTTGTCATTTGCGGTCTAAAATAAACTTGTTATTGTTCCCGTTTTCATTCACCCAAGGCGTTGTCCTTACAGGACGTTACCATTGGGCTGAGATATAATGGGCTTTCAGCCCGAAGATCGGAATTATCAAGCGCGCTAAATCATATTTAAAGCCTATATCTTCATTATGATACAATACGGCCTTCCCCGTTCCTACCATTTTGTTGAAGATCCTATTTGAAATCCTTTTTTGAAATTCTTCACGCTATTATCCCAATCACAAATTGATTCTATAATAAGAAATGTAAACATGCCCAGTAGAAAAATTGCAACTTCTCTTTTTGTTATCTTTTTCATATTTAATATTGTTTTATCGGACTGATTGTAGCCAGCCCTGTATTTATAAAAAATTTTCCCCTACCACTCACGCAGCAGGGGGAAAATCAATTTTTATTTTTTTGTTTTGGTATCATCTGTCGGTTCTGTTGGATCAGCCGGATCCGTTGGTTCTGTTGGCTCTGTTGGTTCATCATCGTCCTTTTTCTTTCTACCTTCGCGCTGAGCAAGGAGAAGATTAAAACTGTAGATGCGGTTATTCAGTTTCGTAATAAACGAGCCAAATTCGGCATCACCGTCAATGGTTACATAAGCATTAATTCTATCCTTAATAGTATCATAAGCATCGTCCACTTCAACTCTGACTTCTTTCATTTTCAATGTAATCTGCTCATCTTTTTCAGCAAACTGACTTTTCTTCAGATTCACATAACCGTTATTTTGAGCTTCTATCTCGGGATACCAGTCGGCCAACCCGAGCAACACCAAATCTGGCATAATAGCTTTAAGAGCATCCAGATACTTATGTATAGCCACAGTCTTCCGTTCCTTGGGTAAGCGCGTAATTCCTTTGAATTTATCATTAACAACACTCACCCGATAAGCAGCGGCACTCACCTCCGGATTAAAATGGTTCAACATACCTGCCGACACTTTATAAAACCCAATAATAGGTTTATTACGAGCATCATTAGCAGCATCCAACCGGGCAGTAAATGCGCTTTTCTTCACTTTATCCAACGCTTGCCGTTCCTTAGGCAACAGACTTTTGTAAACGGCTCGTTGCTGACCTATTTTAGGAACCGGCAAAGTCGGATCGTCTAATAATTCTTCCACGTAAGTGTGGAAAGCATAATGTTCTTCGTTTTGATAATTGTTTAAATGTGTCGTTTTTATAAACATAATTGTGAGTTTAAAATTAGAAAAAAGAATTACCTAAAAACATCTTATAGTGCAACAATAAGAATCAAACCCAAAAAAAAAGAATCATCGTTCAAAAATATGAAACTCAAACCTGTCTAAAGTTTTCACAACTGCGTGAAAACGATTTACCATCGAGAAAAGAACTTTCACATAGTAGTGAAACTAATTTACAAGCCTGCAAAACACTTTCACAATATGGTGAAAGCTCTCCACAATTCGGCGAAATACTTTCACAGTAGCGTGAAAGCTTCTTTCGTACTTGCAAATCACTTTCACAGACGTGTGACTACGTTTTGCAAGAATAAAAGCTATTAACCGGTGCTGTTCGCGCACTTGCCAAAGAATGTATAACGCTGGAAACGTACCGTTTACACACAAATACGCGTCAAAGATAATAATTTTTCGGAAAACAACAAAGATTGTGATTTATTTTGCTATAAAAATAAATCAATACAAATAAAAAAGCGGATGTCCCTCTGTTTATGAGAAACACCCGCTTGTAAGCTGGCAATAATATTGAATAATTTATTTTCTAAAAGAAACAGCACTAACTGCTCCACTTCCGATTAGCCGTCAATGGCTTTTCAGCAGATCCAAATTACGTTGAACCTGTAACCAAATTCTTGTAACTTGTAACTTGCAACTAATTACTGTTTCGGTTTCCGTCTGTTGAACGACCCTTTGCCTCTGGAGAATTTTTTATGCCCCAGGCGATTTTTTTCGGGATTATACTCCGGTGCTTCGCCCAGCTCTACCGGCATAGGGATTTTATAAATATCTTTTTCCAAAAATTGCTCTATCTGGCGGAACTTATATTGCTCTTCTTCCGACACAAAAGTAATGGCCATTCCCTTGGCACTGGCACGCGCGGTACGTCCGATGCGGTGAACATAGTCTTCGGCATCGTGAGGCACATCGTAGTTTATCACCAGCGAAATATCGTCGATGTCGATACCACGCGACACAATGTCGGTAGCCACCAGAATGCTTACGCGGTTATTTTTAAACTCGTGCATAATGTGGTCGCGCTGCGCCTGATCCAGGTCGGAGTGCATCTCGCCCACCGACAGTCCCATTTGGCGGAAGGTTTTAAACAGTTCTTTTACCTTCAGTTTGGAACCCGAGAAAATAATCACTTTGTTGGCTTCTTGTTCTACAAACAAATGGCGGATGATAGCTTGTTTCTGCGCTTCGTAACAGATATAAGCCGTTTGCATAATGCTTTCGGGCGGTTTGGAAACGGCAATTTTCACTTCTACCGGATTGTTCAGAATGGTTTTGGCCAGCAAGCGTATTTTGGGCGGCATGGTGGCCGAGAACATAATGGTTTGCCGGTCTTTGGGCAGACGGTTTACCACCTGCATAATGTCTTCGAAGAAACCCATGTCGAGCATGCGGTCGGCTTCGTCGAGAATAAAATATTTTACTTGCGAAAAATCAATATCGTAAAGGTTGATGTGCGACAGCAGTCGTCCCGGTGTGGCAATCACCACATCGGCCCCTTTTTGCAGTCCGCGTCGTTGCACATCCCAGGCTCCGGAGTCGTTACCACCGTACACCGCCACCGACGAAAAAGAGGTGAAGTACGAGAAACCCTCCATTTGCTGGTCAATTTGCTGCGCCAGTTCGCGGGTTGGTGCCATGATAATGGCATTCACCTTGTCTTCGGCATGCGTTTCCACCTGTAGGTTGTGTAAAAGGGGTAAAATAAAAGCAGCCGTCTTGCCGGTTCCTGTTTGAGCGCAGGCAATCACATCGCGTTTCTGTAAAATTACGGGGATAGTTTCGGCTTGTACCGGGGTAGCTTCTTTAAAATTCATAGCTTGCAAGCCGTCCAACACGGCGTCGCAAAGGGAAAGTTCGTCAAATCTCATTGAAAATATATTAATATACCTGCAAAGATACGCAAATTTGAACGAAAACTCTTTGCTTTAGTATTTTTGAATACAAATGGGAGAAATACAGAAAAAAGCAATTGCCGTTTCGGATGAGGAAACGGCAATTGAACAATAATTTTAAAAAGATCGGGAGTTTTATTGACCGCCACCCTGTCCTCCTCCACCGCCTTTCACGTCGTCGTTGGAAATTCCACGTTCTACCTTTTTAATCTGCGCTTTCATTTCGCCAAACCGGTAACTGGCCGTCAGCCCAAAAGAACGTCCCTTTCGGGTCATATCCGTGCGTTGATAATAAGTATTAGTTTGTGTTGTAAAATTCATCTTACGTGTAGCCTCAAAAGGTTCTTGCACCCTCAGCGTTATATTCAGTTTTTTATCCAGAAAATCGCGTCCGAGCGACAAACCACTGTAGTGAAACGAAGGATAAGTGCCCTGCAACGATACCCCTGAAGAAAAATATCCACCCGAGAGGTTCAGTTTAAAGTCCGATGGCAATGCAAACTGTGCTCCCCCCGAAATAGTATAGCGTGTACCATCGCTTTCCAATCCGCTACCGTCATTGGTTTTATACTTCGAGTAATTCATACTGGCATTACAGTTCCATTTCAGTATTTTGTTCATCTGCCAACTTCCGTACATATACAGTCCGGTATTTTTTACCGACCCTATATTTTCATACGTAGTGTATGTTGCCCCGCTTGCCAGCAATTTACTCACTTCCTCAATAGAATTATTGGTAAACGAAGTATACAGGTTGGCATTAAAGTTTATGTCTTTCGAAAAATTTCCGTAGTTCAGCGAGAACGAATTGTCCACCTCTGCTTTCAGGTTGGGGTTACCCTGCGAAATAGCCAGGGGATTGGTATCGTCGTAAAACGGATTCAGGTACCAAATTCCGGGACGACTGATTCGCTGATTGTATGTAAGCTTCAGGTTGGAGGTTTGCGTTAGCTTATAGTTGGCACTAATTGATGGTACAACGTTATTAAACGGCACCTTAAAGTTGAGTGCCGGCTTTTGCGAAAAATCCACAATGGAATTGGTATGCTCATAACGCACCCCACCTTTGATACTGAATTTTTCAAGTTTCAGTGTATAACTTCCATATGCACCCAAAATATGCTGCGTATGCTTCATATCATTAGTATTGCGTCCGGGGGTATTCACCCATTGATTAATCGTATCATTGAAACTCTGATACAGATTATCGCTGTTGTTCAACCGCAAAATATATTTAGCACCCAGCTCCATCACATGTATTTTGTTGAACGGCTCGGTATAATCCAGCTGAAATGTGTGCTCATTGCCCGCAGCATCACTTTTGATTTTTTGCTCACTGTTGGGATAATTCACTATGCCGGTCGCCTTCGAATAATTGTCGGTATTGTTAGGCGTATTGCCAAGTTTGTAGGAGAAAGTCAGCAATTGGTCCGGCTTTTTGAACGAGCGTTGATAATCCAACGACAACTCTTCGCCTCCCCAGGTTCCTTTCGAATCGGTATACTGGCTAAAAGAATTCAAAGGTTCATACTGCTCATTGCTGGTAACCGACATACCGTTTACTTTTGAGTGGTTTCCACCGTTGTGCCCTCCCACGGTCAGACTAATCAAATTCAGCGAATCTATTTCGTAACTGGCTTCCAGATTACCGTAAAAGAAATGAAACCGCGAATCATTCGCCGTAGTTTGGTTCAGATACTTTCCTCCCACATTCGACACACTTTCGCGATACATCGTACTCGTCCGTCCCGGTTCGGCACGGTTGTTATAATTCAAATTAGCAGTTATTCCAAGCTTTCCGGTTTTAGTTGAGAAATAAAAACCACCATTGTAACCACCCCGGCTATCGACTCCACTCTGTACACTTCCGGTATATCCGCCCATGGCTTTTTCGGTCACTATATTAATAATGCCACCTACACCCTCGGCTTCGTATTTAGCTCCCGGCTCGGTAATCACCTCAATGCTTTTGATGCTCGAAGCCGGCATACTTTTCAATACCTGCGAAGGATTAGTAGCCGTCATGTTCGACGGTTTCCCATTGATATATACCTTGAAGTTTGCCGAACCTTTCAGCTGAATATTATCTTCACCATCCACAGTCACCATCGGAACTTTTTTCAGCATATCCAGTACATTGATACTTTGAGCCTCCGGATCGGACTTTGTGTCGTAGCTTATTTTATCCAAATCCACCTTCACCAGCGGCTTGTTGGCCACAACAGTAACCCCCGCCAGCTTCTGATCGGTAGTCTGCATGTTTATTTTTCCTAAATCCAATTTGGTATGATTAGCCGTTACGGATAGTTCTTTTACCAGTTTGGTCATACCTACCGATTCAAAACTGATCAGGTATTTTCCCGCTTTGGTTAAAGTCAATTCAAAATCACCCTTCACACCCGAGGCCAACCGTTTCAGATATAAAGAAGGAGCTTCTGCCGTAGAGACAGACACTGTGGCGTAGGGTATCGATGTATTTGATATTGAATCAAGCACTATGCCTTTTACCACAAAAGAGGATACAGTAGTTTCGGCATACCCCGTACAGAGCAAAAACAGAAAAAAAACCAGAGAAAGTAGTTTGCGACTCATAAGAATAAATATAAAGGTGTTAAATCAGATGCGAAAATAACTGGTTAAAATTACATTCTTATTACTCAAAAGTCTTTTTTACATAACTTTCCGGTTTTGTAACAATTCGGAGTTGCCGGACAGGGAGGGAATATTATCAAAAAACGTCGAAACCCGGGATGGATTTCGACGTTTTTGCGGAAGCTACGAGATTCGAACTCGTGGTACGGTTGCCCGTACGTCAGTTTAGCAAACTGGTGGTTTCAGCCACTCACCCAAACTTCCTTGCTTTCGCTTTTGCGGGTGCAAATATAGGAAGGAATTTCCGATTATCAAAACTATTTTTTCAATTTACCGTGGCAAATTGGCGAACTGCAATTATTGACAATTGAAATCCTGTATTTTACATTATAAAAAATAGCTGCAAATAATTGTAATTAAATTTTCGGACCCATATTTCAAAACAAATCCGTATTTTTGTAGTGTAAAATAAAACTACAGATTTTAAGATAATCATGACCACAAAAAAGAAACCGAAGAAGCAGATAAAAGCGCTTAAGAAACCCATCAAATGGCTTATTTATGCCGCATTAGCCATCTTCATTTACTTTGCTTATATTCTGTTTGCCCCGAACATCCTTCCCCGCAACAAAGAAAAAGCATTTCTCTGTATCCCCGACAGCAGTTCGTTCAACGACGTCAAAAAGCTATTAAGCAAAGATGCTAACGTTGTAAACATGTCTGCATTCAACCAGGTAGCATTCCTGCTCCACTATGGCGAACGAATTCATTCGGGTCGTTATGCCATCAAATCAGGCATGAGCAACTTCCAATTAATACGCATATTACGTAGTGGCAGACAAACCCCGGTACACCTCACATTCAACAATATCCGCACAAAAGAGCAGCTGGCTGCCCGGCTCAGCACTCAGCTGATGGCCGATTCGACAGCCATTCTGAAACTACTGGACGATGAAGATTTTTTATCGGCCTATAAACTGGACACCAACACCGCTATTTCGATGTTTATCCCGAACACTTACGAAGTTTTTTGGAACATAAGTCCTAAAGAACTATTTAAACGAATGAATTCAGAATACAATAAATTCTGGACGGAAGAAAGAAAAGCCAAAGCAGCAGCCATTCCGCTTACCCCAACCGAAGTTGCAACGCTGGCATCCATTGTTGAAGAAGAAACAAACAACAAAGCCGACCGTCCCAAAGTTGCCGGTCTTTACATCAACCGACTAAAATCCGGAATGACGCTACAGGCCGACCCAACCGTAAAATATGCTGTGGGTGATTTCAGCCTGAAACGAATACTGATTAAACATATCCTGAAGATATCGCCTTACAACACTTACCGCAATCACGGCTTACCTCCCGGTCCTATCCGCGTAGCATCCGAAAAAGGCATTGATGCAGTTTTGAACTACACGCACCACAATTACGTATACATGTGTGCATCCGAAACCCTGAATGGCGAACATAAATTTGCAGCAACCTGGGAAGAACATCAGGTAAATGCCAAAAAGTATCAGGCCGAACTAAACAAAAGGAAGATATTCAAATAAACTTTACTTCGTGATGTTTGCCTTCGGCGATATTCATAGATATTAGCTTCCTTCGGTCGCGTTATTTTATACGAATGCGAACGAAGGGAGCTATAATAACTGCGAAGTAATATCACGACCGAAGGGAGTTAATAACAGCGAAGCAAATAACACGAAGTTAATATCGCCATCGGCCAATAACGCGAAGCAAATAACAGTGAGCGAAGCGAACTATAATAACAGCGAAGCAATATCACGACCGAAGGGAGTTAATAACACGAAGTTAATCTTGTAACTCGTAACTATTTACTTGTAACTATTTCTAGATATAATTCACCTCCGGCTGCAGTAAGATTCCAAATTTCTCCTTTACCGAAGCCTGTATCTGTTCTGCCAGATGCACAATATCTGCTCCCGTAGCTCCACCTTTGTTTACCAACACCAATGCTTGTTTATCGTGTACTCCGGCATTAGCAATCTGCCGCCCTTTCCAACCACATTGATCAATCAACCAACCCGCAGGAACTTTCTCTTCAGCATCCGACACAAAATAGTGAGGCATTTGAGGATATGCTTGTAACAACTTATTAAAATGTTCTTTTGATATCACAGGATTCATAAAGAAACTCCCCGCATTACCGGATACTTTGGGATCAGGAAGCTTGCTTTCGCGAACAGAAATAATAGTTTGACGAATATTTTGTAGACTGACTTCGCCATTTTTCATCACTTCTTCTTCCAGATGCTGATAATTCAGTTTGAAGACCGGCTGTTTAGTCAACCGAAACAAAACCGAAGTGATAATATATTGCCCTTTTAACTCCCGTTTAAAAACGCTGCTACGATAACCATAGCCGCACTCAGCATTACTAAAAGTACGCGCCTTCAAATTTTGTAATTCAACAGCACTCACTTCTTCGATTACATCCTGTACTTCCACACCATACGCACCAATATTCTGCACTGCCGACGCCCCTACTTCACCGGGGATAAGCGAGAGGTTCTCTACCCCTGCCAAACCGTTATCAACGCAATAAGCCACAAAATCGTCCCATTCAACTCCCGAACCAGCTTCCACAAAAACAAAATCAGCATCTTCCCGAACTTTTTCTATTGACTTTATAGCCGAATGCAATATAACTCCCTGGTAATCTCTCAAAAAGAGTAAATTACTACCACCACCAATATGAAGAATCGGGTTCGATTTTACCACATCCGTATCCAAGACAGCTTTCAGATCATTGATCGATTCATATTCTATAAAATAATCGGCTTTTACATCTATCCCCAAAGTATGGTAAGGCAGTAATGAAGTATGTTCTTTGATAATCATCTTACAAATTAGTTGAAATAATTTTATGTTGTATAAATTCCATGATTTGTTGTTCGTCTTCCGGATTAAACCAATGCACCTCTTTATCCCGGTTAAACCAGGTTAGTTGACGTTTAGCGTATCGACGCGAATCTTGTTTGATCATATTTACAGCAAAGTCCAGTGTCCAGGTACCATTCATATATTCGTAAAGTTCTTTGTATCCAACAGTATTTAAAGTATTCAAATGTCTGAATTGATAGAACTGCGTAGCCTCCTGAAGTAATCCGTCACCCATCATTTCATCTACACGAAGATTGATTCTTTCATACAGTTCCGGCCTTGGACGATTTAATCCGATTTTCAAAATCTCAAAATTTCGCTCTTTCTTTTGTCCCGTTCTGAAGTTTGAATAAGGCTTTCCGGTCATGCTACATATTTCTAAAGCATGAATAATTCGTTTAGGGTTTAGTAAATCTACTTGTTCGTAGTGAACAGGATCAAGCCGCTTCAATTCAGTCTGAATAAATTCGAGACCACAATCAGTAAACTGTTGTTGCCAGAATCTGCGCGTTTCGGCATCTACAGTTGGAATATCATCCATCCCATTACATACCGCATCAATATACATCATCGACCCACCCACCAACATCACCACAGGGTGAACCTTAAACAACTCGTCCAGCAACTGAATGGTATCCAATTCGTACTGTCCGGCATTATATTCATCGTGAATAGAATGTGAGCCTATAAAATAATGCTTCACCCTCTCCAATTGAACTTCAGTTGGTGCAGCAGTACCAATCTTCAGCTCCCGATAAAACTGACGCGAATCCGAAGAAACTATCGGACAACTGAAATATTCCGCCAACTGCAAACTGATATTGGTTTTACCCACACCTGTAGGGCCTAAAAGTACAAGTAATGTTGGCTTAGCAGTATTGGCATCCACTCCTACGCAATTGCAGTTATCCATTATTCTAATTTGAAAGAGTAAATAATCAAGGAGTACAAACAAAAAAGACAGAAAATAAAACCCGTTTATTTTCTGTCTTTGGTCAAATTTCTTTTAAATCAATTAGAATTTTGGATCTTCAGAAAACAAACTGCTATCGTCAAAATTCATCTCACCAAAACCTTCCTCATCCAGTTCATCCAGTTCGAAATCTTCATCCCCATAAAAGTTTTCATCGAGACTTGCCTTCGGTGCTACTGTCAATCCATCATCAGCCAGAATCTGAATTGGTGCATCACCTTCCGAAGACATGCAAACGGCTTTATCCATATTTTGTCGTGGAATAATATCAGTAAGTTCCATAAAGAATACTCTATCGGACATCATGTCGAAAACATAAATCAACTTTTGATGCTCGTCGACCAATAACTCTTCCAACTTTGTATCTTCCATCACCAAGTTATCGTATTCCGAACTTGATTCCATTTCCACCAAAGTCACTTCCTGTCCTTTTTCCCAACTGTCAGAGCACATAAAAAAAGTAGTCATCTGATTCTTCTCATAATTTACCGATTCGAGAATCGCTTCATGTAAATCAAAGAATGTAGCTTCAGAATCAATTGTTATTACGCGCACAAAATTGTCGACTTCGTCGGATAGGATTGTGAATTTATATACCATGTTTGTTAGTTTTAATTTCGGATGTAAAAATACAACATTATTTCCTATTTTCATAGAAACAGAATAAAGATGTTGCACAAAAAAAGCTGCTTTTTTAAGTAGCAGCTTTTAAATATATAGGTTGCAGCTCAGCTGTAACATTCTCGAGCAAAGCAATTAATGCTTTAGCTTCTCTTCAATCTCACGCACACTTGATCGGAAATTCTTATCGCAATCCATCAAATCATTAACTATTTTACAAGCATGTAGAACAGTTGCGTGATCACGCTGCCCGATCGTGTTTCCGATAGAAGACAAAGAACTTTTTGTCAATTGTTTAGACAAGTACATCGCTATTTGACGAGCCTGAACAACTTCACGCTTCCGGCTCTTAGTTGATATTGCATCTATGGATAAAGAAAAATATTCGCAGACCACATCACGAATCTTTTCTACCGTATTGACTTTTCTTGTTATATTCACAATGCGGCTAATTACCTTCTCTGCCAAAGCAACATCAATTGGCATATCAGCCAGTGTAGAGTGTGCCAAAAGTGAAACCAAGACACCTTCAAGGTCACGAACATTATCTACCACATGTTCAGCAATAAAATCAACCACCTCTTCTGGAATTTCCAACCCATCACGATAAATCTTGCTTTCAAGTATCGATCTGCGCAAGTCAAAATCAGGTTTTTCAATTTCAGCCGACAGTCCCCATTTAAAACGAGTCAACAAGCGTTGTTCCAAACCAACCATCACAATAGGCGAACGGTCTGAGGTTAACACCAACTGCTTTCCGGTTTGATGTAAATGATTGAATATATGGAAAAATGTATTCTGCGTTCCCGTTTTACCAGCGAATTCCTGAATATCATCAACAATTAACACATCAATTGTTTGATAAAAGTTTAAAAAGTCATTAACTGTATTACTTCTTACTGCATCAGTATACTGAATCTGAAATGTATTAGCTGAAACATACAACACCCGCTTTTCCGGATGCAATTGTTTTGTCATCACTCCAATGGCATTGGCTAAATGCGTTTTGCCAACACCCGACTGACCATAAACAAATAATGGATTAAATATATTCTTTCCCGGTTCGTTACCTATACTGATACCTGCGGTACGAGCCAGTTTATTGCTATTCCCTTCAATCAAACTATTAAAGTTATACGAAGGATTTAACTGCGGATCAATTTCGGGCAATTGAGGTTTATTATACGGACTAACGTAGCCTGGGTTAGCCGAAACCACCTTAGTCTTTTGTTGAGCACCAACACTGGGTATTTGTGTGCCTTTTCCACTTGACTTATCTATTAAAACACGATACTCCAAACGTGTTCCAACTCCCACTTCACGATAAAGAGTCATTCGCAACAAATCAATATATTTTTCTTCAATATACTCTACGAAGAACTGACTTGGTACTTGTAATACAAATATATTATTTTCGTATTTTAAAGCTGATATAGGAGCAAACCATGTGTTATATGATGCTTCGCTAATATTGTCTTTAATTACGCTTAAACAGCGACTCCACAACTGATCGTGATTATTCAACATTTTGGTTTTAGTTCAAAAAAAATAATTAATAACTTCGAAAGATACAAACAAATAAATCGTAACTAATGAAATAGCATTTTATACTACAGGCTAATTTCAGTTCTACAAAATTCCAAAACTTTTCCGATATAAAAAAATCGCTTTTATTTAGGAACTTCCCGAACTCAACCATACGATTTAATATCAGAACATTACACAAACATACTAGTTTACAAATAGTTAATTGCAACCTTTTTGTAATATCATTGATTCTAACCATATTGACAATTTGATAGAATATCCGAATATAAAAGGGAGAAAAAAGCCGAAACTCTTGTTAACAAAAGGTTTCGGCTGTGAAAAATCTAAAACGAAAAAAAATAAGCATGCTTTGTTATTTAGAACTAATCTAAATAAAAGCCCTATTTAGTCTTGCTTCCGAAAAGCGAGAAATGAACATATCGCTTTGGATTTTTCTGTAGGTCTATTAATAATTTATCAGAGCTGGCCGCTGTATTTGATAAGTTAATATACAAATCTTTATTATTTAAAAGCATTCCAAGCGTACCTTCTGAATTATTGATCTTATCAGTGATAAGGTTCAAATTCGAAATGGTATGATTCACACTGGCAAAAGTTCCTGCATAGTCAATCGTCTTAAGCGTCCCACTGACTTGTTTAAAATTAGTCGTGATTACACTCACATCTCCTAATATACGGGGAACATCGTTATTCATCATTTTCTTCAACTGGGATGAGCTTACAGCCAGATTAGCGGTAGTCTGCTGAATAGACTCAATACTCTTATTCAGATTTTTATTTTCGACAAGCACACGTACTGAACGAATCAAAGAATCTGCTTGCGAAGTAATACTTTCAATTTTCGGCACTAAATCACCCGAAAGCTGAGCCATCAAACCAATGCCTACTTTAGATTCAATGGTATCTCCAGGCTGATGCATCTCCTGCGATACTAAAATAGGTTCAAACACAAGCTGAACAGCCTTTCCTCCCATCAAACCATCATCATACAACTCGATTTTTGTTCCTTTTGGCAAACTTATATTTTTAGAAACAGAGATCTTGACAACAAACGATTCTTTTTTGGAAAAGTCGTACTTTATTTGCTCCACCTGACCGACTTTAAACCCTTTCACAAAAACGGGGGATGAAGGCACCAAACCTCCTATATTTTCATATCGTGCATAGTAATAATTGACTGGGGAGAATATATCAATTCCTTTCAAAAAATTTAGTCCAAAATATAATACAAAAACAGCTACAACAGCCATTAATCCGACTTTAACTTCGCGGGTAAAATAATTTTTTTTCATTCTGATATTTTTAATGACGCACTGTATTTTATCAAAAATCAGGCTATCGGGATAGTTCTTGCACTTCTTTAGGTGATAATTTCCGATCACCATCAAAAGCAATTATAAATGCATCGGGAAATTTAGACAGTATTGATTTTCTAATCTGCTGAATTTTGGAGTAATTGGTTTCGGCACCTAAAGTATATTTATAATGTCTGTTTTCAACAAAGAACTGAACATTCTCAACTCCTTTGAAATCCGGAGCATTCTTTGGAAGCTCAACTCTTGCTGCAAATAACTGAACTTTGAACACAGGTCGTGCATTCGATTTTTCTTCTTTTTGTAACACAACCGGATTCACCCTTTGCGCCGTTTTAGACGTATCAGTCAATCTGGCAACTTCAACCACACCCTGTCTACGCGTTATCTCTTTCGGTGCAGACTTTTGATTATCCTCAACACGTACAATATTCTTATCTGATGCAGGCTCTTCAGCACGAACTTGCGGTTCAATTTTAGAAACATTCGATATCCGACGACCAGACCTTTTATCGTGCGACCTTTTATAATCAACAAAAGCATTGTAAATCGCTGTAGCCATCTGTTTCTGTCCCTGATCGGACATTAAAAAACGCTCTTCAGCCGCATTAGAAATAAAACCGACTTCAACCAAAACACTTGGACAAGCCGAGCGGTGTAAAACCCAAAATCCAGCCTGTCGGACTCCATGGTCAGTACGCCCATAACTAACAAACTGCCGTTGCACTGCCGACGAAAATTCAACACTCTTATCAATATATTTATCCTGCATAAACTCAAACATAATGTAAGAGTCAACCGACTTAGGGTCAAAACCTTTATATTTTGAACGGTAGTCTTCTTCTAACAATATTACTGAGTTTTCACGCATTGCAACATCTAGATTTGCTTTTGTTTTAGCCAAACCAAGAGTAAAAGTTTCTGTTCCAAAAGCAGCCGGACTCAGCGATGAATTGGTATGAACACAAATAAACAAGTCAGCATGATGATCATTCACAACATCTGCACGCTCCTGTAACGTAAGATATTTATCTGTTTTGCGGGTATAAACAACTTTTACATCTTTGAAATTTTGTTCAATCAAAGCTCCCAGCTTCAATTCTATTGCCAGATTTATATCTTTCTCTTTAGAAAAAGATCCCATTGCACCGGGATCATGCCCACCATGTCCAGCATCAAGTACTACTGTGAATCTTGTATCCTGCGCCAAAACAATTGAAGGCACAGCACTAAAAACGAACAAAATAGCACATTGAAAAGCAATAAAATAGTTTTTAATTAATTTCATGAAAATTCCCGTAAAAAACACAGAACTGATTGTATATTTTTGTGCAAAAGTAATGCTTTTATCCTGTTTCTTACGCCATATGAAGCAGTAAATTTTCAAATTAATCATAAAAAAAGGTTATATGTAAAAGAGACTCCTATTTTTTCGCTAATTTTGCAGCCTAATTTAGAAATCGATACCCCTACCGGATGCTAATCTGTAACCGATTATATTTCAACAAAGCAAGTTTAATCATGCTTCTAATTCTATGGTTAGCGTTTCCCGACTTGGGTTTCAGCCAGGGGAAAAGTACGTCAAAAAAGGAGCAAAGAAAAGTTCACGCGACTGACAGCATTAAATCATCAGCTGATTCAGTCAAAACAACCACAAAAATACAAAAGCCCAATCAGATTGATGCAGAAATAACCTACAGTGCTCAGGACTCTATAGTGCTGTTAGGAAACGGAACAGGCTTCCTTCACGGTAAAAGTGACATCAAATACAAAAACATTGAATTAAAAGCTGACTATGTTCGTGTAAAAATGGATAGCAGTCTTGTTTTCGCTCGTGGAAAACTGGATAGCATAGGAAAAAGAGTAGACGATCCGGTTTTCACTGAAAACCAAACAGAATACACATCAAAAGAACTCACCTACAATTTAAAAACAAAAAAAGGATATATCCGACAGGCTGTTACAAAACAAGGTGAGGGTTATGTAATAAGTGATAAAACGAAGAAAACCAACGACGATGTATTATGCATGGCCGACGGTAAATACACCACTTGCGACGACCATGAACATCCGGATTTCTATCTTAACCTGACTCGAGGGAAAGTCAAAACAGGAAAATATATAGTCACTGGTCCTGCATATTTGGTTGTGGCGGATGTACCTTTGCCCATTGCCATACCTTTCGGATACTTTCCATTCACTGATAAATATTCGTCGGGAATTATTATGCCTACATTCAGGGATGAGTCTACCCGCGGATTTGGATTGGCAAATGGAGGATATTACTTTGCAATAAGCGATTACATGGATTTAGACCTAAGTGGTGACATTTACACCAAAGGCACCTGGGCATTAAACGCAACAAGTAAATATACCAAGCGATATAAGTACAACGGAAACTTTAACATGAGTTATCGTGTGGATGTAACAGGAGAAAAAGATCTGCCCAACTACAGCTCCACCAAGAACATGAGCATTACCTGGACACACTCGCAAGATGCAAAAGCAAATCCATATTTTACATTTTCATCGAGCGTCAATTACTCTACAAGCGGCTATAACAGAAGCAACATAAACAGTTACTACAACCCAACTCTAAACTCTGAAAGCACCAAGAGTTCGAGCGTTTCCTTTACCAAACGCTTTCCGGACAGTAGCCCTTTCAGCGTTACCGGTAGTATGAATATTGCTCAGCAAACCAGAGACTCTACACTGGACTTATCTTTACCAAACATTAGTGTATCGATGAGCCGTATTTATCCTTTTAAACGAAAGAATGCAATTGGGAAAGAGCGTTGGTATGAAAAAATATCCATGTCCTATTCCGGAACATTTCAAAATAGTATCCGAACAAAAGAAAACCAATTATTCAATTCGTCTCTATCCAGAGACTGGAAAAACGGGATGAAACACAGTATCCCTGTAAGCGCGACGTTTAATCTACTCAAATATATAAACATTTCACCATCTGTAAACTATACTGAACGTTGGTATCTGCAATCGGTAAATAAATCGTGGGATACCAAAAGACAAACAGTAAGAACAGATACAGTTTCGGGATTCAACAGAGTATACGATTTCAATATGGGTGTTTCAGCTTCAACAAAGCTTTATGGATTCTATGAACCCATCCGCTCTATATTTGGCAACAAAATAGACCGGATACGACACGTATTCACTCCGTCTATCGGTTTTAGTTATGCACCTGACTTTGGAACTGGCAACTGGGGATATTACGGAACATACACCATACCATCGAACGCAGCGGTACAGCATGATCAGATTGTCCAGTACTCTCATTATGAGAACAGCTTATACGGTGCTCCCGGAGTTGGAAAGTCTGGAAATATCAATTATTCGTTCGCGAATAACATTGAAATGAAAGTCCGAAATGACAAAGACACAACTGGAACAAATGCATTCAAAAAAATAAGTTTAATTGATAATTTCTCCGTTAGTGGATCGTACAACATGGCTGCAGATTCTATGCAATGGTCTATAATTAGTGCCAGCCTGCGTTTTAAAATCGGAAGTCAAACCATTAGTCTGAACGGATCTTTCGACCCTTACATGTACGACTACAACTCTACCAATAAAACGCTTGTCAGAGTCAACAAACTACGATGGGAACATGGACAGTTTCCTCGCTTCTTAGGTACTAGCGCACAATATGGTTATACCTTGAGCAACGACACTTTTAAGAAAAAGACAAAAGAAAAAGACAAGAACAAAAATGCTAATTCTACAACTCCAGACCCTAAACTACCTACAAAAACGGATGATCCGAACAGCTTAAAAAATGGAGCTGACACAGATAAGAATAAGTCCGTTGAGAAGGATGCAGATGGCTACCAAAAGGTAACAATTCCCTGGAGCTTGAGCATCAACTACGGTGTTAACTACGCCAACACAGCAAAAATAGACACCATAAGAAAAGAGTATAAAATGGGACTTACACATACTCTAAGTTTCTCAGGTAATATTTCTTTAACTTCGAACTGGAAACTTTCGGCAAGTAGCGGATACGATTTTATCGCCAAACAGTTTGTCACAACCAGCATAAACATTGTACGAAGTCTTCACTGCTGGACCATGACAGCCGGCGTAGTTCCATTTGGACCTTATAAAACCTACAACTTCCGAATTGGGGTAAACGCAAGCATGCTTCAGGATCTGAAATACACCAAACAAAGTGGTTACGGAGGTACCCCAATAACGTGGTATTAAAAGCTATTCTTCAATTAACTTATAAAGATGAACAATTTAGGTTGAAAAACAATTATAGCTTGATCGGAGTGAGAAATGACGATATTTTTTGAAATAGAAATTATTAAACAAAAACAATAGAAAATGAAAATTACAGCAAACAAAGCAGTATCGGCTGAATACGAGTTATACGTTGATGGCGAAACAGAAGGAGAATTAGAATTAATGGAAAAAGCCACTTCGGAACAACCATTAAACTTTGTCTACGGTGTGGGTATGATGCTCCCTAAGTTCGAAGAAAACTTATTCGGTCTTCAGGTTGGTGATAAATTCGACTTTGTGATCAATACTGAAGACGCTTATGGCGAATATGACGACGAAAGCGTATTGGATCTTGATCGTGCAATTTTTGAAATAGATGGCAAGCTTGACGAAGAAATGATTTACGAAGGTAATGTCGTTCCGTTAATGGACAACGAAGGTAACCGCATAAATGCACAGGTAGTAACTATAACCGACACCCATGTAAAAGTGGATTTAAACCACCCATTGGCTGGTGAAACGCTGCATTTTAAAGGTTCGGTACTTGAAGTTCGCGAAGCTTCAGAAAAAGAACTGGAAGCTCTAATGGGCGGCGGATGCGGTAGCGGATGTGGTTGCGGGGACGGTGGATGCGGTAGCGGAAGCTGCGGTTGCGGCGACGAAGAAGAAGCAAGCGTGAGCGGCGGAAGTTGCGGTAGCGGTTGTGGATGCCATTAATCACTATTCAAGAATATTTTTTCAATGGATATTAAAACAGCTCAGATGCTATTTAATATCCATTGTTGTATCTGATTACTTTTTGGGGTTGTAGTTATTTCAAACTTTTGAATAACTTTGTACGTGCAATAACGGATTATGGCATAAATATTCATAGCCCACACTTTATAACTTATAATTAAAGACCATATGTCGAACACCATTGGCAAATTATTTACTTTCACTTCATTTGGAGAATCTCACGGAAAAGGAATCGGCGGCATTGTCGATGGCTGCCCTCCGGGAATAGAAATAGATGAAACATTCATTCAAAACGAACTGAATCGCCGTCGCCCCGGGCAGTCGGCTATTTCTACTCCGCGTAAGGAAGGAGATAAAGTTGAATTCTTATCCGGAATTTTTGAGGGAAAAAGTACCGGTACACCCATCGCCTTCGTTATCTGGAACGAGAACCAACACAGTTCAGACTACGACCATCTGAAAGAAGTGTACCGACCATCGCATGCCGACTTTACTTACCAACAAAAATATGGAATCCGCGACCATCGCGGAGGCGGCAGGAGTTCAGCTCGCGAAACGGCATCGCGCGTAGTAGCCGGAGCCATTGCCAAGCTGGCATTAAAAAATTATGGAATTGACATTACCGCTTTCACGTCTCAAGTCGGACACATTGCCATGAGTCAGAATTTCGAAACGGTCGATTTATCACTTATTGAATCAAATGTGGTTCGTTGTCCGCAACCGGAAGTGGCCGAAAAAATGATTGAGTACATTAAGGAACTGAAAAAAGAAGGCGACTCTATCGGAGGAATCATTTCGTGCGTCATCAAAGGTGTTCCTGTAGGATTGGGCGAACCAATTTTCGATAAACTACAAGCACGACTGGCTCAAGCCATGCTTAGTATCAATGCAACTCATGGATTTGATTACGGGAGAGGCTTTGAGGGAGTCAGTCTGAAGGGATCTGAAATGAACGATTCATTTGTAAAAGACGGCGACAAGGTCAGCACCAAAACGAACAATTCGGGAGGTGTACAAGGCGGTATCAGCAACGGACAGGATATTTATTTCCGCGTACTATTTAAACCGGTAGCCACCATTTCGAAAAAGCAAGATACGCTCGACATCCACACCAACGAAGTAGAACTGGAAGCTCGCGGTCGTCACGATCCTTGTGTGCTGCCCCGCGCAGTGCCTATCGTTGAAGCGATGGCAGCTTTGACGCTGATTGATTTGTATCTGACAAAGAATTAAATACTCAGACTTACTAACGCCCCCTAACCCCTAAAGGGAAATAAGTTACTATCGTCTCCTATACTTTTGATATAAAGTTATAGGAGACGATTCTATTTTTCAGATTCCCCTTTAGGGCTTAGGGGTACCCATTCTAACAAACCGCTCCGCCTCATCCAATACATTCAGTTTCCCGACATCCAACATATGAAAATCGGTTGGGATAAAACCTTTGATTACCTGAGTCTGTGCATTGGACAAATAGAAATCCATGATAGGGAACTTAGCATCAAGAGTCTCCATCAGCTCAAAAACACGGGGCGACAATACCTGAATACCGGCAAAAGCCAGCTTATTAAACCCTGAAATATCATTGAAACCGATGGGTTTTGTCTCACCTGTCTTTTCATTTATCCAGCCACACAGCCGTTGATCATCATTGAATAACAAATAGCGAAAGGTATCGCGCTTACTTACCACCAGCGTGGCCAATGAGTCGGCAGCAAGGTGGTGTTGGAACAATTCCTGCAAATCAACATCCGACAGAATATCAACGTTATGTACCAAAAACGGTTGTCCGTCGTCGAAAAAATGCTTTGCCTTCCGGATACCACCACCCGTATCGAGTAACTGATTACGTTCATCAGATACCTCAATGCGAATACCGAAATTATTGTTTGCTTTCAGAAAATCAATAATCTGATCGGGAAAATGATGGACATTCACGATGATTTCATCGAAACCCGATTTCTTCAATTTTTCAATAATTAATTGAAGCAAAGGTTTTCCATTGATAGGTACCAAAGCCTTAGGAATTAAATCTGTGATTGGTTTCAGACGAGTACCTAAACCCGCTGCAAAAATCATTGCTTTCATTTATATATATAGATATTATCTTTGATGATATGACTCACTTCGTTCGTGATATGAACTTCGTGATATGACTTCATTGTCTCTGATGATACGACTCACTTCGCTCGTGATATGAACTTCGTGATATGACTTCATTGTTTCTGATGAATATGACTCACTTCGTTCGTGATATAATTTTTATCATTTTTCAGCATCTTTTGTTGGCGGTTTTTGATTTACTAAAAGCGTTTGAGCTTTAATAAAATTATTGAGCTTATATCCCAGTACATTATGTTCGGAATACAAACTCTTATAATCTTCTTCCATGATCAGGTTTCTTCTTTTCGCTTTATCAAGCCAGGTTTTACTCTCGTACAAAGATCCTCGTGCTATATAGTAAAAACTGCGTGAATCTTTATAGGTGTTACGACCAAGACCTTCGCTGATATTTGCACTAACCGAATCAGATGCCCGAACCCACTGTTTTCCTATAGTATCTTTCGCAAAATAATCCCATTTCAAAACAAAACTCCAGACCTTATCAGATAAAGTCATCGACAGATTATATATTTCCAAATCTTCCAGCTTCATAATCGAACCATTTTATAATAAAACTTTTAAATAATATCATAAATAATATCACGAACGAAGTGAGTCATATCGCGAAGCAAATAACGTCCGAAGGACAAATATCACGAAGTTAATATCACGAACGAAGTGAGTTAATATCGCGACTAACGGGAGCAAATGACTGTTCAATATTCTGTTCCCGATGAATCAATTGTACTTCCACCCCGTACTTTTCGCTGATATGTTCTGCCGTTTTTTGGGCGGAGTACACCGAGCGGTGTCGACCACCGGTACACCCGAAACTAATCATCAGATTGGTGAATCCACGATCGATATAACGCTTCACCGAAGCATCCACCAGAGCAAAGGCATGATCGATAAACGACAGGATTTCGCCATCGTCTTCCAGGAAGCGGATTACCGATTCGTCCAGTCCCGTCAGGCTCTGGTAACGTTCGTACTTGCCCGGATTATTCACCGCACGACAGTCGAACACAAAGCCCCCGCCATTGCCGGAATTATCTTGCGGAATGCCTTTTTTATAAGAGAAACTATAAACTTTTACGACCAATGGTTTGCGAATTTCCACTTCGCGGAATTGCTCCAGTTCGGTCATTTCTTTGAGAACCTGCAACAAATAAGGATATGCAGAGTTGTCATCGTGCAAAAAGGCCCGTAGATTTTCGATAGCAAACGGAATGCTTTGCAGGAAGTGTGGCTTTTTCTCAAAATAGCCGCGGAAGCCATACGCACCAAGTACCTGCAAGGTGCGGAAAAGCACAAAATGCTTCAGTTGTTCAGTAAAATCAGCCTCGTCTATCGGCATCAATTCCTGCAAAGCCGCGAGGTAAATGTGCAACAACTCTTCGCGCAACTCCGAGTTATATTGCGCTTTGGCCTGCCACAGAAACGAAGCCACATCGTAATATAGCGGTCCTTTTCTTCCACCTTGGAAGTCGATAAAATAAGGTTCACCGTCTTTCACCATCACGTTACGACTCTGAAAATCGCGATACATAAAGGTATTAGTCCGCGAGCGCATCAATATTTCCGACAGTTTTACGAAATTATCTTCCAACAGATTTTCCTGAAAATCCAGTCCCGTAGCTTTCAGAAAACAGTATTTAAAATAATTCAGATCCCAAAGAATGGAACGTTCGTTGAATTCCGGTTGCGGATAGCACACCGAAAAATCGAGTCCCTGAGCCCCCTGCACCTGAACGGCTGGGAGCTTACGCATGGTTTTGCGCAACAATTCCTTTTCCGGTTCGCAGAACACACCCGTTTTACGACCCTCGGCAATGGCATCAAAAAGCAGCGTATCGCCCAGGTCGTCCTGAATATAAAAACGTTTGTCGGCCGTTTGCCCCAGCACACGCGGCACAGGCAAACCCTGATGGTGAAAATGGTTGGCTATTTCGATAAAAGCAATATTTTCGTCCACCGACGTACCTTCCACCCCAATAAGCGAATGATTTTCGCTCGTCAGCCGGAAATATTTACGGTTGGAGCCAGAAGCAGAAAGTTCGGCAACGGTAAGAGCAGGTTCATGGGTGTATTGCAGGAAAAGGGTTTCGAGTTCGGTCATGATAAGTAACTAGGCATTGATTGTATAAATTGTAATTCCTACCCGATTAATGTGATTTGTCAAATCTTCATTAGAAATACTCTGAAAATTCAACACATCAAACTTGTAAGGTAAAATTGATTCTTCGTTTAAAATATGGCTGATTTGCGAAACAATATCAAGATTCAGACCGCATCCTTTTAAAGCAATGTCAACATCACTGCCTCTCCGGAAATTTCCTTTTGCACGGCTACCAAAAATGATGGCCTCCGAAACCTGTGGAAACCGGCTTATCACAGACCTTATTATATCTAAATCCGGTTCGCGAAAACCAAAAGAATTATTCATCAGCAATCTGCTTTAAGGTTTTGTACAAATCGGAAAGTAATGGAAAGTATTTTTGATGAATCAATTGCTCTATTTCATTTGCTTTCTCATCATCGTAGACATGCGAAGTCAGGTTCCGATCAACAAGCAGTTCGAGCCAACTATGCCCATCACTTATTAAATCAATTTCAAAAGCTTTTTTAATAGCACTCCGTGGAGATTTGACATCAGTAAAACCTTGTTCTTCTAAATAATCTTTCAGGCATTTCCAGGCCAGCTCATAGCTCATTTCAAAGAACTGAATAATGCCTGCTTTCTGCAAAATATCAGGTTCAGTCAACTGTAGAGCCGATTCCAAATGGGTTATTGCTTTTTCGAAATTCTGAAAACGTTGTTTCCAGCGAACATCCTGATTCTCCATAATGATTTTATATTTATGTGATGCAAAGATACAAACATCATTTTAAATGGCGGGTATGTCAATCAATGTAAAATATCTCCCTCGGGCTGAAAGCCCGGTATAATATAGCCCAACGGCAAAGCCATGTAATGGCGACGCCTTGGGTAAAAGATTACAGAAAGAAGCTAATGGTCGAATTCATTGACAATATTTTATTATTAATTCATATGCATTTGCACTACCTAATTCTCCTGCTCGCCTCAAATCTATGCAACCACTATCCCTTTCGTTTCGCATTAATTTAATCCGTCCTCTTATGTGGTACGCCTCTGCATTATTGGGGTCAATTTCGATTGTCCTTGTCATATCAGTTAGAGCTCCTTTATAGTCTTTCAAAGTAAATTCTGTAACACCTCTATTAAAAAATGCAGAAGAATTTCGTGGGTTAATTTCAATTTCTTTTGTTAGGTCTGCAATGGAACCAACATTATCATGAATCTGAAATCTCATACATCCCCTTCTATAAAAAACCTCTTGATTATTTATCAAAGACTTACTACTATCAAGTTTTATAGTCTCTGATAGATCAACAATTGCTCCTGTAAAATCTCGAATATCTTGTTTAGCAAATCCTCTTTGACAAAAAGCTTCTTTATTATTCGGGTTTATCATAATAGACATAGAAAAATCAACTATAGCTCCCTTGATATCAGAAAGTTTTTTTTTCATAACACCTCTATTATAATATGCACCATCATCTTTAGGATTTAGCTCAATAGCCTTTGAATAATCGTCTAATGCTCCGACATAATCCCCCAAGAAATCCTTAACTATTGCTCTGTTATTATAAGCTGATAAATCGTTTGGATTTATTTCAATTGCTTTAGAGTAATCTTCAGATGCCCCGACATAGTCTTTGAGCAGACACTTTGCTATACCCCTACCTACATATGGATAACTTTCTTTTGTTCCTTCTGCAGCTATTGTAAAATCAACAATTGCCCCTTCATAATCTTTTCTATCTATTTTTTTTACTCCGCTATCATAATAATTTATTTCTTTCTGCGCATATCCAGAAAATACAATTTGAAAGAATATAAAGAATAAAGATTTTCTTTTCATACTAAATTAATTATCAATAATATTTCAGGAAATTTTTCTATAGGTGTTCCATTCTACATAGAAATTCAAAATGGACTAATTAAAATTCCAAACTGATTATCATGTCTAAACAAAATCGACTTCAAAGATAATTCTTATATTTTTAATAAATAAGAATATTTACAAATCAAATCCAAGTGACGGAACTCTTACATTCCGTCACTCTTCATTTAAGGGTTAACGTTTAGCATCAATGCCAAACTCCTTCCAACGGCTCTGATCAAAGTCCATCTTAACGATTTTCTGCGCATCGCTCACTTGTTTTCCAAGTTCTTTTAGTTTTGCTTCCAACTCGTCAGTTTTGGCCGTAAGATCCGACTTTAACTTTTCCTGTTCGTTGTTGAGCTTCACAGCCAAGTCGCAGTCAGCTCCCAACTTATTCTGAAATGCCAAATCCAAACCTCTACGAGCCACTTGCTCAGTATTACCCTTTAAACCCGCCAACATCACCTGAGCTTTGGCTATTTGCTCAGAATACTTTTGTGTTGCCATAATCAAAAAGATTTAGTTGTTTGAATTGCGGGGACTCACACCCAATAAACCCCTCTCCCCGTTTAGAGGATGTCCATTGTATAGCTATTATTTGTTTTTCGTTCAAATGAGTTGCCCGGAAGCTTCGGGCATCTTCCTTTTCCTTTCGGGCACCTTCCCCAAGCCTTCGGGCACCTTCCCCAAGCCTTCGGGCAGATGCCTTTTCCTTTCGGGCATCTTCCCCCTGCTTCCGGGCAGCTGCCTTTTTCTTCCGGGCAAGTGCCCCAAGGTTTCGGGCAGGTTCCTTTTCCTTTCGGGTAGATGCCCGAAGGCTTGGGGAAGGTATCTCTTCCTTTCGGGCCGATAATTATGCCTTCCGAACTTATGTAACGAGCTACATTTCACTCAATTTTGGCATAAAGATAAAAACTTTCATAGAATAGACCAACTATTTCTGTAATTCATTTAAAAAACATGTTTTAAAACAATTATTCTTAGGTCAAATACCCCGATCTAACTATAAAACAACAAAAAATAGAACTTCAAAACAGACTTTCTCTGCGGTTTTGTTTTAATTTTGCAGCCTGAAAATAAAAGAGGAATCAGGAACTAAAAAAAGAAGATTGTATGTTTAAACCGGAAATGCTTCCCGAATTAAGTCATCGTTGGAAAGCGATTCAAAAAGAAATGACCCGAAAAAGCACCGATGGCTGCCTGCTGGCGGATAATGTCAACCTGTTTTATGTAGCCGATCGGGTATACAGCGGCTATTTTTATTTACCTCAGGAGGGCAATCCCCTATTTTTCGTCAAACGTCCTATCGGACTCGAAGGCGAAAATGTTTTTTACATCCGCAAACCCGAACAAATTGCCGAAATACTACTCCAACAAGACATTGCCCTGCCCCAAGCGCTGATGCTGGAGCTGGACGAAATGCCTTACAACGATATTGTCCGACTGCAATCCATCTTTCGCCCCACCGAAACGCTCAATGCTACCACGGCCATCCGCAGCGTGCGGGCTATCAAATCGGAGTACGAAATCGGTCAGATGCGACACTCCGCCCGACTGCATGCAGCTTGTTATGCCGAAGTGCCCAAGCTCTACAAGCCGGGCATGACCGACATTGATTTTTCCATTGAAATAGAACGGCTGTTCCGTCGGCAAGGTGCTCTGGGGCACTTCCGGGTATTCGGACAGTCGATGGAGTTGTTTATGGGCAGCGTCATTGCTGGCGACAATGCCAATAATCCTTCGCCCTACGACTTTGCCATGGGTGGTGGCGGACTGCACAATTCACTCCCCGTGAGTTCTAACGGCTCGGTTATGACACCCGGCACCACCGTGATGGTGGATATGGGAGGTACGTTTACCGCCTACATGTCGGACATGACGCGCGTATTTTCAATCGGTTGTGTTTCGCCCCTTGCCTACAAGGCACATCAAGTGGCACTGGAAATTCAGAACGATATTGAAGCTATGGCGAAACCCGGCGTAGCCACCTGCGACCTGTATAACCGGGCCATGGAGCTGGCAAAAAAGTACGAATTGCTCCCCTACTTTATGGGTCACAGTCAGCAGGCCGGATTTATCGGGCACGGCATTGGCATTCAAATCAACGAGCAGCCCGTGTTGGCTCCCCGCTCCAAAGACGAACTGAAAGAAGGACATATTTTTGCCCTGGAACCAAAATTTGTTATTCCCGGAGTGGGTGCGGTTGGTATCGAAAATTCGTTTGCCGTACACAAAACGGGCATTGAAAAGCTCACCGCATTAAACGAAGAAATCGTAGAGTTATAAAAAAGGGGCATACTTTGTGTATCCACCATGTTGGTTATTTTCTGTTTGAAAATAATTCATATCTTTGCTTCAATAAAAACTTAGGAATATGCACGCAATACATGTACAAATAGATATAAGTACACCCACCGGAAGGCGTTTACTCAAGGAAGTAGAGCGCCACCCCAGAGTGGCAAAAGTTGAATATCCATTACCGGAAAACAATGAGAAACAAGATGGTTACACTGTAGATGCAGTATTTGATGAATGTATTGAAATATTAAGCAAGCATTATCAAACAGATTGCAAAAAAATATGGAACGATATAAAATAAGTAATAGGAATTAAATAATGTCCCATTATTCAGAAAATCGTTAGACGATACGGTTGTAATTTCAAGTCCCCTTCAGGGGATTTAGGGGCGGTATTAAAGTCTATTTTCCGCCCCAAGCCCCTAAAGGGGATGTTAAATAGCATCGTCTTTGAAAAATTAAAATGGTACATTATATTCATTCCATTACTTAGTAATCTCTCCTACAACAAAACAAGACTTAATCCATTTATCAAACATAATCCGCTTTGAATATATTATAACCCAACCGTGAATCGACTATCTCGACTCGCGGTTTCATTTAGCATCCTTTCTAGCCGGTAAAAATGCTAAACAACCACTATCTTTGTACCCGAAAACGCTAAACTATCATTCGCGTATGAAACTGATAAGATTTATCAAAAACTGGACACTCCCACTTTCGATGCTTACAGGCGTTATCGGCTACTTTATTTATGTAAACATCCCCTTGCTGGCACCCACCAAACCATTTGTCAACGAATTCATCGCCATTATCCAACCCACCCTGATCTTTTTGATGCTCTTTGTTACCTTTTGCAAAGTCGACCCGCGCGATCTGCGCCCAAGTCGCATGCACCTGTGGTTGTTGTTGGTCCAGGTGGGTATTTTTTGTTTGTTGGGTATACCACTCGTTTTGTTTCCTAACACTGAGCTTCGCGTAGTGCTCGAAGGAGCTATGATTTGTATGATCACTCCCACTGCCACTGCTGCAGCCGTAGTCACTGGCAAGCTTGGCGGAAACACGCAGTCGTTGGTTAGCTATACCATCATTATCAATATGGTTTCGGCCATCGTTATTCCGTTGGCACTGCCCATGGTTCATCCCAATCCGTCGCTCACCTTCGTACCATCTTTCTTACTCATACTCCGCAAAGTATTTCCATTGCTTATGTTTCCGTTTCTGGCTGCGTGGGCCGTTCGTGCCTATCTTCCCAGGCTGCATGCAAAGTTACTTGGATTTAAAGATCTGGCATTTTACATGTGGGCTGTTGCTTTGGCTATTGCCATTGCCGTTACGGTACGGAGTATAGTGCATAGCAACGTAGCTATCATTTTCCAGATAGGTATAGCTATAGCTTCGCTCATCACCTGTATTGCGCAGTTTGCCATTGGGAAAAAAATCGGGGGACATTACAACGACCGCATCGGAGCCGGACAAAGTCTGGGGCAAAAAAACACGGTATTCTCTATCTGGTTAGGCGCCACTTTCCTTAGCCCTGTTACATCCATGGCCGGTGGTTTCTACAGTATATGGCACAATGCATATAATTCTTATCAACTCTACCAAAAGCGCAAAGAGGATGAAACAAGGTAGTTGCCAGAGTGGTTAGTACTGAAAACTAAATCTTATTCGTAATTGAAATGTATAAATCGCAATTCTTCATTCGAACACTCTTTTATTAGCTTGGCTAACAAGTTGGCTGAAATTCATAATTTTGAATTATGCATTATGCATTGTGCATTAGTTTTTGTACTTTTGCACGAATTTGTATATAAACTAGAATATGAGCACAGAACTAAGCGAACAAGAACAGTTCAGACGTCAGAGTCTGGACGAATTGCGAAATTTAGGCATCGATCCCTACCCTGCCGCACTGTATCCAACCGACGCATTTTCCACCGATATAAAAGCTGAATATAAAGACGAAGAAAGCGGTAAAACCGTATGTGTAGCCGGCCGTATTATGAGCCGCCGCATCATGGGAAAAGCCTCCTTTATTGAACTGCAAGACTCCAAAGGACGTATTCAGGTATACGTCAGCCGCGACGACATCAACACCGAAGCACAACCCGAAATGTACAACACCGTATTCAAAAAACTATTGGATATTGGTGACTTTGTGGGTATCAAAGGCTTCCTGTTCCGTACCCAAACAGGCGAGATCAGTATTCACACCAAAGAATTGACCGTATTAAGCAAATCGCTCCGTCCGCTCCCTATCGTAAAATACAAAGACGGTGTGGCTTTCGATGCATTCGAAGATCCGGAACAACGCTACCGCCAACGTTACGTAGACCTGGTAGTAAACGAGGGCGTGAAAGAAATATTTATGAAACGTACCAAGGTATATCAATCCATGCGCGACTTTTTCAATGCGGAAGGATATATTGAGGTCGAAACTCCTATTCTGCAATCCATCCCCGGTGGTGCTGCAGCCCGTCCGTTCATCACACACCACAACGCACTGGACATTCCCCTTTATCTGCGTGTAGCCGACGAGTTATATCTCAAAAGATTGATCGTAGGTGGTTTCGAAGGTGTGTACGAATTCTCCAAAAACTTCCGCAACGAAGGAATGGACCGTACCCACAATCCCGAATTTACCGCCATGGAAATATATGTAGCCTACAAAGACTACAACTGGATGATGACCTTTACCGAAAACATGATTGAAAAAGTATGTATGGACGTAAACGGCACGAACGAAATTAAAGTTGGCGACAAAACTATCAGTTTCAAGACCCCATTCAAACGTATTACCATGATTGACGCCATCAAGGAGCACACCGGCATCGACATCAATGGTATGGACGAAACCCAACTCCGCGAAGTATGCAAAACATTACATGTGGAAGTGGACGAAACGATGGGTAAAGGCAAAATGATCGATGAATTGTTCGGCGAAAAATGCGAAGGAAATTATATCCAACCTACATTTATCACCGACTACCCACGTGAAATGAGTCCGCTTTGTAAACGTCACCGCGACAATCCTGAACTAACCGAACGTTTCGAGTTAATGGTAAACGGAAAAGAACTGGCCAACGCTTATTCGGAATTGAATGACCCGATTGATCAGCTTGGACGCTTTCAGGAACAATTAAAACTAAGCGAAAAAGGCGACGACGAAGCTATGTTCATCGATATGGACTTTGTACGCTCGTTGGAATACGGTATGCCTCCAACCTCCGGAATGGGAATTGGGATGGACCGGTTTGTCATGCTTATGACCGGTCAGCAAAACATACAGGAAGTACTTTTCTTCCCACAAATGAAACCCGAAAAAGCAGAAAAGAAAGAAGGTCCCGAAAAATTCCTTGCACTCGGAATATCAGAAGACTGGGTTTCGGTAATTCAGAAAGCAGGTATTCAAACCGTGGAGGGATTAAAAGGATTAAACCCGAACAAGTTCCATCAGGACATCTGCGGACTGAACAAAAAGAATAAGCTCGGATTGACAAATCCTTCGAAAGAGGAAGTAGCTGAGTGGATAGCAAAAGCATAGAAAATAACCCCTAAAGGGGAATTAAAGGGGTTAGTATTTATTTACAAGACAAAAGTAATTCAGTCCCCCTTTAGGGGCTAGGGGTCATAATATATGAACGAAAAAAGTAAAATTGCTGTAATTGGCGGCGGGAGCTGGGCCACAGCAATAGCAAAAATAGCACTAACAAATGCAGATAGCATCAATTGGTACATGCGCCGACAAGAACAAATTGATGAATTTGTCCGGCTTAGCAAAAACCCGTCCTATCTGACAGGAGTAAAATTCGACACTGACAGGATTCATTTTACCAGCGACATAAACAAACTGGTACGCACATCTGACGTTCTGATTTTTGCAACTCCATCACCGTTCATGAAGCAGCACCTGAAAAAATTAACCAGAAAGCTGGATAATAAATTTATTGTTACCGCCATCAAAGGTATTGTCCCCGATGAGAACATGATTGTAACCGATTACTTCGAACAATTTTATGGCGTATCAAAAGACAATATTGCCGTATTAGCCGGACCATGCCATGCTGAAGAAGTGGCACTGGAGCGTCTTTCTTATCTGACCTTTGGCTGCGCCAACCGCGAGAAAGCACGAATGCTTGCACAGCGATTCAACACCAGCTTTATCCGAACCTCTATCAGCGATGATGTTACAGGAATAGAATATTCTTCGGTGATGAAAAACATTTATTCCATTGCTGCCGGCATTTGCCATGGGCTGAAATACGGCGACAACTTTCAGGCCGTATTAGTCTCCAATGCCATTCAGGAGATAAATCGCTTTTGCAATGCCGTAAATCCGATGCATCGCGACATCAACGAATCAGCATATCTGGGCGACCTTTTAGTAACTGCTTATTCTAAATTTAGCCGAAACCGTTTGTTCGGAACCATGATAGGAAAAGGCTACTCTGTAAAAACAGCTCAGATAGAAATGGAAATGATAGCTGAGGGTTATTATGCCACAAAATGTATTCACGAGATAAACGAAAAATACCAAATCAGCATGCCCATCGTTGATTCTATATTCGAGATTCTGTATAACCGCTGTTCGCCCACCATGGAAATACGGAAACTATCTGAGAAACTTAAATAGCAGACAGTTGATAATTGATAATTGACAGTTGACGGTTATAAATATCTGAATCCTTTGAAACAATAATATAACAAACACAGTGAGCAAATATCGCCGTAGACAACTATCGTGAACGCAGTGAGCAAATATCATGAGCGAAGCGAACTAATAACAACGAAGTTGAATATCGTGAGCGAAGCGAACTAATAACTCAAAGTATAGAACTATCAAATTAAATATAAAATGGAAAATATTAAATTATCTATCGACAAAACGTTCGGATTCATCTCCGAGCAGAAAGTGGCCGGATATGCAGAAGAAGTGGCTGCTGCCAGTGATTCATTGCACAACGGCACCGGAAAAGGAAGCGATTTTCTGGGTTGGTTGAATTTGCCGTCATCTATCGACGAAGCTCAGTTTAGCGATCTGGAAGCTACAGCTAAAGTTTTGCGCGATAACTGCGAAGTAGTAGTTGTAATTGGCATTGGTGGAAGCTACCTGGGTGCCAGAGCAGTTATTGATGCACTATCAAACAGTTTCGACTGGCTGCAAACCGAACGCAAATCGCCTGTAATGGTTTATGCCGGTCAAAACATTGGCGAAGATTACTTGTACGAATTGCAAGAACTATTGAAGAACAAGAAGTTCGGAATCATTTCTATATCTAAATCCGGAACAACAACCGAACCTGCATTGGCTTTCCGCTTACTGAAAACCCAGTTAGAAGAACAACAAGGCAAAGCTTCTGCACAAAAACTAATCGTAGCCATCACCGACAAATCGCGTGGTGCTCTTCGTACAGCAGCTACTCAGGAAGGATACAAAACATTTGTAATTGAAGATAATATTGGCGGACGCTTCTCGGTTCTTACTCCGGTTGGTTTACTACCAATTGCTGTTGCCGGATTTGATATTCGTCAACTGGTTGCCGGAGCTGCAACAATGGAAAATAAATGCGGACATAAAATCCCATTCGAAGTAAATCCAGCTGCTCAATATGCCGCCGTACGTAATGAACTTTACAAAAACGGAAAGAAAACAGAAATTCTCGTCAACTACCATCCTAAGTTACATTACTTCGGTGAATGGTGGAAACAGCTTTATGGCGAAAGCGAAGGAAAAGAAAACAAAGGTATTTTCCCTGCTGCTGTTGACTTCACAACCGATCTACACTCAATGGGCCAATGGATTCAGGAAGGTGAACGCACGATCTTTGAAACCGTAATCTCAGTAAAAGAAAGTAACTACACAAAAGTATTCCCACACTCAGAAGAAAATCTGGATGGTTTGAACTTCCTTGCCGGAAAACGCGTAGACGAAGTAAACAAAATGGCTGAATTGGGAACCATGATTGCCCATGTTGATGGTGGTGTACCAAATTTGAAAATAGAACTTCCAAAACTAGATGAGTACTATCTGGGTGAGTTGATTTATTTCTTCGAAAAAGCATGCGGTATTAGCGGATATTTACTTGGAGTAAATGCGTTCGACCAACCAGGCGTAGAAGCTTACAAGAAAAACATGTTCGCCTTATTAGAAAAACCGGGGTTCGAAGCTGAAACAAAAGCAATAAAAGCAAGACTTTGATCAGAAAAGATCAACTGTTCTCTAAATAAAAAAGGTCATTCCAAATTAGGAATGACCTTTTTTTTATTTTTGCGAAAAAACAGTAGCAATCCTACTTTTTTGCTTTAATAGGAGTTTTCAATTTAAACGATACATAATTCACCCCTGTAGAAGAAGTTCCGAAATTTGCATCCGATTGCAAATAAAATTTAAGTATTGAATTTGTACTGGCAGCTTTAGCAACATAACTAAACGGAAAATAAGCATAACTTTGCTTTGCGATAAACATAAATTTTCCGGCAGAATAATTTGAGCTTGCCTTTACAAAAACTCCATTCAGAGAAGATTCTGTAGGCAATATAATCTTAGTTGAAATTGTATCATTCGGGCGGGTCAGTGCAAAGCCAACAAGATTATTGGAAACGGCATTTAATACAAATTTAAACTGCACCGTATCACCAACAGAAATTGTATCCATCAGATAATCATAATCGTCCTTTCCTGCATAGGAGATTTTCAAAGTATCTTTTCCATTAGCAACAGGGGAACTATACAAAGACATTTGGGGTGTACTATTCGACTCCCCGGACAAAGCACACGCTGTAAAAGTGAGACAAAGAAGACCTAAAAAAATAATTTGATGTGATTTCATGCGAATATAGTTTATTTGAAGCAATTACGCACGCAAAAGCATTTATTCGGTCTGTGTTGAAGATCTCTCTAAATGCTAATTTATGCCCCTAAATTTTGTTTGTGCAAAAATACATAATCAGCATCAATAATCTCACGAATTCAGAATTAATTAAGAACTTGTAAGATTTCTATTGTCGGGGTGACAAGATTCGAACCTGCGACCTCTACGTCCCGAACGTAACGCGCTACCGACTGCGCCACACCCCGATTTTCAGGTTGCAAAATTACAATATATATTTGTTTATATAAATTATTCAGATAAAAAAATGCTATTTATTTTATCTGAATGCACATCCTGATTTTAAAACAAAGAATTGAATTCCGATTTGCAATTTAAACAGAGAAATATGCCTACGAAAAAACATATATTTAACTTCAAAAATAAGTATCTTTGCACTAAAATTTTAACTACATGTTTACAACCGCAATAGACCAATTTATCAAAATAAATAATTACCCTGCATTTAAGCCAAAAGCTGTATTCTTCGATATGGATGGAGTGCTGTTTGACTCCATGAAGCATCATGCAACAGCATGGGTCAAAGCGCTACACAACAAAAATCTTCCGTTTACTGAATACGAAGCCTACATGAATGAAGGTCGAACAGGAGCGTCAACTATCGACGAAATATACATGCAGCAATATGGCAGAACAGCTACCGAAGATGAAAAGAACGATATATATAGGTTGAAATCTCAACTATTTGAAGAGTGTGGCAAAACGGAACAAATTCCTTTTGTATACGACTTACTGAAGAAAGTAAAGGCGCAAGGTCTACAAATTTTCGTCGTCACAGGTTCAGGACAACGAACCCTGCTTCATAGTCTGGAGGAAAACTTCCCCAACATTTTCAGCAAAGATAAAATGGTTACGGCTTTTGATGTAAAGTATGGCAAGCCTCATCCAGAACCATATCTGATCGCGTTAAACAAGTCAGGAGTACAGCCATGGGAAACAATGGTTATTGAAAATGCACCGTTAGGAGTTGAGTCGGCTCATGCAGCCGGTTTATTCACCATTGGAGTGAATACGGGACCGCTCAATCCATCTGTACTGTCCGAGAGCGGAGCATCTATGGTTTTTGGAGATATGAAAGAATTATATGACCAATGGGACAATCTGGTTTCTGGTAAATAGTTGGAAAAAACAGTGATTAATGATCAACGATTAGTAATTACTAAAAACAAAATCAACAAATAGCATCATCGACCAAATGACGCGAACAAAGTGAGCTAATAACATGAGCAACGCGAAATAATAACGCAAACAAAGTGAGCTAAACGATTTAAACATCTAATAAAAAACGACATAATATTATGCAAGTTATCAAATATCCCTCACGTGAAGAATGGGCATCACTTCTGACTCGTCCAACGTTCGACAACACATCGCTGTTTGGCACAGTACAAAAAGTACTGGATGATGTTCGTGTCCGTGGCGATAAAGCTGTAAAGGAATATACAGAACAGTTTGATAAAGTAAACCTCAACAATATTGAAGTCACTAAAGAAGAAATTGCAGAAGCAGAACAACTGGTGACAACAGATTTGAAACAAGCCATTGAAATGGCGCGACGTAACATCTGGAAATTCCATTCCGAACAACAACACGACCTACCCGAGATTCAAACTTCGCCGGGTGTTTATTGCTGGCAAAAAGCTATTGCAATTCAAAAAGTCGGTTTATATGTTCCCGGCGGAACAGCGCCTCTCTTTTCTACGGTATTAATGCTCGGCATTCCGGCACAAATAGCAGAATGCACTGAAGTCATTCTGTGCACTCCTCCAAATAAAGAGGGAAAAATCCATCCGGCCGTACTCTATGCTGCTAAAGTAGCAGGAGTTCATCGCATTTTCAAAATTGGCGGTACTCAAGCTATTGCTGCCATGGCTTACGGAACAGAGACTGTCCCTAAAGTTTATAAAATATTTGGTCCGGGGAATCAGTATGTAACAGCTGCAAAACAATTAGTATCGTTGCGCGATGTGGCTATCGATATGCCTGCCGGTCCTTCGGAAGTTGAAGTGATTATTGACGAAACGGCCAATCCTACTTTTGTTGCCGCCGACTTACTTTCGCAAGCCGAACATGGCGTAGATAGTCAATCTTTGTTGATTACAGTCAGTGAAAATCAAGTTGAACCGATACTCGAACAGTTAGAACTTCAGCTAGAACAACTTCCACGAAAAGAGTTCGCCCGCAAAGCACTGGAAAATAGCAAGATCATTATATTAAAGACTTTGGAAGAGGCTGTAGAAATGACCAACGAATATGCACCCGAGCATTTGATTATTTCCACCCGTTACTACATGGGAGTTGCAGCAAATATAATTAATGCAGGTTCGGTATTCTTAGGAAATTACACTCCCGAGAGCGCTGGCGATTACGCTTCGGGAACAAATCACACCTTACCTACAAACGGTTATGCCAAGGCTTATAACGGAGTAAATCTCGATAGTTATGTCCGCAAAGTTACTTTCCAACAAATCACACAGGAAGGACTAACAAACCTGAGCAATGCCATTATCCTCATGGCTGAGAACGAAGAGCTAATGGCTCACAGCAACGCCGTCAAGGTTCGACTAAATGAAGAAAAGCCAGTGGAAGAAAGATACAGCAGCCACCGCAGATAGATCTTTCAGTGGACAGTTATCAGTGAACAGTTATCAATTATTAACGCGAACGAAGTGAGTTAATATCACGAGCAAAACGAGTAAATATGAATTTAGACAAATTATTACGTGCCAATATACGCTCCCTCCAACCCTACTCTTGCGCCAGAGATGAGTTTAAAGGCGAAGCCTCGGTATACCTGGATGCGAACGAAAATCCATACAATGCCCCATACAACCGCTACCCGGATCCGTTGCAATGGGAAGTAAAAGAATTGATCACTAAAGTGAAAAATGTTCCGGTTGAGAATATCTTTCTTGGAAACGGGAGCGACGAACCCATCGACTTACTATACCGCGCATTTTGCGAACCACGCATTGACAATGTGGTGGCTATAGAGCCTACATATGGCATGTACAAAGTCTCAGCTTCTATCAACGACGTGGAATACCGTAAAGTATTGCTGGATGAGAATTTTCAATTCACAGCCGAAAGTTTATTAGCAGCAACCAACCTGTATACAAAACTTATCTGGCTTTGCTCGCCCAACAATCCTACCAGCAATAGTTTGGATCGCAAGGAGATTGTAAAACTACTAACCTCGTTCGAAGGTATAGTGGTACTGGATGAAGCTTATATCGACTTTGCCTCCGAAGGTAGTTTCTCTGAATTCCTATCGCAATATCCCAATCTGGTTATCTTGCAAACTTTTTCCAAGGCTTGGGGGAGTGCAGCAATCCGCTTGGGAATGGCATTTGCATCCATGGAGATTATTGAGATACTTAATAAAATAAAGTATCCATATAACGTCAACATCCTGACGCAAAAGCAAGCTATATCCACACTGAAAAATGCCGACCAGACAAAAGCCTGGGTAAAAACATTACTTGCTGAACGAACGGTATTAACACAAGAGTTGGAAAAATTAGCTTTGGTGCAACATATCTACCCCACCGATGCCAACTTCTTACTAGTAAAAGTTCCTGATGCAAACGCTGTATATCATTATTTGGTGGACAAAGGCATCATCGTACGCAACCGCAACAAAGTTTCGTTATGTATGGGTTGTGTGCGTATTACTGTAGGAACTCCTGAGGAAAATCGAATTTTGTTGGAAGAACTAAAAAAGTTTTAGTCACTGAAAATTCGAAAGCACCTAAAAAAGATCAGCGTATTATAAAACAAAATCGGCGTGTGGATTCAACCGCGCGCCGATTTTGTTTTACCTTTCTTACATCAAAGTATTTATCTCATTTTTTCACCTTCGATAATCACTTAGCTTTCTTTTCAGCTACAATTCGCCCAACTTCGTTAAGCAGCAAAGGAAAAGCCGGTTCGGTCATCCCATGTCCATAACCATCCAGTTCATAAAGTTTTGTTTTCTTATGTCCCGAAACTTTCATCATGCGCATCATGTAGGCATTTTCCTCATATCTACCCAGCATTTCCAACTCCCTGTCGCCTGTAATTAATAGCAAAGGAGCGGCATCCGGACGAACATAATACAGCGGGGCTAAATTATCAACGAGTGGTTGTTTATCAGACATACCTCTTTCTGCCCTAACCGTAAAATGAGTAATCATTTGCCCACTGAAAGGAATAAGACCTGCAATCCTATTGGCATCAATATTATACTTATTCAGCCACGACTTATCCAGCCCTACCATAGCAGTCAGATATCCCCCGGCCGAATGGCCCGAAACAAAAATCAGCGAAGTATCACCACCCAACGAAGCAATATTATTAAACACCCAACTTACGGCTGCAGCAGCATCCTCAATATATTCAGGAGCCTTTGCTTTTGGATACAACCGGTAATTAACGCCTACTACACAAATTCCTTTGCCTTTTAAAGCTGCAGGCAGTTCTTTGCTTCCTCCGGTCAGTCCGCCTCCGTGAAACCACACAACAGTAGCAAACGCCTTCCTATTTTTCGGGTAATATACATCCAACACACAGCGTTCATTAATATAACCATTCGACTTATTGACCGAATCGCTGTAATAATGAATATTTTGTTTGGTTTCATACTGAATGTCTTGTCCATACAAACCAAGTCCAAACCCCAGAACTAAAATTAACAATAAAATTCTTTTCATTTTTAATAGATATTATATGATTATCAGTTGTATTACATTAAACAAGCCTATCCCAATAATAAGAGATATATCAGGCTTTGTATCCCGTACTTTATAACAATTGAGATGCTGCCCATTTTAATGCTATCCAAATAAGGTGCAAAACACCACGAATCTTTGGAGAGTAAAACAGAACAATAAAATCAAAGAGCTGAAGAGCATCGACATTTACACTTCCCCCTCTTCCTCAAAGTCAATTCTTAACTGTATAGCATCCATCCAACTCACTTCCTCTTCGTTGTTTTTGACACCTATCCCAATCAACCGGATTTTAGGTGACAGATCCACCAAACTCAGCAATTCTGTTCCGGTTTTATAAAGCGTTTCGTAATCGGATATCGGCGTAAGAAAGGTTTTACTGCGACTAATAATTTTAAAATCGGAAAACTTTATTTTCAGGCTTACAGTACGTCCTTTAAAGTTTTTCTTGCCTACATAGTCAATCACTTCTTTCACCAGTTTATCCAGCTCCGGCAAAATTTCATCAACCTGATCCATATCGCGTTCGAAAGTGGTTTCGGAACTTACCGATTTCCTGATACGTTGCCACTCTACCGGCCGGTTATCTACACCCCGAGCATTTTGATAGTACATATGCCCTGCCTTACCAAAGTTAGTTACCAGCCCCTGCTCCGACCATTGTTTTAAATCCGCCCCCGTTCGGATGCCCAGCTGATGCATCCGCTCTGCAGTAACCTTACCCACACCAAAAAACTGTTCTACGACAAGTGTTTCCACAAAGTGTTCGGCATCTTTCGGTTTTACCACAAACAAACCATTGGGTTTGTTATAGTCCGAAGCTATTTTGGCCAAAAACTTATTAAACGACACACCCGCGGACGCAGTAAGTCCAACGGTTTCCTGTATTTTCTGTTTTATTTCTTGGGCTATTTGCGTGGCCGACGCTATTTGTTTGTGGTTTTCCGTTACATCCAGAAAAGCTTCATCCAGCGAGAGAGGTTCTACCAAATCAGTATACTCATGAAAAATCGCCATTATTTGACGCGACACCGATTTATATACATCAAACCGTGGCATCACAAATATCAGGTGAGGGCATTTGCGCAGAGCTGTTTTAGAAGCCATGGCCGATCGTACTCCGTAACGCCGTGCTTCGTAACTAGCAGCCGCCACCACTCCACGCGCACCCGAATAACCTACCGCCAAAGGCTTTCCTTTATAATCGACATTATCCCGCTGCTCAATAGAAGAAAAAAAAGCATCCATATCGATATGAATTATCTTACGCATAGCTTTAGTGGGAAAGAGTAGTTATTTCTATTTCTTCTTTGCATCCTCAGCATTTGCGCATACAAAAGCTGAGGATATCTATTGATACTATTTCTAAGATGGACAATGATCTATTTTAGGTCAACCATCATCACTTTGTTCTCATATTGATTTCCATCCATCTCAAAGCTGGTTATTCCAACTATTCTAAAATTATTTTTCGTATAAAACTTCAGCGCTCTTTCATTTTTGTGATACACAGTAAGCCAAGCAGCCTTAAAGTCTTTTTCCTTCAGCTCCGACAACGCTTCAGTCAACAACTTAAGACCAATACCAACCCCTGTATATCGTTCAAGGACATATAATACAGCTATTTCAGGCTGGTCTTGCACCAAGTCCACCGGGCAGTCGCATCTCAAATTGACTTCAACACACCCAACAAGATGATTATCAATTTCCGCAATCAATAAAATCTTATTTTTGTCAAGGATAGTTTCAAGCAGCTTATCCGATGTAAACTCCGATAAAACATAAGTCGAAAACTCAGTCCGAATACCCTCTACTGCATAAGTGGCTATCCAAACCTGCTGTTTTAAAACCGTCAGATTATTCACATCGGAAATTTCGGCAGCCCGAATGAGCACTTCGGTTTTTCGGTCAGCTATTTCAGCACTCATATTCATTATTTTTGGATACTACTTGATTCTGAATTACTGATTAGTTTAGTTGTTTGATCAAAATCAAAATAGAATTGACTCAGGTTCATACTTTCACCAGAATTACCATCCTTATCGCCAAAGATCTTTTTATTAAGAGCGAATCTTTAGCTTCGATTTATAAAAGTCCAGTTTCAATTTCCTGCAATTCGGATTTTTTTGATATTAGAGTTAGACAATTATTATAAACCTGCAAAGCCGGTTAGCTTGCAGAAGAAATTTTGCTCAATTGAGGATTACCCTCAAATTCGGCCATGGCTTTTCTCCAACCATCCGAAATAGGATGAGAGGTCTTTGTTTTTGCGTCAAAACAAACCATCACCGTTTGACAAACACATTTTACTTCTTTAGTATCAACATCAATTAGCTGTTGCAAGAGCTTAAAACTCTTATTCCCTATTTCTACCACAGCAGTTTCTACAGCAACATTCTCACCCGGATACACCGACAACAGAAAGTTTACCTGAATGTTGGCTATTACCACCCCCACTTCCTTACTCAAAATAACATCAGGCATTACTTCTTCAAAATACGATGTTTTTCCCAAATCGTAAAATGAGAAATAAACCGAATTATTTACATGCCCCAATGCATCAAAATCATTAAAACGAAGTTGGATCGGAGTGGAATGATTAAATTTTATTTTGTCCATATTTAAGTAGTCCTAAGAATATAATTGAGATTTAAAATCTTACTATCTGAAAGATATTGCAGCAATAGAAAAACAAACAACTATTCTTACAACTTATACAATCAGTTTATTATTTGCAAAAATAAGCATTTTTATATCCACCACAAAAAACACTCACCAAAGCAAGCCCAAAGATATTGTTTTTTAGATAATATTAGAAACCTGATGCTCTAAAAATCTTCTCAGGCCAGTCATCTCTAAAACCACATCAAATTGAGATATTAATTTCTTTCTATTTACACAGATTTGGGACGATGCCTACTTCCTTGTCCGATGCGATTTCTTCCCTGTCTGACGCTACTTCTTGCTTATCCGACCCTATTTCTTACTTGTCTGATGCGATTTCTTACTTGTCCGACCCTATTTCTTACTCGTCTGATGCGATTTCTTACCCATCCGATGCTACTTCTTACCTGTCCAACCCTATTTCTTACTCATCCGATGCGATTTCTTCCCTGCTGATGCTACTTCTTACCTGTCCGGCCTGATTTCTTCATCATCCAACCCTTCCCCTTAACAGTCCTACCGTTCCCCATAAGAATCGTCGGCTGTTTCTTCATCGTCCTACCGTCTCCATTAACAGTCTTCGGCTCTTTCTTGCTTGTCCTCCCCCATAATTAATGTTTCCTCTTCCATTTCTTTGTCGCCCTACCCTATCTCTTAATAAACCAACCCAATCCCTTAACAGTCCAACCCTTTTTCTTAGCAGTCCGATGCAATCTAGTTAACGACTATTTGCATATATCGCTTGTCCATTCCGTTCCCGAAAAAGTTCATGTTAATAATTTTGAGGCCATCCCTGTCCCATTTCTGAAGAAACCAATACATTTCATAGACCAACCATTTCGCCAACCATTCCACCGCGTACAAATCACTATACATCCGCCAATTCCGGTGATCTGAGGACAGACTTCGGTAATATTTATATTTTGCGTAAATTTGCAGCACATTTAATCAATGATCATAATGAGCAACATCACCATACAATTTACAGGAGTAGCAGCAGAACTCGTACTTGGCAACTATATGCCCAAAGATGCCACCATCTTCAGCAACTGGGAAGAATTTTTCCATTATAATAACATGATACATGTATCTCAACTACTGACCGAACATATTTCGGAGATGGAAATCAAACAAGATGACATAGTTGTATTCAGTGGACAACTATCGCCCGCTCATATTTTTCCGCAAAAAAGCACTGCACCTGCCTTGCAACAACGCGCCCTTTACCTCCGCACCGAATGTGCCGAACAAGCAATATATAGTTGCACCTTTGAGGCTGAGAACTTCGACAAAACAAAATTACGATTCGAAACACAAGATTATGATCTGCTATTTAAGGTTGGGAACTCATTTTTATCCAAAGTCATATACAACGACAACGAACTGCCTCTCGAATGGGTAAGTGCCAAACCATTGGGCAACATCTGCGTACTATGCCGCTTTGAAAATGGCTATCTCGTGCCGGTGTATGATGCAATAACTAAAACAGCAAGTACTCATTGAGTAATTGTCCGTAGCCCGTTAACTATAGCGTAATGTAGTACTAAATAGATGAATGAATAGCCGCTCAACCTTTCAACCATTAAACTGCAACACCAATAAACCATTTCACTTTTCAACCACTTCACCTGTCAACCAATTAATTCACCAATTTGCAATCTCGCTGACATCCGTTTGTAATATTTAAAGTCTTATTTTGCATCATCATATTTTTCAACAAAGAAATTCTCTGATAGTTACCCGCACCTGTTGCTTGTAACTAACAATTAATCTCCCGCAGGTAAAGGCTGATTGGCGTAGAATATTACTACGACAACCGACCCAGTCTACGGGATACTTTTTTATATGCAAACAAAAATTACTTATCTGCTTCTCAATACACTTGCAATTATCATCATCCTACTATCCCCTTCACGCAACTAAACTTTTTCTTCCTTTTATCGTTATTAGCTTAAACCCAATCCTAATTGCTGTTTATTATGAAGCACGGCTATACACTTTTGTTTCTCATTTTAATGCTTTCGTCATCTATATTGGCTCAGACAGGAACCATACAGGGGCGTGTCTACGATACAAAAAACAATCAATCTGTTCCGTTTGCATCTGTACTGATTCAGGGTACCGACATTGGCACCGTGACCGACAATCTGGGAAATTACAGTTTTACTTCTGTCGACCCAGGTTTCAGACGCTTAGTTGTTAGTCTCATCGGTTATCACCCCACCGTTTCGTCCGAGTTTCAGGTACAAGGCAACCAAACAACCTTTGTTGATGTAGCGCTACAAGAATCCAGCGTACAACTCGACGAGGTTACTGTTCGTCAGAATTTCAATGTCAAGAAAATTGAGAGTCCGCTTTCAGCCTTATCCATCGGTGTGCAGGACATCGAAAAAGCGGCCGGCGCCAACCGCGACGTATCTAAAGTTATCCAAACACTGCCCGGCGTAGGAGCCACCGATCCCAATCGTAATGATCTGATTGTACGTGGAGGTGGTCCTTCGGAAAACGTATTTTACCTTGACGACATAGAAATCCCCCTTATCAACCATTTTGCCACACAAGGAGCCTCGGGGGGAGTAGTCGGCATTATCAATCCCGACTTTGTACGCGAGCTTAACTTTTATACCGGCGCCTTTCCCGCCAATAAAGCCAATGCCCTAAGTTCGGTAATGGACGTTCGCCAAAAGGATGGCAGCAAAGATCGCATACACAGCAAACTTTCCGTAGGTGCTTCCGACGCCGCCCTTACACTAGACGGCCCTATCGGCAAAAACTCCACTTTTATTGTATCAGCAAGGCAGTCGTATCTTCAACTTCTTTTCACGGCACTGGGCTTACCCTTTTTACCCACTTACAATGACTTTCAGTTCAAACTTAAAACCCGCATCAACAGCCGAAACGAGGTCAGTTTCATCGGCATTGGTGCCATCGACAATAGTAAACTGAACACTGGAATCAAAAACCCGACCGAGAATCAGGCTTATATCTTGTCTTATCTACCCTCTTACAAACAATGGGATTATGCTCTGGGAATAGTATACAAACATTTCGCCGACAATCATTACGACACCTGGGTAATGAGCCGCAACATGCTACACAATAGCAATTCGAAATACAAAAATAATAATACCGACAGCCTCAAAACGTCTGATTACAGTTCCGATGAAGCCGAAAATAAAATTCGTTTCGAACGAAACTACCCCGATCTTCCCGTAAAACTATCCTTCGGTGGTGGCATGAAGTATGCACAATACTCCAACTCCACCAACCGACAGATACTTCTTAATGATGCAGCTACTAATTTGCTTTACAATACGGAGATTAATCTATTCGGATATCATGCCTTTGCACAGGCTTCCAAAGAGCTGTTGGACGAACGCCTCAAATTATCACTCGGAGTAAATGTAGCCGGAATTGATTATAACCGAAACATGACCAATCCGTTTAATCAGTTTTCACCACGTTTCTCGGTATCATACGCGCTTTCTCCGGATCTGGATCTCAATGCCAACGTAGGTCGTTATGCCCAACAACCGGCTTACACCACGCTTGGCTACCGCGATGCACTCGACAATCTGGTAAACAAAACGGAAGATTTACGTTATATCATCTCCAACCAGGCTATTGCCGGGCTTGACTATCGCCCGATGTGGAACATGCGCCTGAGCGTAGAAGCTTTCTATAAAGCGTATGATGATTACCCACTCTCAGTAGCCGATGGAGTCAGCATTGCCAGCAAAGGAACCGATTACGGGCAAGTTGGTGACGAACAAATAGTATCCACGGGAAAGGGACGCGCCTACGGAGTAGAAATACTTTATAAAATTATGGAAATGAAAAGGCTGAATCTAACAGCCACCTACACGTATTTCCGAAGTGAGTTTACCAATGCTGCCGGCATATATCTCCCCTCATCGTGGGACACCCGACATTTATTTAATCTGACAAGCAGTTATAAACTACCCCGCAACTGGAATATCGCCATGCGTTGGCGTTTTGTTGGAGGAGCTCCATACACACCCATTGATCCACTTTCGGCTGTCAAATCGGTTTGGAATATCAATCACAAACCAGTTTTGGATTACACTCGCTTTAATTCTTTGCGTAAACCCGATACGCATCAGCTCGACATCCGTATTGATAAGGAGTTCTATTTCAAAAAATGGGTGCTCAATCTCTATACCGACATTCAGAACGCTTACAACTTTAAAACACGTGGAGCACCCGTTTATACCAATCTTGATTCCGGTACTGTCGACAGTTCGGGCAACAAAGTGTACACAGCACAAACCGATCCGGCTAACACCAACAACTACCTGCTGCGCACCATCGACAACCTGAGTGGCACCGTACTGCCTACCATTGGTATTATTATAAAGATGTAAAATAAAGGCTGATATATCCTAAAACAAAAACGTCCAACTCGGTTTATCGGGTTGGACGTTTTTGTTTTAGCATTTTTTCTTATTTATCTCAGGATACTTTATCCTGTTGTGGTAAATGTTTTTAATCTTTTCTTTAAACACCGACTTTACCGTTTCTACATCGCGGAATGAGATGGGGGCTTCTTTAAAAGCACCTTCCGCAATCTGCCCGTCAATCATACTTTCCACCATTTCATCTATACTCTCATCGGTATATTCAGTCAGGCTTCTCGATCGGGCTTCTACCGCATCAGCCATCATTAATATGGCAGTTTCCTTATTATTCGGTAGCGGACCGGGATAAGTAAACACCGCCTCATCCGGTTTTTTATCAGGATTTGCATTAATGTAGGAGTTGTAGAAATATTTTGTTTTTCCAAAACCATGGTGAGTGCCTATAAAATTAATGATCTGTTCCGGCAAATGACTCTTTTTGGCTATCTCCACTCCATCAATAACGTGATTGATTACAATTTTAGAGGCTTCTTCGAAATCACATTCTATCAGCGGATTTTTTCCTCCCATCTGATTTTCTATAAAATATTCCGGATGCCTCATTTTACCAATATCATGATAAAGTGCTCCGGTACGCACCAACAAGCTGTTGGCATTGATCTTTTTTGCAGCCTCAGTAGCCAGGTTCGACACTTGTAAAGAGTGTTGAAAAGTGCCGGGTGCCCGTTCCGAAAACTCCATCATCAAATCGCTGTTGATATTGGTTAGTTCCACCAGCGTTACACTCGATATCAGATTAAATATCTTTTCGAACAGATAAATCAATACATAAGCAAAAAGCAGGAAAGCACTGCTTACACCGAAGTAAACAATATGCTGCCAGTTTACGCGCAGAATGTCGCCTTCGGCGATAAATTCAAAAGCCAGATACATAACCACATAACTCAAAAAGATATACAATGCTGTTTGTGCCAGCTGCGAACGTTGCGACATGTCTTTCAGGCTGGAAACAGCAGCCATACCAATGGCAATCTGCAATACGATGAATTGAAAAGGATTATCCACCATAAAGGAGATAACAAGCACCGTAATGATATGCGCAAACAGCGCCGTTCTTGAGTCAAAGAAAACACGAATAATGATAGGCAACAGCGCAAAAGGCACCATATAATAACTCAGTGCCGTAAAACTGATAGTTGCAGAGGTTAGCCCCACAATCATAAATATAAGCAACAGGATAAACACTAAATTACTGTTACTCTCATAAATGCGCGGACGAAACAGATAGAGATACAGAAAAAGTAAGGTCATCAGAATCAATATCATTACAACTTCCCCAATCACCACAACGGAGGATTGTTGCAGAGATGAGTTTCGTTTTTCCGATTCTATTTTAAGCGAATGCAATACCTGATAAATACTAGGCGTTACAATTTCCCCACGCCCAATAATTCGTTCACCCGTCTGTATCATGCCCGAAGTGAGCGAAAGAGTTTTCAGCAAATCATTCTTAGCCATTTCAGAAGTAACACTATCATACTTCAAATTCTCCGATAGGTATAGATTAATATCGTACGACTTGAGCGTTGCCGGAGCATCCTTTATTATTTCCTCATAAGCACTCCGTTGCGTGTACACATGTGCCATCGGCATGGCATGCGTAACCCTGTTGGGCAGTATACACGATATATTTTCGCGTTTCTCATTTTGCAACTTATTGTATTCATCTACCGAAATGATCCCTACCGAGTAAATAGATTTAAATTTATTCTTAATGTAATTGGGAATACGGGTTGAACCTTCACCTTTTTTCTGCAAATCCGAAAAAAGCCTCTTTAGTTGATAGTTCATCACCGCCGTATCTAATTTATAAAACGGTGTATAGTCCTTCAGCATCTCTTCTTTTTCTTTTCCTATTTGCTGATCACTCTTGTAAATCGGAAAATCAAAAGAAGCAGTAATCAATTCGTACGACCACGGCTTCCCTATTTCAAATTGGTATTTGAATTTATCACCGGACGGATATAACAACACAATAAGCACAACCAAAATGGCAAATAGACCTGCTTTTCCGGTATGTTTAAGTTGATTTTGAGTAAATTTTATGCTCATAATAGAAACATTGAAATAATAATGAAATCGTAGAAATCAAAAATCGCGGAAAATTACTAAAAAAAATCCTATTGCAAACATTATCATTAAACTTTCCTTATTTTTGTAGAGAAAAATATCCATAACATCAGGAAATTTGCATTTAAACCCTGCATCCATGACCGGAATAGTAACACTCCCACTGGTTCCACTTCGCGATAGCGATAGCGAACGCAGCGAAATGACCTCACAACTTTTATTTGGCGAACTTGTAGAGATACTTGAAACACGCGAACGATGGCTTTTGTTGCGTAATCTGGCTGATGATTATGTAGGATGGGCTGATCGTAAAATGATTCAGGTTTTGACCGATGCAGAAGCACTGCAACTTGCAGCGTCTACCCCATCCTGCGTTAGCATTCCGTTGCTTGAAGGCGAGGATCGCACTTCCGGCGACAAGCTGACTTTACCCGGTGGTAGCAAACTGATCGGGATGAATGGAATAGAACTAAAAATCAATAACAACAACTTTCTTTTTGATCCGATTCTACTATATCAGAAAACAGAAAAAAGTGGTGAATGCCTGATCGATCTTGCGAAACAATACCTGAATGCTCCCTATCTTTGGGGAGGTAAGTCGCTTTTAGGCATTGACTGCTCCGGTTTTGTACAGGTTATTTTTTCGATGTGTGGCATCCAACTACCGCGCGATGCTTCGCAACAGGTCAATTGCGGACAACTTATCAGTTTCTTATCCGAAGCTAAAGCAGGCGATCTGGCTCTGTTCGAAAATCAAGATGGAAAAATAACCCATGTAGGCATCTTACTCAACTCACACCAAATCATTCATGCTTCAGGTTGGGTAAAAATCGAAAACATCGACTCACAAGGCATTATTTCTTCAAAAACAGGTGAATACACCCATAATCTTAGGGTTATTAAGCGCATTATTTAAACCCACCTTTATTTATTTCATTTTTTTGCACCCTCCGTGTAAGAATTTTCCTGCATTTACGTCTTACTTATAAACGGGATGATGATCGGGTAATCGAAATTCATTATTTCGTTCCGAGTACTCACTTTTATCAGTTGTCGACAAAAAACTTTCAATTGGAAAATGTATGGATCCAACCCAATTTAATAGGCAAATACTCTCAGTATCCGACAGACTCTTTCGGTTAGCGAAATCGATTCTGCGAAATGCAGAGGCAGCACAAGATGCCGTTCAGGATTTAAATATGAAATTGTGGGAGAAGCGAAGTGCACTCAACGATGTAGAAAATGTTCCGGCATTTCTGTTGCGATCAATGCGCAACCTATGCCTGGACAGCATCAGGCAACAGCGGGAAGGAGATGAATTACCGATCGAATTGGAATTTGCGGAACCAAACCCACACCAACAGGTTGAACAAAAAGATTTGGTAGCCCGAATTCGTAGTATGATAGATGATTTACCCGAATTGCAACGAACCATCATCCGAATGCGCGATGTAGAAGGAATGGATTTATCTGAAATTGCCTATATCACTTCGCTTACTGAAAATGCAGTTAGTGTCAATTTGTCGAGGGCCCGACAAAAAATCCGACAAAGAATAATATATGAACAAAAATGTGTGGAGGAAACCGTATGGAAAGAATAAATAATTTATTAGAAAAATACTTTAGGGGCGAAACATCGCTCGCAGAAGAAGCAGAACTGAAATCTTATTTTACTTCCAATGAAAATGTAAATGCAGAACACGAAGTCTACAGAGCTTTGTTTATGACTTTTGATCTGGAAAAACAGGAAACTCCCGGCATTTCGATTTCGAAAGTATATGATCAGCAGAAATCAAAAAACTTTTGGATCAAAACTTTCTCTTATTCCGGCATAGCAGCCGCTCTTGTATTGGCTTTGTGGGTTCAATATCCACGTCAGGAAAAAAATTATGCTATCATGCATGGCAGGCGAATTGAGGATCCGGAATACGCACAAAAATATGCAGCGAAGAAGATGAGCGATGTGAATGAAATGATTCAAAATGGATTGAAACCATTGAGAAACATGGAAGCTATCAAAGAAAATCTTCGTTCTGCCGATAAAAACGGTACTTTAAAGAGTGAAATTACCGAATCAGATAAAAATAATAACATCAATAATTAGCAAAATGAAAAAGACAATCTTATTACTGGCCGTGCTCTTCGCGGCTGTGGCAAGTCAGGCGCAAACGCTTCAAAGCCTATTCGAAAAATACAGTGAAGACGAACATTTCGAGTATGTTTCAGTTGGAGGAAATGGAATGATGGTTACTTCGTCCAAAGGAAATGTTTCAAAAATGAAGAGTCCGGATTCGGGTAACAAAATAAAAGCCACTAAAATTCTCACATTAAAAGCTTCCAGCGATTCTCAAATCATGAAAGCATTTGAAAAAGATCTGAATGCTGCCTTAGAAGCAGGTAAGTTCGAAACAACACTCGAAACCCGAAGTAAAGGTGAAAGTACCCACATGTATTACCGCAGTTTGGGTAAAGACAATGCTGACGAAGTTATTGTGGCAAAGAGCAAAAACGAACTCAGTATTATTTGGAATAGTGGGAAATTAGGAAAAAACAAGCTGAAATACGGAATCTCATTGAACACCGATGACGACGAAAGCAGCGAAGCTGAAAGATCCTGAGCATTGAACAGGAATAAAAAGATACATTTTGTTTATTAATCCTCTGAGATTAATAATGAAGCCAACTCGTTGCGAAACGCGTTGGCTTATTTATTTCATAAAGCCCAAAATAAACCCTACGAACCCAATACCGATAATGATCAGCCCGATAATCTGATTGATTATCTTCAGTTCTCTCATGTTGAGTTTATTTTTAAACTTACTCACCAAAAAGGTTAGCAGTCCCCACCACAAAATTGCACCTCCCAGGATAGACGATATACCTATGACAGAAACAAGCAAGGTTGTTTTATTACCTATGAATTCGAAACGGGCAAAAAGAGCTATCAAAACGAATAGAACCAATGGATTTGAGAGAGTTAACCCAAACGAAGTCATAAAATCGCCAAAAAGGCTGTGCTTGATTGTTTCATTGGGCTTTGGTTGTGTAGCCGGATTACTTCTGAAGATATACCAACCAAAAATGGCTACAACCAAACTTCCGGCCAACTGTATGATAAAGCGATGCTCTTCGATAAAGTCTAAAACAAAGCTTAAAAAGAATAAGGTAATAATGGTGTATATTAAATCGGAAGTAGTAGCTCCAAGTCCGGTAGCAATACCATATTTCTGACCCCTGTTCAGAGTTCGTTGAATGGTAAGCATCCCAATAGGACCCAGTGGTACAGAAATACATAATCCAATTAAAATTCCCTTTATAATAATTTCAATCATCTGGTGCTTTTATCGATTGCAATACAAAGATAGGTTTTTTTAGTGATTTTAAAGCACTAAAATACTATTGCCTTGCAATCTTAATGCTGTATTCATTTGGCAATGAAAGAATCAAAAACCAAAGTCATCTATCTTTTTATCAAATTTTTTAGCTTCTGTAGGTTTTTTAGCTTTCGCCTGTGTTGCACTGCCTTCTACATAAATAGCCTGATGCGGACGAGCCGGACAAATAGATTCACAGGCTCCACAACCGATACAGATATCTTCGGTCACTTCCGGAATGGTGAGTCCGCCTTTGTAAGGAATCATATGTACAGCTTGCGTAGGACAATGTTCGGAGCAAGCTCCGCAATCACGTTCGTCGGTAAATACCACACACTTTTCTTTCCGAAAATGAGCAACACCAATCTGGGTAACCTTTTTATCTTCGAGCAAAAGATGCTTTAAAGCTCCGGTAGGACAAACAGTCGAACAAATATTACAATCGTAACTACAAAAGATATGAGTCGAAAAAGTAAGATGCGGCTGAGTTATGCCGGCGATGCCATATTGAAGAGCTGCTGGTTTAAGCACCTGCATCGGGCACTTAGTCACACACAGTTGACAACCGGTGCAATGTGCATTAAAATGTTCGAGACTAGTTGCTCCCGGAGGCATAATTGGCTTACGGATGAGCATAGAGTCATTATCTCCGACAAACTTTTTAGTATTGGCCAACGCAACAGTAGTTAATGCCGCCCCTGATGCCAACAAAAAAGTTCGTCTGGTATTATTGATTGCTTCTGGAGCATCTGAGTTTTGTTTTTTATAACGATACTCCAGCTTAATAGCATTCTTTTTACAGGAGGTGAGACAATTAAAACAGCTTACACAACGTGAGTCATCTACATTTTTACTTTTACTGTCAATACACTGCGATTTACATTGTTTGGCACATGCTCCACAACTATTACAAGCAGAATCATCCATGGAAATATGGAAAATAGAAATTTTTGACAGCAGTCCAAGCGAAGTTCCAACCGGACAAATGGTATTACAATACAATCTACCGTTGAGCCACGACATAATGGTCACTACAACAAAAAACAATGCCGATAAACCAAAGGCCAGTCCTACAAAGCTCACCTGCTCTACCTTATAAAGTGTATAGTTCCCCATTTCGCTCAGCAAGTAAGCCAAGCTGTTATTAATCCAGATAGCCAGCGGTCTGAATAGTTGCGATGTGATTCGTCCAAAAGTGCTGTACGGATCGAGAAGTAACACTAAAGACGAACTGCCCGCAACAAAAGCAATCACGGTTACAGCTAAAATACTATAGCGAAGTATATTCTTCGGTTTGGCATAATTGAAACGCACCTTCTTACTTTTCTTTTTAAAGAACCGCCCCTTTCGGGATGAAATATCCTGATAAACTCCCAACGGACAAATAGTAGAACAATAAATCCGTCCGAACAACAGACTTAAAACAACTAAAACAAGTACTACAACAAGATTCAACGACAATAAAGCCGGAATCCACTGAATGGAAAGTAACTGATGCAGTTGTGTTGGTAATTTTCCTGTAAAATCAATAAAGAACAAAACGATAGGCAGAAAAAAAAGTAAAGCCAATGTTCTGCGGATATATTTTAGGTATTTCATGGAGATTCAAATTACAAAAGTAACAAACAAATTTATCTATAGCAGATCAAAGCTTAATACGTTTTACATTTAGTTTTTCAAGATTCTGTGTGCCTACTTTTAGTTTTTCGGCCAAACTGATATGACGAACATCTTTAATATCGGTGGGCTGCACCTGCGAAAACAATTTCATTGAAGCTGTGTCGGCTGCAACAAAGTCGGGTGACACAATCAACGACTTTAGCATTACAGCATCGGAAATTGACTTTCCCTGTGGCCCGTTTGACTTCATAATCCGATAAGCATCTACGATATTGAGTGCTGGTTTTTTATGAAAAGTTGCCAGGTCAGCAATACATTGATGTAAATCATGATTGTGGAAATACCCCCGATCCCAAACAATGCCCATCAGGTTTTTCATCGAAATTGAGTTTTTGGCTCCACCGTGGTGTTTCAGTATAGGAACATTAAACCAAACATCACAATCAAGTAATGCCTGATGAATTTTAGCTTTCTTCAGACTAACAGCATGTGGCAGTTCCACTTCCCGGTAATAAGATTCATCGTTAGCAGGAACTATCTTACCTCCTGTGCTTAGCACGGCTCTTTCGATGCCACTGTTGGTATAACATTTCTTCCAGTCCTGACAGGTGTGATCGAACACAATCACTTCGCTGGCACCTGCATCTTTGCAAAGTTTTACCAGAGTGCTTATTAACTCCGGATTTGTATTAGCAGCCAATTCGGGTGTTTTATCCCAACCAATATTGGGTTTGATTACGACCTTTTGTCCCTTTTTCACAAAATGACTTATTCCGCCCAACTCTTTCAGAGCCCGATTGAGCATAACAGCCGGTTGACCACCCATAACAGCCACTAAATCGGGTTCGGAATGTACAGCCAGTTTTTTTCCGGCTACTACAGATGCAAGGGCGTTTGTTTTAAATACAGAAGCAATGCCTACAATGGCTGCTGATTTGAAAAAATCTCTTCGTTTCATACTATTTTCAATAATCGATTAAAGATTGTATATTTTCTAAATTTCATCTTCTGTTTCACTGGGCTTTCGTTTCACTACCATGGCACTTATTTCCCATAGCATGTAGATGGGCAGAAAAACTACCATTAAGGTAAACGGATCGCCGGTAGGGGTGACAACAGCGGCAATGATAAGCAGCACCACAATGGCGTGTTTACGGAACCGGTTGAAAAATCCGCGATGTAAAATTCCCAGTTTTGATAAAAACCATGATAGCAAAGGCAACTCGAAAACCAAACCCATCATAAAGCACAGCATCAAAAAGCTATCCATGTACGAATCGAGCGATACGCTCTGTTCTATAAACTTGCTTAGCTGATATCCGGCCAAAAAACGTAATGTGAGCGGAAATACGATCAGATATCCTATTGACACACCAATAAAAAACAGAATATTGCCAAAGAGAAATGCCCATCCGGCATTTTTACGCTCGTGCTGGTAAAGTGCAGGTTTTACAAAAAGAAAAAACTGATATATAACAAACGGGAAACTCAGTACCAACGCAAACCAAAAAGACGTGGACATGTGAATGAAGAACTGCGATGAAAGATTAATATTAATCACTTTCACCTGAAAAGATCCCAGCACAAAATCCGGAAATAACGCGACGTGTTTGCTGGCTTCGTTAAACCATTTATATAAGAAAAAATCGTTTCGTGTGGGTGCAAGAATGACCGAATCGAAAATTTGCGGCATGTAAAGAAAAAACACCAGCGAAACAACGCCGATAAAGGCGGCAATCCGAAACAATGTTTTTCGTAAATCATCAAGATGATCCCAAAATGTCATTTCACTGTCGTTCACGTTGCTCATGCGTAATTACTTAACAGTATCTTTTTTTTCGTCCGAGTTAACGTCTTTTTTTATTTCCGTTTCGATATCATTGAGACCCTCTTTGAAACTTTTCACACCTTTGCCAAGACCTTTCATCAGTTCTGGTATTTTTTTTCCGCCAAATAAAAGTAAGACAATGAGCGCTATAATAATTACTTCGCCCGCTCCTAGGTTCAAAAACAATAAGTGGTTCATGATGATGTTGTTTTTATATAGTTATGTATAAATTAAACTTAATACTGAGCCGTAAAAATACAACTATATTTTTATACAGAGAAGCACAGCCATATAATAATTTGAGTAGTGCCCGTTAATGATATTTAATTCATAATTAGATGCTAATTTTTTTTGTCATTTTGCAAACAAGACAGCAAATCCATCTCCGTACAACAGAGGCGCCACAAGCATAAGCCTGCAGCGCCTCTTTATTCAGACACTCACCTTAAAGAGATTTCACCGATATACATATATCCAGAATGAATTTACGTTCGGGATGTTGCTCATGGTGATTGTGATACAATTCATACGAATACCCATCGCCCGGTTCATAACCACTTTCGGTCAACCATATACACATGGTGTTCCAAGCTTGTTCAAACTGTGTCTCATTGATTTCGAAACCGGCAACAGCATAGTTACCGGCAGGAATAGTCATCTTACCAATTTCACCATCCACCTTCACATCACCATCCACAATCAGACAAGCACTTTGTCTCATCTTTTCCATTTCGGTCACCGATGGATCATCGTGGTACACCGTCATTGTTTTGGCATGGGGCCCATTGAGTAATCCACGCGGACCTGCAAATTGCATCAGTTTACTGTAAGCTTTGCCAATTTCGTTGAATGCACCCGTGTGACGACAATAAATAACCTGTACCTCGGGCATCTCTTTTACCTGAACTTTTGTTTCCATAATAATAAGTTGTTTTAAATTTACGGTACAAAGTTCCTCATTCGGACTGTAAGATAGTTTACTTTTCTTGCTCAGTGCTTGACCACACTTGCTATAATAAATTCCATTTTTCACAAACACCGGTTTTTCTTCCAAACGAAATTCTTTGGCACTCATGCCAAAATGTTTTCGGAATGTACGACTAAACAAAGGCGTACTGCTGTAACCACAGTCGTAAGCAATATCAGAAATGCTTTTACCGGGAATATCTTTGAGTTGTTGAGCTGCTTTTTCAATGCGTATGCGTTGACAAAAAGCAGCCGGTGGTTCACCAACCAATACTGTAAATATCCGATGGAAATGAAAAACTGAAAAATGAGCTACTTCCGCCATATCTTCCAGACTGATTGACTCAGCCAGATGTTTTTCTACATATTCAATTACACGGTTAATACGTGCAATATATTCGGCTCTACTCAGCTCTTGTACTGTCATGATTTGAAATTTAAATGAAATACAAACGTAAGGAATTTTCGGTTAACCCGAGTTGACTGATCTTGCTTTTTTCGGGCGTTTTTATATAAAACCGAAAACACACAAAGAACATTTAGCACAAAGAGATCGAAACCCAAAAAGTGAAGTATACCCCTTGGAAATGCAGCTATGAAAGTTTTGAATGGAAACGGGAACAGACCCACAAAACGGTCGAACTATATCCATGTCGTTTAATCGGGCATACGGAATACACCGATTTTGCTGAACATGTAAAGTTTATTCACTATGAATATCCGCTTTGCCACCTAGGATACCATCAACTCATTGCTTATCCGGACGTGCGGCACATCAGCAATAACAAACTCTTACAAAGTATGTAAACAACAAGGGTATGTAAGAGGTGGCTCCTCCAACATACCCTTGTACGCCAATCTCAAATATGAATTGTTATTTCGAACGAAGTGAGAATTGACAATCAGTGTCAGTCACCCAGTCTCTCACGGTTACGCCATCGATAAAATATACCCGACGTTACTAAATTTAATTGGTAAAATGGTACAAGAAAACAATGGTCGCATCCATAGCTGTTTTTTTGTTGCCTGCTATTTCCAATGCTATTTCAATTTCAGCTTTTGCCACTCCCCGTAAATTTTTCAGAGACTTTAATTTAGCACGTACACGAACCTGACTGTCGACCAAAACCGGCTGATTGAACCGAAGATTCTCAATACCATAGTTTACAGTTAGCTTTGAATTATTCACCTCTACAACCTGACTCCACAAATGAGGTATTAAAGACAGATTCAGATACCCATGTGAAATTGTGTTTTTATACGGACTTTCACTTTTGGCTTTTTCGGTGTCAACGTGAATCCATTGATGATCCAGCGTAGCATCAGCAAATAAATTAATTTGGTCCTGAGTAATTGTGATATAGTCCGATACGCCTAATTCTTTACCAACGTACTGCTCCAGTTCTTCAAAACTGTTGATGATAATTCTTGTCATTATTTATTTATGGAAGGATTAATGCAGGCAAACTAACTGCACATTTTGTTTTTTTATGTGCAAATGTACTTAAATCTGAGCATTTATGAAACACGTAACATTGATTAAAACAGACAAATTATTGAAATTTAATTCCAGCTTAGTGCTTAATTAATTTTTAATAAAAGAGGTTTTGTTAGATTAAACCTGCTTGCTCGTTCAATTTCTTCTTATACATACAAGCTATTGCTTATCTTGATGGATGCTAGATTTTTGAAGAGTTGCTCCACCCCTGTTTTTAGCCTCTAATATTCATACATACCTATAAACAAGCAAATCAGATCTGTATTTACAGCCTACACGGGTGTGATTATTCTATAATTCCATGTCATTTAACTGAGGAAAAACCGAATACTCACACAAAATACAACTTAGACTATTGCACTTTACAATTAAACCGAACCTGCTAAAAGAATTTGATCCGGATCGGTCCTACGTTTTTTTTACAACACAAAACTCAATTGCACGTTACACTTGCAGCGGAATACCTCAGCTGGTTTTCAATTCACTAAAAATCGAAAACTGATATTGAGAAAAAAATGCAATGCAACGGCCAGACAAATAGCCAGACTCAAACCACCTATCATAATATTGAAGAACAGTTGTCGATCCGGGTACGACCGATAGAGTTTTGGAAGTATCCAGGCTGAATAAGGAAGATAAAGTAAAACGGATGTTATCACGGCCGGAAAATAACGTTGCAGAACGATTGTTCCCACAATATGAGGAAAAAAAGCATTAGCCACAAAAACCGACACAAGAATAAGTAACAAATTCTTACTATTCGATTCTTTACGCTGGCTATTTGCCCATAAAATCAGTGCCCAGGCAATAAGAGTAATTAAACCTACCGACCAAATCATTGCATCGGCATTGTGAGGACGAATAGGCAGAGGAATAATAGCAGGAAAAGTAAAATGAGAAAATCCGATGGACTCTTCCACATTGTGAAGCGTAAAAAGTGTGCCTGCTATGAGTAACTGTTTGTTATAATTCAGTTCTGACATACTGTTTTTTTTAGATATTGAGGTTAATCTGATGCAATCAGCCGATGCGACAGCGACAAACACCACAGCTTTATTCTTTCTGCTTTTTCGCCGGACATTGTCAATCGGTTATTTCCGATTAGCCAACCGATGAAACTCGCGCAACTCCTGTTTTTTATCGGCCGACAGTTGTGATTTGGGAATACCTTCGATGGCTCCTTCAAGTGCCTGCAACAAATGGATGCAGGCACCCGGATCGAGCGATTGTAGACGTAAAAAAGCCTGTTCGGCACCCGCAGCCCTCAGTTCGGCATAATTATTAATGCCCACCATCATCAGTTTGGTGGCAGTATCTTTTCCAATATTCGGCTGATTAAACAGATCGGTTTCCAACATCTTATCTTTTTCGTTTCTCATTAATCATTATCGTAAGCATCCAACGCCGTTTGCAGGCAGGTCGACACACCTTTTAGTCCACACACGGTAAGTGTTATCAAAATAGTATCCTTAACTTCGTCGCGTGTAGCTCCTAGTTTCTTAGCCATTCTTACATGGAAAAATACCGCCGTACTGTCGCCCGTCGATGCCTTTATACCAATATATACCAACTGTTTAGTCTTTGCATTCAATCCGGTTGTCGATTTTAAAGCATCTATCAATCCGTCAAACGCTTGTGCCACTTCGGGAGCTTCGTGTTGAAATGTGTCCAGTGTTGTTTTCATATTTTGTTTGTTTTTATAATAGTATTTTCTTTATTTTATTTACAATTCAATAAGTTACAATTCAAAGTAGCGTATTACACGAACTGTTCGAAAGCCGGTGCAAATTTAGTTGCATTAAACTCAATAATAGTATAACTGGCAGCACCGTGAATATTAAACGGATCTTCCGACACAATACCTTCCACTTCGGCTCTGCTGTCGGCTTTACACAAAATAATACCACCCGTACGCGGATTTTGAGCTCCCGAACAAATAAACTTATTTAGCGCATAATACTTATCCAGAAAAATGCGGTGTACGGCCAAATGTTCTTCTATTTTTTCCAAACCATGAGTATAGCTCAAAACAATAATGTACATAACTGTATTTTTTACAAATGAGTAACAAAGATATGAAAAAATACAATGACCAGGCATTTGAAATACGAAAAAATAAACTGAAAAAATTGCATGCTAACTCCACCAAAACTTGTCCGGACACTTAATTCTGGATCATATACTAAATATATAATTACAAAAACTATTTTTCTTACTTATCAATAGAAAAAGATAGACTCACCAAAAGACTTTTTCACTAATAAACAAACACTTAGTATCAGCAAGTAAAACTAATTTCGGACCTAATTCATTGAATTTAATATAAAGGAAATTCAATGAATATATGGTAAATTGAATAAACTGCACATAAAAATTGAATATACGACAGGTAAATTGAATATAATATACACTAAATTTGATTTCAAATTTAAACTATTGGCTGTAATATAGCGTAATTTTGATTTCAAATAGGACAAAACAAGAAATAAGATCCTGAGACCCTCAAACAAAAATTAAAGCCCGAATAATCTTTGCTGATAGGATCAAGGTCAAAAAGCTTGAAATTTATAAACCAAACACTACATCCAATGCCATTTGTAAGAATTAGCTTAGCCGAGGAACTATCGGCAATCACTAAGCAAAACATATCTAAAGCAATTCATCGTTCGCTGATTCAGCAATTCAACACTCCGGAGAATGATTATTTCCATGTCATCGAAGAACTGAAACCGACACAACTGCTTTATCCAGAAAGCTATTTGGGTATCAATCATACAAACAGAATGGTTTATATCCAGATTATTGCAGGAGCAGGAAGAACCCTTGAGCAAAAAAAGAACTTATATGCGCAGATAGCTCGCAACATTTCGTCGACAACCGAAGTGTTGGCAGATGACGTAATCATTGTGCTGATAGAAAATAACGGTTCGGAAAACTGGTCGTTCGGAAAAGGAGAGATACAGGAAGTGAAACACTTGAAACAACTCTCCGACAAGAGCAGGTAATCTCAGCCCGTGGTTAGAAAACAGATAAAAAAACAACACACAAAACAGTACTAAAAATGAACTTACGAATACAACGCGACACAAAAAATATTAATTGGGATCAGGTAGTTGATACACTTCAGCAAGTTGGGATGGGATTCCGTAGCAGCGAAATACACAAACGCGCGTTTGAAAACAGCTATACCGTGGTCTTTGTATTTGATGACGACAAGCTGGTTGGTTTTGGTCGGGCTATTTCCGACGGTGAATATCAGGCAGCCATATACGATGTAGCCGTTTCGCCCCTATATCAGGGCAAAGGCATTGGCAAAATGATCATTCAGACTATAGTGGAAAATACCGCTAACTGCAATTTCATCTTATACGCTTCGCCGAGCAAGGAACTCTTTTACGAAAAAGAAAATTTCAAGCGAATGAAAACCGGAATGGCTTTGTTTGTCAACAGTCAAAAAATGCAGGAAAAGGGTTTTACCGAGTAAGTAAGCTGTAAGCTGTGGGTTTTAAATCAACCAAGAAAAACGAAATATTATTCAACAATATGAAGAAACTATCAATACTGCTTATTATCCTCTTATCGGCGTTATCCGTTTTGGGACAAACAAGCCATCGGAAACTTACAATTAGACATCTAGCAGGAGACTTTTACATTTACACCACCTATCAGAAGTTCAAAGGGCACTTGACCCCGTCGAACAGCATGTACATGCTGACAAAAAAAGGCGCTGTGCTATTTGACACACCCTGGGATGCAACACAGTTTCAACCTTTGCTCGACAGCATAAAAGCGAAACATCATCAACCGGTAGTAATGTGTATTGCTACACATTCGCACAGCGACAGAACTGCCGGACTTGAATACTACAGGCAGCAAGGAATAAAAACCTATACCACAACACAAACCGACCGCATCAGCGCCACCACCAACGAAAAAAGAGCTGAGTTCCTGATTTCGAAAGACAGCACATTCAATATCGGGGGACATCGTTTTGAAACGTTTTATCCCGGAGCCGGACACACAGCCGACAATATTGTGATATGGTTTGATAAAGAAAAACTGCTCTATGGCGGATGTCTGATAAAAAGCACAGAAGCTAAAGACTTAGGAAACCTGGCAGATGCAAACGTAAAAGAATGGAGCAAAACAATTAAAAACATCCAGCATAAATTTGGAAAACCGAGATACATTATTACCGGACATCAGAGCTGGACAAGCAATAAATCGTTGGAGCACACATTAAAATTAATACAGCAATACAAACAAAAATAATCGGGATTGTAGGTAGTTACAAGTAAACAACTACGAGTTACAAGAGTGGTTATCTACACTTTGCTTTAGAGAAATTTCCCGTAGGGGACACAGCTAGAAGGATGTAAATGTCCTACGGACAACAGACATACAGATTTCTTTATTCTATGGATATATAAGTCCTACGGACTATTCTTTAACTCAGATTCGCATTGCTGACTTCATTTTATACCGATTTATATTTATCATTGAAATAATTAGCATAATATACACATCCAAAGCTCCGGATTTTGATTATTTTTGGCATCGAAAAGATCATAAATAATCCGGCAAATCCTTGAATTCATCTAAAAAAACACGAATCGCATGAAGAAGCACCGTCTTTACATTCTCTTATTAGTTTCAATGTTCATTCTTACCCCTCTGGCTGCCAAAGTGCAGTTACCCCTTATCTTTTCTAACAACATGGTTTTACAACAAAAATCATCCGTTCCGTTTTGGGGAACAGCCAGTCCGGGTAAAACTTTAAAAATAAAATGTTCGTGGAATAATAAAACCGTGCTGACAACGGTAGAAAAAGATGGAAGCTGGAAAACCGAAGTTACAACTCCGGAATTTGGCGGACCATTCAACATCGAAATCAGCGACGGCACAAAACTCGAACTTTGCAACGTACTGATAGGCGAGGTGTGGTTATGCTCGGGGCAGTCGAACATGGAAATGCCACTGGCAGGCTGGGGACGAATTCTGAACTACGAAAAAGAAATTGCAGAAGCCAACTATCCCGACATCCGGTTACTTCGGGTAGAAAAAAACATTGCATTTAAACCTACAAAAGACTGGTCGGGGAAAAATAATGGTTGGGAGACCTGTTCGCCAAAAACAATTCCGGAATTTTCGTCCGTAGCCTATTTCTTTGGACGCAATCTGTATCAAAATCTTCATATTCCCATCGGACTTATTGATGCCTCGTGGGGTGGAACCATCGCCGAAGCCTGGACCAGTGCCGGTTCGCTCAGAACAATGCCCGACTTTAAGGTGCCGGTTGCCGACATTGAACAGAAATCATCGAACTTCGCCAGCCTGGCAGCAACCTATAAACAAGACTCCACCAGATGGCAGGCTTTGGTAAAAGAGAAAGACAAGGGTCTGTACGAAGGAAAAGCTATATGGACGAAAACCAACATAAATGAAAGCGACTGGAAGTCTGTAAAAGTCCCGGGCTTTTGGGAAGAAACTGTTTTGCCAGATTTTGATGGCGTGGTTTGGCTACAGAAAACAATAGACATGCCTGCAAACTGGCAAAACAAAACATTAACGCTCACACTGGACAAAATCGACGACAATGACATTACCTACTTCAACGGAGTAGAAATCGGACAAACAACAAACTATGCGGCATCAAGAACTTATACCGTTCCGGCAAAGTTAGTAAAACCGGGTAAAGTAGTTATCACAGTCCGCATTCTGGATACCGGAGGCGCTGGCGGATTTTACGGAGAAGAAAAATTGATGAAGTTGAATTTATCTGAAAGTGAATTTATATCGCTGGCCGGCACCTGGCAATATAAAGTGGGACTCAACCTGAATGAACTTCCGGCCGTTCCCAAGACATGGAACGACCCCAATCAACCTACAGTTTTGTACAATGCTATGATCAATCCGATTGTTCCCTTTACCATTAAAGGAGCCATCTGGTATCAGGGCGAAAGTAATGCCGACAAAGCTTACCAGTACCGCGAATTATTTCCGCTTATGATTAAGGACTGGCGTAAACAATGGGCATCGGACTTTCCGTTTTATTTTGTACAACTGGCCAACTATATGCCTAGGCTTCCCGAACCGGCTGAAGCCGCCTGGGCCGAACTACGCGAAGCTCAACTACAGACATTACATCTCGAAAACACCGGGATGGCTGTAACGATTGATATTGGCGAAGGAAAAGATATTCACCCGAAAAACAAACAAGAAGTAGGACGCCGCCTTTCACTGATTGCCAGAGCGAATACCTACAACGAAAAAGTTGCTTTTTCTGGTCCTGTCTACGATTCCTACCGGATAGAACAACATACCATCCGGATTACATTTAAACAGGTAGATGCCGGCCTGAAAATTAAAGATGGAAATACATTGAAAGGTTTTGCCATTGCGGGAACCGATCACAAATTTCATTGGGCCGATGCAGTGATTGAAGGAAATGAAATTGTGGTTTCCTGCAAAGAAGTTGAAAACCCGATTGCGGTACGTTATGCATGGGCATCAAATCCGGTTTGCAACCTGGTGAATGGAGAAGGCTTGCCAGCATCACCGTTTCGCACCGACGACTGGCCCGGCATGACTTATTTGAAAAAATAAAAACGATCCTGCTAACCGAAGAACCCGGAATGACAATAGAAAACACTTATTCAAATAAAACCAATTTATACTTTACATTATTTAAATCTTTCTGACTGAAGCTAAACAGAGCTTGGTATTGACAAGATTTTTGCGTACATTTGAACCAGCCCGTTTAAGACTGATCAGTCTTAAACGGGAAAAATTGTTGCTAATTTAAATACCAAAGCACTATGCATCCATATTTTTTAATTGTAATCATTCAGACGCTCTTGCGCAAAAGGCATAAAACAACAAAGGAAACTTTTTCCAGTTACGAACTTGCTAAAGGGTATAAAGAATTATTGATTATTTCGAAAAGACTGCTTAAAGACGCTATGCTGATAACACTCGGGATTTTCTCGGCAGCATTCGGTCTCAAAGGCTTTCTGCTCACCAATCACTTTATCGACGGTGGAGTTACCGGTATGTCGCTACTTGTGTCGGCCCTCACCGGTTGGCCTTTGTATATCCTTATTATTTGCATCAACATCCCGTTTGTTATATTGGGTTACCACATCATGGGCAAGCAGTTTGCCATAAAAACCGTATTAGCCATTACGGGACTATCCATTTGTCTGGCCACGGTCAACTTTGTAGATGTAACCAAAGACAATCTCCTGGTTGCAATCTTTGGTGGTTTCTTCTTAGGAGCAGGTATCGGACTCAGTGTACGAGGTGGTGCAGTGATTGACGGAACCGAAGTATTGGCTATTTACCTGAGTCGGAAGTTCAGCACGTCCATAGGCACCGTCATTATAGCTATCAATATCATGATCTTTTCGGTAGCAGCTTATTTTCTGGGAATAGAAGTAGCGCTGTACTCCATGATAACTTATATGGCCGCTTCCAAAACACTCGATTTTATTGTAGAAGGCATTGAAGAATATATGGGTGTCACCATTGTGTCGTTCCGAAGCGAAGAAATTCGCGAGATGATTATCACCAAAATGGGACGGGGTGTTACAGTATATAATGGTAAACGGGGATATGGCAAACGGGGAGAGACTAAAGATGTCGAAATTATTTACACCGTCATAACCCGATTGGAGCTCAACAAACTAAAAATTGAAATTGAAAAGATAGAGCCAAATGCATTTTACGTATTAAACACGGTAAAAGATGCCAAAGGCGGAGTTATCAAAAAACGTCCGCTAACAGAATAAAGCTGTTGCGTACAGCTTGCTACTCCTGAATAGTTATATTCATAAATCCCAAATGATGCATCACCTCCCTCAGAATAAGAAGTGTGGCTGCAAAAGTGTTGGTAGCAGGTAGAATGTCCTGATTAGCCGGTCGACCGGAGATAATAGCAGCTAACCGGCCAAACACCTGTTCCATATCGGCACGTTCCAGCACGACTCCATCAGCGTGAGAAGTGAACACAATTTGCCTGGCAACCTCCATCACTCCTGCATCCTGAGTATACAGACCGCAGCCGGACGGGATTAATTTATGCAAGGGCATCACTTCATCTTCCACCACTTGAATAACAGACTCTACTTCGGCCGGAGTAGGCGGATTGTGTCGGAGAAAGTCCCGTACAGTCTTCACACTCCCGATATCAAACACCCAAACATTATCAGGAATTGTTGTTTCAACCCCAAAAGCAATGAAGCTATACTCATCAGCAATATGAAGTAAAGCTATCGGTTGATTGTTTATTGCTTTTTGCCGTACAAGGCAGTAAGAATCGTTAGCAAGCTCTTGAATTTCGGGAGAAACGATAGTTTTCATAATCAATTATGTTGTTTGTAGAGAGGAATATGTCCGTGTCAATAGAGAAAACGAAATGTGCAATGTCATTCAATAGGTTTATAACTCTTCGATCAAAACCGGAATGCCTTCACGCTTCAATAAAGCCAGTGATTTAGAACAAATGGCAGAAGTACAAACCAGCGACACTTTCATCTCCGGCTTAACCGCCTGTATTTGCCGAACCATTTCCACTATTTTAAAAGCATCTTTTTGAATAATGCGGCTCTTAATGAGTTTTACGATGGCAATATGATTATCGCCCAGTGCACGCAAATTGGTTCGAGTCGATAAATTATAAACAGAAGGATTTAGTTCCATAAAGAGAATCGGACAAAATATTAGTTTAAACGAAAAACGCTTCTGAGTTGCCATATAAAGCATTCAGAAGCGTTTTAAAGAGGTACCTGGCGGATTCGAACCGCCGTATACGGTTTTGCAGACCGGTGCCTAGCCACTCGGCCAAGGTACCTTGTTTTTCGGTGTGCAAAGATAGTATAATTTTGGTTCAATCCAAAGCTTTCGCGCAAAAAAGCTAAAAAAAGGATCCGAACTTATTAAGGTCTGGGGGCGTTAGCCTGCTTACGATTCTGAAAATCATTTAATAACTTACGTTTAAATGCCCGTTCGGCTTTGTAGTATTTAAATAAAGTCTCAGGCTGGAGCAATCTTCGTAATTTTAAATGATAGTCTTTAAATAATTTAGCCTCTTTAAATTCAAAATCAACATATCTGTCATTTAATTGCGAGTAATCAGGCTTTTCCTTTTGAGCATTTTTCATTGCAGCTTTAAAAGCCTCTCTATTTTTCCGGTGTAGCTCCCATACCGACTGTTCGTACTCCATAAAAACAGGCAAAACCACATCGGCTTCTTTGGATGTCAGTTGAGCTTCCGTCACCAATATGTGCCATTTCTGCTGATGCATCTCGTCAATCTTGTCCTGCTTTTGCTCATAACACTGGTTGGCATTTACAAAACCACTTATGAGCAATGTTATTCCTGCTAAAGTATATTTAAAAAGTTTCATTGTATATATTTTATTTCTTAGATCAAAATCAGAGCTTGCAGATTCATCACTAAAATTTTAAATTAGTTTACTTATGATCGGTCTGGTTTGACTGTTCAACATAATAATCGACCATGGAAGATTCATCAACCTGAGAAAGGACATAAGACTCATAGTTTTCTTCATTACGGGCCAAATTTCTTTTATGCGTGGCATAAAAGACCTGTCCTATTATAAGCACCCCGACAAACATGGCGGCAACATACATCCACGATCTTAATAATTTACGACTAGCCGTGTGCTGGTAACCAATTTGTTTATCAATCTGTAGAGCAAATTGATCAAAGTAATTCTCGGGAACGCTAAATGCAAGTTCCTTTGCTTCTTTTTCGTCTAATATGTTTTTGTCGTTCATCATACGTTTCTTTGACTATTTGTTCGTGATTAGGTTTAATTCATCTTCGATTTTTAACCCGTAAAATTATCCGATCCGGTTCTTATCTCACATTTAATTCTCTTCCGAGAAAAACTTTTCAATTTTCTTCACAGCGTGATGATAAGATGCTTTCAATGCTCCGGTGCTGGTTCCCAGAATAGCTTCCATTTCGTCATAGGTAATATCATCAAAATACTTCATATTAAAAACCAAGCGCTGTTTTTCCGGCAAAGTCAATATAGCTTCTTGTAATTTCAGTTGAATCTCACTCCCATTAAAATAAGTATCGGCTTGTAAGTTTTGCAGCAACGAAGCTTCAACATCATCAATAGAGCCCTGACTACGCATCCTTTTATTCGCCAAAAAGGAAATCGTTTCATTTGTTGCAATCCGGTAAAGCCACGTAGACAATTTCGAATCACCCCTGAAACCATCAATTCCATTCCAAGCTTTCATAAAAGTATTTTGCAAAACATCATTAGCATCATCATGCGAAATCACCATTTTACGAATGTGCCAGTAAATCCGCTCCTGATAAGAACGAACAACAAAAGAAAATGCACGGCTTCGGCTCTTCGGTTGATTCAGTTGAAGTAGTAATTCCTCTTCGGTTAGATCCATACTAGATTTCGTGTAAAACTAATGCAAGTTTCATTCTATTCCTCTTTGTTTAGACTAATACTGCTTGCTAAAGTTTAATTTATTATTTAATTCACGCTGGAAATATCTGCTCGTCCATCAAAATAACGAATAATATTCTGAGAAACAAACCTACTCATATCATTTCGGGCATCAATGGTGGCTGTCCCATTGTGTGGAGCCAAAACAACATTATCAAGACTCAGCAATTCTGCACTGATAACGGGTTCAAATTCATACACGTCTAATGCTGCGGCATAAATCCAATGCTTCTGCAATGCTTCAACCAAAGCTGCCTCGTCAATCACCGGACCACGGGCAGTATTGACCAAAATTACAGTCGGTTTCATTTGTTGCAACCGATCCCGATTAATCAGATGTTGTGTTTCATCAGTCAATGGTGTATGCACCGAAATTACATCACTTATTTTCAATAATTCATCCAACTCTACACGTGTAGCACAATAAAGCGTTTCAAGTTCGGGCGAGAGTCTAGATCGGTTAAAGTAACCAATTTTCATACCACTGGCGAGAGCTCGTCGCGCAAGCGACTGCCCAATACGTCCCATACCGATAATTCCAAGTGTTTTTCCATACAAAGACTGTCCCAAATTTTCCAACACTCCCCACTTAAGGCCTTCAGACAAACGAAGCTTTCTATCACATTCGGCAACACGGCGAGCCGCAGCCAACATAAGCGCAAAAGCGAGCTCTGCTGTCGGTTCAACAACCGGATCGGGCGTATTAGTCACCACAATTCCTTTTTGAGTGGCGTATTCGACATCGATATTATTATAACCGACACCATAATTTGCAATGATTTTCAGCTTATCCTTACCGGCATCAATCACATCTTTATCAACTTTAAACTGAAATGTAGGAATAAACGCATCAAATGAAGGTAAAAGTCGAAGAACATCCTCCTTACTCAAAACCCCACTCTCCGGAAATACAACTTCGAATCGTTCTGCAAGCTCAGTAAAACCTTCGGGGAGTAATCTGGTCGAAACAAGTACACGTTTCTTTAATTCGGTATTCATCATTTAGTATATGTTCTTTTAGAATGCAGTATGCCAATTTTAATAGCTGACAAATATAGCAAATAATTATTTTAGAGAACTGATAAATTGAAATTAAGACCAACTATTTACATCAATGTAATTTTCCATTTCAAAAAGGTAAATACAGCGAGATTACAAAATAGAAGCCGGACGTAACCAATTCGCAAAATAATTTGGACCCGATCAAACAACTTTTGCATTCTAATTGTTAGAGAAGCAAACAAATCTATTCAAATACATTTAATTTTCTAATCAAAAAAATCCAATAGTTACATGAAGATTCACGAATATCAAGCAAGACAATTATTCAGGGAATATCATATTCCCGTTCCTGAAGATGTATTATGCTACAGCGTTAGCGAAGTAGAAAAAGCGGCACGAGACATGAACCGGATGGTGGTGATAAAAGCTCAGGTTTTAGTAGGGGGACGCGGCAAAGCCGGTGGCGTAAAATTAGCCAAAACTGTAGAAGAAGCCGCATCTGCCGCAAAACAAATTTTGGGCATGGACATCAAAGGCTTTAAAGTAGACAAAGTGTTGGTGGCAGATGCCGTCAATATAACAAAAGAATTCTATGTAGGGTTGATAAACGACCGAAACACGAAAACCGTTACCTTGATGGCTAGTTCCGAAGGAGGTGTTGAAATTGAAGAAGTAGCCAAAACAAGTCCCGAAAAAATAATCAAGTTTCATATTAATCCACTCACCGGATTATTAGATTATCAGGCCAGAGACATTGCTCTACAACTGTTCGGCGATATTAAACTGGCTCAAAAAGCAGCATCCATATTCACCAAACTATATAAACTGTATATAGACACTGATGCAACTATTGCAGAGATCAACCCCATGGTGCTTACTCCCGACAATGAAATTTTAGCCATTGATGGGAAAATGAATTTCGATGACAATGCACTTTATCGTCAACCAAAGATTTTAGCCATGCTCGAACCGGACGAAGACGAATTGTTGGAAATTGATGCGCACAGCAAAGGTTTATCTTACATTCGCCTGGATGGAAATATAGGTTGTATGGTAAACGGAGCCGGACTGGCAATGGCTACTATGGACATGATAAAACTTTATGGCGGCGAACCGGCAAACTTTCTCGACATTGGAGGTAGTTCGAGCCCGCAGAAAGTGATTGATGCCATGAACATATTGTTGAACGACAAAAATGTAAAAGCAGTAATGATTAATATCTTTGGCGGTATCACTCGTTGCGACGACGTGGCAAAAGGACTTATTGAAGCTATGAAAGTAATTTCAACCAACATACCTATTGTGGTACGACTTTCGGGAACTAATGCTACCGAAGGTCTGGCACTATTAAAACAAACCAACCTACCAACGGTGAGTTCAATGAGCGAAGCTGCTCAAAAAGCAATTGAATTAAGCAGATTATAAATACCATTCTAATACGAAAAAAAGCAAAAGCATATGAGCATATTAGTCAACAAAAATACAAGACTGGTTATTCAGGGTATTACCGGTCGCGATGGAAAATTCCATACTGGCAAAATGAAAGAATACGGAACTAATGTTGTGGCAGGAGTTTCACCGGGAAAAGAAGGTTTAATCCTCGATGGCGTTCCGGTTTACAACTCGGTAAAAGCTGCTGTAAACGCAACCGGAGCTAACACATCCATCATTTTTGTACCCGCAGCCTTTGCCGCTGATGCTATTTTGGAAGCATCGGAGGCAGGAATTGAATTGGTTGTTGCCATTAGCGAAGGTCTGCCCATACAGGATATGATCCGCATCACCCCCATCCTTAAACAAAACGGAACTCTTTTAATCGGTCCAAACTGTCCGGGATTGATTACACCCGGAGAAGCACTTGTGGGTATTTTGCCTGCTAACATTTTCAAAAAGGGGAACATCGGATTTATTTCCCGCAGCGGAACTCTTACTTACGAAGTGGTAAACCTGCTAACCGAAAATGATTTTGGTCAAACAACCTGTGTTGGTATTGGAGGCGATCCGGTTGCCGGATTATACTTCATCGATTTGCTGGAACGTTTCGAAAATGATCCGGAAACAATTGCCGTAGTTATGATAGGCGAAATTGGCGGTGACGCAGAAGAACAAGCCGCTAAGTTCATTGCCGAAAAGATGACTAAACCGGTAGTAGCCTTTATTGCCGGACAAACAGCCCCTCCGGGCAAAAGGATGGGACACGCCGGAGCTATTATTTCGAGTGGTTCGGGAACGGCAGCTGAAAAAATAGCTGCATTTAATAAAGCAGGTGTTCCGGTTGCCAAAGAACCTAATGAAATTCCGGAATTATTGAGACAGAAATTAAAATAACAAAACCGAATAATACGTACATATAAGCCCTGAAGACATCATGCTTCAGGGCTTTTTTAATACTAAAGTAAGCATAATACAGTAGTCCGGTAGACATAATGCAGTGCTCCGGTAGACATAATGCAGTACTCCGGTAAGCATAATACAGTGCTCCGGTAGACATAATGCAGTACTCCGGTAAGCATAATACAGTGCTCCGGTAGACATAATGCGGTAGCCAAGTGAACATATTACACCTGCCAAGTGAACATAATGCGGTAGCCAAGTAGACATATTGCACGTGCCAAGTGAACATAATGCGGTAGCCAAGTGAACATAATGCGGTAGCCAAGTGAACATATTACACCTGCCAAGTAAACAAAATGCAGTAGCCAAGTAGACATATTACACCTGCCAAGTGAACATAATACAGTAGCCAAGTAGACATATTACACCTGCCAAGTGAACATAATACAGTAGCCAAGTAGACATATTACACCTGCCAAGTAAACATAATGCGGTAGCCAAGTAGACATATTGCACCTGTCAAGTGAACATAAGTACTTGGATAAATATAATATCGCATAATTATATCAAAGAGAAAAAATTAGAATGCGGATCGAAGATTCCGGTCGCGGAAGAAACACTGATGGAACATACCGACTTATCGGGATGTTTCATCAGCGTTCCATTCTTTTTTTTAATACGACATTATATTATTCCGCTTACATAATGCAGTAATCAAGTTGGCTAAATTCATGCTACGGCATTATATGGTATGCTTCAAACACACTGATTTTCCAAAAGAAACATCCTTCCATACAAGCCCCTTTCCTACATTTTAAGTATTTTCTCTTGTAAAAGTGTACATTTTCGTTCGCTTTTGCAGGCCGAACAATCCGACTGTTCGTTCCCATCATACTAAACAAGCAAGCCATATAAAACTAATATTATGCATATTGCGAGCGCTTAAATGCAACAGCAAGAGCCTGGAAGATGTTAATGGCATGATAAATGATTAAAGACCTGCAACCCTACCTATAGCACCAAAAGGAACATGAGAGATATTTACTACGAATTATCAAAAAAACTCCCCCCCCGTCAGGGAAACAGGGCAAATCTTTAAAACAGAGACTATATGGAAATGACCGAAGAAAGAAAACAAGCACATCCTTGTTTCAACGAAGAAGCCAAGCATACAAATGCACGTGTTCACCTGCCCGTAGCTCCCAAATGCAATATACAGTGCAACTATTGCAATCGTAAGTACGACTGTGTCAACGAAAGTCGCCCCGGTGTTACCTCTTCCATCCTCGCTCCTTTTCAGGCAGTGGAATATCTCAAAGAATTGGATACACGGATTGAAAATCTATCGGTTATCGGCATTGCAGGTCCCGGCGACCCCTTTGCCAATGCGCAGGAAACACTCGAAACCATGCGTCGGGTAAGCAAAGAGTTTCCCGATAAAATATTCTGTCTTTCTACCAACGGACTGGATCTGGAACCTTACATTGATGAAATAGCAGAGTTGAATGTTTCGCATGTTACGCTTACCATCAATGCCATTGATCCGAAGATTACAGCCCAAATATACAAATGGGTGCGCTATAACAAACATATTTATCGGGGCGAAGAAGGGGCAGCCATCCTGTTGGAACGACAACTGACTTGTATTCCCAAGCTGAAAGCCCGTGGAATTACCGTGAAGATCAACTCCATTATCATTCCCGGTCTCAACGAAGATCATATTCCCGAAGTAGCTAAAAAGTGTGCCGAACTGGGAGCTGATGTAATCAATTGCATCCCGTTAATACCCACGGCAGAAACACCGTTCGAAAACGTGGTGAAACCCGATACCAAAATGATTTTCAAAACACGCACCCTGGCAGCCGAACATCTGAAGCTGATGAGCCACTGCGCTCGCTGTCGGGCCGATGCAGCAGGATTGTTGGGGCAGGATCTCAGCGAGACCTATGTTTTACTCAAAGAATATTCCTCAAGAGCTGAAGAAATGAATACAACAAAACGACCTTATGTAGCAGTTGGAAGCAACGAAGGACTGCTGGTAAACCTGCATTTAGGCGAAGCCATGAATCTGTATATTTTCGAACAAAGTCCGAAAGGCTATAAGTTGGTAGAAATCCGCGACACCCCTCCTAAAGGTAAAGGCGACGAACGCTGGCTGGAGATGGCTCGCTTGTTGAAAGACTGTCGGGCTATCCTTATCAGCGGTGTGGGCGAAAACCCCAAGGCCATGCTGAAAGGTTGTGGCATACATGTAGTCGAAATGACCGGACTCATTGACGAAGGACTCGAAGGTGTGTACAACAACAAAGTGATTCGTTCCATAGCCAAACCCAATGCCTTTAAATGCGGTAGCGGATGCAAAGGCAACGCACAAGGATGCGGATGATCAATATCATTATTTGATGATTATTTGATGATTTACCAATTAATGAACAAGTAAAATATAACAACAACTCAACATCCTGTTAGCAGTACAGCAATATAATCATTATCAAATCACCATATCACCACATCATCAAATCATCAAATCAACACATTATCAAATCATCACATCATCACATTAATTAAATATGAAACCATACTTTATCGACACTACTTTACGCGACGGCGAACAATCACCGGGCGTAGTATTCTCGCTTTCGGATAAAATTCGTATTGCAGCATTGCTGGATGGTGCAGGAGTTCCCGAGCTGGAAATTGGTACACCTGCCATGGGTGATGCGGAAGTGCACGAGATTCGTACCATCTGCGAAATGGGATTTAGTTTTAAAACACTCTCGTGGTGCAGGGCAAACCGGAATGATATCCGCGCAGCAAAGCAGGCAGGAACAAACGGTGTGCATATCTCCTTCCCGGTTTCACCCATACTCATGAAAGCCATGGGCAAAACACCCGATTGGGTTATCCGGAATCTGCACGACCTGATTGAATTTGCTTACCCTATGTTCGATTATGTAACCATCGGAGCACAGGATGCTTCGCGCGCCGAGACTGAATTCCTTACCAAATTCGTAAGTATAGCCAGTGCATTCGGAGCCGAACGGGTTCGCTTGGCCGACACCATAGGCTTGTTGAACCCCACAACAACTTTTCAGCTGGTTTCCTCCATTCGCAGTATAGAGAAAGATATTCCGTTGGAAATCCATGCACACAACGATTTGGGAATGGCTACTGCCAATACTCTGGCAGCTTATATGGCCGGTGCCGGTTGCCTGAGTACAACGGTAAACGGACTGGGCGAACGGGCCGGCAATGCAGCTATGGAAGAAGTGGCCATGGCGTTGGAACTAAGTGCCGGAGTTCCGAGTACATTGCGTACCGAGAGCTTTTCCGAACTGAGCGATTATGTGGCTAAAGCATCCAAACGTAAGCTAAGCGAAAGCAAACCAATCACTGGAAGCATGGCATTAACGCACGAAAGTGGTATTCATACCAATTGCCTGCTGAAAGACCGGAGTACCTATCAGCTTATTTCTGCCGAAAAGATTGGCAAAGAAGAACAAAAATTTCTGATTGGTAAACACAGTGGCAAAGCCACGATCAGGTACTACTTAACCGAAGCCAACCTGCCATGTACCGACGAAGATTGCCTGTCTTTGCTTGACAAGGTAAAAGAATGTGCCGATGCGCTTAAACGGTCCATCACCAAAGAAGAATTATTGGATATATATCTTGAACTATATTCAGATCAACATCATGCAGTCAATAATTATAAATAACAATGGAGAAAACACTTATTATCATCAAACCTACGGCAATCAAACGAGACTTAATCGGAGAAATCATTCATCGCTTCGAACGAAAAGGACTGCAACTAAGCGGCATGAAAATGATGAAACTGAACGACAAACTGCTGAATGAACATTATGAACACCTAAAGGAGAAGCCCTTTTTCCAACGGATTAAAGATTCGATGATGCAAAGCCCCGTGATTGTTTGCTGTTGGAAAGGGATTGATAGTGTTCAGGTGGCTCGCACCATGACAGGTTGTACCAACGGACGAAACGCAGCCATGGGAACTATTCGGGGCGATTACAGTGTGAGCATTCAGGAAAATATCATTCACACATCCGACTCGGTCGAAAACGCACAACTGGAAATAAAGCGCTTCTTCAAAGAAGATGAAATCTTCGAATTTGACCAACTAAGTTCCGATCTGTTGTACGCCAACGATGAATTTTAATTTCATAAAGACAAAACAGAATTATAGTTTCTTCGTCAGAAAAAACATATTGGGTTTACACTCTTCGAATCCCATACTGCGATATAAACCTTGCGCCACAGCATTGTCTTCACGTACTTCCAACGTTATTTTACAATAATCACGGGCGGTGGAAATCGAAATCAGTTCCTGCATCAAAGCATTTGCCAGGCCCTTTCCTCTGAACTGCGTTAGCACAAAGAAATCATGAATATTAAGATACGGCTTTACAATAAATGTCGAGAAGTTTATAAAGCAGGTTGCAAGTCCGGCTATTTCACCATCGCACAATTCGAAAAGTACAAAAGATGCCGGATGATTGGCCAACCCATCCACCAAACGCAACTGCTGTAGTTTATTCAACTGCGGAGCCTCACCCATCGGATCAACCATGTACATATTTAACAACCCGGCTAATGCCGCTAAATGAGTTGGATTCTCAAAATCACAAAATTCAAAACTTATTACACTCATAAATTACGTCAGTTATTCTGTTCGGAAAATAATATTACACTTTAAAGCGTTTGGGGTCTATTTCATATTTTTTGATTCGTATTCCCATCATCCGTTCGGTAATTCCCAACTGATCGGCAGCTTTTGCACTATTCCCTTTGGTGGAGATTAACGCATCCATAATAATCTGTTGTTCCATATTACCTAGAATAAAATCCAATGTTCCGCTTTGCATAGTTTCAGAAGTAGCAGCAGTTTGTAGCGAAGCAGGAAGATTGTGCGACCGTATCACCTGGTCGGTACTCAAAATGCAGGCCCGCTCAATACAATTTTCCAACTCCCGGATATTGCCCGGCCAGTGATAAACCATCAAGGTATCAATAGCCATCGAAGTGATTCTTTTAATATCTTTTCCGTGGCGTTTATTGAATTTATCGATGAAAAAATCGGTCAAAACAGGAATATCATTGATGCGCTCCCGTAAAGCCGGGATATAAATCGGAAAAACATTAATCCGGTAATACAAATCCTCTCTGAACTCCTCTTTACGAATAAGATCTTCCAGATTGCGGTTAGTGGCGCAAAGTATACGCACATCAACTTTTATAGGCTTGGTACTCCCGATTCGTTCTATTTCCCGCTCCTGCAAAACACGTAACAGTTTTACCTGAGTAGATGCAGGAATATCTCCAAACTCGTCCAGAAAAATAGTACCTCCGTTAGCAGCTTCAAACCGCCCGATCCGGGTAGAAGAAGCACCCGTAAAGGAACCCTTTTCGTGACCAAACAATTCACTTTCGATCAGACTTTCAGGCAAAGCAGCACAATTAACCTTAATAAAAGCTTTGTTTTTTCGGGCACTGTTATAGTGAATAGCGTCCGCCACCAGCTCCTTTCCCACTCCACTTTCACCACGTATTAAAACTGTAGCATCCGTTGGTGCTACACTGTCGATCAACGAAAACACTTCATTCATCTTACCTGAGTTACCTTTTATACGATCGGGCATGATGCGGTTACGAAGTTCCACTTTCAAATTCTTATTTTCATTACGCAATTGCTCCATCTCTTCGGCGTATTCTTGCCGGCGACGTAATGTGCGCCCAATCATAGAACCCACTATTTTGAGTAAGCGTAAATCGTAGTCAAAAGAAATAACGCGCCGGTACACTTTATGCGAACTCAAACTACCGATAATTTCGTCTTTATAACGAATGGGAGCGCAAATAAAAGACACATCCACACCGTCGATAACAGTGGGAGCATGTGTCAGATTCAAAAATTCATCCGAAACAGCAATCTTTGGAACCAAAACATCCTCGCCCGATTCAATAACCCGCCCGATAGTACCTTGACCTATTTCATAAACAGCCTCCTTTTTCTCCTTGTCCGAGAGACCATACGAACCTTCAATAGTTATGTGAGAACTCTCACGATTTAATACCGTCAATATAATTCGCTCGGCTTTCAAATGCTCTGCCAATATCCGAAGCGCCTCATTCAAATCAATTTCCTTGTTACTCAACAACGAACTTAATTCTAACAATACTTCGAGTTCCTTAGCTCCGTAACAATCGGACCCATTAAATTTACACAATGTATCCATAGACAACTCATTTATTCCTTTTAATACCACAACACGAACATAACCTCACCTTTATCTGCAAAAATACTGCTTTTTCAATCTATATAATATATTATTCGAATTAAATTTGGCATTTTAATCATTTAATCTGTTTTCATCCTGCCAATACATACATTCACCTTCTTTTGAATATCAGTTCTCGTGTTTTTAGAACAAACAATAAACTAGCAGAAACCTATAATATGAAGTCAGAATGCAACATTAAACAAAAAAAAATGTACTTTTGCACTCATTCTAAAGCAGAACAACTGATATTCAAAAGCTGGTTCTGCTGCAATATCAATTTCTATGATTCTAAACTATATTTGGATTGCTTTTTTAGTCATTGCCTTTATTGTAGCTTGCGTACAACTGATTTTCTTTGGCAATACACAGATCTTCTCGGATATAATGAATGCAGCCTTTGGTTCTGCCAAATCCGGGTTTGAAGTTTCATTGGGCTTAACCGGAGCCCTGTCATTATGGTTAGGCATAATGAAAATCGGAGAAAAAGGAGGAGTTCTTGAGCGATTATCCCGTGTGGTAGCACCTTTCTTTGTAAAGATTTTTCCGGAGATACCCAAAGGTCATCCGGCATTAGCCAGTATGTTCATGAACTTGTCGGCCACCATGCTCGGTCTTGACAATGCTGCCACCCCCATGGGACTAAAAGCGATGCGCGAAATGCAGGAACTCAACCAGGAAAAAGACAAAGCATCTAACTCGATGATCTTATTTCTGGTTCTGAATACCGCCGGACTAACTCTGATTCCTGTCAGTGTATTGGTGTACCGGGCTCAACTTGGAGCTGTAAATCCTGCCGACGTATTTATTCCCATCCTCTTAGCCACCTTTATCGCTTTCATAGCAGGGCTTATCAGCGTGGCGGTTGTTCAAAAGATAAATCTGTTCAACCGCGTTGTTCTTGGAACTTTAGGCAGCATTTCTGCTCTGATAGGAGGAATTATCTACTTTCTGAGCGGATTGCCCAAAGAACAAATTGCCCAATACTCCAGTTTTGCCGCAAATTTCATTCTGCTATCCATCATCATCAGCTTCATTACTATGGCAATGATACGAAAGGTGAATGTTTACGATTCATTTATCGAAGGCGCCAAAGAAGGATTCCACGTTGCGATAGGCATTATACCCTATCTGATAGCTATTTTGGTAGCCATTGGCATGTTTAGGGCTTCAGGTGCTCTGACATTCATGACTGATGGTATCCGATGGCTGGTAAGTCTTACAGGCATCAACACCGAATTTGTAGATGCGCTGCCAACTGCCCTGATGAAACCTTTAAGCGGCAGTGGTGCCCGTGGCATGATGATAGAAACAATGAAACTACATGGTGCAGATTCTTTTGTAGGCAGACTTTCGAGCATCATACAAGGCTCAACCGACACTACATTTTATATTATAGCTGTTTACTTTGGGTCCGTCGGCATAAAAAACACCCGATATGCTATTGTATGCGGACTATTTGCCGACGCAGTGGGAATTATAGCAGCCATTATGCTTGGTTACCTGTTCTTCCATTAAACAACATCGTTCTACGATTCCGAATAAAACAACAAAAATATGATTCAATATATAGCAGAGGGAGTTAAGCTACCAGCTCTCCAGAAACAAAAAATAAACAGCTGGATAAAAGAAACAGCCGCATATTACGATAAAAAGGTAGGCGAAATAGCTTACATATTTTGCTCAGACGAACGAATTCTTGAAATAAACAAACAATATCTCAACCACGATTACTTCACTGATATCATTACATTCGATTATTGTGAGGGGACAATCATATCGGGAGACATATTCATAAGTGTTGACACCGTTCTCAGCAACTCCAATGAATACGGAGTTAGTTTTGAAACAGAATTACTTCGTATTATAATCCATGGCATTTTACACCTTTGCGGACAAGACGACAAAACGCCTGAAACAAGAGCAGAAATGACCGAAAAGGAAGATCTTGCCCTCAAAGCATATACAAAATAAAGGGTTTTTAAACTTATTTATAACAGCTTGAATGCCTATTTGCTACAATCTCAATAATTTTGCAATAATACGTTAAATAAAGCTTTGAGTTTGTAGGCAATTTCTCTTCATTAAAAGATTATCACTACTTTTGTTGCAGGATTAAAGGTAAAATGATAAAATTTAATCGCGTATATTGCGTTCTAAGTCTAATTACTTGTACTATTTATAATGGGTAGAAAAACAATAGGAATTAGATCATTTATCATAGGGGCTCTTGCCTTATTTTCGGCAAATGTATTTTCACAAATTAATTACCATGCTGAGATTGGCGTATTCGGTGGAGGCTCTTATTATATAGGAGATGCAAACAGTCAGTTGTTCGACAATATGCAACAAACCTATGGCGGTTTCTTTCGATATAATCTTAATCCCAGATTTGCATTAAAAGCGGAACTCACAAAAGTGAATAAAATTGTAGGTCCAAACAACTCTTTTGTGAACAAAACAGTGAACATTGGAAATCTTTGTGCTGAGTTTAATTTTTTTGATTTGGAAATTGACGAGTCTAATCGATTTGGAAAACAATTTTCTCCGTATATATTTACCGGCATCGGTGGAGTGACGGATATCTATCTAAAACAAAAGGCTCCTAAGGTTTGCTTACCTTTCGGAGTTGGAATAAAAATAAAATTAGCTGACCGTTGGACGCTTGTAGCTCAATGGGAAAACATGTTATTATTTTCCGATAATTTGGAAGCCAATCCGAAATATAATAACACCAATAATCTAAATGGCTCCAATATTTTCAACAACGATCTGCTTTCAACAATAACAGTAGGAATCAGCTTCAATTTTTGGGAAAAACGTTGCAACTGCTTAAACAATACTTATAAATAAACATTCCGATCATTCGCAATATCTTATGTCATCATATATAGAAAAAATAGATAAATCCAACTTGCCAAAACATATTGCCATTATCATGGATGGGAATGGACGCTGGGCTAAAGAACGGGGATATGATCGAATTTTCGGGCATCAAAACGGTGTAACTTCTGTTCGCGAAATAACTGAAGTTGCTGCCGAAATCGGAATTAGCTACCTGACTCTTTATGCTTTTTCGACTGAAAATTGGGGAAGACCACAATCGGAAGTTGATGCCCTGATGGAACTCCTCATCGACACGATCGAAAAAGAGACGCCAATATTGTGCAAAAACAATATTCGATTATTAGCCATTGGCGATCTGACCAGATTACCAGGCAATGCCTGTGAGAAATTCCAGCGGTGTATTGCTCAAACAAGTAATAACACCGGTCTAACACTGGTTTTAGCACTAAGCTATTCATCGCGGTGGGAAATAACCAATGCAACCAAAGGGATTTGCGCAGATATATTAGCCGGAAAGAAAAGCATTGAAGATATCAACGAGGAATTGATCAACAACTACCTGACCACAAAATCGATTCCCGACCCCGATTTATTAATAAGAACCAGTGGCGAAGAACGCATAAGCAATTTTCTGCTATGGCAAATTGCCTATACAGAATTGTATTTCACCGAAACTCACTGGCCGGAATTCAGAACAGAAAATTTTTATCAAGCAATTTATAAATTTCAACAACGAGAACGTCGTTTTGGCAAATAATTTCATCCAATTCAACATTAACTCGACACTCCAATAAATTATGCAATACAAAACGTTTTTCTCTTTTTCACTGCTATTTATTTTTAGCCAATTGCTTGTAGCGCAAACAACTTCTGTACAAGACTCGACAAGTCTACCAGTCATTGAATACTCTAATTCTGCGCCCAAGTATAAAATTGCGGAAATTAAGGTGACTGGAGCCAGCAATTACGAAGATTTTGTTTTAATCGGGTTCTCGGGATTAAGCATAGGAGATGTCATTAATGTACCCGGAGATGCAATCACAAACGCTGTAAAACGTTTTTGGAAACAAGGACTTTTTTCTGACGTCAAGATATTGGCGACTAAAATACAAGATGGGAAAGTATGGCTTACCATAGCTTTAAAAGAGCGACCCCGCGTATCAGAAGTAAATTACAACGGACTGAAGAAAAGTGAAAAAGAAGATCTGGAATTAAGGGTTGGAATTACAAAAGGAAATCAAATTACACCAAACATCTCGGATCGGGCAAAAAAAGTAATTGATAAGTACATGGAAGAAAAAGGATTCTTAAATGTACTGGTCAATGTTTATCAGCGCAACGACCCAAATAAACCCGGATATGTAATTGTAGACATTAACGTAGACAAGAAACTAAAAACAAAAGTTCACAAACTGTACTACACCGGTAACAAAGCTTTAACTCATGTTCAGATCAACAGAGCCATGAAAAAAACAAACGACCACAACTGGCGTAATTTTTTCAGAACTAAGAAATTTGTACGTGAGGAATATGAAAAAGATAAAGTAGCACTGATAGATAAATACAACGAAATAGGTTACCGTGATGCGTACATTGTCTCCGACAGCGTCGTTCGTTTTGACGACAAAAGCGTTGATGTGCATATAGACATAAACGAAGGTAAAAAATATTATTACCGTAATATTAAGTGGATTGGTAACACCATTTATCCATACGAATACCTGAACGCTTTACTCAACATCAAAAAAGGCGACATTTACAATCACAAAAATTTAATGGCCAGACTTCAGACAGATGATGATGCTGTCAGCAAATTGTATCAAAATCGTGGGTACTTATTTTTCCAGGTCGATCCTATTGAAGTAACTATCGACAAAGATTCAATTGACTTTGAAATGAGAATGTTCGAAGGAAAACCGGCTACAATCAATGAAATAGGCATTAAAGGTAATTCACGTGTGTACGAACATGTAGTTCGTCGTGAATTACGCACAAAACCAGGACAATTATACAGTCAGGAAGACATCATGCGTTCATTACGTGAGTTAGCTCAAATGGGACATTTTGATCCTGAAAAAATAAAACCGGACATTCAACCCGACCCTGAAAATGGAACAGTAGATATCAACTACGAACTAGAAACGAAAGGGAGTGATCAAATAGAATTTTCGGCAGGATGGGGATCAACCGGAGTTGTAGGTAGTGTAGGTTTAAAATTCAGCAACTTTGCTATCCAGAATATCTTCAAACCTAGTACGTACCGTATAGTACCCCAAGGAGAAGGTCAGACACTTACATTAAATGCTAGAACCAGTGGTAAATCATACTCTTCATTTAGTATTTCGTTCTTAGAACCATGGTTAGGAGGAAAACGTCCTAACTCATTATCGGCATCGCTTTATTATTCAACGCAGTCAGCAGTTAGCGATCGTTACACTTCTAACTATAGCAGCTATATCAATTCTTTGTATAGCGGTTATGGAAGTAGCTCCAGCAACTACAGCAGCCAATATGCAAGCGAAATGGACCCTACCAAATATATGCGTACGATTGGAGCCTCTCTGGGTTACGGAAAGCGATTGAGCTGGCCGGATGATTATTTTGTATTTCAGGGAGAATTATCTTATCAGTTGTTTATGTTGAGCAAATGGTACTATCTGCCTCCAATCACCGATGGTAAATACAATAACTTCAGTATAAACCTGACATTAAGCAGAAACTCGATTGATAATCCAATTTACACCCGTAGCGGGTCATCATTCTCCATTGGATTGAAAATCACTCCTCCATATTCTCTCTTAAATGGAAAGAATTATGCAGATGCAAACATGTCGAATGCTGAACGATATAAATTTATTGAGTATCACAAATGGACATTTGCAGGTAAAACATTTACACCTATTACAAATGACAATAAGTTAGTCATAATGGGTAGAGCAATGTTCTCTTACCTGGGTAGCTATAACAAAAATGCCCGCTCGCCTTTCGAAACATTCGTAATGGGAGGTGACGGTATGTCAAGCTACACCAGCTACGGAACTGACTACATAGCCATGCGTGGTTACACAAGTGGTTCGATAACTCCTTACGACTCTAAATTAGGAACTAATGTTGGATATGTATATAACAAATTCACCATGGAAATGCGATATCCGCTATCGCTGGAACAATCAGCTACGATTTATGCTTTGACCTTTGTTGAAGCCGGAAATAGTTTCAATAAAATTTCTCAGTACAATCCGTTTGATCTGAAACGTTCGGCCGGGGTTGGTGTACGTATTTTCCTTCCTATGTTCGGAATGATGGGTATCGACTGGGGTTATGGATTTGACAAAGACAATACAGGTGTGAAGAGCGGAAGCCAATTCCACTTTGTACTGGGTCAGGAATTATAAAATAAATAACCGTATTTCTGGCAAAGAGTTTGTAATGGATATGCATACTAATTATGTTCAACCATTAAATAGAAAATTATCATGAAAAAACTAATTATCTCACTCTGTTTATTGGCAGCTGTAACTTTCTCGGGACATGCCCAAAAGTATGCCATGGTAGATATGGAGTATATTATGAAAAATATTCCATCCTATGAAAGTGCAAATGACCAATTGAATCAGGTATCCAAAAAGTGGCAATCGGATGTAGAAGCGCAAATGCAGGAAGTACAGAAGATGTATAAAAATTATCAGACAGAACTGGTATTTCTGTCGGATGATATGAAAGCAAAGCGTGAAGAAGAAATAGTAGCAAAAGAAAAAGCTGCACAAGAGCTGAAACGAAACTATTTTGGACCGGAAGGCGAGTTATTCAAAAAACGTCAGAGTTTAATGAAACCCATTCAAGATGAAGTATATTCTACCATCCAGGACATTTGTAAAGATAAAGATTTAGAACTGGTTTTTGACAAAAGCTCTTCTATGAATATAATATTTACTTCACCCAAATTAGATATCAGTGATGTAGTTCTGAAAAAATTGGGTTATTCGAAATAATTTTATAAATTTGCATCCTATTTTTAAATAACAAAAACTCAAAATAAAAAGAACATGTTTAAGAAAATTGCTTTAGTATTGCTTTGCGCACTTCCATTTAGTTTAATGGCACAAGAAGTTAAATTAGGCCACGTTAATTCACAAGAGATTTTATCTGCTATGCCTGAACGTGTCACCATTGAAAAAACAATAAAAGACCTACAAGACCAATGGGAAAAAGAAATGACTAAAATGCGTGAAGAATATTACGCTAAAATCAAGGAATTTCAAGACAAACAAGCTACCATGCCTGAAAGCATTAAACAAGCTCGTCAAAGCGAAATTGCAGAACTGGAACAACGCATCAGCACTTTCCAACAAACTGCCAGCACAGACTTAGGAAAAAAACAACAAGAGTTATTTACTCCTGTGATCGACAAGGTAAAAAAAGCGATCAACGAAGTAGGAGCTGAAAATGGTTACCTTTATCTTTTTGATTTAAGCACTCAAGGTATCATTTATCAATCTCCAAAGTCAAACGATGTGACTCCATTAGTTAAGAAAAAACTGGGTTTGAAATAAGAAACACAAATCAAACACCTACCAAAAGAGGATGATCCATAAGGTCATCCTCTTTCGTTTTAAGTACATTATGTTGGAAATGCTATAACTGACTGTACATAATTCCATCGATCGTATTCTGGGTTTGAAATATGTTTAAAGCACATATTCTCACCTTCGCACAGAATTCACACAACAGAACTAAAATAGGACACAGGCCACCATATGAAGATTGAATACAATAAAGCTAAAAAAAATCAGAATATGCTTTTAAGTTGATGCTTTACAAATTCCAATGGGAGGTATAGCATCATGCGGGGTCCAGAGAAGCGCATAACGGCCCGAATTTGAGCTTTCATACCGTTACTGTAACAATGTACCGGACAAACTCTACACGCACCCTTTTTATCCTGAAACCGGCATTTATCCAATCGATCAACCGCATATAACCTGAGCTTTTCACAGTCGCTACACAGCCCAATATTACTGCCGTGTTTACTTTGACAGTAAAGCTTAATCATATGCCCAACAGTTTCTTTCTCGGTCTCTATTTTTCCCATAAACTATTCTCAATAAATAACAACAAGAGGCCAATTAAAAAAAGTCTTGAAATAAGCAAAATAATCAGGATAACGAGTTAGATATGCCTATCAATTCGGCACGAACAACCTTAAGCCGTTCTACCACCTCTTGCTGTTTGGCAACAACGTCCTTCTTCTGTGCCAGTTTTCGCTTCGCACCTTCCAAAGTCAGTTTTTGCTCACTGACCAAATAAATGATTTGTTTAATTGTCTGAATGTCATCGTTAGAATAAAATCGACTCCCTTTGGCATTTCGTTTCGGAGTAAGTTGTTTGAACTCTCTTTCCCAAAAACGAAGATTAGATTGATTGACCCCAAACATGTCGGCCACTTCAGAGATAGAATAGAAAAGCTTTTCCATGACAAAATTGATAGCTAAATTATTTTATAATTTTCAATCGGGCACCAGTGCGTATATGCGAACGGCGAATATTATTCCATTTTTTCAATTTATTGACCGATATACCGTATTTCGCTGCCACATCACTCAAAGTCTGACCGGCTTTTACTTTATGATAGATAACATGCCCCACACTGGCTGGCGAGACCGCAGTAACCGGTGCCTGAAGGATTTCAATTTCCCCCCTCCTGTTATTAATCAGCTCGTCGGCTTTGTAAGCCACAATTTCATTGAACTTCTGATTAAATGTATTTACATAGTTCAACGGTAGGCATAAAGCATAAGGTTTAATATTACCAGGAATGATATCTTTACGATATTGAGGATTCAGTAAGCGTACCTCATCGATAGGCAGGTTTAGTACAGTAGCCACCTGCTCCAAATGAATCCGCTGGTTAATCATCACCGTATCGGTTATAGCCGGCATATTCACAATAGCCGGGCATAAATTATGCGCAGACGCGTAATGCAACGAGTAATTGGCTGCTATAAAAATAGGCACATATCCGCGCGTTTCACGTGGCAAATATGGATATATTGCCCAATAATCGCGCTTTCCACCCGACTTGCGGATAGCCTTGTTTACATTTCCCGGTCCACAATTATAAGAAGCAATAACCAAGTTCCAATCACCATAAATCGAGTACAAATCTTTCAGAAATCTGGCAGCTGCGTTAGTAGCTTTCACTGGCGAAAGACGCTCGTCTACCAGACTATTGATTTCAAGCCCATACATTCGTCCGGTAGCAATCATTAGCTGCCAAAGACCGGCTGCACCCATACGCGATACAATAGTAGTATTGAGAGCCGATTCAATAATCGACAAGTATTTAAGCTCCAAAGGCAGATTATTGGCACTTAACACCTGCTCAAACATAGGGAAATAATAGTTGCTCATGCCTAACATATACTCCACCTGATGCCTTTTCCTAACCGTGTACAAATCAATAAACGACCGGACAGGAGGATTAAAAGGCATCTCCATCAAGCAAGGCATCTTTGACAAACGCAGTTTGTATACCGAATCGGAAACTTCGACATTATCATCACTCGATTTACAGTTGGGCGAACTGGCTCTACGCACCACCCACGACTGCAGCATATAGTCCAGTGTGTTGTCAAATTCGGCAGGTACATTCAAAGTAGAATCCATAACTAATTCATCGATCTTTTCTTTTTGCACACTGCTTTTCCCTTGTGAGAAAACGCAAGTACATGTTATTAGACAAAAGACACCGGTGGAAATTAGAATTCTAAAGTTCATCTCAAAAATATTTTCTATAAAATCAATTTATTTCAAACTAAAGCTACACTGCATAGCAAAAGAATTGCCCATAGTACTACGCTCTACTGCGGGCTGAATGTGCATGGATAAGTTAGGGCTAATATCAAAATCATACAACTGAGCATCAACATAGGCATCTACAATGGTAAGAGCATAATAACCTATTGTAAGAATAATGCTTAAATCGCGGTATCTCCGATACCCATCTTGCGCCGACTTCAGCTTACTCTCATAAGCTGTATATCCCCCATACGTACTGGGAGAATAGCCTTTAGGCAGAATCTGATAAAAACTGACCTTACTTTTATCCTTATCAATCTGCTTCTTATAATTTTCGTCGCCTGTATTGTATTTATTGATATCAAGATAGGCGTTTTTGTATGAATTATACTTACTGGAATTCCAGGCTATGGCGTAGCCAAAACCCACAAAACCTCCGTATACAAGTGGCAACTTCCAGTATTTCTTATTCAATATCTGCCCGTACCCGGGAATGATAGCAGCCATCCATACTACTTTAGTAGGATCTGGCTTAAAAGCTCTCAACTTCAGAGAATCTGAAACCCGAACAACTTCTTCAGTTTTCGGCACTTTGCCCTGAAAAGTTGAGACAGTATCTTTAAATACAGGATTACTCTTTGCTAAAATTTGAGCGTGAGCGCTAAAAGAGAGCAGAAAAATTAAAGATACAAGAATGCTTAAGTTTTTATACACTAAAGACAACTGTATTAAATTTTATCAATTAATTCCATTATTCTGGCCAACTCTTCGTCGCTGGTAAAAGGAATGGATATTTTACCCTTTCCGTGTGGGTTGCACTGGAACTGAACTTTTGTTCCAAAAACTTTGCTCAATTGCGACTGTAAGTTGTCAAATTCAGGAAGGCTCTTTACCAGATTAGCACCGTTCTGTTTTTGTTTTGCATCCAGGCTACCTGTTTCTAAATACGTACGAACCAGTTCTTCTACCTTTCTAACCGTGTAGTCGTTCTGAATAATCGATTCATACAAATAAAGCTGCACTGCAGGGTCATTCAATCCTAAAATAGCACGGGCATGTCCCATATCAATTTTTTTATCCTTAATGCCCATTTGAATTTCGGCAGGCAGTCGCAACAGTCGCAAGTAATTAGCTATGGTAGCACGTTTCTTGCCAACCCGTTCGCTCAGGCGCTCCTGAGTCAACTTATATTCTTCCATCAGTCGATAAAAAGTCAGCGCAATTTCGATAGCATTCAGGTCTTCGCGTTGAATATTCTCAATCAACGCCATTTCCATGACTTGCTCATCAGCTGCTGTCTTTACATAAGCCGGAATCGTTTTAAGTCCTGCTAATTTCGAAGCTCTGAATCTTCGTTCACCAGCAATAATGAGGTATGTATCATCATCATTTTTCCGTAAGGTGATGGGTGAAATCACCCCCAATTCACGAATTGAAGCAGCCAACTCAGTCAATGCATCAGCATCAAAATGTGTACGGGGTTGATTGGGGTTTGCAAAAATCAAGCGCATTTCTACTTCACTAATCGAAGATGATCCACTTGTGCTAATATTTTCTGTATCAATTAAGGCACCAAGACCTCTTCCTAAACCTGTACTATTCTTTGCCATATCTATTTTGCGAAACGCTGCATTTAATTAATTATTTATTTCCCCAGTTATCAATCAACATCTTCATTATTAGCAATTAGTTCCTTTGCTAAATCAAGATAATTGGTAGAGCCTTTTGATTCCGAATCATATAATAAAACCGGTTTACCATGACTGGGTGCCTCACTCAAACGAACATTACGGGTTATAACCGATTCGAATACCATTCCTTCAAAATGTTTTTTCACTTCAGCATATACCTGATTGGCCAAACGTAAACGGTTATCATACATGGTCAACAAAAAGCCCTCAATCTCTAAAGCCGGATTTAGTTTACTTTTAATGATCTTTATTGTATTCAACAACTTACTAATACCTTCCAATGCAAAATACTCACATTGAACCGGTATAATTACCGAGTCGGAAGTTGTCAATGCATTTACTGTTATAAGCCCCAGAGAAGGTGAGCAGTCAATCAGCAGATAATCATAGGATGATTTCAATGGTAGTAGCAGATTTTCCATAACCCGCTCCCGATTTTCCATATTCAACATTTCAATTTCCGCGCCAACCAAATCGATGTGCGACGGTAAAATAAACAGATTGTCTACAGCCGTAGGATGAATTGCCTGTACCGAGGGAACATTATCAATCAAACATTCATAGATTGTAAATTCTAATGACCGAACATCAACTCCTAACCCAGACGAAGCATTAGCCTGTGGATCAGCATCAACAAGCAGAACTTTTTTACCCAACGAAGCCAGCGAAGCCGCTAAGTTGATCGCGGTTGTGGTTTTGCCCACACCACCTTTTTGGTTTGCTAACGAGATTATTTTACCCATAATTAAAGGAATTTATTTAGAAATTGTTGTGATATTGTTTGTTTGCATTTCCGGCATTCAGTTGTAACATATATCTGCTCACAACTTTCACCTCTACACACAGCTCAAATACCTGACTGTTATAATTATTACCTTTTCAACAAATATTCTTTTACCGGATGGCAAAGATAATAAAATAAATCCACCCACTCAAAAGACCAAACAGCCGCAAAATAGAAATAAGGTTTTTTAAGCCGACAAAAGGAACCGTATTTTGGAGCCAAATGGAGCACCTAATCTCACTCGAAATTAAGTAAAACTGAGATCAGAAATAGACCAAACAACCGGTCTCTATAGAACGCATTTAAGTTTTGAATATTATTAAATTCAAATAGCTATAAAAATGATTATCTTTGCAATTGTTAGATAACACAACGCTTTGATAAACCAAACACCTATTTACCAGCGTAATTTCATTCATTTCTCCAACTATTTAATATGAAAATCAGGAATTTTAAAAATCCAATTATATTAATCCTTCTTGTTGCACTCGTCGTCATCTCGTATTTCCACTTCTTCCGCATAGATCTAACATCCGACAAACGATACAGCATTGCCGATCAGACTAAAAAGCTAATGACTAAAATAGACGATCAGCTGGAAGTAACCGTATACCTCGATGGAGATTTGAACCCGGGATTTCAACGACTCAAAAAATCGACTGCCGAATTACTTGACGAACTGTCAGTTTATTCTGACAAACCTGTACCTGTAAAATATGAAAATCCCTCATTGGCCGACTCGCCCGATCAAAGAGAAAAGAAATACCTGGAACTGCAGGCGCGTGGACTCAATCCAACCGCCGTTTATGAACGGGACAAAGAAGGAAAGTCTATCCAAAAGATCATATTTCCATGGATTGAGATTAACTACAAAGGCAAAAAAGTGTCTGTATGCCTTTTAAAAAACATTCTGGGAAATTCGGGCGAGGATAACCTGAATATTTCCATTGAGAACCTGGAGTTTGAGATCACTGACGGAATTCGCCGGCTGGTGAATACCGAGGTTTCTAAAATTGCCTTTATCGAAGGTCATGGCGAGTTATCTGAAGCTGAGACCTACGACATCAGCAAGTCTTTAAGCAGGTATTTTCAGATAGACCGGGGTGTATTATCCACCAATGCTGCAGTGCTGAACGACTACAAAGCCATCATCGTTGCCAAACCTACAAAGCCATTCAGCGAGTCCGATAAATTTATCATTGATCAGTACATCATGAATGGGGGACGTGTATTGTGGCTAATTGACGGAGTACGGATTGCAAAAGAAAATCTTTCGACTATAGGACTTTCGCCAGCCATGGAGCTTGATTTGAATCTGAACGACCTGTTATTCCGTTACGGAGTTCGGATCAACCCTGTTTTATTGCAAGATGTTCAGTGTGCCTCAGTACCGGTAAATATCGCTCCGGCCAACGCCACCCCACAGTTTGAACCGACTCCCTTATATTTCGCACCTTTGCTGCTGGCTTCGCCGGAACATCCGGTTAGTAGAAACATAACGGAAGTGAGATCCGAATTTTGTTCGGGCATTGATGTAGTGGGTCAAAACAAACAGGTTAGCTACAACCTGCTGTTGGCTAGTTCGGAGAACACACACATTATTGGAACCCCCACTACCATCGATATGGGTCAAAAACTGAAGGCAAATGACAAAACTTATTTCAACATAAACTATGTACCTGTGGCTGTAGCTCTGGAAGGAAATTTCGATTCGGATTTTGCCAATAGAATGACTCCACAGGGTCTCACCAACACTTTACCAATATTAAAGCAAAGTGTAAAAACCCGTCAGATAGTAGTAGCTGACGGTGATATAATCCGGAATGAAGTTTCGGCAAAAGACAGCACCTCCATGCCCTTGGGCTTCGACCGATATACAAATCAACAATTTGGAAACAAAGACTTTATTCAAAATGCTGTGCTTTATCTGGCCGATAATGACGGCTGGATACAACTTAGGAACCGCACATTGAAACTACGCCTGCTTAACAAACAAATTTCGAGCGACGAAAAAACAGTTTGGCAATTGGTCAACGTATTATCACCAATCATTCTTTTGGGTTTGCTGGGAATTGGGTACCAAATAATGAGAAAAAGAAAATACACAAAACTTTAAAACTAAGTAGATAATTTCATTTTGTCAATCGAAGTAGCCCTGAGAGGCAAAAAAAGCTAGAAGCACGCAAATAGACAAACTATTATTCTCCCCTGACGAATCCCCTGTGTATGAAAACGAAACTAAAATTCACACACAGGGGATTATTGTATCTGATTATCAAATAACGCCGCTATTCCATGCTCGGGCTTACATTCCCTTAACATTAGAATGATTCTATCCGAGGGGAAAGAACAGTTCTATCCGAGGCAATAGAAGCTCTCTCTCCGAGGGGAGAGAACCGTTCTTACAGAAGGGATAGAATTGGAACATTGTTCAAAGCAATTTTGTCTTCAATTATTAAGTAAAGAGATAAATCAAACAAGATAACAAATCGCTCGTGTTGAATGCCACTACTCCAACTCCTTTTGATTAATAAATTGTAACAGCATTTTAATCCGGTTGCAGTTTTTATGTTATTTCGTATACCTAACATTGCATCGTAATTCTAGAAAGATATAGATGAAAAAGGTTGTTCTGATTTTGGTTATCGTTATTGCATTGCCTGTATTGTATTTAGGAGGTAATATACTACTGGCATTCCTGACTGAGTATCGTCCGAAACCTATAGAAGACGTAGAGGTTTTATCCCCAAAGCCAACTTCAGCTCCTTCCATCATCCAAGACTCGATACTTACATTTTTTACGTGGAACATAGGTTATGGCGGATTGGGAGCTGAAACTGATTTCTTTTACGACGGCGGCAAGATGTCGGTTATCCCTGAGGATTGGGTGAAAAAATATACGCAGGGAATCTACAACACAGCTAAGAAGCATGCCGACGCTGACTTTCTGTTTTTTCAGGAAGTTGATCGAAAAGGGAAACGCAGTCACAATATCGACGAAGTAGACGGAATCAAAAAAATGCTCCGAAATGATGCTGCTGTTTTTGCACTGAACTATGACCTGAAGTTTTTGCCAATGCCTTACCTGCATCCTTTAGGACGTATTTACGGAGGATTACTTAGTTGTTCTAAATTCAGTCCCGTCGCCTCACAGCGTGTAGCATTGCCCAATATCACCGACTTTCCACGGAAGCTGTTTTATCTTCAGCGATGCTTACTGATGCAACGCTTCAAACTCTCGAACGGAAAAGAGCTAATCGTTATCAATGCACATTTCGAGGCCTACGACGAAGGTGGAAAAGTAAAAGTAAAGCAGATGGCCTTAACCCGAAAATTGATGGAAGCCGAATACCGGAAAGGAAATTACGTGGTGCTGGGTGGCGACTGGAACATAGCTCCTCCAGGTTTTAATGTGCATAAGTGGGAAAAAGAAAAACAACATGATCCTTTATATCTGTTGAAAAACAATCCTGTTTATATTCCCGGATGGAAATATGCAGCTGATGTCAATACCCCAACGAACCGGAAAAACAATCATGCTTTTGATCCGAAAACTACCTATACCACCGTGATCGATTATTTCTTTGTGTCGCCCAACATAGAAGTGGTGGATATAAAAGGTATTAACGCAGGCTTTGCTTATTCGGATCATAATCCGGTGAGAATGAAAATAAAAATAAAAAAACAAACGAGAAGTCTCTGACTTCATAAGTAAATGATAATTATTATTGACATGTTTCTATCACAATAGTTCACACTAGTTTTAAATAGAAGATATAAGACTCAGAACACATAGCAATTAGTTACAAGTAAAAAGTTACAAGTTACCAGTCTGTTTATCTGAATTTTGCTCTCAAAAACGCAGAAAGAAAAGACAGGTTATTAAGTATTGCTCTTTTACTTATTATCCCGAATACGGGATAATTTCAGACTGAGCAAAAGTATCGTCAGATACTTTTACTATGTGACCTAAGTTTTTTTTTACATTATTCCTCCCGAATATCGGGATGTTCCATATGTGTGATATTGTGATATAAATAGTTCATTAAATATTGGAAACTACTTAAGCAATCCGAGAATAACTCATGATCTGTTTTTTCAGAACCAATATTCAGACAAACAGACTTGTAAGTCGTAACTATTTACTTGTAACTACTTCTATTTTTTCTTGATTCATAAATTAAAACTATATAATTAAGATGCGTACATTATTACTGACATGGTTATTAGTTGCATTCACCGTTACCACAGCGTACGGTCAGGTGCAGAAAAATGAAATTGTTGCCGGCGAGATTAAATCGGCTAACGATGAATTAGTAAGCGGAGCTCATGTTTCTTTGCATAGCACTGCCAAAACCTATTCCGGTGTTACCGATAGCAAAGGAAATTTCGTATTCAAAGATGTTCTTGTAGGCGAATATATGTTGCATGTTTCCTATGTCGGGCTTGCAAACTATTCGGAGAATATTACAGTTATTCAATCGATGCCAAAGCTTCAGGTAAAGATGCAAGCATCGAGCAAGCAACTGGATGAAGTAACAGTAACAACACAAAAGCGTGTTCAACGCCCGGTTGAAGTGCCGATTGCTATCACTGCTCTAAGTGGAAATACATTGAAAGGACTACGCATTACGGAAATGGATGCCTTATCCCAATATGTTCCCGGATTGCAAGTTCAGATTCAGAGCCCCAACAATGCCAGTTTTGTCATTCGTGGCGTTACTTCCGATGATGGTGATTCGAGGGTGCAACAACGCGTTTCGGCATTTCAGGACGGTATCTCCATTTCGAAAGCAAGAGGTACAGCCGTGGAATTATTTGATATGGAGCGTGTGGAAGTGGCAAAAGGGCCACAGGGAACACTCTTCGGACGAAGTGCCGAGAATGGAGCTATTGATTTAATAAGCAACAAACCGGTGAATACCACATCGGGAGAAATTGCATTGGGATATGGCAATTATAATGAGATGATTGCAAATGGCTTTATCAATACTCCAATTGTAAAAGGTAAACTTATGAACCGCTTTGCTTTTTCGTATGACAAACGGGACGGTTTTATCAAAAACGTGTCAGGTGGAACGCTTAACGGAAAAAACACCATTGCCCTTCGGGATATCGTTCGTTACCAACCCGATTCGAAAACAACCATGGATCTGATTCTGAACTACCAACACGACACCCCTCCGGGTACTAGTTTTAAAAGTGGAACCTATGCTCCCAAAGGAGGCGATCTGGATCCAAATTCATCGGCTGACTTAGGTGGTGGCTCTAAAGACTCCCTGTACATTCATCGCGATGTATGGAGCATAACGCTTCCCATTACCCGTGTCTTGTCGGAAAACTGGACAGCAACCTCGCTGACCGGTTTCCGCCATTTTAATACCGACGAAGCTTTTAATGCCGATGGCACCGTGGCTCGCACACTCTATTTTCACGAACGCGAAAAAGACGATCAGTTCAGTCAGGAGTTCCGGTTTAATTTCAATGACAAAAACAAGCTTTCAGGATTCTTAGGAGCTAGTTATTTTTATGAAAAAGGAAATCAAGAGATTTCACTTCAAACCAATCCGCAAAAGTTCTATACCCTACTGACACCCGTAATTGCATCCAAATATGCCACCCCTCTAACCCAACTAAGTGGGGCAATCAACCAATTAGGCCAACTCGGATATTTATCGGCTGCTCAAACAGCCTATTTTTTGGGTCAGGTTCCTACCGCAAAACCTTTAGTTACGAACGGAGTGGCTAATCTGACTACCAATCTACCGAATCTGAAACCCCTACTTGCATACATAGGCTCGTCTTTACCTGCCAGCATGCAACAACTGTTATACCTGTTCGATGGAAGTGCATTACCAAGCTCTTATAGCGAAACCTATACCAACTATAATACAACCAGTTCTACCGAACTTTTTGCCGATGCTACATATAAACTAGCAAATAACCTATCTCTGACTGCAGGTATTCGTGGAACATACGAACATCAGGTTGGTGGGTTTAGCAGTAGTAATTCCGGACCAAGTATTTTGGGATATATGACTGGTTATTATCCGAATGTTCTTTCATGGTCTACCGGTGGCAAAGAATATACAGCTTCAAAAGATTACCTGTCGTACGTAGGACGGGTGGCATTAAATTATTTGATAGACAACAATAAATCTTTGTATGCAAGTGTTTCTCGCGGTCGCCGTCCGGGTGTGATTGATATAGGTAATGCTGCTGCCGACTCCACCGTGTATCTGAAACCGGAAATTATATGGAGCTATGAAGCCGGAATGAAAGGAATAATTCTGAATAATAGTTTCACCTATGATCTATCGGTGTTCTATTACGACTGGAATCACTTCCAATCAAATGTATTAAATACAACAACACTTAAATTCACACCACAAGATGCCGGTAAAGCTCACAGCTTTGGTGTGGAAGCAGGTTTACAATATCGTTTTTATAAAGGCACTTCCATTTTTGCCAACTATGGGTACATCGACGGAAAGTTCAACGACAAAGACGAAAACGGACAGACACAAGAGTATGCAGGTAACACTTTTCGACTGACTCCAAAACATACATTATCGGCAGGAATCAGCTATATAACCCCGGTTAGCAAAACAACTTATATCTACCTGAGGCCCTCATATACGTACAAATCAAAAGTATACTTTGAAGATGATAATACGGATGCACTTAGCCAGAAAGGTTACGGACTTGCTAATTTGAGTGCCGGAGTAACATTTGGAAACAGTAAGCTGCTATACGATTTAGGATTTTACACTAAAAACCTGTTCGACACTAAATATCTGATTGATGGGGGTAACTCGGGAGCACTCTTCGGCATTCCTACTTATATAGGAGGTACACGCAGAACGTATGGAGTAACCCTGAGAGCACGGTTCTAACTAAACAAATCAAAGAATAAACACGAAGGCATTAAGAACACAGAGAAACACTAAATAACGTGAGTTCGATATAAATACTTATACAACCAGTTGAAATTCATTTATCAATATTTCCGGAGGGAATTTATATCCATAGAATATGTTAGCTTTTGGCATCGGATTCCCTGTTAGGGGATAAATAGGTAAATCCCTTAACGGGCAATTAGTCCACTATAAACTAACCCTCTATTGATATTTAAGTTCTAACGGACTAATGTTTGTATCGTACTCACGTTTATTAATATTAAAGTTTGCCTGCCCACAAGTAAATCCAAACAAACTATTAGACTTACGACATTTCCGATCGAACATCAGGCATACATCACTGTCATAAAACACATTACCAATGAATAAAGAGTATTTAAAACTGTCGTTCGTTCGGTGCGTACTGTTCGAGTAACAGTACGCACCGAACGAAGAAAATTGTGTACCGACACAGGAATAATAAAGGGGAAAATGCGAAAAGTTTGTACCGTCGGACAATGTAGGCACAGGTATACGGGAACTCCACTCTCAGTTTTTCGGACTTAAACCCGAAAGACCAAGCTAATGGTATTCATCCCGATTATTTAGGATTACAGCCACAGGTAGAAGGGTGTTTTTTTGCCGTCTTGAGATTTTTGGTTATCTCATTTTTTACATCACAGCCATTGCAATCACCACAAGGCGACTCTTTCTTTCGAATATTCTTGACTACAGCGTATATTGAATAAACCACAGTGAAAGCCACAATAACCAAAACCACTACTACCTGGATCATTTTAGTTTGTCATTTAATTAATTTCCAAATTACAGGCATAAAGGCACCTGTCCGATGTACTGCATTCTATAACCAAAAAGATGCAACTTTGTTCTCAGAAAAACAAACTTCCGATCTGATAAGTAGCAAATGCAACCAGCCAGGCAACAGCAGTGGTATAAACCATCGTAAAAACAGCCCAACCCCAGCTTGATTCTTTTTTTATAGCTGCAATAACCGCCACACAAGGAAAATAAATCAGAATAAAAAGCATAAATCCGAAACTCACCAGAGGGGTAAACACCTTTTGCCCTTTCAGTTCTCCACTATTGTGGGTCTGCGCCTTCAGTTCCTCTTTAAGCGTACCTGAATTTTCATCAGCTTTCATGTCGGCCTGATAAAGAATTCCCATAGAGCTCACCACAATTTCTTTGGCTGCCAATCCGGTTATGATACTGACACCCATCTTCCAATCGAAACCCAGTGGTCTGATAGCCGGTTCAATGGCATGCCCCAGCTGACCAATATATGATTTTTCCTGACGCTCCGACTCTTTATCTACTTCCAGATGTTTAACCGCCTTTTGTTTTTCAACTTCGCTCAGATGAACACTGGATTGTACTTTTTGCATTTGTGCATCATAATCGATAGTGTAAACCGTATGACGGGGAAAATATCCCAACGCCCAAATCAGAATAGAAGCAAGAAGAATCACATTTCCCATTTTCTTGAGATATTGTTGCCCTTTATGCCACATATGCAAACTGGTATTCTTCATCGTAGGGATACGATAAGGCGGCAACTCCATCACAAAGGGCACCTCTTTTTTGGCAAAAGCAATACGCTTCATCACCAAAGCCGTAGCAATGGCTAAAAGAATACCAATAAAGTAAATAGCAAACAATACCAACCCCTGATTGGCAGGAAAAATAGCCGATATAAGCAGAACATACACCGGTAGCCTGGCACTGCAAGACATAAACGGCGTTATAATCATAGTCAGAATCCGGTCTTTTTTATTGTCCAGCGTGCGGGTAGCCATGATGGCCGGCACATTACAACCAAAACCCATCACCAACGGAATAAACGATTTACCGTGCAAGCCTATTTTGTGCATCAGTTTATCCATAATAAACGAAGCACGAGCCATATAGCCGGTATCTTCCATCAAAGAGATAAAAAAGAACAGAATCATGATATTCGGGAGAAAAACTATCACCCCTCCTACTCCACCAATGATTCCGTCTACCATCAAATCACGCAATGGACCGGACGACATGGTATTTTGCAGCCAATTGCTCAACAACCCAACTCCGGAATTGATCCACTCCATCGGGTAACTTCCCAGAGTAAACGTAGCCTGAAACATCAGCCACATAAAAAGAAGAAAAATGGGGAAACCTAAATAACGATGCGTCAGCAAATCATCCAGTTCACGCTTGCTTTCGCGTTTATCTTTTTTGGGCTCTTTATAAGTTTCTTTTAATGCCCCATCAATAAATCCGTATTTAGCATCAGTAATTATAGTCTCCGAACGTTCACCATATTCTTTCTCCAGCTCGGCAATAGTCTGTTTGGCTACCGTTTTAATTTGTTCATAATTATCAAAACCTTCCAATTGCGCCAAGGTGCTTTTATCCGTTTCCAGCAACTTTATAGCCACATAACGCGAGGATAATTTGTCCGTTATTGCCGGATTTTTCCAAATCATATCCTGAATAGCCTTGATGGCTTTTTCAATCAACGGACCATAGTTGATATGAATATGGCGCACACTCGGATCGCGATCTTCGTATACATCAATCAATTTAGCAAACAACTCATCTATTCCTTTTCCTTTAGATGCAATGGTGGGAATAATCGGAATGCCTAACATCTCACCCAGACCATTATAATCGAACTTCACGCCTTTCTTTTCCAGTTCGTCGTACATATTCAGCGCCACCACTACCTTGATGTTCATATCAATTAGCTGAGTAGTTAGAAACATGTTCCGCACCAGGTTCGAGGAATCAATCACATTGACCACAATGTCCGGCATTTTTTCGGTGATATGAGTCCGCACGTATAACTCTTCGGGCGAATATTCGGTAATAGAGTAAGTTCCGGGCAAATCTACAATCCGAAAGGTATAACCGTCCTTCTTCATGGTAGCCTCTTTGGCGTCTACCGTTACACCGCTGTAGTTCCCCACCCGCTCATGCGATCCTGATGCAAAATTGAATAAGGTTGTTTTGCCGCAATTGGGGTTACCCACCAAGGCAACATTAATCACTTTTCCTTTTTCCAGTACCGAAACCTTGAGCGACTCCTCATCAATAGTTCCTTCAAATTTTATTTCCGACAAAGAAGCTGCTTCTTCCAGCGAGACCACTTCCACCAGTTCTGCCTCACTCCTTCTGAGCGAAACGTTATAACCCATGATTTCATACTCAACCGGATCTTGCAGAGGTGCATTCTTAACTACCCTCACTTTTTTTCCTTTTACAAATCCCATTTCGGTAATGCGCTTTCTGAAAGCGCCATGCCCAAGTACTTTTGTAATTATAGCTTCATCACCTGTTTTAATATCAGAAAGATGTGTATTATGTGTTGTCATTATAAATATGAATTTCTCTATTTTTTGTCAATCAGATAACCCTATTGCTTCTATTTCTGAATTATAACTTCACTCCAAAACGAACAAAGCCGAATAAAGCATTATCCAACCGAATGCAGGCACCTGCCGGATTAATCATGTATTGAAATCCGGTTTTATACAAATATCGGGGGTTATCGAAAACCGGCAAACCTGTTTGACGGTAGTTTCACTCCCCACAGTATTTATTGCGTATGCCGAAACGAGTCACCGGATTAACCTCATTTCAACCGAAATAAATGATTAACGATCTACAAAGGTACAATTAAGTACCCGACATACACATACCTATTTATACTGATTATACAAAGTCTTATTAATCAAATATAGTGATTAGGGGACTAAAAACACAGATTAATCTATTCAACGATCAAAACTGAGTGCTTTTCTTTATTTCATCTATTTCAATCAGCTTATTCATAATAGCATAAACCGTCAGACCAGCCGTACTATGAATTTCCAATTTTCGGGCAATATTGCGCCTATGCGAAATAACCGTATGAGTAGACAGAAACAATGCCTGAGCAATCTCCTTATTAGTAAGACCACGAACCACGCAGGTGATTATTTCTTTCTCCCTGGCACTCAAAGCACTTTGCTCGTCAGAGTCTTTATTCGCCAACGAGTCAAAGAGTTTATCGAGCTTATCTTTTAATTGCTCCACCGAGTCATAGATGCTCAGCGTATCATCGTAGTTACGCAACAAATTGGTATCAATAGCCGAATAAACCAATGCCAGACATTTGAGTTTGGCGTTCGAAGTTTCTTCTTTTATTTTAAGAACATCTACATACCCCCAAAAAGCTGGATTTATAATTAAAATATCCGGCTTGTGGATATTTAAATAATGATTTACAGTATCCAACGAAATAATTTCAATTGGTTGAATCCGATAACCGGGGATTCGCTTCAAAGCAACGGAAATCCCGCTCCGAATGATCACCGAAGGTTCAACAATGGCAATTTTGAGTTGATCACTATTCATTTTTTCTGTTTGTTTTTGCGTTCCAATTCTTCCACAGCAGGAATAAATAAATAGTCCTCCACCTGATTGTGACTGGCAATATCTACTTCGCACGACAGAATATCAAACAAAACTTCAGTCAGTAGATAATTGCTGCCTTTGGCCGGATAATATTTTATCAGGATATTTTTAAGCTCTATAAGCTTGGAATCTATTTCATTGTGTCGGTCCTGAAAAACGGAGATACTGTAACGGGAATCCGCTTCGCCTTTCAACACTTTTTGTACATAGCGGAAAACTGTTTTGTTTTCGTAATCCATATGTTTACGCACTTCCAGTACGTACTCATCAAAAAACTGAAGGAAGATCGATTTGTAAGGAATATTCTCTTCCTGAGCGCTAACAGCCTCAATCAGTTTATTACGGATAAGCGGCAATTTGAAGTCAAGAAAATAACTATGAGCATTTTTCAGATACTCAATTACCGAAGGAATAAACAACCCTTCGTAATCGTGATCTACCTCGAAATTACCTTCGGAAAGGAAATTGACAACAGCTAAAAAAGTCTTGCAATCAATTTCATTGGCTTCGCAAACCTGCTTTACAGTTCTGTCGCCAAACCCAAGCGACAAGCCAAACCTACTTATAACCAGTAACAATGAATGATTTTCATTAATCAAATCACTCATCTTTTCATTTTCGGAGAATTTTTGTTGTTTTTGCATAGATTGTAAATCAATATGTTCACACATTCCAAAAGAAGTGCTTATAAAAAAATAAACTTCTCCGGAGTAAATGGCTACTCCGATAGAAGTTCATACTAACTAATTATACTAACAAACCTAAATCAAATTTGTGATTACAAAGGTCGGACTTATTCCGCAGCCGGGCAATCACCATTTGTAGGTATATTGGGGACAAATAACCCGTGATTAGTGAGTATTTCCATCTTCTTATACTTGCAGTACAAAGATACCTATTTATAATGATTCTAAAGACTAAAAGTTCATTTTTTGATTATATACCTGAAAGAAAAGGACTATCAAATCTAATTGACAGTCCTTTCTTATCGTGAGAAATCAAGTAAGTTACAAGGTAACTCCTGATTTCCAAATTGCTATTTCGCGATAGTTCTTTTTTTCATTGTTTACCGGTTCACCACTGGCTACTTTAATAATGTATTCCACAAAACTTTCGTGGGCTTCTTCCATCGTTTTATTTTCCAGTATCACTCCGGCGTTGAAATCAATCCAGCCCGGTTTATTATTGGCCAGATTGGAATTGGTAGAAATTTTCATCGTAGGCACAAAAGAACCGAATGGCGTACCACGTCCGGTGGTAAACAATACCAACTGACAACCGGCCGATCCAAGAGCTGTAGCCGCTACCAGATCATTACCCGGTGCACTCAACAAATTAAGTCCCTTGGTATGTATGGTTTCTCCGTACATCAATACATCTTTCACCACCGACTTTCCACATTTCTGTGTACAGCCCAACGATTTTTCTTCCAGAGTAGAAATACCACCCGCCTTGTTACCCGGCGAAGGATTTTCGTAAATCGGTTGTTCGTTTTTGATAAAATAATCCTTGAAATCATTGATCAGATGCACGGTTTTGTCGAACAAACCCGTAGACTCGCAACGATTCATCAGGATAGTTTCAGCTCCAAACATTTCCGGCACTTCAGTCAAAACAGTTGTACCGCCCTGTGCCACCAAAAAGTCAGAGAAAACACCCAGCAAAGGATTGGCTGTGATACCCGAAAAACCATCAGATCCACCACATTTCAGTCCAACTCTCAGTTCGCTCAAAGGCACATCGGTACGCACATCTTTGGATGCGGTGTTGTATATTTCGCGCAACAGAACCATGCCTTCTTCAAATTCATCACCCACCTTTTGAGTTTCGATAAATTTAATGCGGTCGGTGTCATAATCGCCTAACAATTCGCGAAAGACAGATAACTGATTGTTTTCGCAGCCCAGACCTACCACCAATACTCCGGCAGCATTTGGGTGTTTCACTATATCCAACAGGATTTTCCGGGTATTCTCATGGTCACCACCCAGCTGCGAGCAGCCGTAGTTATGCGGGTAAGCCACAATAGCATCTACTCCCACTCCATTGGTTTCACGCTTCAAGGCATCTACCAACTGGTTAATGGTTCCGTTTACGCAACCTACCGTAGGCACCACCCATATCTCGTTACGAATACCTACATCTCCGTTTTTCCGACGATAACCTTTGAAAGTCAACTTCCGGTCGGCAATAGCAGGATATTCCAGCACTGGAGAATAAGTATAATCCAACACTCCGTCCAGATTGGTTTTGATGTTTTTTTCATTCACCCATGCACCTTGAGCAATGGCTTCACGCGCATGTCCAATGGCATAACCGTATTTTACAACGAAGTCGTTGGCGGCAAAATTCTTCAACGCAAACTTATGTCCCGCCGGAATTTCGCTGAGTAGCGCGATTGTCTCATCCTTCACCACCACGGTGTCACCCGCATGCAAAGGGACTATAGCAACCGCCACATTATCCTCGCTATTTATTTTCAGATATTTTGTTTGCATATCTTTTTTATAAAATGCTTTTTACTGTACTCAACATACCATTTTTCTGAACTGAATCCAGATAACCAATTAATTTATCGGTCAGACCCGGAATTTCGTTCAGGTTTTCGTCCCAGATAAATTCAGCACCCAGCACACCTTTAGCAACTGCTTCGACCGAACCTGAGCTCCATAGTTGAGTCAGCAAGTCAATAATAGCTGCATCATCATTGGGCGTAATTTCATCTTCACCACGTTTTCCACCTTTATAGTAGGTAATGATACCAGCCAAACCCAACACCAAAGCCGAAGGTAATTCCCCTTTACGAGCCAAATAAGTTTTCAGTCCGGGCAGGTCACGCGCTTTAAATTTAGGGAAGGAATTCAACATAATGCTTGTAACAAAATGTTTCACATAAGGATTACGGAAACGTTCAACAACTGCTTTACCGAATTTCTCCAGTTCTTCCTGAGGCAAGTCAAGAGTCGAAAGTAATTCTTCAAACATGGCTTTATGTACGAATGCACCCAACACTTCGTCTTCAACAATTTCGCGAACAGTATCCAGACCCGAAAGATAACCAACCGGAGCCAACACTGTGTGAGGTCCGTTAAGTAAAGTTACTTTCCGGTCGTGATATGGTTTTTCACTTGGTACGAACAACACATTCAGGCCAGCTTTGTCGGCAGGGAATTCTTTAGCTACCGATTCAGGAGCTTCAATGACCCACAAATGGAAAATTTCAGCTTTTACCACCAATTTATCTTCCAATTGTATTTTTTCCAGAATCTCATTAATCGTATCACGAGGGTAACCAGGTACGATACGATCAACCAGGGTACAATAAACACCGCAAGCAGTTTCGAACCAAGCCTTAAAGTCAGCACCCAGGTTCCACAGTTCAATATATTGTTCGATACATTTTTTCAGTTCAGTACCATTATGGAAAATCAATTCGCAGGCAAATACATACAAACCTTTATCAACGGCACCATTGAAGGTTTTAAAACGATGATAAAGTAATTGAGTCAGTTTACCGGGATAAGACTTAGCGGGTTTGTCATCCAGTTTACAAGCAGGATCGAAAGCAATACCAGCTTCGGTAGTATTAGATACCACAAAACGCATTTCAGGATTTTCGGCCAGTTTCAGGTAGTCCGAAAAATGGGTGTAAGGATTCAAGCCACGGCTGATCACGTCGATCAAATCAAGACTATCTACCTGTTTGCCGTTATCAATCCCCTGCAAATTGAGATGATACAAACAATCCTGTTCGTTCAGCATATCAACCATTCCGTTTTCAATAGGTTGCACCACTACGACACTACTATTGAAATCGGCTTTTTCATTCATATTCCACACAATCCAATCTACAAACGCACGTAGGAAGTTTCCTTCACCAAACTGGATAATTCTTTCAGGATAGCGCTTTGCGCTTACATTTTCTCTGTTTAACTTTTTCATTTATGTTGATTATTATTCAAATAACATCTTAGCTCCGGCATTCCCGGGGACTAATCCGATAGGATTTTTCTTTGCAAAGAAACACACAATAAAACCTCTATTTCAATATTCTCTAACCTGAATATAAGAGTTTTATCAATAATATAAACAAGTAGAATAAAATCTTACAAAATCATTCAACGTATTTAGTCGGCCTTTATTCAAAGCTCTACAAAAATACGCAAATTAGACGTTTCGTCAAGTGGAATAATTGATATAAAACGCGTAAAAACTGATAGAGTGGCGCAAAAAGAAGGAAATGGAAGCTTATTTGCCTAAAACAAAAAAAGCGGATAAATCCGCTCTCTTCTGTTTTTTGCAATCGAAGTTTAACCTACAAAAGATTCAACAACGACTTTTTCAGATGTCAACAACCAGTTCGCCCCAAATTACGAAAACAAAATCCAGGTCTGGCTACATGAATAGTCTCCAAAATTAAATGATATATTTCTATCACATAGCACACCTATGGAACATCCCGATACTCGGGAGAAATAATTGGGGAAAAAGACATAGCAATAATAATTATTATTTACTTATTTATCCATTCCTTTTCAATAAATCCAACTCCTCTTTTGGCACATACAAATCGGGACGAGGCATATTATAAACATTATCACGAAGAAATATGCCCAGCGATTGGTAATCTGAAAATGCAGCTTGTTCTTCCACTGAAATAATTTTCCCTATCCCAATGCGGGGTTTTTGCCTACGTTTATTAAAAACCTCATAAGGCATTCTCATTGCTCTGATTCTCCAGTCAATCAATCCCAGAAAATAAAAAAACGGAGAGTTTTGATTAAAAAACCGAATCGGAACAATAGGTACTTTGGCTGCATAAATCATTTTCAGCACGCTTTCCTGCCATTCACGATCCCTCACCTGAAACTGTTTGATTTTAAAATCGGAAACAGCTCCTGAAGGGAAAAAGCCTACCGGGTGTCCACCCCGCAACCGGGTCAAAGTTTCCCGAAGCCCTTTCAGGCTGGTAGTAGCCGTAATATTATTGGTAGCCGTTTTGGGTGTAACGGTAATAAAATTTCCTTCCATCGTTTTTATTAGCGACAGAAACTTATTCACCATCAACTTATAATCAGGACGAATTCTCACCATAAGGTCAATCAGCATAATTCCGTCCAACCCACCGTAAGGATGATTAGAAATGGTTATAAAAGCCCCCTCGGGCAGCAACTTCAGGTTCTCGGGATTACCTACTAAATATTCCACTCCCAAATCTTTCAATAATCTTTCGGAAAAATCGGAGCCGGTATATTGGTACGAATGCTCGTACACTTCATTCACCCTATCGATAGCAAAAAGACTCATCAGAAACCGCGCTAACCGATGACCTCTTTTCCCCCGAAAGGCAGGAGAGACCGTTTCCAGGTCTTTTTCTTCTACAACTTTTGTTTTCAAAATATCACCTTTATTTTACTCCATTTTTACTGAAGAACGAACAAAAAAAATTCTTCCTGCTTTACAGACACCAAGCGTGTTCAAAAGCAAGAAGAAGCTAATACAAATGGCATTTTCACGAATCATACATTCCGGTCACATCCGGCTTTTCTCTTTTAAACACCCAATATCGTTGGAGCATATAATTAAAAGCAACAGAAACGACCAAATCTGTAATAATCCTACTTATTTTATAATCTATTTTCAGAAAAGTGGTAAGTAGATAAGTCCCTGACATTTTCAGCAATATGCTGTTAACAGCCACAAATACAAACCGAAACAATTGCTTCCGCCCCGAAAGTTGATAAGGATGTATTTTTGAACGGAAAGCCCAAAAACGGTTGATAGAGAAATTGACAATGGCTCCGACAACGCCCCCTATGGCAATAGAAATGGTATAATGAACATGAAAAACTTCGGTAAACAAAATCATCAGGAGGTAATCAACTACCCCACCCACACCTGAAGAGACCTGAGCTTTAGAGAATACAAGCAACTTTTCAAACATGCGTACTGTTTATTGTTTTTGCTTCTCGGCCATATCCCTATCGTTGGCCAGACTTACCAGTTTTTTTGTATCAAAAATATTTATCACGAACAATACTGCGCAAATAACCACCGCACAGTACACAATGGAGTCAGGAAAAAGCACTTCGGCTACCAGAATACCCGAGATAATCACCCGTGCTTCTGTAGGTCCAAACAAACCACTGTCGATGGTATATTTCCCGGTCACTTTATATCTTAACAAGGTAGTAATCATTGCCCACCCATACATCACAACAAATACAAACCCAAACATTTCCCAAACGCCGTTGGTATAAACCATATAACCAAGACCAATCAGAATAGTAGTTAACCAATCTACCGTAATATCCAACGAAAATCCGTACCATTTACGCGGAGTATTCCGATAGTAAGCCACCCGACCATCCATAGAGTCGCCAAACCAGTTGACAATAAAACCAACGATACCCAACAACAGATACATTCGATCCACATAAGTCGCTAAAATAAAGCTCAAAAAGGTTATTAAGCTTCCAACAAAGCCAATACCTGTAAGCATATCGGAATTGATAAACCGAGGTATACGTTGTACTAAATAAACGAGAGCTTGTTGTTCGTATTTTCGTAAGATATTCGTTCTATGTCTGTCTTTTGAGATTGCATCAAAAACAGCTTCCGAATTCCGGGACTTAGTAAAATTCATAAATATGTATTTCTTATGTATATTTTATGCATTAAATGCATTAAGGCCATAAAGATAAAAAAAATAAACCGATATGCCGCTAAAGATAAAGATTTGAAAGAGATTAAAACAGCTTTGCAATTCCACAATTTTAAGTTCAATAGTTGCATACACAACTGATAGCCATTTTGTTTAAAAAGAGAAAATGCAAATTATAAAGTTACTTGAATTTACTTAATAATTTTCAGTCAACCCCGTTTGAGAATAAAAACGAAAAAGGCAAAATAATGTAAACAGTATAATTTTACAAACACAAAACATCTGATAGCAAACCGGGATCAGGAAATGCTCAAAACAACTTTCACAAAGTATTCCTGCATAACAAAACTGAAAGCAAACGCAAATTGAAAATCCAAAGCAATAACCGTTAAGAAACACCCATTTTACCCTGATCCTGCAAAACTAATGCAAAAAACAGAGTTTATCAGACGCTTAATAGACCTTCAGTCACCATGACTTTTCTATCAAAAACCTAGTCTACTGACCAAAAGCAATATCCCCAATTTCCCTTGTCATGAAAAAGCATTTTCCTTGCAATGAAATTCGTTTTTCTTGCAAGGGAAACACCCTGCAATAGTATTTTCGGATCATCTCAGGTCCTGTACAAGCTATACCGACAGAGTCTAAACAGGCAGCCCTTGAACAAAACAAAATACTATAAAACAAAAAATATAGTTTTAAGTAATTAAACAACAAAAGCAAGAGCCACTATAAAACGAAATATTCGATTTATAATGGCTCTTGTTTTATAGTGCATCTACATGCGCCTTACCTAAGCTGTAATATTTCCGAATTAAGCAAAGCAACGATAGCAGATAAAAACACTTGGCTAAAATTTCAGATCCTGCACTTTTACAGCCACAGTTCCTTTTACATTAGCTTGTACACGGGCAGCACCTGGTACCAAAGACAAGTCGGTAACCGTCAGACTATTCATCTTACCTTGTAAAGCCACTCCTTCCATAATCGTGTAGTTACCCAACATCTTATTAGCATCAGCCTTCATCTTTTCCAGCGTATCGCTGATAGGATAAGTAAGGAATGGAGTAATTTTTTTCAAAATCATACCGTGCAGCAACCAGCTGGCCGACTTCACTAGAGCATTAGATGTCTTTACACTGAATTCGGGATTGGTAATTGACACAGCTATTTTTTCTGGATCGTATACCATATTGCCGGTAAAGTAAATGCGCCCTTTGAACGAGCCTACAACATCGGCTACAAAAACAGCTTTTCCTCCACTTCCAAATATTGACAGATCAGTAATAGTAATGGTTTTCCCACCCTCAGTAAAGGTTTTATTCTGCAATTGCTTTTTCGCCATTTCCGAAATTTTATCGAAAGTAACATCGGCACCTACATTCATATTCAACTGCTGAGCCGGACGATTGACGTATTTGAAATCAGGCAAAGACACAGCAGCATTTGCCCCGGGTTGCGCTCCCATAAACGATTCGATCTGAGCATACAGAGCAACCGCAAGATTCAGCTTATTACCAGTGGTGCTAAAAGGAGAAACATACACATCCTTGGGAGTTACCCGTAGCCAAAGATTATTTTCGGCACTCACCTGACGAGGCTTTTGCACTTCAGTCCAGGCGGTATTGATATATTTCTTCAGGTCAATAGATTGAGCCAATAATTTATCAATTTCAGCTGTTATCAACTTATCACATTGCGAAAGTGCCAGATTAGCAACGGGAGTAACCGGAAACGTCACCCCTACAGCATTTATTTTAGGAGTCTGCAACCATTCGTAGCCCGACCCCGAAGTTTTTGCTGTCAGTTTCCAGTTTTTATCAATACCTATGGTTGTTTTGTAGGTCAACGCAATGCTTCCGGTAGCTTCGTAATGATCACCCAGTGTCAAACCAAATTTCTGGACTTTCCATGTAAAGTTCGTCCATATTTTCAACGGAATACGATATTCAATTACATTGTTATGAATTGAAAAAGTAAAGTTTTGCGCTTTCCATATTTTTACCGACAAGTCTTTATTGGCAATCTTGGTTCCATCGTAAATCAGACCAGTCAGTTTTTTGTTGACAGCAGCTTCAAGTTTTTTCACATCAAGCTCTACCGGCAAAGGCAATTCGGATAAAGCCGGCGCAAGATTAGATGGCAAATAGGACTCTGTCGGTTTTTCTATTTGCATGGTTTTACAAGCTGTGAACAATAAGCCTACAGAGGCTATTGCTACGAAAAAAAAATGTTTTTTCACTTCAATAGTTTTTTATATGTACAAAATTAGTTGAGTTGCAAAATTAACCATTTTCCGCGACAATCCGGTAAAAACGAAAAGATCTTAGGTTAATAGTTTAATCCGAACTATCCTGAGAACCGCAACCCAAGCAGAAGGCAAAGAAAAAAGGTCTGCCAAGCATTATCCCGACAGACCTTTTTCCCTTTATTTACAATTATTTCAGAAGAGCATAATCAATCACTTCCATAATATCAGTTACAAAATGAAATTTGAGTCCTTTTAAATAAACTGCCTTAATTTCATCAATGTCTTTCTGATTGTCGACACACAAAATAATATCAGTAATACCGGCACGCTTGGCTGCCAGAATCTTTTCTTTGATTCCTCCCACCGGAAGCACCTTACCGCGCAAGGTAATTTCACCGGTCATAGCCAGATTTTTACGAACTTTACGTTTGGTAAAAGCTGAGACCAAAGCAGTAGCCATAGTGACACCGGCCGAAGGACCATCCTTTGGAATAGCACCCTCTGGGACATGAATATGTACATTCCAGTCTTCGAAAAGCTGACTGTCAATACCCAATTGATCGGCATGAGCTTTTATATATTCCAAAGCCAACATAGCCGACTCTTTCATTACATCGCCCAGATTCCCGGTAAGAGTCAAACGTGGCGATTTACTTTTACTCAGACTTGATTCTATAAACAGAATCTCGCCTCCCACCTGTGTCCAGGCCAAGCCCGTTACCACACCCGGGTATTCATTGCCCTGATATTTATCACGACTATAGCGTGGAGCACCCAGATATGTTTTCAGATCTTCGGCACTTATTTCTACATTATAGGTTTCCTTAGTAGCCACATTTTTTGCCACCTTACGCATCAATCCCGCTATCTGTCGGTTCAACTCTCTGACTCCCGACTCACGCGTGTAAGCATCAACCAGATTATTCAGCACCGGTTTTGAAATACTAAAGTCAGTATCTTTTAATCCATGATCGGCCAACTCTTTTGGCACCAAATGGTGACGGGCAATTTCCACCTTTTCTTCCTGCGTGTAACCGCTCACCTCAATCAGTTCCATCCTATCAAGCAACGGACGTGGAATAGTACTCAGGTTGTTGGCCGTTGCGATGAATAATACTTTCGACAAGTCAAAATCAACATCCAGATAATTGTCGTGGAAAGCTGTATTTTGTTCAGGATCCAGCACCTCGAGCAAAGCCGACGAAGGGTCACCTTTATAATCGGTCGTAATTTTATCTATCTCATCAAGTACAAAAACCGGATTAGCCGATTCCGCCTTTTGGATATTCTGCATAATTCGTCCGGGCAAAGCACCTATATAAGTACGGCGATGACCACGAATTTCAGCTTCATCATGCAACCCACCCAACGAAACACGCACGTATTTCCGGTTCAAAGCAGCCGCAATAGATTTACCCAACGATGTTTTTCCAACTCCCGGAGGGCCATATAAACAGATAATCGGTGATTTCATATCACCTTTCAACTTCAACACAGCCAAATGTTCCAATATACGATCTTTCACCGTATCCATGCCAAAATGGTCTTTATTCAAAGTCTTCTGAGCATTCTTCAGATTAAAATTATCTTTGGTATATTCGTTCCAGGGCAAATCAAGCATAGTTTCTATGTAGTTCAGCTGGGTCGAATAATCCGGTGAATGCTGACTCATACGTTCAAGCTTCTTTAATTCTTTATCAAAGATCTTTGCCGTGGCTTCACCCCACTTCTTATCTTTAGCACGTTCCCTGAAATCGGCAACCTCCTGCTCTACCGAGCCACCACCCAACTCATTTTGAATGGTCTTCATTTGCTGCTGCAGGAAGTATTCACGTTGTTGCTGATCAATGCCTTCTTTTACTTTATTTTGAATAGACATTTTGATTTCGAGCAACTGAGCTTCTTTATTCAACAACTCCAACAGCTGATAAGCACGAGTGGTTATATCATCAATTTCCAACAAGCGCTGCTTTTCCTTTACACTTAAGCCAAAGTTAACACAGACATAATTGATCAGAAATACCGGATTTTCAATATTACGAATAGCAAAGCCCATTTCGGGAGAAACAGTCCCTGAATCATTAATAATATTAATAGCCAAATCTTTTATCGACGAAACTAACGCCCCAAAAGAACCGTCAGTCAAATCGGGCAATACATCATCCAGCAAATCTACTTTGGCTTTCATATACGGTTTAGTCGAGTCCAACTCACCCAATCGGAAACGTCGCTTACCTTCAAGAATTACCGTAGTGGAGTTGTCGGGCATTTCCAAAATGCGCACCACGCTTGCCACCGTACCTAAAGGAAACAACTGGTCAATGGTGGGATCATCCTGTTTTTTATCTATTTGGGAACAAACCCCGATAAGTGCATCATTCTCATGAGCCTCACGCACCAACTTCAATGATTTTGAACGGGCAACAGACACCGGAAGAAGCACCCCCGGATAAAGAACCATATTACGCAATGGAAGAATAGGAAGAATGTCGCCTGAAATGATGTTCAGATCATACGAACGTTCATCTAATGAAATTATAGGAAACATATCGGACGAACCCAACATATCATCAGAAAACAGATTGTCAAAAGGATTGCTCATTATATTACGGATATTACACTGCCAATATGGCAAAAATTCGAATTTTACGATTATACATAATAAACTAGAGTCATTAAATCATTTATAAAAAGAAATTTAGCGACTTTTCAGTTCATTTTCTACGCTTTATTTCAATTGCTATGCCAAAAAAGCACGAAACCTGTTTCTCTTTCAATCAAGATAACGTACTTTTGCAAATTAAATTCTTCAAATTAAGATTTTTCTCAGCACAACACTCGTTGAAAAAGAAAAATCAAAACAGAAAACTAAACTTTTGCAGGGCACAAAAACGGGCACTCTCCCAAAAACATTTTTCGTATGAAAACTTTCCATTTTTATTCTGTATTGATCATTATTGTATTCAGCTCAGTATCGTGTAAAAACTCTGGTCGTGCCATATTCAACTCTGTTCCTGATTACAATCAGATTGATACCGCTATATTAAACTCTGCCATTAAAACCCATTTTCAGGATTCCAGATCCACTGATCCGGCTGCTAAATGGACAAAACACTGGTATTCAACACACAATTACAAACCTCTTTGGACGCAACCACCAATTAATGCATCAAAGCTTGACACCCTATTACAATTCATATCAACGATTCAGGAACACGGACTCCGTCCGGAACAATTAGGATTAAAAACGCTCTCATCCCTGAGGCTGGGACTTGCGAAACAGAATTTGAACTACAATCAACTGGCCGAGCTGGAACTAACCGCTTCGAGAATATATCTCGAATATTGCGGAGGACTTCGGTTTGGCTTCATCAATCCTCAAAAGACCTGTCCGAATTATTATTTTCAAACCCTGCAAATTAACGAGACATTTACCAACAGTTATTTAAAAGGAATTTCCAACTATCTGTTCATACATCTGTCAAAAGTACAGCCCAGCAACAAAGATTACCTGGCTTTGCAAAAGCTAAAAAAGGAATCAAAAAATAATCCGGATTCAGCGCAATTCGTCGATAAAATAAATGCGAATCTCGAACGTTTACGTTGGAAAATAAAATCTCTTGGATCTAAATACATACGTGTCAATGTGGCAGATATGACATTGACAGCTTTCAGGAACGACAGTATAGCCTTAAAGATGAAAGTGGTAGTAGGTAAAACCCCACACAATCGAACTCCATTCCTACAAAGTAGCATATACCAACTAATTGTAAACCCCACATGGACAGTGCCCTGCAGTATTGTAGTGAAGGAGATTGCAAAGCTTGCTCTAACACACGAAGATTATTTTGAGCGACACAACATCCACGTCTACCGACATGGAGTCGAGATCGATCCAACAACCATCGATTGGTCAAAAGTCAATAAAACCAACCAACCCTATAAACTAGTACAGGCTTCGGGCACCAACAATTCTTTGGGACGAATTAAGTTTGTTTTCGGCAACCGGTTTAGCGTATACCTGCACGACACCAACGCCAAAGGAGCATTTAGCCGAAGCAACCGAGCACTTAGCCACGGCTGTGTACGGGTCGAAAAGCCTTTAGAACTGGCTTCTTTCTGCCTGGCAGATATAAAACCTGAGGACACAAAAAAAATTGACAGGAAAAATTTCTTGTTGGATAAAATCCGCTACTCTATGGATCTGAACGTATTAAGCCCCATAGGCAAAGATTCGCTAAACTCCAACCCCAAACAAATGAAAGTAAGCAGAATCAGACTAAGTCCCTGCATCCCTGTTCTACTCGACTATAATACATGCTTTCGTAATTCAAAAGGCGAGATTCAATTCAGAGACGATATATATAGGGCAGACAGCGTGCTAAACAGACGACTCAAAAACTTATAACAAGCACAGAGCCTATTTGAAGTTTTGTCCAAACGACTTGCCGGTCATCTCATCCACCTTCACCCGCCATACTTTCACGTTTACCAGTGCAGGTTGCGAGTACGTAAAAGGGCGATCGGTATAATTCTTCATCGTAATATTAAGCGCCGCCTCTTTTTCCGCCAAATCGTCAATAAAAGTAACGCTACCTTTGCAAAGCACACTTTTAGCAAGCATACTATAACTACAAGCCACATCAGGATGCTGATAAACCAACTTTCCATCCGAACAAAAAGTCACACAAACACGGTTATTCAAAGCCAACAAATCCAGATGTTTACCATGCGGTCCCGAATGGAGAATAATCTCATCGTTCGAATAACCAAAATTCATTGGAATCACGTATGGAGACCCATCTGTCTCGGTAATCCCCACAAAACATACATCACACCGGGTAATAACCGACTCCAACTCACTCTTCTCAACAATATAACTGGTTCTCATAGGACAATCTTTTTTTTCAGACACAAAAATAAGTAAAAGACAGCAAAAGCCGAATAGATTTTTCTATTTAGATTGAATATAAGCTTATCAAGCTCAAAAAAAAACAGATTCTCCCTCATCACAATACCCGCATTATACATATCTTTGTAGAACAAATTAAAATTCAGATTAATGAAAAAACTACTCATTTCTTTTAGCATCCTGACTCTATTTACCTTTTCAGGATTTGCACAGGCCGATAAGATAATCGGAAAATGGAAAACAATCGACGACAAAGATGGCAGTGCCAAATCTATCGTTGCGATCTACAAAACACCTAACGGAAAATATTGCGGTAAAATTGAAAAACTCTTCAAGGATCCGGAAAAACGTTGCACCGAATGTGAAGGAGCAAAAAAAAATCAACCTATTACCGGCCTGGTTGTAATCAATGACATGATTGAAAAAGATGGCAAATTGACTGGGGGAACCATACTGGATCCAAAGACCGGGAAAATTTACAAGTGCAACATTACACTCGACAAAGAAGCCGAAAAACTAACCGTACGTGGTTCGTTGGATAAAGGTGGCTGGATAGGACGATCACAAACATGGATCAGAAGCAAATAGGCTTTCGAAACTTGTCATATTCTTTCCAACTTAACGCAACAACCTATCCGACGAGTTAAAGTTAGTTAATCACCAAGAAATACACAAGAAATATGTTGTACAACATAAAAAAAACGCTTTACTTTTGCACTGTGTTTTTCATGGTATTAGATTTAAGGTTAATAAAAGATTGGGTTGTCGCGAGACAACCCTTCTTGTTTCATTTAGTTCGAGCCCAAACAAACCTATCTCAGTCGCATTCTTAGCGGCAATTGCGAAACCAGTCAACAGACTCACAAACATCGGACGTTTGGCAAACTTAGCAAACTCAACTTTCAGAGCCATACTGCTGTCATAACCGAGAGCCGCAACCATTAAATTCACGCGAGCCGCAACACAACAAGAAAAATGAAAGATCCTTTTGGGGATTAAAGCACAAAAAGACCGGAAAAAGACTTCAAATAATAAACATTTTAATTGAAAACGAGGTTAAAATGAATTGGAATTCTATAAACAATTCATTACCTTTGCATAACAATGTAAATCCAAACGTTTAAATGTCCAACAAAATGTCCAATACTAAAAAAATGCTCATCGAAGTTGCCCGTCAGCTTTTTGCCGAAAACGGCAAAAAGGATGTTACAATGAATGACATTGCAGAAGCATCTAAAAAGGGACGACGCACCTTGTATACTTATTTCAACAACAAAGAAGAAATATACAGATCTGTCATTGACAAAGAATTAGACACAATTTTAGACAGGCTTACTGTCGTATCGAACCAAAAAACAGAGCCGGACATTAAACTCACCAACCATATCCTCACCCATCTTGACGCAGTCAAAAATGTGGTAGAAAGAAACGGGTCACTCCGCGCCGATTTCTTCCATGATATTTATGAAGTAGAACGTAAACGTCGAAAAATAGACGTGATGGAAATCGCCTTATTACGCTCCATCATCTCGGAAGGAATTGAGAAAAACATTTTCAAACGCATGGATATAGACTTATCATCTATGATTATATTCTACGCTATCAAAGGACTTGAAGTACCATATATTCGTCAAAACATAAGTTCCGAATTCGAAAGAAACAAAAACAGCATTGTTGATTTTATATTTACCGGAATCAAAAAAAGCAGTCCTAAATCAAATAGAGCTAATCTGGCACCCATTGGCAGACGATCTATATAATTCAGAATGCCTTTTCGGCAAATTAATTCAAATAGAGCAGAACAAAAAACGGTTTTTCGTTTGGAAAACAACCAACCAATTCTGCAAGCCCAAACTATCATCATTAAAAATCAATACTAATGGCGTTTGTCAACAACACCCTTATTGTCCGTAGAGACTTAATGTCTAAACTTATACGTATGTATAAGGAAGGCACATTACTTTCAGAGATTAATCGATTACCAATCAAAATGTCTCCGAAAGACAATCCTGCCAGAGGCAGATGCTGCATCCATAAAGAACGAGCTGTTTTAAAATACAAAATGCTACCAATTCTTGGTTACAGCATCGACGAAGAAGTAGACGAACTTACAACCCTTTCGGAATATGCAGAAAAAGCATTAGATCGGACCGAAAACAAGAAATCTATATTGACTGTGGTTGACGAAGCCTGTACAGCATGTGTAAAAACAAACTATGTAATAACTAATCTTTGTAAAGGCTGCGTTGCCCGTGCCTGTTACATGAATTGCCCGAAAGAAGCAATTGGTTTCATGGAAAACGGACAAGCCCATATCAACCACAATAAATGCATCAATTGTGGAATTTGCAAAGAAGCATGTCCTTACCATTCTATTGTTTATATACCGGTTCCCTGCGAAGAAGCATGCCCGGTAAAAGCCATACACAAAGATGAGAATGGCATTGAACATATCAATGAATCTAAATGTATCTATTGCGGAAAGTGCATTAACGCCTGTCCATTCGGCTCTATATTCGAAGTCTCTGAAGTTTTCGACATTCTTCAGGCCATTAAGCGTGATGAGAAACTGGTAGCCATTATGGCACCATCCATTCAGTCACAGTTCAACAATACAATTGAGGAAATCAGTGAAGCTGTAGCCGAAATTGGATTCATAGAGGCCATAGAAGTAGCTTACGGAGCAATGGAAACTACCAAAAGAGAGGGTGCGGAATTAAACGAAAAACTGGAAAGCGGACAACAATTTATGACAACCTCCTGTTGTCCATCCTATATTGAGTTGGTAAACAAACATCTGCCCGAAATGAAACCTTTCGTATCGCACACCAAATCGCCAATGCATTATACCGCCGAAATGGTAAAAGTAAAATATCCGGATGCGAAGATTGTGTTTATAGGCCCTTGCGTAGGCAAGAGAAAAGAAATGCAGGACAATCCACTGGTAGATTATGTATTAACGTTCGAGGAACTTGATTCTATTTTTTCCGGACTTAGCATTGAAATGCAGGCTCTGGAAAAAGAGCCTGAATGTGCACCAATGTCCGGAAGAGGGTTTGCCAGAGCGGGAGGAGTAATCTCAGCTGTAGAGCAAATGTATCCTCAACTAGGCATAAAACCAATTCAGGTATCCAATCTAAACAAGAAAAACATCGGACTATTACGTGCTTACACCAAAGGTAAAGCTCCGGGAAACTTTATAGAAGTAATGGCCTGTGAAGGAGGCTGCATTTCCGGACCATGCGGAAAAGTAGACTACGCGCAAGCGCAAAAGATATTTAAGAAAGCAATGGGTGAGGTTTGACAAAAAGCCAAAGTCAGCCCTTCAATTTAGTCATTTTGCGCCAGATTTATTTTATTGAATCTGGCGCATTTTATTAAAACAAATTCGGCAATGAAAAAATTATTAGCATTATTAGGATTAATCAGTCTTGCACTAGGTATAATCGGTGCTTTTCTGCCACTACTACCCACCACTCCATTTGTTTTGCTCTCTGCTTATCTGTTTGCAAAAAGCTCTGACAAATTACACAGTTGGCTAATGACACATAAAATTTTCGGCCAACTAATTCGGGATTTTCATGAAGAAAAAGCTATTTCTATGCAAGGGAAAGTTGCAGCCATCAGCACAATGTGGATATCCAATATTATCAGTATACTTTTTATCGTCAACGAAAAGCTTTGGTTGCAAATCCTATTGACCATAATCTCCATTGGAGTCACGATTAATATTTTACGATATAAAACTAAAAAGAGGCAATAGTCCTCCACAGACCAAGAAAATACTATTTCTGGTTTCAACCAACAGATCTGTAAACAATAAGAATAGAGTTATAAAAGCGAGATTGAGAGATCAATACAAAACTGGAAATACGTCATGAAAGCCAAAACAGTCAGAGAGAAAGGGAATAAATACCAAAATAAAAAAAGGACTCCGCTGACGAAGGAAACTCTTATTTCATTCCGTTTGATTGGTGATAAATCACATCCCGAAGCTTACAACTACATTCGCACTTACCGGTTTCTAACAAACCACTTCGTTGAAGCAATTCAAATTCAATTCTAAAATTATCGGTAAAAATACCAACCTCTAAATTTTCTTCTATTTGTTGTTGCGTCCACCACTTTAATTGGGGTGAATGGTTTGAGTTAAAGGTCACCTCAGATTGCTGACAACTCACAAACAAAAATGCATAATGGTTTTCTTTATCAAGCTCAATCGTATAATTCGCAAGGTACATACACTTCATACCCCCTAAAAGACAAGCTTCCGATGCACGATCAACACAGTGCTCAATAGTTTCCCCCATTTTCACATGATTAGAAATAGCCGTATCCCACAATCCGGAAAAAATCAGACTATCATCAGATCTTCTTTGAAGCAACACCATACCTTTGTCCACAACCAAAACCCGAATAACCGGATGCAGATATTTTTTTTCATCGTTCAGACTGGTTATATGTTGAATGCTACCAATGATCTTTCCCTGATTATTCACGATAGGCCACCATTCTTCTCTTAGTAACTTAGCACGAATAATTTGAACACGAAGAACTTCATACACCGCAAGAAAAAGGACAACACTTACATATACATATTGTAACATATGCTGATAAAGTAAGATTGGCTTAGCAGTCACCTGAATAATCAGGAACGATGATACATAAAGCAGCAACACAAAGAGAAACACCCAAATAACGCGATACAACTCTTCAAAGTTGTTAGACATAGGTATTACATCAGGTATCAGCTTCAAAACCACCTTCTGAATTTTCTTTCGAAACAGAACAGCAAGAAGTAAAAAAACAAGTAAAAAAAATTCAGAGACGATCTCATCTTCTCCTTTAAATACAGTCAAGTACCTCACCAAACCTGCAATCACGCTAACACCAACAAACATCAGCGTAAAGAGGACATGCCAGCTAAAGATACGATTGTAGACTACATAGACATAAACCAAAAGAATCAAAGCCAAAGGAAAAGACACTTTCCACGCCACACTCATCCCACAAAAATCATCAACCACTAAAAAAACTATTAGCGGTAAAAAATGAAGTATTGGATTAAAAAAGGATTCTTTTATTTGTTTTCTCAGCTTTTCCATAATCAACGAACTATACGATCGACTTACTAACAACGCCAACAGGAATATAGTTTGTTCATCTAGCGAAAATTTAAATGTGCGAGTTAAAAGGACAACATCCGACTCACATATTTACCGATAATGTCAAATTCAATATTTACGACCGTTCCTACCTCAATCTGATGAAAATTAGTATGTTCATAAGTATAGGGAATTATAGCAACCTGAAAACTGTTATCCGTTGGATTGCAAACAGTCAAACTGGCACCATTCACCGTAACTGAACCTTTATCAACCGTCATATAGCCACGTTTGGCCATTTCCTTGTCAAATGAATATTCAAACGTAAAATACCAGCTTCCATCGGCTTCTTTCACCTCGGAACACACTGCAGTCTGATCAACATGACCCTGAACAATATGCCCGTCTAATCGACCATCCATCAACATACTTCTCTCCAGATTTACTTTACTTCCCGGCACGAGTAAACCTAAATTACTCCGGTCAAGTGTTTCTTTTATAGCAGTTACCGTGTAAGTATCATCAGTTTTTGATACAACCGTCAGACAAACGCCATTATGGGCAACACTCTGATCTATTTTGAGCTCATCAACAAATGAACATGACATGGTTATATGTAGATTTTCCTGTTCCTTTTTTAATGCAACCACTTGTGCTGCTTCTTCTATAATTCCTGAAAACATATTATTCTGTATTTTATAAATTAATTAGGAGCGTAAAACACTCTTTACGCCTTTTACCACTTTTAGTTTCTTTACAATAGCATCCAACTCTTTGGTATCATTTACCATAATCGTAAGATTTCCCTGAAAAAGACCTGCATTTGAATCAATCGAAATTGAACGTAAGGAAATGTTTTTTTCTTTCGATATCAAAGAAGTTATGTTCGTTACAATTCCTATGTCGTCGTGCCCGACTATTCTCAACGTAATAGGATATTGCGATCCGACCGATTTTCCCGACCATCGGGCTTTTACAATACGATAGCCAAAGCGTGCAATCATTTGCGGGGCATTGGGGCAATCCGTTTTATGTATCTTGATACCTCCTGCAACTGCTACAAATCCAAAAACTTCGTCGCCATAAATGGGATTACAGCACTTTGCCAACTTAAAATCGACACCTTTTAAATCCTGTCCGATAACGAGAACATCATCTTTTGCTCCCGCATTAAATTGTTCGGGTTCTTTTGAAAACGAATCTGCCCGACGGGTTTCGGGTTGCTCATTCACAGTTGGCTTATCCAAATCCAGATAAGCATCACGCACCACATGCATATCCAGGTTTTCGTGCGCTATCTCCTGATAAAAATCGCTTACTGTTTTGTAACCTTTTTTCTTCGCCAAACGAGATATCTTACCATCATCAAGCTCAATCTTCCAGTTTTTAAACCGACGGATTATTGTCTCCCGTCCCATCTCTGCATCCTTAAATTCTACTTCTTTAAGAGCCTGCCGGATTTTAGTTTTAGCCTTTGACGTGGTTACCACATTTAACCAGGCCGGATTTGCCTTCTGAGTTGGTGACGTCAAAACTTCCACCTGATCGCCATTATTCAACTCATATTTTATTGGCATATTCTTACCATTCACCTTTGCCCCTACACACTTACAGCCCAGAGCCGAATGTATAGAAAAGGCAAAATCAAGGGCTGTTGCACCTTTCGGGAGTTTATGCAAATCGCCATTAGGTGTAAAAACAAAAACTTCTTTATCGTACAAATTCAATTTGAATTCGTCCATAAAATCGACTGCATTCAATTCAGGATTTTCAAGAATCTCACGAACGTTTTTCAACCATTCATCCATCCCCGACTCACTTTTAATACCTTTGTATTTCCAGTGCGCCGCCAATCCCTTTTCGGCAACTTCATCCATTCTCACTGTACGAATCTGCACTTCCACCCATTTGCCTTGAGGCCCCAACACTGTGGTATGAAGACTTTCGTATCCATTTGTTTTAGGAATGGAAAGCCAGTCACGAAGACGCTTGGGGTTCGGCTGATACATATCTGCAACGATAGAATAAGCCTGCCAGCAAGCCGCCTTTTCTTTATCAAGAGGTACATCGAAAATCACACGAATGGCAAATAAGTCATAGATGTTTTCGAATGGCGTATTTTGCTTTTTTATTTTAGAATAAATGGAGTTGATGGATTTAGTCCGACCCTTTATCGTAAATTCAAATCCAAGCTCATTCAACTTTTCTTTTAATGGAGAGATAAAGTCTGAGATGAATTTATCCCGAGTCTTTTTTGTATCATGAAGTTTATGAGCAATCTCCCTATAGATTTCCCTATTAGTATGCTTTAGCGACAAATCTTCTAATTCGGTCTTTACGGCATACAAACCCATACGGTGAGCCAACGGGGCATATAAAAAAGAAGCCTCGCGTGCGATGCTTTGTCTCTTCTCTTCCGGAAAAGCATCCAACGTACGCATAATCTGAAGATGTTCGGCAATGATTATCAAAATCACACGAACATCTTCGGCAAAAGTAAGAAAGAGTTTTCGAAAATTCTCCGTTTCGAGAGAAGCGTTGCGCTCATACAGCTCTCTCACCCGCATCAGTCCCTGAATAATCGAAGAAACCGGAGTATTAAACTTCGATTCGATTTCAGCCACACTCAGCAGTTTCTTTTCAACCAACTCGTGAAACAAAACACTCAGGACAACAGCTTTTCCCAATCCTATTTCGCCCAGAATAATTTCAACAACCTTGATTTTATCTGCAATAGACCTGCCGGGGACTGTTCCCTCAGGAGGAAATAAGGAAAAATGATCTTTTAAGATTGCTCTTAATTCTTTTCTCTCGCTAAAAGTAAAAAGGCTTGCATGCGCATTGAGAATTCTACTATATTGAGACCGAAATGATATGTCTTTTTTTGATGTCATAATTCAATTATAAGCAAACAGTTATAAATAATATCAAGTTAACACCTTTGGAAGTACAAAGATACGATACTAAATTCAAGAACTTCCAAATCCATCCGGAAAAAGTACAGATTTACGAGGCCAATAAAAAAACAACAAATAAAAACGATCAATCATTCGATATTTTTGAATTTTCTTTCTTAAATTTGCAAAGAATGAAAAACTAAGCATTCTTCCTTCATTACTAACTATTTCTATCCGATTTCTTTTTTAGCTACAATTATGGAACCACACGCTGACTCAACAATAGGTAATCAATATGGTTTGTCCATTCGATTTGATTCGGATGGATTTTCGTTGTCGGTCGTTGATGAATTGAAAACTCTACTGTCTACAAAATCCGTACAAGCTAAATTGTCATCTCTATCTAGCGATGACATTATAACCCTATTAAACAAAGAGATAAACATCAATTACAGTGCCATTAATTTAATCTTCGAATCGGATCATTACTTATTTGTTCCGTCACCCTTATTTCGGTCGCATGAAGCTTCTGACTATTTAAATTTACAACAGAAAATCGGACAAAATGAAATTGTGGTTTACAACAACCTACCGATTTGGGACACGGTGAATGTTTTTTCCATTCCGAGGGCACTTCAGACGGCATTAAACCAACTGTTCCCTAATACAATTATTGAACATCACATCAGTTATTTCTTGACAACCAAAGTCAAAACTCAGCATGAAAACAGTCTTTTCATTTGGACCCGACAGAAAATGATGGATATAATTGTATTTAAAAACTCAAAACTACAGCTACTAAACAGCTATGCTTACCAAACAGCAGAAGACTTTACCTATCATACACTCAATGTAATCGATCAGCTTTCGGTTAATACCGAAAAATGCAAAGTGAAATTATTTAATGCAGGCAAGAAACCCGAACTAAAGAAAACACTGGAGATATACCTGGCTGTGAATACCGACTAACCAAAAATCACAACAGAACAACAAACTAAAAACAAGATGAAATGCGAATAATCAGTGGAAAATATAAAGGCCGAAGAATTAGTGCACCAAGCAATATAACTGCGCGGCCCACAACAGACTTTGCCAAAGAGGGGCTGTTTAATTTATTAAACAACAGAATCGATTTTGAAGATATCGACGTACTCGACTTGTTTGCTGGCACAGGAAGTATAAGTATCGAATTTGTATCCCGCGATTGCAAAGGTGTAATCAGTATTGAGCAAAATGAAAGACACTGCAACTTTATTCGCAAAGTGTGTACCGATCTGAAGATAGACAATCTCTCTTTATTAAAAACAGATGTATTTAAATATATCGAGAGCTGCCATACGCAATTTGATATGATCTTTGCCGATCCACCCTATGAGTTGGAAAAACTGGCTGGAATTCCAGACCTGATCTTCGGGCACAACTTGCTGAAAAGCGACGGTCTGTTTGTTTTGGAACATTCCTCTAAAGACAGCTTTGAGAATCACCCCAACTTTGTTGATCACAGAAACTATGGCAATGTCAATTTTAGTTTTTTTGAAGTAAAGCAATAAGCTTATATAGCTAAACAGAAACAGGGAGAGTATCAAATTGACACTCTCCCTGTTTCTGTTTCATCAGTAATTATTGTTTTTTCAGCACAAACGCTGTACGGGCCGGAATATAAAGCTTGAGCCATTCCTTACCACTCGGATCTTGCGGCTCTGATAAGGTAACATGAGTAACTGTTTCGTCAATCAGATTAAATCCACCAAAAAGAGATTCATCTGTATTTAAAATTATTTTATAAGTTCCCTTCTCTGCCAGAATTCCATAATCGGTAAATGATTTTGTTCCATTAAAATTGAATACAAACACCAAATTACCTCTTTCGTAGGCCAACACCTGATCACCTTCATTGTCCCAAAGTTGAACAATTGGTTTTTCATTAAACTTAGATACTGAGTTAATCAAACTAATCATAGAACGGTCAAACTCACCCAAAGCATTATAAAGATACTTCTTATTGTCCACCAAATCCCATTGTCGACGTGCATACTTGTACGACCAGCCATTGCCTTCGCGTGGAAAATCAATCCATTCGGGATGTCCGAATTCATTACCCATAAAATTCAGATATCCACCATTGATTGTGGTGGAGGTAATCAATCGGATCATTTTATGTAATGCCACACCACGATCGACCACTAAGGTGCTATCGCCCCGTTGCATGTGCCAGTACATTTCAGAATCTATCAGACGGAAGATAATTGTTTTATCACCGACAAGAGCCTGATCATGACTTTCAGCATAACTTATCGTTTTTTCCTGCGCACGACGGTTAGTCAGTTCCCATAAAATATGACCGACTTTCCAGTCTTCATCCTTCACCTCCTTGATCATCTTAATCCAGAAATCCGGAATTCCCATAGCCATACGGTAATCGAACCCGATTCCACCATCTTCTACACGGGTTGCCAAACCCGGTATCCCACTCATTTCTTCGGCCACCGTAATAGCATGTGGATTTACCTGATGGATTAATTTATTAGCCAAGGTAAGATAACAAATAGCATCACCATCCTGATTCAAATTGTAGTATGATTCATAGCCCGTAAAATCCTCACCAAGACCATGACTCCGGTATAACATAGACGTAACACCATCAAACCGATAACCATCAAACTTATATTCTTCGAGCCAGAATTTGCAATTGGAAAGTAAAAAGTGCAGGACAGATGGTTTTGCATAGTCAAAACAAAGTGAGTCCCATGCCGGATGCTCGCGACGCGAACCTCCGTGAAAATACTGATAAGGTGTTCCGTCGAATCGGCCCAGTCCTTCTACTTCGTTCCGTACCGCATGAGAATGAATTAGATCCATAATGACTGATATTCCCATTCCATGTGCATCGTCAATCAAACGTTTCAGCTCTTCAGGAGTACCAAAGCGGGAAGAAGCGGCAAAAAAGCTCGACACATGATACCCAAAAGATCCATAATAGGGATGTTCCTGAATAGCCATTATCTGAATACAATTGTATCCGTCTTGAGCTATCCTTGGTAAAACCGAAGTGCGAAACTCTTCATAAGTAGAAACCTTTTCATCCGAACCGGCCATACCAATATGGCATTCGTAAATCAGAAGCGGATCGGTGATCGGCTTAAACTTCTTATTTTTGAACAAATAGGGTTTAAACGGAAACCAAACCTGAGCACTAAAGATTTTAGTTTGATCATCCTGAACAACCCGACGTGCCCATGCAGGAATACGCTCCCCGCCTCCGCCATCCCACTCCACTAAAAGCTTATACAGCTGAGAGTGTGCTATGGCATATTCAGGCAGACGAATCTCCCAGATTCCATTCTGAATTCTTTTCAACTGATAATCCGGGTGTCGTTGCCAGTTATTGAAATCACCAATCAGGAATATAGCCGTTGCGTTGGGTGCCCATTCACGGAAAACCCATCCATCGGTACTACGATGCAATCCGAAATATAAATAACCGGTCGCAAAGTTAGACAGGTTCTGCCCTTCGGGTACCAGCTTTTTCTCTATAGCTTCAAAATACTCGTAACGTCCATTTATGGCACCTGCATAAGGAGCAAGAAAAGGATCTGATTTAAGAATAGCAAGATTTTTCATACATTCAAGTTTAAGCCGACGGACTTCTACAGTTGAGTTCAGCGGCATGTTTTCAGAAAAAAAGGATGAACAGTACTAAATAATTTAAGGTGTATGCGAGAAACTCTCTGCGACAAGAGTCTGCTAATACAGTTCGTTTGAAAGAATCTTATAGTTGAAAAATTATGCCAATACCTTTACAATAATTTTTTTATGCTTACCTTCTGCAATGCCCGGTTGATGTCCGTCTTCGGGAAAGAAAACTGCAAATTCAAAAGGTTGAACGAGCAACAGATTTGATGCCTTATCAGCAAAAAAAGTAATATCTTTCTCTGTGTTGTAAGGGTCAGTCACGTCTTTGAGTTTGTTTCCTGCAATCCACCCCATAGTTTCGGGTGCGCCAACGGGTATTTGGATATCAATAAAACGATTGTGTGTTTCCATACGAGCTGCATCAACCGTTTTTCCGGTTATTTCAACCACGTTTACAATTAAATTTGCACCATCTAACTCTATTTTTCCGATAGGAAGAGCCAGTAAATCAGTGTTACGTAAAAAATCAAAAGCCTGTTTAAAGCGTGGATGCAGCGATTCATACAATCCTGCATTTTCAAGTGAGTCTAAAATCATATTTTAAAATTATCAGAATATTTATCTCTTTAGTTATTGGCAACCTCATCAACCGTGTAGTTCAGAAATTGATTCAATGGATAAGCACACCGCAATATGGCAGCAACACGGGCTACAAAATCATCAGATCCGAGAATGGATTCATCCAGCTTATAATTCACCATATAATGTTTCAATTTCAGTAGTTCAGCATCGGCAAAATCTTTCGGGAAGCCACGTGGAACTGTTTTAAGCTTATCATCTTCAAAAAAAGAACTGAAGTATTTCGCAAAATCAGGATTAAACCGGATTTCATTCAGCTCCTCAATATTATCATAAACACTTTGTCGTAAAGCCTTAAGCAGATTAGCATCCGGACACCACACACCGGCCGCCATAAATGACCCCGCCGGATCGAGATGCAGATAATATCCTCCACGCTGACTTTTACGACCGCCTGCCGAAGCAATAAATATACCCATATGCGTTTTATAAGGTGTTTTGTCGTGCGAAAAACGGGTATCACGATAAATCCGAAAGACGCAATCTTTCGCTTCAACATGTTTTATTTCATCATCAAACTTGGATATTTCCAAAATCAAATCACGACCTAATTGTTCGAATTCGAGACGCAACCGATCATATCGGACTTTATTTTCGGCAAACCACTCCCGGTTGTTATTTATTGTCAATTCGCTCAGGAATTGAAGCACATTATCAATCTTCATAAGGTATTTATTTTGCGTTTGACAAATATAAGGCAAAATTCAGACAAAAAGCACTTTGAAATCCATTTTTTTTAAACGCACTCCATTTTTGGTATACAGAGCTATTATTTCGACAAAAAATGATTACTTTTGTAGCCTTATTGACAAATGGAACTAGCTGTCTGTGAATACACAAAACACTGACAAACAAACTCTACAGAGTTCTGCAAACAGAATAAAGAAAAAGGATGAAAAATCGGATTAATCAATTGTTGGAAGAAGTAAACCAACTGGCGGCTGCTAACCAGGACGAACTGGAAGCACTTCGTATTAAGTATTTGAGTAAAAAAGGACA
>Ga0302164_10000008_pt1 | contig 203412 bp, 165 predicted proteins | sample I_Fen_E3_1_FD_193500 | JGI IMG/M metagenome (GOLD analysis project Ga0302164, IMG submission 193500) | Peat permafrost microbial communities from Stordalen Mire near Abisko, Sweden - I_Fen_E3_1 | ecosystem: Environmental > Terrestrial > Soil > Wetlands > Permafrost | place: Sweden: Abisko...
CAACTTCCAATAATTTTGCAAAATCATAAGCCTTGGATAGAAACATGCAGTCCCTTCGATGCGGCTATCGCCATAAACTTTGAAAATCCTGAGATTGAATCCATCCTTTGGCAGATCACTAAAAGAAATTTTTATTCAACGCCATTCCGGGCTAACCCAAATTCAGCTAATTCTACTATTTCTGAAACCCTGACCTGGCAAGGAGAGGAAATAAAATTATTAGGCTTGGTTAATATTATTTTTTAGACTCGACTAAATTATTACTTTTGTAAGTCAAACTTACAGAAGATGCCCAGTTTTACGGAAGAGAACTACCTAAAGGCCATTTACCATTTATCAGAAGATGGAGCCAACTCCGTTTTAACGAATGATTTGGCCGAGGCTATGAACACGAAAGCTGCTTCAGCCACCGACATGGTCAAGAAACTGGCTACAAAAAAATTTATATCCTATAAAAAATATTATGGTGCCAGCCTCACCGCTAAAGGTAAAGCAGAAGCGTTGACCGTTATCCGTAAGCACCGGTTGTGGGAAACATTTTTGGTGAAGCAACTTGGTTTCGCTTGGGATGAAGTTCACGAAGTAGCGGAGCAACTGGAACACATTCAATCCAAAAGGCTCATCGAAAAACTAGACGAGTTCCTTGAATATCCAAAAACTGATCCTCATGGCGATCCTATTCCGGATGCCTCGGGCAAAATCGTAAAAGTGAAACAAGTACATCTGTCTGAATATCCTGTTCAGAAAAAATGCGTGGTGTGTGCCGTGAAAAAAGGCTCACCTTCTTTTCTTCAATTCCTCAGTAAAATCGGAATTGGCATAGGTGCTATGCTGACCATTGTTGATAAAGTTGATTTTGATGGATCGGTTGAAATTTCAATTGATCACAAAAAAAGGATTTTCATATCAAAAGAAGCGGCAGAAAATTTATTGGTAACTGAATGAAGCGTTCATATAAAATATTTCTTTTTACCTTGCTTGCCTGTATAATCTCCTGTTCAAAGTTTGAACCTTCTGCTCCGGACAACAACCAGATTTTGGATGGACCTGTACCAGGGCTAACCACAGATGAGCACAAACAGTTTCTTCGCGGTGATAATGCATTTAATGCTCAAATCTTTACTGTAGATAATGGACTTGGCCCGTTGTTCATTGCTACCTCATGTGGAAGTTGCCATGCGAGTGACGGAAAAGGACATCCTTTCACAGCACTCATGCGGTTTGGTCAGCTCGATCAAACCGGGAATCTTTTCTTAAGTCAAGGTGGTCCACAACTTCAGTCGAAAGCTATCCCAGGATATTCGCCAGAGCAGCTTCCTCCTGGTGCAACATTTTCAAAACTCCTGCCGCCGGCAAATACTGGTCTTGGCTACCTCGATGCAGTGAGCGATGCTGATATTCTTGCTTGGGAAGACCCTACTGATGCAAACGGAGATGGCATCAGTGGCGTGGCTAATTGGATTTCGATGAAAAGCTATATTGACGATCGGTCAAACAGTATTCCTCTGAATGGAAAGTACGTCGGGCGATTTGGCAAAAAAGCATCCACTTATAATTTACTTCAGCAAACGGCTCAGGCCTATAATCAGGACATTGGAATTACATCAACGTATGAAGCAATAGATACCTATTCGGGCAATGCATCCGATCCGGAAGTTTCCAATCAAACACTAGCAGATGTTGTCTTCTACTTAAAAACGCTAAAGGCACCTATTCCCCGAACGGAAACAAGTGAGATCCTTTCCGGTAAACAATTATTTATAACTACTGGATGCGCAAGTTGTCATCGGCCTGAAATGAAAACCGGGTCGAGTCCAATTGCCGCTTTGTCGAACAAGACTTTTTATCCTTACACCGATCTGCTCCTTCATGATATGGGTGCCGGATTGGATGATGGTTATACAGAAGGTTCTGCTAAAACCTTTGAGTGGCGCACTCCGCCACTCTGGGGTTTAGGGCTTTCAAAAAACTCACAGGGCGGCCAATATTATTTACTTCATGACGGGCGCGCAACGAGTATTGAAGAAGCGATCCTTTTGCACGGAGGCGAGGGTGATCTGAGCAAAGAGAACTATAAGTCGCTCACGAACGATGAAAAGAAAAAATTGATTCAATTCCTTGAAAGCCTATAGCATGAACAGACGCAAGTTCATATCGAGTAGCTGTGTGGCATGCGCTGGTGGCATAGGGTTATCTTATCTGTTGTCCTCTTGTGCGTCAACTCATTATGTTACAGGAACCCTTGAGCAGAAAGGGATTTCAATACCGGTGTCGGAGTTTGTACATCCAAAAAAAGGGAAGCAGGTGATGCGCGATTTCATTATCGTTCATCACGACAGTCTGGAATTTCCAATTTATCTCTACAGAATTAATAAAGGTGAATACAGCGCGCTGTGGATGAAATGTACACATCAAGGATCTGAATTAAATGCTGGAGGCGATCATTTGTACTGCTCTAGCCATGGCAGCGAATTCGACAAAAAAGGAAATGTAATTCACGGGCCGGCAGAAAAAAACCTTCGCGCCTTCTCGGCTTACATTCAAAACGATAAAATCATTATTGAACTGACGAAAGGATGAGATATCTACTTTTTATAGTGATTTCATTTTTCATTTCAGGTTATGACGTAGCCGCACAGGTTGACTCTACTTTGTTCAGGCGAATAAAAAAAGACACCACCAAAGTCCTAATGAACATGGATGCTGTCTACAATCGGCCGTTTCTTTCCGTAAGCAAATTGCCGGTTGCTGTTGGTGGTTATGTTGAAGCCAACTGGCAACATCTGGCAACGAACGGAATTTCCGAAGGTCATCAGTTTCAAATGCGAAGGCTCACCCTTTTTTTAGGATCAAACATTTACAAGCGAATAAAATTCCTCTCGGAGATCGAGTTTGAAGATGGCACAAAAGAAATCAACATTGAATTTGCTTCAGTCGATGTCGAATTGCATCCGTTGCTAAATTTCCGCGGAGGAGTCATCATGAATCCTATAGGAGCGTTCAATCAAAATCACGATGGACCTAAATGGGAGTTCATCGATCGGCCTATTTCTGCTACTGAAATGCTCCCAGCCACCTGGAGCAATGTGGGTTTTGGTTTGTATGGAAAATGGTATAAAAAAGATTGGGTTTACGGCTACGAAACTTACCTCACCAATGGCTTTGACGATAAGATCATCAGCAATTCACAAAACAAAACTTTTCTACCTACATCGAAACTAAATCCCAACCGATTTGAAGAAAGCTCAAACGGGCAGCCCTTGCTTACAACAAAGGTAGCAGTGAAGAATAGAAAAATTGGCGAAGTCGGAATTTCGTACATGGGTGGAGTCTACAACAAATTTCAAGATGACGGAATCATCCTTGATAGCAAAAGAAGAGTAGATGTTTGGGCAATAGATTTCAACACTACACTTCGCAGAAGCAAAACCTACATTACCACCGAGTGGGCATTCGTCCATGTGGATGTGCCCGAGACCTACACACAACAATATGGAAACAAACAAGTCGGAGGATTTGTTGATGTTGTTCAGCCCGTGATACGTGGAAATGTGTTGGGGTTCACCAGGTCCGTTGTCAATGTTACTTTTCGGTTTGAATATGTGGACTGGAACATTGGCAAGTTTAAAGAGACAGGTGGGAACATTGGGGACGATGTTATTTCCATTATGCCAGGTTTGAGCTGGCGACCATTTGCTCAGACTGTTTTTAGATTGAATTATCGATACAAATGGCAAACTGATATTTTAGGAAATCCACCGGCTAAAACAGCAGGTTTTCAATTTGGTTTTTCATCATATTTTTAAAAAGAGGATAGACATAAAATGAATTTTTACAAAAACACGACAGGAAAATCGCTGAGTGAAGTGCATTCTTCTGTTGATGCCACACACAAAAGCTCGTGGAGAAAATTATTGGCATTTCTTGGTCCCGCTTACCTGGTCAGTGTTGGTTACATGGATCCAGGCAACTGGGCAACCGACATTGCGGGCGGAAGCAAGTTTGGATACGCACTCATCTGGGTGTTGTTGATGTCCAACCTGATGGCCATTCTATTACAAAGCTTAAGTGCCCGGCTTGGAATTGTTCGCCAACTTGATTTAGCACAAGCCTCACGCACCACCTACCATCCTACAGTAAATTTTTGTCTTTGGATATTGGCAGAAATCGCCATTGCCGCCTGCGACTTGGCAGAAGTACTTGGTATGGCCATCGGTTTGAAATTATTATTCGGTCTACCCTTGATTTGGGGCGTGACTCTAACCGTACTTGACACCTTGATCTTGTTAGTCCTCCAAAGCTATGGCATGCGAAAGATTGAAGCCTTCATCATCGCTTTGGTTGTAATCATTGGATTATCTTTTTTACTGGAAATGATATGGGCTAAGCCAGATGTAGGTGAACTGGTGAAAGGATTTATTCCCTCTCTGCCATCGGAAGAAGCACTGTACATCGCCATTGGAATTATCGGTGCCACGGTGATGCCTCACAATCTTTATCTGCACTCATCGCTGGTGCAAACCCGAAGATTTAATACTAGTGAAAAAGGAATTTGGTCGGCTATCAAATATAATTTTATCGACTCAGCCATTGCCCTTAATGCAGCGTTCTTTGTTAACTCTGCGATTCTGATTTTAGCAGCTTCCACTTTTTTCAGGGCCGGCATGTATGAAGTTACCGACATACAGGACTCGTACAAATTTCTTGCACCATTGGCAGGAACAGAATGGGCATCAATACTTTTTGGAGTTGCTTTAGTTGCAGCCGGACAAAGCTCAACCATAACAGGAACGCTTGCGGGCCAGGTGGTGATGGAAGGCTATTTGAATTTGCGCATCGCACCCTGGCTTCGCAGATTGATCACGCGACTAATAGCAATCACTCCAGCTTATCTTGTTATTATTTTTAATGGCGAAGAAAAAACGGGCGCCCTTCTTGTTTTCAGCCAGGTAATTTTAAGTCTTCAACTTGGCTTCGCAGTGATTCCACTTATCCACTTCACCAGCGACAAAGAAAAGATGGGTGTATTTGTAATCAAGAATTGGATGAAAATTTGCGCTTGGGGGATTGCCGCCATTATCATTTCATTGAATGTGAAATTAGTCCTCCAGGAAATTGTTCATTGGCTCGACAGCAGCGGAAAGTATGAATGGATGATCTGGATTTTTGTTATCCCATTTTGTTTAGCCATCGGAGCATTGTTGCTCTACATTGCATTCAAACCACTGCTCGATCAGCGCAGACAAGACAAAAACATTATTCCTCATGGCACTGCTGCCGATCTTAGTAAACTGGAACAACCCGTTTATACAAGAATTGCAATCACAATCGACTTCAGTTCTGTTGACACCAAAACAATCCAAAGTGCTTTAGCCCAAGGTGGAAAGGACGCTTCCTATATATTACTGCATATTGTTGAAACAGCTGGAGCAATGTGGTACGGAAGTGAGATTGCAGACCGCGAAGCAGATGAGGATGCAACAGGCTTGCAGAATTATTTGGAGCAATTGCAAAGGCAAGGGTATAAGGTAAAAATGAAAGTTGGGTATGGCAACCCAAGACGCACGATCCCCGATATTGTAAATGTCTTTGATGCAGATTTACTGGTGATGGGTGCGCACGGACACAATTGGGCCAAAGACCTGATCTTTGGCACAACGGTAGATGTTGTTCGTCACCGTGTGAAGATCCCTGTGCTCATCGTTCGTTAAACCCGGATTGTGCTTTGGAAAAACTTATGCCTTGTTAATGACGTTTGTGCCTCTTGAAAAATTATACCATGGACTGTGTCCTCACAGTCCACCAAAATCGTTTCGGCTTGTGAGGACAAAAGCCGAGGGATTGGTATGTTAGAGTTAATGTTTCTATTCGTAATTTTCCCGCGTGAATTTTGTAGATGAACCTATTGTTGCACTTGCCACTGCGCAAGGCATTAGTGCGATTGCTGTAATCCGCCTTTCGGGAAAGGATTCCATTGCGATCGCTCAGAAAGTCTTTAAAGGAAAAGATTTAACGAAACAGCCGTCGCATACAATTCATTTTGGAACACTTCACGATGGTGAAAAAAGCATTGACGAAGTCTTAGTTTCAGTTTTTAAAGAACCTAATTCATTCACGAAAGAAAATGCAGTTGAGATTTCATGTCATGGTTCACCAGTCATCGTAAAGGAAATCATCAAAGCGTTACTAAAGAATGGCGCGCGCCTGGCTACACCCGGTGAGTTTACCAAACGTGCTTTTCTAAACGGACGTTTTGATCTGGCACAAGCAGAAGCAGTTGCTGACATCATCGATGCAGAAACCGATAATGCACGCCAAGCTGCACTTAATCAAATGCGCGGAGGTTTCTCGAGAGAAATTCAACACTTGCGTGAAGAACTGATTCATTTTGCTTCATTGGTTGAATTAGAACTTGACTTTGGCGAAGAAGATGTGGAATTCGCTAAACGCGATGATCTGAAAAAATTAATCTTCAGAATTCAATCTTACCTGCAATCCTTGATCAGTTCATTCGATCAAGGTAATGTGATTAAGAACGGAGTGCCCACCGTAATCGCGGGTAAACCGAACGCAGGGAAATCAACATTGCTCAATGCATTACTGAATGAAGAGAAGGCTATCGTTTCTGAAATCCCTGGAACAACACGCGATGTGATTGAAGATGAAATGATTTTAGGTGGCATCAGTTTTCGTTTTATGGACACAGCTGGACTTCGCGAAACATCAGACATTGTTGAAGCATTAGGAATTGAGCGCACCCGTGAAAGCCTGCGCAAGGCATCGTTGATTTTATATTTGTTCGATCTATCTAAATCATCCCTTGAAGAAATCCATCACGAAGAAAACGAAATCAAAAAATTGAATGTGCCTTTTCTAAAAGTTGGAAACAAAGTAGATAAGGCTGATCCGGATTTGATAAAGAAATTAGAAAGTGAAGATTTTATTTTGATCTCCGCCTCACAGAAAAAAAATATCCAACTACTGAAAGACAAAGTCCTTTCACGCTTTCAAATCAATGAAGTGAAGCAAGGTGATGTGCTTGTCACCAACCTTCGCCATTACCAGGGCTTGAAACAAACCGATGAATCCTTGACCCGCGTACTCGCTGGAATGGATTCAGGCATCACGGGAGATTTCCTCGCGATGGACATCCGCCAAGCGCTTCATTATTTAGGTGAGATCACAGGGCAAGTAACAACCGATGATTTACTCGCAAACATCTTCTCGAAGTTTTGTATCGGAAAGTAACCAACTGAAAAACAACCCGGGTTTATGCAAAGATCATCGACCAATCGAAACACAAAGCAGCAGGACAAAATAAAACTCCTATGCAAATAATACAATCTATTCAAACTAAGATTTATGAGATACGAGGCGAAAGGGTTATGCTCGACAAGGATTTAGCAGACTTGTACGAAACAGAAACTAAAGCCCTGAACCTTGCAGTTAAAAGAAACGTCAAACGGTTTCCAAAAGACTTCATGTTTCAACTTACTAAGGCGGAATGGGATGCTTTGAGGTTTCAAATTGAAACCTTGAGGGATGGCAATTCTTTGAGGTTGCAAAATGAAACCTCAAAAGGCAGGGGTGGAACAAGGTATTTGCCTTATGCTTTTACCGAACAAGGTGTAGCCATGTTAAGCGGAGTGCTGAACAGCGATAGAGCAATAAACATGAACATTGCTATAATGAGAGCATTTGTTGAGGTGAGAAAAGTTTTACTGAAACAAAGTAGTTTGAAAGAGCAACTAAAAGAACTACGCGAACGACTGGGCGAACACGATGCACAGCTAAATCAGATTTACGAAGCAGTGGAAAACCTGCTTGACGAAAAGGCTTTCAAAAGAAAGTGGGATGACAGAAAGAAGATTGGGTTTGAGAAAAAGTAAAAATATGACGCTGCCAATCCCAAACCCAAAATGAAAAAAGCATCAAAGAAGAAAGGAAAGAAAAAGCCTCCAAGCAAAGCTGATACCGCATGGCAAAGACGGATGAAAGAAGCAAACAATCCGGAACTTTTGCATCAACAAAAGCAAAATGAAATGGATTACTTCCAAAGAATAATTATCAATGGCTTTATCAATAGGAAAAAAAGTCAATTGATTGAGACCATTTTAATGGAGTTTATTAAAGCCGAGGTGGAGGAAGATTTCTACCCTTCGTTAATGAATACGGTTGCTCGTCTTAAACATAAATTGGAACAGTCAAAAGGTAAAAAAATTCTCGTAGAAGGGGATTTGGGTAGCATGTATTTAAAGCCCGAAGACTTAGAGGTTATTGAATCAACTATTAAGGAAGTCCAAGAAAAAGGAATCAAAGCAATAGTTGAGTACTTCGAGATAAAAAGTCCGTTTTTGACAAAAGTGGGAACGATTAAAGCCCCAATCTACCAAGATGAAAATTCAAAATACTTTGCTGCAAAAGACGGAATCACTTTTTATGCGATGGATAACGAACTTAGCATACTTACAAATCTCAGGGATTGGATTACAAACCTAAAATGTTATACCAACGCTCCTGAGGGACTGAAATTCAATGTAAATTGGATGGATACTATTAAAGATTTTATACCTGAAAACGTTATTGACATTCCCGAACTCAATATTTACATTAATGAACTTTTGAATTTAATAATTGAAGAAGATAAAATATTATTATCAATTTTAAGCGAAGTTGAAGACCACACAAATATTCACCATCTTTTCAGTCAATACAATAAGACGCGAATCATAACCCATTTCAATTTCAACTACAAAACCGAAACCAAATTTTGGTTCAATGATGTTGTCATTGGAAGAATCGCTGCCTACAATCTGAAAACAAAATACTTTGAACTTTGGAGGTTGATTTTGGTAAACACAAAAAGCCAACTTGAGAACATAGGTTATGATTTATACAAAAGTCCATTTTGGCAAATAATTATTAACCCCAAGATGGATGATTTAAGAAAACTATGCCTCCATGATGAAATTGTATTTTCGGGTAAAGCTAAAATTGCTGCCGACCTTATTGGCTTTCCTAAATATCACACAAACGGGAACAAATACCACGATTATAACCAAAGCGATACCAAGCAACCAGTATTCCATTACATCAATGATGTTTTAATTGAATACAACCTAAGTCCAAATGATGCCAGAGAAATTGTTTTGCAAATGAAGGGAGCATTTTCACCAGAATGGAATAAAAATGTAATACCCTTCATTGTGCAACATTTAGAATTAATTAAACCAACCGATCAGCAAGTGGCAAGTATAGGACAAGTCAAGGACTTACTTGAGTTTAGCGTGAGCGAACTAGGACCAATAGTATTGAAGATCGCTCGAATGTCTGGTAATGAAAACCCTTCATTCTATTTAGATAAACTTTTGGACGCGGCTAAGAGTCTTGGCCATCAAAACACATTTCTTGAAAATCTTTACGGTTTAATTAAGATTAACGCAAATTCATTTTGGAGCGAAGGTCATCGAAAAAATATTCAACAATGGCTATCTGCGAATAGTGGCAACATGATATTTCCTTCATTGCAAGATTTGTGGAACAGTCCCTCACAAACAGGAACGAAATATGAAAAACCAGCTCCTGAAATAAACGCAGCAAAAAAAAGAAATCAAAAAACTTTAAAAGAAAATTTAAAAAACGCGATTGATTATTTGCAATTCCTTTCAGGTGCGAACCCGAACAATGAGAAAATAATGACGGATGAGAATTTTAAGATTTTAACCAACTACGTTCAGCATACTATTGAATTTGATGAATTACCCAGACAAATTCGCCAATTGCCACAGACTAATATTTCAAATGGACATATTCGTTACACATTCTGGCTAATTAATAGAATTATGAATGGAAGGAAAGTAAATCAATTATGGATTACTTTCTTACACAAGGTATTTAAGCAGTTTAAAAATGAGTCTGCAAAAACCACAAAAACAAATTCTCTGATAAACCTAAATCATACGAAAGCGATATTAAGCCTTTGAAAAGGTAATTTTGGTAACTACGATTTACCACTATTTCACCAATGCTTTACCGAATTTTTTTGCACTCAATGAAATCAAAAAAATCATTGAGACATGCAAATCACATTTGAAACACTACCAAAAGCCGTTTCTGATCTTACCAATGAAGTAAGCGAAATAAAAAGGCTGTTACTTGAAAAGAGTAACAAACAACCAACTGAAACCGACCGTTGGCTTGACCTCACAGAACTTTGCCACTACCTACCCGACAAGCCAGCAAAGGCCACAGCTTACGGCTGGGTTCATGCTGGGTTAATCCCTTGCCACAAGGGCGCAAAGAAATTAAGGTTTCTAAAATCTGAAATTGACCAATGGTTAAAGTCAGGCAAAAGAAAAACGGTTTCTGAATTAGCCAGCGAGGCATTTGTTGAGGTAAGGAAAGTCCTATTAAAACAAAGCAGTTTGAAAGAGCAACTAAAAGAACTACGCGAACGGCTGGGCGAACACGATGCATAGCTAAACCAGATTTACGAAGCAGTGGAGAACCTGCTTGACGAAAAGGCTTTCAAAAGAAAATGGGACGACCGAAAGAAGATCGGGTTTTCAAAAAAGTAAAACCAGCCCAGTCGAAAAGCAAGCAGGCATAAAGTTCTATAACACTGACTTTTTAAAGCCAAAAAATTGAGTTATCTTGACTCAGTCAAAACTATTTTCTATGAAAAATTTATTCTATCTTTTCTTACTACTAATTCCTTGCACGGTAAATGCGCAGATAACAGAATTTGGAAGTTTCAAGATTCTGGAATCAGAAGTTCTCTATCAAAAAGTATTCAACCAGGAATCTATTACGGTGGAGAAAATGGTGGAATTCTTAAAGACTGTTCCAACCATTGGCAATATCCAGACTGGTACAGAAACCGTCACGGCCGACCTTATTTTTCTTAAGGTAGATTATAAGAAATTCAAGGTACCGCAGGTCGACGTTCCGATTATCATTCAGACAGGAATATTTAATGGAAAATTGACCTTCGATATTAAGTCCGGGAAATACAGAGCTACACTCCGAAGTATTCAAATGAAAGGCGATATAAGCTCAAAGAAAATTGCCGAACCGGAACTTATAACGAAATATTCCACAATCGACAATGGTACTGCACTTTCAAAAGATTGGGCCAAACCCACACTACTTGGGCTATTGGAGCGACAGATCACTGAACGGTTAACATATAAAGAAGTTAATACAGATTGGAAGTAGACTACACTTGGTTAAGGCTTCAAATGCGAACCGTCACAATAAGGAATATTCTTCGTCTTCTTGCATACACATAATCACATGGTTTGTACCTTTCGGTTGCTACTGCATCATGACTTGCCCGTTAAGCAATGATTAACTTTCATTCTTGTAGGACAAACCCTACTTTGTAATTTTAATTTTGTCGAGCTCTTTTCCGTCTGCCGCAACCTGAGACAGTATTAGTGTCTTCCCATCCACGTCGGCAACAGTAAGTGAATGAACATTGGATACAAACCGGCAGGTAAACTTTTGCCATGAATCCTGGTCATCGTTTTGTTCGGGATTATACAGCGTTTGGCCACCCGCACCGGTGATGATATAAATCACTCCTTCAGGTGTAGTGTCTTGGTCTCCATCAAAAGTTTTATCAAGTGTCCACCGGCCGCTTACCACCCTGCCTCTTACTGTTTTGTTTTCCTTTCCTCCAACAAGCAGCGTTCCATTTTTGTCAGGAATAAATCGCATCGGATAAGAACGCTGATAATTGTGTACATGACCATTAAATACTACGTCAACTTTGTTAGCGTCAAATATTGGTGACAACAAACGCATGTGCTGCTGCTCATAATGTTCACGCGCAGAATTAAATCCAGGATGGTGGAACACTACAAATTTCCAGGTGGCGTCTTTTGCTGATGCAAGATCATTGGTCACCCATTCAATCAAAGCTTTGTCTGTCCAGTCAACGTAAGGATTAGAATCGAGGAAAGTCCAATGTGCATTTCCATAGTTATATGAAAAATTCGTCATCGCAGGATAGGCTTCTCCAGCTGCTTCTAGAAATGATTTTCTGTTCGCTTCGGATGCGATGAGTGCAGGAACAAACGGTCCACCCTCTTGCCCTACTGGGCCATTCAGTGGCTGATCCCAAAAATAAAAATAGGCAAGCCCGTCAGGATACTTGTCGAGGTCATGCATATCGGTATCGTGGTTGCCGGGCGAGGCAACAAACGGAATTGAACGGAGAAGCGGAGCGCCTTGTTCGTCAACTTTGTTGGCATTGTAAATGGGCCAGAATTTTGTGCGGTACTCCGAAACTAATCCATGTTCGTAAACAATATCACCAGACACAATCACCAAATCAGGCTTTGACAGAAATGCCCGGTTAGCCAATGGCTTTTGTTCGGCCGTACCAGCACCAATGTCTCCGAAGGCAACAAACCGGTACGGTTGGTTTTTATCTTTCAATGCACGGGCATCGGAAGTGAATACAACTTTCTTTCCGGTCGTAATTTTATAAGGAACCGTGCTTCCCGGTACTAGGCCCAATAAGGTAGCGTTATAAACACGGTGAGCATCAATACCCGCTACAGCGATCCTTTTAAATTTCAACTCTGCTTTTTTCCAGGAAGAACCAACCTGGTATTCCACTAACCAATCTTTTTCAACATCTGCTGAATGCCAAAGCAATTGCAAAGAAGTTGCAGATGGATTCTTGCCAATCTGAAGGTAAGGGCTAACGAGAAAAGTATTTTCAATTTTTTTTTCTTGCCCGATTGCGGCATTGGCAATAGCGAATGACAAAGCAAACAATAATGCTCTCATAGTTTTATTGATCAAGGGTTGGATGAACTTGGGGAAAATAGACTCCTCTGAAAGTGAGGAGTCTATACTTTTTATAAATTAATGTTGATTGCCAGTCTTATCAGATTGAAATGCTCCTACATCTTTTCCAGGTGCTAAGATTTCTGATGATCCAAAGTTTTTGTCAACAGGTATGCCTGTTTCCACTGGAGTAAACCCTGTAAAGCCTTTTCCGATAGCTGGTGATGTTGCTTGCAAATGAAAATCTGAAGTGCCTACAAAACTTATATCTCCCAAATTAAATGCAGTATTTCTTGGCAGTGTAAATCCAACAAATAGTGGGTTGTTTTTGCCTACCACTGATGAACCATCATATACCTGACCAGGTTTGTAACCCGCGGGTAAGAAAGAACTTGGGGCTGGTATGTCGGTTGGCTGAGGTTTTGTACCCATCAAAGTAGGATAGATTTGATTTGCTGAGGCCACGTCATCTGCGTAGCTAAAGTTATTACCATACTTTAGATTAGCGGTATCAGCAGCAACCAATGCATTGCCTAGATAGCTACCGGTTACTGCTACCACGCGTGTTCCGAATTTGCAATTGATTAATAGATTGTTATAGCAATAGCCTTTTGAGTTTTCTTCATAGGATGTAGAACCACCTCTTCCCGCGGATGATCTGCGGAAACCACACTCAACAATTGTATTGTTATAAAAATAGACATTCGTTGCTGGGGTGTTTGGTGCAGCACCATTGTTAGAAGCTTTAGGGCCATTAGTGGCCATGCCTACGATCAGGTTATACGCAAAATTTCCAATACAATTTGATTTTACATTGAAAGCCTCGCCTCCTGTTAGCCCGCATTTTTCAAAGGTATTTCTCATCATATTAAATTTGCAACCAAAAGGGCGAATAGGATCATCCACGGAACCATATATCCACGAGTCTTCTAAAACCAGGATGCCAGCAGGATTCTTACAGCTAATGGTGTACATCACTCCTCCATTTGCTATATATGAAACAGGTGAAACCGCCTCTTTTCCCCCACCAAATTCAAGGTGCGTCCATTTAATAATAATGCTCTTAAAAGTAGTTTCCCCTAAGATACCTCCCCACAATCCTTTAAAAGCTGGGTCTTTGGTAACATCGGCGCCGTAGGTATCTGTCTTTTCAAATTCAGGTTTTGTTGGAGGCACTGTAAAATAAATAGGCTTTGCTTTTGTGCCTAAGGAAAGTAAAGTGCCTTTTACTACAAAGCTATAAACAGCGGTTCCGGGGAAATGAATCCGTGCACCTTGTTGAATAACGAGTGTATCATTTTCATTAATAAAAACATCTCCATTTACAGTATAAACAGAGTCACTCAAAAGTGTACCTTTTATAATTCCCGACAACGGAGTCTTTGTGCTAATGCCCGCACCCACTTTAAAAATGGGTTCTGATACGGTTACATTCTCCGAATTCTTGCAACTCATTATCGTAGTTCCAATAAGAATAACCAAGAGCAGTAAGCTCCTGTTATAAGTACTGTTCATTTGTTTAATCAATTTCATAGTTTGGTTTTGTTTGGTTTAATTGTTAATTATTTATCCTCGTACGAAGTAGTTTAATATTTATATCGTACGCCCAGCAAGTAGGTTTGATTGTAAGTATCATTCTGCCTGTCTGGCCAAACTTGGTTAGCAGGTTTATCTTTCAGTAAGTTGACAGTTATCGAATTATTCAAAAGATTGGTGGCTTTCAAAAACAATGAAAATCTTTTTCCTAATTGTTTATCCGCAGAAAAGTCTAGTTGATAGTTGGCTCGCTCTACAAAATCCATCTCCTTATAAGGAGACACTACACTAATCCTATCTCCAGTATAAACCCAAGCCAATTGAGCATTAATTCCTTCTTTCAGATTTTTATAGATGAATGAAAGATTGGCAATGTGATCTGACTGACCTTGCAATGGCCGCGTTTGGTTCTCACTTCTTGTTAATGAACCTCCCCCGTTGGGGTCTTCATAGTTAACAAACTTAGTGGTTGTGATCTGTGACTTAGTATATGTGTAGTTACCAGATATGCCAAAGTTTTTGAAGAACTTTACAAGTACGAGCTCAAATCCAAAATTGGTTGCATTACCAATATTCAAAGGCATATAGTCCGTTCTTACATTGCTTTTAATTTCGAATCCATATTCAATAGGGTTTTGAATGTTTTTGTAAAAGCCACCTATTAAAAATTGGCTATTGCCACCGGGAAATAGCTCATACCTTAAATCGATGTTGTCGGCGGTGATGTGCTTTATCCTCGGATTTCCAGATTCATTATAATAGTCGCCTTGAATAAGACCTGGGTTAAGTTCACTAAAACTTGGTCGGGAAATACCCTTGAAGTATGATAAGCGAAGGTTTTCTTTTCCAGAGAGCATATATTTGAAATGGATGCTTGGCAAAACATCGGTGTAGTTGTTTCCAATTATTCGTCCAGGTTGGGTTTCCGGCACTTGAGTTTCCATATGAATTTTTGTATTCTCAACTCTTACACCGCCCAAAACCTGAAATTTTCCGAAAGTGAATTTTCCTTGTAGATAGCCAGCTCCTATTTGTTCTTTGGCCTTATAGTTATTGGCATCAGTAGAGCTCGCAAAACCTAAATTGCCCCTAAAGTCATCAAAAAATAAAACGATATGATCCACGTCAGTATAAGGCTGAATCGCGCTGCCAGGAGTTGTACTTGTAGCGGGCAAAGCTTTTGAAAAGCTATAACTGTTATAATAGTTGCTTCTATCTTTATCTCTATATAACCCCCCTATTGCTAATTCAATGGTCGATGACAAATCGTAAGTAAGATTTAAATATTCTGTAATATCCCTGTCTTCGTTATGAGTCCATCGTTGAGTGACGCCTCCATAATCTCGACCAGTCTCAACGACATTTCCAGACGCATCCAAATCACCGGTATGTATAGTAATCGATAAATCCGTCCAAGCTGGCCTTGTACTTGTGGCAAGAGAATAAACACTTGACCAATTTAACTTCAAGTTCTCCAGCAGAGAATGATCACCCTGCAAAGTAGCACTGTAAATATTTTGCTTTCGATAAACAGATCGCTCGCTGGTACTCCTGTCACCTCTAGGCGCCGCATTCAAGTCGCCCATTATATTCCTATGCTGCCAATCTTCCAGCTGCATAAATAAGCCCATTAAGTTGAGCTTGTTATTATTGTTTAAAGCATAGTCTAATTTAATGTTTGATCCTATGCGTGCCTGTTCGTTTGAGTTAAGTCGGTTTTCAACAGATAAAAAGATTGGGGTGTTTGGTTCAGGCCTTGAACTTGGTTCCGTATTAAGTGTTACCAAGCGAACATTGCCACCTCTGTAAAAATGCTGATAGCTCCCTCCAACAAAAACGCCTAGCTTATGGTTGAAAATTCTATTGCCTATCGAGAAACTTAAAAGACTATTGATTGGAGCAGAAACATTGTGATATCTTAATGGTGTAAGTGAAAAATCAGATGGCGGTGCACCGTATTGGTCACTTCCCGCTTTTTCAGAAGGAGCTTTTAATTGATTGGGGGCAGTATTAAAACCTGAAAATGCTCTGGTCGCAAATAATTGACTAAAACCTCCAGCGGCTGTGGCCGAGATGGTTAGATAATCTGGAGCGCTTTTCATAATCATGTTGGTAGCACCACCAATAGCATCACCCTCCATCCTTGGGGTAAGTGCCTTAACAACTTCAAGTCTCTCTAATAAATCCGAAGGAAAGATATCCATCGGCACATATCGGTTTTTATCATCCGGAGAAGGTATTTTGATCCCATTCACAAGAGTGTAATTATACCTCTTGTCCATGCCTCGAATAATAGCGTATTGACCTTCACCACTTCCATTTCTTGAAACAGAAACACCTGATACTCGTTGCAATAAATTTCCCACGGTAACATCGGGCAACAGTTGAATAGTTTTCGCACCAATGATATTGAGTACGTTATCCGCCTTCTGTTCTGATCGCAATGCACTGATTTCAGATTCGTTATCTGCAATTCCTTTCACCACGATCTCACTTAGCTGATTTGATCCTTCCTCCAGTTCAAAATTCATGACGACGCTAGACTCATCAATCACTACTTCCTTTTCAATAGAACCATAGCCAACAAAGCTTACTACCAGTGTATACTTGGCAGGCTTCACATCTTTCAAGTGATAGCTTCCATCTAGTCCGGCAAACGTTCCGATGGTTGTGTTTTTTAGATAAACTGCTGCACCCACCAATGGCTCACCGGTCTTTGTCTCTTTCACATATCCTTTTAAATCCGATGCATAACCTGCTGCTATTGAAAAGAATAGAATTGTTAAAATCAGTAGAAGTCTAATCATGAGATAGTATGTCGTTTACTTTGTGCAAAAGTGTAATCACATTGTTACTTTATAGCTAAAGAACAGCTAAGTCTGTGCTATCAAATTATGTGTGGTTTCTGAATTTTGTTTACGTGCAGGAAATATGCTCTTTTACTGCATCGCATACACAAATACTCCAAACGTGCCAGGCTTAACCGTCTTTCCATCTGCCTCGTAGTCGGCACCACTCAGATAGATGTTGTGAGTTGTGCCCCGGTGTACCATTGTTTTACAACCTGGCTTAGTGACGAGCGTTTGAACTACATTGTACTTGTCTGCAGATTCCTGTTTAATCACGGTTACATCACCCCCACCGTTGGAAGTCATTATTAGTTTTAAATCCTTTTCATACACCACAGCATCAACCCCGCCACCGATCGGTAAAGTTTGGATGATCTTGCCCGAACCGGCATCTAATACAACCAATGATTTTGTTTTGCGGCAACCTGAAAATAATCTATTGTTGGCCACATCCATCGTAAGGCCAGTTGCCACCGCATTGGGCAACAATGAAAAATGATTTTTTACTTTTAAGGATTTAGCGTCAATAACAGTTACTTCATTGGTGTCTTCATTATTATTGAAGATAGTTCCCTTTCCATCGGCCACAGCAAACTCTGGTGCTCCTCCTACTTCAATCATACCTGCTACCTCATCGGATGAAGCGCTACAGTGACCGTTCCAGGAAAACCCGCGCCAGCACCGATCCATTTACATGCTGATTGACTTGGATTTTAGAAAATACAAAGTTGGATCCATGAACTTAGGTGATTTGATTGTACGAAAATTGTGTTGACTGGAATGAGCTCCAAGATCACTGGAGATTTCCTTGCGATGGGCATCCGCATCATAGAAGACTTGGTGAAGCACTCAAGTTATTTATAACCAGCCTTCGCATGGTCTTCGGCAAGTAACTTTTGCATTTCCTCCTGGATCCTTATCACCACCTCGGATCTTACTCTTACCGGCATGTCCACAATATATTTCGCCATGCTCAATGCTTTTAAGGTATCACCCTCCTTCAGGTAAAAGTTAACCATATTGTACCGTGGTCTAAAGCGTTGTGGCGCTATAGTGATAGCTTTTAAATAAAATTTTTCAGCGGCTTCTCGATTTCCAAGAACTGTATGACTGTCGCCAAGACTTCTGTAGAGCGATGTGTCACACAAATAACTGGCGGTTGAATTTAGCATGGCGATACTTTCTTCATGCTTACCAGATTCCGCAAGTAATTTGCCATATCTAAGTGTATAGGCCGGGTCATTCTTTAACTTGTCATAGTTATTTTGAAAAAGCGTCAATCGGTCAACTGCGCTATGATAGGCAGTTACCTGTAAGTAAGATCTAACCGACTTAAATTCCCTCACTAATAACACGACAGAAATAATTGCCAATCCGACTGACACAAGGTAGCCTGGGTACTTTATAATTGGTGACCTTTCCGGTAATGTGTATTGTACCGTAGAGAAAGCTGAAATAAGACCAATGAAGAAGAAGAGATTCAACGTTGCTGGCAGTGATTCCAGAGTATATGTGGTAAAGAATGTGACCATCAGTGAAATCAATCCTGAAAACGAACCTATGATAAGCGATTTACTCAGCGGTTTCTGTTCAGCGTTACTAAGTATCTTAATGGCAGCATAGACAGTAATTATCATCAAAGCTAAAAAAAGCAATAATCCGGCTACACCTTCTTCTATTAAGATTTGTAAATAATCATTAAAGACATAGTTTACTTGGTTGGCCGTTTTAATTTCTTCAAAATTACCGGGATGCTTTTTAAAGTACTCAGCTTGGATGTCATTATAATGCGCTCTTACTCCGTTAAACCCCGTGCCGGTAACCGGATTTTTATAAACCATGCCACAAGCGACCTTCCATATGAACAATCTCCCTAGCGCCGAATTTTCCTTGAATTTGTACATCCATACGCCCGCAAAGAGAATACCTATTACCAAAAGAAAAGCAATTATCTTGTTCCGGACTGTTCCGAGCCATACTATGATTGCTTGCTTCAGATTATACCTTACAAACAAAACAACAATAGCACCAGCAACGCCAGCCATCCAAGCAGTACGCGATTCAGTTACTGGCAAAACAGCAACAAGTATTAGAACATTTGCAATAGCCAAGTATTTCATGACCCTATGCAAAAGATTGTCTCCATCAATAAAAAAGAAAATACTTAAGGAAAACGGCAGAAATGATACCAAGTGAATGGCATAAGGAGCAGGATTAAAAAAAGATCCAGTAACTGTAAATATCTCATTCCTTGACTGAATTATGCCTGCCATTTGTAATAGCCCATATGCCCCTTGAAAAAAACCCATCAGGAGAAAAATGGTGACAATCGCTTTTTTTAACAAATCACCGCTGGCCTGAAAAGTAAGCTTTACTGCAAAATAGAAGGCCAGTAAACATACAAAGGATATGAACAGATCATTGATAAGGCCATCTTTAAACAGATAGTTAATAAAAATATAAAGAAAGAAAATGGTTATACAAATATCCTGTGCGTTGAACTTCGTTGGTAACTGAATGTTTTTTACGAGGGAGATCAAAATAAATAAAAAGCAGAATGAAGCAAGTGTGAGAACGAAGTAGGTATTTCTGAGGGGAATAATACAATTGCCTAAATAGCGATCAGGAACAAAGCACGCCAGGAAGATAACGGCAAAGGATACAAGGGCAACAAGCTTAATTTTAAATATGACTTCTCTCATCATTGCCCGTGATTTTCGAACTTTCTTTTATAGATCATTCTCCGGTATAATTTTCGAATGGTCACCAAAATTCCTGCCTTCCATTTCTATAGATAAACACACGCTGCTGCTCACCTCCTTCACTATGCTTAAGTAATAACAGAGCACCTTTGGGAATATTTTCAAAGACAACATTACTTGCTGCACTTGCCTTTTTCAATCCCATTGAAATCCAAGCGTTTTTCCAATACCACAGTTCGTAATAATTCCCTGCAATCACGGCGTTGTCATCGCTGTACGGCATATATTTTATACCTGTAATCTTATGCGTATTGCTTTCCCCAAGATCTATACCTATATAAGTAGCTGTGTCGGCTCTAGCTTTGAACAGGTTATACCATATATCATCGTTAACATTTTTGGCTAAATAGGGATACATTCCGGGGTTTCCAATCAACTTACCTGTGAGTTTAACCTCTTTTCCACTTTTATCAGGTCCGTAAAATTCGAGCTCTGATACATATGCTTTCGGCAGGCCTTTGAACTGATATATCAAATAGCGGTATGATCCCCGTGCCTGAATTTTAAGTGAGGTGCGATAAAATGGCATTGACTTAATGGTATGTACAGTAACGGTATCGGATAAATCTGCTTTATTGGCTAGTTGAAATCTTCCGCCAAGCATCATCCCTGCATAGTCAAGCACATAGGTTCTTAAGGGAAACTTCGTATACAACGTAACCGTTTCCTTATTCAAATTCGCAGTCATTTCCTCAGCATTACCTTTCGTTGTTAACAGGAAAGGATTTGCCGCTGGAACAAGCTCACGCCGGTAGTAATAGGCCGGGAGATAAACAACATTCTTTCCCATCTTTGTAAAGGTGGCTCGCCCATTTTCAATGGTAGCCCATGCCACAGGAAGCCACTTCAGGTTATCAAAGACGCACAGGTAAACATACTTTTGCCCCTGAGTACTATCATTGAGATGAATACTTACATCAGCTGTTTCAAGATATTCTCCTGTGACGTCTTTTAATCGCGTGCTATTAAAATAATCTGGAACAGTATCTCCTGGCGTTTTTACCATGGCCAGGCTATTCCTTTGGATACTGAAACTTCTGCGAAAAACTTTGGGCAAGGTTCTATTATAAATCACTTGTGTGTGAGAAGGTGAACCTTTAGAATACTTAGCGTCAAAAGTGGATGCTGAAATAATGTATTGAGTCTTCCGGTTCGTATTTTCATTTGTAATCAACCTTGTAATGGTGTCATGCTCATGATCAATTATTTTATACCAAAAATGCCCTTTGTTGCTATTTCCCCAGTTGGGCGTTTCATCCAAGGCAGCAGGTACACCAGCCGATCTCAATGCCGTGACACGAACAGAATTTGCATCAATACAAGGCCCCATTTTACCCTTTAAAAGATCAGAAAATTTAATCGGTTTTAAATACTTAAACTTATTAAGAAGATCCACGTCCTCCTTAAACCAAAAATTTACATCCTTAACAATTACTTCACCCGCTTTAAAGGGATCATCCGAACCTTTTACAGAGTCCTGTATGTGTTTATACCTTTCCAGGAAAAAATCTCTGGCTGTTACATCATAGGTATCGGTGCATCGATAAGGCAAAATATACTCGCAGAAGTTTTCAAAGGTAACTGATTTGGCCCATGGCAAATTTTCCCAAACATAAAACGAGTCTTCAATATTGTTAATTAAAACTTCCGCGGTAATTGTCTTTATTTCATTTAAATACCTTACCCTTAGTTCTGAGGGCATTATGCTTAACTTTTTGTTTAAACTATCAATAGCCCGGGTGACATTTGAATACATTATTCTTCCATCATTATTCCAGGAGGCTTTAATCAAATTAAAGTAAACTTCATTTGGTTTAGTCGAGGTAGTGTCCAGCGTGATCAAACCATCCATGTTTTCAATAAGAAAGTATGCGGCCCTAAGTTTCAAGCTATCTTTGGCATCCTGGCTATAATGTCTTAGAACTGTCTTTAAGTTATCGCTATTGTTCTCAGCGTTAGCAATAGTCTTAGCAACGCGATCGGGTAATTTATATTCGCTGCATGAATTAAGCATATAGAGAATTATGATGACCCATAAGCAATGAATCCTTCTTGTGTGCCCTTTGTTGTGACGCATTTAAAGTAGCCTTTTCAAGTTATAAAATAACTCTTTTTAAAGTTTGCAGTTCACTTCATTAATTCTTCAACAGCTCGCTCAATAATTGAATCCTTTCCCTTCAGGGAATCGGCCTTCGCCGTTTGCACATAAATATCCGGCCGAATTCCTTTACTTATCGGTTGTTTGTTTACGTCACATAATAATAAACTGCCTACCCGGCAATACCATCCGAGCGGCAACTCTTTGAATATTGGAGCAGTTTCACTCCCCCCGCCGGTAGCATCTCCTAGTTGAATTACCTGAGGAAAAGATCTCATCATCAGCACAAAATCTTCCGTTGCACTGTACGAATATCCATTTGTTAGTACAGCAACTTTCTTACTGAATTGAAATGGCCCGTCAGGGGAAATTGTTGCTGAAGCAAAATCGCTTAAGGCCGTTCCATTGGCATCGATTCTATGTTTTGTGTATTCGTAAACATTGGCTTTGTTAGCAAAACGGCTCGCAATGGTTGCACCGTTGATAGAATTTCCTCCCGAGTTACTTCTTACGTCGATGATAATCCCTTTCGCTTCCTTGAAATACAGAAGGATATTATCAATGAGTATATAGTCGCTTGATTCATGTTGAAAGCTTGGTATATATATATAACCGACATTCGGATTCAGTAGACCATAAGTAATAGTTTTATTCCCTTTGTAATAAATTGAGTAAGCATTTACGATCCAGGTGATTCCATAAAAATTCATGGGATGATCAGGATAGAATAGAATTGCAGGCAGATTTTTAGGGTAGATAGTTGTGTGGGTATCCTTCAAATTATAAAGCAAACCGGTCAACACCTTAATAAGGTCTTCGTTGCTTGAAGTCGAGTTAACCTGAGGCCGGTATACCAAATAAAGTGAATCCCAGTTTACATGTTTACCTTCAAAACTGGGCCATGTGTTATCCACTCCTTTCCAAAACTCATCAAAAATTGCAACACTATTATTTTTCGGATCATCCCCTAAAAATAAATCGGTGCAGGATAAACATGAAGCTATTATTATCAGTGCGGAAGTGATCCTTTTCATGTTACCTAATAATTAAGTTGTAGAGTAATGAAAAAACCACCTGGTGACTCAAAGAACTTACGGTCTCATACTTTGATATTTTATAAACCTGAAACTGATAGTCAACCCTTGCCACAATCCGTGACGTCAAAAATTTGTTATAAAAAATCCTAGTGTCAAGCTCTTTGAATTCGCCTGGTCCAAGCATATCCATTTTTTCAGGATTACTTAAAGTATAGCCACTTTGAACAGCATAAGTTAGCAAGGCACTCCAGCACTGCAAACCTGCCACATCATTTCGGATGCTTTTTTCTATATACAATGAAGGGCTTAACGAAGTAGTAATCTCTCCCATTGTGTTACGGCCAGTTTGCACACCATCTATTGTGTTGTGACGTCTAGAGGTTTTAGTGTCTAACACAAGGCCGGCATAAAAAACAAATTCATTTTTAGTGCTCCCAATTTTTCTATGATAGGCGTATTGCATACCCACCCTGGTATCTTCCGTTTTAATTGCCTGTGATGTTGATTTGAGCGCTAATGAAATATAATTCAACTGAAGAAAGTGTCTGTCTTGATTGGTATTGAGACGGAAAATTAATTGCAGTGGAGCACTTCCACCGTTCTGCGAGTAAGAGGAAACCAATTCATTTTTTAGCGCGAAGTAGGCAAAGCCACTGCCCAGTCCACCTTGGATTCGAGGAACAGGTTGGGAAAAACCGCTTATTACTATTGTTAACTGGGCAAGGCTGTAAATAATGACTCTTATCATCAAATTATTAGGAGCTAAAGGAAGAATTGAATATCAAACCAAGCCGTCAGTTCATTGGGACAATTCCTTGGGCGTAGGGACGTAGTAATTAAAATTTGAAACCACAGTATCATTCTTGATAAGCAGCATCACTGGATACCCTCTGGCTCTTGTTAATGTTTTTATGCTGTCATACCCTAAAGGATAAACTGGAAAGTCAACTTTGAATTTGTTAACAAACAAAGCCAACTCCTGATTGGTGATATAGGAGGGATAAATGCCGACAATGTCCTGGACCAATGCTTTTTCTTTGAAATTGTTCAGCTTAACCACCGCCTTCTGACAATGAGGGCATGTTGGGAGAAATACAAAAATCAAGTACTTCTCACTTTCAGGAAGCTTAGCGATGCTTGGAAGAAAAGTATTCCGGATATTTATTCCCCGGATTTGTTTCGCATTACTATAGGCTGATGCGAGATCTGAAATGGAAATGGAAAATGCAGTTATGGCAAAAATACTTACAACGGCAATCCTTGCCTTCACCCATTTTGTATTTGAACTAACTGGGTAATATTTCCAGATAGAATAAGATAAAACGATAAGAAGAATATTCCGAATATAAGCAACTGATACAGGAATCTGAAACACGTTGCCAAAACACCCGCAATCTTCTATACCAAAAAAAATATGCGATAGAATAAGAATTATCGTAAAGAATATTGTTACTAGGAAAGAAATGTAGGCCATTTTTCGAGGCCTTATAAAAAGCAATAGACTAAATCCTAAAAATATTTCGGCTGCTGAAATGAAAGGAGCAAGAAAATAGAACCATTCAGCACCAAAACCTCTGAGTATAACGGCAAAGCCATCAATGTCTATTCCCTTGGTAACACCGGAGGCTAAAAAAACCAAACCAATAAGAATAATAGCCGAATTGAGGAAAATTTTATTCTTCATAAATAATTGATTGCATTATATAACCTGAACCGGAACACTGTCAGTTATTTTGCTGGTTATGAAATCGTTCAAATCCTGAAGCCATTTCTGATTAGGATAAAGTTCTTTGACTTCATCAAGTTTCTTTCGTGATTCCTCCACAGAAGTCTGACTTAATATATAAGTCAGTACTAATTTCTGTTTGATATTGAATTTATTTGTTGGGCATGCGCGCATATCCTCATGCCATGATTTGGGGCACCCTCCTCCACACACCGGCAACATTTCACAGGTATGGCATGGGAACTTATCTGTCAAGAGGGTATCATTCCATTCATTCAACACGCTGCGTGACAATTGAGCATCACCATCTTTTTTTAAGTTACCCAATACATGAGTTGATTTCTCGTATGCAGGAACGTAAGAAACTTCACTACAATCAAAAATATTTCCAAAAGCATCATACATTTCCGATACTTTAGAAACCGAAAAACATACTTGGTTTACCCTTTCAGGAAGCAATGAGGAAGTGTTGAAATTGTTTTTCATTTTATCGATTATCCAACCGATTTCCCGCTGCGCAAATTCTTCCTTGGTAAGGGATTTCTTATGAGCATCATTTCCCCACGAGTAAACCCCTATTGGATAAAATATCTTAATTTTATTCTGAAGATCATATTTTGCCAACAGCTCTATTAATGGTGTCACACCCTCATGATTTCTTTCATCGACATTACAACGGATTGACACCTGACAGTTGTAGCTCTTGAAATTCTCCTTATTCAATATATTTTTTAAATTCTGAAAAATGATATCAAAGGAAGCACCCATCTCCTTTGTATAGCGGTGTTGATCATGATAGGTTGCTGTACCGTCCAATGTAACTTCTATGTGATTGATTGACAGTTCAGTTACCAGTTCTTCAAATATATTTTCTTTCAGGCTTAATCCATTGGTAACAATTTTGCCGCCATAACTCATATTGTAATCCTGTGCAATCTTCTTAAAGATGGCTGTCAGCTCTCTCATTTGCCTTAGCCCCATGAGCGGTTCGGCACCGAACCAGCCTATGTATAAGTTTTTGTACTTTTTGGCTGCGGCCTTATGACGGATTCTGCTCTCGATCTTTTCGATCAAGGTTGTATCTAAATAATCTTTAGTGTGCTTTTGCCCGCAATAATAGCAACCCAACTGACACATAGCGGATGGTTGAATAACCTCATACAAAGAAGCATTATTGTCTATTGTTTTCTTGTTCTCGGATACAATTGTCTCCAGCTCATTTTCATCTGCGGGCACAATGGCTTTGATATCCCGTAGTTTGGCAAGAATGTTCTCCGGGATTTCATCAATCCTTCCGTCGAGAAGATACTCATAACATCCTTTTGCAATAATTACTTTTCGGCTTGACCTCGTTGAAAAAAGTAGTCTTCTGCCTTTGCGATCTATGGGCTCCGTAACCACTTTATACCGGGTTAGTTTGAAGTCTGACATAATGCTGGAATTTAGTTTGTGTTTACTTTTGGAAGTACGTTTAATTTAAGGCGGTTGTAAAGCCATCTTGCGAACAAGAAATAAAATGTAATAGGAATGCTGAAATTATTTATAAAGTAGCGAAGCAATGCGCCGTTGAATTCTGATAATCCCAAAATAATATTTACTATAAATTCATAAAATCTTACCGGGAAATATATTATCGATTCCGGATTAAAGAACAACACTGTTCCAAGGAAAAGAATGATAATGACCCAGCTTACTGCTGCGTATATTATAAGAAAATAATCCACAGACTTTCTCAATGGGAAATCAATCTTTCTGAACACCCATTTCAGGGTATCCCGTAATTTTATATTTGAATTCGTTCGAAGATTCGGTACGCTGATTAAGTCGGACAAGGCCCAGTATCCATCGAAACGTAAAAATGGGTTTAGATTAACCAAGGTTCCGATCAACCTTAAAAATATAAGCTGAAGCAGAAAGGTGTCTCTTAAGAAAAAGAACGACGTTGCAATGATTGAATAGAAAAGTAATTCCATATATACCCCTGCCATATCAATGATGAATCTTTTATGCTTTGAAAGCCCCCAGGCATTGCTCACATCCGCAAAAAAAACAGGCATAAACAGATAAAACCCAAAGCCTATTCCCCCATGAGCGGCATTAAATTTTCTGCAGGCTGAAGCATGTCCCATTTCATGAAAGAAAAGGCTTACCAGTGTAAGGATGTAGAAGACGACTATATTTTCAGGTTGGATAAACCTGTCGAAAATTGTTTGTAAATCGTCAAAGACAATTAAGACGGTTGTTAAATATACAATTGAAAGAAAGAACAAAGTATAGAAAACTACCGGTTTGAAAAGAGCGGAGAAGATTTTGGTCAAGCCTGCTATTCGATCCGCTCTGAAGATGATAAACTTCAACCAGATATATTGATCGGCTTTCTTTGTTTCAATTTGCTTATCTGTATCTATTATTCCGCAAGACATCAGTTTTCCTGCAAAAAGTTTCTGATACACCATGTTTGCATCGAGCTTCACATCAAACTGATTGGATAGAATTTGGGCTATTTCAGCGATGTTTCTTTTGCCATCTGCCAGGTTAAGCATTTCCATGGTAGCCTTATTCACCCTTACCTGATAATTAAGGGTAGTATGCGTTATCAGGTAACTGTTATTGTCAAAAGATGACGCTTCTATTCGATCTGATAATCGGGGAACGATCGTTGCAATGTCATTCATTATATTAATGTCTTTGCTTGTTCATTTCTTTTAAATCATACTAAGCAGTAGAGAATATCCAGATCACGAATGATCTGGATAAACTTTACTACTCGCCACCACCACCACCACCACAAGCGCCGTCACCACTACATGAGCCATTAATTGGCACACATCCGGCATCGTTACCGGGGCATACGCCATTGCATGTGGCACCACCACAACAAGCGTCTGCACAAGCGGCCCAGCACATTTCCAAGCGTGACTCGAGTTCTTCTACCTCGAAGAATTCCGTCAAATCCTTTTGGTCTTTAGCCATAAAAATTGGGTTTGGTATAATCACCTACTCTGTTTAAAGGCTTTTCGGTATCCGCCTCATATTGAATTATTAAATCAATATCACCAACATATATAGTAGTACACAATCATTATAATCGTCCATAGTCGAATAGCACATTATCCTTGTCTTTACATGCTGTTCTTTTTAAAACAAGTAGAAAATATCCAATTCACATTATTGATCTGGATAAACTTTCTTACTCGCCACCTCCACCACATGAGCCGTTAACCGGTGGTCTACAAGCCGCATCTCCAACGGATGATCCACATTCATTGTTAAATATCACGACAACAACAGTCAATGCAGGCGGCCCGAAAAATTCGATCAAATCCTTTTGTTCTTGAATCATATAATAAATTGGGTTTAGGAATAATCACCTACTTTGTCTAAAACTTTAGATATCCGCCTCATCTTTACATGTATTATTTGGTCAGTTTAAAATCATAACTGAAGTGCAGAGAATATCCAGATCACGAATGATCTGGATAAACTTTCCTATTCGCCGCCACCACCACCACAAACACCGTCGCCACTACATGAGCCATTAATTGGCACACATCCGGCATCGTTACCGGGGCATACGGCATTGCATGTGGCACCACCACAACAAGCATCAACGCAACCTCCCCAGCACATTTCCAGGCGTGACTCGAGTTCTTCTACCTCGAAGAATTCGGCCAAATCCTTTTGGTCTTTAGCCATAAATAAATTGGGTTTAGGTATAATCACCTACTCTGTTTAAAGGCTTTTCGGTATCCGCCTCATATTGAAATATTAAATCAATATCACTGGTAAATAATTTGCTAAATAGCGCCAAGGTGTTGACAACAGTTGCTGTAGTAAATACCCTGTTATGATCGTCTACGACACAATTGACACCGAAAGAACTAACCCTCCAGTTTTTTATCTTCTTTGGATCATCAATATCCGTTGCTGGTATCCGAAGTGATTTGGAACTCATCCAACTGCCATCAGTTATCTGATTGCGCAGCAACCAGGTGACGCCTTTCAGTATATTTTTCCTGTTTGCTTCATGGTCGAACAACATCAATGCTTTTAATGACAGCGCGGTATAAAACGGACTGGCCGGACTGTTATCGATATCACTTACCCAATACCCATCAGCGCGTTGTCGTTTAACAAGCCAAGTCACTGCTTTTTCAGCATGGTGCCTGAACTTAATTCTTGCAGATAATGCCATGATGCTGAATGAGGTTGCATAAATATCACTCGTCCACCAATAAGATGACCAACTGCCATTCGGGGAAACGTTGTTTATCAAATACTCACAGCTCTTGTCATATATCACTTCCGATTCACCCACAAACGATAAGACATAGGCGGCCGCGGCGGTAACACAAAACTTATCCGTGGTCCAGCCATCCACACTTATACCCTCCAATTGTAATTTATCGATCAGTGATCTTCCATCACACATCCGATACGTCACACAACCGCCATCCTGATTCATAAAAGTTAACCACTCTCTCCACTGCTCATCCTGCACCGAATTCTTGATCTTTTTTTGAAATCCGATCATAAATGTAGTGGAGTCGCCATCTATTATCATCTCATCATTAAAAGCATTTGCGGCTCTGTTGTTCAACTCATCCAGGGCTGCCTTCAAAATGTTTCCGCAAAATTCATGTTCTGCCAATTGAAGGCCGATATAAGCAGTGATCCATGATCTTCCGAAACCAGCACTTGTCAGAAAGTCACTCCAGCCCTTATTTTCATTCATGTTTGCCGTTAGATATGCTACACCCTGTTCGATGGCCGTGGGGATAGTTTGATTTTCAATAAACAAGTTTTCTTTTTGCATTTTCATAACCGTCTTTTCAAGGAGAAGACTAATCTCATGCTGATAGGTAGTAAAAATTGATTTTCTTTTTTCCAGCAACGTACTTAACTCAGCTAGCTGCAGCGACTTTGTTATTTCAATACTTTTTTCAAGATGGTAAACTGCTTTGTCCATAAGTGAACTCGCAATACCCGATATGTACAGGTATTTATGCAGTTGAGTTGTATCAGATAAAGTGATGTTATTTTCCCTGATGTACACGTGAACTAAATGCTGGGGATAAGTCCATTGCTGCTCATTTATATCTTTTTTGAAGTCATCAATGTCATCCTGGTATTGCAAGCCGATGTGAATATGCCGCAGGCATTCAAGAAGGACGTTAGTATGGATGTCCGTTTGACCCAAGCTTTCCAAAGCATAAATTGTAGCATTGCAGATCGCCGATTTACCCGCAGCCAGTGAAAGAAATGTTTCTTCAGTAAATGGTGGTCTTGTCTTCGAAAGTGTTTTTTCAAGGAGCACCGTATGATAATATTGATTTTTTACTTTCTGGAAATAGGTCCAGAATTTATTGTTGTTCCCTAATAACTGGCTTAAACCCTTTATTGATTCTTCATGAAATTCAAATGCAACGGCCAGCTTAAGTAGAGCCCTATTATCAGCATTTTTCTCAACAGCTGTAGTTGTATCAATATAACTATCGATTAAAAGAAGGAATCTGAAATAAAGATAACCACTAAGGGATAGCTTTCTGGCTTCTTCGATTTTAATACCAGGATAGAGTGGTAATAGATAATGAACCAAGTTAGCATAAAGCACATGTCCTCTAAGCATAGAAGGATCTGTCATATCTTCCTTCAATTGCTTATCAATAGGCAAGGAATTGATAAAATGAATAAAATCATTTTGTGAATTATTCTTTTCCATCAAAAAAACAGGTTAAGCAGTCGCATTGATCCAAAAACCGCTTTAATGATCCTATTTAATAACATCGATTGCATGGAATAATCCCCATTAGATAGCAGTTGCATGTGTTTTAATGAACAAATGTTTGCAATCGATTGCATAATTAGGCATTAGTATTCTTAATTCATTTCATCGGAAACATTTTAAAAAATTAATGGGAGCACTTTACTCTGAAGTAATGAACATCGGCTGCTAAGTTAAAAACTACTTAATACTTTTAACCCTAGAAATTCTCACAGCTCAACTACTCAACCAAAGTAAATGTTTACTATTACTTATCAAAATGATTTGCAATATTTCTTATCATATCGATATTAAACCATAAATCACTATTCATCGCGCAGTGTTTTCACGGGATCCATTTTTGATATGTTTATAGTCTTATACCCTGTTGCGGTTACGGCGAGCAAAAAAATAATTATGACGGATGTGCTGAAAGTAGTAAGGGTTACCTTTTCATAATATTCCCAAGCGGCATCCATAGAAATATCCACCATCATATAGCCTGCGAATCCACCTATTATACATGCCGCCAGGATAACAAGCAGGAACTCCATACTGATCACGCGAATGATATCCAAAGACGATGCACCCATAACTTTCCTCACGCCTATTTCTTTAGTTCTTTTCAGGATTTGCAATGCCACAAGCGTATATAGGCCCGTGCCTGACATGAGCAGCGCAAAAAAACCTATGAATCCGAAAATAATGATCACGTTGTTGTTTATTTCGATCGTCTCCTTCATTTTATTGTCAATCAACTGGCCGTTGTACAGCATGTTTGGAAAAATTCCTTTCCATTTTTTCTCCATGAATGTGTTTACCTCAGCGACTCTGTCCGCCTTCATTTGTACAATAAGATGAGTGTATTCCTTAGGTGATGTATAAAGGATCATCATCGGCTCAAGTGGTCGAAACAAGGCGCGGGAATAAATATCTCTTATTACACCAATAATGTGCAACTGTATGGTGTCTCTCCAAACCAACCGTTTACCGATGGCACCATTTTTCCATCCAAATCGTTTTACAAATTCCTCTGTAACAAGGGCAGATTCTCGTTTGTCAGTTTCTGAATTTTTAATAAAGGATCTACCGGCAATTACTCTAATATTCATTGTCTGCATGTATTCATCACCCACCTCCATCAAATCTACTTGTCTTCCCTGCGACTCGTACCTTACCGTAGTTGTTATGTAAAATTGAAGGTGATGCTTTGTGCCAGCCATACTCAATATATCAGGATCTCCTGAGAGAGCATCACGATAAGTGTTAAATCCTGACTCGTTTCCAACATTGACAGAAATAATACCGGTAGTGTAATACCCCAAGTCATAGTTTTTCTGATACACTGCATTGTGGTAAAATCCGATAGCAAAAATGATGGTAAGTATAGAGATACCGAATTGAATACCTAACAGAGATCGCGTAAGCCAGTTTGTTCCAGCGAATTTAGCCTTTCCCCTAAGAATGGTAATTGGTTCGAACTTTGTAATATAAAACGCAGAGTAACTGCCTGCCAGCAACGCGGTAAGTAATAGCAAGCCGAATAGGAAAAGAAGAAAGAGTAAATTATCAGAATATTTCAGATCGAGTTCCAGCCAAGTCCATAGACTATCGTAGGCAGGTACAAGAAATTCAGCCAGAAGAAGACCCGTTATAAGTCCAAGGAAGCAGAGAAGAAAGCTTTCACACAAAAGCTGTATGATTAGTTGCTTCCTTACACCACCCAGTACTTTTCGAATGCCTATTTCCTTAATACGTTGGCCACAAAGGGCAATGGAAGTATTTGTGAAGTTGAAACAGGCAAGCAATAGAAGCAGTGCAGCCATGATAGTGGGTATGTCTACAACTGCACGCGGCATAGCGTCTCTTGTATGGCTTCCGCGCACATTTTCGCTGCTGCGCGAAATATTCTTAAAGTTTTCCAGGTAGTAGGATCTTATTTTGAAATCTTCACGTGCCCTGTTCTGTGGCTCAACATATTGTTGCAAATGACGCGTTACTAGTTCAACCATGGAAGGGTCATGAATTTGCAGGAAAGTGGTGTTCCAAACTGACCAATCGTTCATATCCCCGCCTGAATCCCTAAGATTGTCCCACAAGGCAAAAGCATTCACATAAAAACTTGAATTCATTGGAGGCTTTTTGAATACTCCACCAATGACAAATTCACGAGGAACTTCCCCAATTATCTGCGTGATCGGCTGACCAGCAACATCTACACGGTTAAAATATATCCTTGCAAGTTCGTCACTTATAAAAATGGTTCGTTTTTTTTTGAAGTCTGCTTTATTGCCATCAACAATATCAAAAGTGAACATTTCAAAAAAAAGTGAGTCGGCATAGCCCATCGAGGTTTGAAATAATTCATCGCCAATGCGGAATTTGGCAAAGGAGGGTAAAAAACAAACTACCTTGTCAACCCCCAAAATATTCTCGCGGATATGGTCACCTAGTGGCATAGGCGTGGTGGCCCAGTGTTCAGATTTTCCTGGAAGATCGTGCAAGAATTGGACACGATAAATACTTTCCGAATTCTGCTGTCCTTTATCCCAATCATTATCGAACCTCCAATTAAGATACGCGATAATGCACAAGGCAATAGCAACTCCCAGACCTAAAATATTAATGAAGATTATCAGCTTATTCTTCATCAAATTTCGAAGTGTAATGCGTACGTAGTTCCTGATCATCCCTTGGTCTCTTTATATTAAAATCTATAATTAAAGTAGAATTTTAACTATTCAGCTTTCAGATTCTCAAATTACTGACTTCCCAATGACTGCTGTGATATAAACAAGGTAGCGATTGTAATTCCTTAATAGCAAGATTCATAGTAATAAAAATTTCACTAAAGCTCCTTTATTACGAAGCACTTGTTAAGGTTAGTTTAACCGACTTCAAGGCAATAAAATCAAATTAATATAAATTGGTGTATTGGATTTCAATTTCATAATATTTTCATCTCCAATACCATCTTCACATTTGCATTAGCAAAGGGGCTATCGACAACTTCCACATGTTTAAATCCATATTTATTATATAAGCCGATGGCTTGGTTTAAGCTGCTGTGAGAAAATAAAATTATTCTCTTCGCTAGAAGTTCTTTCGCTCGTTCCAAGCATTTCTCCATTAGCATTTTACTGATGCCTTTTCCTTGCCAACGTGGAACTACTGTCATTTTCGCTAACTCATAAACGCCATCGTGCTCGTTGATTAAAGCGGCGCTCCCGATTATTTCATCCTCCGACTTAGCGAGAAAGATCACACCACCGGTATTAAGAATTTTTTCTCGTGGGTTGTTTAACGTTACTACATCCAACTCTTCTTTCAACGAGTACTTATCCAACCATTCAAGGTTAATTCTTCTGAAGTCAGACGAATAAAAATCTTCGTATTCAATAATCTCAACCACGTACAATTTTTGAATTTCTGATTGAACTCAGGACTTCACGGCAAAGGGCTGATCAATGGAAGGGCTCTGTTCTGAAAACCATTTAGGCCCTTCTTCAGTCATATAAACGCAATCTTCAAGTCGCACACCAAACTCACCATAAATAGAAATGGTTGGCTCAATACTAAAGCACATCCCAACTTGAAGAGGCAACTTATTTCCGAGCACCATGTTTCCCCACTCGTGACCATCCATGCCAATACCGTGTCCTGTGCGATGAGGGAGTCCTGGAACTTTGTATCCTGGTCCGAAGCCCGCATCAACTAATACCTTTCGCGCAGCGATGTCAACATTCTCGCATGGATCACCAAGTTTAGCAGCGACGAAGCCAGCGGCTTGTGCTTTCTTTTCTAAATCCCAAATCTCGCGTTGGCGCTTGGTTGGCTCTGCTCCAAAAACAACTGTACGGCTGATGTCAGAAGAATATCCTCCCACGCTACATCCACCATCCATCAAAACAATATCTCCTTTTTTCAATTTCTGTGGCTCGATACTTCCATGCGGATAAGCGGATGCTTCTCCAAAATTTACTCCTGTACCACCGGAAGCCCCTAGTCTGGAATGTGTTTCTTCGGCTAGCTTAGAAAACTCATCGGGTGTCATTCCTTCATGCAACATAGCTACCATAGTTTTGTGTGCTTCAATCGTAATATCATTGGCACGCTGCATCAATGCTAGTTCGGCCTTGGATTTAATCAAACGGCACGGCACGCTCACAGGGTCGCCGCTTACGAAGTTAAGATGCGATGCTTCTTTTCGAACACCATCAAACAAGAAAAAACGAAGACGCTCTTCGATTCCAATATTTCCATTCCGGATCCCAAAATCTTTAAACACGTTGGCGATTTGCAGATAAGGGCTTTCATGCTCCTCCCATGTTCTCACATCTTTACCTATTTTTATCAACTGACGAAGACGGTCTGCTTCAAACGCTGGGCTAACATACTTCACTTCACCTTTTGCAGGAATGATAGCAACCATCGTTCGCTCACTGGGCCACCAACTGATGCCCGTAAAATATTTTAAAGATGTTCCGGCATCTAACAGCAAGGCTTCAATTTTGTTTTCCGACATTAACCGTTGAGCCTTTTCAATTCTCGATTCTCGTTCTTGTAATGAAATCGGAACAATGTCATCGGTCATCGATTTCAATTGATCCATTGGCGATGATGATTCTTTTGGTGCTGCACATGCAGACAGGCCAGTTAAGATTGCAGTACCAGCAACTGCGCTCCCTGTAGAAAGTCTGATAAAGTCTCTTCTTTTGATACTCATATACAATTCAATAAATGTTTACGATTTCTATTAGCTTATAAAGTTGCTCAATATAATTATCAAATCTCCTCCAAGCGGGTGTATTTTATGGTTGGATGAAGACTTTTTTTGGTCGGCGATCGTAAAAGTTCAAAGTCTAATCCCAACCAAAATGAAAAAACCAATATCAATTAAACACGCCATCGTGTTGCTGGCAACATTTGCATCAGCTCATGTTTGGGCCCAAGTCACTACGCCACGCACGCCAAGTCCTGCCTCAAAAGTTTCTCAAACGATAGGTATCTCCACCGTCACAATAAAATATTCAAGACCGTCCGTGAAGGGCCGTGAAGTATGGGGTAAGCTGGTTCCTTATGGATGGAATGTGCAAGCGTTCGGAGCGGGCAACTCAGCACCGTGGCGGGCGGGCGCTAATGAAAACACCACCATTGAATTTTCACATACTGCAAAAATTGGAGGGCAAGTTGTTCCTGCAGGAATTTATGGATTGTTCTTTGTGATTAACGCGGATGATTCAGGTGAAGTGATTCTCTCGAAAGACTATCGTTCTTGGGGAAGCTTCTTTTATAATGCTAGCCAAGATCAGCTCCGTTCTAAAATTACTGCTCGTTCGATTCCTAACACCGAATTACTCACTTATGATTTCATCAACCTGACAAAGAATTCTGGGGAGTTGGTTCTTAATTGGGAGAAAAAACAATTTCCGGTTGTAATTGAATTTGCTGTGGATGAAATCGTGATGGCTAATGCAACAGAAGAACTAAAAAGCACAACTGGGTTCACTCCATTCGGCTTTTCCAGTGCGGCTAATTACGCCCTTCAAAATAATATCAACCTTGATAAAGGGCTTGCTTGGATTGACCAGGCGCTCCAACAAAATCAAAACTTTGCTTTTAAGAATATTAAGTCCGGAATCTTAAGAAAATTAGGAAAGACGGCCGAGGCAGACCAGCTTATGACCGAAGCCGTTGCCACTGGAAACGAAGTTGAGATCAACGGTTATGGTTATCAATTACTTAATCAAGGTCAGAACGACAAAGCCATTGAGATTTTAACAATCAACACGCAACGCTATCCAAAGAGTGCCAATGCATTTGACAGTCTAGGCGAAGCCTATGCGATAAAAGGGGATAAACAGAACGCGATCAAAAATTTCAAGAAGTCATTAAGCATGAATCCACCTGCAGCAACCAAAGCAAACTCAGAAAAATACATGCAGCAACTTGACGCAAAATAGAAATTACAGCAAAAATTATTTCATAAGAAGAGTAAAGCCCCTTAATGGGGCTTTCTATTTAAAAAAAACTTTTAAGCAAAGCTCGCTCGCAAACCTTGCCTCAATGCCAGCTGATATTTTCTTTTATCAAAGCGATAGAGAAATGGTGATCTATGGGCGCCACCCTTTTTCTTTTCTTTGAGCCTTTCCAAAATGCCCATAGATAGAATTTGCTTTTGAAAATTTCTACGGTCTAATTTTTTGTTGAGTACGGTTTCATACAATCGTTGCAATTCCGGCATAGTGAATTTTTCACTCAACAAATCTTTACCTACAGGATAATCATTTAGGCTTAGACGCAATGACTGAAGCGCTTTATCAAGAATAAGATTATGGTCTAAAATGAGAGGGGGAATTTTTGTAACATTAACCCAACTACATTGTGAGGAGAATTGATCAGGAATAGGAACTGCTTTAGAATACTCCACCAATGCCCAGTAGCCAATTGTTATGAAACGTTTCATGATCCATGAATCCGGTTTCGCACCTATAGGAAATTTAACTTTAGCCTTTCTCCGATCGCGTGTTGGATCTCCAAAAGCGTGGAACTGTCGCAAATAAACATTTTTTAATCCGGTTCGCTGGTTGACAATACGCACGGCAGCATCATCCAAATGTTCGGTATGTTGAATGAACCCACCCGCCAAACACCATTCACCAGTATCTCTTAGCTCAAGCAAAAGAACCTTCAAATGTCCATCGTGAAAACCAAATACCACACAGTCAACAGACAGCTGAGGGAGAAAGTATTTCTCGCCTAGCTCTAGAAATTCCTCAATGGTATCAGGAAATGTGAAATCCTTATTCATGCCACGAATATAATCCATTTACCATCTGACACTAACCATCATGACGTTATTTCAGACCGGCAATACGTTGAAATCGTAATTAGTCAAATAATAAATATACCTTACTTAGAGGCGGTTCAATAAGTTGATTTCCTGCCTCACTCATCATCCTGCCGAGACAAAAAAAATCGGTAATATTATCCATGCAACTTTGGAATAAAATGCTAGTTTGCTTTGTCTTAAGAGTCGAATGTAACAGATTCTAAAATAAGCCTATGCGATTCATTCTAACCCTTCAATTACGTATCATTTTCGTCCCTTTTCTTTTATTGATCAATTCAAAATTATTCTCACAAGATCAAAAGGCAGATACTTTAAAGTTGCCCTTCGCCATAGCAGATGAAAAGAGGTTATCGGATGAGGACCTAAAGGATAAAAAAGAGGGGTTATATGTAACAGGCACACCTGACATCAGCTCTGATCCCGTGAATGGGTTTGGTATTGGCGGCGAAGGCTCGTTATTTTTTAATGGGCATCGAAACGATCCCTTCTTCAATTATACCGCCTATCGGGCGAAGTTGGATTTTGTTGTTTTTATCACAACTAAAGAGCAAAAAGAATTCTTCCTCAAATTAGATGTGCCTTATATTTTTAATACCAAGTGGCGATTGCGTGTTGAAGGTGGATATGAGGCTAATCCTAACCTCCTGTTTTTCGGGTTAACACCGCAAGAGACTTTGAAAGGACTTCAATATTATCCCGTTAACGAAACAACAGGTCTGCCTGACAGCACACAAGCACCAGTAACGAATGCCCGTTGGCAAGATTATGAGAAAAATGGATTAGTAGGACCTAACGAATTTTACCATACCTATTATAAAAAGGAAGGCGTGATCAATGTAAGTGTCGAGCGCTCTTTTTTTGGAGACAAAGTAGGTACGTTGGTTGGATTTGAAGTGGCTCAGCTCAACTACACAACGTTCGAAGGAAATTCTCTTCTTAAAAACCAAAGTGATGCAGGATTGGTAAAAGGTGTGAAAAACAATTTCATCACGATAGCACAATTCGGTCTCGCTTATGATACACGCGATCTTGAACCAGACCCAAGTAGTGGTTTGTTTTTGGAATTGACGGATGAAGTCTCATCCAAGTCGCTTGGTTCATCTTATAATTTTAATAAAATCTATGCGCATGCCAATTGGTATAAAAGCATAATGCCTTCCGTTTTTTCGAAACTTGTTTTTGCTGGAAGACTTGCGATGGGTTATCTCAGTGGCGATGCGCCTTTCTTTGAGTTTCAAGACCAATGGAGCCAGGAAGGAGATATCGAGGGGCTTGGCGGGGCGCGAACATTGAGAGGATATAAAATAAGCCGATTTGTTGGGCGGTTGATGGACTTTAATAATTTTGAATTACGCTGGCGTTTTGCAAAAACTAAATTGCTCAATCAACAATTTGCTTTCAGTGCTGTTCCTTTTTTCGACTTTGGCGGCGTATACGACAACCTTTCAAGTTTTGATTTCAGCCAAATGAGATACTCCGAAGGACTAGGTTTGCGTGTCGCCTGGAATGTGAATACAATCTTACGATTCGATTATGCCTGGTCCAAAGAAGATCAGCAATTCTTTTTTAATCTAGCACACGCATTTTAAAAGAAAGCTCTGTTTATCACCTATGGATAAACTAATTGCCAATTTCTTGTGCGCAACTCATTTAATGATAAATCGTATCTCCTTTCAATTGAATACCTAAGACGAACTGTGTCCCAACTGTATTTAACTATGGTGTCATAATTAAGCAAGAATATTGACCATTTTTTTAATGGATCAAGCCCAGACCAATTATATTCATAACAAAAGTTAACGCCCATAACTGAAGTGTTAGAGAGCGGCTCAATTTTATAGTCTTTTGCATACATGGGGCTTCCAAGTGGGATGATAGTGTCAGACAAATCATAGGAAGGGTAAACAATCAATTGCTTCTTAGAGTTATTAATAAAATTCAAGTGTCGATGACAGCTTGAGTCTTCACTCGGAATGCATGTGAATTGGCTAAACAATATAGATAGTATAATCATAAAAATTATATTCTTAACCTTCATGAATTTACTCGATATTGAATTTGACCTGTCCTTCCAATTTCGCTAACGATTTCCAGCTTCAGCTTGAATCCGCACACCATCAATGAGGTATGGTTCTGTCGAGGTAAATTTTAGATTAAAAGTAGCACCTAAATTTGCACTACTTAGTACCATTTCAAGTTTATCGCCATTAGGTTTGATGGAGGTGATCTTACTTTCGCCAAAAGTATTGTGCAATTGTTCAATCATACCAACCTTCCCGTCAAGGTTACTGCCTATTTCCTTTTTCTCGGTTGAAGTCCCGGATCCATCACTTCTTGAAACTTGCGTTTTCATTGGTTTATCAATAAATGCCTGCGAATAATTCGCCGTAATGAATTTTTTCCATTCCTCTTTATCAGAAAGGCAAATGACACGGTGCATCTCTCTGGCCCGCTTTTCCATGATTTGCTGCATGGTTTCTTGAGCCCTTGCTCCAAACCCAATTAAACTAAATACCAAAAGTGTAATTATTTTTTTCATAGTCTTTCAATTTAGTATAGGATGAAGGAGATGAAAAAAAAGTTTTAACAAAACCAAATCTAAGCTTCTCTTTTTACAACCGTTGCACTGGCTTGTGCTGTAGGAAGAATGATCATATCAGCAAGAACAACATGATCAGGCCGTGTCACAGCAAATAAGATAATGTCGGCTATGTCTTCCGGCTTTAATGGCTGCATTCCCTTGTAAACATTCTTTGCTCTTTCTTCATCCCCTTTGAATCGCACCAAAGAAAACTCTGTGTCCACCATACCCGGGTGAATGCCTGTAATTTTTATCCCATAAGGATTCAAATCAAACCGCATTCCTTGTGTGATCGCATCTACGGCAAACTTGCTGGCGCAGTAAACATTTCCGTTGGGGTACACTTCTTTGCCTGCAATGGAACCAATGTTAATAATGTGACCTTGTTTTAGTTCAATCATTACCTGCATTATCTCTTTTGAAACGTAAAGCAAGCCTTTTACATTAATGTCCATCATGGCATCCCAATCTGCCACCTCTCCGTTTTGAATTGGAGAAAGTCCATGCGCATTACCTGCGTTGTTAATCAGTACATCAATTTTTTTCCATTGGTCGGGCAATGATTTAATAGAGTCAATAACTTCCTGGTTATTACGAACATCAAAACTTAAGGTGGTTACTTCCGTAGAGCTGGATAGTTTTTTCGCTAGTAGCTCCAACCGCTCCTTTCTTCTTCCGCAAAGAATCAATTTGAAATTATTCTTAGCAAGTAGTTCAGCTGTCGCTTCGCCAATACCTGAAGTGGCACCCGTGATGAAGGCAATTCGTTTGTCCATAATATTTTACGAGAGTTATAGTTACTGGAAAATAAAATAAACGGAAATCGTGTTCGTGTTTAATCGACTGATTGGATCCTGGTATACTGTGTGTTGCGAACCAAGCATGTTTGCAACCCCTCGTGAAAAGCGGATCTCCTGCGAAAACTTAAATAATGGAAAATAGAAATCAAATCCCATGCCTGCATCAAGGCTCAAATTTCTTTTCTGAATAGAGAGCCCGGCTGAGGAATTCCCGATGTCGTTTTTGCCGGAAGCTTCGAAAGCCGGGGTAATCCCGCCTACCATATACATGCGCACATTGCCCCTGCGTACTGATTTGTATTTTAATAACAGAGGGAATTCAACCAATGTAGTTTCCACTAATTGTGATTGCGTTGGTGCATTAGTGTAGTAGTAATATAGCTTATGAGCATAGAAGCCGGCCTTTGGCATTAAACGCAAATCGAGAAATTCGTTAAATCGATAATTGACTAAAAAACCAAGTGAAAATCCTGGCAAGAAAATGGGTTGTACAGAGTGCACCGTATCATACGGTTTCGAGACAAATTTATTTGAGTACTTCACCTGATACGAGGAGGTATGCAACCCGATACTGAAACCATAGGTAATCTTCCTTTTATCGTATTCGGGATTATGCTGACGGGTCCAACGAAACGACTGTGCTTGCCCATGTTGAGGGAGCATCGCCAATAGCAAACAGGTTAACCCTATTTTGTAGCTGTGTATAGCGAACTTATCCCAAAGGTCAACGGTTGGCATGTTGCGTTTTTATAGCCGAGTCTGGAAAGAATGGAGAGAAAATCATCTCCATCCGGAAAAGCCTGAACTGATTCAGGAAGATAGGTGTAAGCGGAAGAATCCCGGGAAAATATCTTTCCGATTTTCGGAAGAATGTATTTAAAATAAAAGGAATACAGTTGTCTCATCGGGAAGACACGAGGCTTCGAAAATTCGAGCACAACAACCCGGCCACCAGGTTTTATAACCCTGAGCATTTCAGCAAGACCTTTTTCAAGATTTTCAAAGTTGCGCACACCAAATGCAACGATCACAGCATCGAATTTATTTTCTTCAAAGGGAAGATTTTCTGAATCGGCTCTCATCAGCGCAATCACCGATTCATACTTGTTGGTTTTCATTTTCCTTTTTCCGATCTCCAGCATACCTTCCGAAATATCCACACCAATTATTTTCTCCGGATTTAATTTCAAGGCTTCAATGGCGAAGTCTCCGGTGCCCGTAGCGACATCGAGAATAAATTTTGGTTTGGAACTGACCAGCAGCTCAATCGCTTTTCTTCTCCAGCGAATATCAATACCTAAGCTTAGAAAGTGATTGAGGAAATCGTACTTGCCGCTAATGGCATCAAACATCTTGGCCACTTGCACTTTTTTTGTGGCCTCGTCATTTTTATAAGGGACTACAGTCAAATCGTTTTTTTTACAAAGATAAGAGAAGCTATGATTGACAACGATAAAAAAATGATGACGTATTAGTTTCCCAACACCCTGAACTCCACTCTTCTATTGAGCGAGCGGCCTTCCTTTTCATCATCGTTGCTTGCCAGGGGTCTCTCCTCACCGTATCCTACTGTCTTTATCCGGCGTGTGTCTACACCTTTAGATACAAGAAAGCTCTTAACTGCCGCAGCTCTTTTCTGTGAGAGCTTCTTATTGAATTGTTTTGATCCAACAAAATCGGTATGACCTGAAATTTCAACTTTAAGATTTTGATTCTGTTTCATCATCGTCTCCAGTTTATTCAGCTCACTATAGCTCTCTGTGCGAAAAGTCGCTTTCTCAAAATCAAAATAAATATTCCGTAAAATAGAAACGGCACCTACTACCAGCTTGCGCAGCTCAATGGTCTTGTTTATCGACTTTGCCTCCGATGAAGCGCCGCCAATTTTTTCGGAAATAGTCTGAAAGATATACCCTTCCCGCTCCACCGTAATTCGATAATCTTTAGGAGCAGTAGCAGTAATATTAAATTCAATCGTGCCATTGCCTTTATCAACAGAGCCAACCATTACCTTGTCCTTCAATCCTTGCATCCTTACTTTTACATCCAGCGGCACTTTTGTTTCTGCATCAACAACGGTTACTATGTATTTAGTCGGCTGAATTTCTTTTTGGGGCTCTTCCTTCTTAGGTTCATCCCTTTTTGGAATCAAGATGATTGGTGGTATATCCTTCTTAGGTTCTTCGATTTTTGGAGTCATGACGACAGTCGGCTCTTCCTTCTTAGGCTCCTCTTTTTTTGGTTCTTCTTTTACGGGCTCTTTAGCAGCAACAACGGGCGGTTCCTTTTTCTTTTCTTCTACCGGGGTGATCACATAAATGTCCGTATAGCCCATGCCATCTTCACGCACCGAAGAGTAGTACATTTTTTTTCCATCCTTTGAAGTTGTGAAATAAACATCATCGTCTGGTGAATTGATAGGATAACCAATGTTCTCCGGGTCACTCCATTCATTTCTATCGGCATTAACTAAAGTTGATTTGAAGATATCAAGACCTCCCATTGTTTTATGGCCAGAAGAACTAAAGAATAAGGTTTTGCCATCAAAGGAAATGTTTGGTCCATCTTCTTCATACGGGGTATTAATTGCTGGCCCTAGGTTTTTTACTCTGCTCCACTCCCCTTTGCTGTCTTTCGTGCACATGTAAATATCCGAAGCTCCGTACCCCCCTGGTCGCTCACTGGCGAAGTAAAGTATATTGCCATCGGCAGATATTGAAACCGAAGACTCCCGTGCAGATGAATTAATGATACCTGGAAGTGGTGTTGGTTCACCCCAACTACCATTTTTGTTTTTCTCGCTTACGAAAATATCCCCGTTCCCATCATCCTTATAAATGAAGAGCAACTGACCATCATAGGAAAGCGTAAGGTTCGAGTCACTGTATTGGCCATTAAGTGTTGGTCCGATATTTTTCGCCGATGACCATTTGCCACCCGATAGATCGGCAACAAAAATATCTTCATAAGGCTTGTTATCATCGGCCACGTTTTCGTTTGTGTTTCCATCCCTTCGTCGAGTGGTGAAAATAATCTCTGACTCATCCGCATTAAGAACAGGTCCATAATCGTCAAACTCGGAATTAATTTCTCGGCCCATATTCGCAATAGAATAGGGTTTGGGATCAGCGATGAATTCTTTTCCATTCTTGCATTCTTGTATCCTCCGGTCCACGTCTTTCAAATCAAATTTATCGCGGCCTGTGTAGTTGGGTTTTTTCGAGATCCTATCGCGATAGCGGCCGTAGTAATCAAGAGCCTTGTCAAATTTTAAACCATACTGATAACTGTTGGCAATCCAATATTCAAGATCAAAACGATAATTGGGGTCTTGTCTGTAAATACGCATAAAATATTTCACTGCAAAATCTCTATTAATGCTTTGAATATGCATCTGACCAGCCTCGAAATTGGCTTTGATATTGGTAGTATCAAAATTAGCGGCGGTTACCATAAGGTCTCGTGCATCATCAATCGCTCGTGTGGCAGCCATGATTTCATTTGCCTGGTCCATGTATAGCTTGGACTGCTCCTTGTCTTGCTCCTGGGCAAAGCAGCCAATTGAACTTACTATGACGAGGGCTAAAAATAGAGTTACCCTTCTATGAATGCTCATATTAAAAAATAGTTTGACCGTCAGATTTTGCCAAATAAAGGCAATTTAAGTAAAATCTTCCCAATTGAAAAGGCCAAATGTATTCCATAAAGTACACGGTATTTACATCTTTAGTATTTTGGCGTTCAATTAATACTTTAACTAGATGAAAATAACTTCGGCTGAGTTTGTCACCAGTTCTACGGACTGGCGGAAATGCCCTGAAACACACAAGCCCGAGTTCGCTTTCATTGGTCGCTCTAATGTAGGCAAGTCGTCCCTTATCAATATGCTGGTGGATAGAAAAAAGCTAGCCAAAACCTCATCAACACCAGGCAAAACACAAACGGTCAATCACTTTATAGTTAACGACAACTGGTACTTGGTTGATCTTCCTGGTTATGGATATGCATCAGCGAGTCGCTCTGCTCGATTTGAATGGGGAAAAATGATCGAGGAATATTTAAAGAACCGGAAGAATTTATTTTGCACCTTCATCTTGTTAGATGCTCGCCTCAAGCCCCAAGCCATTGATATTGACTTCATCACCTGGATGGGTGAACATCATTTACCTTTAGCGATCCTCCTCACTAAGTCCGATAAATTAAAACAACAGGAATTGGCTAAATCAAAAAAGATCATTGAATCTAAATTGCTTGAGCAATGGGAAGATTTACCTCCGCTATTTGTAACATCCTCTGAGAAGAAATCAGGAAGAGATAAGATCCTTGATTTTATTTCTGAAGCAATGCAGGACAGCGATTGAGTTTAATTTATATTTGCGCCAAAATCATCACATGGAATTTTCTGAAATCGCTTCAATCAGTGGAAAAAGTGGGCTTTATAAAATATTAAAGCCAGGAAAGTCGGCTGTTGTTCTTGAAGCTATGGACGCTACCAAAACTAAAATTGTGGCTGGTGCATCACATCGTGTTTCAGTACTTAACGAAATAAGTATTTACACCACGACCAAAGAAGGAACCGTGCCCTTGGCTGATGTTCTTAGAAAAATTAATGAGCAATTTGGATCTGATCTTGGGATTGATGGCGAGTCTGATCCAAGAGAACTTCGCGCATTTCTCAAATCCGTGTTGCCTGAATTTGATGAGCAGCGCGTTTATGTTTCTGATATCAAGAAACTAGTAAAATGGTATGGCATTCTTTTGACTGAAGCTCCTGAAATATTGAAGTCAGCAGAGAAAGAAAAAAAGTAATGTCACTTCACGGCCTGATCAACCATTTTTGCTGACCCAACATAAAAAGGAGTGCGTTGATGTAGACTCTTCGGTTGAATCTCGAGTATCCTTCCTTTTCCATCAGAACCTTTTCCGCCAGCCTGTTCAGCAATAAATGCCAGTGAATTGCACTCATACATCAATCTCAATTTTCCATTAACGTCTTTCGCCGTTGCAGGATAAATATAAATTCCGCCCTTCAATAAGTTACGATGAAAGTCAGCGACCAACGAACCAATGTATCGTGCCGTGTAATTATTGTCCTTGCAATATTTCAAATAGTCTTTCACCTTATTCGAAAAAGAATTTGCCGGACCTTCGTTGATAGAGTAAATTTTTCCGTTCTCAGGAATGGTCATGTCAGGATGTGACAATACATATTCTCCAAGAGAGGGATCATGTGTAAAACCATTAACACCGTGACCTGTTGTATAAACCAGCATCGTTGATGATCCATAAAGAATATAACCTGCTGCCACTTGCTCATCACCGCGCTGTAGAATGTCTTGCTCAGTGATGGGCTGACCAATCGGAGATTTCCTCCGATAGATGGAGAAAATAGTTCCGATAGAAACATTGACATCGATATTGGAGGAGCCGTCCAACGGATCGATGGCAATCACATACTTGCCGTTGTTATTTAAATCCACATACGATTCTGTCTCTTCCGAAATTAAGGCACACGCTTCGCCTCCTTTGGTTAAAGCTCTCGTAAAGCGGATGTTGGCAAGCACATCTAACTTCTGTTGTTGTTCGCCACCTGAATTTTGAGACCCCATTGCTCCCATAATATCGATGAGGCCGGCTTTGTTGATTTCGCGATTCACTACTTTAGAGGCAAGCGCAATATCGCGTAGCAATTGAGAAAGCTCTCCGCTTGTATATTGAAATTGATCCTGGTTGTTTTTAATAAATCGGTCTAACGCTGTGCCAATGGGCAATGCAATTCTTGAGGTCTCCACGGTTTATAGTAATTAAGTGCTGGGATGTTTTAAATTAGCGCCTGATGAATGGCGGCTCAAAGATACAATGCAATCGTTTGAAATCAATAAAATAAGCATAAATGAAGGTATTTAAATTTGGAGGAGCCTCTCTCAAGAATGCGGCCGCCATCCGAAATATAGTTTCTATTATTAAGTCGCAAGGCAAAGGAAATCTGGTCGTTGTTGTTTCGGCCATGGGTAAAACTACCGATGCCATCGAAAAAATAATAGCATTGAGTCAATCCAACAAAAGTTTTGAAAATGAAATCAAGGCGCTGGAAGACTATCATGATGAGATTATCAAAGAACTTTTCACTGATCCGAAAGATGCTTTGCTTCAACTAACCAAGCTGCTGAAAGAACTGAAAAAGGCTGCATTGCTAAAAGGCGAATATGATTTCGTTTATGATCAAGTGATTGGATACGGAGAAATTATTTCATCGTTGATTTTTCATCTTTTTCTACGGCATGAAGTTTTGCCATCTGAGTTGATCGACTCAAGAAAATACATTCTTACTGATAGTACTTTTCGCGAAGGAAAAATTCAGTGGGCTGAAACAGAATCCAAAATGCGAAATTTAAAACCGTTGCTAAAAAATAAAATAGTAATTGCCCAAGGTTTTATCGGCTCCAATGCGAAGGACGAAACAATTTCTCTGGGTCGTGAGGGATCTGACTTCAGCGCTGCTATTTTCGGTTGCTGTATCCATGCGGAATCGGTAACTATTTGGAAAGACGTTCCAGGCGTGATGAGTGCTGATCCAAAAAGAATTCCAAGTGCTGTTGTGTTCGAAGAATTGCCATACAAAGAAACAGCAGAGATGACCTACTATGGAGCTTCCGTTATTCATCCAAAAACAGTGAAGCCGCTTGCCAACAAAGGGATTCCATTATATGTAAAAAGTTTTGTTGACCCCGAATTAATTGGAACAAAGATTCATGAATGCCATGTTGACAAACTTCCACCTTTGATCGTGCATAAAGTAAATCAGTGTTTGATTTCTTGCAGGGTAACGGACTACTCCTTTATAAATGAAGAACAATTAGGAATTATTTTTGGGGCCATCAGTGAAAGCGGATTGCGGGTGAATGTAATGCAAAACTCTGCGATCTCATTTTCCTTCTGCGTTGATTATCGGGAAGATCGTGTATTGAAACTCATCTCCTTACTCAGCAAAAATTTTGAAGTCTTTTATAATACTGGGCTTACATTAATCACCGTCAAGAACTATGACGCAAAGACATTTAATGAATATCGGAATATAAAAGGCGTCATCCTGGAACAGTCATCACGATCGGCATTGCAAGTGCTGATAAAAAATCTTTAGAAATAGCCCGAAATTTTCGAGATTTCCTTTTGATACCATACGCGCTTGAAATATGACAAAAGTCAGGTTTCGGTTTGATGCCTATCACCACGGCACTAAGCTAGAGACAGCTACATTTGGTCAACTAACATTTCGGCCATGAAAAAAATACTTGTCCCATTCGATTTCTCAGAAACTGCAACGAATGCATTCCGCTTTGCCATCGACATTGCTAACCAAAGTGACGGCGAGATCCTATTGCTCCACATTGTAGAGCTGCCCGTGATGTACGACACCCTTTTGATGCCTTCCCTTTCTTTCGAAGAAGTTTACATTAAAGACATGAAAGAAAACGCTGAAAAAGAATTTAAAAAATTAAAAGCAAAGTGGGCCAAAGAAGGACCAAAAGTGAGCTGGCATATAGATTTTGGAGCTACTTCAGCAACCATCAACAACTTTGCAGAGGAAAAAAAAGCTGACCTGATCGTGATGGGAACAAAAGGCGCCACTGGTATGCAAGAAGTATTCGTTGGCTCTAACACAGAACGAATTGTTCGCACTTCTAAAATTCCCGTGATCGCAATAAAAAAGAACTTTAAAGGCACAATCAAGAGCATGGTTTTTCCCAATGGCTTAAATGAGGAAGCTGAGGAATTGGCTAAAAGAGTAAAAGCGCTTCAGGATTTTTTCAAAGCAGAGCTGCACATCGTCTACATCAACACGCCTACTAATTTTAGGCGCGATCTTGAAACTCGGCAATTGCTAAACGGATTTATAAAACGCTATATGTTCAAGAATTTTGACATTCACATTTATAATGACACGGATCAGGAATCAGGTTTAACAAATTTCGTAAAAGAAATAAAAGCCGATATGGTGGCGATGGGTACTCACGGCCGAAGAGGATTGGCACATCTGATGAGTGGAAGCATTGCCGAGGATGTGGTGAATCACATTGAGTGCCCTATCTGGACATTCAAAACCAAATAACGGCACCTACTCACATAGAAATGGAAGTAGCACAACACTCAGTAACGGAAAAAGTAAACTGTTATCACTGTGGATCACTTTGTGAAGAGAAGGTGATCCTCTCAGGTAACAATTCCTTTTGTTGTACAGGTTGTAAGGCGGTTTATGAAATCCTCAACGACAATAACCTTTGCGAATACTATGAACTCGATCGGACTCCAGGAGTTTCACTCCTTCATGTGCGGGAAGAAAGCTATGCCTATTTAGAGGAGCCACAGGTTGCAAAAAAAATTCTGGCATTCTCCTCCGATTCTTTCTGCCGAGTTCAATTTTCTATACCGGCCATTCACTGTATCTCTTGCATCTGGTTACTCGAAAACTTGCAACGACTAAATGAAGGCGTGGTTAAGTCGGAGGTAAATTTCAGTCGAAAGCAAGTTACTATTGACTACAGTCCGGCAAAAGTTTCGCTGAGTGCCATCGCAAGGCTTTTAGCCTCCCTTGGCTATGCTCCATCCATTAGTCTTGAAGGCCAAACAAAAGCTTCGCCAACAAATCACACGCTTATTACCAAGTTGGCGATAGCCGGATTTTGTTTTGGCAATATCATGCTCTTAAGTTTCCCCGAATATCTTGGCCTTAATGAATTGGATCATGAACTGAAACTCGTTTTTTCATATCTCAATCTTTTTCTTGCTTTGCCAGTAATCATCTATAGTGGTCAAGAATATTTCATAGCCGCCTGGCGAAGCTACCAGCAAAAGCAAATTAATATTGATGTGCCCATCGCCGTTGGACTTGCGGCTCTTTTTCTTAGAAGCAGTTACGATATCCTGTCGCATACAGGGCCTGGTTATCTTGATTCGCTTTCCGGATTGGTTTTCTTCCTGTTGATCGGCCGTTGGTTTCAAAGTAAGACGTACGACAGTCTGGCGTTTGATCGCGATTACAAATCGTACTTTCCGCTAGCAATAAACAAAAAAATAAAAGAAGAGTGGAAACCCGTGCTAGTTCAAGATTTAGAGAAGGGCGATGTGATTCGGGTGCGTAACATGGAGATCATCCCTGCTGATAGTTATCTCAGAGGAGTAGAAGCCTTTATCGATTATAGTTTCGTAACGGGCGAATCAAAGCCTGTGTATGCTACCGTTGGCGATTTTATTTACGGTGGTGGCCGACTCATTGGTCAGCCGGTTGAATTTGTGGTGGGAAAAAAAATATCGCAAAGTCATCTTACCAGCCTATGGAACAACGAAATCTTCCAAAAAAAAGAAGAGAGCCAATACAAAAAAATAATTGACAAGACTGCACAGAAGTTCACATGGGCCGTGATGGGATTGTCAATCATCACTGCATTGTACTGGTGGTTAATGGCTCCATCACAAATGTGGCTGGTGTTTACTGCGGTGTTGATGGTGGCTTGTCCGTGCGCTTTGGCATTGGCAGCTCCTTTCACATTTGGCAACATGTTGCGGGTGTTTGGACGAAATGGGTTTTACTTAAAAAACGCTGATGTGATCGAACGACTGGCGTCCATCGATACCATTGTTTTCGATAAAACAGGAACGGTTACTTATGGAGCTTCAGCTTTAAAATTCATAGGCCATTTAACCGATGAGGAGTTGGGCAGGATCAAGGCGCTTGCGAATTCATCCACGCATCCTTTGAGTCAACTGGTTTCTCAATCCATTTCATTTGAATCGCTGGAAACTATTACCGATTTCTCAGAGATCCCATCGAAAGGAATACAAGGAGTAATCGCCAATCACCTAATCAAATTAGGGTCGCCCTCTTTCGTTAGTTTTGAGGACGAGAAGAATCCAAACTCAAGAGTGTATGTTTCTATTGACGGCATGGCTCGTGGTCATTTCAATATCGAAACTACAATTCGTCCAGGCATGAAAGCACTCATCAACAAATTAGATCCTAAGGCTCCGATATATCTCTTATCGGGCGACCAAGGCGCGGAAGAAGAACGAATGAAAAATGTTTTTCCAGATGATGCCAAAATGCACTTCAATCAATCTCCATTGGACAAACTGCATTTCGTATCCAACCTTCAGCAAAATGGATTTCGAGTGATGATGATCGGCGATGGGCTTAATGACTCAGGGGCTTTGAAACAAAGTGACGTTGGGATTGCCGTCACAGATAATACTGGTGTGTTCACTCCAGCCAGCGATGGAATTTTAAAAGGAGAAGTGCTCCAAAACCTGAATCAATTTATGAAGTTGAGCAAATCGGCCATCACCATTTTAAAAATAGCATTCGGCATTTCATTCTTCTACAACATTATCGCACTGGGGTTTGCCGTTTCAGGAAATTTATCGCCTCTCACTGCAGCTATCCTCATGCCCATCAGCAGCGTGAGTGTAGTCGGATTTAGTAGCTTAGCCGTGAATTGGGTAGCACGAAATCATTTCAAACAAAAGGATTGAAATGGAAATTATCATCCTTCTTATCTTCATTTCGTTGACAATAGCCCTGGCATTTCTGGGAGCCTTTATCTGGAACATGAAAAGCGGTCAATATGATGACACCTACGGACCATCGGTGCGCATGCTTTTCGAAGACAAGAAGAAAAATCCGCGCAACACAAAAGCTTCAAAAAAATAATTTTCCCTGTTTAGAATATGAAAGACATTGCCGATAGAGAAGATATTGTCTTGCTGGTGAATTCCTTTTATGAAAAAGTGAAGTCAGATGAATTGCTCGCTCCTAAATTTAAACACCTGGATTGGCCAAAGCATTTGCCCATCATGTATAATTTTTGGTCATCAATGCTGTTGGGTGATCAAACCTATCAAGGTAACCCTTTTCAAAAACACACTGCACTTACGATCAACGCCAATCATTTCGATCGCTGGTTAAAGTTATTAATACAAACTATTGATGAGCACTTCACCGGAGCAAAGGCCGAAGAAACTAAAAGCCGGGCTCAAAGCATTGCCGGAGTGTGGCAGCATAAGATGGGATTGATAAACTAGAATCGACTCAGGTTTTTAAATAACGAGTGACGCCGCATAAAAAACCGTGATCGGTGAATATTATTTTTATAAATTCATCAAAAATCTGGTATGAAGACATCAATCATAAAGAAACTCGTTATAACAGGCGTTGCTCTGTTTTCTGTCACTTCAACAAATTTTGCACAGGTATTGCATAGCCGATGGGATGAACTGACCGCCAGCGACTGGCCAATGGCGCTTAAGAATTCTAATCGCACCTGCATTCTTCCGATCGGTATTCTTGAAAAGCATGGACCGCATGTTCCGATTGGATCTGATTTGATTCAAGTGAGAGAGTGGGCCGCACGCGCGACCAAACGAGAATATGCTGTCGTCTTCCCAGATTATTTTTACGGCCAAATAAACGAAGCCAAACACCAACCAGGAATATTTGCTTTACCTGAACGAGTTGTGTGGGATTTGCTCGAAGCCACCTGCGATGAAATTGCAAGAAATGGATTTAACAAAATTGTAATTATCAATGGTCATGGTGGTAACCCACAAATGATTCGGTACTTTATACAGACGCGGTTGGAGAAACAGCGCGACTATGCCGTGTACTTCTTTGAACCGGGTACAGACCCAGAGTATGCAAAGAAAATGAACGCCTTGCATAAATCTGATCCCGCCGGAGACCAACATGCTGGTGAACGCGAAACATCGGCACTGCTTTATTTGCGCCCTGATTTGGTCAAGATGGACAGCGCCAAAAATGAATCAGGTGCCAATCAAAAGAGATTGAACATTCCAAATGTTTATACTGCTATTTGGTGGTATGCGAGCTATCCAAACCATTATGCTGGTGAAGGAGCCGTGGCCACGCGTGAGCTTGGCCAATTGGTCACAGAACATTATATTGATTCTTTCGTGACCGCCCTAAAAGCGATCAAGGAAGACGCCAAAACACTTCAACTCCAGAAGGAATTTTTTGACAGGGTAAAGAAATAAATTATAATAAAAAGGCAGCCGAGCTGCCTTTTTACTTTCTACCTTTTTAGTTCATAACCTGAAACTAATATAATTCTTAAAAGAGAAAGAACTTATTGTCCCTGCTGAACGCGTTCTACTTTTGAAGGAACTAAACCGTGTGCTTCCGTATGGGTTTTGATAACAGCCAGCGAGTCAGGTGCCTCTGATAAACAAACGACCGTTCCCAGTTTTTCATCCACCCAATAATTGACAAAGTTTACACCGTACTTTCCTTGTGTCGCCAGATCTTTAGCGTGAGCCCCTGCTACGGCTTCGGCATTTACACTTCCCGGCTCAAGGTGATGGATGTCTAAGAACATTTGTTTGCCATTCAATTTTGCTTCAGGGCCATCGGTTACTTCAAAAATATAATCGGGTACCAAGCCATGAGCTTTTTGATGCGTCTTGAACAAATTTGCTTGTGATGCAGATTCTGCCAGACAATATACCTTGCCTGCTTGTTCATCCACCCAGTATTTAATAAAGCTTACTCCAAACTCGCCTTGGGTAGCAAGATCCTTTTTATGCGCATCTGCAACAGCAGCAGCAGTTACTTTACCGGGACCGAGGTCATGTACATCCAGGAATAATTTTTTTTGAGTTGAGGTAGCGACGGTCTCTTTTTTCTCCTTTTGAGCGCATGCTGTCAATGCTCCGATCAAACCAAGGATAATCAATTTCGTTTTCATAGTTTATTTTGAGTTGGGTTAAATTGTGGTCACCAATTTTGATGACGTGTCAAAAATAGACACTCGACCTACCCGGTCTCTACCTCGTTTGAGCCAATTGCTTGTAATTTTGGCGCATGCTAGGCTGCGGTCAAATCTATGGTGTAACCAAATAATCCGAAGGAGCCATTCCAAAACGTTTGCGAAAGCATTTTGTGAAATAAGAAGGGTTGCTAAACCCAATGGCCATCGTTACTTCAGCAATATTCAAGTTACGATCCTCCACTAATGCAATGGCTTTTCTTAATTTATATTCCTTTAAAAAATCATTCGGAGATAAGCTGGACAAGGCTTTTAGTTTGCGTGCCAATTGAGATTTGCTCATGCCTATCTCACGGGCAAAGTCTGGCATCGTGACGTCATTTTTATCCCAGACTTTTTCAATGCAATCCATAACTTGGTTTAAGAATTTTTCGTCCGGTGGAGTTAGAACTTTTACAGCGTGAGCTATTTCCTCATGATCGCCCGTATAGAGTTGCATTATTTTCGAAGAGACAGTAACCTGGCCGTTCATTGAAATAAAAGAGAAATAGTCTACAGACCTTCGCACGTCTTCAAAAAAATTACCCTTCTCTTGTAAGGGTGGTCCAAGGTTCACCGCCATTCTCAGTTCAATCGGCAAGGCACTTCCAATTATCTTATCTCTGATTCGCAAAGCCTTGTCAATAGCTGCTGTACTTGAATCTAAAACAACGATTAACCGGTTTTCAAAACTTTCTCCCGTTCGCCCCTGTTCTTGATCAAGTACATCTTTTATTATTTCCTTCGCTTCGCGATAGTGTTCAGGTGAACCCAATAGGTTGATGGAAAGTAGAACACGAGTGCCGGTGTCCAACGTGCCGTCGCCGTTAAGAGTAAAATCCATTGCATCCACTTGCTTGTTGGCGAGCAATGCGCTAAAGTCAGCCTCGGTAATTTCAAGTATGTTACACGCAATGTTTCCGTGAGCCTCCTGATGAACTTTAGCGCATGATTCTTTGTCAGGACCTTCAACAAGACAGAACAGGTAGCCTTGAGGCTGGTTCAATAAAATTTGCAAATAGCGAACTCCATACTTGGCTTGGATAGCTTTATCGGCCACGTGAAATTTCTTAATGATATCCAGCGTCAAAGTATGGTCTATATGGAGATCAATGTATAACGGCATGCTGAGTCTATTAGGCAAAATTAAAATTAATCACATTTGGACGGCTTGCCAAACAGCGGAGCACCACCAACAAGTTTAAACATATTCTTTCAAAAAGAGCAACTAATGGAATTTTAATGAATACGACAAAAAATGCTTTTCGTTGCACGAACGGTAAATCTCTCTTGCATTTGCTTTGCGGCTAGTTCATTACTGCAGTATTAGGTGTCGTGAGTTTGAGTGTCGATGTGCCGGCGCTTGGTTTGCCGTGCATGCTTCTCTTTCTATTCACTGTCAAAGGGTTGTTGGTGATCAGCCCGAATAGCTCAAAAGTCTTTTTGTTATTTGGTGAGTATGTGGGAAGTATTAAGCAAAACGGAATGTTTTGGGTTAACCCATTTTATAGTAGAATCACATTGTCCTTATGCGCAAGAAATTTTGAAAGTGAAAAAATTAAAGTGAACGACAAAATGGGGAACCCTTTTCTCATCAGTGTCATTTTAGTATGGAGAGTAAAGGACACTTTCAAATCAACCTTTGAGGTGGACAACTATGAAAATTTTATACGGATTCAAACAGATTCAGCGGTAAGAAAACTGGCAGGTTCTTTTCCCTATGACCACTTTGAAGATGAAAAGGCTACGATAACGTTGAGTACTAATTTTGATGACGTCACAAAATTGTGGAAGGTGCCGTGGGGTATGGTAGAAAGTGCGCTGAAACTTTTAGCTGATAAAGAAATTATCGAATTTGACGAGGATAGGAAAGCTGCCATGGTCAGTAATTTAATGGTGGTTCTTTGTGGCGATAGCGAAACAAAACCAGTAATCAACACGGGTACTTTAAATCAATAAAAAGAATGTCGGAGAAAAAATCATTTGCGCTACGAATAGATTCTGAAACCATGAAGGCGATCGAGAAATGGGCCGCAGATGAATTTCGCAGCGTGAATGGTCAGATAGAATGGATGCTAAGTGCTAGCCTTAAGGAGGCAAAGAGGCTCAAGGCAAAAGCGAATCAGAAGAAATAAATTGACCGCTGCACAATCAGGATTAAAAAAGGGAGCTAACTTTTAAGCAGCCAAATCCTGGGTAAAAGGATGATGAAAATCATCTTTTGGCTTGTTATACATCAGGATTGATTCTTTGAGGTGAGCCTAATTTTAGATTCGAATAATAAACCTTAACCTATGGAATTAGAGAAAATCCACTACGACAACAAAATCGTAAAGTACTTCATTATTGCCACGGTTATCTTCGGCATCGTGGGGATGACAGTCGGGTTGCTGGCAGCCATCCAGCTTTTTTATCCGATTTTCAACTTCGATTTACAATACACCAGCTTTGGCCGAATACGACCCCTGCATACCAATGCAATTATCTTCGCCTTTGTAGGCAATGCCATGTTTGCGGGAGTGTATTACTCCATGCAGCGTCTGTTGAAGACACGCATGTTCAACGACACGCTCAGTTGGATCCATTTCTGGGGATGGCAATTAATTATTCTTTCGGCAGCAATAACATTACCACTCGGTCTTACCACTTCAAAAGAATATTCCGAGTTGGAGTGGCCAATTGATATTGCCATCGCACTGATTTGGGTTGTTTTCGGGTGGAACATGATTGGCACCATTTTACGCAGGCGTGAGAAGCACATGTATGTAGCTATTTGGTTCTACATCGCTACGTTTGTTACGGTGGCCGTGTTGCATATTGTGAACTCGTTTGAGATGCCGGTTAGCCTTTTCAAAAGCTATTCGTGGTATGCAGGCGTGCAAGATGCGTTGGTGCAATGGTGGTATGGTCATAATGCCGTAGCATTTTTCCTGACCACACCCTACTTGGGAATGATGTATTACTTTCTTCCTAAGGCGGCTAACCGACCCGTCTATTCATATCGCCTGTCAATCATTCACTTCTGGTCTTTGATTTTCATTTATATCTGGGCGGGGCCTCACCATTTATTATATACGGCGTTGCCCGATTGGGCACAATCTCTTGGGGTAGTTTTTTCCATCATGCTGATTGCCCCAAGCTGGGGAGGTATGCTTAACGGGTTGCTCACCTTGCGCGGAGCTTGGGATAAAGTACGCGAAGATCCTGTTTTAAAATTCTTTGTCGTTGCTGTTACCGCTTATGGTATGGCGACATTGGAAGGTCCTCTCCTCTCATTAAAAAATGTAAACGCTATTGCACACTTCACCGACTGGATCATCGCGCACGTTCACGTGGGCGGTTTGGGCTGGAATGGTTTCATGATTTTTGGAATGCTGTATTGGGTAGTGCCACGCATGTGGAACACAACCATTTATTCAACTAAATTAGCCAACCTTCACTTTTGGTTAGGAACACTGGGCATCATTTTCTATGCGTTGCCGATGTACACAGCCGGCGTGGTTCAAAGTTTGATGTGGAAAGAATTTAATCCTGATGGATTCCTTACTTATCAAAACTTCTTAGAAACAACTACAAAAATAATTCCGCTTTACATGCTTCGCGCCGTGGGTGGAGTATTGTATTTGACTGGTGTGATCATCATGACATACAATCTTATCAAGACGGCCTATGCCGGTAAGTTTGTTGCCAATGAAGAAGCAGAGGTTGCACCGATGGTGGAATCCGCAAATACCGGTGGCTACTGGCACCACGTGCTTGAAAGCAAACCCATATTGTTTACTACGCTAGCATTAGTTGCAATTTTAATTGGAGGAGTAATTGAAATGATCCCCACATTCCTGATCAAATCAAATATTCCTACCATCGCTTCTGTAAAACCTTACACACCACTGGAGATTCACGGTCGTGACATCTATATCCGTGAAGGATGTGTGAGTTGTCACAGTCAGATGGTTCGTCCATTTCGAAGTGAAGTACAACGATACGATCCTAAAAATGCAGAGTATTCTAAAGCAGGCGAATATGTTTATGATCATCCATTCTTATGGGGCTCGAAGCGCACTGGTCCTGACTTGCATCGCGTGGGTGGCAAGTATGCCGACAGTTGGCACTATCGCCACATGCTCGCTCCTTCCGAGGTATCCAATGGATCAATTATGCCAGCTTATCCGTGGTTGTTTGAACAAGTGATCGACAAAACAACTACAGCTCCGAAAATAAATGCGCTGAGAAAAATAGGAGTTCCTTATGAAGAAGGTTATGAGGAAAAGGCCAATGCAGATTTGGATGCTCAAGCTGCAAAGATTGCGGAAAACCTAAAAATGGAAGGTTATGAAGTATTGCCCGAAACAGAAATCGTGGCGCTCATCGCCTACCTGCAACGACTCGGAATGGATATCAAAGCTGAAAAAACAGCAGAGGTAAAATAATACTAACTCAAGAACCAAAAAATCATGTATAAAGAAATATTGCAAAACATCGACAACATCCAGGTGTGGCCTGTGATTTCGTTTGTCATCTTTTTCTTGTTCTTCCTTTTCTTGTTGTGGTGGGCATTCACCGTTGACAAAGGCTTTATACGCCAAATGAGTGAATTGCCATTAGAAGACGGCACCGATTCTGTTCAACCCTCAAAAACTTCATCCTTATGAAACGTCTTATTCTTTTTTTATTCGGCTTATTGGTTTCATTTGCAAGTCAAGCTCAAGCCACAACACAATCATCGATATGGGATGACCCGATGACAAAATTTTATTTAGTAGTCAGTTTCATTTTTGTCGTTTCCTTACTGGTACTGCTGGTGCTCATTTATTTACTGAAGGTGGTCAATATCCTGGCCGAAAAAGCGGCCCGTGAAATGGCCGAACGCGCAGGAAAAATTTATCAACCTGCTCCTTCAGTCTTCAAGAGTTTTTGGGACACCATCAATGGCTTTGTTCCAAAAGAAAAGGAAGCAACTCTCGTCATGGATCACAACTATGATGGCATAACAGAATTGGACAACCACCTTCCTCCCTGGTGGAAATGGTTGTTTTATGTGACGATAATCTGGGGTGTTATCTATTTCTTTGCCTATCATGTTTTCAACACACTTCCTCTCTCCATCGGTGAATATGACAATGAAGTAGCCTTAGCTAACGAGCAAATGCAAAAAATGAAGACTGCTAACCCCGGCCCAAAAATAGATGAAGCATCGGTGGAAGTAACGGCTGATGCTAAAATGCTAGAGAATGGAAAATCTACTTTCTTGAATACTTGTTCATCATGTCATCGCAAAGATGGTGGTGGTGATATTGGCCCCAACCTTACTGACGAATATTGGAAGCATGGTGGAAATATTAAAAATCTGTTCAAGGTAATAACCAATGGAGTGCCAGGCACAAACATGGTGGCCTGGGGTAGCACGATGAGCCCCGAAGCAATTCGCAACGTGGCGAGTTATGTGCTCACACTTCAAGGAACAAAACCAATTAATCCCAAAAAACCGGAAGGAGATTTATCTAAACCCGAAGTAAAAGCCGTGAAGGCAGATACAGTAAAAAAACAATCTTCCCTGTAACTTGAGTATACAAAACGAGAATGCAGAATGAAAGATGATGTTGGTGCCTCGCACGATACGCTTTATCATTATGATGAAGAGTTTCGTAATTCGATTTCAACAGTGGATGCCCAAGGTAAGCGGGTATGGATCTATCCGAAAAAACCAACCGGTATTCATCATCGCTGGCGCATTGTTGTAACTGTACTTTTACTTTCACTATTCTTCGCTGGCCCCTTTCTTAAAATGAATGGCCATCCGTTTCTGCTTGTTAATTTTTTAGAGCGAAGATTCATTTTATTCGGGCAAGTATTTTGGCCTCAGGATTTTTTTCTTCTCGCGATCACCGCAATTACATTCTTTGTCTTCATTATTCTATTTACGGTTGCCTTTGGTCGGGTTTGGTGTGGATGGGCTTGCCCCCAAACGCTCTTCATGGAAATGGTTTTTCGCAAAATCGAATACTGGATTGAAGGAGATGCTAACGATCAGCGAAAATTAAAAGCCTCCCCTATGACAACAAAAAGGGCAGCTAAAAATATTTTCAAGCATTTTCTTTTCATAATCATTTCAATACTGATTGCGCATACGGCGATGGCTTACATCATCGGCATCGATGAAGTTAAACAAATCATCGGTGAATCCCCGGCCGAACATCTCGGAGGGTTTATTGGGCTAACCGCATTCACTGTGATTTTTTATGGGGTTTATGCTCGCTTTCGCGAACAAGCTTGCACTGTAGTTTGCCCCTATGGACGATTGCAAAGTGTGTTGCTAGTAAAAGATTCTATTGTAGTTGCTTACGATTGGCTGCGTGGAGAGCCGCGCACTAAATTAAAAAAATCGTTACAAAACACGACAGAGAAAAAAGGAGATTGCATCGATTGTAAACTGTGTATACACGTCTGTCCCACCGGCATCGACATTCGCAATGGTACTCAATTGGAGTGTGTTAACTGCACCGCGTGCATTGATGCATGCGACGACGTAATGGTCAAGATCAACAAACCAAAAGGGTTGATTCGCTATTCCTCTTATAACGCAATCCAAGATGGCACGTTAAAATTATTTACACCACGTGTAGCTGGATATTCTATCGTATTAATTGCGCTGATGAGCTTGTTGACTTTCTTTATCTCTACCCGAAAAGATATTGAGATGACGGTGTTGAAAGCTCCGGGCACATTGTATTCGAAAACCGATGATGGCCAAATCACTAATCTATACAATATTGAATTCATCAATAAGACATTCGAAGATGTGCCCCTTGAACTGAAAATTGAATCACCTGCCGGAGCATCCTTCCTGCGCGTTGGTGGCCCTGATATCACCGTCCCGAAAGAAGGAATTATTAAAGGTCTGTATATGGTGAAGATTCCTCCTCAAGTATTAAGCTCAACGAAGACAATAGTTCAATTAGGGGTGTATCAAAACGGAAAAAAAATTACTTCAAGCAACGTTAAATTTATAGGGCCATTAAAAAAACAATTATGAATTTCGGAAAATGGATCGTTGTTGCTTTTGTTTTTTTTGCTCTCTACATCGGTGTGCTTGTAGTAGTTTGTGTGAGACAAGACATCAACCTTGTTTCCAAAGATTACTATCGCGATGAATTGAAGTACCAGCAAAAATTGGATCAGATCAACAATGCCAATCACTTAAGCCATCTTCCTGTCATTGCTATCAAGAATGGTCAGGCAAGAATTTCTTTCGGTGAAAATCAGTATGTACAAAATGGAACACTCAAAATAGAACGGCCTTCTAATGAAAAACTGGATCGCAACTTTTCATTATCGCCTGGTCAGTCTATCCAGGAATTTAATTTAGGAAATTGGAAGCCTGGGCTCTACCGAACATCCATAACTTGGACAATGGAGGGCAAAGGCTACTATTTCGAAAAACAAATTATTCTCTAATGTTTTATACAGCGACCATCATGGGATTTGCCGGCAGTTTGCATTGTGCTGGTATGTGCAGTCCCTTGGCGATGGCAATGACGCGAAACAAACCCTTTTTACTTTCAAGTATTCTCTATAACAGTGGCAGGATTTTTTTATACGGATTACTTGGTGCTCTTGCCGCTGCCTTTGGGTCAATGCTTCACCTCAACTCTTATCAACAAATCATTTCGATTGTGTTGGGTGGATTATTCTTGCTTGCCGGGTTTAGTTTTCGAAGTGTGCGTATTCCTTTCCTTGATAAGGCGATCGCTGCATTTACTTCTTATTTGAAAAAAGGATTCGGAATTATTTCAAATCAAAAGTTGGGTTACACTACTTTTATATTAGGCATGCTCAATGGAATGCTGCCTTGCGGCCTCACCTACCTCGCACTATCAGCTTGTTTGGTTTTGCCTTCAGCAACTGATGGGTTGTTGTTTATGTTGCTTTTTGGCCTCGGCACCTGGCCAGTGATGATTGGGTCGATGAAACTTTTATCATCACTTAAAACTAATTTCTCACTGGCTCATCTTTCAAAAATAGCCATGATATTCGTTGGCTGTACCCTGCTTCTAAGAGTCTGGTGGACTCACCCTCATAATATGCTGGTGAAAGCACCGCAAGAGGTTAACGTTTGCAAGTAGATTATTTACCCAGTCCGCCCAAACCCAATTCAACTTTGGGGTTGCTTCCCAAAGGTCGTCTCAATAAATCGTTTGTAGTTAGGCCCTATTGGCAGAGACATTTTATCAATAAATATTTCCTCCGCAGTGAAGGCAGTAATTTTTTCGATGTTAACAATGAAGGAGCGATGAATACGCAAATAGCCTGCACCTAAAATTTTTTCCATTTCGCCAATACCCATCTTGGTGATTACTTTTTCCTTTCCAGTATTGATTGAAACATATTCACGCATACTTTCAACAAAAAGAATATCACTGAATTGCACCTTCACCATTTTTTTGCTCACGTTAAAGAAAGCAAAACTATTCGGCGATTCGCGAAGATCATTGATCTGATAAATTTGTGAGGGTTCTGGTTTCGGGCTAATTTTATTGGCTGCTTTCAAAAAGCGCTCAAATGAAAAAGGTTTCATTAAATAATCGCGGACATCCAATTCAAATGCCTCCAAGGCATATTCCGAATAAGCCGAAGTAATGATTATCTGAGGTGCTTTTTTGACGATCTTCAAAAAATCAATTCCTGAAATTCCCGGGATTTGAATATCGAGAAAAATAAGTTCGGGATCATTTTTTTTAATGAATTCCAACGCGCTCAATGCATCATCGAATGCTCCTAACAATTCAAGCCACTCTATGCGAGAAATAAATGAAACCAATATTTCCTGTGCAGCCTTTTCGTCTTCAATGATGATACACTTGATGCTCATGAGTCTGTGATGCTGGTATGTTTAGGTTAACAATGTATTTGCTTCCTTCCGTAATATCCAATTTAAAATTTTTCCCGAATAATAATTCCAATTGCTTTTTGATATTTTTTATACCAAGACCATGATCAGGAGCCGCCTGCCGGGAGGATTGGATGATGTCATTAGCAACCATGAAGTGAACACGATTTCTTTCTGTACTCACTTTTATCTTAATTGAAATAACTCCGAGTTTACCTGAAAGAGTGTGTTTAAGGCTATTCTCTACAAACGGCAGCAACAACAACGGTGAAATCAAAATAGCGTGGTCACGCACTTCACTCGCAAAATCCACTTCGAGCCGGCTTCCATGCCTTATCTTTTCAAGCGCAATGTAATCTTCGATTACTTTAATTTCCTTTTCTAAAGAAATCAGCGGCTTATTGCATTCTTCCAGAATAAACCGCATCAGGTTGGAAAGTCGCAAAACAATTTGTTCGCTTTTACTGTCAGCTTTGATAGCCTCAGAGTAAAGGGTGTTGAGCGTATTAAAAAGAAAGTGGGGATGCATCTGCGCTTTTAGAAAACTCAATTCAGCAATTCTTTTCTCCACAACTAGCTCCTCGTTTTTCTGTTCCAACTTATTCTTAGTCTTGATCAATTTAATGGCAATAGCCATGAACATTACTGCCATCCAGCTGAAAATTTCGCCCAATATTCTACTGAAAGTAAAAACATTCAGGGGAATTACGCTATCAGGCTCCAGGATCGGAGTAATTAAATAGTAACGGTAATAACGAAGCCCTACTCCAATAAATACAAGGATTATCAATATCCAAAGAGCAAGTTCCCACGGTTTCTTGTTCGTTGAATACCTTGGAATGAGATAATAGATGATGAAATAGGTGATGCCAATCATTAAAGGATACCTTGTAAGCAAACCAAGAACGGTAATAAGACTGACTTGTGTATTAGCCGAAATAACTACTAGGTAACTTACAAAGTCGGTTGCCCAAAATAAGAAGTGCCTGAAAATGCGGATTCCGATGCGATCGCTGTAAATGAATGTGTCGATAAACTTCATGGATCCCCCAAATTAGGGAAGATTCTGAAAAAGAAAATTATTTTAAACGAAGATGGGTTTGCTCCTTATAAACCGGTCCTTTTGGTGATCAAAATCCAAGTTCTTTCATGATTAGTTTGTTCCAGAAATAAACTTCATTCATTTTGCCACGGATGAATAAAATAATATCTGTTGGCCAGATACGAAATGGGTACTCCAATAATAAACATATGAATCAAAATCATGACCGCGGTGCGTATGGTGAAATGAAATGGTGCAGGTGGTACATTCGATAGAGGAACCACAACCTCGTTCATCATCAGCCAAATGAAAATACCATAGCCAATTCCCGATATATATTTTGATGATGAAAAGAAATTTATTTTGGGATAAAGAAGATAAAACAAGGTAGTCCAGCCGGTGGCTACGGTAAAATGAAAAAGCAATCCCCAGGCAGCAGTGGGCAAACCTCCAGTGAAAGCGTCCTTGCCAAAAACGCCGCTAGCCACATAACGAAAAACTTTAGCTGGAGAAGCCCCTGAAAAACCATAAGAATAAAAGGAAGCAGCAATTGCATCCAAGGTTCCTACAATCAGTCCCGCAAACAATATAGCGCCGAGAAGGGAAATTAATTTTTGATTCATGTGCTAATATTTATTTCTTAATTGGGGTTAGTTGAGCCTGAACACATTGCCATTTTCCATTTTCCTTCACATAGGTATCCGTATAAATCGCTCCTCCATTTATGGTCATTCCATCTTTCATTTTTGTATAAACTGTTCTTGATCGAACGAGCGCCATATTTCCAAAAATCCGAATGACCTCGTCCGTGATGCCGAAAGTTTTGTAGCCGGAATCTTTATACCCGGTATCCCAACCTTTCATATACTCTTTCCTTCCTACAATGGCGCCTGTGCTTTCAATACAAACAAAGTCTTTATGTATAATCTGACTGTGCGAAACCGTGTCTTGAGTTACAAAGTTCTTTATAAATCTTTCATTCAATTTACTAAGTTCAAATTGATCAGGATCTTTAGCGGCGGTCTTTTCCATCTTTTGAGAAATCGAAAATTGACTAATGAGGAGCAGGCCAGCTAAAAAAAGATTTCCATTTGATTTCATTTGATTATAAATTTCAATGAAAATATGACCGTCTGTCAAACCGATTGAAAATACTCAACCAGCAGGTACTTGCGTTTAACAAAGAAGCTCTTCAGTCTGATAAGGCACTTTTCCTAATTTATTTCTACTTGCGTGGCTCCTGTAATTTTCATCGATTTCGAATTTTGGGTGTAGAGTACAACTGAGCTGTTGTTGGCTGCCAGATGATCAGGCCACAACAGAAGTATGCGGCCATCGGTTTTGAGTGTAGAGGTGGAGAAGTTTCTAACAACATTAAAATGCTTTAAAGTCCTGCTCTTGTTTTCCCCTCTTGGAATAAAATGCTCTATGTGAGTCTCAACTATAGCAACATTCAAAACAGCATTACTTTGAACTTTATTCGATTTATACTCCACCATGAGACTGTCATTCTTCATCTTCGCTGTTGCTAGTATATCTACCCCGGGAGTTTTACTTACCGCTGCAGTTACCTCATCCCGAAAGGCGATGGGGTTTGAACCAATGAATTCTTTTTCACCGTTTACCACGGCCTGAGGAGTGTAGAGCTGATATGCTTTCGTTGATCGAGCATATTCTTTTTGCCGTTCGGTAAAAATTTCCTGACTATAGGGGTCTTCCCATCCTTTATTCCAATAGGTAACATGAAATGAAAGGCCAATCACTTCTTTCCCTTCCTTACGAAGAATATCAGTCATCTCTTTTAATAATTCATCAGCGGACGGACAACTTGAGCACCCTTCAGCGGTGAACAATTCAACTACAGCGAATGGTTTTGGCTTTTCCAAAGGAATGAAACTCACACTCCCTATTACGATTGATAGAAGAAGAAATCGTATACAGTTTTTCATCTTGTTAGTTATTGAAAGTTAATTAAAAAAGAGCTGCCCTAACGAGGCAGCTCTTAGGCAGTTTCGTTTCACCTAAACCTACCCTGCCTAATATTTTAATGATTTGAAATTCTAATCATTGAAAATTAATTATTCGAGGTTAAACTTAGTATGCTGAAGTCCAAGCTGGAACTTCATCAAACAACCCAACTCCTGATTTCGGTACGTTTGGATTGGTGTTAAACTCAATCTGCGAATACAAAATTCTTTTAGGATAAGTAGACTGGCCTGGTGTGACAGGTAAACTCAGGAAGTTATGAGTTCTTCTCATATCATTCCATCCTTCAATCTGCCCGATGAAACAGGCGTACCTTTCCTTTAGTATCTCCGTTAAGATGGCCTTATCTGCACTTAAACTATTGGGATTAGCCGTTGCTCCCGGGTCAAAATCAGACAGAAGATAAGGTTGGTAAAACCCTTGACCAACTTTTGCCGAAGTTATATATCTTGTGCTTGTTCCATATTGAGCTCCGGAATTCAAATAAGACCTAACCGTGTTAAGTATATCAACTGCCGCTTGTTGAGTGACAAGATCTGTTGGATTTAACTTAAGGGTTGCTTCAGCCAAAATCAACTGGTTCTCTTCAAATGTTAGAATTGGGAATGACTTAACCCCGGCAAAAAAACCGTCATAAGCTGGATTTGTCCCCCAGTCAGGATTCCACAATACATTTACGTCATAGTTATAACCCGTATTCAATCCTTGCCAATTGTAATAAGGAGCATAAAAATAATTCAATCTGCCATTTTCATTCGTTTTGCTATTGCCTTTGTAATTGGCCGGAGTTGGATTGTTGGGGGTAGGATCCAGCATCGTTGGAGCAAAACTGTTCCCTGCCATATAACCAGGCCTGTCATAAGTGAGAAATGAATAGTACAAGTTAAAAGTTTGTAAATAAGCATCACCATGAGGAGCCATCATACTCCCTGCAGAGGTAGAAATTCCTAAGGCCGCTTGTGCTGCTGCATTGACATAATCACGGGTATGTAAGTATATCCTTGCCTTTACTGTATGAGCAGCAGCTATCCATTTGGTAAGGTCACCTGAGTAGAAAAAATCCTCCGCACTAACTGAACCAGTTAAAGCTAAATTATTAATTGCTGAATCGAGAAGAACCTGAGCTGCCGCATATACAGAAGCCTGGGTATCAAATTTAGGAGTTACCAAGGCTGGATACCTGGATATCTCCGTATATGGAACATCTCCCCACAAATCTGCAGCTGTACTTATTGCCATAGCTTCAATCACCTGTGTCACTCCAACAGACGTATAGTTCTTGGCCTGCCTTCCTTTTTGTTTAATGCTCTTGGTATTCTTGAATATTGCAGTATAAATGGTCACCCATTCATTATCATAGTCCAAACCAGATGTTACATAACTCTGCAAGCCGGCATATTGGCGATCATCACCTGCAAAATACCCGCACCAAATACCTGCTGTTCTGGCAACCTCACCTTCATAAACACCAACTAATGATGTCTCCACTCCACTTAACAATAAAGTAGCAGGCACCTGATCACCATTGGTAATGTTTACAGGATCGGTAGATAGATTGTCTGTTAGCTTAGTGCAGCTCTCAGCAAAAATTAAGGTTGCTATACCACAAACAATCGCCACAAATTTTCTATTGAATAAATTTTTCATAATTATTCTCCGTTTTAATTTAAAATGCGACCGTCAACTTAAAGATGTACGATTTGGTATTTGGATTTTGGAAATAATCCAAACCACGACCATTGGTGGAACCCGTTAAGTTGGTGTCCGGGTCGATCCCTTGATAAGGAGTCCATAGCAATAAATTCCGGCCTGTCAATGCAAATGACACAGATGAAAGTTTGGTAGCTGCTCTAAAGCCAGGAGAGTTGAGGCTATAGGAAAGTGTCACTTCTCTCAACCTCGTCCAGGTTGCATCCTGAACGTAAGGGGCATTAACATTAAACCCGCTTCCTGCGCCCTGATACCATGCTTGGTCAAGGGCCACTTTACCAGCGCCAAAGTCGCCAATTGTACCACGAAATGTGTACGTACCATCTGAATTCAAAGTACTCCTTGGGTTTGAATTAGTTGAGCTAACTGGAGCGGTAGCAACGGTGTATCCATCATAAGTCTTTAAGGTCGCTGCGTCTGCTGCGCTTACTGTAGTAGTGGTTGCAGATCCTTTGTTCGTTCCGAAATTGTATAAAGCTCCTTGGGTACCATTCCACATCTGTCCTCCTACCGAAGCATCAAACAAAACATATAAACTCAGGCTCTTGTACGAAAAAGTGTTGCCCAAGCTAACTTTGTAATCAGGGTTGGGATTTCCAATTGCTCCTGTGTTAGAGTTGACGTAAGCAAAACCATTTTGATCTGTGAACAAGGTTCCACCGGGATTCCTTTGGTAATAAGTACCCCACAACTCTCCCAATGGTTTACCCTTGGTAGCTACCGATGATCCATCAGTAAAACCAGCAAGGAGTACATACTGAGCACCGGCAAGATTGGTAACCAAATTGCGGTAAGCAAACCAGATCACATTCATATTCCACGTAAATCCATTGTTTAGCTTTAACAACGTTGCACCCAATGACAATTCCAAACCTTTATTTTCAATAGAACCTGCATTACTTATAAAGTTTGAAAATCCACTGGTAGGAGGTAGCTGCGATTGCAGGATGGCATCAGTCGTTTGATTGTAGTAAGCTGTGGCACTAAAGTTTACTTTGTCATTGAAGAATCTCAAATCAGTACCCACTTCAATCTCGTGTTTCTTCTCTGGTCTGATCTTTGGATTGCCAGCAACGGTTGATATCGCATAGCCACCAACCGGATTGTTTGAAGCGTCAAGCGTTCCACCAAAAGCATCTACATAAGTTTGCGTTCCATATTTGGTCAAATTCTGATACGGATCTGGCTGCTTACCTACAACACCAGCAGATGCTCTTAATTTTCCAAAACTGAAAAAGTCATTGGTTCCAATAATCTTCGAGAACTGCCATGAAGCAGTTGCTGAAGGGTAGAAGAAAACACTTGAAGCCTGCGGGCCAAAGGTTGAAGCAGATTCTGCGCGTCCAGTAAGGGACAACGATATTTGATTCGCGATGTCCATATTCGCCTGCAAAAAGCCCGCTGAAGTTCTTTGGGTAACAGCCTGATTAAAGGTAACTCTATTAGATGGAGGAATATTACCAAGGTTGGGCGGAGCTTCGGGTGCAATAAAATTAGTGCCGCTTCCTCCTACGTTATTAAACTGCCTGTTGTTGTAGTTGAATCCAGCTAACAACGTTCCCGAGAATGAATCAGAAAACGTTTTTTTAGCTGTACCATACAAGTTTACATTAAACTGCGATTCCTGAACATACTGTTCACTATAGGAACCAGTTAATGCCGAAGCCGAACCATAGTGAATATAATCTGTCCGGCGGTCTGCATAGGAGTCAAGACCTGCATTTCCACGCAAGGTCAACCAATCATTTGCATCATAAGCCAATTCGAAGTTGCCCAAGAACCGATTGACAACTGAAAAACTGCGGTTCTTGTTAATTGTCCAAACTGGGTTGTCATACCCTGGCGAACCTGGAGTTCCAAAACCACCTTTACCTATTGGGCTTCTGAATGTTATTTGCCTGTCCAAAGAAGCGGGTGAACCATCGGCAGGATAAAATGTCGCTTCATAATTTGAATTATCAAAATCCCCTGGGGTACGTAGCATGCCGAGCAAAAGGCCAGATGTATTGCTACCTTGTTGTATTCTGTTGGATCGTGTGTTGGTATAATTCGCAATAACGGTAGCATGCAGCTTCTTAGTGATCTCAGTGGTGATATTTATCCTTCCAACATTCTTATTATAGTCACTGTTCAGTTTGATAATCCCTTGTTGCGCAAGGTTCTGATAGCTGGCATAAAATTGGGTCTTTTCGTTGCCACTGCTCAGAACAATATTGTTGTCTACATAGTGGCCAGTCTGAAACACATCCTTGGTATGGTCATAAGTATTTTTGGAATTCCTACCACCATGCACACCTATAGGATTACCATTTGCATCTAAGTCGCCAGCACTTGGTATACCATAACGAGTAGTCCCATCTTGCAATACTGCATAACCATAACTGGTACCAGCATAGCGATCATTTCCTGAATTTGGATCAAAAAATTGACCTGTACCCGTAATAAAAGTATCGGCTCCTCCTGACCGGGCCGAAATCAAATCTCCATAGGTAGTATTCGTGCCATAAACATAACTACCTCCGCTGCCCTGACCATATTTAGTTTGCAATTCAGGCATTTTGTTTACTTGATCAAAAGAGACGGTGCCCGTATATGATACATTCAACTTGCCTTGTGAGTTCTTCCCTCTTTTAGTAGTAATCACAATAACACCGTTGGCAGCACGGCTCCCCCAAAGTGCCGCACCGGCTGCGCTCTTGATAATCTCCATGCTGGCAATATCTGCCGGATTCAAATCATTTAAACGAGATTGCTGCTGCGTGCCTCCTACCATGTTTGCAGCATTGTTCGCTCCCATGGTACTATTGTACATGGGCATCCCGTCAATAACAATGAGGGGTTGCAAGTCTCCAGTAATGGTGCTTTGCCCGCGCAATTGAATATAAGATCCCGCACCGGGGTCGCCACCATTTCTCGTGATAAGAACACCGGCAGCTTTTCCGGCCATACCGTTGATCAATCCTGCCTCGCCGGATTGAGCAATCGCACCACCAGAAACAGTAGATGATGCAATCCCAAGTTTATCCTTTTCGACATTTTCGCCGATGGCATTGACAACCACTTCCTGCAATTGTTTTACATCGGTCTTCATCTGCAAATCAACAACAGATCTTGCTCCGATGTCTTCTTCCCGCGTGGTCATACCAATAAAAGAGAAAACTAAAATTCCACCCGACCCTGGCACGCTGATTTTGTATCCACCATTCGCGTCAGTCACAGTTCCATTCGTAGATCCTTTTACGACCACGTTTACACCTGGCAAAGCTGAACCATCGTCCGTTGATGTTACTTTACCCGTCACCACCCGGTCTTGCGCCCATAAACTGATCACAAAACCAAATGAAAAGCACACTAGTAAAAATTTCTTCATAGATTCTTTTTTGGTTAAACAATTAAGAATTAATTCGGTGCAAGTCTCTTTTGCACGATCGAAGTAAACTCTTAAATGAAGTCGGGTTGTGAAAATATCAATGAAGTGAATTCATTGCGACGCTGAGAAAGGACTTCCTCATGCTTAATCAATTCGTAGTGCGAAAGCCTTAGTTGATACATCACAATTTTAATTTCGTGATAAGATTTTTATGCTTCGGTCAAAAGTTAAGTGGATATGAAAATAAATTCCCGCAAATAAGGTGAGCGGTATTTTTCAGGGAATGTAAATTCTGTTTGAATAATTTTTTAGAAAAGTATCCCTAAGTTCGGGTGAGAAAACCATTCAGTTTCTCATCACTTACATTTTGTTGACTGTGCGATAAAATACCGTTATCCATTGGCAAAAATATTTTCGTCTTTAATCGTTAAGGTTACATCGAGTGGTGGTACTTTTTTCTTTTTGAAAGTAAGATGCAATGTGGTTTTCTCACCTATTCCATCGGCAGTCCATTGACCTGAATTGTTTCCATTGTATACAGCGTTTTCTTTTTTCATCCATCCTTTTTTATCTATAGACGAAGTAAAGGTACCGTCGGCACAGAGCTCAACCATGTTTTCCTTAGATCCTCCATTAGCATCGACATAGGCGAGTAATGATTTATTAGATAAAAATTCTTTCCAATTCAGATCAGCATGGATGGGTGCATTAGAAGGAGGTTCAAAAGAGAATGGTCAAGCAACAACTTATGTCTTTAATGACGATATTTGGAATTCAATAAAAGAACTTGGATGAGTCAAACTGAAATCGATAAAACACTTGATAAAATAACCGAAGGTGTAAAGCTCTCCATTCAACGCCTTATTGAGCGTACAAAAAAAGAAGACGGAGAGCTAGTAATTTCAAAAGACGGCAAAGTAGTTCGCGTGAAAGCCCGTGATTTAAAACCCGATTGAATTAAGAGATTTAGAATTTGAATTGAATTCTTTAGTATAAGCAATTATTCACAACATGACATCTGTCAACTGGCAAAAGGAAATACAACCCCTTATTGAAAAATACAAAGGCAAAAAACATCCCTTGGATTATAATTCACCTTATGAGCTAGTAGTGATGGTAGTACTCTCGGCTCAAGATTCTGACCGTCACATCAATGAAATTACGCCTAGCTTCTTTTCTGTTTTTCCCAACATGGCTTCATTGGCTAAAGCGGATGCAGAATCTCTTTTCCCCATCATCAATAAGGTTCGCAATTTTGGTAACAAAACGAAATGGCTGCTGGAGCTTGCACGCACGATAAAGGAAGACAAAAACATTCCCACTGAAATGGAAACGCTGACAGCTTTACCTGGAATTGGGAGGAAATCGGCTAACGTAATTATGCGCGAACTAGGTATGAAAGCCGAAGGGATTGTTGTTGATCTTCATGTGGTACGTGTGGCACCCCGTTTAGGAATTGCGGCAGGAACAGATCCAAAAAAATTGGAAAAACAAATGATGGAAGTGTTAGATCAAAAGGATTGGGGCGAAGCGGGTATGGCTATATCATTTCTTGGACGCGAAATTTGCCGGCCAACAAATCCGAAATGCCCTGCCTGTGTGATGAATAAAGTCTGTGGGTACTATGCTTCGAATAAATAATGGGACTGAACTATCACTCTTCGATTTATCCATAGGATTATTTCGATTAATCAATTTCCCTTGCTTACCTTAAAACTTGATCTCGCACTTCCCGCTAATCCGTTTTTGGTAATACCTTCAACAACAATTTGAAAATCCCCTTCCAAATCCGAGGTATAAAATTCGATTTGATGCTTGCCGTTTTTATCGGTTGTGATAGAGGGATTCCAGTACAATAAATTTCGTTGATCGGGAATCCTGCTTTCAATTTGTTTCTGAGTTTCGTATTTGGGTGAGTAAAATTCTCTGCGTTGCTGAAGCCCCTCATAGTCAAGCGAAACGCTCTGTGGATCCAATTCAAAACCACCCAAATCACCTCTGTAGGTTGTGTAGCTTACAACTCCTAAAAATGATGAATACCCTAAATAATATCTCCTCGTGATTACCTCAAGCCTTCTAACCTTCAGAGGATCGAAAGCCATGATCTTATTGAAATCAAAAACAGGCAACCCATCCAGCAATACCAATGGATTGTCCTTGAATATAGTTTTGTTAAGATTGTCAGGTACTCTGAAATAGAAGTTATCCTTACGCTTTCGCACCAAAACACCTGGCACATATTCTCGCAGCACATCTTCCATGGTGGGAAAACGTGTGTAGTCTGCCAGGATATACGTCTCATCTGCTCTACCATAAAAGGACAGGCTGTCAGAAATCGGGTTTGAAAAATTGTTTAATCTTTTGCTCTGATAAATATCCTGGGCCTGCATGGCTACACTACGCAGCAAAATTTTTTTTTCTTGTTCGGGTTTAGAATGAAATTCCTGCAACGGATAAGGTATATATTTTTCAGAAAATGGATTCTTCATCTCTATCCGGTAGTTACTGATTTTACCTGACTCTGCTTGAGCAATAATCTTTTTAGATCCAAAAAAATTATTCATCTCAAACTGAATTCCACCCTGCTCATTGCTTCTTGAGGTGTACAATTGAATATTTTTTCCTGGTGTGGATAGATATGTGCTAACCTTGGGAATCGGATTACCTGACTCGTCGATAATTCTTCCATTTATAATATGGCCGTTATATTCCGGAATGTAAGCAGGTGCTGATTTTTTACCCTCCAGGACATTTTTCCATGAAAACCTTCGCCAACCGTGAGCCAGTAAAAGGTTATCCATTGCTTCTCTGTCTTGCATTTGAAAATAGTATTCCGGTGATTCTATTCGTCCTTTTAATTCTGAAGTAAAAAGCAAATAGGTTAGAATATTATCGTGATCAATACTTGACAAAGAATCATTTCGGATAATGGCAATTGAGGCGTTTGTCGACTCTGGCTGGTGAAAATCATTTTCAGACGCTATATCGATCTTAACTTTTTTTCGTTTTCCATATAGAAGCTGGTCCGTCAATGCTTTAATCTCTAATTTTTTCTCTGGTCGTTTAAAATACAATCGTTCGGCCACTGGCTGCAGTTTATCATCAAACAAAGTCAACTGAGAAATACCTTCTCTTAAATCTTTCTTGTTGATCTGAAAAGAAGCTTTACCATTTTGAATAATTCGAGCCTGAGTAATCGTAATCATTTGCCCGCTGTTCACAATCAGATAGACAAATGGAACAGCGGTATCATTTGCCCTTCCAGTTTTTTGGATTGTTACTGTAACCTGGCTCTCAAGACTATCTTGTACATTCATCACATACCCCTCTTCATTGACTGCTGGTAACTTATAGGTACTCGTGCCTCCGTGAGCATCAGTTATTATAGCGGTATAGATTTGGTTACCTGAGGGAGTGAAGGAGAAATTTCCAATTCCAAATTTATGCGGCTTAAATGTAGTCACTACGTTCTTATTCTGATCGAGAACTTCTCCTTTAAATTCAACTCCAACTCCCTGGCTGTTGATGACACGAAATGCTACACGACTTTTCAAACCACTTACCAGGTTCCCACCTTCCGGAAAAAACTGTGCATCATAACGCCCAATCGTTGTTGCCGGTGTTTCAGGTTCCTTAAAAGTATTTACGATCGTAATGGAGCTCCGAAAATAACCTTCAGGTTCGAAGTTCTTCATCCAATTAGTATATGCTCTCACCTGGTAATTCCCCGAGCTTATTGATGCTGGCAAAAAAATCGATCCATCGCCAAAGCCATTTATCAAAGCTACTTTTGCCTGGAGAACTGCATGGTTCTCTGGGCTAAGAATTTCTATATAGGCAACTTTACTTATTTCTAATGGCTTATGGAAAGTTCCGTCAACATCATAAATCTTAAACCAAAGTATTTCGCCAGTTAGATAATATGACCTATCCATGTGAACGTATAACTTTTCCTGCAGCGAATTTTTTCTGTGGCTGTCAAATCTTTTTAGAAGCGTATCAATTCCTGATTTTTGAGCAACTGAGGTTAATGAGAAACAAAGACACAACGGCAATAGCAACATGCCCCTATAAATGTTCCTGGAATTTAAAAAGATGAAATTCATGAGATTGCTCTAAATGTAATTACCAAAAATCTGGCTTGGTGGTTGTTCCTCCTGCTGAGCGACAATCTCCACAGGTGGTGGAGGTGTAGAGATATCCGTAAGGATTTAAGTCGCTACCCTTATACAATCCGCCAATCAAAATATCTGTCAAATGACTCGCAAGTTCAGCATTTAAAGCAGTATCAGTCCGGCATTGAGTATCGCTAAAATACCACCCCCGAGGTAATTCTGAGAACGAAACAAAAATTCTTTTCTCAGTTGTTATACCAGCGTTAAAATATCCCAATACAGGTTCATTTGTATCATTTAAATTTTGAATGTTGCTAAGTACTTGAGAAGGTTGAGGATCGAAAAGTGTTCCGATCTTTTCAGTATTTTTTTGCAATTGCTGCCAGTAATAATATGCCTCAACAGTTAGCACATTTTGTTTTACCAAAACACTATATCGAATCAAGTACTTCTGCGATGGTCTGGCAAGCAAGTAAAAAGGAAAGTTGCTTATTAAGTCTTCACTCAATTTTGCCGACGTTGCGATCGAAATGTTGGATGACGGTGCCGTTGACCAGCAACGATATATATCAGTGAAACGAGGAACGGGTACTCCATTTTTAAATTCGTAATTTGATGGAAATGCAGCCACGTACTCCCACGTTTCTATAAACCGGTATTGATAGTAAATTGACTGCTTCTTATCATCGTGGGTGCTTACGTAAAACTGGATTCCCTGGTCAGTTGCCTTCCAGGTCACATCATCAATCGGTGGTGTATTTTTTATTTCAACATAGTCTGACTGATAATTTTTACCGGCTTCTGTTTTTATATTTAACCGGTATCTCATTTGTGTGTTTATGGTGATATTTGAAACAGCGTAGTGACCATCGCTCATTTCCGTCAGCGTGTATACACTTCCCCCACTATCCTCCAATTGAACATTGGCTTTCTTCTCCATGAGAGGTGTCTTTGTATCGGATACATCTTGTGACCTTGACAACACAACTGTACAAGACCCATCACCACCATCCAGAAAAGCATCTACCACTAATAGATTGCTTTGAGCTAAGACAGCAGGTGGCTGATAGGGTTCACGACAACTACCGGATAGTAATAAGTAAAATATTAATATAATTCCTGGTTTCATTTATTTTTAAAATCTGAAGTTATACGTGATGGTTGGGATTGCCTGAGCAAAAATGGACAGCTTATATCCTTTTATAACACCATTCTCAGAAGTGTAGTAAACAGAGTAAGCATTTTTACGGCTGGTTAAATTGTAAACTGCGAATGTCCATGAACTGTGGGCTAACTTCTTTATCTTATGGTTCCCTTCTACATTTATTGATATGTCAGTTCTAAAATAATCAGGTATCCGTTCCTGGTTTCGATCCGAATAGTAAAGCCTTGGCGTTCCACCTACCTCATATTTCTGCAACGGCAAAGTAATGGGTCTGCCTGTACTGTAGATTACATTTAATGAAAAGTTAAACCTTCGGTTAATTTTATAATTGCTGATAAAATTAAATGCGTGAGGTTTATCATAATTACTCGGATAGTAAGCTCCTTTATTAATAGCTTCGGACGGATAGTCCCCCGTGCTTCTTAAAAATGAACGCGAATACGTATAGCTTATCCAGCCATTCAATTTGCCTTCCGATTTTTTTATCATAAACTCAGCACCGTATGCTTTTCCATTGCCACTCACGATGTCTGTTTCAATGTTATGATTTAAAACCAAGGTAGCTCCTCCTCTATAGTCAATCGTATTTTTCGTGGTCTTGTAATAGGCTTCGACTGACATCTCAATAAGACCACCTTCCAGGTTTTTATAATAACCCACGGATATCTGGTCGCCAATCTGCGGCTTTACATAAGTGTCACTGAGTTTCCAGATGTCTGTCGGAGCTATGGCAGTTGTGTTTGATAGTGTTTGAATATACTGACGCATCCGGTTATAACTCAATTTGACCGAGGAGTTCTTAGAAACTGAATAGCGCATGGAAATCCTTGGTTCTGGTCCACTATAACTTGCAATCGTTGAACCACTGCCATAGTGAATGGTTTGCTGAATGGTTGATGTATCTCTTGGAATACCCGGGGCATATACGTTAACATCTTTCGGACCTTTATACTGGTACAACGAATAACGCAGGCCTAAGTAGACAGAAAAGTGCGGGTTGACTTCAATGTTATCACCAGCAAAAATAGAAGACTCCACACCTTGTTCATTTTGCAAAACATTGGGTACGACCTTGGACTGTGCTCCGAGCGGCTGCTCATTACCTGGAGCTAACCTGTATTGCACAATATTAGCACCTGCATTAAGCGTATGCTTAGAATTTAAAAAGTAGGTGAAATCGGCTTTAGCGCTAAGTTGTTTAATATTAAAGTCCAGATTGAATGCTTCTACAGGGTTCTTATCACTGGAAACAGAATAGGTGTAGTTACTATAGCCTCCTGTAAAAACTCCGTAAAGTTTGGAATTAAAATTATGCTTCCAGCGTATCGATGCGTTTCGATCGCTATAACTATAAGCGGTATCGCTGTTTAACTTAAAATGATCTCTACTTGCATAGGCCGATAAAAAGAGCTGGTTTCGATCGTTGATTTTATGACTGAGGTTTGCATTGAGATCATAAAAGGATGCCTGGCTATTTTGAAGGGCGTATGAATTAAGCTGATGCAGAATCCAATCGGAATAAGTTGACCTCGCTCCAAGTAAGAAAGAAGTTCTTTCTTTGATGATAGGACCTTCTAACACAAGTCGTCCTGTTACCGGACTTATGCCACCTGTAGCGGAGAATTTTTTCAAGTTCCCCTCCCGTGAAGTTACGTCTAGAACAGAGGAGAGACGACCACCATAATCTGCCGTGATGCCGCTCTTATAAAGTTCAACACTTTTTAAAACGTCGGGATTGAAGGTTGAAAAGAAACCAAAAAGGTGTGAAGGGTTATAGACCGTAGCATTGTTAAATAATATCAGGTTTTGATTGGTCGCGCCACCGCGCACATTCATACCAATGGTTCCTTCCCCCACAGTTTGAACCCCGGGCAACGTTAATATTACTTTCATAATATCGGTTTCACCCAACACCGAGGGCATGGCCTTCATAGTTTTAATGTCCAGCTTCTGCACGCCCATCTGTAAACCCGTTACGTTCACATCCCTATCTGATTCAATAACAACTTCTTTTAACGATGTAATGGTTTCTTCTAATTCAACGTTCAGTTTTCCATCCGAATACAGCATGAGCTGGCGGGCTGTCTTTTTCATTCCAACACTTTGTATTTTTAATTCATTCTTTCCCTTCGGGAGAATAATAGAATAATTACCCAATTGATCCGAAACTACGCCAGACCCTGAGGGTGTAGAAATTGTTGCACCGATTATTGGCTCTCCAGAATTTATATCCCGTATGATGCCCGATACAGTAGCTCTTCCTTGAAGGTTAGCCGATTTTATGCCGATTACATAAACTTTATTCTCGGCCTGCCTGCTTTGTAGTTCTCTTTTCTCATAGGCCGAATAGTCAATTCTTGAAGTTTCCTTTGAAACAGTACTGTCGCTTCCAAAAAAACCAGAAGGGAGGCGTGTAAAAATTTCACGCACATGAGTGACGTAAATATTGTTGAACTGATCAATGGCATAATGAAAATTGGTTCCAACAAGTGCCCCATCCAAGGTCTTATTGATTGTTTTATTTTCAACGATAATGTTTATCGTTAAGCTGTCTGTGTATAAAGGATCGTAATAAAAATGATAATCCGTTTGAGATTCAATTGCATCAACAAACTTTGTAAAGGTAATGTTGGAAAAATTACCATTGATGAGGTTGCGTTGCTGCGCCAAAGCGGTACTAATAAGGAGAAAGAAGAATAAGCCGTTTAGCCAGACTGAGCGCATAATTAATCCTTTATTGTATCGTAGTATCCGGCCAGCATAACTAACCATTTTTCTTTTTCCTTTTTATACTGTACCCCCGACTTACTTAGATACTGTTTCAATATTTTCCTTTTGTCATTAAGTGCATCCAAAGCAGTTGCCTTACTATTTACTGGAAAGTATTTACCATCCTTGAGAAGAAAGTATTTGTTCTTTTCAGTGAAGGAAGGTATAAGAACATTGGCTTCAATTCTCTCCTCATATTGTTTTGTTCGCCTTGCATAAACTCTTATGCTGCCTTTGTACAATTGATCATAAAATCCTTCCTGAATTTGTGCATTTGCACTATCAGGTTTTAAGGCGACGAAGGTGTGACCCTGAACGTTGAATTTTGAAATTTTTTTTGAAACAAGTTCTATCTTATTCCTGCTTGAAAAATGATCAATCACTACTTTGTCATTTTTGAGGTCGTACATCATGGGCACGTTTACATTTAACTCATTGTCGTAAACAATAGAGCCAACTACCCAATCATCTGAAATAAAATATGGATGCTCCTCATTTACAGATTGATAAGTTTTATGCTCAGTACCGTTGTATAAATGAGCATTTCCCTGAATAAAATCCAAATAAACATTCTTTGTACTTGCAATTGATGCTGCAAGAAAAGAGGTGTCCGCCAATGATTGCGAAAAGCCTTGAGATGATAATAAGACAAAGAAAAAAATGATTACTACTACTGCGTTTCTTTTCATCACTTATTCAGGCATGAACACACATTTCTTAAAAATAAAGTTGCATAATGTAATTCATTATCCGTGAAGTCTATACACCACTGATGGAAAAAAGTGAGTTTAATAAAAAATCCTGCTACCATCCGTTAGGAGAGATTACCTATAAATTTAGAAGGGACAAATACAATTGTGACATTCGTAATTTACCAGAGGGTGCGAACTTTCCATAAAACTAAATCCCTGACCCTATTTTCCTGGATTGACCTTTTGTGTCATGCACCGATATCTCTTTCACACCTTTTGGAACTCTGAGTTTCCGAGTGGATTGCGAAAGGTATCCACTTCCATAGTAAAATTCTAAGCGCTGTTTCTTTCCATCGTCATAAATTAGCTCCGCCCAAGTATCAAGGGATTTAGGTTGAAATTCGGATGTATTCTTTTCAATTGTTTTCGTGAAGACCTTCAGACTGTCGCGATTTTGTGTTGCGATAAAGACATCACCTTTAACACTTGAAAGTCTCGCGAGACTTTTAGCATCACCATTAACAAGGAAACCACTTTTCGCCGATGGTATTACTTCAAAAGAACCTTTGCCGTTACCTAACAAGATCAATCCGGTAAAGGCATCGTACCGGCCAAAAAAAACTTCATTACCAAAATCATTACCCACTAAGATCACATCTAAATTACCATCTTCATTTACGTCATTGGTAATCATTCCATTGACTGGAGAAACTTGAACTAAAGTTGGTAACGCCGTCAATTTAAATTTACCATTCCCCAAGTTTTCAATGTAACTAGTTTCAAAATGATTGGCTTGCCGCATATAAGCGCCCTTCATTTCTTCCGGAGTGAGTAAACCATTCAAAGTTGCTTTTCCGTAGTGCTTATACCTGTTGAATTGCTGTCTAAACCGAGGGCTTTGAGAGTTTATTTCATCCCAGAAATGAACTGGGTAAAGTTTCTTTTCATCATTCTTCAAGGATTCTTTTATATAGCATGCGAGTATTGCATCAACACTTCCGTTTTTGTCAAAGTCGCTGGCATAAACACTCAACGGAAACTCTTTGCTTGCCTGGTAACCATTGTTCAATCCGAGATTACCAGCCACATAATCAACATCACCATCATTATCAAAGTCACCTCCCGTGATGCTATTCCACCAGCCCGAAAATTCTTCGAGTCCTGTGCTTGACACCTTTGTAAACTTACCAGCGCTATTTTTGAAAAAAGTAATTGGCATAAATTCACCTACTATAACCAAGTCAATATTGCCATCGTTGTCAAAATCGGTAAACAAGGCATCGGTTATCATCCCCAAATTGACTAGGTCAGGACAACTTGATGAGGTTACATTGATAAATTTTCCATTCTCATTTTTCAACAAGTAACTCTCTGCAGGTAATGGATAGCTTCCAGGCACAACTCTGCCACCAACAAAAAGATCGAGGTCATTATCTCCATCAAAATCTGCAGCCCGCACACAAGATCCACTTGCACTTATTGGTGGCAAGGCTTGAATATCCAGGGTGAAATTTCCCTTTCCATCATTCTTATATAGTTTATCCTGATAATATTTGGACGGCGGTTGAACTTCCATACTACCACTCACTACATATAGATCAAGATCGTTATCACCATCAGCATCGAACAAAAGCAGACCTTCGTCTTCTTCCATTTTTGTTTCACTTCCTGGAATAACCTTTTGGCCAGAAAATGCACCATCTGATTTTTGCGTGTAAAATATTGTGGGGTGCCCAGATGATCCACCTATTACAACATCCTCTAAATGATCACCATTTATATCTCCTATACAAATACCAGGGCCCGATTGAGAAAACTTATGCGGTAGCGTGCGTTGAATATTGAAATCGATTTTATCTTCTTCCTGATGTTTGAAAAGAAGTTTTGTTTTAATTGAAGCTTCCTGAAGCAGTAATGATTTTTTGATTCCTGTTTTGGCAGGTTGTTTCACAATTGATGGATCGTATGCGACGGACAGCACTTGATTGACTTTTATATTTTCAAGTTTCTGTTCTTTCCCATCTGGCCAACGTATACGGATTGAATCCGCCTGCTGACTTTTGCCCATCCCGATGTGAATTATACTTTCTACTGAAGAGAGATACCCACGAGCTAGCTCTTCTTCAAAATACTGTTTCTTTCCATGATCGTGATAAAGAGTCACCGTTGCACCAACAGCTCCTTTATTAAAAGCCGCACCAGATAATTTAACTCTGAGAAAATTGACTTCTGATTTGTTATCCTTCGAATACAATGTGTTCTTGTATAAGAACGCTTTATCGTTTATGTTGTTTACTACATAATCTAAATCACCGTCATTGTCGAAATCGGCAAAGGCAGCTCCATTTGAAAAAGATGGTTGTACAACACCCCATTCTTTTGAAACATCTTTAAATGTGAGATCACCTTTATTTTTATAAGCGTAGTTTGGAATTTTTACAACCGGAACCGAATCCAGAAGTTTGGCATTTGAAACATAGTTACCAACATCTTCCCGATAGGCTACAAAATCCTTGTCCGTAATATCTTTTGGAAATCCATTGGTGATAAGTAAATCTTTTAATCCATCATTATCAAAGTCAGCAAACAAAGGTGACCAGCTCCACTCCGTTTGAAAAACTCCGGCTAGCTCACCAACCTCGCTAAATCCAACATTATCATTAAGCCCATTATTTAACTGAAGCATGTTGCGCATGTATTGTGGTTCATAATGAAATGTCTCGTTATTGATATAGGTCAGGTAGCTCTTGTTATTGATGGATGTCTTTTTTCTTTCGTTTGTTTCCGGAAGCATATCCATGGTAACAATATCGGGAAGGCCATCATTGTTATAATCAGCCACATCATTCCCCATAGAGGACTGACTTTGGTGACCAATCTTTTGTGCAATCTTGTTACTGAAAGTGCCGTCTTGATTGTTAATATAGAGCAGGTCGTTGGTTATAAAATCGTTGGAAACATAGATGTCTGGCCAGCCATCAAGGTTAAGATCAGCTATCGCTAGTCCCAAGCCGAATCCTTCATATACAATTCCCGCTTCCTTTGTAACATTAGTGAAGGTTCCGTTTCCATTATTTCGATAAAGCCTGTCGTTGGTGACCGCTGAGCCATCATTGATTTTAGGACGATAATTAGACGATACCGTTACAGCATGCATATTGGTGAGCACGTACAAATCAAGATCACCATCACGATCGTAATCAAGGAAGGCCGCCATTAAACTATGTCCGTTATCAGCAATGCCATATTGTGCCGCCACCTCATCAAACACCGGAACATTACCTTTACCAATTCCTTTATTCACGAATAGCATATTCGCTCGATTCGCTGAGTCCTTATGCTTCGTAGCACAAACATAAATGTCCTGCCATCCATCGTTATTTATATCAACCACAACGACTCCTGTATTCCAACGGCCTTTTACATTGACTTTGGCCTCATCAGAAACGTCCGCAAACTTCATTTCACCATTGTTGAGATAAAGCTTGTTCGGAACCATGTTGCCGGTAAAAAAAATATCTTGCAAGCCATCATTGTTAAAATCAGCTACTGCCACACCTCCACCATTGTAGATATAATCGTAATCGAAAATATTAAATGAGTCTGACTCTAATATTGTATTTGAGAATTCGATTCCGGTTTTATTAGAAGGCAGCAGTTCAAACAGAGTTTTAGGTGATGGATTACAACTTGCTAAGGCTAGCCCAATAAATCCTATTTGAAAAATAGCATTAATAAAATTGAGGTGGTTTACACGTTTCATTCTAATCACGATTTATAATCATATTGTTTATTAAAATCTATTTCATTATTGATTGAAAAATCTCAGCTGGCGAATTATTTCTGCCGATCAATATTGTTTTCCCTTTACCAGCGATTTCTAATACTTTCACATCGCGTACTTCTCCACTAACCTCTAACCCAATAATTGAAGACGGTAAATATTCAAACTTACCTTTTCTATTTCCCTTTAAAAAAATTCCGTGATTAGAGTTTTGTCTGCCTACTTCTGGCTTAAGGCCATAAAAATTTCCGCATAAAAACAAATCCATAATCTTGTCATTGTCTAGGTCTTCAGCAACAATTGAAAATACAGGAGAAACCTGAGCCTGTATTGGCAGCGGTTCCATTTTATAATTATTGTTTCCCAGATTCCACAAGATGCTACTCTGCAAAGTCGTGGTACTATATTCAATAGCATCTTTTCTTTGTTCAGATGATAAAAGGTCTTCATACGATTTGCTTGCATATTCTCCATAATGAAGCGCACTCTTTTTTAATTGAGGAAGTTGAGAGGTGAGATCACTCTTGGCTGCAAAGGGGTAGCCTTTGTTCTCCGTCGGTGGATACCATGTAATAACAAACTCACTCTTTCCATTGCGATCAAAATCTTTCACATGCATTTTCAATGGTTTTTCTTTCGACGCTTGAAACTTTGAGTTAAGTCCCCAATTGCCCAACACAAAATCATCAACCCCATCATGATTCAGATCAGCCTTTTGAATTGCTGTCCACCAACCTTCTGTACCATCCAATGCTTTGGCCGGACCAAGGCTTGTACCGACATTTGAAAATATTTTCACCGGCATCCATTCTCCTACTACAACCAGATCTTCTTTAGAGTCTTTGTCAACATCAGCCCATACAGCTCCGGTAACCATACCTGCATAACGCAATGATTCTGGAGTTATATCTACCCACCTACTTTTATCGTTTCGGAGTAAATAACTTTTTGGCACGAGTCCATAACTTCCTGCGACAATACGTCCTCCGATAAACAGATCATCGTCTCCGTCTTTATCAAAATCCTCAGCAAGAATACAGGAGAAATCTCCTATAATTTTTGAAAGGCCAATGTCGTTCTTTAGGAATTTGCCATGTCCATCATTCTGATAATAGCGTACGGCATTCTTCAAAGCATTGGTAATCTGATTTCCTCCTGAGCCAATAAGAATATCCAGGTCATGATCGTTGTCAGCATCGAAAAAAACTCCGCATGTACTTTCGAAGAGAGAATCCGTTACGAACGGAGCCTGCAGTTGCTCTATGAATTGTCCGCTCTTTGTTTGAAAGAATAATTTATCCGGATCACCAGCAGCACCCAACAACATAAAATCTTTCAGCTCATCACCATTAAGATCGCCATTTAAAATTTTTGGCCCTTCTGTTGAAATCTTTCGCGGCAAGAGTCTTTCCTGATCGAAGTCATTAAATATATTCTCTTTGTGATTAAAATTTCCTTTTAACGTTATTGATGTCACATCTTGAAACAAAGGATTGTCTTGCTCACGTTTAGAATTGAATTGAAGGTTTGCCGACTCGTGTTCTAAAACAACGACCTTGTTAGCATTTACATTTTTTATAATCTGTTTTTTTTGATCGGGCCAAATCACAATCAAAGAATCCATCATTGTCTTTTTTCCAAGGCCAAACAAAAGTTGAGGTTCTACGGAACTCTCAAAACCTCTCGTCATGAAATTTTGAAGTACTTGAATTTTTCCTTTTGAATAAATCGCCACCTTAGCACCAATGCCGAAAGGATTACCTCGAGCACCACGGAATTTCATCTTCAAAAAATTATTGGAAAGTTGGTGGTCTGAATTATTGCGATAAACAAAACACGGCATGTTTACATTGTTAACAACCAGGTCAAGGTCGCCATCATTGTCAAGATCACCGTAGGCAGCTCCATTGCTAAAGGAAGAAGTGCCTAACCCAAGAGAGTCCGCTAAGTTTTTGAATGTCCAATTTTTCTGATTGATAAAAGAGTAATTTGACAACTTCGTCGATGGTATCAAGTTCAACAAATCATTAAAATCAAATTTACCCTTCTCAAGAACAATCTTTTTTATGTTCTCGCGATCGGCAACGAAATCAGAGAAATCCATCGATGTGATATCACGATAAATTCCGTTTGAAACGAAAATGTCCTTCCATCCATCATTGTTCATGTCAAACATAAGCGCACCCCAGCTCCAATCGGTGGCTGCTACCTTTGATAGAAAAGCCGTTTCTTGAAAGTGTCCGGTTCCATCATTCATTTGAAGACAATTCTGAAGCTGTTGATAATGATAACTTGACCTGACTTTTAGTTCTTTGATATTGGATTCGTCGAATTTGGTCATTGATTTGAGTCGATAATTATCAGCCGGTAGCATATCCGTTGTGAAAATATCTGCGTCACCGTCATTGTCCAGATCACCGATATCCGAGCCCATACTCGATGCTGATATCACTGATGTTCGTGAAGTAATTTCTTCAGAAAAAGTACCATCACCTTTGTTGATGTATAAATAATCACGCTCCCAAAAATCATTGCTGATGTAAATATCAGGTAACATGTCATTGTTTAAATCACTGACAGAAACTCCTAATCCAAATCCGATTGAACTACCATAGATACCTGCCTTTGCACTGACATCCGTAAAATGCCCTATGTCATTCCTTAATAATTTATGTCCACCTTCCTCATCCCTCTCATCGCGCTTTATTAGAAATTGTTCAACCCGGTCTATCGATTTAAAACTATTATTCAAAATATAACAATCCAAATCGCCATCGAGATCATAATCAAAGAAAGAGGCATGGGTAGAGTAACCCTTATCATTTAATCCAAATTCTTTTGCTCGTTCTGTAAATGTTAAATCACCGTTGTTAATAAATAACTCATTTTCTTTGTTTCCACCTTTCACATCTCCTGAATTGCAGACATAAATATCCAGAAGTCCGTCTGCGTTGACATCAGCCATGGCAACACCAGTACTCCAACTTTTTGTACCAGCTACACCAGCTCTTTTGGTTATATCTTCAAACTGCCAGTGACCTTTGTTAAGATATAGTTTGTTTTCACCCATGTTAGAGGTGAAGTAAATATCAGCAAGGCTGTCGTTGTTTATATCACCAATCGCCACACCGCCACCGTTATAAAAATTTCTGTAAGTAAAAATATTGAAGTCCTTACTGTCTTTCACTTCATTAATAAATGCGATACCCGTTTGTTCGGTGGGTAGTAACGTGAAGAGATAATTCTTCTCTTTAGGTTCATTGGATTTACTGCAGGATGCTGAAAGAAAAAGTAGCAATACTAAAAAGCCGGCTAAACGATTGCGGAATGGCATTATGAAAAGTTGTGAGTCAAACTTACAAGGTTTTTTTACAAAAATTAAAAAACAAGGGGGCAGTAGCTGCCCCCTTGAAATAAAAAATCTAAAAGAAATAGCACTAGCTATTAGAAGCCAGGATTCTGAGTTAACGTTGGCTTCCCATTTTCAGTGCTAAGTTGCACTTCTATAAAAGGGAATGGATACCACCTGTGCTGCGAACCAACAGGCACCGCATCTACATAATATCCACCGGTTTTTCCACGTGCCTTCTCAATACCATAAGCAGTGTCAATTATTTTCTTGAAATAGCCCGGTTCCTGATCATCCCACCTTCTTATGTCAAACAAACGATGGCCTTCCATGGCAAGCTCAAGTCTCCGTTCAAAGCGAACTGCTTTTCTTGCCATAACTTGGTCAGTCCATGTCGGAGGATATTGACCAACTTTGTAAGTCGCCCAAGTAATTGCAGGGTCACTAAGATTATAGGTGATTACTTTTTCAGCCGCTCCATGAGTGAATCCACCTTGAGCACAATTTCCTGCCCGCGCCCTCACTTTATTCACAAGAACTCGAGCCTCATCAAGTTTATTCAACTCAACTTTTGCTTCAGCTAATAACAATATGACATCTGCCAATCGGATAACTGGAACGTTCACACCGTTATTCGAGGCTCCATTCCATCCACCTGAAACAATAGGGCTTGTGGAATATGGCTGCATCTTTTTAGGACTGTAAGGACCAGAATATGTCCTGGAGCGGATAAACGTCTTATCGTGAACTGCCCAATCCCAATAAGGAACTCCATCACGACCAACTACAAGATCCAATCGGGGATCAACATTTTGTGTTTTAAAATCAACATCCGAATTATTGGAATCATCCAACCATTTATCTGTACCCAGCAATGGAAGACCTGCAGCATCTGTATGAAATGCATTCACCAGATTCTGCTTTGGTTGATGGAAACCACAGCAACCGAAACCACCGCCAACAGGGTTAGCCAATTGATTCAACCAATTTGAATTTCTGGCCTGATCTGAATTTGATAATGACATTTGTACACTGAACAAGGCTTCTTCATGGTTCTCCGTTGCATAAGTAAATAAATCTCTTTGACAAAGAGCTAACTTAGTTGAACCCTCAATTGGCGCTAGTATTGTTTCAGCCTTTGCCCACTGGCGTTGATATACATACAATTTTCCCAGATAAGCACTTGCTGCTTTCTTATTTACACGGCCTCGATCTGTTTGTTTATCTGGCAAAAGGCTAACAGCTTGCTCCATATCGGCAACAATCAGCCCCAAAACTTCGTCAGGGGATTTATCATTTGGTTTTTTGAAATTATTCTTTGCTACATCGACTTCATTTAGATATACAATTGCTCCAAAAACCTTGTAAAGCTCAAAGTGGAAATGAGCTCTTAAAAAAAGCGATTGGCCCATCGCACTATTCTTATAATCATCAGTGAGACCTTTCGTTGCATTAAGCAAATTGATTGTATTATTTGCTCTGGCAACCCCTTCGTACATCGGCCGGTATTTACCGTCCAACTGCACATTGGTGGTTGTCCACTGATATAGTTCAAGCTGCGTATTTTCAGGACCATCTCCTTGTTCAGAGCCTTTAACTGCATCATCAGTAGTAATACTTCCCATAATCCAGTTTACAGGATCGGCAGGCCAGGTATTGTTATTATCAATGTTGTATCCGTCCAACATAGCGTAGACACCAATTAAAGCCGCATCTACGCCTGCTTGCGTGTTTAGTGAAGATGCACTCAATGCCGCCTGGGGTGTAACCGTAAGGAATGAATCACTGCATGCTCCAAGTATTCCTGCAAGAATTGCAAACAGGAACACCGGGGCTATCAATTTTTTCTTAAATATTTTCATAATCGTAATTCGTTAGGGTTAGAAAGTCAAATTTGCGCCGACCATGTATGTTCTTGAAGAAGGGTAATTTCCAAAATCAAAACCCATCCATCCGTTGTTGTTACCGCCGTTGTTACCAGGGTTTACATTTGAGAGCGCAGGGTCAATACCTTTGTATTTTGTAATCGTGAACATGTTCTGTCCTTGCACATAAACTCTTAACTTTTGGATTCCTTTGATTTTCGGAACGGTATACCCCAAGGTCATATTTTGAGCCCGGATATAAGAGCCATCTTCAACATAAAAAGTACTCGACGAAAGGCTAAAGCTATCGTTAGGATCAATTATTGGTAATGGCTTGCTTGTATCCGTTGCACTCCATGAGTTCGTCAACACTTCTTTAGCAACATTGGAGTTAAAGAATCCAAAATGAGTAAACAGCCTGTTGTAGTTATAAATCTTGTTTCCAAAAGAACCATACAAAAACATATTGAAATCAAAAGACTTATAAGTCGCCCCAAGGTTAAGACCAACGGTAGCTTTTGGTTGAGGAGTTCCAATTACTCCTTTGTCAGCGTCATTTATTTTTCCATCACCATTTTTGTCCACAAATCTTATGTGTCCAGGTGCGCTGGTGCCCGCCTGATCAAGAGCCGCAGCTTCAGCTTTGTTTTGAAACAATCCGTTCTGTGTGTAACCATAGAAAGCCGAAATAGGACTACCCACCTGCCATACGTTAACTACACCAAATCGAAGGTCAATCCCTGGTGCGAAAAATGAATTAGTGTTTCCATCCAATGAAACAATTCTATTGGTGTAATGGGAGACATTCAGGCCAACTGTTACTCCTATCTCTCCAAATTTATCTCGGTAATTAATTGCACCATCCCAGCCTTTATTTGTCATCTCAGCAACGTTCTTATAGGGCGCTTGCGCAGCACCTGATACTCCGGGATAAGTAACCTGGTATAGTAAGCCTTTGGTATCTTTGGTAAACCAGTCAAAAACAACATTGAACTTGCCATTCAAAACCGTTGCATCCATTCCAATATTGGTCATGTGGTTTTCTTCCCACTTCGTTCCAGGATTACCATAGTTCTTCAAATCATAACCTGCCTGACTGCCAGTATTTGTTCCGGCAATATCATAACTGGCATCAAAAGGACTTCTAGCTCCCCACTGGTCGTAGGCATTAAAGGCGGGAACAAGCTGACCATTATTATACACATTCAGAATCTGGTTTCCCGTTACACCATAACCTCCGCGTAACTTAAGGTCATCTAACCAACTTACGCCCTGAAGAAATGATTCTTCAGAAAGACGCCATCCGGCACTGAAAGCAGGAAAATTACCATACCGATTAGCTGCTGAAAAGTTGGAGGAACCATCCCTGCGTATTGTTGCACTGAGAATATATTTATCCTTGTATGAATAGTCAACTTTTGCAAACATGGAAGCCAGTGTATTCAGTTGACTATAACCACTACCAGCACTTAGTAAAGTGGATGCCAAGGCCTGACTTACATTCAAAACAACATCAGGGTTTGTTGTACCGAATCCCTGAACTGTTCCATTTAGAAATCTACCTTCATTCCTAACGGCCTCATAGCCTACAAAAGCAGAAACGTGGTGATCATTGGCAAAGACCTTTTGAAAGTTTAAGGTATTTGTCCACACCCAGTTTAAGCTAACATTCTGAACTTCTTGATACGTGTTGTTTCCGTTAAACTCCCTGTTCTCCCAGGTTGGGTAAGTAAAATTCTTAAACAAGCTCTGGCTGTAATCATAGCTTAAAGCTGACTTGACACTGAGGAAATCAGTAATCTGGTAAGCTCCATTAAAACCACCCAACAAACGGTAAGAGGTAGTAGTGTTGTCTTTGTTTCTCACCTGCTTTGCTAAGGGATTGCTTCCGTTACTAAAGTTTACTGTCTTGGCACCCCCATAATGCACACCTGATATATCATAAACAGGCACAATGGAGTTCATCTTGAGAATTTGGGTCATCGTATTCTGCTCGTTCTGTGGTCCACCAGATTGGCCAAGTCCAACACTACGCGTGAAACCCATCGTTTCTCCAAATGAAAATTTTCCAAGCTTCAACGTACCATTTAACCTCGCAGAAATCCTCTCATAGGAAGTATAGCGCATAGTACCATCTTGCTTAAAATAATCTACTGATGCAGCCATTGTTCCTTTATCTCCACCACCAGAAAGGCTGATGTTATGATTTTGAATCGGTGCAGGGTGAAAAGTTTCACCCCACCAGTCTGTTCCTTGCTTATTGGAATGCATGAAAAGAGTAGGTGCAAGTCGCGGATCCGCTGGATAATTGTACTTTGATTCATCAGTTATCGTATTGCCATTAGCATCTGTTGGAGCATAAAACACATCAGGGATTGAGGCTGCAGAGCCAACTCCTCCATAGAAGGTTCCTGCAGTAGTTCCATCACTATTCACTCCTGTGCCAGGGTTTTTTATCGTGTGCCATTTCTGCGCATAAGCCAACGGATCTTTTACCAAGAAATCACTGTACGCTCCAACCGGTGTTTGTGATCCATAATATCCGTTATAATTCACTTGTACTTTTCCAGATTTGCCTTGCTTTGTTGTGATCACAATAACTCCGGCCGCTGCCCTAGCTCCATAAATTGAAGCCGAAGCAGCATCTTTCAACACCTGCATACTTTCAATATCATTCGGGTTAATTCCATTCAAAGCTTTGTCACCCTGAATCTGGACGCCATCAACAATAATCAACGGATCACTGCTACCAAATGAGTTTACCCCTCTGATCAAAATGTTTGATCCATCCCCAGGAGCACCTGACGTAGAAACCGTTACACCAGGAGCACGTCCATTCAACATCTGGCTCACGTTTGCTGATTTGAATGACTTTAATTGTTCAGCATCCACAACCGCAACAGCGCCGGTAATGTCGGCCTTACGTTGTGAAGTGTAACCAGTTACTACTAATTCAGTAAGTGTTTGTACATCCGGAGTAAGTTGCGTATTGAGAACGGTGCGCTCCCCAACAATAATCTCGGAAGAGCCATAGCCCACAAAATTAAAGACTAAAACTGCGTCATTATTAGGGATCGTGATAGAAAACTTACCCTCAACGTCGGAGGCAGTACCTTGCGCAGTTCCTTTTAACAAAATATTAACGCCTGGCATAGCCGCACCGGTTTCATCGGTGACAATACCAGTAACGACTCTCTCTTGGGCCCAAAGAAGAACAGTGGAGAAGGCTAAGAAGCCTATCATCATCCCTATTCTCATTGTTAGTTTGTATATATTTTTCATGTAATTACAATTTAAAGATTAGAGACCAGTGATTGTTACTAAGTAGATAACTTTGTAATTACCGGCGATCGGGTCAGTCACATCGAGTATAAACTTAACCGGCTTTGAAAAATCTACAGCGGTGCCTGAAGTAAAAGTCACAATAGGACTACCGGCCGCTGTCGACTGAGTTGACATAGTAGCGTTAACAAGAACTCCTGCTGGGGGAGTTACTACAGAATTAACAACCTGGTTAAGACTTGTACCTGTGATTACATTGATGCCAATATTAAAGCTATAGTTATCCGTTGTTGCCGCAGGTACAGGGAGGCCAGGGAAAGTTAGCTCAAGTTTTGGAGCAACTACAGCATACGTAGTATAAGAGGCACTTGGGGTTGTTCCGGCAGAATCTTGTGGAACGACAACCAAGGTTTTGTTTCCTGACAAATCAAGGCGTCTCCCTTGTTTCAGGGCTGGTTTTTCCGCACCATATTTAAGAACTGAGAATTTTCCGGCGACTGCATAACTTACCTCAATGGAGTCATAATCAGCAGGTGAGCCGTAAGGCAAATAAAAAATTGCTTTTTTATTTGTATTATCTGCATATCCACTAGCCTTTCTCTGCTTATTATCAGGTGCAGGTCCATATGAATGGACGCTCGTCACATTGCCTGAAAGTGATGAAATGTCTGTATTTTTTTCAACTGGTGTTTGATATACTTTTACACTGTAATTAGTGCTGGCATTACCATTCTGTGATTTTACATTAAAGACAACAGGTGTAGTAAGAGAGTTCGAAAAATCATTAGTCGTTTCGCCTGATGTTTGTGCAGTGGCACCGACAGTAACCACTGCAAACGGGTCAGTAGTAAACGCCACTTTCAGTTTCTTGATGTCAACACCAAAGGGAATCGTATCTGCAACTGCCTTAGCTGTTGTATCCAGTGGAGTATTTCTGGAGGTACTTTTGTCAACAACAAATTTGCTGAATTTACCCTTATTATTAGTAATCGTAATTTGAGTGACCGCAGAAACGGTATTCTTAACGCTAACCTTTCCATTTGGATCTGTGGTGTTATTGTTAGTTACCACCACAGCATCAAATGTACCTACATAAGCATATTGGAAGTCTGTTACAGTTGCTACACCTCCAGTAAAAGAAGTGATAGGAACCGTACCCCACGCTGCCTGTGCTATTCCATAAGGATATAGCGTGACAGAATTTGCCTTTACCTCTTTAACAACGAAGTTAAACTTCGTTGCTAAAAGCCCGCTCGTCTTATCAACAGTGAAAGACGAGGCAGCTGGTGTAGCGGCTTCATCGGTCTTGCAACTATTCAGTGCAAGCAGGGAGAAGAATAAGAGAAGGGCAAAATTCCGAGTCTTAATTTTCCCTGTTTGTAGGGAAAGCAACTTTGTCGAGGTGGCCATTAGTTGAGTCACTAACGGTGGCCCCCAATTCTTGTAGATTTTCATCATTTACATTTTGATTTAGGGTGAAAGATTGTTTTAAGTACAGATACATTTACAGTTGAGAAAAAATCTTGTTCTAAAAATCACGAAACCCATTCGCTTTCGCAAGCGATTTAAATCATATTTTTTTTGCAATCGATTGCGGTTCAAAATAATTTTAACGTTCAACTAACACTTATTAGGGTTTTATTTCGTAAAAACACTTGTTAGGTAATATTTTGTTTGGCACAATAACTATTCCACAAATTATTAGTTGCCGAACGTGTCATCTTCCAAGTGTCATTGACATTAGTGATGATTGATTTATTTAATTAATGATTCTTAAGTTTTCTACTTTGTCCGTTCCAACTTCATAATTCTAAATCAAACCTTTAAGTTGGAACTTAAGCTGTTCGTTGCTCGTCAACGTTTGTACTTAACTAGCTCCGCTCAACATGGTCCGGACTCTGTTGGGTTTTATGTTCAGGGCAGTGTCTCACAGAAGAATATTATGTCGCGAACAAATTAGTAAAGGGGTTCCCTGGCACAAACAATATCGACACCAACTCACGATTGTGCATGAGTAGCGCGTTGGCAGGTTACTCCAAGATGCTTGGGGAAGATTGCGTTCCAGTTTCTTATGAAGACATTGAAATTGCCGATTGCTTTCTGATTGCCGGTGCCAATCCTGCCTGGTGCCATCCTATATTGTTCCGGCGAATTGAAGCACACAAACAAACTCATCCGGAGATAAAGTTGATTGCGGTTGATCCACGCAAAACACAAAGTAGTTCTATGGCGGATTTGCATTTGCCAATTACTCCAGGCACCGACATTTATCTTTACAATGCCATTGCAAGAACGTTGATCGAAAACGGAGACATTGATTGCCTTTCACCACGGAGGAGCTTTACACGATAAAGCCAACTCAAGTTATTCAAAGAGTTGCAACAAGTGTATTGTAATCATTTCAAGCTTGCTGTCACCGAAATCTAAATGAACCTCACCGATTTCCGGATAAACCTTACCGAATTCTAAGTGAGTCCCTACCAAATTCCAGCTAAACCCTACCGAATTCTCAGTGAATTCACCCGAAATCTAATTTCTGGTTGTCCGTGCAAGCTGTAGTTTCTAATTTGTTACAATTGAATTACCTCGGAAAACGTGATCCCTCGGTCGTTGAAATGAAAACAAAGTTAACCTTGACGCAAACAAAAGCTATTCTTATGAGTGACAATGATGTTATGTCTTTACCGGAATGGGATGCTGCTTTTGACGAATCCATTGAACGTTTCACCAAGCAAAATCATAAAGAGCCAACACTTTTGGAGCTGCAAAATCTTATTGAAGTGCTCATCCAGAGTTTTCGCGCTCACGGCAGTTTCACGCCGCCCATAGAAAAGCATAGAAGTAATTTGAAAATCCTCTAATCGGAAAGAAATCAGCAAGAATTTTCTACCAAAGCCTGGAAGGTCTTTCGTCAGTCAAATGATTTCACGATATAATCTGCAAGGGTAAGCACCGAAAGTTTTGAAGGTGGTTACTTAGATGACTGTTTAACAAAAGCGGGCTCTTTTTGACAAAATTTTAAAGAGGTGGTTGGCGAAAACCAATAAAGTGTTTATTAGTTTACTAAGTATTGCATTTTTATTTTACAACGGTGATCAGAAATTAGAAAAAGTTTAAAACTGGCTAGTGTTTGGGCGACCTTATCCAAGGTGTCCACATCATCGGTAGTTAAGGTTATTTCATCCACATCGCATATTCTATTCTTAATGGACTTCAAGTATTTCGCTTGATCCCTGATAAAGTCAATGTCCTTTTTTTCAAATCTTTCATTTTTAGAAATTATAAATTCAAAAGTGAAAAAATCAAAAGCATTACTATCAGGCCACCCATGATCAAAACCATTCTGTTATTCGACAGTAAAAATTAAAAAGGAAGATCTACCGGAGACACCCTCAACGGAGACACTTTCAAAGAGTGGACTGTTGGGAATGTTTACAAACTAAATAACGGAGAGTTTGTAGTTGACCTAAAAAGGAGCTGACTCGCAAACGCTGAAAATTTGACAAAGATGGAAAGGTAAAATAGTTTAGTCCGCTATTGTTTTTCATCTGCACCCACACTATCCGTGTGGGTGTTCCATTACTTAAACTAACATGGAGTGACGGAAAAAATACTATGCAAATCCTAGATCAAACGGCGATGGCTCTGAATTACATAGCCAACGGCTAGGTTTGCGCCCATGCCTTATCGCCCTTTTTGTATGGGGCACACCCCTCATAATGGCCTGGCACTGGCAAGTACCGTAATGCTTTGGTTGAACCTGCTTCTGAAGTAAAATAGCCCCAGAGTGTAAGTTGTTTGGTCAACGTGAAATAGTGCTCCGGTTCATCAGCTTTCTTTGATTTTTGATAGTCCTTAGCTTCCTGGTCAATTACAATTAATAAGGATTGTCGATCGGCAGGTGCCAGTTTCAAAAATGTTTTACTGAACTTCTTTTCAGCAGATTGATCCAGCTTGATGAAGATCTCGAAAAATGCTTTCTGATCCTTCTCTTCGTAACAATCAGAAACAATCGCTTTCATGAATTCACCGATTTTGGCCTCTTTCGCTCCAGGTGATGCCGCTGTTGTGGGAAGGATAGTTTCTCCAACCTCATCGAGGAATGAAATATTTTCAGGTGTGAAGGTGAGTGCTGATGCAGCCTCTTCAGATTTTCTTGCACAACCTGTTAAAAAAACATTGGCCCCTACAACGGTGCCACCCACCAGTAAACCTACTCGGGCTATTGCATCTCTTCTATTCATAATCATTTTTTCGATTAAAGGTTTTGTTTCTTTAATTCACTGACAGCATAATCAACTGCACGTGCCGTAAAGGCCATGTATCCCAAAGAAGGATTCTGGCAACCTGCCGAGGTCATGAAAGATCCATCGGTAACAAATACATTCTTTGCCTCCCACACCTGATTCCATTTATTGAGTACAGAGGTTTTCGGATCATGCCCCATGCGTGCCGTACCCATTTCGTGAATACCCCGGCCAGGTGTGCCGTCACCAATTCCGCCACCTACGTTTATTGCACCCATGGCTTCCAGCATTTCGATGGCATCATTTTTCATGTCTTCGCGCATCTTTTTTTCATTATCCTTCAGCTCGCAATCGACGGCCAAAACATTCAATCCCCATTTGTCTTTTTTGGTCTTGTCGAGTGTCACTTTGTTTTCATAGTATGGCAGCATTTCACCAAAACCACCCATACCCAATGACCATGGACCTGGTTCACTCAAGGCTTCCTTATATTCAGCTCCAATACTATATTCCTTGATGTTGCGGCTCCACCCTTCACGGCTACCGCCACCCTGGTAACCAAAGCCTCGGAGATAGTCACGCTTATCACCAAATAAATTTCGATACCGTGGAATATAAAAACCATTCGGACGATTACCATAATAGTATTTGTCCTCGTACCCCTCCACCGTTCCGCCGGCCCCGACACCGAGGTGATGATCCATCAGGTTATGGCCGAGTTGCCCGCTGCTGCTTCCCAGTCCACCCGGCCAGATGTCTGTTGCCGAGTTCATTAGAATCCAAGATGTATTTAAGGTTGATGCATTAAGGAATACAATCTTTGCTTTGTATTCATAAGTCTGATGGGTTTCAGCGTCGAGCACTTCTACACCCGTTGCTTTCTTCGTGTCTTTATCATACAATACTTTAGTAACAATACTCCATGGACGCAAAGTGAGGTTGCCGGTTTTCACTGCGGCTGGCAGTGTAGAAGATTGCGTGCTAAAATATCCACCAAAAGGACAGCCCAAACTACATTTGTTTCTATATTGACATTGTTGTCTTCCTTCAAGAGGACCAGTAACATGCGCAGCACGACCAATGATCAAACTGCGTTTTCCTTTATAATGAGTTTTCAATCGTTCGGCAGCATCTTTTTCTACGCATGTGAATTCCATGGGCGGAAGAAACTGCCCGTCAGGTAATTGGGGAAGTCCATCTTTGTTTCCACTGATACCTGCAAATTTTTCAACATAATCATACCATGGGGCGATATCTTTATAACGCACAGGCCAGTCTATGGCAATTCCCTCCTTGGCGTTTGCTTCAAAATCAAAATCGCTAAGCCGATAACTTTGTTTACCCCACATCAGCGAGCGACCTCCCACATGATATCCGCGAAACCAGTCAAAGCGTTTTACTTCAGTATAAGGGCAATCTCTATCGCTCGCCCACCAGTCGGTATTGATTTCATTCAACGGATAGTCCCTTTTAAGAATAGGATACTCATTGACTAATTTCAAGGGGGCTCGTCCTCGATGAGGAAATTCCCAGGGAGCCTTATTGGTTTGTGTATAATCCTTGACGTGCTCAATATTTTGTCCACGTTCAAGCATAATCACTTTTAAGCCTTTTTCACAAAGTTCTTTTGCGGCCCATCCTCCGCTAATGCCGGAGCCAACTACGATCGCGTCATACACATTTTCCGCCATGATTTAGACTTGTTATTCGTGGTTAAATAAAATTGATAATTACCAATTCTGAAATAAATAAGAAGTTAGCAAATAAACTATACCATTTAAAAAATTGATGGGAGAAATTACTTGACCTAGTTTCATATTTTCTCCCTAATCATATCAGGTGTCTGTCAATTTTGAAGAACTGTTGGAATAGAGTTAGTTCAATTCTCAAGCCTCCTTGCTGCCTACTTTTTGAATTGTTCTTTCGAGATGTGCAACTTGGCGATTACCAGAGTGGGAAACGAGGCTTGACTCGCCCAACTCAACATTTTTGATTCTCAACTTGCTACCTCAATCTTTACTTTTGTATTTTTTAATTTTTCGTTTTTAATGTTTGCCAATACCTGATTGACCAATGTGCGTTTCACGGAGACATAAGAAGAAAAATCTAGTGTGGTGATCAGCCCAATGTCCGCGCTTTGCAATCCACCCTTTTTAGTAAGCAGTCCAACAATATCACCCTTGCTGATCTTATCTTTTTTACCTGCGCTAATGTACAAGCACGAATAAAGTGGCGGGAGTGGCCGTTTCAATTTTTTATCGACAAAAACTTCTTCTACCGATTTATCAATATAACCGGGGAGTGTTTCATCGTTCGCCAAAACAAGGTAGGCTTGTCCTTCGGAGTGCATACGAGCAGTGCGACCGTTGCGATGAAGAAATGCGTCTTGTTGTGGTGGCAGCTGATAATGCACCACGTGTCTTATTTCAGGAATATCCAAACCGCGCGAAGCAAGATCGGTGGCAATTAAAATATTGTGTGCCCCACCTCTGAATTTGATCAGGTTCTTTTCGCGATCGATCTGTTCCATCGCGCCATGTAAAGTACCGTGCTCAATTTTATGTTGAGTGAGCAATGCACTGATGCGATCCACAGCGTCACGATGATTGCAAAATACCAGGCACACCTCTTGATTAAACCCTGCCACTAAGCGCACAAGTGTTTCTACTTTATCTACGCTAGAAGTGTGAATCAATTTCAATTCAAGTTTAGAATCCTTTTCGTCCTTCAGGTAGTTGAGTGTTTCAGGTTTTGTGAAAGGCAAAAATTCCGGCCACGCATCTAAACGGGAGGCAGAAGTAAGAATATGCTGTTGTTTTGCTGTGAGCGCTTTGAAGATAACAATCAATTGCTCATGAAAGCCCATCTGCAACGATTTGTCAAACTCATCCAGCACTAGCATTTTTACCGTGCGTGCATCAAATGATTTTCTGAAAATATGATCTGCTAATCTTCCGGGCGTTCCAATAATAACAGCAGGCGCATCGCTCAAACTATTTTGCTCAATCTTCATCGGATGACCACCATAACAGCAGCTCACTTTGAAAGAAGTCTTCATTAGTTTAAAAACTTGTTCAATCTGCAAAGCAAGTTCACGCGAAGGAACAACAATCAAAGCTTGCACTCCTTCTGCACCAGGCTGGAGCTTGTTGATCACTGGTATTAAAAAAGCTAAAGTCTTTCCTGAACCTGTCGGCGCCAACAACATCAAGTTATTTGCGGAAGTAGCCTTTTCAATGACTGCAAGCTGCATTTCATTAAACTCGGGTATGGAAAGGTTTTTAAGAAATTCTGCGTAAGTTTTGTTGAGATTGTTCTGCATCATGCAAAGGTAGCCCTTATACGGACGCTTTCAATTACTTATTCTTGTCATGATCGTTTGTCATATTCTCTTCACAAAAACAAGAACAATTGTTAACTACGGGTTCACGTTATCAATTCATTTTGCCTTTTCATACATCTGGTCGGGCCACTTGTCAATTTCATTTGGGGCAGAGTGGTAAAGCAAATACTTTCGGTCAGTACAAAACCCAAATTACTTATGATCCGATCAATTGGTTTACTTCTATTTTACATTGTTCTTACTTCGTGGGCGCATGCGCAAACACCGAAGCGAGGCCGCCTGGTAACAGAGAAAATTATCTCCGAAATATTAAAAGAGAATCGCATCAACCTTGATGTGAATCGCTCAGTCAACGTTTATCTGCCTCCAGGTTATGATGCCTCACGCAAGTCATACCCAGTGGTCTACTACTTCCATAGTATTTTCACGAAAGCGAATCAGATTTTTGATGACGGCGCCGTTTCGCTTCTCGATCGTGCATACACCAACGGCATCACCAACGAGTTCATCTTTGTGGCAGCCGACTTCAGCTCTCCCACCATCGGCAGCTTGTATGAAAACTCTCCGGTGAGCGGCCGTTGGCTCGACTTCATAGTAAATGAACTGGTACCTTTTATTGATAACAAGTATCGTACAATCAGGCACCGCGACAGTCGAGCCGTGATGGGCCACTTTATGGGCGGCCGTGGCGCACTCAAGCTTGTGATGACGCACGCAGAAACATTTGGTGCGGCCTATGCTATGCATCCCGTAGCAACAGGGAATGGGTATATGCCGTGGGCATTGATATCCCTGGATTGGAAAAAAGTATTCACGGCTAAAACATTTGATGACGTGGGCAATGCAAAGATCTTCGTGGCCGTAGGGCAGGCTTTCTCACCCAACCTCGGTCGCCCGCCTCTCTATGGCGACTTTATATGCGAGCCTGGCACAAATGGAGAGCCGCAGGCAAATACCACCAACATTCTAAAACTAAAAACGGGATTTCATCTGGAAGAAACATTGAACGAATCGGCCGTGAACTTACGCACACTGCGCGGCCTCGCTTTCGACTGGGGACGATTTGATGCCAACCAAGACCATGTATCTGCTAACCGGGCATTTAGCCGCAAGTTGTACGACTTGGGTGTGGAACACGAGGCCGAAGAATACAGTGGCGACCCTTGGAGTAAAGTGTGGACCGCCAATGGAAGATTCTACACGCGCGTGTTGCCTTTCTTCGCACAACATCTGGTATTTGAAGATAAAAAATAAGTTGAGAATTTGTATTATGAAATACATCATCTTCATTTTTGTACTTTGCTCGAACGCCGTTTTCTCACAATCAAGGCCTAATGAAAAGACACTCACGCATCTCAAACAATTCAGAAACGATCTTATACAGAGTCAGTCGGACAAAAAATTTGAGCGACTCCAAATCTACTATGCAGATGATTTCCGCTTGATGCCGGAGTTTCAAGAGACAGTGAAAGGAAAAGCAAACACAGTACTCTATGACCAGGCATTTGTCAAACATTTTGAAGTGCAAGACTATGACCGCCATGAGACGGAGGTCATTGACATTGGGGCACGGGTGATCGAAATTGGCTTCTTTACCATGAAGCTCACGCTGAAAGCGAAGCAACAACAGGAATTGGTACGCGGAAAATATATAGATCTCTGGCAGAAGGAAAACGAAAAACTGCTGCTGCTCACTCAAGCATGGAATTATGATCAATCGTTGCCGTGGGAAAATGAATTTCACTTTGACGAAGTACCTTCGGAAAATGTAGCCTTGATGTCGCACGTGCCCATTCAAGACAACGCGAGTTTTGAATTGGCCGCCCTGAACCGCCTAATTGAAAAGACTATCTCTGAACACGACGACAAAGTGTGGGTGCAGTTTTATAGTGACGACGGCAACTTTTTTTACAGCCGTCATGCACCGGTGGCCGGCAAAAAATCCCTTACCGAATTCCTTGAGAAACATACACGCGAGTTGCCTATCTTTGAGAAGCTGGACATTCGCAACGACCGGATTGATGATCTGGGTAAATTTGTAGTTGAATATGCAAGCCACATCGCCATCATCCGCGCCGGTGCTTTTTCAGGAGTATTCACAGGCAAAGATTTGGCTATCTGGCGAAGAGAGCCCAACGGTTCGTTAAAAATCTTCCGGCACATCGGCATGTACGACTAGTAATATCTTTCGCACGAAGTGAGCAGGAAATGATTAGATTGAATAGCATGTTGAAGTCAACTTCATCGTCATCGATGACCGATTATTCCTGGTATGGATGGATTTTCAAATACAAACTCTACCATCTTCCCTTTTGGTTTGGTTATCACTTCATGTGGTGGACGCTGCGCATCGGTAATCCTGCTACTGTGTTTGCCAGCCTTGCTCACCCACCCGGGGCGGTAAAGTTTCTCTTTTACATGATCCTCCAGATGGTGGCCGTGTACTTCAATCTCTACTTCCTTGTGCCGAATTTCCTTGCAAAAGGACGTTACGTGCCTTACGTGACATTTTTTTTAATTACCACAGTTGTCTGCGCAGGCGCGATCACTACCGGTTATTATGTGAGCGCCTTTATTTCGGACAAAACATTTCACGAACTTTATGGCACCGATCCCAACTTCTTTTCACTCTTCGAAAGTGGAGCATTGCCTTCCACGGCTGCCGCCATGACGTTGGCCCTGAGCATTAAATTGACAAAGAACTGGATGCGCACTCGAAAGAGAGAACAAGATCTGGAGAAAGAAAAACTGGAAACGGAATTAAAATTCCTAAGATCGCAAATGAACCCGCATTTTTTATTCAATACCATCAACTCCATCTTCGTGTTGATCCATAAGAATCCGTCGATGGCATCGCTGTCTCTAGCGAAGTTTTCCGATCTTTTGCGTTATCAACTATATGAGTGCAACGAACCACAAATACCGCTCAGTCAGGAATTGGCCTACGTAGAAAACTATATTGAACTGCAAGAACTTCGGCAAGATCACAATACCATCGACTTGAAAATGCACATAGACACCTACAACTCAGGCGATCTCACCATCGCTCCTTTTGTATTGATCCCCTTCATCGAAAATGCTTTCAAACACGTGTCGCGAAAGAATGACCGTAGTAACTGGATACGGATGGATATTCGCATAGAAGATCGTCATGTGCATTTCTCTATCGCCAACAGCACGTCTGCAATACACCATGGTTCAACAGAAGCGGTGAAACACAGCGGCATTGGATTAAAAAACGTGAAACGAAGATTAGATTTGGTCTATCCAAACCACCACCAGCTGATGATCACAGAGGCCACTGATCAATATGAGGCACGATTGCAATTGCGGCTGCATGAAAATCATATTGCAGAACGAATGATGATTAATGGCTAATACCGAAGCCATGCTACGATGTGTAACCATTGATGATGAACCGCTGGCACGAGAGTGCATCATTAACTATGTGAACGAAGTGGAGTTTCTTAAGTCGGTAGGAACGGCAAACAATCCGATTGAGCTGATTAAGCTTTTAGAAACACAGAAAGTGGATCTAATTTTTCTTGACATCCAGATGCCAACACTCAACGGTATTGAATTTCTAAAAATGAACGCTCACACACCGATGGTGATTATCACCACGGCCTATCCGAGTTATGCCGTGGAAAGTTTTCAACTGGATGTATTGGACTACCTTGTGAAACCCATCACCTTCGACCGTTTCTTCAAAGCGGTGAGCAAAGCCAAAGACAACTATCAACTGTTAATGCGATCACAAGCATCGGGCGACAAACAGGTGGAGAACTACTTCTTCATCAAATGCGAATACAAGTACGAGTGTATTTATTATGATGACATTCTCTACGTACAGGGCTTGCAAAACTATGTGACCATCTACACGCGCAAAGGAAAATATGTGACGTTGCTCTCATTAAAAAACGTAGAAGAGAATCTTCACCCGCAAGCTTTCATCCGCGTGCATAAGTCGTTCATTGTTGCCATCTCCAAGATCGAAGCAATCGAGAGCAATGATATTATCATTAAATCCACGCGCATCGCGATCAGTCGTCACTATCGCAATGAAGTGATCGACCGTGTGGTGAACAAGCGACTCTGGAAAAAGTAAAGCAGGATCACTCTGGTCTCAGCGACTTGACGGGATTAACACGAGCAACTTGTATGGCTTGTACTGCCACTGTAATAAACGAAATCAGCAATACCGTTCCGCCAGCAGTGACAAAAATCCACCAGGACAAGGAGATTTTGTAAGCGAATCCCTCCAGCCATTGGTACATAAAGTATCCGGTGATGGGAGCCGCAATCGAAAACGAAATCATGACCAGTTTCAAGAAGTCATTCGATAATAAGTTTATAATATTTATAACCGAGGCACCCAATACTTTGCGAATGCCAATCTCCTTCATGCGTTGTTCGGCCGCAAACATGACTAAACCCAATAGACCAAGGCAAGAAATTGATATTCCCAGGAAAGCAAAAAGGTTGGTAAGCTTGGTTACGACTTGCTCACTTTGATAAAGTTTATTGTATTCTGCATCCATGAACTGAATGGCTACTGGAAAATTGGGGTTTATTTCTTTGCAAATTTTTTCAATACTCGCCAATGCCTCCTTTGTTTTACCTTGTTCAATCCGAAATAAAATAATTCCCCAGTATTCATAATCCTTGACATCAATAATGAGTGGTTTTATATGTTCATGAATAGAGTTGGTGTTAAAGTCCTTCAACACACCAATAATGTGACCTCTTTTTTTCCAGGCTTGCACCCATTTTCCGATCGGATCCTTAAGGCCCATTTGTCGCACGGCTTCTTCATTCACCATGAAAGCATCAGAAGAATCCGTTGCAAATTCTTTCGAAAACATCCGGCCTTCCACAACGCTTAATTTCATAAGCTTTGGAAAATCAAAATCAACCGAGGCCGGTTTGAATCCAACGGAATGAGTTTTGCCTTCCCAACTAATGGCATCATTTCCGTCCAGGGTTTCTTTAAGTCCATCATTTTCGTCAACAATGAAGCTCATGGCCTGCGGTATCTCACCGGTTTTGCTAACCATTTCAATCCCAGGCATCGCCAACGCTTTTTGTTTCAACAGGGAATATTTTGCATTCAGAGTTCCTTCCAGGCGAACGTAGACAACATTCTCACGATCGTACCCAAGGTTTTTATTCTGAGCATACTTTGTTTGCCCGGTGATAACCAGTGTAGCAATCAACAGTCCGATGGACAAAACGAATTGAAAACAGACAAGACCTTTTCTTAATCCGATGGTGAACGGACCAAAGCTCATCGCATTTTTTAAGACTCTTGCTGGTTTTAATGACGATAGAAAAAGGGCTGGATAACTGCCAGCGATCAGTCCTGTGATAATCATCAGCGATACAAAAAGTATCCAATACGATGAATCCAGCATTGGAGAAATAATTGCTTTACCTGTGAAGGCATTGAACGATGGCAACAAAAGTTGCATTAAGAATAAAGAAAACAAAAGAGCGATAGCGCTGAGCAACAACGACTCTCCAAAGAACTGTAAGATAAGATTGAACCGTGATGACCCAACCACCTTCCGAACACCAATCTCTTTGGCTCGCCGGATGGAGCGTGCCGTTGCGAGATTCATAAAATTAATGCAAGCAATTATTAATATGAATACTGCAACACCACTAAAAATACGAACGTATAAGATTCTTCCTTCTGCAGGTTTGCCATTAACAAATTGCGAGTAGAGGTACTGATCTCTGAAAGGCCGCAAGCCGACCGAAATCTGCTCAACCGCATTCTTATCCAATCTCGGTTTTAAAAATGCATTGATCTTTCGCTCCACTTCCTGAATATTTGCTTTTTCATTTAGTTCAAGCGTAGTTAGAATAATTGGAGTACCCCATTCAAGCTGCGTCATATGCGATTTCCAATTGATTAAGTAATCAAACTTTAAGGAGCTTTGTGAAGTGATGTTTTCAAAAACCGAAGTAACGGTGTAGTCAATTCTGTTTTCATATCGAATTGTTTTTCCGATAGCATCTTGCGGTGAATTGAAAAACAAATTCGCCATATCCCTGGAAATGGAAATGCTGCTAAGATCATTTAAAGCCGTATTGGGATCCCCGGCAACAAGAGGGTAATTAAACATCGTGAAAAAATCTGGTGTTGCACAAGAACCCTCCAACTTAAACATCTTGTCACCCACTTTAAATGTTTCGGGACGTCCCCATGGCTTTTCGTAATTCGTTGTATAAAAATTCAAATGCTTTACTTCAGGAACAGATTCTTGAACATCGGCCAAATCAATGACAGCCCGCTCACCTACATGAGAGAAAGGTGTTGAATAATTTCCGCTGACTTGACCGTGCGAGGTAGACATCTGGTAAATATTATAAAGCGCATTTCCTTTTGCATGAAAATTATCGACCGTTTTTTCATCCATTACCCAGAGGTAAATGAACAAACAACAGGTCATTCCCATGGCAAGGCCAGCGATGTTGATAACCGAAAATGTCTTGTTACGGATTGCATTTCGCAAGGCAACGACTGAATAATGTTTGAACATATCCATACGAGAGGTGTTTATTGATTTTTGTTTTCTTTTTAATGCAAAAGGTTTGAAGAAGCCAAGCACATTGCGGACATAATCCCAACTGGCTTTGGCCGCACCGTTTTGTCGCACTTGGTAATCAAACTCTTCCTGGAGATCTCCTTCTATTTCTTCCACCAGATATGGAGAACAAAAAGAGTGCAATAGTTTTGTCGCCCAACGTGGAGGTGTTGACTTGTGGTGATTCATATTATCACTCTCTTTCATGAGGGTATCAGATTCCACAGATTTGCTCTGACGGACTGTATTTCAGAAAGTGTTTGCCTTCCATAGGCTGTGATTTTGAATATTCTTTTTCTACGTCCTCCACGTTCAGCTGTAGGTTTGCTCATCGTCGAGGTTATCATTCCTTTTTCTTCCAGCCGGTAAAGGGAAGCATGAACCTGGTTAAGCCTGGTTTCGCGTCCGGTTTTGTCAATAATCTCATGAGTTATATTCACACCATAGGCTTCTCCATGAAGAGCTGCAACCATCAATAATACCAACTCTTCAAATTCTCCGAGGTAGGGTCTTTTCATCTTTGTTCTGTATTAGTTCTATTTTTGCTGATCAAATAATATGCCATATTGAAAATACTTAATTTTTCTAAAGAAATCAGAGTGTTTCTATCAGCTAAATAAATTGAGCTGCCCGATATTATCTATCAAACGTCCGCAAGCGGTCATGGTATATTCTCGTTGACTTCAAGAAATTTTTTTTCATCATGTGGCTTCCATGATCTAAAACTATGCGACTAAAGTCCAATTGCTTGAGGCCTAAAATCCCCAAAGGCCACTTGGATGTTCCATTAATAGAACACTTGAAGCGTGCCTGATCTCGCTGGGTCTAGAGGGCTGAAATTGAACAGAGACTCAATACGACAAAATTTTCCGATAAATCACGTCCGTTGTAGTTTCTATTTTCAAAATCAAAATGCCAGTATTACTCTTTTTGTAAACTATGCTTAACAATTCTGAGTCTTGTGAGTAGCTAATGTTGAAAGCTTGACCCGTTACATCAACCAAATGTACATCTACTACCGGACGGTCAATACCTTTCACATTTACTTCTCCAGAGGATGGATTGGGAAATATAATAATGTTCGAGTTATTCTGTTCGATTGAAGTCATATCGCTCCAAATAGTTTTGAGCATTAAAATTTCATTCGGGCCCAATGACTTGTCATAAATGCGTACTTCATCAATCGTGCCGTATAAACTATAACTTTCTATCGCAGCCGTCTCACGACCAAATGCAATATCGTTAGTTGCTACGTGGATAAGGCCTGTCTCGGGAAGAAACGAATCAAGCACTCCATTTATATACAACTCCATTGAATAGCCAGTATATGCAGCCGTAATGTGATAAAATTGATTGAGTTGCAAAGGTAAAGAGCTATCCAAGTCAATTGTTGACAAAATGGTTTTTATAGTCCAGCGAATTTTTTGATTAGGTGTCACTGAAATTTTCCAACGCTCCTGAAAACTTCCATGCGAAAGAACGTATGACTCAGCAGGAACTGCATCAAGTTTCAACCAACAGGAGAGCGTAATTTGATTTTGAAAATTAAGGCTTGCAGCATTAGGCACATCAACAATATTGCTGCCCTTGGTGAAATGGTATGCTTTGTTAGGCTGACCCCGCTCGTCAGTGGTTAATTGAACTCCATTGGCAGTAGCGTTGTGACCGTTTCCGCTATAATCTTTCACGTCTCCATCCATCGGATAATAAGCAATCGGCGAATTGACAAACTGTGTGTGTGTTTTTATCAATACAAGATGATTCGATGTTGAAGAAAGTGAATCTCCGTTTTTAACGGTGCATGTTATTGAATACAGTCCATCATTTTGAGGAGCTTTCCACTTCAAGACTGAATCTTTTTTAGAAATAATATATCCGCTTGGAATACTCCAATTGTATTTCAATAAAGTTTTTTCAAGTGTGTGTGCGTGGCAGGTCACCGTAACTATACTGTTGACGTAATACATTGTCGAGTCGGTGGTGAAACCTGAAATGATAGGTAGCACAGGAAGATGCTCAATAACAGCGAACGTTAAGCTATCGGAGGCCGAGGATGTTCCATCGGTAACATTAAGCAAAAGTTTGTATGAACCCGCAGTTTGAGGAACAGTCCAGTTGAATGTACTATCTGACGTTGAACTGGCTAATGTTTCGTTGATATACCAATTAAATGTTAATGGCCCGGATTTATTTCTTACAGAACTATATAACTGAACTTGCTGATTGAATTCAACAAGCGAATCTTTCGAAGCCAGCGATTGAATTAAAAGTTTCGCAGTAAAATTATATCCATAATGATAATCAACAATTTTATTTCCCAGCAACAATTTCCCATTAGATGGAACAGGTGCAGCACCTGGAGGCAAATAAGTTAAAAGCATAACTTGATTGGCTGGAATCGTAATTAAATAATTTCCTGTTGCTCCAGTTTTAATAATTGTTTCTGAGATAGCATCATAAATATCATAGGTTGCTGAACCGAGAGGAAGTGTTACTGCCTTGCTTGATCCATATGGATTGTAGACTACATAAGAAGGGAAAGAATTCTGTCCAAAAAAATCAGTCTTATTTACATCAAGCAAAAGTATACCATCTACATCGGTGGTGGTTATTAGCGCTCCCAGATATCCTACATGCGACGAACCATATAAACCTAAATTGGTTTGTCCGCCTCCAGTTCTGATGGCATCACCGGTTGCATACAAACTTGAATCGTTTAAGCCGGTTTGCTTTAACGCTTCATAAGCAATTACTGAGTTTGGATCATGCAGCGAGCTCCATGAATAACTATCTTGATGCGATGCTGGAAGATACTTTGAATAAAAAAGGCGACTGGCGTTTGCTAAATTAAGTGTCCATTTTGCAACTGTTCGTGCAAATCGTTTATCATATTTAATTAGTGGTACTAATGCCGCTGCTTGTTCAAATCCATTCATAGCAAATGCGTAGCCAGTTGATGGATTGTCAATCTCTCCTACCAGACCTGAAACATTATTAAGTCCAGTTATTTCATTCCCCCAAGTTCCCACTACTGTTCCCCAATTGCGTTTTGAACTTTGATCGAAACTCCAATTGATCATTTTTTGAACATCATAATTTGTGCCCAGCTCAGCATTCATTTTTGCCGCAATGAATGTTCCATAAGGCAATTCAATCTCATAAGCTGGATTAAAATTTAACCCAGACAAATAACTGATGGCCATTTGCGCTCCACCTAAATATTTTTTGCTTCCTGTTTTTGTGTACGCCTGATACAAGAGCCAAGCAATTGTACCAGCTCCTTCTGGTTCTGCAATTCCTGAACTGTTTGGTGTCATCGTTGACAGATTAAAGGCGCGATAATTCATATTCGGAGTTTTCCATGGTGTCGTTGACCCACCCATAACATAAACTGCGCTAAGCCAGCGATCAGCTACCGTTGTGAACTGTGTATTAAAATCTTGTGTGTTCGGATAGAGCGAATACAATTGATAGAAAAAGACATTGGGCATTAAATCATACCACCAATCATTTCCACTTACTGATGATGATCCATTGAGATACACATTTTGCCCATTGGCCTTGTTAAAAAAATCTTTCGTCTTTAAAACCCAGTTGTTTCCGAATTGGTTTGTTTTGTCGATACCAACTAATGAAGCGCCCACTACTGCTGGTATTATATTAATGGCTTCAGCTTCACTCCCACGATTATTTATTCCAACATACGAATCCAATAAAATGGGTTGAAGTGATGGATAATTAACTCCGCTTGATTTCAAGTGCATTACCGGAAGATATTGCCCGGCGGCATTGAGATTAAAAATTAAAGAATCATACTTAACGGCTACATTCTTCCAATCCCTCATAACATAAGGAGATGGCATGTTTGGCATCAATGAAACTCGCGTTATATCGATCTGACCCGTTTGTGCCAACGCAAAATGCAGTGCTGCAAAAAGGCAAAATATTAAACTGCTAATTGTTTTTATCACCGAATTGTTATTGAAGAATTATTTAACAGAAATTAAACTGGTGGAGCATTAACTCCACCAGTTTCCATCCAGTTCAAACTTAAATTCTATTTTTCACGATTGTAGATCGATGTTACCTGACTTGCACTCAAGGCGGTGTTGTAAATGCGAACTTCATCAATTGCTCCAATGAAGTGTCCACCCCACGCCAACGGGATAACATGATAGTCGGGGCTTCCAACTATGGCAAAATTGGTTCCATCTCCTAATGAATATTTATCGACAGGGAAATCAGCTCCGATAACCAAGTTATAGGGTTTGGCTGAGATCGATGATGCAGTTCCTGTGAAATCGGTCCAAACCTTCACACTTATTCCGTTTATGTAAAATGTTTCTGTACCGTCTACATAAGTCACGGCCAAATGCACCCACTGTTTGTTGTCAGGAATACCAACGGCTGCATCACGGTCAGCATCAGTTACCGACGTTTGAATTGTCGCAAATGGTCTGTTACCACCTTGCAGTTGGAATTTATAACCTAACCAGGATTGTAAACCAATGAAGCGATTGCCGTCATAAACGGTATCCACCCTTACCCAAGCTGCCAATGACAATGCAGCAGGGTTAATTTTTGTGTTATAAGGAACTTCAACACTTGCTCCATTATTGAATTGAAGGGCTTTACCTGAAACTCCTTTTCTATCAGCTGTCCAAATTGGTGATTTAGCTCCCCATTTAGTTGGACCTGCTTTTAACGTACCATTAAAAGCATTTGCAGAAGCATCTTTTGCTGTTGTTCCTGTTCCTTCATCAAAACCCCAATGACCTACTAAGGCATCTGCAGCCACAGGTACTACTTTACCAGCGCGGTAGGTTGCCATTGCTGCAGCCAATGATGCGACTGTACTGTTAACAACAGTTTGCGTTTGTCCAGTGCCATTAGCAACTGCTTCAGCTTCCCCTATCGCAATTGCCAAAGTAACTTGTGAGCCAGCTGCATACTGTCCGTCTTGGATACCTTCAGAAGTAGAGCCAATCAAAGCAGTGGCGACCGTAATGGAATCACTCAAAACAGTTGTGGAAGCAGCGGGTGTTGTGTCACTCTTCGAGCACGAATCAAGAGCCCATGCAAAGAGCACGACTCCCAATAAACTTAGAAATACCTTTACCTTTTTTGTTTTCATAAATTAAGTTGTTTAGTTATTATTAATTAGAAGAATTCATGTTTAATCTTTTACTGCTGGATTCGTATCAAGCTCTGATTGTGGAATAAGAAAATACCTGTTCTTTGAATAAGTAAAACCTGTCGAACCAAGCGCTGCTTCAGCAACTTGCCGACCGTATCGCATCAAATCGAAATACCGGTGAAACTCAAAGCCAAGCTCGACTCGTCTCTCGTGTTGGATAGCAGTTCGCAGCGAAGCCTGATCGCTGTAAACAGCATCGGGCAATAAATTGATTGGAACAGTTCCAAAACCCGGCAGGCCTGCATCATGCAAATAACTTTCGCGTGCTCTTTTACGAACAAGGTTCAATGGAACAATTGCTTCAGATCCTCTATTCAATTCATTCAGCGCCTCAGCTCTTATAAGCAACACATCACTGTAGCGCATGTATACATAATCCAAGCTCGAGTTGCCGATGATGGGGGCATCGTATTTTGATTGACAATGTTTTCTATTTAGGTACCCCGTCGATGACCAAGTCGGATCAAAGTCTTCGCCATTCACCCATTTGCTACCCAACCGTCCAACTGTATAATCCAAACGAGGATCTACTACACCTCCGGCCGTCTTTTCGAATTCATCAACAAAATTCTGGATAGGTGCATCAAAATAATATCCATTGTACGCTGCCGGCGAAAAATATTGATTCAGAAAATTTCCAAGTGAAGGAGTTTGCCCACTCAAATGCTGAATTTCAAAAACAGACTCCGCATTGTTTTGAGTTGAATCCAAAAAATTATTTTTATATACAGGTACAAGGCCGTACGATGCTGAGGCATTTAGAGAATCAATGGCGGACAATGCTTCCGCCCAATGTTGTTGATAAAGGTGAGCCTTAGCTAATAAACCAAATGCTGCACCTTTTGTTGCCCTGCCTACATCCGATGTAGAATATATTTTTGGCAAAACCTTGGAGGCATCAGATAAGTCCAATTCAATCTGCTGATAAATTTCTGATACTGATGATTTAGGAACATTGATTTGAGCACTACTAAGCGGCGGTAATAGTTTCAAAGGGATGTCTCCATAAATATTGACCAAGTTAAAATAGAAGTAGGCTCTTAGGAATTTCGCTTCACCAAGGATTCTGTTCTTAAGAGTTGCATCCATGCTAATTGTTGGTACATAGTATAACAGGTAGTTGGCTCGTGATATTCCTTCATAATAATATTGCCATACGTTAGCCAATACAGTATTGGTACGTACATAATTAAATTGATCAATGTATTGGATATCACTTTGATCACCCGAGAGCCCACCCTTCACAGCATCGTCCGATGCGACATCGCCGAATACCCAGAGCTGGTTCATGGTATTTACGAAGGCTGCGGAATTATAAACCCCGGTCAGCGCGACTGTAGCATCGCTTTGTGATTTATAAAATGTGGCGCTCGAGAAGGTGCCCTGCAGATCTTCTTTTAGAAAATCATGGCAACCGAACAATACAAGCACGAAAAGTGTTAAACAAATTTTACTTGTCTTCATAGCTGTCTTGTTAAAAACTAATGTTTACTCCAACGTTGTAAGATTTGGCCGCAGGATAGGTACCCCAGTCAATTCCATTGGCCTTGTCGCCATCTTTAACAGAGTTATTGCTCACTGACATTTCCGGATCCATACCGGAATATTTCGACCAGGTGAAAAGATTTGTTCCTGAGAAATAAATACGAATATTGGAGAGACCGTACTTCCCTACTACCCCTTTCGGGACTGTGTAACCGAATTGAATATTCTTCAGTCGTGTATAAGAACCATCCTCCAAAAACCGGGTTGATATTTGTGTATTGTTTCCTGATGCATTCCATGATGCACGAGGCGATGTGTTGGTAGAGCCATCGCCTGTCCAATGATTTAAAAAATATCTTTCAGTTACGTTAAAGGGTCTGTAGAATCCTTCGATATCTCTGTTCAGTACCGACAGAATTTTTTGTCCGTACGCTCCTTGAAAGAAAACCGAGATATCCCATCCTTTATAGTTAAGTGCAATGTTAAGCCCGCTTGTTACTTTAGGAATTGCACTACCCACATGTGCACGATCTTTTCCGTCAATGATACCGTTACCATCTTGATCCTTGAACTTTACATCTCCTGGTTGAATACGTGATGGCCCTGTGCTCGGTCCTTGTACTGCATGCGTAAATACATCAGTTTTATTCTGAAATATTCCCTCCATCTCATACATATAGAACGAACCAACCTGGTACCCTTTTTCAGTTTGCGTTACATACTGTGAACCATACTGTCCACCAACAATCGGTGAATTGACGGAGAGCACTTCATTATGTATCAAGGCAGCATTAGGACTTATTGAATAGGTGAGATCTCCGATCTTATTAGTATAGTTCAGAGAAAGTTCTATCCCACGGTTTAATATTTTTCCATTATTAACAATTGGCGGCGAAGCCAATCCGGATGACGTAGCAATAGGTTGGTTATTTAGTAAATCAGAAGTGATCTTATTGAAATAATCCAACGAAACAGACATCTTACCATTCCATGTGGTAAGATCAACACCCGTGTTCAATTGATTGCTCGACTCCCACTTTACATTGGCATTGCCCAATTGAGAAACTGCATAGCCTGCGTTCTTTGCATTTCCAAACGGGTAATTGTAACCAACTCCGTAAGCGTCAGAGAATGCATAATTAGGAATCTCCTGATTGCCTATCACGCCATAGCCAGCACGCACCATGAGTCTGTCAATCCAAGTGTTGTTCATCAAGAAAGATTCCTTATCAATACGCCAGCCGACAGATCCGGCATAAAATGTTCCATAACGGTTGCTTGGCCCAAACCTTGATGAGCCGTCTCTTCGTATAGTAGCCGATGCCAGATATTTTTCATTGAAATCATAGCTGACCTTTCCGAAGAGTGATAACAGGTCATTTCTAGATCTTGATTCAGAGTTGGTCTTTTGGCCAAGTCCATTACCCAGATAAGTTAGTGTAGAGCTCTGATCAGCAAACTGAGTATCCGTGCCTGTAACGTTATAGAGTTCTGTCTTTATGGCTTCTGTACCAATTAGAAAAGTAAATCCATGTTGGCCAAAAGTTTTGGTATAGTTAGCAAAGTTGCTGAACGTGAGCGTGTAATTTCGATCATCACTGACGGTGAGTCGGTTTGGATTATTGACCCGGTTTGCGGTTCCCCAATTACGGTCAAATCTTCTTTGATTTTGACTGGTGAAGTCAACACCAAAATTAGATGTAATCGTTAGACCTTCAATCGGCTTAATTGTTAGATAGAATTTTCCGAACAAGCGATCAGTGACTTTCTTGTTCTGATTGTAGGCTAGCATTCCTACTGGATTATAACCATCTCCAAAAAAATTATAGAGCGTGGGTTTATCAACAAAATTTCCGGTAGAATCATAAATTGAAACCGCAGGAGATCGGAAGTAAGCATAACGTACCACACTTCCGCCGTTGCCTCCCGCACCATCTCCAGAACTTCCTACAACTTCAGTCGAACCACCTGAAGCATTGATATTAACACCTGCGGTCAACCATTTTTTTACTTCCGACACAATATTCATTCTGCCTGTAAGACGCGTATAGTCACTGGCATTGATTGTCCCTTCTTGTTTGAAATAACTTCCCGCTATGAAATACTTTGTCTTCCCTTCGCCGCCTGAAAATGTCAAACTATGAGTTTGAAGAACAGCGTTGGGTCTAAAGATTGCGTTTACCTGATCCACATTGGGTAATGTTGATGCAAGCTGATTGGAGATCAAAGGCCGTTGAAGAATAACCGGGAAATCCGGATTGTCATTGTTGGCCGCTTCATTATAAATGGAAACATACTGACTTGTGTTTGCCATCGGTACTAGTCTTGTGGGAGACTGTACGCCTACCTGCCCGTTGTAAGAAATTACCATTTTATTAGTCGATCCCATTTTTGTAGTGACGAGAATAACTCCGTTTGCCGCACGTGCTCCATAAAGTGCTGCCGCACTCGCATCTTTAAGAACAGTGAGCGATTGAATATCCTGAGGAGCAAGAAAGGTGGCATCCAATGTTGGAATTCCATCGATCACATAAAGTGGTTGGTTGTTACTATTGAGTGAGCCAACTCCACGAATGCGAACAATTACACCTTCACCCGGTGCTCCTGTATTTTGAGTTACTGATACCCCCGGCACTCTTCCTTGAAGAGCCTGATCAATTCCTGAAACTGGAATCCTTGCAATTAAATCTGCACTGACTGTATTTACTGCTCCTAATATTTTCTTTCTCTCTTCTGTTTGATAACCTGTAACAACTACTTCATCCAACGATTTGGTATCCTCTGATAAAACCACATCAATGACAGATCGATTATTAATTGCAATTTCCTGGGTATCGAACCCTATGAATGAAAAAATCAAAACGCCTGTGCTTAAATCATTTTCGGGAATTTGCAGTTTGAAAGTCCCGTCTCCATCGGTCACAGTTCCTGTTCCCGTATTTTTCAATTGAATATTTACACCCGGAAGACCTTCGCTTGATTTTGTCTTGACTGTTCCTGACAATGTTGTTTGGGCAAAAGCGGATGTTGAGAATGTGATTATCGCCAGAAAAACATGAGCATATAGTATGTATTCTTTCATAGGCTTAATGGTTATTTGATTTTTTCTTGGTTAAAGGCAACTACTGCTGATCCTATTACATAGTTTCCATCTTTCAATTCTAGTTGGCTTCCTGAAGGAATCAAGACAATGAGTCTTGATGACTTAGATGGAATTACAAAACACGCTTCTTCCGTGACGTCCTTGTTTACATATTCATGAGTGAGAACATCAAATAAATCGACCTTCGATTTTTGAATATTGTAATAGCAAACCGATTTTACTGTATCGTAGGGGTTGTAATACAAATAAGTTGGAAAAGAGTGTGCTTGATAGAAATCGGTAGCATTGCAATTGATTTGCAGGATTTTCTCTACGTTCGTTTTTTTTACGATCGCACCAAAAATTCCTACTTGTGCAGAGCTGTACAAACTAAACATCGAAACTTCAGGCTGGCCTTTCGCCCATTGAGGGCCATCGCCAAGAGCAACAGGACTAACTCCACTCAATGATTCCTTTTTATAAAAGTGATCATCCTTACGAAGCCCCTCGTAGGCAATGACATTTTTTGTAATCTGTTTTTTTTCAGGCAGCCATTGATGCTCGTCATCGATCTCATAGGGATAAAACAAACGGGCAGCATTCGTAACATTCAACATCCATTTCCCTATTGTGTTTGCATAATGATTATCGTACCGCACCATCGGCACCAATGGCCAGGCTAAATCAAAAGAGTTCATCAGAAATGCGTAACCACCTCCATCAGTAATGCTTCCTTGCAGTCCGTGTACATCATACTCTCCCCATCGCTCAGCAATGACACCCCAGCCAGTGCGACCATCGGGTGCTTTGCATCCATCGAATGTCCAATCTAAAATTTTCTTCACATCGTAATTTGTTCCCTGCTCTGCGTTCAGTCGTGCTGCTACTAATGCACCGAATGGCATGAGTACTTCATAGAACCTGCTTTCCTTTTGATTTGTAAATGAATTCATCGCAGATTTTGCACCCTGCAGGTATCGCTCATCGTTAAATTTTTCATAAGCACATAGTAAGACATAAGCATGTCCGGCAGCTGCATCCTGCTGATGCGGAATATGGTTGGACACTCCCTTCATTTGACTGTAATCAAAAAAGGAGTAGTCGTAATTTCCTTTCAATACTGAATCTGCCTTATAAAATTTTTCAGCAATGATGTGCTGCAGACTATCAGCTCCTTTAACATTTGGAAATAATTCACAGAGGCCGTAATACAACACATTAGGAAACACATCATACCACCAATCGCGTCCATAACCTCCACCTAACTTGGCAACATCTGCAGAAGTATTATCCATCATGATGTTCCAACCATTAGCCGAATTAAAATAGTTTTGAACCATTTTCACATAGTTAAAACCATTCTGGTTGGTCTTATCGATTCCTACCAAACCCGCGCCTAGCAAGGAGCCCATCGAGCAAAGCGCCTCATGAAATTCTTTATTTCCCTTTTGTCCTTGCCTTACGTCACCGATGGCCGTGTAGATTCCAAATGTCTTCTGTGAAAGATTTCGTTTTGCGGTATCAATCCAAATGAATGGCAGATACTCTCCTTTCAGATCCACATTAAAAACATATTCATCGAAGTTGTGGGCTTTCTCATACCAATCGGTCATTTTGTAGGGTGCTGGCTGATCGGGCATCATCGCTATCCGATCAAGGGTAATCTGATCGATTTTTTTAACCTGACTTGTGCATGAAAAAAGAAAAAGCATCATGCCCATGAAGAGCAAATACTTGACACATATTTTGAAAGTCATCGCCATCGGATCAGTTATTAGTTAGTTTATTGGCTTCGTTAATAATGTGTCGCGCTACCGGAATTGAGGCCAACTGAAGTATGGCAATAATGATCAATGCATATTTCAAGGCAAACATTTCGGAGACATAGGTGGCCAAGACAATAAATAACATTAACCCAAAAAATCGGCCCACATACAACCCAAACTCATGATTAAAAATGTACGCGAATTCACTTCGCTTTTCGATTTTAGAAACGACATCAATCACACGCATCTCCGTTGGATAATAAGCGATGTCGTGAAGAGGAGAAAAAAGAACCTTACATAGTACAAAAATCATCACACCAATGGCAGAAAAAAGAATACCATTAAAGAGTGTCCCCATCAAGAAAATGAAAAGGCCAACTGAAAAAATATAAATCCGATCGGATGGTTTAGTCGTTCGCCCCAGTATATAAAGCATAAAGGCCGTGGCCACTCCACTTATTCCCTGCACTAACCCCAATGATCCCTCGTTGCCCACCAGGCGCATAATCAAAATCGCTGGTGCTGTTACTAAATAACCTTGGGCCAATCCTTTGAGACCGGCCAACACCATCATTTTTTTCCAGAGCACATGAAATTTAAAAAACAAAAATTTTTTCTGAATCGGATTGTTGAATTTTTCTTTATGGATAACAATGCTGGAAAGAATCGTGAGCAGGAAAACAACGACAGTAACAACTTTATAGGCTGTATTAATATTTCCATTGAACCATCCATGGATCTCAGTGTTGGCTAAAAACGCACCCACCACCACTGGCACAATGATGTACGTGATCGTGTAAAAAAAAGTCTCTAATCCATAATAGTAATTGCGAGTGTCGTCATTCGTTGTATTGAGCGCGAGGAAATCGCGATTTGCCCAGAAGAAACCAAATGAACATCCCATCAATAAACCGGCTATGCCAACCCCCGCAACGGAAAGGTTTTGAAGACTCATCATCAACAGCATAGAGATGCCACTCAATAGCATTCCAAAACTGTATAGATGTGAAATTTTTATGTGGTTGAGCAGAAACCCGTTCACATAAAAGGTAATGGGAATGCCTGTGTATACCGTAAGTTGGTATATGGCTACAATCGCTGGGTCATTTGAACTTCGCATGATGTAGGCACCAACAAAAATCTCTATGACCGGCAGCACGAAGGCATAGATCATATTCGTAACAAGCAACACACGGGTAGCACGCGGGAGCAAAAGAAAATATGCATACTCTTCGTTGGGCCTTTTTAATAGTGCTACAAACATGGCGTTGGTTTTATAAGAGAATTAAGTATTTCTTTAATCGAGAAATTTGCTCCGCAGATCACTTCGTCGCTTGCTCCATAATACAGGTGAAGCATATCACCTTTTACATAGTGGCCGTTGGTGAAAATTACATTGCCGAAGAAACCAACTTGCTCATAGGTTGCAGTTGGCTCCATAATAGGTTCTTCACTACGGGCGATCACTTTCGTTGGATCATTTAAATCAAGTAACAGCGTACCCAGGCAATAGCGATTGGCTTTATCCGCACCGTGGTAAATTTCCAGCCAGCCTTTTTCGGTTTTAATGGGCGCAGCGCCCGACCCTACTCGAGCGCTGTCCCACATTCCGGGGCGAGTTGTAACCAGACATTGATGACTACCCCAGTGAATAAGATCAGGAGACTCAGCAATCCAAATGTAGTTGCCTCCTAATTGAGGGCTGCTCGGTCGATGTAAAGCATAATATTTACCGTTAATTTTTTCACCAAAAATTGCACAGTCTTTATTATGGGGTGGGAAGATCATTCCTTCCCTTTTAAAATTTTTCCAATCCTTCGTCTTAATCAATCCAACACCCACACCATAATGCGATACCATGGTGTATGTGAGATGATACGTGCCACCAATTTCTATCACACGGCAATCTTCAATTCCGTATGCTTCAAGTTTGTCGCTTCCGAAAATTGGTTTGTATCCTTCTGGTTCAGAAAAAAATTTTCCGTCGTCACTGCATACTAAACGCAAGTGAGACAACGTAGTAAGGTAATCCCGTCCTTTGTACCGGATCACCCGGGGGTCAGTAAAATCAAGTTCAGGATCAGATTTATCAAAACTGAGAATTTCTATTTCACCTCTTTCATTATACAATGGACAACTGACTCTATCAGGCAACTGCTCTGGCCTTTCGGCAACCCTCAAGAGCATCCATACCTTATTATCAAACTCAAAGACACCTGGGTTCAATAGGCATTCGATTTTCATCAATGAACTACTTGGTCTGATATCCATTGGCTTTAGTAGTGGATTTTGACCCAATCGTTTTGCTATCATCGTATCAGTGGCCTGCGACATAAAAAATATTCATAAAAATTGCTGCATTCGAGTGCGGTGCAATTTTGGCCATAAAAAGGGCCTTTCTTGTCCGTCATTATTTTTAAAAAGTACACCCAGTTATACAAATCACGGGAATAGAGAACAAGGAGGACAGAAAAGCACAGGGTGGACAACTTTGTAAAATCTACCACTTATACATTTACTAAGTTTACAACGACTTCAGTGGAAGTAACTTAGAGTCAATTATGACTTGCATTCTGTTGTTTTTCTCTTTGTTTAACGTCGATCAAACTGATACCGCTACCGCTTGGCCTTATCAGCATGTCGACAAAAGAGCGATGCTATCGAATAGCGCGATTACGTCCGTATATATGGACCAGTATGATTATGTATGGCTGGGAACATGGGACGGATTGGATCGATATGACGGAAGTTCGATCAAAGTATATAGACCAGATCCATTTATAAAAGGATCAATCAGCAATAACGTAATCAGAAAATTTCTGGAAGATGGAGACGGTAATCTCTGGGTTGTTACGCACCAGGGAATCAATAAATACGATCGGCAAGCTGACTCATTTCACTCTTACCTGGATAGCCTAAATGACATTCCTTTTCAGGAATACAATATACGAGCATGCGTGGGAGCAGACTCTACGATTTGGGCAAGCCTTATAGGTAAAGGGATAAGTCGCTATTCAAAGAAAAGAGATTCTTTTGTTAAGGTAAACTTTGAAGGTATTGATAAGCAATGGCTCTCTTCAGTAATTGATTTAGGAAATGATAAGGGGTTGTTTTACATGCTTGGCGGTGATGGAAAAATTATCTGCACCCTGAACAATGGCGTAGTGTTCACCAAACAAGTAGCGAATCCCGGCCAACTTGTATTTCATAAATTCCTTCACATCGGCCAGCACTACTTCATTGCAATCGCGACTAGTGCCGGCCAACTTTATTTTTATGATCTCTCTGATATTGAACGAACACAAGAACCAATACAGCTTGGAAAAGTTACTGTAACTTCATTAAATGAAAGCTTAGATCACTCTTCCGTTTGGGTTGGCGCTGAGTCAGGAATGATTTTCAAAGCAATGCTTATCCATGATCAATTTGAAGCAAAGTCAATGGATTCATACTTCCCCATCTTTTCAAAAACTGGGATTAAAATTTTGGCTATTACCGAAACGAATCAAGATTTAATTTGGGTGGGAACCGATGGTGATGGAGTTTACAAGTTTCTCACGCTCCCCAAAATGTTTTATTCCATTTCGGCCGGCCAACCGTCAAGCGGTCAGCTTTCGCATAGCATAGTTCGGTCAATATTTGAAGACCCAGATGGAACGCTTTATATCGGTACGCGCGGTGGTGGCCTTAATATTATTGCACCCCAACAAGGCAAAGCAAAAGTGATCAATGTAAAATCGGGCTTGAGCAACAATGCAGTTCTTGCCTTAAATAAGGATCGCCATGGAAATCTTTGGGTTGGTCTTGATGGTGAGGGTATTGACATGATTGAGGCGAGAACAAACAAAATATTTCATTTTCCCAGAGACTTTGAGAACAAAAGCAACTTATCCTTTAGCTCTGTCTACTCCATTTGTATTGATGCCTTCAATGATGTTTGGTTAGGAACCAGCGGATACGGGGTTATCCATATGAACGTATTGCGAACACCGTATGGTAAATATCGATTGATTGAATCCGACCAACTGCAACACTCATCCGATACCGACAATATTTCCATTCGAAGTAACATTGTCTACTCGATCATTGAAGAGCGGCCGAACATCCTGTGGATTGGAACTCGCGGCATGGGAGTCTATCGGTACAATGTATTATCAAAAAAAATTGAAGACCACATCCAGGCTGAGCCAAACAAAAAAAATAGGTTGTGTAATAGCGATGTACTTAGTCTCTATATCGATAAGGAGGAGCAACTTTGGATTGGTACCAGTGGCGGGCTCAATCGACTTTCTTTGCAAACCAAACCTTATCGTGTGAGCAACTACACCCTGCATGATGGCCTGCCCAACAACACGATTCATGGGATCTTGGAGGATCAAAAATCCAATATCTGGATTTCCACCAACCGTGGGCTTGGTATGTATGATCGTGAGAAAAATTCGTTCAAGAATTTTGATGATAACGATGGACTTCGAAACAATGAGTTTACGGATGGTGCAATGTATCAATCAAAAATCTCGGAAAGACTTTTCTTTGGAGGTATTGATGGCTTAGATATTGCCTATCCATCTAAAATCAACACGCCGAATAATTTTCCTAGACTTACCGTCAAGGAATTCCTTGTTCGAAATGTGGTTATTACACCTGGTGATGACAACGGTTTGCTTACCAACAACATTGATTTTACAAATGAAATTTTTCTTAATTACGACCAGAATTTTATAAGCTTTTCCTTTACGACACTCGACTATTGGAATAACCGAAAATGCGAGTACAAATATTTTCTTGAAAACTTCGACAAAGACTGGAATTACATTGGTCAGCAACAATCGCTTAGCCTCACCAATATTCCGCCCGGCAAATACAAATTGAACATCAGTTATACCAACGAAAACGGGAGGTGGAATTCTGTTCCGAGAACTTTCATGATTACTATTCATCCTCCCTTCTGGAAAACTTCGTGGGCCTATTTTGCTTATGTTATTTTTGCACTTGGTATTCAATTAGGAATAATACTTTACGTTCGCTGGCGATCGCGATCAAAAAAAGCAATCGCCATGGACCGGTTTAAAGCACAACAGTTGAAAGAATTGAATGATTATAAACTACAGTTTTTCACCAACATCGCTCATGAGTTTCGCACACCGCTTACGTTAATCCTCGGACCGATAACTTCTCTTCTTAGTAAAATCAGAGACGCGGATGCCAGAAGTCAACTGAATACTATCCAAAGCAATTCGTTGAGGCTCCAAAAACTGATTGAAGAACTTATTCAATTTAGAAAGATCGAAACCGGAAAAGACACCCTTGAAATATCACCGATGGACTTAATTCCATTTACTCAACAAATTGTTGAATCGTTCCAGGAGTATGCCGTAGACCGCGATATTCATTTAGAATTTCATCCCGAACCAGAATTGCTAAACGCGTTAGTCGATGTAAAGAAAATTGAGAAAATATTAATCAACCTAATTTCAAACGCCATCAAATACAGTCCCAAAGGTGGGATTGTCACTGTAATCATAAAAGAGGAGACGCAAAAAGTCATTTTTATTATTCGTGATGAGGGCTATGGCATCGCTGAAGAAAATAAAAACAAAATTTTTGAAAGTTTTTATCAAAACCCATCTCAATTGATAGACAGCAACGGTCTTGCCAAAAGCACAGGCATTGGCCTTTCACTCACCAAAAGCCTTGTAGGGATTCATAGAGGAGAAATAAAAGTAGAAAGTAAGCTTGGGAAAGGAAGCATATTCCTTGTGTCGATACCGATAACGAAAGAATTTTATAAAGATGTTCGGGAGGATTCCTCTCCTATCCTTCCCGTGTTAAACTTGAGTGAAAAAATTTCTCTTGAATTTGAAACTGATCATTACCTGGTAGACCAACCCGTAAAAGAAGTAGTTAGTTTAAACAAGCCTTCTTATTCAATTCTGGTGGTTGATGATAACACTCAAATTACTTCTTTACTAGAAAATATCCTCTCTGATAAATATCATGTTCATAAAGCGCTCAATGGGAAAAAGGCTTTGGCAATCGTAGAAGAAGAACGAATTGACCTGGTGATCAGTGATATTCTGATGCCTGACATGGATGGGTTAGAACTCTGCAAGAAAATAAAAGAAAATATTCAGACTAGTCATATTCCAGTGATTCTCCTGACTGCAAAAGTGGAGATTGAAAATAGGATTCAAGGCCTGCAAGTGGGAGCTGATTCGTACATCCCCAAACCATTTCATCCGGAGCATCTTTTTATTCGAATTGAAAAACTGATTGAGCGGATGGAATTAATCCGAAAGAAATTCCAAAATTTTGCTAGCGTAGAGCTCTCGCATCTGTCTCCGGGGATTGGCGAAAGAGATGATATTTTCTTTTCAAAAATTACACTATGTATTCAAACCCATTTAAGCGAGCAGGAATTTAATGCAGATGATATTGGGGAAGAAGTCGGGATGAGTAAGGCTTCCTTGTATAGAAAGGTAAAAACAATTACCGGTCTTACCCCTCATGGGTTAATCAAACAATACCGACTAAAGAAGGCAGCCGACTTATTAAAAAGTTCAACGAAGAGCGTTTCCGAAGTCATTTACGAAACCGGATTTAACAGCCGATCTTATTTCTATAAATCCTTTAATGAAATGTTTCACTGTCATCCGAAGGATTTTAATAGCACCATTCCTTTAGACAATAAATAAAACCAAAATCAACATTTTTAAGATTTGGGTTAAAAAGTGCTGTGCAAATCCTTAGTCGAAGTTTTTGAAAAAGTTATAAGTGATTAATCCTCAGAGCGGGAAACGAGGCTCGAACTCGCGACCCTCAGCTTGGGAAGCTGATGCTCTACCAACTGAGCTACTCCCGCTTTTTTTAAACTAATAACTATCTTAAGAACTGATCCTCCTACCTCCTGAACCATCAAGATGCGCTACTCCGCTTTTTATATGCGCTAAGTTATTAAACTCCTGGTTTAACAAAAATTATTTTTCCGGTTAATAACCATAAAGGCAAAAGGCCAGCTCATCCGAACTGACCTTTCAAAATTTGATTTGTTTCCCTACTTTTTTCTAAGATAAATATCACCATTATACGTTTGGATGCTGATCTCAGGGCCACCCCCGTTCACATCAACTTTTACCCAATCATCGATCTTCACTTTGTATACACCTGTCTTTGTCTCAGTGTTTGTCACTGGGGCCGACTTTTGCACTTGAGCGTCAAAACCCGAATAGATTTCACCTTGCTTGGTTTTCATCTTGAAGCTTGCTTTTAATCCTGCTGGGAAACTCAAATCGATATCGCCATTATAGTTTGCATACGACAGTGGCGTATCAGGCGTAAGTTTATCATAGGCAATTTTAATATCACCGTTGTACGTCTCAGCGATAACCGTTCCTGAAATCGAGGTAGCCGTTATTGCTCCGTTGTAGTTGATGAGCTCTACCGTGCCAGTTACGTTGCTTACGTCAAGGTCTCCATCATTATAGGTCTTCACTTTCATGTTGATCGTCGAAGGAACCTCTACTATCACTTCAATTTTTGCGCTCCAATTATCAGAAGTTACTTTCACCGTATTTTGGTACTCGGATGCCTCAAGACTCATCGTACCACTACTGATTTTTTTCAAGCCATCGCGATTGCTTTTTTCATTATGATCGCGATCCCTGTCATGATCACGTTCACGATCGTTATCCTCGTCTTTCTCGCTGCTGTATTTTACCAGCACATCTTTGCGAGCAGTGCCTTTTACTTTTACGGATCCAGTTTTAATATCAACAATCACTTTCATCGCACCTGCTGGGTTGGAGAAAGGAACTGTAAACTCTCCGGAATCCTGAGCTCGCAATGCCGTACAGATCAACATCATCAATACAACCAATACATTTTTCATAACTTTTACTTTTATCGTTTAATTATTTTTTTCTTTCACAATTACGTCACCATTGAAGGTTTCGAAATCAAGCATGGCTCCGCCACTGCCAACCTTAAACCGATTTCCTCCAATTTTCAAGTTCGTACCTTCCTTATCTTCTCTCTTCTCAATGAATGCAGGCATACTTTGCAAATTCTGCATGTTGGTATAAAGCTCTCCGTTGAATGATTTGAAACTCATGTTGGCAGCCAGGCCTTTTACAAAGAGCGCCTTGATATCTCCATTCAAAGAGTAGTACCGGCTATCCTGATTGGGGTTACGTGAATATTCAACATCCACATCACCATTGATCGTGCTGGCATAGGTTTGTCCGGCCAGTGCACTCAAATGAATGGCGCCATTCACATTTTCTGCTTTCACTCTGCCTTTCACATTCTCTACGGTGATATTACCATCATTCACGGTGGAAACCTCAACGTTAATTCCACTTGGCACTTTTACAGTGAAATTGAAAGTGTAATCATAGGGAGGGTTGCAGTCGCCATTGTTGCAATCCCACTGATACGACCAACCGTTATGATTATGCCGACGGTTTGAGCGATAGCCAAAGCTATTACACCCACCGCTTACATAAACAATCAGCGTATCCATCCGATCAATCTGTTGCAACTGCATTTCCTTTTTACCCTGCTCAAGACGTGCTTCTGTTTTTGCCTTAACTGTTCGCTCAGCTTCAATCAGGATCTTATCTCCATCATATCCTTGCACTTTCATCGAGCCATTAATGTTCGCCAGAATGAGAGTGTTGAACGGGCTTATCTTTTCAAATTTTAATTCGCGTGTTATTTTATCAGTGAATGATTGTGCGTTGGCTAAAAGAGGCAAGCACAATAAAATAATCATACTCTTTTTCATATTCAATTCTTTTAGATCAAAACCTTAATACTTTCCTCAATCCGTTGTTTCACTTCCTTTGGAGTTGTCTTCTGTCCGAGAATTTTCCTTAATTCTTTAACCGAGGACTTTTCTTGCATGGAAACCATCATCTCAGCCATGGCCACCTGAACAAGCGGCGAATCTTGTTGCGCGATAGAGCGTACCAATCCTTCACGAACCGCCGGTGACTTTGCATAGTTGTGAAGGGCATCCAGCGCGGCAAGCCGTACATTGACACTTGGATCTGAATTCAATGTTTTGAAAAGCGCTTCTGTTACTTTTTTGCTCGGCCCTTGAATCTCCTCGCTTAAGCTCACTGCTTTCAAGCGATCGGTGGCCGATTCTTTTTCCAGCATGGAAATCATCATCATCTCTTTCAACCCGCTTACTTCTTTTGCTAATTCCTTAACTTCTCCCCCACCAGTGCTTTTTTGAAGGACAGTTCCTCCAATAAATCCTATGACAATCAAAACCATTGTGACAGCAAGTTTTGGAATCCATGACTCGAAAGAAAACCACGAACCAAAACCAAACCGTTTTGACTTGCTAGTTTCTTTTGAAAGCATATCATAGAACTTCTGATCAAGGTTTTTCGAGGGAATTGGTTCTCTGAATTTGTCTAAGCTCTCATCTAACTTAACCAGCTCGCGAAGGCGGGTAAGTTCTATCTCGCCCGATTCGATGAGCAATTCCAAATGAAGTATCTCCGAAGGATCGGCCAATCCTTCGTTGTACTTGGCAATCAGCTCTTCAATTTGATTCTTGTTCATAGTCATTCACTTTAAACTTTTTACTTACAACTTTCAACTTCTCCATCACATCATCTTCTCTACCTGTTGGTAAATCGCTTTCAAATCTTGCAATGCACGAAACACTTTTACTTTTACTGTTCCTTCTGTACACCCTAAAATTTCCCCAATCTCTTTGTACTTCTTTTCCTGATATTTGCTCAACAATAAAATCTCTCGCTTGTCTTCAGGCAATTTGTCCATGGCAATAGCAAGCATTCGTTGTTCATCATCGCTTTGCCACTCCTGCATCAAGTTGCCTTCGTCTTTAATTTTGTCTTCCCACTTCTCTACTTTTTCGTGGGTGATTTTGTTCTTTCGGAAGTGGTCGTTCTTCACATTACGGGCAATGTGATACATCCACGTTCTGAAATCGCCATCGCCACGGAAGAGATGCTTGTATTTCAAAATCCTCATAAACGTGTTCTGTACAAGGTCTTCACTCAATTCTTTATCGCGGACCATGCCCACGAAGAATCCAAGCAACGGACGTTTGTACCGTTCGTACAACAGGCCAAGTTTTTCGGGGTCACCGTCCCGCACTTTTGCCATCAGGTAATTATCAGCAAGCGCTTCCAAATTCAGGGGTTCTGACAGGGAAACTAACGAATTGTTAAAAGGTTACCGACAAAAATGAAATATTTTGCGAGTGGGGCATTTCTTAGCAAATGCCTTTGTATTTTTCGATGATAACACAATAATAAATGACAAGGAATAAGTTTGCCGGCCTCTTCTTCATTGGAATGGTTGCTATTTTAAGTTTAGGATTTACTGATCAACCAGAACGGAAACTGATATGGCAAGATGAGTTTGATTACACTGGCTCGCCCGACTCTACAAAATGGAGCTTCGATCTTGGCAATGGTTGCCCCAAAAGTTGTGGTTGGGGGAACAACGAGGCTGAGTTTTATACTCGCGATTTAAAAAATGTACGAGCAGAAAATGGAAACCTCATCATCGAAGCTCGAAAAGAATCACTTGGAGAAAAAGAATTCTCCTCCGCCAGATTGGTTTCAAAGAATAAAGGCGATTGGAAATACGGACGCATTGAAGTTAGGGCAAAGTTGCCGAGAGGATTAGGGACATGGCCCGCTATCTGGATGCTTTCTACCGATTGGAAATATGGAGGCTGGCCAGCGAGCGGTGAAATCGACATCATGGAGCATGTGGGTTACGATCCCGGAGTTATTCATGGCACGCTTCACTCTGAAAAATACAATCACGTAAAACACACGCAAGAAGAAGGTAAGTACACAGTTTCCGATTGCCAGGATACATTTCATTCTTATGCTATCGACTGGAAAGAAAATCAAATTGATTTTTATATTGATGAAACGATTTATCAATCTGTAAAAAGAGATCCTGCTGATGATTTTAAAGGCTGGCCATTCGATCAGCGCTTTCATTTAATTTTAAATATTGCTGTTGGTGGAAACTGGGGTGGTGCGAAAGGAGTTGACCCCAACATTTGGCCGCAGCAAATGCTGGTGGACTACGTGAGGGTTTATCAATAAACCAACTTAGCATGTTTTTACTTTGCATTCTTCACGGTAATTTTTTTAGACCACGGATAACGCTAAGATTCGCAGAGAATACAATTAAACAAATTGAATGAACAATAGAAAACTCATCCTCGCTTCTGCATCACCACGCAGGCAATTCTTATTGAAAGAAATTGGCTTAGAGTTTACGATCGATCCTGCGCACATCGATGAATCTTTCCCTGCTGATATGCCGATTGAAAAGGTTCCCTCCTACCTGGCAGAAAAAAAAGCAAAAGCACTGTTTCCGAAGATTACAGATCAAATAGTGCTCGCCTCAGATACCGTCGTGATTCTCGGAAAGCAAATCTTAAATAAACCAGCCGATCGTGCTGAAGCGATTCAAATGCTCACCGATTTAAGCGGTCATACACATACCGTAATCACAGCAGTTTGTCTGCTCAGCAAAACAAAATCAGATTGCTTTGAAGACAAGACCGAAGTGACGTTCAAAAAACTCACTCATGAAGAAATTGAGTTTTACGTTGACAACTACAAGCCATTTGACAAAGCGGGAGCCTATGGAGCGCAAGACTGGATAGGCATGGTGGCTATCGAAAAAATAGTAGGGTCTTACTTTACCGTGATGGGTTTGCCGATCCATAAAGTCTATGAACGATTGTGGCTGTTTTAATTATGAAAGCATATATTTCTGTAAGTTATTCTAAGCGGAAATTTCTAAATAAAGAACTAAACGCAATTGTCGAGGCTTTAAATAAACTTAGCATAGAGCCATTTGTTTTCGTTGATAACTACAATTTTGACTTAACTCAGCAACGACAAATGATGGAGCAAGTGATGATTGACATTGAAAATTGTGATTTTTTAATTGCTGAAACTTCGGACAAAGGAATCGGAATCGGAATAGAGGTGGGTTATGCAAAAGCGAAAAACAAGCCAGTAATTTATGTTAGACAAAAAACTACTGAGCATTCGACTACTGTTTCCGGAATAAGTGATTATAAAATTGTTTATACCGATACTGAAGACTTAAAAAAACAAATTAAGGATGTAATCCATAGAATCCTGAACCATTGACCAGTACTGACAAAACATTTTAATGAACACACTTGCTATTTCAACCTTAGTAATCCTCAGTATTGCATTCGTTATTTTACTCACCTCTGTCTGGAAGCTCAACTCTTTCATTGCACTGTTCCTGGTTTCATTATTTCTTGCCTTCGCTGTTATGCCAGAAAAAAATGTAATCTCCATCATGAAGGATGGCTTTGGAAATACCATGGCATCAATTGGTTTTTTGATCATCCTTGGTACAATCATCGCTATTCTCCTCGACAAAACGGGGGCAGCGACAACAATCGCCAATTATATTTTATCAAAAACCGGTGAGCGCAACGCCGCCGTGGCATTGGGTATTACAGGCTTTATTGCTGGCCTGCCTATTTTTTGTGATTCCGGATTTATCATTTTAAGTGGCCTATCGAAATCATTCAGCACAAAAACAAAAACAGCAATGCCATTGATCGCGGGCGTGCTGGGATGTTCTCTGTATTCAGTTCATTGTTTAGTTCCCACGCATCCGGGTGCACTTGCAGCTGCGGGTATCCTTGATGTTAATATTGGAAACTTGGTGATCCTGGGAACCGTGTTTGCTATACCTGGATTTCTTGCGTCCTATTTCTGGGTAAAATTTATGACGAAGAGAAAGGCCTACCCACCTGCAGCGGAAAGTGAAATATCTTTATCAGAAAATAAACAAAACTACCCTTCGGTTGTGTCGTCATTTTTGCCAATTATTGTTCCGTTATTTCTGATAACGATTGGATCGTTGGCAACAATTATGGATTTAGGTTCATCTACTTTGGAAAAAAATTTTGTTTTTACCGGACAGCCAGTGATTGCGTTACTAATCGGTGTCGCACTGGCCTTGCTGTTGCTCAATAAAAAAAATATGAAAACGATTAATGGTGTTTTTGAAACAGCTATAGAAAAAGCAGGGCCTATTCTGATCATCATAGCAGCAGGAGGCATGTTTGGAATGATCATTAAAGAAACGGGCTTTGGCACTCCAGCAGGTATCGCCTTAAGCAAGACCGGACTTGGCCTTGTTATTCCCTTTGGCATTGCCGTGATACTTAAGACAGCTCAGGGATCTTCCACAGTAGCTATCATTACTACCGCATCGATTCTTGAGTCAATGCTTCCTTCGCTCGGATTAGATTCTGAATGGGGAAAATTGTTTACGATGCTAGCGATGGGTGCCGGTTCGATGGCGGTGTCACATGCCAACGATGCTTATTTTTGGGTGATTACTAAGTTCTCCGATATTCATGCGGATATCACTTTACGCATTTTCTCATCAGCTACTGCGATCATGAGTGTTACGGTTTTCATGTGCGTGTGGATTGCTTCTCTTTTTTTCCTATGATCATAATCAGAAAAGATTTGTATGAACGCTATGATTGCCGCTGAACATATCTTTTTGACGGGCATAGAAAGTGTTTTGCCTGATCAACTAATACGAAAGCAAGTATTCATTAAGGATTCTATACTTTTCATTTCTTCCTTTCAGTTTTCACTGGATAGAATCAATAGAATTTTTGTTGTTGGTGCAGGCAAAGCCAGTGCGATAATGGCAAAAGAGATTGAGAATATTTTAGGCGATCGAATTACCGACGGGCATGTTGTGGTGAAATATGGGCATGATGTTGAGCTGAAATATATTACCGTCTCCGAAGCAGGGCACCCTGTTCCGGATAACAATGGATATTTAGCTACTCAAAAAATTCTGAAGATTGTTACGCTGGCTGAAGAAGATGACTTAGTTATCTGCTTGTTATCAGGAGGCGGTTCATCATTGTTGGCTGATTTCCCCGATGGTGCCACACTCAATGATATGATTATTACTAATGATCTTTTGTTGAAAAGTGGTGCAGATATAAGAGAAACAAATGCGGTAAGAAAACATTTATCGAAAATTAAAGGTGGTCAGTTAGCAAAAGTGGCACAGCCCGCTCATTTGGTAACCCTCATCTTATCGGATGTGATCGGTGATCCGATGGATGTAATTGCCTCCGGACCCTCAGTGCCTGACCCATCCACATTTAAAGATGCCATCTCCATTCTTAACAAATACGGTTTGCTTTCTAAGGTCCCAACTCCATTGATTAATTATTTGAAAAAAGGTGTCGCAGGATTCATTTCAGAAACTCCAAAACCAGGAGACTCCATTTTCGATAATACAAAAAACGTAATCATCGGCAGCAATATAATTGCACTCGTGGCTGCCCATCAAAAGGCAATTACGCTGGGTTTACACTCGTTAATAGTGACGTCAGAGTTGGAAGGTGACGTAATCGAAATTGCAAAACTGGTAATTGAAAAAGCGCTGCAATTTCAAAATGATGAAACCATAAAAAAACCATGTTGTCTACTTTTTGGCGGAGAAACTACGCTTAAAGTAAACGGAGTGGGAACTGGAGGGAGGAATCAACACCTGGCATTGTATGCAGCATTACTACTTAAAAATAAAAATGGAATCACGTTGCTCTGTGCGGGTACTGATGGAAGTGATGGCCCTACTCTCGCTGCAGGTGCGTTAGTAGATTCAAAGACCAAAGAAAGTGCACTAAGTTCGGGAATGGATATTCAAAAATATCTTGACAATTTCGATTCGTTTCATTTTTTTGATAAAACCGGAGGGCACATCATTACAGGGCCAACGATGACTAACGTGATGGACTTGATTGTTATCATCATTGAATAATCTCTAAAGAGCTAATCAATCCTTCATTCGAAATCGAATACGCGCAGTTGAAATGACCTTTCGGGCAAGCTTTGAATCCATGAAGTCCACAAGGGCGACAATCCAATTTCTCTTTTGTTTCGATGATTATTGATCGATCAGAAAGTGGTCCAAATCCAAATGAAGGAACTGTTGAGCAATAAATAGCCGTAACTGGTGCATTCATTGCAGAAGCCAGGTGCATTGGAGCTGAGTCATTCACAAAATTCATGACCGCACTTTTTATTAAAGCAGCCGACTCGAGGAATGAAAGTTTGTCGGCTAGGTTCACTACCTGCTCATTTGCAGCCGCCAAGCGGATCGATTCACAAACTGACTGATCTGAAGATGCACCAAGCAGGTAAATTTTCTCAACTTTGTGTTTGATTGATTTTAGAAACTCTATCCACTTTTCCGCTGGGAATTGTTTCGTGAACCAAACCGAAGTCGGGGCGATACAGATATAAGATTCAGTTTGAAAGGGTTTTACTTTTTTGAAATCACTTTCCGTTGGGTACAGTTTTGGTTTGGCGTACTTTGCATCAGTAATTTCTTCAATTAATTTTTGATTGCGCTCCACTTCATGTAAATCACCAATCTGGTGTTTGATTTTTTTAGTATATGCAAATGAGAGCGGATTCTTATCGAACCCGATTTTTAAATTACTTCCGGAGAATGCCGTGATAAAACCCGAACTAGCAAACCGGTGAATGTTCACCACGCAGTCATACCGATTACCCTTCACCCGTTTAATAATTTTAATCAGGTTCGAAATCTTAGATTCCTTTTTATTCCAGATTAAAACAGTTCGCAGCAGCGGGTGTCCAACTAACAAGCCTTCATTTCCCTTGCGAAGCAAAAAATCAATTTTTGCCTCTGGGTAATGCTGGTGCAATTTTTCAATTAGCCCTGTAGCTAATATCACATCTCCAATGAAGGCCGTTTGAATGATAAGAAAAGATTGAAAGCTACGCGGCATTATTTTTTATAAACCGCTTTGTAGGTGGCAATTGCTTTTTGAATCAAACTCATCGCTATTTGTTTATCCTGAAAATCGGGTACAGTAACAATTTTGTTCTCGAGTCTTTTATAGCTTTCAAAGAACTCTTTCAATTCCAGTTTGAAATGACTTTCCAATTCACTGATATCATTAAGATGCTTAGTGTTCGCATCATTATCAGCAACAGCTAGGATTTTTTCATCGCCTAAGCCTTGATCGATCATGCGCATCACTCCAATTACACGAGCAGGCACCAAACACAGCGGCTGAATCGGCTCACGACAAAGAATCATGATGTCGAGCGGATCATGGTCATCGCCTAAGGTTTGAGGAATGAATCCATAATTGGCCGGATAGTAAACTGCTGAATACAACACACGATCCAGTTTGAGTAGACCAGTTTCCTTGTCTACTTCATACTTAGTGCGCATACCGGTAGAAATTTCTACGATGCCATTGATGAACTCAGGAGGGTTTTCGCCAATGGGAGTTTCGTGCCAGGGGTGCTTGATCATTCCATAAAAGTAGAAAGTAAAAAGTTCAAAGTAAAAAGGTATTCTTGCCCATTTACTTTGAACTTAAAACTTTTAACTATTAAACTCTTTACTTGTTCTCGGGCCCTTTATCTTTCTTATCGTCCTTTTTAGCAAGTTTCACTTTGTCTCCATTCTTTAAGCGTTTGGAAACAACTAGAAAAGGTCCTGTAATTACTTCCACGCTATCGGAAATACCGGTGAGGATTTCAATATTATCGTAATCACTGATTCCTGTTTTTACCTCTACCATTTTAGCTGTACCCTTGTCATTGAGGAACACCACAACCTTGTCTTCTTTTTTTAGTGGCGCTTTATCTTTAGCGGTTGTCACTGTTCTTTTCTCGTCATCCTTGTTATTGGGTTGCTGCACGTTTTTCTTTTCGTCAGGATTTCGGGTTGTAACTGCGGCTAGAGGAACAGAAAGTACATTATCTTTTTTACTGGTAACAATCTCTACACTTGCAGTCATACCCGGGCGAAAGGGAAATTTATTTCCTTTCTTAATGAGATCTTCGTATGAAGAACGCAGAATCAAAATGCGAACTTCAAATTCTGTGATTGCATCAGTGGAGGTTTTGTCTTTTGCGGTGTTGGCAATATTGGTAACGATCCCTTTAAATTGTTTGTTCACATTCGAGTACGCATCCACATCAATGATTACCGTGTCGCGATAATGCACACGCACGATATCATTCTCATTTACATTAACCCTTACCTCCATAACATTCAAATCGGCAATGCGAAGCATTTCAGTTCCTGTCATGGTTGCTGTACCTACTACACGCTCTCCTTTCTTCACACTTAATTTAGAAACAACACCCTTCATGGGAGCTACAACGGTCGTCTTTCTTACATTCTCACGTGCTTCTCTCACCGAAGCTTCAGTGCTGTTCACCACAAACTTTGATGCTTCATAATTCTGATTAGCGGACGCTAAATTATTTTTTGCCACATTATAACCTTGCACCGCGGTCTGCCAGTCGGCATCAGAAATTACTTTTTGATCATGCAATTTCTCTTGGCGTTTATAATCCAATTCCGCCTTGGCATAGTTTGCTTCAGCAACTGAGATGGATGCTTTACTTGCCTCGACATTAGCACGAACCTGGCTAAGAGAAGCTTCATAGCGCTCCAACTGACTTTTCAAAATGTCCGGACGGATTTTTACCAAAAGTTCTCCTAACCTCACCGAGTCCCCGTCCTCCACGTGCAGTTCAATAATCTCACCTGACACTTCAGGTGCAATTTTTACTTCAGTCACCGGCTGCACAGTACCCGAGGCACTTACTTTTTCAGTGATTGATACTTTTTTTGCTTTTGCAAGCTCTACTTCTAATTCTTTTGTCTTACCAATCCACCCTGCGGACTTCCCGATAATTACAAAAAGGATTAAGAAAACGAGGGTACCGATTCCCCAGTACATTAAGCGGTTAGATTTTTTCTTTTGTTTAGCCATAGAAGGTTTGAATGAGGTGTGGGGTAAATTAAGAAGTTATAAAAATTAATATTCAATGGTTTTTCCTTGATAAAACTCGAGAATCTTTTTTGCGAAAATAAAATTATACTTTGCCCGTGACAAGCCAGACTTCGCAGAAAACAAATCGTTGGATGCCACCTGATATTCAATGTATGTGGCCGCACCATTTTCTTGGCGTTGTTGTACCATGCGGAATGCTTCTTCATTGGCGCTAACTTGTTTAATAGCTGCTGTATAAGTTTTAGCTGCAGCAACAACATTGTTATATGCCGTTTCAATTGATTGGCGTAAAGCATTTTCAGTTTCTTTAACTGTAATGGCGGCCAATTCGCGGTTAATAATGGATTGCTGCACATTTGTACGAGTTTGGAATCCATTGGCAATGGGAATCGATAAACTTAATCCTATATTTTTATAAAGGTTATCCGACAGCTGATCTTGAACATGATAGGCATCAGAAATTTGTACCACTTGAGACACTTGAGTAATTACCGGTAGTGTTGGATCACTGTTAACAAAGCCAATGGTTTGAGGAGCTTTCGCTCCACTTGGATCAGTTTGATAGCGCGCTTTATCAGATGCGCTATTGTAATTCGATGTAGAAGCATAAGTAAATGAAATTCGTGGGTAGTAAGCTGCTCTTGATGCCCTCACTGCAAATTGAGCCGCTTCTACCTTTAACAATGCACTCTTCACTTGTGGCAAGGTCTGGGCAGAAATCGCATATATTTCCTCCGGGGTTTGCGTAATCACCAAATCTTCCATAGCAATGTCAGGGACAACTACCTCTAGTTGAGTTGATGCTGGTACCTGCATTGACTGTTTTAGCATCAGTAAAGATAAGTTATATACATTTTCCTGAGTGATCAGGTTAGTTTCGTTTGTTGCTACAGTAGCCTCTTGGGTAAGGGCATTACTTTTTGAGAGTGCACCTGCTTCCACTTGTTTTTGGATTCGCTCTAATTGTTGTTGGCTGGAGTTAAGTTGAAATTTGGCGTTTTCGTAAAGCTCTTTATTAAGGATCACATTCGTGTAATTCTGAACCACCATTATGATCACATCATTTTTTGATTTTTCAAGATCCAGGTCTGCCGCCTGAACATTCATTTTATTTTGCCGATAGGTATGCTGAAGGCGAAGTCCATTGAATAATAATAAGCTGCCATTTACTGAAGGGTTAACGGTTTGGGTAACTCCCTGAAAATATTGGTAGGTCACTGGATTAAGATTTCGACCATAATTCTGGCTGCCTGAAAGGTTGAAATTTAGTGTCGGCAAAAAATTACCTTTTGCCGAAAGCAGCCCAACTCTATTGCTTTCAACATTATACACGCCGCGCTTTACAGCAAGGTTATTGTCGAGCGCAATTTTTACGCATTCTTGCATGGTCATCTTTTGGCCGCTCGCAAAAGACAGGCTTAAAAGAATTGCAAAGAGGGGGAGTACTAATTTTCTCATATCAAATCTGGGGTATATAAATCATTTCTTTAATCCACTTTAGACTCTTTAAATAATCAAATGTTACAGGCTTGATGCCCGAATCCATTTCAATTACCTGACAAGCCATATCATTTTTGCCTTTTCTAGATACAGACATTGTAGCAATATTACAATCATCGTGTGCCAGCACATTAGCAACGAATGCAATACTTCCTTTCACATCGTCTGCAAAAATAATCAGTGTGTGCAAATTCGCGGTAAAGTCCGCCTTAAATCCGTTAACTTCAGCGATATTGATAATTCCACCCCCCTTGCTCTCGCCTAATACTTCAACTTCCCTTTCCCCTTTTCTCAATTTCAATCGAATCGAGTTCGGATGCATGGTAGATGCGTTACCCACGGATTTGAAATGGAATTTTAATCCGCTTTTAGTTGCAATCTCAATTGCCTCTTTAATCCTTTTATCATCGGTTTCGAAATCCATTAGCCCCGCCAATATTGCCCGGTCACTCCCATGGCCTTCGTACGTCCTCGCGAATGAATTATAAAAAATAACCTCTGCCTCTTCCGGAATCCCTCCTAAAATTTTTACCGCTGCCCGCGCAATTCGCACTACACCCGCAGTATGTGAGCTCGACGGGCCAATCATAACTGGGCCGATCATGTCGAAAATACTGCTTTTTTCAGGCATAGGTGGCGAACATAAGTGTTCAATACGCAATATTAGGGCAAAAGGATATACTGAAATGCAAAATTCTGACCGAGAGGGCAATTTTTAAACCAACACCAATCATCGTACAATCAGTTTAATCGATTGTGATTTACCCGACCAGCTAACTCTGGCAATGTAAAGTCCAGGATTTAGTACCTGCAGCACCTGCGTGGTTTCACCTGCCGGAACATCGATGGGTTCATTTAGTTTCTGTCCCACCACATTAAAAAACTGGACGATCGAATTTTGTGTAGCCCGAATACTGAAGTTTGCATTTTGATTAACGGGATTAGGCCAAATTGCCACCGCATTCTCATTTTCATTTATGACAACACTATCGGACTTCAAAATATTTAATCCTCCGGTAATAGTTCCCGCAATAATCAAAGGGTTTCCATCGGCAAATAAATCGGCGGTCGTGAGAATTATGAAACTACTCAAGCTCTTTGCCTTGTGGGAATTTTTCAAATCGTTACCAATTAACAACGAGTCTGCAACGTGACCTGCATTCGATTGAAAGTCTTCAAACACAACAACAGAACCGCGATTGCCCAAGATCAAATCAGGTTTTCCATCGTGCTTCAAATCACTTACCACTGGTGAAGCACAGAACCTCACTATGTCTGATTTCAAGCCGAGGTAAGCAAGGTCATTTTGCATAAAAACATCACCAGTATTGTTTTTATAATATTGCAATGAACCATCTGCCCTGCCACAAAGAATATCATCATGTCCATCGCGATTAATATCATAGACAAAAACATTTTCAAGCTGACTGATGGTAAATTTGAGAGCGGCTGGCGACTGGCCATTGAAATCAAAAGAGCTGCCGCCCTTATTTTTTAAAATATAAAGCTGTGTTATGGAAGTATGTTTATCCGTAGCCGTAAATAACAAATCAGCGTGTCCGTCTTTATCAAAGTCTTCAAACTGAATTTTGATATTGTAAAAACCGAGTGCAGAAAAATTTGAATAGTCGTTGGTCACTAATCGGAATGAAGGCTGCGAAAAACTTCCGATATTTTCAAATTGATAAATCGAGGCACTTGAATCGGGCACTGCCCAATAACTGATAAACATGTCCAGATCACCATCGCTGTCGAAATCGGCAAAGGCAGGTGAGGCATAGCTCCCCGCATCAATCATCTGGTCTTGCAACAGGTTCTGTTTTTTAAAAATGAAATTCGGGAAGGCATTCGTTCCAGAGTTTTTATAGAACCAAATCGAATTTGAAAGGTCAATGTCAGTTGTCACTCTTGCACTGATGTTGGTAGATACGACGAGATCTTTAATACCATCAAAATCTACATCTTCGAAATAAGACGCTGGAAAAAGTAAAGTGCTTGGAGTGGTGGAAGGAAAAATAGTGTAGTTGTTCATCCTCGCAGTATCACGCTTTCCTTGATTGGGCAACAGATAAAGTGAGGTGCAATTCTGCTCTGAAAAAATCAGATCGTGTAATCCATCATTGTTGAGATCAAGTGTTAATAATGATTTGCCGGCATCGTGCAAGATTCTTCCTCCTGGCAATTGATTGCAATCAATTCCACCAAATGCATAGCGACCACAATTACATTCCTCGAAATTCCCCCATTTCGATGTTATCCAATTTAATTGCAACGAATCACAACGCCCTGTGTTTTCCATGCTCATATTCTTATGGAACTCCATTGATCCATAGCCAACGAACTGTGCTACGATTATGTCAAGGTCGCCATCTTCGTCAACGTCGTCTATGGCCGGAATGTCGGTGCCATTGACTTGTAGATTTATTGAACCGTTGTACCAATGTGTGAGAAGTGGGTGCCCCGGATTAAATGGCCTCCAGCTTGGTGGGCTTCCAGCCTTAGTTGTGTTCACAAAAACAAAAATGCCGGCCGGATCACTGGTGAACAAATCTTTTTTACCATCGCAATTAAAATCGCGAAGTAAAACCCACTGATTAATAGAAGGTGGAAAGAAGTCTTCATAATCAGGAGCGTAAGTATATTGATTGCCTTCTCTGAGATAAGTAAATATTTTATTGGCAGTTCGATCGAATATGGCCAGATCCTCTTTTCCATCACCGTTAAGGTCAATGGTGTTGATTTCTGCTGAATTTAATCCTCCAGCCCAAGGCATCGTAATTGCCTTTCCATTCACCTCAACAGGGATAGTTTGATCAAGATGATAGGTGTTTTGTGAAAAAGAAAAAAAACACTGCATCAACAACAATAAAATGAGGCTCGATTTCAACAACATCCTAATGGTTACAGTAAAACGCACCAACAAAGTTACGGATACGCGCTCACTTTATTATCAACTCCGAATATGTCCATAAATTATTCAAACAGAACTAATTTTTTGATTTAGGGCTATTCCTAAAATTAGACAGAATTGTTTGAACTTCACACAAACATTCTACTACTAAAAAATCAAAGAGTTACTTTTTAACAGTGAACTTCTCATAGGTTTCTTTGAAAACCGCCTTGCATCCCTTGCTGCAAAACTTGTAAACTGCATTTTTATAGACAGCAGTATCACTCGCATATTCGGAGGCGTCCATGTTACAAACCGGATCAATTAGTACATCCACTTCGGTCACTCCCATGGAGGAATCATCAAGTTGCGATTTTTGATCATGTTTATTTTTGCATGAATCCAGTATCAGGATAATAAACAAGAGCAAGATTGGAAATATTCTATTTTTCATTTTTTAAGATTTGATTGTTTTCATTCATTACTACTATCAAAAAATAAGGGTGTGAAGCGATGGTTTCGTATTTCAGGATTGTCAAAACAAATAAGAAATATGCACCATTGCACGGTCGTGCCCAATACTATGGTCTCCGGCCAGATGCTGAGAGATTGGGCTTTGAAAATTAAAACCCATCCCAAATTTTTTGTAGTAAGATTCTACTCCGGCTGAAGCAAAGAACGCACTCCCCCCAGTATTTTCGATGTTGATACCATATTGTTGATTCAAAGCAGAGTCTTCAAAATAGAGCCCAACGTTAGGCATCATACCTATTTTTTTGATTTGCTGAACATAGAAAACGGAGCCCGTACCACTGACGCGATTGCCAAACCTGTACTCATTGGAGTTTTTCGTGTTGATTTTATAATTGACATCAACAGACAATCCAAAACGTTTGTACCGCATAGTGTACAGGCTATTCATAATAAAATCAGTGCTGCCAGTACCCAATTGAAAGTTAGCATTGGCTACTGCCTTTGGGCCTTCGGTATACTGATATTTTCCAGTTGGTAATTTTATTCCGCCTCCTAAAAAAAGGCTATGGTTTAAAATTCTGTTTTCCGAAGAAGGTTGTGTGGTTGTATTAATAAAATTGTAATTGACCAGGATTGGCATGTCACCTATGCCTTGAATCTCTTTATTCACTCCATTATCCAATTGTCTGTTAAAATTGAAATTGACGAAGGAGATAACTTGAATCCGGCTCGTGATGTAAATGCGTGTCCAGAGTTCGGTGCTCTGAAATGTTTCGTGCGTAGCCTCATACGGATTATACCCTTTGCCTACATGAGAAGTGAAACTGTACGTGCGGTAGCGAAGCCCAACGAAATTCTTGCTGAATTGGGGCATGATACCCAGATAGTAGTTGCCAGCCCCGCACCCGCAGATGGCACAGGCGTGCGCTCTAGTGTAGGAGATAACAGCGAGGAGTACAACGACGAATGATTTTGTTTTCATTTCTACTTTCAAATAATATTGAACCGATTGATCATTTTGAATTATTTTTTTGCTTGCTCTGAAAATCGCGTGTCAGTTATAAAATCGTGATCCGTTAAAGTTTTGATAAACGCGATGATGCTTGCCTGTTCTTCCGTTGTCATTGGAATCCCCAACTGACCATTTTGCTTTAGTAATGGATCGAGATTATTATTATCATGAACATTGTTTGCATAGTGATCCAATACTAATTCAAGGTTTCTGAAACGTCCATCGTGCATGTAAGGCGCGGTGACTTCTGCATTTCGCAAACTGGGTACCTTAAATTTAAATTTATCCAGAACATTAAGCGTGATCCTAAATCGTCCCGAGTCAATACTGTGGGTTTCATCCAGGCCATTGTCCCGATAACTTAAATCAGTAAACAATTCCGAACTATGGCAAGTAGCACATTTTTGTTTAAACAACTCCAGCCCTTTTAGTTCGATAGCAGAAAGTGACTCGCCTCCACGCACATGCTGGTCGTAACGTGAATTGGAGGAAACCAAAACAACCATAAATTGCGACAGCGCTTTGAGCAATCGCTCTGTAGTAATTTCACTACTGCCAAACGCATCCTTAAACTTGGAAACATAGTAGGGATCTGATTTTAATTTGGCTAAGACATTGGAAATCTTCTCGTCCATTTCAACAGGATTCTGAATGGGTGCGATGGGCTGTAAATCAAGATCGTGCACGCCACCATCCCAAAAAAAATCTTTTTGCCAGGCCAGGTTCATAATGGGAGGAGCATTGCGTATGCCCAGCCGGTCATTAATTCCGTGACTTACAACATGACCACGATGTGAAAACGCAGCTGCTTGCTGGTGGCAACTGCCACAGTTAATAGAGCCATCGCGCGAAAGCTTTCCTTCATAAAAAAGTGCCCTGCCCAACTCAAATCCAGAGTTGGTCACCGGATTTAACTCTAGCTTATATCGGATCGCGGGAAAATTGGATGGAGCATTTACCAAAATGCGTGGCTTAGCCACATCGTTATACTGACAGGATGCCAGCAACAATATGATGCTACCGGGTAATAATTTTATAATGTAAAGAAGTCTCTTTTTCATCAGCTAAAACGTGCACATGAATGACAACAAGCCACTCATGCGCACGTAAAATAATTTGTTATTTAGGATCATTGTGAACATGACCGTACTCAAACCCTTTCGTATAGTTGGTGGCTATCGTAGTAGAATAATCATTGAACATCACCATCGGATGTGCCGCAATACTTAATGCCGGATTACCGTTAAAGACTTTCAAAACATCCACATAGATGTGAACCTCTGGCGCAATGTTGCTGCGTACCTGTGCTTTGTCAGTTCCCAACGATAGCGTCACCTTCTTTATATTATTAAAGGTTTTACTGCTGGCATCAAAACCACCGTATCCACCGATGTGGTAGTAGAACATGCTGCCCATACCCATTCCTCCCATACTGGGTACAGCCGAAGATTCACCTTCTAACTTGAAGAAAATATAGCCCGGGTTCCATGCCCAATACATGTCAGAAGCGGTAGGATCCAACACGCCCTTGCGCTTACTGATATCCGCCACACTTTTCAGGCTGTCAACACCTATTGTAAAGGTGACTTCATTATAATCTGCTGCAGGAATATTTTTTAAAAAAATATCCTGGCTGGCTTCAATGGATTCGTCTACCAAAAAATAACTTGAATCCTGAGGGACACTATATTTTTTTCCATCGGTTGTTTTGATTTCGATATTGCTGATGAAGTAGCGTAACGTAGTAACATTGAATGTTTCGCCTGTGCTATTGGCATAAGAACCGCTGTTCAGCGTAAGATCACTGGAGCCTACCACGTTATCAAAATGCAGTGTTAAGGTTCCTGTGCCAGCCGGCGTTGGATTATCTTTACTACATGAAGAAGCGATTAAAGAAATAATAATTAGTGCGTAAAATGGATTTCTGTTTTTCATGTTGTTATTAATTATTTTTTAAATGCAAGGACTAAAGGTGTTTGACATAAATATTCTTCGATTTTTATCAATTGAAATAGTTAAGCTCTAACAAGGCCTAAAATGTATGAAGATGTTCATGGTTGTTGATCACAACAGTCATGTCCTGGTTATATCATTCAGGTTTCGAGCTTGTTGGTCTGCTTTGAATTGCTAAGAAGGGGGATGAAAAATATCGAGGGACAGATCCTTATAATTCTTATATAAATATATTGTATTCACTTTCTCCGCTTTTGAGAAATAACCTTTTGTCCCAAAAACAAAATCAGATGGCGCAGATAATTGGATCTCCTGTGCAGTCGCAAAGTATATTAAAGTTTTTCCGCCTTCGTCAGCTACAATTGATAAATGTCTGCCTGAAAAATAGTTACTATCACAAGATGCTATTGGTTTCTCCTTAATCAATCCAACAGAAAATAAAATGTCACGACGGCTTTCATAGGCGAGCGCTATAACACCCAATTTCGAAGCACAATGTAACATCAGTGCCCAAAGGACAATGTAAGAAAGGAACGTTTTCAACTCTTGCCTAAAAGGAGTACGTCAACGCTACCGATTCACGTTCCTTAAATTGCGTTAAGCCGTGATAAAAATCTTGCGACACTGGTAAAGAGGCATTCAGTAAAAGACCTACTTTACCTTTTTGTAAATTCACGCCAAACATTCCGCTCACGAGGTAGCCATTGCTACCGTCAACTTCCTGGCCTTGATAACGGTTCACTTCATTTACAACCAAACTTAATCCAACTGTTGGCCGGATCACTATGGAGCCAGCAGATAACGAACGAAAATAAGAGGCACTAAAGTAAATCCGGTTGCCATATTGAAACTGCTGAGGATTGACGGTGTTGATCCGGTAGGCTACGTTTGTAACAATTCCGCTATTACCAATGATTAGGTTATGCATGGCATTGATGATATAATCCGTGCTTCCTGTGCCTGGCGTGCCGCTAAAATCACCCACAGTAAATTCTAGGTCGGTGACATCGACGGTGCTTTGGCCGGTTGGCAATTTGATTCCACCACCGAGCCACAACGTATTGGAGATTGAACTTTTGGTTTCCGAGCCATTTTTAGTCTTTGAAAAAACCTGATAGTTGCCCAACACTGTTATATCTCCAAGACCGGTTGAATTTACATCTCCGTCATCACTTAGCTTGTGAATGGAAAGGTAAGGCACGAACGCCATCACTTGAAATTTGCCAAAGTTATAACCTCCCCAAAGTTCAGTAGTATGAAAATAATCGCGACTGTATTGTGAACTACTATCGGTACCAAAGTGAGAATAACTATATCGTACACTTATAAATGCCTTTGAGAATGTTGGTAATATGCCGATTTGAAAATTACTGTTGCCACATCCGCAATACGGGCAAGCTAAAATCGAAGAAGTTGATAATAGTAAAAACGCAAAAAATAGAAATAATTTTTTCATGATAAAATGTCTTGAGTTTGAAATAAAAGGAATACAACACCCCAGTTTGGGATGTTAATAAAAAAGAGATTTCAAACTTAAGCGAGCGGTGGGCGGAATATAGAATTATAAACCCCTTCTGTAATCGATGGAGTCGGTTGTAAGGAAAAAGTCAAAATCGTTTCTATTAAGTGTTTTGGAATTATAATGTCATCAACCAAGAACTCATGCATTTCAAATTTTAAAGTCGATGCCAAACTATCCGGATTAGGAACCTGATCCGCCAAGCCCAAGCCCCTTTCAAGAAAACATGATCCATAGCACATTGTTATTGGTCGATCTTTATTGACGCAATAATTCTCCGCGATGTAATCTCTGTTCAATTCATAGAAAGTAAAAAAGCCAACCTTGTAAACGGCTGGTAAAGAAAGAATCACCAGAAAAAAAACAGAAACTTTCTTCTTCACATTTTTATTTATTACTACAAATGCCTATTCGAGAAGAGGATGAAACCTTGGTTCCATTTGATCCGATATTTCCAGCAGCAAGGATCACCGCACTTTCAGGACCTGATATGGAAGCATGCACATTGATGTAAGCCGAGAGTTTCAACAAATCCTTGTAGGATACTTTTGTTTGATCAGCCAACTGGGTAATAACAGTCTCACTGACGCCCGTTTTGCCGGATACCGAATTCAGAATTGCTGCAACTGTTGCTCCATTCGATGTTACGTCACCCATGTGCAAATGCACTGGCAACTGAGCCGTGCCATCCGTCCCTTTTAATTGAAGCAAAATGGTAGTAGCGCCATCTTTTCGCTCTTTAAATGTAACTGTTCCGCTCACTGCATATTGTGAGGCCTGTACCAAGCCGTAGGAAGCTTGGTTTCCTGTAAACTCTGAAACCACTTCATTCTTTTGGCAACCCGCCAAAACCGCTATAGCAATTAACCACTGGGCTTTCATAATTTTAAGAATTTTGGTATTGCGAATATACAAATTTCAACGTTTCTAAAAGTTTCAAATTACATTTGCGGTATGAAAAACTTTGTCTCCGATTCCAAAGAGTCCACCCGCATGTTCAAAAGCAGTTTACTGGAATCCGTTTCCAAAGTGCATTTCAGTGTTCCGCTCATCATTTACATACCCGTTATCCTTTATTTTTTATGGAATGGGATCACACAGGAAAATTTTAGTTTTCTGACTTTCATTTTGAGTTTTGGATGTGGTTTGCTTTTCTGGACTATCACAGAGTATTCCCTGCACCGTTTTGTATTTCATTTCGTGCCTGATTCTAAGTGGGGACAGCGCCTTCACTTCATTTTTCATGGCGTGCACCATGATTATCCTAGTGATCGCTTGCGTTTGGTAATGCCTCCTTCGGCAAGTATTCCACTGGCGCTCGGTTTTTATTTTTTATTCAGAAGTGTTTTACCCGCTTCCTGGTTGTCTTCTTTTTTTGCAGCTTTTCTAATTGGCTATCTGATTTACGACATGTCGCATTATGCTTTTCACCATCTCACTTTTCAGAATCCACTGCTAAAAAAGTTAAAGCAACATCACATGCGGCATCATTACCATGAGCCCAACAAAGGATACGGAGTAAGTTCAGTCTTGTGGGACAAAATCCTTGACTCCGATTTTAAAAAGGAGAATTAGTGTTTATTCTATAATTAGAGTAAAATCTCTTGAACATTTGCTTTGATTTTATCACAAAGTTCATCGGTTGGTAGATCGTTAATGTCCTTTCCAAAGGGATCTTCAATTTCTTCCGCGATAAGTTCAACACTGAGCAATATATAAGAAATTAAAATCACAGTAGGAATTGTGAAATAGCCAAACGTGGTGATAAACCCAAATGGCAAGGTGATGATGTAGATGAAAATAAACTTCTTGATGTACATCGTATAAGAATAGGGAATCGGAGTTCTCTTGATCCGCTCGCAAGCCCCCATCAAATCAACAAAATCTTTAAGTTCTTTGTCCAGGTTGGTCAAATGAAAACCAGTTAGGGCGTTTGACTTAAAAAGATCTTCCGTTCGTTTATAGAGTGCAGATGCAATACAATTTGGTTTATGCGCGGCCTTTTTCAGTTGCCGGAGTAATTCATCATCAGAAAATTCTAATTCTGTATAGTCAACACTGTCTCGCAAACTTTCTTTTGTAACAAAAACAAAGTTGTTGATCATTTGCGCAAACCATTTACGATCTGCAGATTCTTTAGGGAGAACAGCATTCAATTTTAACGCTAAATTCCTGGTGCTGTTCACCAGGCCGCCCCAAAGTCTTCTTCCCTCCCACCACCGGTCATAGGCTGAATTGGTTCTAAAGACCAGGAACAAACCTAACACAATACCTAACAAAGAATGCGCGCTGGTAGATGATGGGAAATGATTGGGCTCAATGTGCTCCAGAAAAATATAACAAATAACGGTAGTAAACGCACCCATGAACAACAACGCGGGCAAGAGGGTTTTCATCACCTGCTTGCCGTAAGAATGAAAAATCAAATCAATCCATACTTTAGGGTTATAATTTACCATATGACAAGATTCGGTTACTAATTAAATCAAACTGCTATAGGTGCCTTGATAGGTGGGTGTGACTGATAATTCACTATTTCAAAATCTTCGAACTCATAATCAAAAATGGAATTCGGTTTTCTTTTGATCACCAATTGTGGTAAAGGAAACGGTTCACGCGAAAGTTGAAGTTTTGCTTGCTCAAAATGATTGGAGTACAAATGCACATCGCCACCGGTCCAGACAAATTCACCGGGAATTAAATCGCATTGCTGGGCAAACATTTCTAAAAGCAACGCATAGCTGGCGATGTTGAATGGGACCCCAAGAAAATAATCGGCACTTCGTTGATACAGCTGACAGGAAAGTTTTCCGTCGGCCACATAAAATTGAAACAAAGCATGACAAGGCGGAAGGGCCATACTATCCACTTCGGCAGGATTCCAGGCTGAAACAATATGCCTGCGAGAATCCGGTTTGCTTTTTATTTGCTCAATAGCATTTGCTATCTGGTCAATTTTTCTCCCTCCAGGTGTCGGCCAACTTCTCCACTGGCTTCCATAGACAGGACCGAGGTCTCCATTTTCATCGGCCCACTCATCCCAAATAGTTACTTTATTGTCCTTAAGGTATTTGATGTTGGTTTCGCCTTTCAAAAACCAAAGCAACTCATATATAATAGAGCGAAGATGAAGTTTTTTTGTAGTTACTAAGGGAAAACCATCGGCTAAATCAAAGCGGAGTTGGCGGCCAAATACAGATTTAGTGCCTGTGCCTGTACGGTCAGTCTTAACAGAACCGTTATCTAAAATATCCTGCATCAAATCGAGGTACTGGCGCATACAACTAATTTTGTGCAAATACGGGAACAGAACGCAAACAAAAAAGCGCGCTTGGTTGAGGGCCTACTTTCCATTTGCATTTTAATTTCCATCCGAGTTTACAGTTATTGTGGCCGATTTGTCGCCCGCTTTTACCCCAACAGTCTGACCACAGGTTAGTGTACTGCTATAGTCGACAGCATAGATTGATGACCCCACCACAGTAATGGTCTTTGTCCCATCACTCGGCAGGTATACTTTTGAGCCACTGCATTGTGATTTATAAATAAGTGCTGTCTTTATTGTCGTAACAAAATCTGCGCCGTAGCGGGTTTTTCCACTAATGGCGGTTGTATCATTGACCGAAACAGTTGTAGTCTTTGATACAAAATTTATTGTTGAAACAAATTTCGCATTTCTCAAAAAGGTATTCTGATCTGATTTCCAATCCGGGAAAATTAATTGGCATCCCGTCAGCACGTGATAAAAATCACGCGTTTTTGCCAAAGAATCGGCAGACAAATTTTTTATTATATAGTTAGTACCATCATCAATCTTTACATTATTTCTTGAGTACCCGGAAAAAGAAATCGAGTAGGATGATTCCGGAGCCCATCTGCGACTAGTGTAGTTAATCTTTACTACACCCTTTCGGAGGATACCGTGATGGTCGGTTGTGCCCGTTTTAAAGTCGATGGAAATTGCTCCTTGAGGGTTATTCATTCCACCCGTCCCCGAAATTGATATCAATGCTCCGGTCAAGAGGCTATCAATCGAACTCAAGTCTGGAATTGATGGCAGGGTTGAGCCCAGTAACGAATTCCTAACATTGCTGAAAATCACGATACTCATCTCAGAAGCCTCAGCTACACACGCTTCGGAAAGTAATTCTGAACTTACGTTTTCTACATCCGCTGAATTCAATTCGTTATTTTTTGAACAAGAGGCCAACATTAGAATACTTGCCGCCACGGTGACCGATAAGCTCTTCACAATCATATTCGTGACTTTCATTTTCAAGTTTAGGAAAAAATATAACTGCAAGTTAACCATACCTTGGGAAATGATTCAAACAAAAAGCCCTGACGGTTCCGTCAGGGCTTCCACACCTATCCACCTCACATTTTCTTTAGTTGCCTTCTCCGTTCACGGTAATCGTAGCCGTTTTGCCTCCTACTGTTATCGTCGCAGTGTTATCGCAGGTACCAGTGCCATAATCAATCGTGTATGCAACGCCTGCGGTAATCGTTTTCGCACCACTTACTGGGATATATACTTTTGTTGCAAGACACTCTGTTTTATAAACCAAAGGAGTGTTAATATCCATAGTGTAATCCTTTCCGGCGCGAGTTACCCCGCTGGCACTATGCAACTTGACAGTATTTGCTGATAAGGTTACAGTTTTTGCAACATAGTCGATAGTCACATCAAAATTCGCTTGTCTGGAAATAGTACCACCATCTGCGAAGGTCAATTTTCCAAGCTCAAGAGAATGGCGGAAATGGGTGGAGTCTACAGTTCCAGCAGCAGCTGTATTTGTTTGTGTGAAAACCATCAAGTTATCAAATGCAACTCCATTTCTTGAGTACCCATCATAGTGCAAAGTTTTTGTTGATTGACCAACGTTCTTCTTTCCGTTATAGGAAATTACTATTGCACCTTTTCTAATCACACCATGTGGATCAGTGGTGCCAGCACCAAAATCAATTCTAATGGCTCCACTTGGAATGTCTTTGTTTATTGGAGTCGTGGGAGTAATTGTAATGGTTGCACCAGACAAGCGGCCATCCTTATCCCCTAATCCGGTTATTGCCCCGGATACCCTACCTGACGCGTATGTAGAGGCAGTAATATTACTTACCACTGATGTAGCCATATCCGATGTCTCACTAGTATATGAATCTGAAACTGATTCCGAATTCACATTTTGAGTATCGCTAGAATTAAGTACATCGTTGTTCTTCGAACAAGACAGCATTAAGATTCCCGCCACCATCGCGGTTGATAAGCTTTTCATGGTGATCACATTTTTCATTTTCATAGAGGTTAAATTGTAGTTTTACTTAGAGATTTAGTATAAAAAATTTTAATTAATTCGCTGTTAGTCACCTTCGCCATTTACCGTGATGGTTTTTAATTTTCCATTGACAGTCACCGTGATTGAATTGTCACAATCTCCCTCACCGTAATCAACAGAATATTCTTTTGTTTGAGTAGAAGTAGTCACTGTAATAACTTTTATGCCACTTACTGGAATGAATACTTTGTTAGAAAGGCAGAAAATTTTATGAACTAAATCTTTTGTGATCAGCATCTGGTAAGTGTTTCCATTTTTGCATTTACCTGTTGCTTGACCGCCCTTTAAAGTATGCCACTCATCATTTTGAGGACTCGAAGCGCGGAACCATTCGCGAGTAATATCATGATCACGTGTAATCGATTTGCCGTCACCAAAAGTAACCTTGCCACCTGTGAGAATGGATTCAAATTGAAGATATCCGATCGTGGCAGATCCGTCAAGTTTAGTAAGTACTGAATCTACCCCCTCAACGTGAACATCGTTGCGGTAGAAATCGGAATGAATACTGAAATAAGACCCAACGCTCCATCGCTTCCCGCTGAAATTAATAACGATTGTACCAGAACGCTTAACGCCGCGTTTATCAGCGCAAGTTGGATCGAAGGTGATGGTAATTTTGCCCGATGGATTACCAATGGTGCCTGTAGAAGTCAAAGTAACAACAGCACATTTCAGGCGGTCGTCATGATCAGCGAGACCACTAATTTGGCCACCCATTCTGCCACCAGAATATTGGATTGCAGACATACCACCTATTGCACTGGCCGACACATCCGATCCTTCGCTTAAATATGAGGAAGAAGCTGATTCCGCATTCACATTCTGCGTATCGGTTGAATTGAGAATGCTGCTATCCTTCTGGCAAGAGGCCAAAATAGTGAAGATCAGCACCACCCAAACCGAACCATTCTTCAAACTGAATACACTTTTCTTGGTTTTCATGTGTTAATAATTTTTGTTAAAGGTCACATGGAATGGGCCAACATCATTATACCTTTGGAGAACCTTGCATGTGGCCATTTCATCGAGGTTTTTAGTTTGTTTTGGTGCTTTGAGTAATCCTGATAGGCAAAGGTTTAAAATAAGCCACTATGAAAAAGTTGAAATGATGATTAAACCCTACTCCCGACTGAATCTTGTGGCTTTGATATGCCTGCTGACCGCCTTAGTAGCCTCGGCAAGCCATGCTCAGCTAAAAATTGCCAAACTAAAATACAATGGCGGGGGCGATTGGTATGCCAATAAGACCGCCTTGCCAAACCTTATTAAATTCTGCAATCAAGAACTTGGAACCTCTTTGCAAGAGGATGAAGAAGTAGTTGAAGTCAGTAGCCCTGCATTATTTGATTATCCTTATGTTTATATGACAGGCCACGGCAATGTTGTTTTTTCTCCGGAAGAAGCTGCTAATTTGCGCAACTACCTGATAGCCGGAGGATTTTTACACGTAGACGATAACTACGGGCTCGACAAATTTTTTCGGTTAGAGTTGAAAAAAGTTTTTCCCGGAGTGGAATTAGTAGAAATCCCCTTTACGCATCCCATTTATCATCAGAAGTTTGATTTCCCAAAGGGCCTTCCAAAAATTCATGAACATGATGGCAAACCAGCACAGGGCTTCGGACTTTTTTATGAAGGCCGTCTGGTTCTTTTTTATTCCTATGAATGTGACCTAGGCAACGGCTGGGAAGACCAACGCATCTACAACGATCCGGAAGCTAAACGACAAGAGGCGTTGAAAATGGGGGCTAACCTGATTTCGTTTTGCTTTACGAGCAATTGAAATTATTGGGTAACTTTTCCAAGTACCTCTTCTAATTTTTGTTCTAATGCTGCACCCCGAAGATTCTTTGCAAGGATAACTCCATTTTTATCCAACAAAATTGAAAACGGAATCGCATTGATATTGTAGTCACGCGCAGCCTGGCATTCGAAATATTTTAAATCAGAAACGTGCGTCCACGTTAATCCATCTTCCTGGATGGCTTGCAACCAGTCAGCCTTGTTGCGATCAAGTGAAACAGAATAAACTTCAAAGCCTTTTGGTTTAAATTTATGATATGCTTTCACCACATTTGGGTTTTCCTTTCTGCAAGGGCCGCACCATTTCGCCCAGAAATCGATGAGCACATATTTGCCACGAAGTGATGAGAGTTTTACAATTTGTCCTTCCGGATTGGCTAGTGCAATTTCAGGAGCCACCTGACCTATTGCTGTTACTTTCAGTTTGGCCAGAACATCCGCCAATTCTTGAGTGTAATGATAGGTTGGCCAACTCTTTTTGAATTTCTCAACAGCGGTGGTAAACAAACCTATGTTCTTGTCCTTGTCGATCAGGTTCGGATCTTGTAGCAAATGGAACAAAGCAAGCGAAGGTGGTTGTTGTTTCAGCAGTTCAACAATCTCAAGTTGTCCCTTATCTAATTCCTTCATGTAAGCAGCACGCAGTTCATTAATTTTCTTTTCATCATTGGCAGCGGCCGCTTTTTGAAATTCAGCCTCGATTGATTTTAGACCGGGTGCATCCTGAAGCCCACGATACATCATCTGAACTTTCTGATACAGGTCATGATCAGGTGAACCTTTGATTTCTGCCATGCCTTGTTGATTGTTTCCATCGACATTCAATTCAATAGGGCTATGATCCACCATCAAGTTCACAGTCTGTTTTCCGTAAAAATTAACTCCGTAAATACCTGGCTCAGTAAGATGAATTGACTTTGAAAACGTATTGTCTTTATTCAATTGAATTAACTCCGGTTCGCCGCTCCCCCCGTTTTTCAACTCTTGGATTTGAATAGCTCCACCCTGCGGAAAATTTACTTTTCCTTTAATGACAACATCCCATCCGTTATCGGTAGATTTTTTTTCCGAATTGCAGCTGATGGATGCAAAAAGGAGAAGGAGGTTGATGAATACTTTCATTTTAATTGCAAATTAATAAATTACGAATTTTGATTTTTCAAAGACACCTATTAACGATTAACTAATTCAGTTAGTTTCTTTAGCAACAGTTCATTTGCCGCTTTCGGATTAGCTTTTCCTGAACTTCGTTTCATCACTTCACCCATAAACATACTAAGAATTCCCTTTTTTCCATGCTGATATTCCTCCACCTTTAAGGGGAACTCTTTAATCACATTATCAATCAACCCTTCGATAAATTCGTTATCACTGTTTTGAACAAGATTTAATTCTTGTGCTAAATTGAGAATATTCGAATTTGGTGACTGGACTAATCGCGGAAATAATTCTTGAACGGCAATCGTGTAACTGAAATGCTTCTCATTTACCATCCTAATTAACTCCGCCAATTTTTGTGAAGGCAAACTTAAATCCTCAATAGTAAGGGCATTCTCATTCAAAAACGATTTTACAGGCCCCATCAACCAATTTGAGTTTTCTTTTTTGAGTTGGTTAAAGGAGTACAGCTCTTCAAAGTAAGCAGCAAATTCTTTTGTCTCCGTCAATACTAGTGCATCGTATTCTGGCAATCCGTATTGCGTCACAAATTTTTGAAACAGTTCATCCGGCAATGCAGGCATTTCTGATTTTATTTTCTCAAGCCATTCCTCAGCGATGACCAACGGACTTAAATCAGGATCCGGGAAATAACGATAATCATTCAACTCTTCCTTGGTTCGCATCCCATGAGTTTTGCCATCGGCTACATTGAAAGTGCGCGTTTCAGAAATCACCGACCCTCCTCGCTCCAACAATTCTATTTGTCGTTCCACCTCGAAGTCAATTGCCCGATGCACGTGACGGAATGAATTCATGTTTTTTACTTCAACTTTCTTACCAAACTCTTTAGCTCCGTTCAACATGACCGAAACATTGGCATCACATCGCAGTGAACCTTCTTCCATGTTGCCATCGCAAATATCCAGGTAACGAACTATTTTTCTGATTTCCGAAAGTAACGTGGCAGCTTCTTCCGAACTTTTAATGACGGGCTCTGTCACGATCTCAATCAACGCAACGCCGGCTCTGTTAAAATCCACGAGTGTGTCTGTTTCGTTTTCAAGGTGAATGGATTTACCTGCGTCTTCTTCAAGATGTATTCGATTTAGCTTTATGTCATGTTTTTGACCATCCTTTGTTTTGATGGAAATGAATCCACCTACACAAATGGGAGTTCTATTCTGCGTAATCTGATATCCTTTCGGCAGGTCAGGGTAAAAATAATTTTTACGATCAAATATCTGCAGTCGTGAAATTTCCGAATGGCATGCAAGCCCCATTTTTACAGCATGCTCAACAGCTCGCTTATTTAATTTTGGCAAGGTGCCCGGATGCGCCAAGCTGATTACACCAACATGGGTATTCGGAGCTCCTCCATATGCTGCCGAATCCGAATTGAAAATTTTGCTCTTTATTAAAAGTTGAGCATGAACCTCCAACCCAATAACTACTGTGTATTTATCTCTAATGGCTTTTTCCATTTCAAATCAGACTCTTCGCTTTTGATAGAACAGCATCGAGACCATTCAAATTTTTTCCACCCGCGGTTGCAAAGAAAGGTTGTCCGCCTCCACCTCCATCAATCTCTTTTGCCAATTCTTTAACCATATTGCCAGCATGGAATTTTTTTGATACTTCCAATTTTTCACCCAGCATCACAGCTACTTGTGGCTTGCCTTCTACTTCGGCTGCAAGCACGAGTAACAAATCATCGAACTGGTTGCGTAATGCGTAAGCGATATTTTTCAAAGTATCAACATTGGGCACACTCACTTTCTCCATAATCAACGTGTGTCCATTTGACTTCACTGCTTTTCGTGCCAAATCATCTTTCATCAGATTAGCTTGCTGTTGATAGAGAACATCCAGCTTCTTTTCCAATGAATGCTTTTCTTCAATTAAATTTTGCAAGGATGACGAAATATCTTTAGGGTTCTTTAATAAAGTCTTTAGTTCATCCAGTACAACCAACGATCCATTCACAAACTCCTGAGCACCCTCAGCTGTAACCGCTTCAATCCTGCGCACACCGGCTGCCACAGAGCTTTCCGACACTATTTTAAAAAGACCGATGCTACCGGTTGCCGAAACATGCGTGCCTCCACAAAGTTCAACAGAAAACTTTGGATCGAAGGTAATGACACGGACAAAGTCGCCGTATTTCTCGCCAAACAGCGCCATCGCACCCAATGATTTCGCTTTTTCGATCGGAACGTTGCGTTGTTCATTCAACGGAATGTTGGCGCGGATTTTTTCGTTGACGATGGTTTCTACCTTTTCAATTTCCTCCGAAGTCATCGCAGCAAAATGCGAGAAGTCGAAACGAAGAATCTTTTCGTTCACTAACGAACCTTTTTGCTCAACATGTTTGCCCAACACTTGCCGTAAAGCTGCATGAAGTAAATGAGTAGCGGAGTGATTGTCTTTTGTTAATTCTCTCTTTCGAACATCCACTTTCGCAACAAAAGCCGAATTGAAACTGTCAGGAAGTTTTTCAGCCAGATGAACGATCAGTTCGTTTTCTTTTTTTGTATCGGTGATGAAGATCTTTTCGTTCACGGACTCAATCACACCGGTATCGCCCACTTGTCCGCCACTTTCAGCATAGAAAGGAGTTTTATCAAAAACCAATTGAAAGAGTTCTTTATTTTTTTGTTTGATCTTGCGATACTTAACAATCTTGATTTCACTCTCTAATTGTTCGTAGCCGATGAATTCAGTTTTCTTATCATCACCAATTAGAATCCAGTCTCCTGTTTCTTTTGTTGCATCTGCTCTAGATCGAGTTCTTTCGTTGTTAAGTAGTTTTTCAAAATGCTCTTGATTAACGCTTAAATCATTTTCCTTACCAATTAATGCTGTTAAATCAAATGGAAAACCATAAGTGTGATAAAGATCGAAGGCAACGTTCGGATCAATCGTCATCAAAAGGGTATCATATATTTTTTTAATAGCTCCATCAAAATCTTTTGCCTCAATAAAGTCATTGACAAGAAACAATGTTAGTCCGTGATTCAATCTTGAAGAAGTATGAATGCTCTGCGGTATAGGAGCTGAATCAATTAATTCAACTAACTGATATAATAAAAGAGATTTTTCCTTATTTGAAGAACTAACAATTGAGTTAAATTTCAATCTTAAGTCTTTAAGAAATTTAATTTCATCGTTAAGAAGTTGGATACCTTTCTCCAATGTCCTCAAAAAAGAAATCTCTTCTTCGTGCACTACCCTGCTTACATGCTCTTCTTGATTGCGCAATTCTGGAAACACATCTTTCATTTGATTAGCCAATATTGGCACCAACCGATACATAAATGGTTCCTTGAAATTGAGATAAGAAAAACCATAACGCACTGCTCTCCTCAAGATTCTTCGGATCACATAACCTGCACCGGTGTTACTTGGCAATTGTCCATCAGCAATTGCAAAAGAAATTGCTCGGATATGATCAGCCATTACTCGAGTTGCTACCCCAGCCATTGAATCTTTTTCAATAACAGAAGAAGCACGCATTGCAATAAAATCTGTTAAGGGTTTAAATACATCCGTATCATAATTAGAAGTTTTCTTTTGGATCGCCATGCACAGGCGCTCGAAACCCATGCCCGTGTCCACATGTTGTGCTGGAAGTTTTTCTAGCGAGCCATCAGCCTTGCGGTTAAATTCCATGAACACCAGATTCCAAATCTCCACTACTTGTGGATGATCGTTGTTCACTAATTCCTTTCCAGCTTTCTTTTTTACTTCTTCATCGGTGCGCAAGTCGATGTGAATCTCTGAACACGGGCCACATGGACCTTGCTCACCCATCTCCCAGAAATTATCTTTTTTATTTCCATGAAGAATACGTTCAGCACTGATGTGTTGCTTCCATAAGTCTTCTGCATCTGTATCCACCGGAAGGTTATCCTTCTTATCACCACCAAAAACAGTTACATATAATCTGTCTTTCGGAAGTTGATAAACTTCAGTGAGTAGTTCCCACGCCCAGGCAATCGCATCCTTCTTAAAGTAGTCACCAAAGCTCCAGTTACCGAGCATCTCGAACATCGTATGATGGTACGTGTCCAAGCCAACATCCTCCAAGTCGTTGTGCTTTCCACTAACGCGAAGGCATTTTTGAGTATCGGCCACACGGCTGTACTGAGGTGTGGCATTGCCCAGGAAATTGTCCTTGAACTGCACCATGCCCGAGTTGGTAAAGAGCAAACTGGGGTCATTTTTTAATACGAGAGGAGCCGAAGGCACTATTTTGTGGCCTTTACTTTCAAAAAACTCTAAAAATTTCTTCCTGACGATTGCTGAATCCATTACATCTAGGCTTTTACGCTTTATAAATTTTTCTATCTTGCAAGATTGAACTCTAATAAAAGGTCAAAATTAGCCTTCCTTAAGGCATAATAAAAGGAAATGGAAAGTTTACTTTAAACATGGGCAACCCGCAATTTCGTTTTAACCCCAAAACCTTACGCTACGAGCGGGTACGGTTTTCTCTTTGGCGCACTATTATTACAGTGGCGTCATACGGTGCATTTGGGTTTTTATTTTTTGTTGGACTCAACCTGCTTCAAAATATTTTGATTGAATCCAAGCTGGAAAAATCGCTTGCGAATGAGAACCAGGCCCTCAAGGAATACAAGACTGTGCTTGCTTCCCAACTTTCCCAGTCGAATGTTCTTTTGGCTGAATTGAAAACCGAAGAGACCCAGCTAAACGAAAAACTTTTCGAAGTGCCCGCTGAAACAACCACTGCAGTGGCTAAGAATGTAAACCAGTTGATCGCATTTGGAGATGGTTCTTTTGATAGGCAGGTTTCAGCAATTGGCAACTATCTTTGTGCATTGAATGCAAAGGCAAAACGTTACAATCAATTCTTTGGCGAACGACTGCAAATAAAGAAGACGGATGTACCCGGTTTAATTGGTCTCCCCTCTATAGCGCCCGTAAAAAATTTAAAGGAAGAAAACCTGGTTTCCGGTTTTGGTGTGCGAATCAATCCTTTTCATAAAGGAAACTACCACCACGATGGAATTGACATTGGTTTACCGAAAGGTACCGAGGTGCTCGCAGCCGGCGATGGACGAGTATCTTATTTCAGCAATAGCAACCTTGAAGCAGGCTTCGGAAGTTACCTCGAGATCGACCATGGTAATGGTGTAGTCACCCGCTATTCCCATCTCGAAAAAATTTCAGTGAAATGGGGTCAAAAAATAAAACAAGGACAAGTAATTGGTCTCTCCGGATCTTCGGGAGGATCAGTTGCACCACACTTGCATTATGAAGTACTTAAAAATCAAAAAAGTCAGGATCCACTCGTATATATGATAGAAGGAATCACTTCTACTCAGCATCAACAGTTGGCGTTAAAAAGTAAAATTCAAAATCAATCACTCGACTGATGAAATTACGTTACCGCTACAACACTGAAACCTGTCGTTACGAACCTATTGTCGTTTCACCACGATTATTTATAAGAAACATCTTTCGTTTTCTAGGGATTTCATTTCTTCTTGGACTCAGTGGTATCATTTACTATAATTCTCAATACCCATTGCTTGATGAGATTCAAAAATTGGAGGAGAACGCTAAGCTTAAAACAGAATGGCAAGCAATACACTCGCAACTAAAGAAAACTTCGCAACAACTAACCGAAATTGAAAGTAACGATGATCATAATTTCCGGGTGATTCTGGATATGGATCCACTTTCATCAACACAACGCGAGGCAGGCGTGGGTGGTCGCGAGAAAGCCAGCGAAGAAATTGTATATCCCATTATCCGTTCTGCGATTGATTTCTCAGAAAAAATAAAAAATAGATTAACCGTAGAGGTACAATCGATAAACGAATTAAGATCCACATTGGCGTCAAAACAAAAGCAATGGGCAGCTCGCCCTGCCATTCAGCCAATCAACAACAAACAATTGATACACCTCTATTTAGTCTTTGGTGAGCGCCTCCACCCGTTATTGGGATATACTCGCCCTCACAACGGACTGGATTTTGCCTCTCCCGCTAGAAGCCCTATTTACGCTACTGGCGATGGTGTGGTCACGTATGCGAGTGGAGGCACAACCTATGGCAATGTCGTGTTTATCAATCATGGTTATGGGTTTGAAACACGTTACGGTCACATGTCGCAATTCATCGTATCGGTAGGACAAAGTGTAAAGCGAGGTCAGATCTTAGGTTATGTTGGCAGCACCGGACTTTCCGGAGGTAACCACCTACATTATGAAATATTGCATCGAGGAAAATTTGTGAACCCAATCGGATTTTTTCAACGTGACTTAAATAATAGTGAGTACGAGAAGTTGATTGCACTCGGAAAACAAGATGATCGACCATTGGATTGATTATAACATTGTATCTCTATAATTTTGGCCATAATCTTATTGAAGGTTACTTACGCACAATGAGATGTTCATAGCTTGTCGATTAAATTTTTTTGTCCTCATTGTACCTCGCATAAAGAATTGTTATTTTGCATGAAGTTCCCGTAGAAGGTTTGGCAATCGTTGCATGGCATACAAAGAAAAAGAGATAGAAAAAATATATTACTCGATCGGTGAAGTAGCCGAGCAGTTTAATGTAGCCCCTTCTCTTATTCGCTTCTGGGAATCTGAGTTTGAACTCATCCAGCCAAAGAAAAACCGCAAAGGCAATCGGCAATTCACAAAAGAGGACATTGAAAATGTCCGTACCATTTATCACTTAGTAAAACAAAAGGGTTTCACGCTTCAGGGCGCGAAAGAGATGCTTCGCAACGATACCCAAGCCGTGAAGGATAAAATGGAAATCTACGACTCCCTAAAAAAAATCCGCCAGTTCCTCGTAGAAGTGAGGGAGAAGCTCCAGTAACAAAAAAGTTAATCGTTATTAGTTATTTATTAATAGTATGAATCTGCTTTTACTAATAACGATTAACAAATAACTATGTCCCAGGATCGTCTCTTCTTCCTCGCTCTTCATTTTATCCCTGGTGTTGGCGATTATTTGGTGAAGCAATTAGTGAGTTATTGCGGTTCAGCCGAGCAAGTCTTTAAAACTCCGAAAGGAAAACTTTTGAAAATCCCAGGCATAGGCTTGGTAACGGCAGAAGCAATTCAATCAGAAAAGACTTTCCATCAGGCTGAAAAAGAATTCAAGAAAGCAGAAAAAGAAGAAACCGAAATTCTTTTCTTCACCGACAAAAATTATCCCCAGCGATTGAAAGAGATAGAAGACGCACCTTCTCTCATTTATTATAAGGGAAATGCAAATCTTAATCACCCTAAATCGGTGGCAATTGTAGGAACACGTCAAGCTACTGAATACGGAAAAGAAATAGTGACAAAGATTATTGATGAACTAAAACCTCATAATGTCATAATTGTGAGTGGGCTAGCCTATGGGATTGACATTCATGCACACAAGCAATCATTAAGGACAGGACTTCCTACGTTGGCTGTGATGGGCAGTGGTATGGATGTGATCTATCCGGCGGCGCATAAAGACACCGCTAAGAAAATCGTAAGCCATGGCGCTTTGCTCACTGAAAATCATTTTGGAACCAAACCCGATGCACATAACTTTCCAGCTCGAAATAGAATTATTGCCGGGCTTTGTGATGCCCTGATTGTAGTTGAAGCTGCAGAGAAAGGAGGAGCTTTGATCACAGCAGAGATCGCTAACACCTATAACAAAGATGTTTTCGCGGTGCCCGGTTCACTTGGACAAACTTATTCCGAAGGCTGCAACAAACTAATTCGAAACAACAAGGCTGTAATTTATACGTCCATCAAAGACTTGGAATACCATATGAATTGGTCCGTTGAAGAAAACCAAACAGGTAAAAAGAAAACTGAGGAAATTGACTTCAGCTCTTTCAGCTCCGAAGAACAAACTATCCTTAGAATATTAAAAGAGAAAAATGGACCGATGATGATTGACGATCTTACCATCAAATCATCACTTTCGCCAAGTTTGTTAGCTTCTCTTCTTCTTACACTCGAGTTCGGTGATATTGTAAAATCACTACCAGGCAAACAGTTTACCCTGAAGAAGAAATAAATCAGTGCTTTGGAAAAATTGAATCTGCCAACAGTAATGACTTAGCAAATTCATGCTGATCGAGATCAGGTAGATCATTCTTACTTCTTAGATAAGTCAAAATCGTTTCTGTGGCCAGATTGCCTACCAACTCATCTTCAGCCATCGGGCAGCCGCCAAATCCTTTTATTGCACCATCGAATCGCTGGCAACCAGAAAGATAAGCTGCTTCAATTTTTTCGATTGCTTTTGCGGGATTAGAATGAAGATGAGCACCAAATTCAATAGCAGGGAATTTAGGTACAAGTGTTTTAAAAAGGTATTGAATCTGATCCGGTTTCGAAACACCTATGGTATCCGCCAATGAAATTATTTTTACCTCCATGATTGAAAGCAAATTGGCAAAACGTTCAACAATGCTCACATCATAAGGGTCTCCATAAGGGTTTCCAAAGCCCATGGAGATGTAGGTTACCAACGTCTTTGCTCTCCTATTGCAGATGTTTTGAATTTCCTCTACCGTTTTAAGTGCCTCTGCGATCGCTTTATTTGTATTTCGTTGCTGGAAAGTTTCAGAAATGGAAAGAGGAAAGCCTAAGTAAGTGATTTCACTCCATTGAGTTGCCTCTTCTGCACCGCGTGTGTTGGCAACAATCACCAAAAGCTTTGACCGGGTTGTTGATAAATCTAATTTCTTTAAAACATCTGCCGTATCGCGCAGTTGAGGAATAGCTTTCGGGGAAACAAAGCTCCCAGCGTCGATTGTATCAAAGCCAACTTTGAGCAATTGATTGAGGTACGCTACTTTCTTTTCCGTTGGGATAAATACATCTAGCCCTTGCATTGCATCGCGGGGACATTCAATCAGTTTCATTAAACAAAATTACGAAGTACGATTTTTGATTTACGATATTTATTCCATTCTTTCATCTTTCTTTCTCTAACCTATGCTCCAAGTCAAGGAAAATATTAATCTCAAACTCTTTAACACATTTGGCATTGAGGCCAAAGCAAAATATTTCAGCGCAATCGAATCAAAAGAACAGTTGCATGAACTGATGGCAACAGATTTATTTAAGAATGAAAGGCGGATTTTTCTTGGTGGTGGTAGCAACGTGCTTTTTATTAAAGATTTTGATGGGTTAATCATACACAATGCTATTCAAGGAATTGAAAAACAAGATGAAACTAACGAAAGCATTACTCTTCGAGTCTCTTCAGGAGTAAACTGGCATCAACTCGTTCTTCATTGTGTGCAAAACAATTGGGGAGGAGTAGAAAATTTATCTTTAATACCAGGAACCGTTGGCGCTGCACCAATACAAAACATCGGAGCATACGGTGTAGAAGTAAGTGAAGTGATCGAAAAAGTCGATGGGTTCGACACCACAAACGGTACATCAAAGTCTTTCACAAAAGACGAATGTCGGTTCGGATATCGTGAAAGTGTCTTCAAAAGTGTCTTCAAAGAAAAAATATTTATTTCAAGTGTTACTTTAAGGTTGAGCAAAAAAAATCATCGTCTCAACACACATTATGGTGCGATCAGCGACACACTCATGAAGATGAATATTATGCAACCATCTATACAATCGGTGAGTGATGCTGTGATCAAAATCAGAAAAGAAAAATTACCTGACTTTAATGTGATTGGCAATGCTGGGAGTTTTTTTAAGAACCCTGAAATCACAGAAGAACATTTTTTGAAATTGAAAAGTGAATTCACTGCGATGCCCCATTATCCTACTGCAAATCAACAAGTTAAAGTACCAGCAGGATGGTTGATCGAACAATGTGGATGGAAAGGAAAAAAAATAAATCACGTTGGTGTTCATGCAATGCAAGCGTTGGTGCTGGTGAATTTCGGTAAGGCAAAAGGAGAAGAAATTTTTCAACTCGCGATGAAAATTATTGAGTCAGTGAGAGAAAAATTTTCAATCACATTGACACCCGAAGTGAATATTTTTTGATGCGATGATGAATGATTTTTTTGTGCGTGTTGAAAAATCATTAACATGAAATTTTTTGATAACTAAAAAATTATTCACGAAAAATTTTTGCAGATTAATTTTTTATTATACCTTTCGAACAGTTTTAAACCAAAATATTAAAACGCTATGGCAAAAAAACCCGCTAAGAAAGCAGCAAAGAAAGCTAAGAAGGCTGCTAAGAAGAAGAAGTAATCAGCAAAGCTGATACTTTTAGGAAGGGAAGCAATCTAGGATCGCTTCCCTTTTTCTTTTTACATTTTTTATAAACAGTGGCTTCACTATTTTTCTGTCGACGTCAATTTAAGAACAGATAAAAATCAAAAAAGCTCAGATAATGCTGAGCTTTTCTTTATTCACTAACAGATTTCTTACTTCTTCTCAGAAAAATTCTGGAATGTATACATCATCCCGACCGAAAGCGCTTCGCTGAATTGCACATTGGAGTCTTGAAAATGATCATACAATAAGATGGCACCCAAATTAACATTCACAAACCTTCCCACCTTCGCTGTCAAATTAAGATCTAGGCGGTGATACAATTTGTCAATGGCCAAATCCTGGTAGTCGGCAAACAAAATGTAACGCCATTTGATGTTAACATCCTTGGCAACGTCTTTATCAAACTCTGCAAGCATTTGAAAGGCGAGCCATTGCATTTTTGCTGATCGATCGGGTGAGAGGCCGTAAGGAGTTGGATTGTCCGTGGTAATGAACCGCTTAACATCATTCACGATTGTTAATCGTGGAGCCAACGGAGAAAGCCTGAGTTTAAAGTATTTGACGGGATGATATTCAAAACCGATACCCACTGTAATAAAGGCGGGCGCAAAAAAATCAGAAAGCATAACCAATGAATCGGTATTCGTTGTTGTCGTTTTCAAATACTTATAACCCGGCGCAAATTGTGAAAGCAAGTTTGCTGACAAGGCAAAATCCCATTTTGCAGTCAGTACATGCCCATATTTTGTGTCAATGAAAATCCGGTCGAGCGTTTTGCGATACCCCAGGCCCTGCGTATTCACACTGCCATATTGAAAATCGAACTCATTGTCCCATGAATGATGTTCACCCTTGTAGTTGGCGCGGTAATTCAGAAATGCAGTATATCCTAAGGAGTTTGTTCCTCCACCTTTCCAATTAGATGTAAAAGAAGATTGATTCAGATTAAGCCCCATCTTGAAAGCCTTCTTCCATCTCGTGATCGTATCAATGTGAACTATCTGAGCTGAACTAGCTAGGGAAATGAGCAATAGTATTAGAAACCCGGAAAGGGCGATTATTCGGTTCACGTGATTGTGATTAGGGCTAGTTTGGGTTTACTTCAATAAAGGTAAAAGTAAAAGTAAAAACAAATTCAAGGATCCTTATTACATGATCCTCAATCCTTGTTACATAATCCTTGTTAAATATTACTGAGCTTAATCTCGTCTAAGGCGACTTCAGTGAGAGGCTTGGTGATGAATTTGATAACATGATTGTTATTCACAATCTTATCAATGTCACGCTTATTATCAGAACTGGAGAGGATAATCACTTTGCATTTATTACGAACCAGTTCATTGAACTTTTCAAATTCGTAGAGAAATACAAACCCATCCACAATGGGCATGTTGATGTCTAGGAAAATAATGCTGGGAAGGTTCTCCGCCTCGTTCTCGTGTTCTTTCAAGTAATCCAAGGCGCCTTTGCCTGAGCTTTTTACTTCTACCCGGTGTGAGAATCTGGTAATCTCAATGATCCGCTTACTGATAAAGTTATCGGTATCATTATCATCCACCAACATTACAATATCCAATGTTTTAACTTCTGTATCCATCAACATCACTTGTGATTACCTTTAATTATTAACTATTGAGGCAAAATTATTCTTTTTTATGAAAAGGCCTTCATTCGCTCCAAATATAAAGCGCCTTAAGTAAGAATTTCGTCTAAAAAGAACAAAATGCAGGTTACCTTTTTAGAATTTTCAACTTTTCACCCATAGTAACGGTCAAAACCGATTTATTATTCCAATCCATGATCTCCTTGATGGTAGCACCAAACTGACGGGCAATTCCATATAAAGTGTCGGAACTCTTCACTTCGTAAGTGAACATCTCGGGTTGGTTAATCGCCTCACGATTATTGGCGTCTTCAATTACTAAGGGCGAAGCTTTTCGTACGGAGATCAATTGACCCTTCCTTAAAGGCGTCGTTACATCCAATTGATTGTTCTTGATCAAATCTGAAACATCAATGGAGTATTTATTTGCAATTGAATAAAGAGTTTCACCTTGTTGTACTTCATGATCTATCAAAGAATCAGGCTCTATCGGGTTAATCAGTTGATGCTTAACTTGATTGATCGTGTCAATCTTTAAAGCTTGGTCTATTTTTTTTGGCTCGGTAATCACGGAAGAGCCCGGCTGAGCACCCCAATAGAAGGTATCATTGCTCAATTCGGCTATTTCTTCAGAATCAGTTGCTTCAGCATATTGTGTTGAAGACGTGGCATTATTTAAAGCAATAAAACTGCCATTGGCAAGGAGCCCTTCTTTCTTTAGTTGTGGGTTTAGTTTCTTCAAATATTTTAACCTCACTCCAAATTGCTGGCTTATTAACCAAAGATCATCGCCCATCTTGGTACGATAGATTCCCGATGGGTTTTTCTTTTTCTTCTGTTTCACAAAATAGAAACTTCCCGGGCGGATGGTATGATCGATGAACATATCATTGTATTGCATGAATTTCGAAACACCAATGCCGGCCCGTGATGCAATAACAGAAAGAGTCTCCCCCTCGTTGGCCTTGATTGCTTCAACTCCATTAATAACAGTTTTGATCCCTATGTTATGACTAACTTTTGCCAAGGGAGTAGCTTTTGATGCTTTCGCCGAACTTAATGTCAGGCTATTGAAATCTTGTGTAATGTTTCCTCCGGGAATGACCAAATGGTAAGACTTGTCGCTGGGAATGGTGCCTCGCTTCGCCCACTTATTATATTCCCTCAACGTATTTTCGTCTACAGAGACTTCACTCGCAATCTCACTTAGTTTTTTTTCGCTTTTCGTTTCATAGAGAGAGATCTTCAATTGAGGAGAACCCTGACATGCCTCCTCAAAAGCTACCTTATGGGCTAGGTATTTTCTCACATACCAATACGTCTCGGAAGTGATCTCCATGTGGCGGTCTCCATTGTACTTGTCGCCTAGTGCCCGCTCAACACCACCAGCACCCATTTGATACGCCTGAAGCGCCAACACCCAATTGTTGAACCGCCAATTGTTTTGCTTGATGTAACGAGCTGCACCACGGGTAGCTGAAACAATGTTCATCCGTTCATCGATTTGATTATCCACGCGCATGCCCATCTCTTGTGCAGTATAGTCTTTGAATTGCCAAAAACCAACGGCATTAGAAACCGAAACGGCATCCGGTGTTAAAGAACTCTCTTGCAAAGCCAAATATTTAAAATCTTCGGGGAGCTGTTCCTCTTTGAAAATCTTTTCAATGATGGGGAAATAGGTTCTGGCCCGCTCCACGTTCATGTCAAAATAACGCTTGCTCTTGGTGAGGGCGTCTACATCCCTCTGAATTTCGCGTTTGGCATCATCACGAATGGTGAGCACCATGCCAGCAAAATGAATTTTGTGGGGCACTTCGGGAGTTTGTGCGTATGAGGCAGCAACTCCAAAAAAAATGAGTACGACTGCAAAAAATCTCATGTAATAGCAAAGGTAGAGAAAAGTTGCGGAGGCACAAGACCTCAGCGCTTCCGAACCATCATCATACCATCGCGAAGTGAAAGCAATAAGTTTTCGACACGGGGATCGTTTTGAACTTTATGATTGAACTCAAGAATCGCTTTCGTGTCCTTATCCGGGTTGGGTTGTACCACTTTACCGCTCCACAGCACATTGTCCGCTAGAATAACTCCCCCAGCTGAAAGTTTGTCAATCACTAGATCATAGTAAAGCGAATAATTTTCTTTATCAGCATCGATGAATACCAAATCAAAAGACTCGGTTAACGTTGGAATGATCTTCCTTGCATCTCCTATTCGAAAATCAATCTGGTGGTTATATCCAGATTCTTTAAAATAATTACGCACTCGGTTCTCTAGTTCCTCATTGATATCGATGGTTATTAATTTTCCGCCGGGTGGTAATCCTTCAGCAAAACAAATGGCCGAGTATCCCGTGTAAGTTCCAATCTCCAAGATGACCTTAGGTTTGATCATCTTACTGACCATTGAAAGAAACCTGCCCTGAACTTGGCCGGACAACATGCGCGACTTCAGCACGTGGGCATGCGTTTCACGATTGATCTTTTTTAATAAATCTGACTCTGCGCTTGTGTGAGTCTCGATATATTGTTGCAGGTCTTCGGGTAGGAAATCCATAATGCAAAATTACGAATTACAAGGTATGAGGTAAAGACGCCTACTTTGTACATTGTACTATAATCCTCGTACCTTCTTAAGGGTGCATAATCAGTTGACTCATCTTGTCTTCATCAAACATTTCGTTGGCAAGTGCCTGCAAGTCATGAGCGGATGTTTTCTTTATTCGCTCAAAAATTTCGTCAAGCGAAGTGATTCGCCCTAAGTCCAATAAAGTGCGCGCCATCATAATCATGAAACCGACATTATTTTCTTCCGCCATAGCAATCTGGCCGAGGATCTGCTCTTTGGAGGAAGCTAATTGTTTAACACCCAATTTATCTTCACGCAGTTTTTTCAACTCCTGTTTAACCAACTCGATGCTTTTCTTAAGCTGCGAAGGTTCTGTTCCATAAGAGATCACAAAAAGACCCGTGTCCGTAAAGGGAACAAACTGAGAACCGATGTTGTAAACAAATCCATGCTTCTCGCGCAAAGCCATATTCAATCGCGAATTCATTCCGCCTCCGCCTAAGATATTTGTCAACATAAAGAAGCCGCTTCGTTTTTCGTGTGCCAAGTGATACGAAGTGCGACCAATTGCCACGCGTGCTTGCTTCACATTTCTCTTCAGTGTAGTTTCCTTTGGTTTGTACCCGCTAAATTTTTTCCTCTTGATTCGCGATTTCATTTTCGGAATTCGGCCAAAATATTTTTCAGCCAATCGCACGACTTTTTCCATTGGTAAATTTCCGACACACGAGAAAACAATTTTGCTCGTGTCCATATGAGCTTTAACAAAGTGTTTAAAATCTTGTCGTTGAAAATTTTTTATTGTCTTTTGGGTTCCTAAAATATTCATGCCTAACGAATGACCCGAAAAAATCACTCCGTCAAATTCGTCTTGCAAGGAATCATCCGGATCGTCATAATACATTGACATTTCCTCGAGAATTACATTTCGCTCTCGATTAATTTGACTCGATGGAAAAACAGAATCAAAGGTAATGTCGGCAAGTAGCTCTAACGCCCGCTCAAAATATTCATCGCGAATGGATGAGTAAAACAAAATCTTTTCTTTGTCAGTGAACGCATTCAACTCTCCACCTAATGACTCAAGCCGATTGAGAATGTGAAATGAATTACGTTTGCGAGTGCCTTTAAAGGCCATATGTTCCCAAAAGTGTGCAATGCCTTGATTGGCGGGGCTTTCGTCACGACTGCCAATGTCGAGCATAATGCCGCAATGCACGATTTTAGTCGAGGTAACTCTGTTATGAACCACCCGAATACCATTTTTCAACGTATAAATTTCATACTCCCTCATGTCGCCTTTTAGCAATTTTTGAGGTGCAAAGATTGCATTAAAAATCTTCATTGGCGTGGCCAATGAATTTTGACTTTATGATCCGTTGGGAAATTGAAAGATGATTGTCTCGACATCCAATGATTCCTGTCATTGGATTGTTTTGGATTTCATTTCACCTTTAATGCAGAATCTTAGGAGAAATCCTACCTGTTTTCTGGTCTTTTTTGTAAAACTTAAAGAACATTATTATGAAAGCGGAAAATGCTAAAAGTTGGAGCCATGAGTTTGGTTTTGTTGCTCTGTTTACTTTAGTGTTGGTCTTTCTCAGTTTCGCGGTGTTTCCTTTATTTATTGTCGTGTTGCCAGTTGCAATAATTATTGGATGTGTCTCGATCTGGCATCTTGATCACTCAAACAACAAAACGTAATGGATCGCAGAGCCCAAACTCATTGAGAGCGGCATTCAATTTTGCCGCTCTTTTTTAGGAATGCTTTTCTTCCAACCTTATCCCCAAATTTCTTAATTCGCTAAGCACGGGTTCATAAATTTCCTTTTGAGTGGGAATCGCAACACCTCTGCTCAGGAATTTTCCCTCAAGCAAAAGTTTGCAAGCAATCGCCAGCGGCAAGCCCACAGTTTTAGCCATGGCTGTTTGTGTTTCGTCTTCACCCGTTGCGGTAAGCCACGTCTGAATTTCTTTTTCCGTTTCGCTAATAAAGTATTTGAACCGGTGCCACATCACGATGAAATCCTTGTCACCAGGTATTAATTTCCATTTCTTATTCAAGATATGCTCAAGCACTTGAGCCGGAGTTCCTTTTTCCAATCCAACATTTTCGTCCGTAAATAATTCACTCCAACGAAGGCGTTTCATTTCTTCACTGTCCATTGAAATCGTGAACCGTTTACAAATTATCTCCTCACAATTACTATCCGTATCCAAGAAGGATTGGATAAAATCTTTGTGTGACATGGACTTAACATTATCCAGTTGATATGAATCGTCACAACATCCAAGTTGCGCCAATACATTCCATGCATTACAATATCCTTTATTTCTGATCGTGCCTCGAATTACAGTTTTGCATTCTTGTAATCCGTAGGCTTCAACATATTTTAATGAATCGCGGTTGGCGTAGCCTTCGTACTCGCCAAGTCCGGGAACATTCATGGGAGTTGTTCTTGAGAACAGCTGCTGGTAGGGGATATATTTGAATTTGCCATTTTGCAAAAACTTAGCAGTGCCCTGACCGGCCAATACAACGTTGCGAGGATTCCAAGTGAATTTGTAACGCCACGGGTTATCAGGGTCGGTCTCTGGTGCAATTAGTCCACCGGTAAAGGATTCAAAAGAAATAAGTTTGCCTCCCTGTGATTTTATTTTGTCGATGACCTGTATGGCACTCATGTGATCAATTCCTGGATCAAGGCCACATTCATTTAAGAATAAAAGCCCTTTCGATTTTGCTTCGATGTTGAACGTCTTCATCTCGTCTGAGACATAGCTTGCAGTGAGCAGGTGTTTTTTTTCAGCAAGACATAATTTTGCTACCAAAGGATGAAAGCTTGCAGGAATTAAGGAAATTACCACGTCGGCTTTGCTTATTACAGCGCGACTAGCCTCAGTATTATCAATATTGAAAGAAATTGCAACAGCATTAGCCGAAGTACCAATTCTCTCTTTAGCTGCCGATTTGGTAAAATCACCTACTGTAATTTGCCAATCATTGACCAATGCATTATCGATTAAATAAGAAATGCATGCGGAAGAAGAACGGCCTGCACCTAACACGAGTATCCTTTTCATGAGTTAATAATTGTAAATTAAGGATCGCTAGAATGGCTAATCTATTTTTAGCCTTTCCATAAAAATCATAATAGCCATTTCACATTTCATTTAACAAAGTAAACAGTTTAGAAAGTGTGCGAAAAATTTTTAATTTTATTGACCTCAGTTACTAATGGCTATGGGTGCAATTGCTAATGGGTGTGTCATTAATTTTGATCAGTCATAGTCTATTTAAAAACATATTAACGCGTGAAATCACTTGAATACTTTAATCATCTCGAAGATCTCGACTCTGAATCAAAATACCTAGCGCACAAAGCCAAGGAAGCTGCAGCCCATGCTTACGCTCCTTATTCCAAGTTTTGTGTGGGAGCCGCATTAATCTTTGATGACGGCACAATCGTTTCAGGATCAAACCAGGAAAATGCAGCCTACCCACTCTGCATGTGTGCTGAGCGCGTCACCTTGTATGCTGCCATTGTACAGCATCCTGAAAAAAAAATATTGAAACTGGCTGTGGTTGCACATAAGAAAAATCACAAAGACCTTACCCCTGCCACCTGCTGTGGTTCCTGCAGGCAGGTGTTGGTGGAATTTGAGTCCCGGCAAAACACGCCAATTGAATTGATTATGCTGGGGCCCGACAAAAAATGGCTCAAAGCTCCGTCAGCTGCCTCCATACTTCCTCTTAGTTTTTCTCAAGAATCCCTTGATATTTAGCCTGCTGAAGGCAATTATGATATGCACCCCATATATATTGTACAAGTTCATTAATGCACGTACCATGCAAATCGGTTCTATTACGGCTATATCCTGTAAGTTAACCTATGTAATATTTCTATTATATTCTACCCATCAAACTTCAGGGGTAAGGCTATTTTTGCTTTTCTTTGAAGTCGCGCTAAAACCCAAATAGTGATACAAGACATTGACATAGCAGACCTTAAGCGAATTACTGAACTTATCCATACCAAATATGGGTACGACTTCAGGAACTATGCCATGTCATCCTTTAAAAGGAGGATGTTGCGAATTTTGGAGTTAAAAAACCTTTCGTTAGAATCATTAATCAAAAAATTAGGGGAATCTCCGGCCTTTATCAATGAGTTCCTTGATGAACTCACTGTTAACGTAACGGAGATGTTTCGCGACCCAGGTTTTTGGCGGATCATGCGTGATGAAATCATCCCTGGCATTTTGTTAAACCACAAGACCTTCAACATCTGGCATGCAGGCTGTTCGTCGGGTGAGGAAGTTATCTCTATGGCTATCTTACTAAGGGAAATGGGCATTCACAACGATGTGCAACTCTATGCTACTGACCTGGACACCACTATCCTGGAAAAAGCCAAGTCAGGAACTTATCTAGCCAAAAACATGGATTTGAATGAGAAAAACTACATCCGTTTTGAAGGTAAATGGACACTGAAAGACTACTGCAAGGAAGAAAATGGAAGGGTAACTTTTGACAAGGGCTTATTGGCTAATGTAACTTTCCGAAAGCATGATCTGGTGACCGGTGAAGTGTTCAACAAATTCGATTTGATTCTTTGCCGCAATGTGATGATTTACTTCAATCAGGCATTGCAAAATGAAGTCCTTAAAAAATTTCATGAAAGTTTGTTCAAGTATGGATACCTGGCAATCGGCTCGAAAGAGTCATTGATTTGGTGTGATGTAGCCAACCGCTTTTTGGTGGTAAACAATGAGGAGAAGGTTTATAAAAAAATAAAAGATTAGGCGGGACCTATGAGCAGGTTCAACCTAAATAATACGTATAAGGCCATTGTGATTGGCGGATCGGCTGGTAGTTTTCAGGGCATAACAAAGATATTGTCACAGTTACCCAAGACTTTTCCACTGCCCATCATCATGTGTCTGCACCGGCTCAAGCACGTGCGCAATGGATTTGTTGAAGCATTATCGATTAAAAGTGTTTTCCCCGTGGTGGAGCCGTATGATAAAGAACAAATAAAAAAAGGAGGAGTCTATTTGGCTCCTTCCAACTATCATATGTCTGTTGAGCTTGGAAACTATTTTGCGATGAGCACAGAAGAAATGATGAATAACTCGCGCCCGGCCATAGATATTACGCTTGGAACTGCCGCGTTTGTATTTCGCGAGAAATTGATCGGCATTTTGCTCTCAGGAGCCAACCGTGACGGAGGGATGGGCATGAAGCACATCAAAGACAAGGGAGGCCTTACTATTGTGCAAGAGCCGGCTGAGTGTATGATTGACACCATGCCAAAAGCAGCCATGGCGCTTACTAAAATAGATCATGTGCTAAAAGTAGATGATATTGTAAGTTTGATGAATGAATTAGACAAGCATTACAAATGATAGAACAAATTCAACAGTTTATTAAAGACCCGGCTAAAATTACCCGGCTTGCCATTGTCTGCTTTTTCCTGGCGGTTTTGCTCACGGCTTATTTCTTGTTCACTTTGCCAAATGACTTAGTTTACCAGGGAGGAATGATTGATTCAGGCCGTACTGCAGGTGTGTATGCAAAACTTTTTATTGTAACAGGCCTTGCTTTCGCCTTTTGCTTTGCTGCCATTCGCTACCTCCAGCTTACAAAGAAGGAAACCATTGTTTACCTCGACAAAAAAATTGAAGATTCCGGCCAAAGCTCAAAAGGTGGGGCAAGTCAAGGACAAGGCACATTCAATGCTGGTTCATTGCGTGACGCCATCAATAAAGTAAAAACCAAAGAAGAAAAGTGGCAACACGGCCTTAGTCAGCTTTGCGACCAATTGAATGCAGGACAAGGTGCGCTTTATACTGTTAGGACAAAAGGAGATAAAAAACATCTTGACCTTCAAAGCGGTTTTGCCTTAGTCTTGGCGGAAGATGAAAAGGCTCCTTCCTTCGAATTAAGCGAGGGGCTCATTGGTCAAGTAGCCACATCAGGTAAAAGCATTTACCTGGATGAATTACCGGAAGGTTACGCTGCTCGCATTGAAAGCGGGCTTGGGGGTGCTGCACCCAAATTCTTATTTATCTTCCCCTTGAAAAAGGAAAATGAAACTACAGGTGTAGTGGAAGTTGCCTTGTTCACTGCTTTATCAGAAGCAGAACGCAAACAAGCAACGGAAGCAGGTTCAATTCTAGCAGAGATCAGTTGAAGTTATACTTATGTTTAAAAATATAAAAATTAGGGCAAAGATCACTGGGTTAATTGTTACCCTCGTAGCGTTGGTGGCTTTGGCACTTGCTTTTCTCACGTATCATGTGAATGTAAAAGCAGAACGAGACAAACTCAATTTAAGTATTACCGCTATTGCCGATCAGCAAGCCACCATGCTCAACTACTTTTTTGATCACACTTCAACCACGGTAAAATTTCTGCAAAGTTCCGAGCAACTAAAAAAAGCGTTAGCCTCTAGTCCTGATTCTATTGCGATGACGCTTTATACGATCAAAGAAATATATTCATACGCTGATGTTTTTTTAACGGATAAAAACGGCACTGTTGTCGTCTCAACAGATACGGTTGAAAATAGGAAAGGTCATATCCTTTCTAGTTTAGATAAAGCCTTCTTTGATCGAGCGACCTCCTCACTCCAATACAGTGCGGTGCGTAAATCCGGCGAAAACTATTTTACCATTGGCGCGGCTGCAGTGGATGACAAAATCATTGCCTTCAAGATTAGCCTAGATCCAATCTACAAAGAGTTTTTAGATGTAAATCTTGGGGAAACCGGTGAAAGTTACATTGCACAAATCGATCCTGTTTCTCAAAAAATAATTATCGTGAGTCCGCTACGAAATAGCCCAGGTTCATTTTTGAAACCTTTGGACCTTAATAGTAAAGCAAGCAATGAAATTCAGCTGGCGATACAGGGGCAAAATGGCTCCAATATTGGTACCGATTATCGTGGCAAAGAAACCCTGAAGGTCTTTCGTAAAATTAATCGGCAGGGCTGGGGTTTAGTGGTGAAAATTGATACAGAGGAAATTCAAGGACAAGGCACTGAGCTGGCAGAAATCTATTTAGTTGGAGGCATTACACTTATTTTAATTGCCTGGGCAGCGGCCATGTTACTTGCACGGTCACTCACCCAACCGCTCAACGACATGGGAAAAACTCTTGACCTCGTCTCTCAAGGTATTTTGCCTGAAAATATTGCGACAGGAACCAATGATGAATTCGGTCAAATGTCGGATAAAGTAAATTCCCTTGTACAAACTTTAAAGGGCAGTGCAGAGTTTGCCAAAAGTGTTGGTGAAGGAAAATTGGATACTCTCTTTCAACCTGTAAGTGAGAACGACACCCTTGGCCAGGCGTTGATCCACATGCGTGACGATCTCATCGAAAATGAGCGCAAGGAAAAAGAAAGAAACTGGATTGTGCGTGGCGTGGCCGAAGCGGCTGAAATCCTTCGGGCACATGATACGTTGGATGCTTTAGGGGATGATGTAATCAAATTTATAGCTGAAAAAATTGGTGCACTCCAAGGAGCATTTTACGATGTCAATGGTGAAAATCACAATCAAATGCTCATTGAGATCCGTGCCAGTTTCGCCTATGGCCGGAAAAAATATTTAAAAAAGACGTTTCGTTTTGCAGAAGGCTTAGTGGGCCAGGCTGCGGCCGAAAAAGATGTGTTGATACGAACGGAAATCCCAGATGATTATCTGTCAATCACTTCGGGGATTTTGGGCGACCAAAAACCCAAGTGTATCCTTATTGTACCGCTGATCACCAATGAAGAAGTTTATGGCTTGCTCGAATTTGCCGGAATGAAAAAATTTGATCCTTCCCAGGTGAAATTTGTGCAAGAACTTAGTGTGATTTTGGCGCGCACCATATTCAACATCAAAGTGAACGAACGCACACGCAAACTTTTATCTGAGGCCCAACAGTTGAGTAACGAACTTCAGGAGAAGCAGGAGGTATTGAGGCAAAATGCGGAGGAAATGCAAGCTACCCAGGAAGAACTCAAGCGCAGCAACGTTCTTCTGGAAGAACAGGTAGAAGAGGTGAACCAGACCCAGAAGCGGATGCAATTGTTGCTCGAGAATGCGTCTGAAGTCATTACTATTTACGAAGAAGATGGAACTGTCCGCTATGTGTCACCTTCGGTGGAATCCATTCTTGGTTACGGACAAAAAGAATTGCAAGGCAAAAAGGATATTGATAAAATCCACCCCAACAGCCTGGAGGTCGCGCAAGGCTTATTCAATAGTCTCCGCGAAAAACCAGACGAAAAAATAACTGTCCAATTTGAGTACCAAACAAAAGACGGTAATTACATCTGGTTGGAAGCGACGGGTACCAATTTCATGAGTAATCGCGCTATTCGCGGCTACATTCTAAACTCTCGCGATATCACTGAACGTAGGCGCGCAGAGCAAGAACAGAGGATGCGCAGTAAGATGCAGGCGCTGTCAGAGAACTCACCTGACCTGATCACTCGTCTTGAACATGATTCAATCTCTTACATCAATCCAACCATTGAATCCTATACTGGCAAGGCACCGAAACATTTCCTCAACAAAAAAGTGAGAGAATCAGAATTGGATGCTGTTATTCTCGATCAGTGGCTCGCGATAGTCGAACAAGTGAATGCATCACAAGAAACGGTGTCGTCGGAAATGGACTTCCCTACCTCAATGGGCAAGCGCATCATGCAGGTAAATGCAATCCCTGAATACGATGAGCAAAAGAATATCGAATCGGTGCTGGTGGTTTCTCACGACATCACCGAGCGCAAAGAGATTGAGTTAGAAATCCAGAATAAGAACAAAAAGATCAACGACTCTATAAATTATGCCAAGCGAATTCAAAATGCCATCTTGCCTAATTCGCGGTTGGTCAATAAAGTTTTGGCTGATTCGTTTGTTCTTTATAAGCCCCGCGACGTGGTTAGTGGTGATTTTCCCTGGTTTGTGCAAATCAAAAACGACATTTTCATTGCAGCGGTAGATTGTACAGGTCACGGAGTTCCAGGGGCTCTTCTTTCCTTAATTGGATACTTCTTATTGAATGATATCGTACGAAGTCGCAAAATCACTGAGCCTGGAAAAATATTGGATTTATTGGATGAAGGTGTTACCCAAACCTTGCGTCAAGATCAGGATGATTCGGCAACGAAAGACGGAATGGACATAGCGCTTTGCCGGATCAATGCAGAAGACCGAACTGTGGAATATGCTGGCGCACACAGGCCTCTGTACTTCATGAAAGGTGGAGTGATGAATGAAGTGAAGGGAAACAAATTCCCGATTGGAGGAGGTATCTATAAAAACCAAACCAACTTTACTACCACCAAGCTTCAGCTCGGCAAGGGCGATTCATTCTATTTCAGTTCAGACGGGTTTCCCGATCAATTTGGAGGACCGGAAGTCCGGAAATTTGGACCAAAAAAGACGCGGGAGATTATTGAACGAGTCTATAAAAAGCCGATGCAAGAGGCAGCCCAAGTTTTCGATGCCGAATGGGAAGCTTGGAAAGGCGATCATAAACAAACAGATGACGTACTTTTGATAGGAATTAAATTTTAAACTTTAAATTAGAACTTCAAACCCCACAGCAATGAACTTTATTTACGACCTGCACCGCACCATGATGGCGCAGAAACTCATTCTGGTTTACGAAGGCGACTTCACCCAGGAAACCACTAAGTCGATCCTGTCGATGGCGGAGCGCAATTTAGATTCTTCCGGAGAAGACTCAGGCATCAAGCGAAAAGTCTTTAACGTTATGGTTGAGGCACTTCAAAACATTGTGAAGCACAGCAGCGAGCAGGGCCTGCAGGCGGGTTCGCTCATTAGCAAGAGCGCCATCTTCATGATCAGCAAAGAAGACACTCGCTATTGCGTGCTGACAGGCAACCCGATTGCTAAAGGAAATGTTGCCAAACTCACGGAAAATCTTAACGATCTCAACAGCAAAGACAAAGAGGGTTTGAAGGAAATGTATAAAGACATCATTAAGAACACCCAGATTTCTGAGAAAGGTGGAGCCGGTCTTGGTTTTGTCGATATGGCGCGGAAGTCGGGCGAAAAACTGGAGTTTACTTTTGCCAGTATGGACGCCGGCTACGACTTCTTCTGTTTGAAAGTGAATATCTCTCGTGAAAAAGAATAATTAAAATTATAAATTGAATCAATCATGGAAATCCTCAATCTGAAAGGGACCGAAGATACCCCCACCATCTTACTCGATAAAAAAAATGGAATTTTTGAAATCAGCGGCCGCTCGTTGCCTGAAGACTCTGCCGAATTTTATCGGCCCGTATTAGATTGGATCGGTCAATATGGAGCAGAACCAAATGGATCTACTGAGTTCATTTTTAAACTGGAATATTTTAACACCGCTTCATCTAAATTGATCCTTGATGTACTATCGGCGCTCGAGGAAATCAAAGGCATGAAAATCCTTTGGTACTTCCATGATGACGATGAAGATATGGAAGAAGCGGGCCAAGAATTTTCTGAATTGGTTGAAATCCCTTTCGAATTTAAAACCTATTGATATAAAACGTTTTTCGTTATCAGTTCCCGTAATCGTGGTTTATTACAACGATTAGTAATTAACGATTAACTAATGATTAACCTAGAAGAATGAGTGAGGAAATCCTTAAAGCGCTCACACAACTGTTCGCCATTATTACCAAACAGGACGGTGGTGTTACAGAAAACGAGCGCCAGTTTGTAATTAATTTTTTTCAGCAAGAGCTGGATCAGGATACAGTAAAAGAGTACGTTACCCTCTATGATAATTTTTCCGGCTATAGCAAACAAGGAACGGGAGAAGAAGAAAAAAACAAGCTCACCTCTGTAAAAGATTCGGTTAAAACACTGGGCATCTGTAAGAAGATCAACAAAACACTTACCCAGAAACAGAAAGTTGTTGTTCTTACCAAGCTGTTGGAATTGATTGGTTCGGACAAAAACTTCACCCCTCAGCGAATTGAGATTATCAATACGGTATCCACCGTTTTTAATATTGTTCAAGAAGAGTACGAACTCGTAGAGACATTTATCATCGCCCAGGAAGTTGCTCAACTAAATTTTAAAGATATTCTACTGGTCAACTCTGCTGCGACCAAATCAGCAGAGAACCAAAAACACTCGCATGCGCACATTGATGGACAGCTGATTTTCATGCTTGTGAAAAGTGTTGACATGTATTTTGTGAAATACCTGGGGGAGCAGTCAAATGTATTGAATGGATTTATCATGCAGCCCAACAAGGTTTACTTGTTTTCGCACGGCAGCACAATAAAAACCCAGGCAGGTGATGCGCTTTACTACAGTGACCTGGTTGCCCATTTCAACGAGGAGATCAAAACCACTAAGCTTTCTTTCAATGCCAACATTGAAGAATTTAAATTCCCGAATGGTGCAATTGGCTTACGGGATGTTGTTATCTCAGAAGGCCCTGGTAAGTTAATCGGCATTATGGGCGCCAGTGGTGCAGGTAAGACAACATTGTTACTCACGCTGGCGGGGCTTGAAAAGCCATCAAAAGGAGATATAAAAATCAATGGATTTAATATCCATACAGAAAAAGATAAAATTGAAGGCGTTATTGGTTTTGTTTCTCAAGACGATTTGTTGATTGAGGAGCTTACGGTTTATCAGAACCTTTATTATAACGCCAAACTTTGCTTCTCCAATTTCACCGAACAGCAGTTGCATGAACGTGTGATGAGTACCCTTGAAAATCTCGGTTTGGATCAACGCAAGGATTTGACTGTAGGTAGCGTACTTGATAAAAAGATAAGTGGGGGGCAGCGAAAGCGTTTGAATATTGCGTTGGAATTAATACGCGAGCCAGCTATTTTGTTTTTGGATGAACCAACATCAGGTCTCTCCTCCCGTGATTCAGAAAATGTCATTGACTTATTGAAAGAACTTTCGCTGAAAGGAAAATTGATCTTTGTAGTCATCCACCAGCCATCATCAGACATCTACAAAATGTTTGATAAGATGATCATTATGGACACCGGTGGTTTTCCTGCATATTATGGATCGCCCGTGGAAGCGGTCACATACTTTAAAAAAGCAACTCATCAGGTAGATAGCAACCGAGGTCAATGTGAAACCTGCGGTAATGTTAACCCGGAACAGATTTTTAACATCATTGAATCGAAAGTAGTTGATGAATACGGTCAGCCTACCAGCAAACGAAAAGTGACCCCGCCCCAGTGGCACGAAATGTACCAGAAGCGGTTTAAGGCCAGCAGAATAGAGGATGTCAAAGAAACACCACCAAGCACACTTCGCATTCCTGGTAAGTTAAAGCAAGCAATAATTTTCACCACCCGTGATTTTCTTGCGAAGTTGAGTAACAAACAATATTTACTCATTAACTTATTAGAAGCGCCGTTGTTGGCCATCATTCTCACGTTCATTGTTAAATACAAAAGTGCTCCAGGAGGCAGGGAGTATATTTTTCGTTTCAACGACAATTTTCCGGCGTTTTTATTGATGTCTATCATCGTAGCCCTTTTCATGGGCTTAACAGTAAGTGCGGAAGAGATTATACGAGATCGTAAAATTCTCAAGCGAGAATCATTTTTAAATTTAAGCTGGAACAGTTACTTGATCTCCAAGTTGAATATACTTTTTCTCCTTTCTGCAATTCAGACATTCATGTTCGTAATTGTCGGTAATCTCATTTTAGAAATTCACGGAATGACTTGGGCGATGTGGCTGGTCCTTTTCTCAACCTCTTGTTTTGCTAACGTTCTTGGACTGAATATTTCATCAGCGTTTAATTCTGCAGTTACTGTTTACGTGATGATCCCTTTGTTGCTCATCCCGCAGATGATTTTGAGTGGTTTACTTTTCCCATTTGATAAACTGAATAACCTCATCAGCACAAAAGGCAAAGTTCCGATTGTTGCCGATTTCATGGCATCGCGGTGGGCCTATGAAGCGATTGCCGTTTATCAATTCACCAACAACGATTACGAGGCGCCCTTCTATCAATACGAAAAAGAAGAAGCTAAGGCCGATTTCAAATCGGCATATTTGGCTGATGAACTCAAAAAAAGAAACCGCTTTATACTGGAAAATTTTGAAAGTAAGAACGACTCAATCAAAATGTTAGTCGAGAGGGATCTTGCTGTTTTAAGAGAGAACCTTAAAGAAGAACCGTTTCGCCCTGGTTTTGAAAAATCAAACATTGACCAAGAATTCACTTCACAAAAATATTCAAAAGAAAAAGGGATGATGCTGGAAGGCTATTTTGAAAGCTACCGCTCGCACTATCAAAAGATCTATAATGAGAACGTTAACCTCATCGAAAAAAAGATGGCATTCTATGAAAAGAATGGGGTAAAAATAAATGACGAGAAAAATGCATATTTCAACGAAAGTCTGAGCGACCTGGTTAAAAATGTTTCTGTTAAAGAGCGGCTTTTGGAATATGAAGGGAAATTAATCCAACAGCTTAACCCGATTTTTCAAGACCCCAAGCCGTCTGGAATTTTAGGTTACCGAACTGCATTTTTCGTTCCTGAGAAAAACATTCTGGGATTTACTGTAAGCTCTTTTGTATTCGATATTCTTGTGGTTTGGGCAATGGCATTTATGTGCTATGTTGCCTTATATTGGGAATGGCTCCGCAAAATTGTTGAGTTTTTTGGTAATGTAAGCTTTTCGAATACTCTGACAATCCCGTTCCGAAAGAAATAATAATTTTGTAACCATTGCTGAATTTTTAATTTTGTAAATAACAATGAAAGCTATGAGAATTGTAATGATTGGCTTAGTGGCAGCGCTGCTCCTGACAGCCTGCGGTAAGGGTAAAAAACCCGACGAACAAGCCTTTCTCAACAGCCTGGATTCTGCCAAAAAAGGCCCATCCATTGATGAGGAGGTAATTGGAAGCATTTTACAGCAAATCCCCAGCCCCTTGGAGATTTCTGTTTTGCTTAAAGAATCAGGTACCAAATATAACTTCGGGCTTCTTAACTCGCCCGATAATCTTTCAAAGTATAATAGCAATTTTAAAAAGGCGCTGAACTTGGGAGTTTACGGCACTGATCTAGGATACACTAATATCTATCAGCAAAATCAGGATGGCATTAAGTATTTGGCTTCCATCAAATCATTAGCCAACGAACTTAATATTGGTCAGTTTTTCGATTTAGAAACAATCAGCCGCCTTGCAACCAATAGCAAAAACCTTGATTCATTGCTTTTGATTACCACACAGAATTTTAACGAAATCAATCGCTACTTACAAACTCAAGGACGCGCCAACCTGAGTGTACTCCTTCTTACAGGAGGCTGGTTGGAGGCGATGCAAATTACCTGCCAGGTGGCCTTGAAGGACCCAAAAAATAAGGAGCTTCGGGAAAAAGTTGGTGAACAAAAGATTATTCTGGAGCAAATTGTGCTTCTCTACACTTTTTATAAGGAAGATGAAAATATGGCATCGTTATTGAAGGATCTGGAGGAGTTGAAAACTGCTTTCGATAAAATTAATATTACTTACACCTACAAAGAATCGACGATGGAAGTGGTGAACGGAGTGGCTGTGATTAAAGACAATAGCACCACAACTATTGATATTACCGAAAAAGATGTTCAAAACATCTCTCAGATTACAAACTCAATCAGAAATAAAATAACCAGTTAATACGAACGAATTAATTCTTATGAAAAAAATAATTTATTCCTTAATGATGGTTTCATTTATCGGACTCTCATCTACAAAATTGGCCAGCCAATGCAATCCTGATAATTTTGCAAATGCCTGTATTCCCAAATTAGCAACTGGTTTTAACTTTTTAAAAAGTTACAAAGTGGATGGTGAAGGTGGTAAAGAGAAGGTTGAATACAGCTACGTGTTCACAAAAGGAACTCAATACATGATTAATCTCTGCGCCAACGGTAATGCTACAGATGGTATAGTTGTCTCCTTGTTCGATTCTGGAAGAAACAAAGTTGCCACTAGTAAAATTAATGGACAGTTTATTAGTGCGATCGCCTATCCATGTAACGCAACCGGCATTTATTATATTCAATATACGTTTGATGGCTCTACTGGCAAATGCGGAGGAAGTGCTCTTGGGTTCAAGAGATAAAACTGAAATTATTACTAATGAAAGCCCCGCCCATTAGGACGGGGCTTTGTTTTGTTACTCAGAATTGAAGAACTTGAATCAATTAAAAACGTAAAAATTTAAATGCGCAAAGTCCTGATCATCGAAGACGAAGCTAGTATACGAGCCGTTTTAAGAGACATTTTAAAGGACCAAAAAGATCTAAAATTAGAAGTTGAGGAAGCGAAAGATGGTGTTGAAGGGTTAGCCAAATTAGAGGCTGATCATTTTGATCTCGCGCTCTGCGATATTAAAATGCCTAGAATGGATGGATTAGAGGTTCTGCAAAAAGCTAAATCTAAAAATATTAACACCACTTTTGTTATGATTTCAGCACATGGCACAATGGAACTAGCCGTTGATGCCGTAAAAGGTGGAGCCTTCGATTTCCTGCAAAAACCCCCTGATCTTAATCGCCTCCTCATTACAATACGAAATGCGCTTGTAAAAAATACTCTGGTAGACGAAACCACACAATTAAAGAAAAGAATCACACAACAGTTTGAGATTATTGGGCAATCAAGTGGCATCAAAGAAATATTTTCTATGATTGCTAAAGTTGCGCCTACAGATGCTCGCGTACTAATCACGGGGCCCAATGGATCAGGAAAGGAATTAGTGGCAAGACAACTGCATGAAAAAAGTAATCGGTCTTCTTCTTTGTTTATTGAGGTGAATTGTGCTGCCATACCTTCCGAGTTAATTGAAAGCGAATTATTTGGTCATGAAAAAGGTGCGTTTACTTCTGCCATTAAGCACCGTGTTGGAAAGTTTGAGCAAGCCGATGGAGGAACTTTATTCCTCGATGAAATTGGTGATATGAGTTTATCGGCGCAGGCCAAGGTGTTAAGGGCGTTGCAGGAAAATAAAATCACCAGAGTGGGCGGCGACAAAGAGATAGTAATAGACACACGGGTTATTGCTGCAACCAATAAAGACCTTAAAAAGGAAATTACTAAAGGCCGCTTTCGCGAAGATTTATATCATCGCCTTTCGGTAATTGTAATAAAGGTCCCCTCATTGAAAGAGAGAAAGGAAGATATAACACTTTTGATTGATAAATTCTTGGAAGAAATCGCTTCAAATTACGGGGCGAAGAAAAAAACAATAGACAAAGCCGCCATAAAAGCATTGACAGAAGCAGAATGGACCGGAAATATACGAGAACTAAAAAACGTAATGGAACGACTCGTAATTATGAGTGAAGGCGCAATCGGCCTAGATGATGTTAAAAAATACCTATAAAGATTATATCCTCTTTATCCCGGTACTCTTAATTTCCTTTTTACTATAAGTAGGGCACGTATACTGGCTGCAAGCTGAGATGAACGCAAGAAGGGCAACGAAGGCTAATACTTTTTTCATAAGACTGGTTTTGATAGTTAACAAAATTAAAAATCTTTTATTTCCAAACAAATTTTAATGTTCGCCAAATGGAATTTTAGGTAAATTTCAGGTAATCAACAAGTTACAACCCCTTAAATCGCTATTATCAGCCCGGCCAAGTATCTCAAAATTAGAGTCCCCTGCGATACGCCCTAAATCCTCGGTCTCGATAAAGGAGCAAGAATGAGCGTTGGCTAGGTCAATCACGTTTACTCCCCCTATCCTGCCGTCAGCCAATCCTTGAAAAGGGTCATTTATGTCTCGAATTCGTATTTTCATCCAGACGGGCATCCGAAAGTAACCATGCCCGTCTGAATAGGCCTGAGATAAAAGTTCGGTCATTCCATATTCCGAATGAACCTGTTTTACATTAAACTTTTTACATAGAAAATTATGCAGCTCTTCCCTTACCCACTCCTTGCGTCTGCCTTTCATTCCGCCTGTTTCCATGACAATACAGGAGCTAAGATCAATCTCAAACTTTTCGGCCAAATCAAGTAATCCAAAGGAAACCCCCCACAGAATGACCTTCTTATCCGATCCTTTAAGCTCAGATATTTTTGCTACTAATTCATCATTGTTATTCATGTAAAATCCTGATTGACCGGATGAATCATTCTTTATAAAGTAATCAATCATCGCAATCAGCGATGAGCCACTTCTCTCCAAATAAGATGGAAGCAGAGCCAGAAAATGATAGTTGTTAATCGAGCCATAGAAGTGCTGAAAAATGGTTTGTGCATTTTCTAAATAAAAGTCTAAGTTTCGAACTAAATGCCTGCTTACCGTTGAGCCAGAGGTCGCACTACTCGTAAACACTACCTCGGGCTTCCATGTACCGCAAACCACCGTATGTGATTTAAAGAAACGTATTGGCAAGAAAGGAATTTTAGCTATGGAGTCAATTGAACCAGGATCTTTGACTAAATGATTAACATAAGTCTGATAAAGAAGGTTATTTTTGTATTGAAAACTAAAAAGGTTCAAGGCAATATCTTCGAAGTTGGATTCGTTGACTTGATCAAGGGAAGAAGTGAAATCCTTAGGTTCCAAATGAGAATTAAACTAATTGATCATCAAAGATAAATTAATGCGCTGGATTAGAAATTTTGCGGTAATCCTGTTTCTGATTTGGATAGTTGGAGCATGCTTGAAACAGCCTGAAAATTCTGTTGTTCCCAAAATTCAATTGCAAAGCATAGCTTTCAAAAATGAATATCAGAGCACAAAAAAACCAGACACATTAATTTTAACTATAAAATTTACTGATGGGGATGGGGATTTGGGCATTAACGGCGATGAAACTGCGATCTATACCGGCGCCAACGATTCAACGGACATCAATTCGCCGTACTATTTTGTTTACGACACAACCAAAAATACAGTCTGGTATTACACCCACAGAAATAATGTATCTCTTCCCCCAGCATATAAATATGTAGACTATGCATCATCGCAGAGAATCCATTCACATCCATTTGATACATTACCCCCGTTAACGTGCAAAAATTGGGAACAAAGGCAGGTTCCTGCGGATATACTTTACATCCAAACTAATCCGTACAACAACAATATTTTTGTTGATATCTATATAAAAAATGCGGACGGATCATACACCTATTTCGACCCTACAAAAATTTACCCTTTTGGGAATCTGTGTGTGACTAATTTTTTTAATGGGCGTTTCCCTATTCTGTCATCTGACTTGGGGAAAAAATCATCACTGGATGGCACTATAACTTATAAAATTCAATCAGCCGGCCTTTGTTTATTCTTGTGCGGCAAAACTATCAAAGTCAAAACCTATATTCTCGATCGTGCATTTCATAAGAGCAATCTCGATTCTACAACATTTATTGTTAAATAAACAATCGCTTCTAAGTCAATATAATTCTGGAAATCGATTTGGCTCAGTTTCACGAATCAATTCATAGACCTTATCAAAAATTTCTTCGGGATTGGGCTTTGAAAAATAGTCACCATCTGAAGCATAGGGCGGGCGATGCTCCTTAGCAGTAATTGTTAATGGCGCTGCATCGAGAAAAGCGTATGCATGTTGTTCCTCCAAAACTTTTTGCATCATGAAAGCCGTGGCTCCTCCGGGAACATCTTCATCCGCAAAAATTACGCGGCTTGTCTTTTTAATTGACTGAGCAATGGCATGATGAATATCAAATGGTAATAATGTTTGCACATCGATGACTTCACAAGAGATTCCATGTTTTTCCAAATCATCAGTGGCTTCCATTACTACTCGGCACATCGATCCGTAAGTCACGATAGTAACATCACTTCCTTCTCTTAAAATTTCGGGTACTCCTAATGGCAGTTTAAACTCACCGATATTATCAGGCAATTTTTCCTTTAATCGATAGCCGTTCAAGCATTCAATAATCAGGCACGGATCATCACTTTCCAACATGGTATTATAAAACCCAGCAGCCTGAGTCATATTTCTTGGCGTGAGTACATACATGCCACGTAGGCTATGCAAGATCATGCCCATCGGTGAGCCTGCATGCCATATGCCTTCTAACCTATGCCCGCGGGTTCGTACAATGAGAGGTGCTTTCTGACCACCCTTTGTTCTGTACTGTAAACAAGCCAAGTCATCCGACAAAATCTGAATCGCGTAGAGCAAATAATCAAGGTATTGAATCTCGGCAATCGGGCGAAACCCACGCAATGCCAAACCAATTCCCTGGCCGATGATCGTGCATTCTCGAATGCCAGTATCTGTTACGCGCAACTCTCCAAATTTATCTTGCAAGCCTGCAAACCCTTGGTTCACATCACCAATCTTTCCAACATCTTCACCGAAAGCCTTTACCAAAGGATCACGTTTTAACGCTGCCTCGAAGCAAGCCTGCAATATCTCTCGACCATCAAAAAGAGGTGAATTATCTGAATATTTGGCAGGAACAGTTTCCGCTTTCAAAGCAGACCATTCCGACTGACTATGTAAATAAGAATTGTAACGATCAAAGTTCTCCTCGTTTGCTGCCTTAACCCAATCGATTATCTCTTGCCTTGCTTCAAGCTCTTTCCCTGCTAAAACCCTCAATGCTTTTTTTGCGGCCTTCAGCGAATCTAATCGTTCAGGGTTTATGGTTTGTTCTAACTGCTTTTTGATTTCAATGATCTCAGGAAAATTTTCGCACGCTTTCGCCAGAAGCGGCATTAATTTTCTCTGGCTTCTTTGGTTATCCGTTGTAAAGGCTTTCCATGCAGAATCTTTTGCTTCTTTTGCGGAAACTTTTGCTTCTTTTTCAAGGCTATCTAGTTCTTCGGCTGATGCAATGCTCTGGTCAATAATCCACTCGCGCATCTTGTGGATACAATCATGATCTTTTTCCCATGATAAGCGTTCTTGGGATTTGTATCGCTCATGAGATCCCGATGTGCTGTGTCCTTGAGGTTGGGTCATTTCTGTCACATGCACTAACACCGGTACATGTTCTTCACGACAAATTTTCTCTGCGCGTTCGTAGACCTTGCAAAGCTCTTCGTAATCCCAGCCATTCGCAGTAAAGATTTCAAATCCTTTTTCCTTTTGAGAACGCTGAAAACCGGAGAGTACTTTCGAAATGCTTCCTTTGGTAGTTTGATATTCTTTAGGAACTGAGATGCCGTAGTCATCGTCCCACACGGAGATGAGCATAGGCACTTGTAAAACGCCAGCTGCATTAATGGCTTCGAAGAACATCCCTTCAGAAGTAGAGGCATTTCCTATTGTTCCAAAAGCAATCTCGTTTCCGTTCGAGCTAAGGTTCGAGAATTGTTTAAGATCTTCATTTTGCCGAAACAGTTTGGAGGCATAAGCAAGACCTAAGAGCCTTGGCATTTGCGCAGCAGTCGGTGAAATATCGGCACTACTGTTTTTTAGCTTAGCAAGCTCTTTCAACTGGCCCCGTTCGTCCAACATTCTGGTGGCAAAATGACCGGTCATTTGCCTTCCCGCAGAAGCTGGGTCTGCTTCTACACTCGTATGAGCATAGAGTTGAGCAAAATAATTTGTAAGCACCATCTCACCTATAGCGAGCATGAACGTTTGGTCTCGGTAATATCCGGCACGGTGATCGCCATTGCGAAATACCTTGGCCATAGCTATTTGAGCCAACTCCTTCCCATCGCCAAAAATTCCAAACTTGGCCTTGCCCATAAACACTTCCTTGCGGCCAATCATACTGGCCTCGCGACTTTCGCAAGCAAGCTTGTAGTCCGCCAGAATCATTTCAGCTTTTTGATATGAAATGCCAGCAGCCATGGTTTTTGTTAGGCCCACATTAATCAGGTTTACAGGTAAAAGTAGGGAAAAAGAAATGAGGGTTCAAAAGGAAAAATTGTTGCCTAATTTTATTGCGCCATTCAATGCGTGTGCAAAAGAATTCATTGGAATTTTATGAATTCAACAAACAATCAAATGTCTTTATTTATTATAATCAGTGCCGGCAATGATGGAGTATTTTCAATTACAATCGAATGTTATCTTTGTACTTTCGATTCTAATTAGCTCATCATAAATACAAAACTCATGATCATTGGCGTACCTAAAGAAATCAAAAATAATGAAAACCGTGTAGCGCTAACACCTGCCGGAGCCCAGGAATTTGTAAGACGTGGCCACGCAGTATACTTACAAACCAAGGCTGGAGAGGGAAGCGGCTTCAGTGATCAAGAATATGTTGGAGCAGGCGCTAAGATTCTTTCTAAAGCAGAAGAAGTCTTTGCAACCGCTGAGATGATTATGAAGGTGAAAGAGCCTATTGAACAAGAATATAGTCTCATCAAAAAAGATCAATTGGTGTTTACCTATTTTCACTTTGCATCCTACGAGCCATTGGCGCATGCCATGATTAAAACAGGTGCGGTTTGCCTGGCTTATGAAACGGTAGAACGAATTGATGGAAGCCTTCCCCTATTAATACCGATGAGTGAAGTGGCCGGAAGAATGTCTATTCAGGAAGGCGCTAAATATTTGGAGAAGCCGTTAAAGGGGCGTGGAATATTATTAGGTGGTGTGCCGGGTGTAATGCCAGCAAAGGTCTTGATTCTGGGAGGTGGAGTTGTTGGAACAAATGCAGCGAAGATGGCGGCTGGCATGGGAGCTGATGTAATTATTGCTGATTTAAATATTAACCGCTTGCGTTACCTGGATGATGTAATGCCGAAGAACGTTCATACTGTAGTAAGTAGCGATTATGTCCTTCGCGAATTAGTGAAGACACATGACCTGATTATTGGTGGCGTATTGGTGCCCGGTGCGAAAGCTCCTAAACTTATCACGCGCGACATGCTAAAAACAATGAGGCCGGGAACGGTATTAGTTGATGTGGCTGTTGATCAAGGTGGTTGTATTGAAACTTGTAAGCCAACCACGCACGAAGACCCAACTTTTATTATTGATGACGTGGTTCACTATTGTGTGGCTAACATGCCAGGTGCAGTGCCTTACACTTCTACCCTTGCACTTACCAATGCTACTCTCCCCTACGGACTAAAACTTGCGGGGCAAGGTTGGAAGAAAGCGTGTTCAGAAAATACAGATTTGAAAAAGGGCCTCAATGTGGTTCAAGGCAAAGTTGTTTATAAAGCTGTTGCTGACGCATTTAATCTTCCGTACACCGAGGTAAAAGAATTTTTGAATTGACCAAGTCGCTGATCGTTATAGGTGGAAGTCAATTCTTCCAGTATGATCCCATCAACAATTGAATTTCTTTCCACGTGGCACGCAATGCTTCGGTGGGTGAATCGTATAAACCTTTTAAATAAATTAATGTACTGCTGTCCTCAGGAAGTTCTTCATCAAACCATTTGAGGATATCATCCACCAATAGCATCAGCTCATTGGAATAATATTTCGGGTAATACCGTTTCAGCCAGTCTGTCGCCCATAAAAGATCAAGGTATTTCATCTCAGCATGAGTGTAAAATAATTGAACAAGGTAACCTGAAATCCTGTTCCCGAAAAAGAAATTGAATTGAGGCAGCATCCTTATTCAAACGGCTCTAATCTGGTATATTTGCATACATAATAATTGACAATTGAATTCGCTCGACCCACGTGTTGTTCGCCTACCCCAGGTTGGGGAAGTCAAGCCAAAAAAATTACTGGATCAATTTGGCACGTATGAAGTCTTTGTTCAAGCCAAAGAAGGGAAACCATTTCAGCACGAAGGTGTTGTTCACGCGCCTAATTTAGAGATGGCGTACTTGCTGGCGAAAGAAACCTTCACCAGAAGGTTCACCTGCGTTTCGATTTATGTTGTAGACACAAGAGACGTTTTTGTTTCACCCCTCACAGAAGGAAACCAAAGTGTTTATGAATTGATCTCTAGCGATGCGAAGGGCTCAGCAAAAAAAGCTTTTGAGATTTATCATTTGCCCAAACGAGGGAAGCAACACATTCATGCAGGAAGTTTAGAAGCAAGTTCCCCTGAAGATGCCATGTGCCAGGCAAAAGATTTATTTGGAGCCGGGAAAATCATCTACAACATCTGGGTGATTGATCAAGATAAAATTCGTTTTACTTCGGTTGAAGAAAAAGATCTGTGGAACACCTTACCGGAAAAAAAATTCCGCGATGCTTCGGATTATAAAGGCGGGGATAAGTTGAAGGCGTTTTTGGAAAGAGTAAAAGGTGAAAGTAATAAGTAGTAAGTTCCAAGTATTCAAAATGAATCAAACCGCATTAAAAGAATTACTTTTCAAAATCGCTGATGATCTGCTTATCCTCGGCCATCGCAACAGTGAGTGGACGGGCTTCGGACCGTTGCTGGAAGAAGATATTGCATTCTCCTCTATGGCTCAAGACAAAATCGGTCAGAGCTATGCCTTGTATCAAATGCTGAATGAATTAGGTGAGCAATCACCAGACACAGTAGCTTTCATGCGTAGTGCCAATCAATTTCATAATTGTCAATTGGTAGAGCTGCCTAACGGAGAATACGATTTTAGTTTGATCCGACATTTTTTATTTGATACAGCCGATGCATTGCGTTGGGAAATGCTCACGCAATCTTCTTATGAACCATTAGCCCTTTTAGCTAAAAAAATAAAAGGTGAACTTCGTTACCACACCATGCATGCAAATACATGGATCAAACAACTTGGCTCGGCAACGGAAGAAAGTATTTCGAGATTACAACATTCTTTAGAAATCGCGATGCCTCATGCACTTGGGATTTTTGAAGAATCGCCATTCGAAAAAGAAATTATAGCTGAAGGAATTTTTGATGGAGAACAAGAACTAAAAAAGAGATGGATTGCTAAAATTGAAAGTATAATTACTCAAACCCAACTTCAGCTTCCTGATTTAAAAATGACTACTTCAGTTTTCGGTGGACGAGTTGGGAAACACAGCGAACATCTTCAGCCTTTATTGAATGAGATGAGTGAGGTATTCAAAATCGATCCGACTGCTGAATGGTGAAACTGGATACTGGATTCTCGTCATTGGATAGTCGCCAGAATCAAGTATCAAGTATTAAGTTATGATTAACATCGACGATTATTCCTACAATCTTCCTGAAGAACGAATTGCACTTCATCCTCTTCTTGAGCGAGATCAGTCCAAACTATTGGTTTATCAAAATGGAAACATTCAGCATTCCAATTTTTCAAAACTCTCCGATTCCATTCCACCAGAATCAATTCTATTTTTTAACAACACGAAAGTAATCCCGGCCCGGTTAATCTTTACGAAAGAAACAGGAGCTGAGATTGAAATTTTTCTTCTTGATCCCTTTTGGCCCTCGCCTATCGTGGCATTGGCCATGATGGCGAAACAAAAGTCGCAGTGGCATTGCACCATAGGGAATTTCAAGCGATGGAAGGAGAGTTCTAAATTAAAAATTAAGAATTCCAAACTAGAATTGAGTGCAGCCCTTGTCAACAGAGAAAAGACAATTGTCGAGTTCGAGTGGACGCCTTCTGATTTACCTTTTTCAGAGGTAGTAAAAATACTTGGTGACATCCCTCTGCCTCCTTACATCAACCGAAAAACTGAAGCAGCAGATATTGAGCGTTATCAAACAATTTATTCCAAAGAAGATGGTGCGGTGGCTGCCCCTACAGCCGGGCTTCATTTCACAGAAAATGTATTCAGTTCATTAAAAGAAAAAAAAGTTGCTTTCGATTATCTCACACTCCATGTAAGCGCCGGAACCTTTCAACCCGTGAAAGTTCAGAACGCAAGGGACCATTCTATGCACGAAGAACAAATAATCATTAGCCGACAGAATTTAGAAAACCTGTTGAAAGAACGAACAGTAGTCGCTGTTGGCACGACTTCACTTCGAACGATGGAAAGCATTTATTGGTATGGTGTGAAATTATCAGCCGATCCTACCTCAAAATTTCTGATTAGTCAAGATGATGCTTATCAACTCAAACCGATTGATAAATTAAAAGCATGGGATGCTGTCTTAAAAAAAATGGATGATGAAAACACTGATCAATTGATTGGTGAAACATCCATTTACATTTTACCGGGTTATGATTTCAAAACATGTGATGCGCTCATCACGAATTTCCACCAACCAGGTTCTACATTAATGTTGCTGGTGGCTGCGTTTGTGAGTGATGATTGGGGAAAAATTTACACAGAAGCCTTAGCAAAGAATTACCGTTTTCTTAGTTACGGAGACAGTTCACTATTGTTTCGGAAAAATCAGCCTAACAATTGAAGTCCATTCTTCGCCATAAACAATAATCGTATTCCAAACCCGATTAGAAAAACACCTACTATAATATTCATGATCATTAAAAAACGATGAGTGATTAGTCTTCGAAGCTTGTCGGCCAAAAATGCTTTTGTAACGTCTGTGGCGAGCACGGTGATGAGCAAAGTCATAAAGAAAATAAAAAACTCAATGCCGGTGGAATAGCCAAAGTCAATCGTAGCAATACTGATGGTGCCAATCCAAAAAATAAAAACCATTGGGGTAATTCCGTTGATGATAAAGCCTTTCAAAATATATTTCAAGGGTTTCTTTTCTGCTTCTGAATGGAAGGAGACCATCTTGGCTCTTCTTGCTTTCACAATCAAATGATAAAGACCAAAGGCTATAAGTATGCCCCCTCCGATATACGCCATGTTTGTTTTAGATTTGGGATCATTGAGAAACTGAAACAATCCAAAATAACAAATTGTGACATACAGTATATCGCTGATCGAAACCCCAACAGCAACAAGTGCCCCATTCCAAAAACCTTTCTCCACGCTGGTTTGGATGATGGTAAAGAAAACAGGGCCGACCAAGAAGGCTAATACAATTCCAAGTTGAATTCCTTTGAAAACAATTGCCATCAGCGAGAAATAAAGTTAACCCATTCTTCCAACTGAGCATTTTTCATAACACGCGGAAATTTATTCTGTCCTCCGGTCTTGCCTTTGGAGCCTAACCAGTCGTAGAATTTTTGAATCGGTATTACATCAACAAGAACTTCTTTCAATGCGGCACTTCGTTCCACTGCATAATCGTCATTTAAATCTTTCAGGTGCTGATCAATCTTCTCTTTCAATACTTTCGGATCGACTTTATCGTCAGTACCAATATACCAGTGATGCGCAAAAAGCGTTCCATGAGGGATGCCTGACACGGTGAATTCTTTTATCGATACATTGAGTTCATCCGAAACCAACTCAATCGCTTTATTCATATTGTCAACCGACAGGTGTTCACCGCACAAGCTCAAGAAATGCTTGGTGCGACCGGTGATATTGATTTCGGATTCTTCCAAGGATGAAAACTTAATGACATCGCCAATCAAATAGCGCCAAGCACCAGCACAGGTAGAAAGTAACAATGCGTATTCTTTTCCTTCCTCTACCTCATCGATCAACAACGTTTGTGCATCGGGTTTGATTTCGCCTGTTGGAAGAAAGTTGTTGTCGTCGAACGGAACGAACTCATAAAATAGGCCGTTGTTCAAAACAAGACGCATGGTCTTGCGTTTCGGTAACGCCTGGTAGGCAATGAAACCTTCTGATGCCAGATAGGTTTCGATGTAATAAATGGGCTGAGCTAATAATTTTTCGAAACTTTTTCGGTACGGATCCATTGACACACCACCATGTACATACACCTGGAGGTTGGGCCAGATCTCATGAATGTTCTTGACTTTGTAATAAGCAATAATTTTTTCTATGAGAATTTGTATCCATGCCGGCACACCTACGATAATCCCAATGTCCCAGTCATGGGCTTTGCGAACAATCTGGTTGAGTTTATTATCCCAATCACGACTTTTGGCGATTCGTTTTCCTGGCTTATAAAAATGTTGAAACCAGAATGGCAACCGCGCTGCTTGAATGCCGCTGAGATCCCCTTCGAAGTAACTTCCTTTTTTATTTAAATGGGTGCTGCCGCCAATCATAAGAATACCCGCTTCAAATAATGATGGTGGTAAATCGTATTTAGATAAGGAAATGATCTGACGGATGCTCGTGCGCTGAATCGCTTTGGTCATTTCTTTCGTGACCGGAATGTGCTTCGATGCCGACTCGGAGGTACCCGAACTCAATGCAAAATATTTAATCCTCCCCGGCCAACAAATATTCTTTGCTCCCTTGTAGGTCAATTGCCACCAATCCTTATAAATCTTGTTGTAATCATGAATGGGGACGGACGATTTATAAGCTTCATAAAAAGACTTTCCGCCTCTTCTGAACTTCCCTAAGATACCATCAAAGTCGTAGTACTTACCAAACTCTGTCTGGCTGGCGGTGATCATTAATTCTTTTAGCTCTTGTTTTTGCAACTCAAAAGGTGAGGAGTATTCCTGGTGAAGGTTTTCGCGAAGTTTAATCCCTTTTTTGAGCAACGTACCAATGATCGCCATAACTTTACACGTAAATAATTGTGGCTAATTTATACAATGAACATCAGAAATAATATAGCGTTTTTTCAAAATCAGCTTGCGGGTAAGGATTGCAGACTCATTGTTGTAAGCAAGACCCACCCAGTAGAAAAGATAAAAGAAGGCTACGAGGCTGGCCAGCGAATTTTTGGGGAAAACAAAGTGCAGGAACTTGTTGCTAAACAGGCCGAGTTGCCCAAGGATATTGAATGGCACATGATCGGGCATTTACAAAGCAACAAAGCAAAGCAATTGGTACCCGTTGTTTCTCTCATTCACTCTGTGGATAGCTTAAAGCTGCTTGAAGAAATCAACAAACAGGCAAAAAAAATAAATCGCGTAGTGCCGTGTTTATTGCAAGTTCATATCGCCAAAGAAGAAACGAAGTTTGGATTCGATGAAAATGAGGTGATCGATTTAATTCAATCAGGAAAAATTGATTCGCTTGATTCCGTAAAAGTTACTGGACTGATGGGCATGGCTACATTCTCGGAAAACAAAGAACAAGTGAGAAACGAATTTAAAAGCCTGAAAAAGTTGTTTGATCGGATCGCCAAAATGAATTTGCCAGCTAACATGGAGATGAAAGAACTTTCAATGGGTATGAGCCAGGATTATCAAATAGCGATTGAGGAAGGTAGCACGCTGGTACGAATTGGCACAGCTATTTTCGGAAGCAGATAGAAGGTTTTATGCTATCAAAAAATCCAGGCGTGGAGATAAAAAAATAGTCAGAGTCTCGTAAAATATTTTAACTCGTAACTATTCAAAAAATTAACAAGAAGTTAACCACAAGAAAAAAAACAGTATATTTATTCGTCTATTTTGTAATCAAACTAACTAAATGAAGTTCAATCAAGTTACCATCAAGGATATTGCGCGTGAACTGGGCATCTCCCCATCAACTGTTTCCAGGGCACTGAAAGATCACCCGGATATTAGTGCCGAAACAAAAAAAGCAGTCAATGCCCTTTCTGAGAAACTGAATTATCAACCTAACATTGTTGCATTAAATCTGAGGCAAAGGAAAACCAATACGATCGGGGTGATTATCCCTGAAATCGTTCACTTCTTTTTCTCAACGGTAATCAGCGGCATTGAAGATATTGCCTACCAGGCTGGGTATAATGTAATTCTCGCCCAATCCAATGAATCCTACCAGCGAGAAGTGACAGACATGAAAGCATTGTTCAACAGCCGTGTGGACGGCATGTTGCTTTCATTATCCCGAGAGACAACTAATTATGACCATATTGAGTCAATCATTTCTAAGGGTGTTCCGATTGTATTCTATGACCGAATGTACAACAGCCCGACTTCTAGCAAAGTAATCGTCGATGATTATGTTGGTGCAAAAGAAGCTGTACTTCACTTAATTGACCAGGGATGCAAACGCATTGCCCACTTAAAGGGATTCCCCAATCTGATGATAAGTGAAAATCGATTAAAAGGATATGAGGATGCCCTTAGCGAGCGCAACATTAAACTCAACAAAGAATTGATTTTCGATTGCCCTTCCGGGAGTTTCGAAGAAGGAAAACGCGCTACGCTAAGAGCACTCGATATGCCCAATCCACCGGATGCCATCTTTGCTACCGACGACCCGATGGCGATGGGAGCCGTGACGGCAATTAGAGAGAAAGGATTGAAAATACCTCAGGATGTTGCCATAGTCGGTTTTGGTAACTGGTTCTTCGGAGAAATGATCGAACCATCCCTTACTACTGTCGACCAACCTGGGTTTGAAATGGGACAGGAAGCTGCCCGAATGCTGATCAAGCAAATCGAAATGAAGGATAAAGAGGAACCTGTCTTGGAAACAAAAACTCTTAAGACCAAATTGATCATCCGCAATTCTTCCCTTAAAAAAGATATAAAAAAATAATCGCGGCCTTTTAACAGGCTGACGCGTGTCTTATTGAATGCTGATCTATTCAAACTTTTTTGAAAGTCTAACTTTTTCCTTTGTTTAATCATGTCATTCAAATCCGCCACCAGCCAGCGATTAGGTAAAATTCAAAACGTCAAGACCGCAGAGGATCAGGTCACTGCTGATACCACGCTGGGCAAGTTCAACGTCAAGGTTTACTCACCTCATGTTATTCGTGTCGCCATCACCCGTGATGAAGTATTTGAGGATTTCTCTTACGCAGTAGTTGCTTCACCCGAGGCCACCAAGATTAATGTGCAGAATTTAGATGATCATCTGATTATCCAAACTTCTTCCTTGCAACTTCTCATTGAAAAGAACCCTGCGCGCTTTTCTTTTCAAACGCTGGAAGGAAAAGTGATCAACGAAGATGATGTTTTAGGTGCTTCCTGGATTGGTGAGCAAGTTACCCAATATAAAAAATTGCAAGACGGAGAGCGCTTTTTAGGTCTCGGAGAAAAAACCGGAAACCTCGACCGGCGTGGTCACGGTTATCAGAATTGGAATACCGATGCATACGCCTATCATGCTGGCACTGATCCTCTATATTCTTCGATTCCATTTTACATGGGTATTCATCATCACCTGTGCTATGGGATTTTCTTTGATAACACACACAAATCATTCTTCAATTTTGGTGCGTCCAACGATCGCTTCTCCAGTTTTTCCGCCGATGCAGGCGAGTTGAATTATTATTTCATCTATGGAAATTCTGTTCAAGAAATAATTCAGCACTACACTTGGCTAACAGGACGCATGGAGCTGCCTCCACAATGGAGTATCGGCTACCAACAATGCCGGTACAGTTATTATCCTGATAAAGAAGTGCTCAATGTGGCCCGAACTTTTCGTGAAAAAGATATCCCCGCCGATGCGATTGTGTTGGACATCCACTACATGGATAAGTATAAAATCTTCACGTGGGACAAAAACAATTTTTCTGACCCCAAAGAAATGATTGACACGCTGAAACAGGAAGGCTTTCATTTTGTGATCATGTGCGACCCAGGAATTAAAGTAGAACGAGATTACGAAACATATGAAGACGGCGTAACACAAGATGTTTTTCTAAAATATGCAGACGGAGAAAATTATAGAGGCCAGGTTTGGCCGGGTTGGTGTCACTTCCCCGACTTCACCAATCCTAAAACACGCAGTTGGTGGGCTGAGAAATTCAAAAGTTATATCGACTTAGGTGTGGAGGGATTCTGGAATGATATGAATGAGATTGCTACATGGGGCAATTCCTTACCTGAAAATATTGAATTTGATTTTGAAGGAAATAAAGCGACCACACGAAGGGGACGCAATGTCTATGGCTTTCAGATGGCTCGCAGCACCTATGAGGGAGCCAAGAAATTGATGAACGGGAAACGTCCATTCAACCTGACTCGATCAGGATTCGCTGGCATTCAGCGCTACTCTGCATTATGGACTGGCGATAATGTTGCTTATGATGAACACATGATGTTGGGGGTTCGGATTGTGAATAGTCTTGGGCTTTCAGGAGTTGCCTTTGCTGGTTACGATGCGGGTGGATTTGTGGGCGATGCCAATACAAAATTATTTGCCCGGTGGATTTCTATCGCTTCGCTCTCTCCATTCTTCCGTGCCCACTCCATGATCAATACCCGTGACAGTGAACCGTGGAGCTATGGAGAAGAAGTGGAGCAAATCTGCCGCAACTACATCAAGTTCCGGTATCAACTGATGCCCTACATCTACTCTTTGTTTTATGATGCTTCGCAGACGGGAATGCCCATACAACGATCGTTGGCAATAGCTTATCCGCATGAACCACAAGTTTATAATGGATTGTTTCAACATGAATATCTATTCGGCCCAAGTATTTTAGTAGCCCCAGTGGAAAGCAACAAAGAGTTGACGAAAATATTTTTACCTGAAGGTGAGTGGCACTACCTCTACACAGGAAAAATTTATCCGGGCAGCCAGGAAATTATGCTGGAGTGCCCTATTCATTTACTTCCTGTTTTTGTTAAAAGTGGATCGGTAGTACCCATGCAGAAGGCAATGTCAAGCACTTCTGAAAAAACAGACGAGCTTATCCTGCATGTTTATACGGGAAAGCAATCCAGTGGATTTATGTTTTATCAGGACGATGGAGAAACCTTTCAATATCAAGGAGGAGAATTCAGCAAAAGAAGAATCGAATATTATGGGAATGAGAATAAATTGATTATTAATAAATCGGAAGGTTCATTGAAAGAGCGTTTCACAAAATTGAAATTTATTTTTCATGGCCTTAACCCGAATGATGTAACCATCAACGGAGAACGAAAATCGCTGGAACAATTTCATCATTCATTCTTTTCACCGTTGGAAAAATACGATCCCATCAATGATCCCGATTCGATGGGAGAAGAATGGGTCAAAGCAACTCAAGTCGATTATTCTACCGGTAAAATTGAAGTGAGCTGGTAAGGCTAACTTCAAAATATTAGATACATTTAAAGGATTATAGAAATCCTTTTATGACTACAACGTTGCAAAAACCAAAACTCAGCTTTTGGCAAATCTGGAACATGAGTTTTGGATTTTTTGGCATTCAATTCGGTTTCGCATTGCAAAATGGCAATGCTTCAAGAATCCTTACAACATTTGGCGCTGATGTAGAACATCTAAGTTGGTTCTGGCTTGCTGCTCCCTTAACGGGAATGATTGTCCAACCTTTAATCGGTTACTATAGCGATCGCACTTGGACCTCTCTGGGGCGAAGGAGACCTTATTTTCTTACCGGAGCAATTCTTGCGTCCACAGCATTAATGCTTATGCCTAACTCACAGTTTCTGGCCAATATGCTTCCTCCTTTGTACGTTGGTGCCGGGATATTGATGATCATGGATGCCTCCTTCAATGTAGCGATGGAGCCATTCCGCGCATTGGTGGCTGATCTCTTGCCAGCTGATCAGCGTACTCTTGGTTTCTCTGTTCAAACATTTTTAATTGGGCTGGGAGCCGTGCTTGGATCGTGGCTTCCCTACATTTTTGCAGAATGGTTTGGAGTCGAAAAAATTACTGCTGCGGGGTCTGTTCCCTATAACGTTACCATTTCATTTTATGTTGGAGCAGTAATCTTTTTAATTGCTATTCTTTGGACAGTAGTTACGACTAAAGAATTTCCGCCAGACACTGAGTACTTAAAAGAAGAAGCAGCCAAAGGAACAAAAGGTCTTCGTCAGATTGCAACTGACTTTACCAACATGCCGAAGACCATGAGGCAGCTTGGCTTTGTACAGTTCTTTTCCTGGTTTGCTCTTTTCTCGATGTGGGTGTTTACCTCATCCGCAGTTGCAGTACATGTTTACGGACTTTCTCCTAATGATCACTCATCCTTGGCTTTCAATGAAGCAGGTAATTGGGTAGGAATTATTTTTGGTGTGTACAATGGTGTGTCAGCCATCTATGCTTTATGCCTGCCATTTATTGCCGCTAAGATTGGAAGAAAACTCACTCATAGCATTTCGTTGGCGGCGGGCGGCATAGGGTTAATTTCGATTTATTTTGTTCATGATCCGAATATTCTAATTTTCTCAATGGTTGGCGTGGGCGTTGCATGGGCAAGCATTTTAGCTATGCCGTATGCGATATTGGCTGGCGCTATCCCTCCTCAAAAAATGGGAATATATATGGGCGTGTTTAATTTCTTCATCACGTTGCCTCAGATTTTTAATGGAATTGTTGGAGGACCGATCGTTAAATATATTTATGGCTCCCAGGCTATTTACAGTATTGTGATGGCTGGTGTGTTTCTACTTATTGCATCGTTCTGCGTTCGATTTGTAGAAGACAAAGACGATATTGTAAATTTAGATCCTTCAATGTAACTCGTTAGCTTCACCCCATGAAATCGATTTGTGTTATCTCTATTTTGTGATTTTCTCTAAACTTATTAACACATGAAAATGTCATCAACATAGAAGACACCGGGGAAGATTATGGTGATTGGGCCTACTATCAGAGCATACAAAATTATTAACAGATGAAATAAGTTCTTATTTTAACGTTTCCAAATTTTACCTGAACCTATGAAACCATTCAAGCGTGTCCCTTTCATGCTTTTCCTGATTACCATTATCCAAGCTTGTTCTTCTGGCAAGGCAGCCTTAAAAAAAGGTGACTATTACGATGCGGTCCTTGAATCCGTACATCGCTTGCGGGAAAGTCCTAATAATAAAAAGGCAACACAGGTATTGACGCAAGCCTACCCGCTTGCCATTGATTACATTGATACCAATATCCAAAACGGGATTAAAGCAGATGATCCAAGAAAATGGAGAAACGCTGTGGATGGATATAACAAGATCAATTACGTCAATGACCAGATCAAAACATCAATGGGGGCAATGAAAATAATTACCAATCCTCAAACCCGATTTAAAGAATTGGCGGACGCCAAAGACAAAGCTGCAGAGGAAGCCTACAACGAAGGCGTGAATAACATGATGAAGAACACACGCCAAGATTATAAGAATGCCTATTTTGATTTTAAAGATGCCAATAGTTTCATACAAGGATACAGAGAGTCTATTGAAATGATGAATCAGGCCGAGTTCAATGCAACAATTCGTGTTGCATTTGAAGAGATCAATAGTTCCCGATTTAACTACGGAACCTTTCAGCCGACTATTAATTCGTTACAGCGCCTGTTTCTTTCATTCAAGCCCATTGCCCAAAAAGACACCGTACCCCCTCAACAATATTTGCGGATCATTTTTAATGGCTATCAAGCGAACCTACCTAATACCACTACCCGATCTGAAAATTTATCCAAGCAAGTGGTAGTAGGGCAAACAAAAGGAGCCGATGGAAAAATGGTGGACCAGACACAAACCGTAACAGCCCAAGTTACTTATTATCATAAATCGGCGACCGCAGACAGCCGTGCCAATGTCACCATCACCGATGCAACAACAAATTCAATATTGCAAAATTTAAATATTGATGGCAATGTAAATTGGGAATATGACTGGGCAATCTATAGGGGTGATTCCCGAGCTTTGAGTAGCAGCGCCTCATCCCTGATTCAGCGTAAAGAAACCTACCCCAATGACCAAGATCTTTTTAATCAGTCCATACGCAATCTTCAGAATAACCTTGGCCAGCAATTAAAATCCTTTTACAGCCAGTATTAATTCCATTTATGTTTTTTATTGGGCGGCTGGCGAAACGCCATCGGGCTGTCTGTTACAAGTCCGGCATCGCTCATGCCTCCACTCTTCGGGCTTTTCACTGCCATCCCTGCCGCAAGTTTTGTTTTCAACCCAAAATTCTATCTGACATTTCTTTTTTTTCGCAGGGTCACCCGCCTCGACTCTGCGCCTTCATGACTCAAAATCAATTCGCCTTAGTCAAGTCGATGTCTCTAGCTCCGCATAGTTTGTTATGATGTATACTCCTTGCTCTCCTGTTTGGTAATACTTTGCCGAACTATGCTTATACTCATATTCTTCCTTAACCAAATTCCATACTTCATGGCAAGGATTGGCATGTATATACTCTAGCTTCTGATCAATGAACTTGTTGCTACGACATTCTTTCCAGTCAAAAGATGGCTCAAAAACCACATGCAATTTTCCTCTCTTTCTATCTGTGTCATTCACCTGAATAGATAAACCGGCAAGCACTTCATGTTCATTCTTGTCCTTCAATCTTTTCACAATCCCATACGACATAAACCTCTTTCCTTCTCCACCTATTGAGTTGATTGACACACCTTGTGTATTTCTAAACCCGATAAGGGCATGGATGTGATTGGGCATGATCACGTAACCAACAATGTAATGACCTTTGCTTTTCAAATGATCAAACCATTTGTACACTTCTTCATATCCATTGGCAAGCTCAAACAGGTGAAGCCAACGGCTGCAGGTAATGGTGATGAAATAGATACCATCGTATTCGGTTATCTCTATGCGAACACTCATGGTCCTAAATTAACTATTGTATTTCATTTGACGCAGAGTTCCCGAGACGGGTAACTCTGCGAAGAAGAGATTATACCGAACTTGCTGAAATAATTTCTTCAGAACTCGAAATTATTAGCACCCAATGGTTTTTGAACTTCTGTCGTTTCCTTCAACAAAGTAGACCCAACACAAGTAAGGTAGACTTGTCGTGCATGCGTGTACGATCTGTACGACAATTCTCTCAAATGCACGGAGTGCCTTAATTCGGACGAATGAGCACAGGTTTCCAAGTAGATCCGCCATCATCTGTAATTTGCAAAGCCCCGTTACTTGTAGCAATACCGCTAGACTGGTCAAAGAAAGAAATTCTGTCTCCATAGAAAGGAGTTGTTTGCAAAGCCCAAGTAGCACCTCCGTCATAGGACTTAGATAGTTTACTTACCACTGTACCATTATCTTCAACACTTTCGTAGATCACAGAATAAATTACGCTCTCCGATAATATTTGAGAGTACAATATTTTGCCATCGGGATTTGACATTACCGCCCAACTCTTGCCTGCATCATGTGACAAAAGATATCGAACTCCATTAGGTGAAGTTATTCTAACTGAAATTAAGTTACTATAACCTGAAAATTCATCAACGAATTCAGTACCATAGATAATTGAAGGAAATGAAAAAGGTCCCTGCCATGTGTTTCCATCTTTTGTAGTATATAAATATCGTCCTGAAAGCTTACCCTATTTAGTAGCATCCAAAATTAAAGAATCCCAATTATAATCATCACCATTCTGTTGGAATGTGGTAAGCTCTGCGTTGGTTTTTTGTGGGTGGTGGAGTTTTCCATATTTCAAC